>ENA-OBLH01000004-OBLH01000004.1-metagenomes-genome-assembly--contig:-NODE-4-length-229185-cov-24.6708_pt1 | contig 229185 bp, 208 predicted proteins | sample MGYA00153382_OBLH01 | MGnify analysis MGYA00153382
CATCAGCATTCGTGACCATGGGCCGGGCATGTCGCAAGCCGAGTGTGAACAGGCGCTGCGGCGGTTTTGGAGAAAAAACCCATCCAGTCAGGGCAGTGGCCTGGGCCTGACGATTGTTCAGCGTATCGTGGACAGTGTTCAGGGGCAGTTGTCTGTGCAGGGCGCACCGGGTGGTGGTTTGATGGTGCGCTTGCACCTGCCTGCGGTGCTTTGCACATCCGCACAGTGCGCAGCTTAGAGCCGCTAACACCACCCTGGATACGTTGTTTGCTTTGCCTTGTCCTGAAGCAGCAGGGCAAAGTCTTCATCAATCCCAGTCGGGGGCCAGACCTTCGGGGTTGACCTCGCGGCCATTGCGATCGAGCGTGCCAATCAGTGCCATGTCTTGCGCATCCAGCTTGAGGTCACGGGCCAGCAAATTGCTGCTCAGGTTTTCACGTTGGGTTGACGATGGAATCACCGCGTAACCCAGTTGCAGCGCCCATGCCAGTGCCACCTGTGCCACGGTCGCGTGGTGTTTTTCGGCAATCACTGCCAGCACTGGGTCTTTGAGCACCTTGCCATACGCCAAGGTCATGTACGACGTCACCGCAATGCCTTGCGCTTTGAGAAAAGCTGTCAGCTTGTGGCTCTGCAGATAGGGGCTCAGCTCTATTTGATTGGTGGCAATTTCTTCTTTGCCCACTACGTCGATGGCCTGCTGGGTCAGCGCAATATTGAAGTTGGAAATACCGATCTGGCGCGTCAGGCCCAATGCCTTGGCTTCGGCCAGCGCTTGCATGTATTGCGGCAATTCCACGCCATTGCCGGGTGCTGGCCAGTGAATCAGGGTCAGGTCGACATAGTCGGTACGCAGTTTCTCCAGACTTTCACGCAGGCTGGATACCAGCTGGGTTTTGGCGTAGTTAGCGGTCCAGATTTTGGTGGTGATGAAAAGATCACTGCGGGCAACGCCGCTTTCGGCAATCGCTTGACCAACTTCGGCTTCGTTGCCATAGATTTGTGCAGTGTCGATGGCGCGGTAGCCCACGTCCAGTGCATTGCGCACCGAATCAATCGCGGTCTGGCCGGTCAGGCGGAAAGTACCAACACCAAAGGAAGGGATGCCCATGAAAAACTCCTAAGTCAGATAAGTCAGGTGAGAGAAAAAAGGATTGATCGAGACCATGCGCAGCGTGGCTGCGATCGATCCCGTATTTCGCTATGGGCGGCAGTGCGCCAGCGCCATGTCGGTGGATGCAGTCAGGGACTGCAGAAATTTTTTGAAATTGAAACCAATGCCAGCAAAGCTGCGGGGCATGCGAAAAGTTGTCGCGTGCCTGCTCATTGGCTTATGCGCTTTGCCTTGCTTCACGGCGGTGCATGCTGCCCAGCCATACCAGTGCCAGCCCGCCTGCAGCAAGTGCAGCCCCCACCAAAGGTACGGCTGCATACCCCAGGCCTTGGCCAATCACCATGCCACCTAGCGCCGCACCGACTGCATTGCCAAGATTGAATGCACCGACGTTGACAGAAGAGGCCAGCCCAGGGGCCTGAGACGCCGCTTGCATCACCCGCATCTGCACGGGCGGCACGATGCCAAAAGCGGCAGCCCCCCAGAAGACCAGTCCAATAGCTGCCCCGGTATGGGTGGTCAGCAGCACGGGCAGCAAAAGCATGGTGAGTGCAAGGGCTGCAAGAATCAGCTTGGTAGCGCCATCAAGTGACCAGTCAGCCAGACGCCCGCCCAGGCTATTGCCCAGCGTGAAACCAATGCCAATCAGTACCAGCGCGAAAGCCACAAAACCTGGGCTGGCCTGGGTCAGCTCGGTCAGCATGGGTGCGATGTAGGTGTAAAGCGTAAACATGGCGGCAGAACCGAGCACGGTGGTGCCCATGGCCAGCAGCACTTCGGGGCGCACCAGTACTTTGAGCTCACGGCGCACATCAGGGCGTGTACCGGGCATGCCCTTGGGCAAGGCCACCCACAGCGCTGCCATGGTGATCAGGCCCAGCATGGCCGTGCCACCAAACGCCACCCGCCAGCCCACTTGCTGGCCAATCCAGGTTGCGGCGGGTACACCGCCAATGTTGGCAACGGTCAGGCCCATGAACATGGCGGCAATGGCTCTGGCCTGTTTGTCCTTGGGCACCACGCTGGCCGCTACAACGGCACCAATGCCAAAGAAAGCGCCGTGGTTCAGGCTGGTGAACAGGCGTGACAACAGCAGAGTGGTATAGCTGGGGGCAAAGGCAGACAGCAAATTGCCAATGGTGAAGATCAGCATCAGCGATATCAGCGCGGTGCGTTTTCCGAAACGGCTGAACAGCAGCGTCATGACTGGTGCGCCCACCATGACACCGATAGCGTAGGCAGATACCAGCATGCCAGCCGTGGGAATACTGACTTGCACTCCATCGGCAATAACGGGCAGCAAGCCCATGGGTGTGAATTCGGTGGTGCCAATGGCAAACGCGCCAATGGCCAGAGCGAACAGGGCAACAGAAGATTTCATGAAGCGCAGTGTGCCCGGTTAATATTTGCAGATTAAGCCTTGTATCTGATAAATTATTTTGAATTAAATTCAATAATGAAAACCACTCTGGATGAGCTACAGGCCTTTGCCGCTGTTGTAGATACGGGTTCGATCACGGCGGCCTCAGAGCTGCTGGGGCTGACCATTTCGGCCACCAGCCGCACGCTGGGCAGGCTGGAGAAAAAGCTGCAAACCACGCTGCTGCGGCGCACTACGCGGCGGCTGGAGCTGACGGAAGAGGGGGCTCTCTTTTTACAGCGCGCGCGGGACATTCTGGCCGCGGTGGACGATGCCGAAGAGCAAATGGCCGCCAGGCGCATCCGCCCAGCCGGGCGGCTGCGTGTGGATGCCGCCACGCCTTTCATGCTGCATGTGCTGGTGCCGCTGCTGGAGAGTTTTCGTGACAAGTACCCTGAGGTGCAGCTGGAGCTCACGTCCAATGAAGGCTTTGTGGACCTGCTGGAAAAGCGCACAGATGTGGCGTTTCGCATCGGTGCGCTCAAAGATTCCACGTTGCATGCACGCCCTGTGGGCATGAGCCGTCTGCGCGTGCTGGCCAGCCCCGGCTATCTCCAGCGGCACGGCACGCCCACTGCGCTGCATCACCTGGGGCAACATACCCTGCTGGGTTTTTCACAGCCTGAGACGCTCAACGATTGGCCTTTGCGTGATGCCGATGGCAACGTGCTGCACATTCAGCCCAGCGTTGCCTCCTCCAGTGGCGAAATACTGCGCCACATGGCGCTGGCAGGGCTGGGCATTGTGTGCCTGTCAGATTTCATGACGCACCAAGACCGCAGCGCTGGCACATTGGTGCCGCTTTTTGCGCAACAGACGCTGGATGTGTGCCAGCCGATCAATGCGGTGTATTACCGCAATACGGCGCTGGCAGCGCGCATTACGTGTTTTGTAAATCACATTGTGCAATCGCTGGGGGAGCGACCCTTCTGCGAGTGAAGGGCGCCATGCCCACTTCGCTTTACACGCGGTTGAAACTGTCTCGTCTGTGCTGTGCTGAGCGGGAAGGGGCTGCCACGCACCTCTATGATGGCGTAGCTTTTTTTTGAGTTTGCTTGTGAATTCTCCCTCTCGGCCTGTGGCCTACCTGTGTCTGGCGCTGAGCATGGCGCTGGTTGGCAGCTATGTGGCGCTGTCCAAACCGCTGGCGGCATTGTTTCCTGTGCTGCTGCTGGCCTGGCTGCGTTTTGGCATTGGCGCTGTTGCCATGGCACGCTGGCTGCGCAAAACCCCCGATGAAGCACCGCTGAACCGGCGCACCAAGCGCTTGCTGTTTCTGGAATCTTTCTTCGGCAACTTCTTATTCACGCTGTGCATGGTCACGGGCGTGAGCCTGACCAGCGCCGTCACCGCGGGTGTCACCATGGCGGCCATTCCCGTGGCGGTGGCGGTGCTCAGCTGGTTGATTCTGCGCGAGCAGATTGCCCGGCGTACCTGGGCTGCTGTGGCGCTGGCTGTGGCGGGCATTGCCCTGTATGCGGTGGCCAAACCGCAAGATGCCAGTGCAGACCAGCCTTATGCATGGCTGGGGCAACTGTTATTGCTGGCTGCTGTGCTGTGTGAGGCTGTGTACGCCGTGATCGGCAAGCAACTGACCGCCACCCTGTCACCCAAGCGCATCAGCGCCATCATCAACCTGTGGGGCTTTGCACTGTCAATGCCATTTGGGCTGTACCTGGCGTGGCAGTTTGATTTTGGTGGTGTCAGCTTGCCCATGTGGACACTGCTGCTGTTTTACGCCTTGGCAGCCTGTGTGTGGACGGTCTGGCTGTGGATGACCGGATTGCGTGCCGTACCGGCTGCGCAGGCCGGTATTTTTACGGTCATGCTCCCCATCAGCACCGCCTTGGTCGGCATGCTGGTGCTGGGAGAGCACATCAGCCAGCTGCAATTGCTGGCGCTGGGCGTTGCGCTGCTGGGCGTGCTGGTGGCGACATGGCCGGTCAAGCCCCGCAAGCAGCCGGTCAACCACACTCTGTAAGCCATGCCATTGCCCCTCGTACTCGCACCGCTTGCCATCGTGACCACCACCGTGGCCACGCAGGCCCAGGCCCAGCAATTGGCGCAAGACGCCATTCACAGCAGGCTGGCCGCCTGCGCGCAGCTGGAGGCAATCACTTCGCACTATCAGTGGCAAGGCCAGCTGGAGCACAGTGCTGAATGGCGCGTGGTTTTCAAAACCGCGCCCGATGCGGTGCAGGTACTGTGGCAGTGGCTGCAGAGTGCCCATCCTTATGAGGTGCCGCAACTGTTGCTGCGTACCGAGCAAGCCGATGCTGCTTATGCCGCGTGGGTGAATGCGAATGTTGTAATAAATAATAGCTGCTAGCGCTTATGTATCAACGTTTTTAGTATTAAAAATACCTGAAAACGTTGCTGGTTATGCGCTGGTAGCTCCTAAAACAAAAGCCCCGCAATGCGGGGCCTTTGTTTGGATGGGTTTTAGCCTTAAGCCAGCAGGGCCTGGGCGAACTCTTTGGCGCTGAAGGTTTCCAGGTCTTGCACTTTCTCGCCCACCCCGATGAAGTACACGGGAATGGGGCGCTCTTGTGCAATCGCAGCCAGTACACCGCCCTTGGCGGTGCCGTCCAGCTTGGTCACGATCAGGCCGGTCAGGCCCAGCGCTTCGTCAAACGCCTTGACTTGGTTGAGCGCGTTTTGGCCCGTGTTGCCGTCAATCACCAGCAGTACCTCGTGCGGAGCAGAGCCATCGACCTTGCTGATCACGCGCTTGATTTTTCTCAGCTCTTCCATCAGGTGCAACTGCGTGGGCAGGCGGCCTGCGGTGTCCACCAGCACCACGTCTTTCTTGCGGGCCTTGCCAGCGCTGACGGCGTCAAAGCTGACGGCGGCAGGGTCGCCACCGGCCTGGCTGATGATCTCGACGGTGTTGCGCGTGGCCCAGACACCCAGTTGCTCGCGCGCGGCAGCGCGGAACGTGTCGGCCGCAGCCAGCAGTACGGACTGCTCGTTGTCGGCCAGGTGTTTGGTGAGTTTGCCAATCGATGTTGTCTTACCTGCACCGTTGACACCGGCCACCATGATCACGGTGGGCGTGTGCTTGCCAATGATCAAAGGCTTTTCCAGGGGTTGCAGCAAATCGGCCAAGGCATCGGCGAGCAGCGCTTTCACGGCGGCAGGATCGGTGGCTTTGCTGTCTTTGACGCGCCGCTTGAGGTCGTCCAGCAGATGCATGGTGGCTTTCACACCGGTATCTGCCATCAAAAGGGCGTCCTCTAGCTCCTCATATAAGGCATCATCAATCTTGGTCCCTGTAAACACGGTGGTGATACTGGTACCCGTTTTGCGCAGGCCTGCTTTGAGCCGGTCCATCCAGCCTTTACGCTCGCCAGCCGCTTCGGGTTTGGCTTGCGGTTCAGGGGCTTGCTCAAAGACTTCAGACTCTGGTGCGACACTGGGAGGAACTTCTTCCTTGTCGCCCATTCCGAAGGTATTGCGCAGCCAACCACCGACAGAATCGGTTTTGGTAGCGGGTGCAGACATCTCCTCGTGCGCGGGGGCAGAGGCGGTAGTTGCGACGGTCTCAGACTGCTCAATTGCAGGAGCCACGTCGGCTTGTGGGACTTTTTTCTTGAAAAAACTGAACATTGGCGGGTTCTTAGAATCCTGCATTCTATGAAACGAACTTTATCCCTCCTAGTGCTGGTGGCCAGCCTGAGTGCCGCGGCCGAGAATTCGGTGCCTGCTGGCACGTTGTCGTCATCTCTGGCCGAATGGGCCAGCACCTCAGCGGCCAACCCGGCCACGGCGGTGCAGCAGTTCACCCTGGGCAATGGCATGCAGCTCATCGTGCAGCCTGATCGCCGTGCGCCCACAGCCGTGCACATGCTGTGGCTGCGCGTAGGGTCCATGGATGAAGTCGATGGCACCACGGGCGTGGCGCACGTGCTGGAGCACATGATGTTCAAGGGCTCTGAAAAGCTGGCTCCGGGCGAATTTTCGCGCCGTGTGGCGGCTCTGGGCGGGCTGGAAAATGCGTTTACCAACCGGGACTACACGGGCTATTACCAGCAAATTCCCTCCAACCGTCTGCGCGACGTGATGGAGCTGGAGTCCGACCGCTTTGCACACAGCCAGTGGCCTGACGAAGAATTCACCAAGGAGATCGAGGTAGTCAAGGAAGAGCGGCGCATGCGCACCGAAGACAACCCTCGCTCCATGTTGTTTGAGCAGTTGTCGGCCACCGTCTTTCAATCCAACCCTTACCGCCGCCCTGTGGTGGGCTGGATGAGTGACCTCAACTCCATGACCGCAGATGATGTGCGCAACTTCTACCGCCAGTGGTATGTGCCTGCCAAGGCGGCCATCGTGATTGCCGGGGATGTGGATGTGGAGCAGGTCAGAGCCTGGGCTGAAGCCACCTATGGAAAAATTCCTGCGCGAGCTGCCGTACAAAGCAAGCCGCAGCAAGAGGCGCAGCAACTGGGTATTCGCCGCATTGAAGTCAAGCAACCTGCTGAGCAAGCCTTTGTGGCCATGGCCTTTCGTGCCCCGTCCATTCGCAACGTAGAAAAGCTGGATGCCCAGGACAAAGACGCACTGGCCCTGCTGGTGCTGTCTGCGGTGCTCGATGGCTACGACGGGGCCCGCCTGGAGCGTGCCCTGGTGCAGGGTAAAGAGCGCGTGGCAGACAGCGCCAGCAGCTCAGCGAGCATCATGGGCCGGGGCCCCTCGTTGTTTGTGCTCTCGGGGGTGCCCGCCAAGGGCAAGACTGCGGCGCAACTGGAGCAGGCCCTGCGTGCCCAGGTGCAGCGCGTGGCCAAGGACGGCGTGCAAGCGACAGAGCTGGAGCGTGTGAAGACGCAGTGGATGGCTTCGCAAGTCTACGAGCGCGATTCGGTGATGGGCCAGGCGCAAGGCCTGGGCAACTACTGGGTCATGGGCATGCCCACCAACGCCGATGAGTTGCTGGTCAAGGAGTTGATGAAGATCACCGCAGCCGATGTGCAGCGTGTGGCCCAGCGGTACTTTGGCGATGACCAGATGACCGTGGCTACCCTGGTGCCCCAGCCGCGCGCAGCAGGCCAGGCCCCCCGTCCTGCCCAGGCCGCAGCCAGCGATACGCTTCAGCATTGAAAGTGATGACAATGAAAACAAAAACCATAGCTGCCAGCGCCTGGCTGGCTTTTACTGTTTCTGGTATTGGTATAGGTTCTGCATGGGCCATATTGCCCATTCAGCACTGGCAGCAGCCTTCGGGTGCCAAGGTCTGGCTGGTCGACAGCCCCAGCATTCCCATGGTGGACATTCAGGTGTCCTTTGACGCCGGTGCACGCCGTGACCCGCAAAGCAAATCAGGTCTGGCAACGTCGGTCAGCCTGATGACTTCCAAAGGCATCAAGGCCGATGGCAAGCAGCCCGCGCTGGATGAAAACGGTCTGGGTGAAGCCTGGGCCGATCTGGGCGCGGGCTTTGGTGCCAGTGCCGGGCAGGACAGCTTCAGCTACACGCTGCGCAGCCTGATGGTGCCCGACTTGCTCAACCGTGCGGTGGATTTGGCTTCGCGCCAGATGGCCCAGCCCAGCTGGCCTGCAGAGGTATGGCTGCGTGAGCGCGCACGCTGGAGTGCAGCGATTGCCGAGTCCAATACGCGCCCCGGTACGGTTGCCCGCCGTGCTTATGTCGAGGCGGTGTATGGCGGGCACCCTTATGGCATGCAAACCACGGCTGCAACGCTGAACCATATCCAGATCAAGGATATGCAGGCTTTTCATGCCAAGGGCATTCAGGCGTGCCGCGCCAAGGTGAGTGTGGTGGGCGCTGTGGACAAGGCGCAGGCCGATGCCCTGGTGACGCAATTGCTTTCGCGCTTGCCCAAGGACGATGGCAAGGGCTGCCAGCCCCTGCCGCCGGTGCCAGAGGTGCCACCGTTGAAAGAGGCCAAGCTCATTCGCATTCCTTTCCAGTCCGCTCAGGCCCAGGTTCTGATCGGCCAGCCAGGTATCAAACGCAACGATCCTGACTTCATGGCGCTTTTAGTGGGGGACCACATTCTGGGCGGTGGTGGTCTGGTCTCGCGCCTGATGGAAGAGGTGCGTGAAAAGCGTGGTCTGACCTATGGTGTCTCCAGCGGTTTTTCTCCGGGGCTGCATGCCGGTGCGTTCACCATCAGCTTGCAAACGCGTCCTGACCAGGCCGAGCAGGCACGCGAAGTGACACAAGAGACTTTGGCCCAGTTTGTGGCTGATGGCCCTACGGAGAAAGAACTGCGTGATGCCAAGGACAATCTGATTGGTAGCTTTGCGCTGCGCATCGACAGCAACCGCAAGCTGCTGGGTAATGTGGCCAATATCGCGTGGAATGATTTGCCACTGGACTATCTGGATCACTGGACCGCGAAGGTCGAAGCCTTGACCGTTGCTGATGTGCGCAGCGCCATCCAGCGTGTGCTCCATCCGGATCGCATGGTGACCGTGGTGTTAGGGGAAAAGAAATAATGGGTCGCAATAGTTATCGCAATATTGAACAGGCTTTGGCGGTGCAAGCCCGCCTGAAAAAACGCGAGGCGTTCAAGCAGGCAGAGGCCGAAGTCTTGGCCGTGGCTGCAGGCAAAAAGCCGGGCAGCAAGGCCATCAAACCTGCCAAGCCGGGCAGTGGTGGTTCAGGGGAGATTCGCATTATTGGTGGCCAGTGGCGCCGCACGCGTCTGGCCGTGGCTCAGCGCCCGGGTTTGCGCCCAACGCCTGACCGGGTACGGGAAACCCTGTTCAACTGGCTGGGCCAGGACATGGGCGGGTGGCGCTGCATCGATGCGTTTGCAGGCACGGGGGCCTTGGGTTTTGAAGCCGCATCGCGCGGTGCAACCCAGGTGCGCATGGTGGAGCAAGATGCTGGCTTGTCGCAGCAGCTGGAGCGTCTGAGCCAGCAGCTCAAGGCCGAAGGTGTGCATGTACAGCGCGGCGATGGTATTGGCGCTCTGAGCCAGAGCGCTCCTGGGCATTGGCATCTGGTGTTCATTGATCCCCCGTTCTCGGCAGAAGCCTTGTTTGTGCCTGCAGTCAAAGCGGCTGCGCTGGCCATCGCCGATGACGGCTTTATCTACCTGGAAGCGCCCAAGGCGTGGACAGATGAAGAGCTGGCTGAGTTTGGTCTGCAGCAGTACCGCTATCTCAAAGCGGGTGCAGTGCATGCCCATTTGCTCAAGAAGTTGCCAACTTAAACGTTGATTGGCTAAATAAATAGCTTCTAACGCTTGGTAGACAAGCGTTAGAAGCTATTTTTATGTCTGAAATCCGCGCAGGCATAATGCAGCGCAATCGTTGAAGAACATGGAGATCGCTATGGCTGAGCACGTGGTTGCTGTCTACCCCGGTACGTTTGACCCGATTACTTTGGGGCACGAAGACATGATTCGTCGCGCCAGCCAGATGTTTGGCCAAGTGATTGTGGGGGTGGCTACGGCACACCATAAAAAAACCATGTTCACACTGGACGAGCGCCTGGCGATGGCGCGTGAGGTCTTTAGCGATGTGCCCAATGTCAGCGTGGCCAGCTTTGAGGGGCTGGTGCGTGACTTTGTGGCGCACCACGGTGCCAAGGTGATGGTGCGCGGGTTGCGATCAGGCGCTGACTTTGACTACGAGTTCCAGCTGGCGGGCATGAACAAGCACTTGATGCCTGAAGCAGAAACAGTGTTTCTGACGCCCAGTGCAGAAACAATGTTTATCAGCAGCACCCTGGTGCGTGAGATTGCAACGCTAGGGGGCGACGAAGTGCGTAAATTTGTCTCGCCCACCGTGCTGCAGCAGTTGCTGGGCAAACTCAAACGCTAGGTTTGCTGTAGCTTGCGCATGCGGTGGTCAGTGACCACTTGGTGAATGAACTGCAGCTTGGCAACTGCGCCGCTGGAAAGCGCAAACGGGTAGGCATCGCTTTGACCCAGACTGCGCGTCAGGCTGTTGAGCATGAGGGTAAGCGGCACGCACTGCTGCAGGATGTACTCAAACGGTATGCGAATGTTGGCAAAGGGATCATCTACCGGCGGGCAGCTGCTCTGGTGACCTGGCAGGCGCAGCTGCACGTGGTAGCTCGCTGCGGTTTCCATCAAGTCCATCACATGCAGGTAATGCGCCCATGTTTCTGCCCAGTCTTCCCACGGGTGTGCGGCGGCGTATGCGCTGACATAGTGTGCTTGCCAGCCCACAAGCCCCATCGGGCCGCGTGCGTAGTGGTTTTGCAGTGCAAGGGTGTAGTCGATGCGTTCATCGCCGAACAATTGCCTGAATGGAGCCAGCCATTGGGTGTCGCGTACCAAAGTGTCCCAAAAGAAATGCCCGGATTCGTGCCGCAAGTGGCCCAGTAAAGTGCGGTAGGGCTCAAACATGGCCAAGCGGCGGCGGGCACGCTCGTCATCATCGGCTTCTGCCACGTTCAGGGTAATGACACCAGCGGCGTGACCGGTCATGATCTGATGCTGCCCCGGCAAGTCTTCTAAGAAGTCAAAAGTTGGGGCAGCAAAACCTTGAAGTGCGGTCAACTGCAGGCAAGACAGGGTGTAGAACAAATGTCGCTTGGCGTTCTCTATTTTGCTGACGCGCAGCACATTTAAGGGATTGCCGAAGTTGGGTAGCCAGCGTGTCTGTCTGCAGGAGACGCAATATGGCTGAGATCCATCGGCATCGGTCGTGAAGTTGCAGGCTGCCCCTTCGTTGCTGCGATTGCTGCACATGCGCAAGTGCTGAAACCCTTTGTCGAAGTGGCTGGATACTGGCTCCCAGATGCCTGGCTGCGTTTGCGAGGGTGCGAGTGCGGCCATGCGCATGAGCTCTGGCACAAAAGCCAGCGCAGAGCCGCAATGCACACAGGTAGTGCTTTCAAAAAACACCAGGTGCCCGCAGTGGTCGCAAGTAAAAGTACGCATGGCGCGAGCTTAGCGAGGATTGCGCATAAATAGAAATGCCGGCCCAGATGGGCCGGCATTGTTTGTGGCGGTGGCCAAGAGCAGCAAACCGCTGCCTTTCACGTGATTAAGGGCGGACCACGATGCTGTTGCGAACGGCGGTGACACCTTTGACATTGCGGGCAATGGCTTCGGCGCGGTCTTTTTCAGCCTGGCTCTTTGCAAAGCCGGACAGTTGTACCGTGCCTTTGAGTGTCTCTACGCTGATGGATGTGGCAGCTACGGATTTGTCTTCCGCAAATTTGGCTTTCACCGCAGTGGTGATGCCCGCGTCATCAACATACGAGCCGACGGTCTGCTGGTTGCGGGCTACGGAGCAGCCTGTGGCACCAATGATGGTGACGCCAACCAAGGTAGCAAAAGCGAAAGCACGTGTGGTTTTATTCATAGCAAGCCTTAAGTCTTAGTTTTAGATCGGTGCGCAAAATTTAACTCCCCCTGGCATGCGCACCCTCTGCGCCATGGGTTGGTTCAATCCTGAGATATTTAGCGGCGGCGGCCCATCAAGAAAGCCGCAGCAACGGCTGCGCCAGCGGCGGCGGCCATCAAGATGGATTTTCCGGGTTGCTCTACGACGTAGCGTGTCGTGGTTTCAGCCGCTTGCTGAAACTGCTTGCGGGCGCGCTCAGAGCTTTCGGCGCAAAAATCAATGCTTCGATTGCAAAACTCCTGAGCGCGCAAAGACAAATCATCAATGGCAGGGCTGAGTTCTTTTTCTACAGCTCGCATGCCGTCTTGGGCTTTTTCAAACGCATTGCTCGCAGCTTCTCGCGTAGTTTTTACGGCCTCTTTGGCCGATTCGCTGGTTTGCTGAGCGAAGTCCTGTGCGCTCTTTCTGGCTGTTTGTGTAGCGTCTTTGACGGCTTCTGCAGTGGTGTCTGCTGCTTCGGTCAGCTTTTTCTTGGCGTCTTCAGTTTGGCTCATATCAAGTCGTCCTTGTGTGTTGAAAAGTGCAAATCAGTGATTTGCAGCTGACGTTCTCAGGCTTAGCCTTTCTTTTTGAGCAGGCTCATCACAAAAGTGATGACGGCCATAACTACAAAGACAAAGAACAAAATTTTGGCAATGCCAACAGCACCTGAAGCGATACCGCCAAAACCAAAGATGGCAGCAATCAGGGCAATGATGAGAAATACGACGGCGTAATGCAGCATGGTTAACCTCCTCCAGTTGCTGGTGAATGCGTGCTTTGAAAAGAGCGCGCTGACCAATGCTTTAACTGTAGAGAGGTTGGCACAAGCCTTGTGACAGTACCGGGGGCGGTTTTTTGTAAGCGTGCACGCTGGCATGCGTGTGCGTGCTGGCCTACAGATGCGGTGTCGTTGTGACCCCGTGGGGTGGGCAATGCTGGCCGATGCATGCCAATGCTCGCGCAGCACTGGCGCAGCAAGCGGATGGGTAGGCTTGTGTCGCCAGAAACACCAAGGGGGCGCAGATTGCGCCCCCTTGGTCAGGGTCATGGCCCGCGTATGTCTCGCGATGCGCCGTGGCCCAAGACAAGCTGGTGATTAAGCCGGTGTGAGTGTTTCTACAGGGGTGGTGCCAACCGGAATCACCGCCGAGACGGTGGTGCCTTCTCCAATCGCTGAATTGATGGTCAAACGCCCCCCCACTGCTTCTACGCGGTGGCGCATACCTGCCAAGCCGTGCGAGTTGGGCCGAATGGAAGCCAAGTCAAAGCCCTCGCCGTTGTCCTGAATTTGTACAGCGACATAGGTGGGGTATTTGTGCACGGTGACCTGAATGGCTGTGGCCTTTGCGTATTTACTGATGTTGGTGAGCGATTCTTGTACCAGGCGGTAAATGGTCAGCTCCGTGGCATCCGGAAGTTCTACCGCCTCGAAGTTGGCTTCCATTGCAATGCCACTGCGCTGCGCAAATTCAGAAGTCAGAATTTCTAGCGAGGTGGGCAGCCCCAGGTTGGCCAAAGAGGAGGGGCGCAGGTCTTCCACAATGCGGCGTTTAAGCGCAATCCCGCTGTTCAGCGTTTCTGTGAGGTGCTTGATGCGGTCAGCCACTTCCGGGTTGACCATGTCAATTTTTGATTTCAGGCGCGCAACATCCAGCTTGGCTGCCGTGAGCAATGCGCCAAGCTCGTCGTGCAGCTCACGTGCCAGGTGACCCCGCTCGTCTTCACGCACCTGCTGCAAATGGTTGGCCAGCTCTGTCAAGGTGGCGGTACGTTCGCGCACCAGTTGCTCCAGGCGGCTGCGTTCTTCCAGTTGCAAGGCCTGCTCACGTTTGTGCAAACGCTCGACCATGTTGTGTTGACGCAGGTACAGATAAAACGCCAAGAGGCCGATGAGGGTGATCGTGGTTACGCCCACGCGTGCCAGGAAAACCGAAGACTGCACGTTCTGGTGATAGGCAGTGGCCTCTTGCGTTTCCAGCTCAACCAGCTTCTGCGACAGCTCGCGGATACTGCTCATGTCTGTGTTGCCCATGTCGGTGAACATCACAAACTTCAGGGCATCTGCGTTGCCTTCACGGAAAAGGCGCAGGCTCAAATCCATTTCTGCGGTTTTACGGCTGATGCTGCGTGACAGCGGCACAAACAATTCCATGCTCTTAGGCGAGCTATGCAGCAGCGTACGAATACGGTCCTGAGACTGGGTGATGCTTTTGATGGCATCGTTGTATGGCTGCAGGTAGTTCTCGTCTCCCGTCAACAGGAAACCACGCAAACCAGTTTCTGCATCCAGCATTTCTTTCATGAGCGAGCTGACTGCATTGCGCGTGTCGTATGCATGCGTCAAGTTGGTAAGCGATTGATTTGTTTGCTTGTAGCCATACTCATTGATACCGATCATGAGACAGGCTGCCAAGATGGCCAGTGGCAAGCTGATTGCCATACGGCGCAATTTTGTCCAGTTCACATTGATTCCTCCACGAGTTCCCAGTTTGGTACAGATATTCTGCATAATCAAGTTTGCTTTGAGACAGGGTTACCGCTGTGTGCCGCAAACATATGTCTTGCGAAACTAGAAAATCTAGGGATCCGTCCCATAACACGAAGAGAGGCTTCGATGATCAAAGTAGGTATCGTGGATGACCACGCCATCGTGCGCTCAGGTTTGCGCCAGTATTTGTCTGAGCACGTAGATCTGCGTGTAGCAGGGGAAGCCAGTAATGGCCGTGAAGCTATTGATCTGGTGCGCCAGCAAGACATTGATGTTTTGGTGATGGACTTGTCCATGCCTGGACAAAGTGGCTTGGATGCGCTGGCCATGCTGCGTGCCAAGGCACCAGACATGGGCATCCTGATTTTGAGTGGCTATCCAGAAGAGCACTATGCAATCAATTTGATTCGCCAAGGTGCAAGCGGCTATTTGAATAAAGAGTGCGAGCCCAAAGAGATTGCCGAGGCCATTCGCACCATTTCTTTGGGGCGCCGTTACCTGACGCCCACGGTGGCTGATCTGCTGGCGCAGCAGCTCAATCGCAAAGATGATGCTCCTCCGCATGAGCAGCTGTCTGAGCGCGAGTTTCAGGTGTTCTTGAAACTGGCCAAGGGTGAAACAGCTGGTGATATTGCCAAGTCGCTGTCGCTGAGTGTTAAAACAGTCAGCACGTACCGCACGCGCTTGATGGAAAAGATGGCGCTGTCTTCCAATAGCGACCTGACTTACTACGCATTGAAAAACAAATTGATCGATTGATCTTGTTGCGTTTTCAGGCATAAAAAAAGCTGACGAAAGTCAGCTTTTTTTATGCCTGAAAGAAAAATCCGTCATGTCATTTCCATGCAGAAATCCAGCAAGGCATCAATCTCATTGGACTTGTCAAAAATAGCATCCACGCCCAGCTCTTTGCAGCGCTGGCGTACATCCAGTGTGGCGTAGTTACTCAGCACAATCACGCGTTGGCCAGGTTTTCGGTTTTGGCAGGCAGCCACGACACCTAAGCCACTGCCTTGGCGCAGAAACAGATCCACGATGGCCAGGTCCCAGTGGTTGTGCGGGTCTGTCAGCCAGGCAATGCCTTCTGCTTCTGTTTCTGCATAGCCTATAGCGTCGACATCCGAGAGTTCAAGCAAAGTCTCGATCAAGTTTTCGCGAATGGTGGCGTTGTCTTCCACGAAGAAAGTTTGGAGAGTCACAGTGGGAATAAATCAATGAAGTGCAATGGCATCGGGGGAGGCAATTGTGAAATTTTGCATGTCCCTGTGACTGGTGTTTGTAGTCAATAGCCTACTTCTGGTTACAACAAACGGTGCATTCGGGATTACGACTGGTACGCATGCGTGACCACTCCATGTTCTTTCCGTCCAGCATCAACAACTTACCTGCCAAAGACTCACCAACCTGTGCAATCAGCTTCAAAGCTTCCGCTGCTTGCATGCACCCAATAATGCCGACCAAAGGTGCAAATACCCCCATGGTGGAGCACTGCACTTCTTCAAAATTCTCTTCCGGTGAAAACAGGCAGGCGTAGCAAGGCGATGTTTCCTTGCGTGGATCAAACACCGTAATTTGACCATCGAAACGAATGATCGCTCCGGCAACCAGAGGGGTGTGGTGTTTGACACACGCGGCATTCACAGTTTGCCGGGTTCGGTAGTTATCGCAGCAGTCCAATACAACCGTAGCTTGTGAGACAAGTTCATCAATCAACGCGGCATCTGCATGTTGCTGGATGCAGCGCACGGTTACTTCGGGGTTGATGTCATGCAGCGCTTGCGCTGCAGACTGCACCTTGGGCTGGCCCACACGGGCGGTGGTGTGGGCAATCTGGCGCTGCAAATTGGTCAGATCGACGCTGTCATGATCGACCAGTGTGATGTGGCCAACGCCTGATGCAGCTAGGTACAGCGCAGCGGGCGAACCTAAACCACCTGCCCCAATGATGAGTGCGTGCGCATCCAGCATGGCTTGCTGGCCTTCGATGCCAACTTCGTCAAGCAGGATGTGTCGTGAGTAGCGCAGGAGTTGTTCGTCGTTCATGGTGGTTCCATGAAAAAAGCCGGGTACAAGGCACCCGGCTGTTTTAGAAAAAAGAGAGCAGCTAACGCTTGTACTGCTTAGTTTTTAAAGTGAAATGTCTTTTAAACCTAAGCTGGTTAAGCGCTGGATGCTATCTCTATTTATTCGTCTTTGTCCTTTTTCTCAGGAGGACGTTCAGTCAAAGTTTTGCTGACCTTGACTGGCAGGCCTTTGAGCTGGTTCAAAGCTTGTTGCAGTTGGAAGTCTTTGGCAGAGCCAAACTCAGGCAGACGGCGTTCAGCGATAGGCTTTTTGGCATCTTCTTCCAGACGCTTGCGGGCTTCTTCGCGCAGCTTTTCGCGGGCCGCAGCGGCTTCGCTTTCGGCTGTGGCATCACCGTTGCCCAGGTGCTTTTCCAGATCGGCTTCACGCATGCGCAGCGCTGCGTAGACATCGCCTTCAGCCGTTTCGTCCACCATGACGTTGGGCACAATGCCCTTGGCCTGGATGGATTTGCCACTCGGTGTGTAGTACAGCGCTGTGGTCAGCTTCAGGCCAGTATCTGGGCCCAAAGGACGTACGGTCTGCACGGAACCCTTGCCAAACGACTGGCTGCCCATGATGGTGGCGCGCTTGTGGTCTTGCAGAGCACCCGCGACGATTTCGCTGGCAGAGGCCGAGCCTTCATTGACCAGCACCACCAATGGCACTTTTTTCAGTGCAGCAGGCAAGCGTTTGAGCGGATCACCATTGCCACGGCGTGCATAGAACTCAGGCGCAGCCTTGAAAACGGCTTTGCTTTCTTCCAGTTGGCCATCGGTGCTCACCACGGTCACGCCTTCTGGCAGGAATGCGGCAGAGATGGCGACAGCGGCATCCAGCAATCCACCTGGGTCATTGCGCAAGTCCAGCACAATGCCCTTGATGTTGGGGTCTTCCTTGTACAGCTCTTCCACTTTGCGCACAAAGTCATCCACGGTGCGTTCTTGGAACTGGCTCAGGCGTACCCAGGCGTAGCCGGGCTCGATCAGCTTGCCCTTGACGGACTGGGTCTTGATTTCTTCGCGCGTGATGGTCACGGGGAAGGTGCGACTTTCGTCCTTGCGGAAGATGGTCAGCTCAACCTTGGTCTTGGGCTCACCGCGCATGCGCTTGACGGACTCATTGAGAGACAGGCCCTTGACGGCGGTGGAGTCGATCTTGGTGATCAAGTCACCGCTCTTCAGACCTGCGCGGTCAGCGGGAGAGCCTTCGATGGGAGAGACGACTTTGATCAAGCCGTCTTCCTGTGTGATCTCGATACCCACGCCCACGAAGCGGCCCGAAGTGCCTTCACGGAATTCCTTGAAGGACTTCTTGTCGAAATACTGCGAGTGGGGGTCGAGGCTGGAGACCATGCCAGAGATGGCATCGGTTATCAGCTTTTTGTCGTCCACAGACTCGACGTAATCGGTCTTGATGATGCCGAACACAGCCGACAGCTGCTGGATTTCTTCCAGAGGAAGTGGCGAGATGCCGCCGCGCGCAACGGTTTGCAGTGACACCGTGGTCAGTGCCCCCGCTAAAACGCCCAACGAGACCCATCCAGCAATTTTGAGTTTTTGGCTCATAGAGACTTTAGTTTTTACCTGCGTCGACAAATATACACGGCGCTGCCTTGCAGGTGGTGCGTCAAAGACGCAACCACCCGTAGGCAGGAAGGGTGTTACACCTTGCCTTGGGCTGCAACGGCGGCTGCAGCCTTGGCTGCAGCTTGTGCATCACCCAAATAGTAGCTGCGGATGGGCTTGAGGTTCTCATCGAGCTCATACACCAGTGGAATACCGTTGGGAATATTGACACCAACGATAGCGTCATCGGCGATATTGTCCAGGTACTTCACCAGTGCGCGGATCGAATTGCCGTGGGCGGCCAGCACGACACGCTTGCCCGCCTTGATCTGGGGGGCCAGCGTTTCAGTCCAGAACGGCACCACGCGGGCCACGGTGTCTTTGAGGCATTCAGTCAAAGGGATTTGCTCGGGCTGCAAGTGCGCGTAGCGGCGGTCACCACGCTCGCTGCGTGGGTCGTTGGCCTCCAGCGCTGGTGGCGGCACATCGTAGCTGCGGCGCCAGACCAGTACTTGCTCTTCACCGTATTGCTTGGCCATGTCGGCTTTGTTCAGGCCTTGCAGACCGCCGTAGTGGCGCTCATTGAGGCGCCAGTCTTTGTTGACGGGCAACCAGGTGCAGTTCATCTCGTCCAGTGCGTACCAGAGGGTGTGAATTGCGCGCTGCAGCACGGAGGTGTAGGCCACATCGAATTCATAGCCGTCGGCTTGGAGCAATTGACCAGCCTTTTTGGCCTGGGCGATGCCTGTGGGTGTCAGGTCAACATCGGTCCAGCCGGTGAAACGGTTTTCAAGGTTCCAGGTGGACTCACCGTGGCGGATCAGCACGAGCTTGTACATGGCTTCTTTCTGCACAACAACACAAAGGGGGAAAGGGTGTAGCCTGCTATTTTAGGCTGTGCGCCGGCTCTGTATAGCTTGGTTTGTCAGGGGCGTTGGCAGTGCCCCTAAAATTGCACGCTTTGCCAACCCAAGGACTGACGTGACTTTCATTGTTGAAAACTGGTATTTGATTTTGCTGGCGGTGGTCACCGGCGGCTTGTTGCTGGTGCCTTCGCTCAAGGGTATGGGCAATGGTTCGCTGCAGCCCAATGAGGCTGTGGCCAAGATCAACCGCGAAAAAGCGGTGATCGTGGACGTGCGCGAACCCGAGGAGTATGTGAAGGGCCATATTGCCAATGCCAAGAACATTCCTCTGGCACAGCTTGACGAGCGCCTGCCCCAGATGGCCAAGAACAAGGCCCTGCCTGTGGTGCTGGTTTGCGAAAAGGGTGCCCGTGCGGTGCGCGCTGAAGCCCAGGCTAAGAAGTTGGGCTATGAGCATGCGCAGGCACTGGCTGGTGGCATGAAGGCCTGGCGCGATGCTGGCCTGCCTGTCACTAAAGCTTAAGCAGGTCAGTTTTTTTCAACTGTCCTACCATCAAGGGGTCGCAAGGCCCCTTTTTTGTTGCCTTCATTTTTGACTCACAAGGATTCCTGTCATGCAAGCCGTGAAGATGTACACCACCGCCGTCTGCCCTTACTGCGTGCGCGCCAAGCAAGTGCTCAAGTCCAAGGGGGTGGAGCAGATTGAAGAAATCCGCATCGACGTGGACCCTGCTGCCCGTGTCCAGATGATGGAAATTACAGGCCGCCGTTCGGTGCCTCAGATTTTTGTGGGCGACACCCACGTGGGCGGCTGCGATGACCTGATGGCACTGGATGCCAAAGGCGAGTTGCTGCCTTTGCTCAACGCCTGATTTTTCTGTGCAGGCTGCATGCCTGCATAATGATCGGCTTAAGTGCCCGCTGCCGCAGCCACTGCCAGCGGGCCTTTTTATGATCGCCTGCTTTGCGTAAGAAAGACTGACACCATGTCCGAACAAGCTACCCCCGTCTTCCAGATTCAACGTGTCTATCTGAAGGACCTGTCGCTGGAGCAACCCAATTCGCCCGCTATCTTGCTGCAGCAAGAGCAGCCCAATGTCGACATCCAACTGGGCGTGGAAGCCACTCCAGTGGCTGAAGGCGTGTTTGAAGTGGCCGTGACTGCCACCGTGCAAACCAAGATTGAAGACAAAACCTTGTTCCTGGTGGAAGCCAAACAAGCCGGTATTTTTGAAATCCGCAACATCCCTGAAGAGCAGATGGGTGGCGTGATTGGCGTGGCTTGCCCGCAAATCGTGTACCCCTACCTGCGCGCCAGCGTGGCCGATATCGTGACCCGTGCCGGTTTCCCGCCTGTGCATTTGGCCGAAATCAACTTTCAAGCCATGTACGAGCAGCAAAACGCTGCCGCCGCTGGGCAAGTTGAAGGCACTGTGCAGTAAGCCACTGTCACACAGCCAGCCTGTGGGCGTGCTACAAAAGAGGTTCCGCTTGCGGAGCCTTTTTTTATGCATTTTTAGCCTCTGAGGCTTGATAAATCAGCGTTAAAAGCTATGAATTTAATTGTGATTGGGGCCGGTGCCTGGGGCACGGCACTGGCGATTGGAGCGGCACGCCACACTGCGGGCCACCACGTCACGCTGTGGGCACGCAATGCCCAGCAGGTGCAAGAGATGCAAGCGGCAGGCAGCAATGCCCGCTACTTGCCGGGCATGGCATTTCCTGCAGCGCTGCAAGTCAGCGCGGCGCCATTGGCGCAAGCCGTGCAGGGCATGGATCTGGTCATTGTGGCCACGCCGATGTCGGCGCTGCGCAGCACCTTGCAAGCCTTGGCGGATGCCCGCGTCACGGTACCCGTGGCCTGGCTGTGCAAAGGCTTTGAAGCCGTGCCTGCCGGGCAGACCGGTGTGGGCCTGATGCCGCACGAAGTGTGCACGCAAGTGGCCCCCCAGCTGGCCAGCGGCGCTTTGAGTGGCCCCAGCTTTGCGCAGGAAGTGGCCAATGGCCAGCCGACCTTGCTGGTGGCGGCCAGCCGCCATCCGCTAGTGCGCCAAGCTTTGCTGCAGGCGTTTCACACCGGGCCTTTGCGCTTGTATGCCAATGAAGACATCGTGGGTGTGGAAGTGGGCGGTGCAGTCAAAAACGTGATGGCGATTGCCGCGGGCCTGTGCGATGGCATGCACCTAGGCCTGAACGCGCGGGCGGCCTTGCTCACGCGCGGCCTGGCCGAGATGACGCGTCTGGGCGTGGCGCTGGGTGCCAAGGCCGACACCTTCATGGGCCTGAGTGGCCTGGGGGATTTAATGCTGACGGCCACGGGAGATCTCTCGCGCAACCGCAAAGTGGGCCTGTTGCTGGCCCAGGGCATGACGCTGGCGCAGGCCGTAGATTCACTGGGCCACGTGGCTGAAGGTGTGTACAGCGCGCGCACCGTGGTGCAGCGTGCACAGGCTGCTGGCGTAGAGATGCCGATTGCTGCCACCGTGGTGGAGTTGCTGGATGGACGCATCAGCCCGCAAGATGCGGTGCAGCGGCTGATGGCGCGCGATCCAAAAAGTGAAGGTGTATAAAAAATGAGCTACTTGCGCAGGTGTGCAAAGGTTTTCAGATACTTTTGTAATTGAAAGCCTTATCTGGAAAGCGCTGGTAGCTATAAATATAAAAAAGGAGCCATGAAGGCTCCTTTTTTGATCGGGTACGTAGGGCGTTAAAGGCCTAGCTCCAGCGCCAGCAGCTCTTCCACGGTCTGGCGGCGGCGAATCAGTTGCACCTTGCTGCCATCCACCAGCACTTCTGCAGCCAGTGGGCGGGTGTTGTAGTTGCTGGACATGGACGCGCCGTAGGCACCTGTGTCGTGAATGACCAGCAGGTCACCCACCTGCGCATCGCCCAGCGTGCGGGGCAGTACCACGCCACCGTCGCCCTGGGTGAATACGTCGCCAGACTCGCACAGCGGGCCTGCCACCACGCTGTCACGCACGGCAGGCAGCACGCCCGCGCCACGGCGCTGGATGTGCATGCCGTGGTAGCTGCCGTACATGCTGGGGCGCATCAGCTCGTTAAAGCCGGTGTCCACCAGTGTGAAGTGGTTGTTGCCCGCGTTCTTGGTGGCACGCACCGTGCCCAGCAGCACACCCGACTCGGCCACCAAAAAGCGGCCGGGCTCCAGCTCCAGAGCCAGCTTGTGGCCAATGATGACTTCTGCTTGCTTGCGCGCGGTGTCCCACAGACCGAAGTAGTGCTCGGTGTCGATGGTGGCATCGCCCTGGCGGTAGGGAATGGACAGGCCGCCGCCCGCCGAGATGGCTTGCAGATCATGGCCGTGCTCTTTGGCGCGCTTGACCAGCGCCACCATGGCACCACAGACCTCTTGCAGGTGCGAATAATCGACCCCCGAGCCAATGTGCATGTGCAGACCAGCCAGATGCAGGCCGTGCTGGGCTATGGCATCCAGTGCCGCAGTCAGGTCGGTGTGCCAGATACCGTGCTTGCTGTGCTCGCCGCCCGTGTTGGTCTTGTTGCTGTGGCCATGGCCAAAGCCGGGGTTGATGCGCAGCCACACGCTGTGGCCGGGCGATGCCTGGCCCAGCTGGTGCAACATGTCGATGGAGCCCGCGTTCACCGGCACTTTGTAGTCGACCACGGTTGCCAGCGTGGCGGCGTCCATCACATCGGCGGTAAAGACGATGTCTGAGGGCTCGCCCCCGGCCACGTAGCCAGCGGCCAGTGCGCGCAGCACTTCGCCGCGCGAGACGGCATCTACTTTGACGCCCTGTTCGCGCATCAGCTTCAAGATGTGGATGTTGGAGCAGGCCTTCTGGGCAAAGCGGACGGTGTCAAACGCCTTGAGCTGGGCAATGCGCTGGCGGATCACCTGGGCGTCGTACACCCACAGCGGGGTGCCGAATTCGTCAGCAAGGTTCCACAGTTGTTCTGGCGAGAAAGGGCAAGACATGGCTTTAAGAATTAGATGGCTGCATGCGCTGGTTGGGCAAGCGCTGCCAGCGCACAGGGTTGGTAACAGCTGCCATCTTCTTAGAGTTTATGCATTCAAGCCAATGCTTATGTTTATTTTGTCTATTCATTTTGGATATGCTTGAGTCATGAATGCGCAACCCACGCCCGCCAATCCAAACCGCATTGCCCACCGCCATATTGAGGTGTTCCGCGCCCTCATGCTCACTGGCAGCGCCACGGCTGCAGCGCAGATGCTGTTTACCTCACAACCCACAGTCAGCCGTGAGCTGGCGCGGCTGGAGCAGCTTTTGGGCTACGCGCTGTTTGAGCGTGCACAAAGCCGCCTGCGGCCCAATGCCCGTGCGCTGCGCCTGTGGGAAGAGGTGCAGCGCAGCTGGGAGGGGCTGGATCGAGTGGTGGAACATGCGCTGGCCCTGGGGCAACCGCACCAAGCGCGCATCAGTGTGTTGAGCCTGCCTGCGCTTAGCCATGCCTTGCTGCCGGGGGCACTGGAGCGTTTGCAGCGCAACCACGGGGCTGTGGCGGTGAGTGTGGCCACGCAGGAAGGGCCTTTGCTGCAAGAGTGGATGGCTGCGCAGCGGTTTGATCTGGGGCTGACCGAGCTGAGCGACGCCCCGCCTGGCACCCGCGTGATCGCCTTGCCTGCCATGGATGAGGTGGCTGTGCTGCCCGCCGCCCACCCGCTGGCGGCCCAATCTGTGCTGCACGCACAGGACTTTGATGGGCAGGCCTTTATCAGCCTAGCGCGTGATGACCCTTACCGTGTGCAGATCGATGCGGCACTGGCCAGAGCAGGCGTGCAGCGGCGCATGCTGCTGGAAACCCACAGCGCCGTGGCCGTGTGTGCCATGGTGCAGCACGGGCTGGGTGTTGCCATCGTGAACCCGCTGACCGCACACGCCTGCGCGGGCAGTGCCATGGTCGTCAGGCCTTTGGGTTTTTCCATTCCGTTCCAGGTGCACATGCTGCTGCCCTTGCACCGGCCTGCCGTGCCTGAAGTTGACTGGCTGGTGCAGGCGCTGCAAGCCGAAGCTGCAGCGGCTGGTGGTGCCCCGCGCTAGTTTGAAGGGGCCGTGCTGGGCAGCGTCTGTTCACACCGCCATGGGCTGTGGCGCAGGCTGCGGTTGAAGCCACCCGCCAGCAATGATGTACATGCGCAAACCAGTCCTCCCGCCAACAAGGCCGCGCTGGCAGACCAGCGCTGCGCTGCGCCACCTAGAAACACACCGCCTGCGGCCGGGGCCAGATGCATTTCCATGAGCCACAGCGCGGACACTCGGCCCCGAAGCGCATCGGGGGTGTGCAGTTGCAAGAGCGCGCCGCGCACGATGTCTGCCACGGTGTCTGCAGCGCCTGCCAGCACCAGCAGCGCCAGCACCCAGATAGCCTGTGTGCTGGCACCGGCGCTTGCCAATGCCAGCCCCCAGACCATGGCTGCAACGATCAGCAACGCACCTGGGCGCTGCAAGCGCCGTGTCCAGCCAGAGGTGGCTGCCGCCACCAGTGCACCTGCGGCAGGGGCCGCATGTAGCCAGCCCACCAGTTGGGCATCACCGCCGAGCGATTCCACCCCCAGTTGCGGCAGCAACACCCAGGGGGTGGCTGCAACGGCCATGAGCACATCCAGCAGCAGCAGTCCTCCAACGACAGGGCTGCGCCAGGCAAACAGCAGCCCTTCACGCCACGCCCGCCATGCCGGGGGTGGGCGTGCCACTGCGGTGTGGGTGGGCGGCGGCATGGAGGGCAGGCGCAGTAACAGCAGTGGTGTGGCAAGGGCGCCCGCCAGTGCAAGCGCGTAGCAGGCACTGCTACCAGCGAAGCTGATCAGTGCAGCAGCCAGCAGAGGGCCAATCAGGCGCCCCAACTGCTCAGCCAGCGCGCCCAAGGCCCCGGCAGCGGCCAGCTGCTGGGGTGGCAGCAGCGCAGGCACGGATGCCATCAAGGCCGGGGCGCTGATGCCGCCGGTCAAGCCGCTGAGCACGGTGGCCAGATAAATCCACTCCACCTGAGGCGATGTTTGCAGGCTGTTGATCAGTAGCAGTACTACGGCGGGTATATAGGCGGCCCTGCCCGCCACCATGATGGTGCGGCGGTTGACGCGGTCGGCCAAGAACCCGCCCACCATCAGGCCCAGCATGGTGCCAAGGGCCAGGCCTACGCCAACACCCGCAACCTTGAGGGAAGATTGCGTGAGGCCCCACACTTGCCATGCCACGGTAATACCGAGAACGCCATACACCACGACGGCGATCAGTCGAACCGTATAAAGCCAGCTAAAACTGGTGTTGCGCAGTGGTGCCAGATCCAGTGCATGCCGCAACACCTGGGTGCGCCAAGTCGCTGCAGGCTTACTTGCTGGAGGGCTCACTTTTTGCCTTGGACTTGAATTGCGACTCACTCAGGCCATGGCGCCAATAGGCAACGATCAGTTGTTCGTGTTTTTCTAGGCCCTGTTCTTCCTTGGCCCATTGGCGGATGGCCTGTGCGGTTTGAAATTCGGCCCCGGCCCAGAGGAATTTGCTTGCTGAAGGCTCAGGCCAAGTGACCGATCGCAGCGCTGCCTGCAGCAAGCTGCTGCGACCAGCTTCGGTGTCAGCGCGGTGCAGCCAGTGCCACTGCAGCCCTGGCGGCGTCTGCACGGCTTGTTCATCTTCTGGGCCCTGAACTTCGGCAAACACATGACCTCGTGTGTGCTGGGGCAGGCTTGCGGTGATGCGCAGCATGGCGGGAAGGGCGGTGTCATCACCAGCCAGCAGCATCCAGTCTGCGGGTGTGGCTGTGCGGCCACCCGGGCCACTCATACCAATGGTCTGGCCAGCAGTCGCCTGGCTGGCCCAGGCTGAGCCGGGGCCCGCATCGGCATGCACCACAAAATCGACATCCATCCAGCCTGCTTTTTCGTCGATAGCCTGAATGGTGTAAGTGCGGACATCCAAACGTTTATCGCCTTCGGGAAAGCGCGGCATGCCGCTGCTGGTCAGCGTCGGCCATTGCGGCTCGCTAATGCCGGGCTGGGGAAATATGAGCTTGCAGTGGATGTTGTCAGGCTGGTCGTAGCGTGCCAGATCATGGCAAGCAAAGCGCACGCGGCGCATATGGGGTGTCAGGTCGCGGATGGAGAGCACACGCAATAGGCGAAAGGCGGGCGGGCGCTGCAAGGCGTTGCCGTCGCCTTGCCAGGACAAGGCGTCATCGTCACTGCCCGTAACGTCAAGCACCACGTGCGCCAAGATGAGTTTCAGATCATGCAGGGCATCCAGTGTGGGGGCGGTGATGTCCAGGTGTATATGGCCTGCTTCTTGCCACAGGCTGCCCAGACCGCCGGCGTAAGAAAGTACCCAGCGTTCTCCTTCCTGGCGTGGCTCCAGTTCGTGTTCTTGCATGTGTTCCACGATGGTGTGAACCAGAACGTGGGCTTGGTCGGAGCGCACGCAACTGTGCGCTTGCAGCGATGTCATCGCAACTCCTGTTGTGTCAATGGCGTAGGGGAAAAGGAAGAAGGGGGTGTAGCCAGGCCATCCACCATCACATACATGCGGCCTTGCTCGCAGTGGCGGACACGGCTGTGTACGCCATAAGCTGTTCGCAGAAGCTCAGGGGTGATGGCCAGCTGGGGCGGGCCGAAGGCAAGCAATTGCCCACCTTGCAGCAGTGCAATGTCGTCGGCCCACTGCGCTGCCAAAGTTAAGTCGTGCAAAACCATGCAGACAATGCGTCCTGCACGGGCGAGGGATTGCACGCTGTGCAAGACCTGCCACTGGTGCGCCAGATCCAGCGCACTGACAGGTTCATCCAGCAGCAATACCGGGCAATTGCGAACCACTGCCTGGGCCAGTGCTGCCATCTGGCGCTGTCCACCCGAAAGGCTGCTGAGTGCTTGCATCGCCAGATGGGCAATGCCCAACTGCTGCAGCACTTGCAGCGACTGCTCCAGTGGCTGGTGCATGCGCAATCCATGCGTGGCCACCAGTGTGGCTTCCAGCACGGTCATGGTGGTGCCTGGTGGTACGTGCTGCGGCATGAAACTGACCATTTCCGCCCGTGTGTATGGCAAAAGGGTGAGCAACTCATGCGTTCCGTGCTGAACGAGACCGGTCGCGGGGATCAAACCCGCCAGCGCACGCAACAAGGTCGATTTGCCTGCCCCATTCGGTCCAACCAAGGCCAGCACGCGGCCCGGTTGCAGTGCTGGAAGGGTCAGTCCATGCAGTACAGCGCGCTGGCGGTAGCGCACCGTCAGGTCACTTATTTCCAGGGCTGCGCAAGCGTGTGAAGATGTCGGCCTGCTCATGGTGCACTCCGCGTGCGGTTGAGCACCAGCATCATGAACACTGGCAATCCCACCAAGGCAGTGATGATGCCAACCGGCAGCAAAACACCGGGTACCGCTGATTTACTGAGGACAGATGCCAGGGCCATCAACAAGGCCCCAACCAAGGCACTGGCTGGCAGCAAATAGCGATGTCCGTCACCGACGAGCATGCGTGCCACATGCGGACCCACCAAGCCTACAAAACCAATGGTGCCAGCCATGGCCACTGCCACAGCAGCCAGCAGACTGATGCGCAGCAGCGCCCAGCGGCGCAGTTTGGCCACATCAATGCCAAAACTTTGGGCACGCTCTTCGCCCAAGCTCAGGGCTGTCATAGCGCTGGCGGCACGCCAAGTAAACGGTGTGACGACGGCAACGACGCATGCCAGCATGGTGACACTGGGCCAGTCAGCACGGGCAAGACTGCCCATGCTCCAAAAAATGAGCTGCTGCAGAGCATCTTCACTGGCAACGAATTGCACCAGTGACAGCAGTGCCGCTGCCGCAAAGCCAATCGCAATACCAAAGAGCACCAAGATCTGGGTATTGGCGCCGGGGCGGTTGGCCATCATCTGCAGCAGCGCCAGTGCAATCAAAGCAAAGACAAAGGCGTTGCCAGAAACGACCCAGGCTGCAGGCAAGCCCGGGATGCCCCAGTCAAGCACGATGGCCAGTGAAGCGCCCAGTGCAGCTGCCGAAGATACACCCAGCGTAAAGGGTTCAGCCAGTGGATTGCTCAGTATGGTTTGCATCTCTGCACCAGACAGCGAGAGCGCCATGCCGACAAGAACGGCCAGCGCCACGACCGGCAAGCGCACTTCCCAAAGAACCACCTGCAGGCTGCGAGGCAGCGTTTCAGGTTGCCACAAGCCATGTACGGCTTGCATAAAACCCAGCGATGAGGGCCCTGTGGTGATGTCCAGCAAGATGGCCAGCAGGGTCAAGAGGGCCAGCACAGCGATCAGGCTTCGGCGCCTCCATTGGCTGGCGCGGTAAGCGTGCAGGGCGTGGCTCTTGGAATGAGGGGCGGAAGTCGAGGTGTTCACGGTCGTCGGGCTGCGGTTCCTTGCAGGCTGGTCCAGAAAGTCCCTTTCCAGGGAAACGCCAGAAAGCGCTGATTTAAAGCATCCAATGACGCTTGCGGTCGGACATCGGCAAATTCTTCAGGATGGAGCCAGCTGGCAATACATTCCAAATTAACAATGCCCAGACCTCCGTGCCAGATGCCGTGCACGCGGCGATTGCGAATGGCGCGTGTGTGCGAAAGACCTGTGCGTTGAATGACATGCTGCAGGCTGGACTGAGCCTGTGAGGCACTCACGTCAGGTCCGAGCAGCAGACCATTGCGTGCCTTTAAATGACCGCCCCCTGTGCCAATATAAATTTCGGGGTCCTGGTCGATGACGTATTCGGTGCTCAGTGTGCCGGCCATGCCTGCAATCAGTTCGCCTCCCATCAAGCGGCCCCCCGCCATGCGAACCATATCGCCCAGATTTTTTCCATTCCCCATTGACAGGCAGCAAGGCGCCGAGCCTGCATGGGGCTCCATCAGCACCAAGGGCTCAGGTGCTCCCCGTGATTTCAGGCGTTGCACGCCTTCGCGAATACGGTGGACACGTTGTTCTATAAAACTGGCGACTTCTCTGGCGCGTGCCTCATGGCCCGTCAAGATGCCAAACTGAATCAAGCCCTGCGTGGGTTGGGGCTGGCGCAGATCGGGGTTGATTTCAAGCACAGCCACAGGGATGCCTGCTTTTTCCAGGCGCGCGACAGTTTGGGTCGCTTTGGCATAGAACGCATCCAGCACAATCAGATCAGGCTCCAGGGCGATCAATGACTCGGCATGCAGGCTCTGTGGCCCGTCAATCGCAAGCTGTGCCATATGGTCAAACGCTTTGGTATCAGGCCCGCGTAGCATCAGCAGGCTTTGCGCATCAAGCCGCCATTTGTTCCAGGCAACGACATTGCGCGCAGGCTGCTGATCCAGCATGGACAGCAAAACAAAGTCATCGGTAGCGCCCAGCACCATGCGCTGAGCCGGTTTGGGCAGGCGTACCGTGCGGCCACGTAGATCGGTGATCTGTAGAGGCTGGCTACTGGCAGGCGCAACCCCACTCAGCAGCAGCCCAGCCAGGGCTGCTGTGCTTTGTAGCCACTGGCGGCGCGTGCTGCCGTGGTTGGCGTTAGAACTCGGCATTCACACCCAGCCACAGGCGACGACCCTCATCCGCCATCCAGTTGCCGTCCAACCCTGTCGTGCGTGTGCGAACGTCTACTGGCACTTTGCGGTCAGTGACGTTCAACACGGAAAAGCGCAATGTGGTCGTCTTGTTCAGGCTGTAGTTACCGCCCAGGTCCAAGGTTGCAGAGCCTTCGCGCTCACGCGTGACACTGGCGCCATTGCGAAAGCCCGCATACATGGCTTTGCCGGAATAGTTCAAGCGTGCAAATGTATTGAGTGTGCTGCTGGTTTGCCAATCAAGCTGCGCGTGCAGCATGTGCTTGGGCGTCTTCTCCAGTGGCAATCCATCCAAAGAGGTGCCATCAAATGCGGTCTCGGTTCCGCCTTGGCGGCGCGACTGGGTGTAGGTATAGCTGGCATCCAGGCGCAGATTGCGTGCCAGCGGCATCTTCACCCCCATTTCCAGCCCTCGAATCTTGACTTCATCGACGTTGTCGTAGACGAACAGATGGTTGGCCAGCGGTGGGACAGGTGATGGCAGACCGGAGTCGAAGCTGACCACCTTGTTCTTGAACTTGGTGTTGAACACTGTTGCCGTCAAAGTGCTGGCCGGTGCCCACTCATAACTAAGGCCAAATTCTTGGGTCAGGCTGGTTTCAGGCTTGAGGTTAGGGTTGCCGCACAACGGGCCACGTATGCCAGAGTTGCCGCCTGTGCTCATGCAGTAACCTGCAGTGCTTTGGCGAATGGTGGGCGCTTTAAAGCCTGATGTAATGCCGCCGCGAAAAGTGAGCGCGTCGGAGGCGTGGTACACCCCGTACAGACGCGGAGACCAGTGGGTGCCGTGGCGCTCATCATGGTCCATGCGCACGCCGCCGGTTAGCGTGAACTGTTCGGTAATCAGCCAGTCATCTTCTGCAAACAGCGCGTAGTTGGTCAGCGAAACCTTGTCAGTGTTCGTGGGAAACCCTGCTACCGAGGCCTCATTGCTGATGCCTTTGAGGGAGCTACGCAAAACTTGCCCCCCCAAACGCAGTACGTGCTTTTCAAACGGCAGGGTCACATTGCCGTCCAGCGTGGTGTTGCTTACTTTACGGTTGCTGTAGAGCGCAGCTTTGGGCCAATCTTCCAGTTCACCCTCTTCGGTGTACAGGGCCAGTTTGCTTTGGCCAAAGTCCCATCGACCGGTGTGGCTGATGCCGTAGTGGTTGCGCGTGTGGCGCACCTTTTTCCAAGCGATCGTGGGGAGAGTGGAGCGTCCAGGTGTTGTTTCTGTCGTCGTGCGCTCTGTGCCCATGTCCAGCACGATTTCTTGGCGGCTGTCGGGGCGTGCTGTCAGCTTGACACCCAAGTTTTGGTTTTTGCGTCCATAGGCCGTATCCGCGGATGGATAGAAGTTGCCTGCTTCGCTGCGGTTTTCGCTCTTGCCCCAGATCTGCAGGCCCAGCACATCGCTCTGGATCGGGCCTCCCAGCCAGAATTCGCCGTTGCGGGAATTGCCATAGTCGTCGTCACTTTGCAGTGTCATGGCGCCAGCCACGCTGCCACTCCAGCGGCTGGGCACTTTCTTGGTAATGATGTTGATGACACCGCCCATGGCTTCGGAGCCATACAGCGAAGACATGGGACCCCGGATGACCTCAATGCGCTCAATGGCAGACAGCGGGGGGAGCAGATTGGATTGAATACCGCTGGTGCCACGGTTCATGGTTTCGCGGGTGTTTTGGCGCTGACCATCAATCAAAATCAGTGTGTACTCTCCTGGAAGACCGCGAATCACGATGTCCGAAGTATTGGGGTTGTCGCCCACCAAAGAAACCCCTTCCACAGAACGCACTGCATCGGCAACAGATTCGTAGTTGCCTTTCTTGATGTCTTCCTGTGTCAGCACGCTGATGGACGCGGGCGCGTCCTTGATACGTTGCTGCACGCCACTGGCGGTGACCACAATCGTGTCCATTTGCGCAGTTGGTTCTTGCTGTGACCAGGCAGATGTGGCGCTGGCGACGAGCAGGGCCGTCGTGGCCCATCGAAAAGGTGCAGCAGAAACTGCATGCTGAAAAGTATTTGTCATGACCATTTGAACCTTGTTTACGCGGACGCAAGGGAGGTTTTTCTGGCTGACGCACGCGCGGCGAACCGGGTTTTACACCTCCGATGTAGCAAGGCGTCATTGCAGCACTGGGCGTGCATCAGGTGTTTTGCGCAAGCGGTGCAAATGTTTGCAATTCAATCGAAATAATTCTTATTTATAAACTTTGGCCTAGCGCTGGCTACTTGGCATGCGAATTAGACCTTGCCGCGTACCAGCTTGGGCGACATGCCAAATCGCCGCTTGAATGCGGTTGAGAAATTGGCGGCGCTGGTGTAACCCGCGGTATGTGCCACCTCAAGAACGCTGCAACCGGTCTGCTCCAGCATGTGCCTGGCATGGTCTAGGCGTTGCGCTCGGCGATAGTCGTCAATGCTGGAGCCATAGATCTGCCTGAACTGGCGCTGCAGGGCGCTGGTACTGAGCCCGACTTCCTGTGCCAGCTCGCCCAGTGAGCGCGAAGCATCATCGCCGCTGTCCAGCAGTTGCTTGAGTCGTGCCAAACGCTGATGTTCGCGCACACCCAATGCTTGTGAAGGGGGGCGCGCAATCGACGCAAGCGATTGCAGCGCCTCATGCATCAATTCCAGCGTACGACTGAGCAGCAACAGTGGCGAAGTACCTTCCCGCGCCAATTGAATGATTTGTTCCGCTACGGCAATTGCCCGGGGAGATGGCTGCCATTGCTGAATCGCGAGCTGCTGGTTGGCGATCCATGTGCGCAGCAGCTCAGGCGCGGCCTTGTCTGCTTGGCATAAATCGGCCAGCCATTCAGGCTCCAGACTCAAGCTGATTTTGCGTTCGAACTTGCCTTGCTTCCAGCGGCGTCGGAACAGGTCGCCAGGGCGTGTATGGATGATGGCCCCACATGCCTGCACTGGCCGGGAGCCGGCGGTGGCCACCTCCATCTTCAAGGCGTGTTCACCAAAAGAGACATCTACGCTGCCCTCTAAGACCACCACAATGTGCAGCCCCGGCTCTGCTGGGGAGCATGTATTCAGCGTGCGCAGGTCGCGGGCTTCTACGCCATGCAGCAAGATGCCAGGGTGTACTTGCAGCGATTGCAGGTGTCCGGCCAGTAACGCGTCTTGCGCGGCGGGGTGGATATCCAGAAATTGGTAATCGGGACCATTGAAGTCACATGCCCTGAGCGTACCTAATCGCATCCAGCGAGGTTGACTGCGTGCAGAGAGCGGGCGATGTGCGGTCATGGTCAGGACAAGGTGTCAAAGGCGGTTGGGCCTGCAGGTTGTGAATTGAGAATGATTATCAACACTTGATTGTATGCAATGCCTCGATGGAGTACAGAGGTGCGTTTTATTACCAATGCTGGTAAGGCATTTTGTTTTTTCGGACTCTGCATGGCTTACCGCTTTTGGCCGTGCCCCCAGACCCAAACTTCGGCGGATGGTGGCATCGGGCGCCTTGAGCGGGCATGCGCTCTGACATGCGGGTCAGCAGTTTGGACTTTGCACTGGGCTGCGCATCTGCCTATGCTGCAGCCATCGCCCCGACATGCAGTGATGGCGTGGTTGTGGTGGGCGGTACATATCTGAACAGGAGACGCAGCATGATTTTTGAGTTCACCGACTCTGAGGTGGCCCAATGCACGTGGGAAGACGGTCGCCTGCAACTGCGTTTTTCTGCTGCGCGTCTGCTCGATGCCAGCGACCCGCGTGCCGATGCAGTCTGGGCACCCGTGCTGCTCACGGCAGAACATGCAGAGCCTTGGGAGACCCTGGAGCCTGCGGCCTGTATGGGGCGTATCCGTCAGGGCTTTGTGCTGCATGCCAGCCAGCGCATTCAAAAACTGCCCATGCCGTGCGAGCTGCAAGGCGTGGTCACCATGGAGCTGGAGTTTGAGCAAGGCGGTGTCGTGCATGTGCGCTGCAAGGGCTTGTCCTTGCACCCTTTGCAAGGCGTGGCTGTGGGGGCCTACCAGTGCTGAGACCCGTTCACACTACCCTGGATACGTCGTTGCTTGGCCTTGCCTTACGCTTGTACTGCCTGTGACTTCGTGCCTTGTCTCCAGCGAAAATCAAAGATTTTCTGGGTGGTGCTGGCGGCTCTAAGGTCTAGCAGCACCGCTGTGACCTAGCGTCTGTCAGAGGCGCTGTGACCTGCTGCCTGCAACTGCTGGTGCTGAGTGATGGCTGCATCAAAGCTTTGCATGAGCTGCTGCCAGCCAATGTGCGCATCGCCCCAGGATTGCAATTGCGCCAAAGCCAGGGCGGCAGCTTCAAAAGTTGAAAGTTGCCCCGGCGCGTGGGCCTTGCGAATCGCATAGCGCCCTTGCAGCACGCCGTGCAGTGCCAGGCGTGGCAGCTGCTGTAAAGCGGGGTTCAGATACAGCATCTTGCGACTTTTTCGCCAGGTGCCATCCAGTACCACCAAGCGCAGTAATGCAGGCTGTGCGAGCCATTCGCTGGGCAGTGCTGGCGGTGCAGTTACGGGCAACTGCGCATCGGGGGGCGTAGAAGGGTAGAGAAGAATAGGGCGCACGACTGCATCAGCACTTTGACCCGGCCAGGGCGCATGCAGCCACGCGTGAAGTTGCTCGGCATCAAAAACTTCACCTGCTTGCAGGTGGCTGCCCGGTACACACAGGTGCAGCAGTCGTGCCGTGTTTTTGGCATGCCCCACTTCCATGGGATGTTGCAGTATTAAGAGCTGTACCTGGCTGTGTACCGTTTGCACCAAAGGGCATAAACAAGCGCTGTGAGGGCGCAGACATGCGCTGCAAATGGGGCGGCGAGAGGCTGAAGAGATGTCCAATTGGGTAGCTGTTTGCGAGGGCTGTACGGCGTTGTAAGCCATATCGAATGGCAATCGGCGCCTGCGGGGTATCTGTGCCCCGGTTGGCCGCCGCAATTGTGCTTACTGCTTACTGCTTACTGCTTACTGCTTACTGCTTACTGCAATCGCCGATTGAGCGTGCTTGTTTGGTAGAAACGGGTTTTTTCAACGTACATGCTCTGATCGGCACGGTGCACCACCGCTTCCATCGAAGCACCCTGCTGGCCACAGGCCACGCCCATGGCAATGTGGATGGTTTGCCCCGGATAGAACTGGTTGTTCAATTCAAGCAAGGACAGAATCCGCTCTTGCATGGCTTGGGCGCCCCGTTCATCGGTGGCGGGCAGCAGAACCATGAATTCGTCGCCACCAATGCGGGCAGCGCAGGCCGGTGCATCGACTGCCTTGGCCAGTACCTCGCCCACCCGTCGCAGCATGGCGTCTCCGGCTGCATGACCGTGTTCATCATTGACGGCTTTGAGTCCATTCATGTCGATGGCAATCACAGACAGAGGCCACGGCCCTTTGCGCGACAGCCGGTTGAGCTCTTCCATATAGAAAGCGCGGTTGCGCAACTGGGTCAGAACGTCGTGCTTGCCAAGGTACTCCAGATAGGCCTCGGCTTTTTTGCGTGCGGTGATGTCGACCAGAGACAGAAGCACCAGATCCCAGTTTTCCACATGGCTGGACATGACGGCGAACTCCAGGTGGATATGCAGTGTGTCCCCGGCCAGGGAATAGTTCACCACTTCGCGTTGCTGTACCAGCTTGCCGTTCCACAAATCCTGCAACTGCTCGGCAAAGGATTCGTACATCTCGCCCCGGAAAACCTGCGACAGGTTTTGCACCAGCTCGATTTTGCTGCTGGCTCCAAACATCTCCAGTGTTTGCTGGTTGACGTCGATCACATGGATCTCCTGCATGCAGCGCGTCACAAAATCCGGATGCACTTTCAGGAAAGTTCGGAAATCGCTGATGCCTTGGGCGCGTACTTCATCGATGAGCCGCTTGACGGCACTGAAGTCTTCTACCCACAGAGAAACAGGGGAGTGCTCGAAAAGGTCTCGGGCATATTGTTCGCTGCGCTGCAACTGCTGCATGCTACGTACTTCAGCGGTTACATCCTTGAGCGACACCAGAACGCGGCTCCAGTTGTCTTCATAGCCGGGCAGAACGCGTGCGTTGATCTCGACGTTGAGCCTGCGCCCCTGCAGGTCATAGTTCACGCTCCGGTTTTCAAAGTACAGCTGCCCATCCCATAGCGCGAGCAATTCTGGAACGATGTTGTCGAGCATGTCCCCCCGGAAAACCTCGTGCAGCTTGCTCTTGAGGGTTTCCTGATCTGCTGCCTTGAACAGATCCAGCGTGTACTGATTGACGCGCAGCACCTGATAGGACTGGCTGCAGCGCTGCAGGTGCGCTGGGTCTTCTTTTAAAAAAGCGAGAAGGTCTGTGACACCGTCGGCACGCCACTGGTCAAACAATTGTTTGAGACTGCTGTAATCTTCCATCCACAGCGAGACAGGCGCAAGGTTGAACATGTCTTCAAAGTCCAACCCACTGGCAAGAGAAACGGTCATCTTTAACACCTCCGGCGGGAATTATTGCCGACTTCGTGGGGTGTGCACCGCCGGTATATGAGCGGTTTACGGTGGAATGAATACTTTCCATGCTTGTCCAGTGGGCGTTTCGCGTGTGTGCCATAACAAGCGTGCATTGCGTGTACACACACCATTTATCTGCCTATTGCGGTGATGTGTTGCGCAGGCGCTCCCATTCGTTGTCGCCCGTTATGCTTACGGACTGTATGACAGTCGTTTCCCCTCATTTCGCGCAGTTAGATATGGGTCAGCCCTTGGAGGCTGACACTGCCCGCTTGCAGCATCATTTTTCCCAGCCTGTACAGGTACTACAGGCCGTCGATGCCCAGACACTGAAAACTGTTTTGCAGCAAGTGGAGCAGGCCGCACAACGTGGCTACTGGTGTGTTGGTGGCTTGCGCTACGAGGCAGCCAGTGCGTTGCACCCACAATTGCAGACACAGCCAGCACAAGGCGCGCTGGCGTGGTTTGCCATCTTTGAGGCTCCTGCACCAGCCACAGTGGACGCACCGCCGCAGCGGCTAGCGCATTTGCCGTCCTTGGACTGGCAGGCCTCGTGCAGTCGTGAAACCTTTGATGCGGGTATGGACGTTATCCATGCGGGCATTGCACAAGGGCGTTACTACCAGATCAACTTCACCAACCAGCTGCATGGCAAGGCACACACGCCCGTAGAGGGCGCAGCCTTGTTTGCTGCGTTGCAACGTGCGCAGCCAGGCGGGTATGCCATGTGGCTGGATATGGGCGAAGAGCAGGTGGCTTCTGTGTCCCCTGAATTGTTTTTTGACTGGCACCAGCCAGCGCAAGGCCATGGCCACATACTGACCCGGCCAATGAAAGGTACCGCGGCACGGGGGGCTACAGAGCAGGCCGATGCCGCACAGGCGCGGCACCTGCAAACCTCGGCCAAAGAGCGTGCAGAAAACGTCATGATTGTGGATTTGCTGCGCAACGATGTGGGCAAGATTGCAATGACAGGCTCGGTCCAGGTGCCCAAGCTGTTTGCCGTGCAGGCCCTGCCAACGGTGTGGCAAATGACATCGGACGTCACAGCGCAGTTGCCTCAGGGCACCCAATTGCTGCAAGTCTTTGAGGCCTTGTTTCCCTGCGGCTCTGTCACTGGAGCGCCCAAGCGTTCGGCCATGGAGGCGATTGCAGCACTTGAAACAGAGCCACGCGGCTGGTACTGCGGCGCTCTGGGGGTGGTGCGCCCTGATGGGGCGGGGGGCATTCGCGCAACGTTCAATGTGCCCATTCGCACTGTGGTGGTGCAGGGGCAGGAGCTGCGATGTGGCATTGGCAGCGGCATTACGGCAGATGCCACGGCCCAGGGTGAGTGGCAAGAATGGCGCACCAAGCGCGCTTTTGTAGAAAGGGTGAGCATGGGCTTTGAAATTATTGAAACCCTGGCATTGCAAGATGGGCGTTTTCGCCATCTGGCGCAGCATCTGCAGCGCATGCAAGGGGCCGCAGCCCACTTTGCTTATCCGTGGAGCGACGAAGCATTGCAACTGACGCTGCAGCATGTGGCAGATACCCACCCGTGTGGTTTATGGCGCGTACGGATCGGGCTGAATGCCCAGGGGCTGTTTGGCAGCGAGGTGCAAGTGTGCAAAGCCCCGCCTCCTGTGGCTTACCTGCAGTGGGCTGCAGAGCCTTTGGTTGAAGCGCACAGCGAGTTTGTGCGCTTTAAAACATCACGCCGCATGCACTATGAGCGTTTGGCCCCGACACAGGCCCATGTGTGGGACACGTTGCTGTGGAACGAGGCAGGTGAAATCACTGAGGGCACGCGCGGCAATGTGGCCGCGCTGATCGATGGGCAGTGGCTCACGCCTGCTTTGACCTGTGGGCTGCTGGCCGGCGTAGGGCGGCAAGAGGCACTGGCGCAGGGGCGAGTGGTGGAGGGCGTGATTCGGCTCTCGGATGTGCCACGTGTGCAGCAATGGGCGTTTATCAACAGCTTGCGTGGATGGATTCCAGCACAGCTGCTGGGTGAGGCACCGCAGCCACTTTGAATGGGTGGATGAGGGATGTCCCCCAAAAACAAAAGGCCGCGCATGCGGCCTTTTTGCTGGGCGATCTTTGCTAATTAAAGCTTGCCCTTGAAGTAGCTGGGCTTGTCCATGTCCACAATGTCCACGCTCAACTGCACTTGCAGAGTGTCTTGCGCAGGAATGACGCGCTTGAGCACCGCAGCAACGCGCTCTGACAGTTCCTTTTTCACTTCGGCGGTGCGGCCAGCCATCAGGCGCAGCTCTACGTGGACAAAGGCCCGGCCCGCATTGTTCAGGCCAATGCGGTAGTTGCTCAGGCTGGCAATACGGGTTTTGACATCCGCCTCATCCGTGACGGTGGGGTGTTCGCACACAGCAGCGTTCAATTGCTCCATCAGAGCCGCTTCGTTCAGGCCCTGCAGGTTGTTGGTGTATTCCACGGTCATGTGTGGCATGTTTGTCTCCGTTACTCGTCTTGGTCTTCAAAAATAGGCTCCAGCACCGTTGCTTCAACGGGCTTATAGGCCAAACGCACATAAATGGGCGCATAGGCCTCGGCCTGGGTGATCTCAATCAGGGTTTCTTTGCCCAGCTCCAGCAAGGCAATGAAGGTGACGACCAGCACAGTGCTGCCCTTGCTGGGGTCGAAAATATTTTCAAACTCCACAAAGCGCTTGCCTTGCAGCCGTTTGAGAATTTGGCTCATGTACTCACGCACGCTGAGCTCTTCGCGTGTGATGCGGTGGTGCTGCACCAGCTTGGCGCGTTTCAAAATGTCGCGCCAGGCGGCTTGCAGTTCGCTGATTTCTACATCGGGAAAGCGCGGCTGCAAGCTTTGTTCAATGTGCACCTGGGCTTTCAGAAAATCACGCCCGTAATGCGGCACCTGGTTGATTTGCTGGGCCGCCAGCTTCATTTTTTCGTATTCCAGCAGGCGGCGTACCAGCTCGGCACGCGGGTCTTCTGCTTCTTCCTCGCCCTCTTTCTTCTTGGGCGGCAGCAGCATGCGCGACTTGATCTCAATCAGCATGGCGGCCATGAGCAGGTACTCGGCTGCCAGCTCTAGGTTGCGGCTGCGGATTTCATCCACGTAACGCAGGTATTGCTGTGTGACCCCCAGCATCGGAATGTCCAGGATGTTGAAGTTTTGCTTGCGGATCAGGTAGAGCAGCAAGTCCAGCGGGCCTTCAAACGCTTCCAGAAAGACTTCCAGCGCATCCGGTGGGATGTAGAGGTCATTGGGCAGCTTGAACAGCGGCTCTCCGTACAGGCGTGCCAAAGCCACCTGATCGACCACATGGGGCATCAGGGCGTCGCGGCTGTCTGCACTGGCAGATTCAGGCAGCGTGGCTTCGGTGGTCTCGGGAGAACTCTCGCTCATTCAATCATTTAAATAAGAGCGCCCAGCGCTTGACTGGCAAGGGCTGGGCAGTGAAAACGTTGAAAAGCGTTTTCAGCCGTTGTTCTGATAAACGTAGGGTTTTTGGGCCACACTGGCTTGGGCAGCATCTTCCTGGACTTCGTAGTTAACGTTCTTGTCCCACAGCAGGGCACGACCAGCCAGTTGCTGCGCTTCCAGTTGGGGGTTGTCCTTTTTCATCTGTTCGATGAATTGGGTGGCTTCGGATGTGTAATGGGGACGGGCAAAGATGGACATGGACTGGTAACCTCTCTAGATCGTCGATTCTACCGGGACACTGTCCATGAACCTACTTCAGCGTGCCACTGCCATCGTGGCAGCAATAGCCACCAGCTTTTTGACTTTGGTAGGCTGCGATCAGCAAAAGATCAATGAGCTGGAGGAAGGCCTGTCCACCGAAGTGGAGGTGCGCAAAGCCTTTGGAGAGCCTGAAACCATCTGGCCTGAGGCCGATGGCTCACGCACGTTTGAGTACCCACGCCAGCCCATGGGCCACCGCAATTACATGATCACCATTGATTCAGCGGGCGTGATGACAGCGCTGCGCCAGGTGGTGGCGCCCCATGTGTTTGAGCAAATTCAGCCTGGAATGACGCAGGAGCAGGTCCGCCGCATGCTGGGCAAGCCTGCCAAGCGCATGACTTACGCACTCAAGCAAGAGACCGATTGGGACTGGAACTGGATAGATCCACCCAACCGGGAGATGGAATTTACGGTGACCTTTGGCGAGCACGGCACGGTCAAGCGCACAGCCAGCCGCGAAAAAATGCCCCAAGGCGACCATTGATGTCGCGGTGGGCAGACAGGCAGAAAGACCGGATAGTGCTTTAATTGCTGCGCTGCAGCAATTTTTGTGTCAGCGCCTTACCTGGGCGCTGCGTTGTGTGAAGTGCGCAATGAGACTTGGCGTCTGATGGCGCATTTCTTGCTTTGAGCACTGCAGCATTGACGTTTGCGTTGCTGGTCACAAGCCAGCCTTGCAAAAAACCGGTATCCGCCATGAGCACCACCACTGAGCCTGAGCTAAGCACACCCCTTTCTGTGACCCCACCGGTGGTCAGACACGGCACCTATGAAGATGCGCAGGCCTTGTTTTCGGGCTCGCTCTTTGTCGGCATCACCATGATGATGTATGCCCAGGCAGGGCTGCTGACCGGCAGCACCGCCGGACTGGCTTTTGTGCTGCACTACGCCACGGGATTGTCATTTGGCGGCATCTACTTCCTGATCAATATTCCGTTTTACTGGTTTGCGTGGAAGTATGTGGGCAAGGAGTTCACGGTCAAAACCTTTCTCTCCGTGGCGCTGCTGTCGCTGATCACAGAGCTGGGTCCACGCCTGATCCACATTGATTATCTGCACCCCGCTTTTGCCGCCATTGCCGGGGGCTTGCTGATGGGCACTGGAGTTTTGTTTTTGGCGCGGCACAAGTCCAGTCTGGGCGGGGCCACCATTGTTTCGCTGTATGTGCAGGACCGATGGGGTATTCCTGCGGGCAAGGTGCAAATGGCCATCGATTGCGTTGTGGTGGCGCTGGCGCTGTGGGTGGTGCCGTTTGAGCGCGTAGCGTGGTCAGTGCTGGCAGCCGTTGTGATGGGTATTTTCCTGTCGGTCAGCCACCGCCCTGGGCGCTACCAAGGTAAATAGTTTTGATAGCTGTTGACGCTTGCTGAGTATGCGATAGCTGCCTATTTGGCGGATTGACTGATATGGATGAAAAAAGCCCCGCAGGTCATACCTGCGGGGCTTTTTGCTGCGTGCATGAAGCGTTAGCCGAGCGTAATGGTCTTCTTGGCCGTCAGCGTCTGGCCCGCGTCGTCTTTCCACAGGAAAGTCAGATCGCCACTTTGCTGGGCTTTGAAAGTGAACTCGATGTACGGGTTCTGGGAAATGGAGATACCCGGATCCCAGGTAAAAATCAATTTACCTGCCATCTTGGCTTCAAAGTGGCTCATCAGGTTACGGGGACGCACTTGGCCGGTGGCCGGGTCGGTACGCAAACCGCTTTCCATGACGTGTTCCATCTGCGCGCGTACACGCAAGATGTCACCCTTGGCGGGCTTTTCATTGCTCACCCAGATGCGAGGAGGTTTGTTCATGCTCATGTGGAATACCTCCTTACATGCCGCAGCCGCTGGCGGCCACGGTCACAGCTTGCTTGGCCACCAGTACTTTGCCGCTTTTCATGCGGGCCAGCGCGTGGATGGTTTGCGACTGCGTCAAACGCACGCGCACTGCAGCCTCTGCCGCGCCGGTATCTACCGTCAGCAGCACCCGGCATGCCAGTGGCGTGGGGTTGAGGTCGGCCAGCACAATGATTTCCTCGCACCACTCTTGCTCAGTGATTGGCAAGGTGACCTTGACTTTGACAGGCACTGCGCTGGGGTTGTCGGCCAGTACAGGTAAATCCAGGTGCAGGCCTTCGGTCAGCGGTGTAGCGCTGCCGATGAACCGTTCCATGGTTTTCTTGAACTCCGCAGGGTTGGGTGCCAAAGGGCCCACAATGGGCGTCTTGGCCTGGGCCAGGGCGCTGCTAGGCAGTGCCAAAGCCGCTGTGGCAGCGGCCACGCCAGCCACCATGTGGCGGCGGGTCAGGGTCGGGGTATATGCAGGTGTCATGTCTTAGATACCGAGGAAGTCGCTGAATTTCCCATTGATCCAGGCAAAGTCTTCCTTGACCAAATCAGAGGTGCGTACGTCCATGTCGATCTGGGTCTGGTTGACTTGCCCGTTGGCATCGACCTCGTACTCGAACTTCACCGAGATTTCTTCCTGTGGGTCGCCATTGACCATCATGTAGCACAGGTTGTCTGGCAGCAAAGGCGTCACTTCCTTGCCCGCAACGCGTTGCGAGATGTTCTTGGCGACGATCTTGCCAATAAAGTTGGCCACGTGGGCGCTCTTTGGGTAGTGACCAAACTGGGGCGAAATGGCGCCCATCAAGTCACCCACAAAGTACACGCTGTTGTCGGTTTTGGCCGTGAAGTAGCGCACATCCATGTCAGCCCAGCCGGTGGGCTTGCCATCAGGGGTTTTGCCAATCAAGTCAGCCGCCCAGACCATGTCAGCGGCCTGGTGCGGAGGCATCAGGATGGCATCGTCAAATTTGAACTCGCCCGCAGCAGTTTTGATGCGCTTGTTGAACGGGTCGACCTCTTGCACACGGGCATTGGGCACGTGCGTGATGATGTCTGGATACAGCTCGTCAAACGCCTGCTTGTAGCCTACGCCGATGGGGGCAATCTTGGGCTTGGGGTCGAGAATCAAAATCTTTCCGGGGATTTTGTTTTTCTTGATGTGCCAGGCAATCAAGCATGCGCGCTCGTAAGGCGAGGGCGGGCAGCGGTGCGGCGGTGGTGGCAGGGTCATGACCAGCGTGCCGCCCTTGAAGTTCTTGACCTTGCTCTTGAGCGCCAGCATCTCCTGGTTGGGGATGTAGGCGTTGGGGAAGTGCTGGCGGGTGTATTCAATGGCGCGCTGGTCGTTGCCAAACCAGGTTTCATAGTCATTGCGGATACCGCCGGACAAGATCAGGTAGTCATATTCGATCAGGCCATGGGCGGTGCGCACCAGCTTCTTGTCGCGTTCAAAGCCTGTGACTTCAGTCTGCACTAGTTTGTAGCCATATTTGATGGCCGGGTGCAGCATGTCGCGGTTGATGAAATCGGTGTTCACGATATCGATCAGCCACTTGTTGCTCATGGGGCCTGACCAGAATGTGGGGTTGCGCTCCAGCAAGATCACATCTGAGTTGGGGATCAGCTCGCGCAGATACCGTGCAGCAGTCATGCCGCCCCAGCCACCACCGCAAATCACAATGCGTGGGCCTTTGCCTTCACGCGGCAGGATACGTGACTGCGGAGTCATGATCATGGGGGCTGCAAGTGCAGACGAAGATACGGCGGTAGCCGCTGCACCCAAGGCCATGGCGGGCGGGGTCATCAAAAAGTGGCGACGTTGCATGGTCAAAGTTCCTTCTTGTGGTTGGACATCGGGCAATCAAATGGACAAGCGTATGCGTGCAAGTGCTGCCGCAGGTCTTGCGGCAGCCAAGAATGCAAAGGGAACAGAAGTGACCATGCCAGCCACTGGTGCACGCATGCCTTGGCCAAGGTCGGCACAAAGCGGTGCAGGCATCAAGAAAGTTGGCATTCAGGGCTCCTGATGGGGCAGGAGCCGCATCCATTGCAATCAACGAAACTCAATAGTGCAGGCTTGAGCGTTGATCGTGTGAGCTGGCGTTAGGCCAAGCACATACGGGCAAAGGATGAGGGGAATCCCTCTTAGCCGTCACGCGGCACAAGCAGAGCTGTCTGGCGGCGATTCTAGACCACCGCGTTGCTTCTAGAAACAGTCTAAGCAGCGGCTTGGCTGGAAGATGGAAAGAGCTTGACCGCTATCAAGGTACCGCCAACGATGCCTGCCACCGCAGGCAATGAGGCAATGGCCAGTGTGCTCAGGCCTGTCAGTCCTTGGCCAATCGAGCAACCTACAGCCAGCACACCACCAAACCCCATGAGAGCGCCACCAACGGCTGTTTTGGCCAGATGTGCCGGGCTGTGAAAGCCTTCCCATTGGGCAGTGCGGGTGAGCAAGGCCATGACCAAGCCTCCGGCAAGTACGCCCAGCACCATGGCAGGGCCCAGGCTGAAAGCGCGCCCCACTGCAACTTGCAGGTAAAGCAGGCCTTCGGCAATCGGGGCAATGAAGCTCAGTGATGTGAGTTTCTCGGGGTCAAAAGGGTCAACATCGACTGTGGCAGTCAACCACCAACCGAAGGCAACCAGTGCCCCGATAGCGATAGCACTGATCCACTGTGCAGGGCTGCGGCGCAGGGCTGGTTGCCACAGCGCATAGGCGGCCAATAACAACGCTGGCAAGAGCGCCAGTAGCGCAAAGCTTGCAAGAGGTGTCCATTGCGCCGCCTGCAGAACCTGGGGCAATGTTGCGTTTTCAACGGTGGTGGGCGCCAGTGCCTGAAACCATTGGCGCACGGGCACCAGTACGCCAGTCAGGCTGGCCTGTGCGGCCAAGCCAAGAAACACCACGGTGACCAGTGCGCGCAGGTTCCCGCCTGCCAGCAAAACCAACGCGCGTGCACCACAGCTATTGGCCAGCACCATGCCAATACCAAATAGCGCCCCGCCGATCAGTACGCCGGGAATGGAAAAGCTGGTGCGCACGATCTGCGCATTGCCCAGATCAACCAGCCCAGCCCAGTGCAACCCTTGTGAAGCCAGTACCGCAATGGCCAGTGCCAAGGCAAAGGCCTGCAGTGCAGGGGCGCTGCCGCGAGGGGTTGAGTTGTCTTGCCCCAGCGACTGGCGCAAACCACGCAGCAGGCAAAACCGACCCAGCCGCGCTGCAGCGCCAAACGCACAGCCCCAAAAAAAACTGGCCCACAAAAGTGTCATGGCTTAACGATCCCAGATATCCGTACTGATGGATTTGTACCATGCAGCACCGTATTCAGCCTCTGCCTTGCGAAAGCCTGCATCGGCATCTGCTGGGCTGACGCCGCCAGAGCCCGCCACTTCAATCAGCTTGCCTGCATCGGTGCGGTAAACGCCAGCTACAGAGATACCGTAGTTCGTGCCAATCAAGCTGTAGCAGGTGTTAGCGAAGGCGGCTGCAGGGGCAGCTTGGCCAGTCAACTGCGCAGCAATGACAGCTGCCGCCACCTTGCCCTGGGTGTTGGCCGAGAAGCCAGACTTGGGCATGGGAGCCGCCTGCGTGGCATCGCCCAGTACATAGACGTTACTGACCAAGGTCGACTCAAAACTGTCTGGCTTGACAGGCACCCAGCCGCTGGCATCGGTGACTCCTGCACGGTCAGCGATAAAGCCAGCCTTTTGGGGTGGGATCACGTTCAAGACATCGGCTTTGTGCTTGGTGCCAAACGAGGTTTCCACCTCCAGACGCTTGGCATCCACACGCGCCACTTGACCATCATCCGATTGCTTGACCCATTCGATCATGTCGCCATACAGCGCTTTAAAGCCCTGCAAGAACAGGCCTTGTTTGGAGAAAGCGTCCTTGTTGTCCAGCAGCAGGATTTTGGATTTGGGTTTGTGCTGCTTGAAGTAGTGGGCCACCATGGCCGCGCGTTCGTAGGGGCCAGGTGGGCAGCGGAAGGGGTTGGCAGGAATCACCATCACAAACTTGCCACCGTCAGGCATGGCGTCGATTTGTTTTTTCAGCAGCAGGGTTTGCGGTCCAGCCTTCCAGGCGTGCGGCGCCAGCTGTGATGCGGCTTCGTCATAACCTTCCAGCGCGCCCCAGCGCATATCAATACCGGGGGAGAGCACCAGTTTGTCGTAGCTCAGCGCTTGGCCGCTGGAGAGCAAAACGCGGCGGGCGTTGGTGTCTACGTTGTCGGCCCGGGCGTGGATGACTTCGATGCCCGCCTTGCGCAAGCCATCGTAGCTGTGACCAATGCTCTCGAACGAGCGCAAGCCTGCCAGCACCAGATTGGAAAACGGGCAGGTGTAAAAACGCTGTGCAGGCTCGATCAGCGTCACACGCACTTGGGGTGCGCGGGCCTTCAGGTAACGGGCTGCGGTAGCACCACCGAAGCCTCCCCCCACGACGACCACATGGGCTGAGCCCCCCTGGGCGCGGACGATTGCAGGCATGGCCAAGGAGGCAGCACCTGCAACGGCACTGCCTAAAACTGTACGGCGATTGAATGTCATTTACTTGGCCTCCTTGCTGAACCACTGGGCGAGAGCTTGGATCTGGGCATCGTCATAGCCCTTCATCAGCCGGGTCATCACCGTGGCATCGCTGGCGGTGCCCGTTTTGAACGCTTGCATGCGTTGCAGCAGGTGGCGCTCACCCACACCGCGCAGTGAAGGGATACCGCCCGTGGATTGACCATTCGGTCCATGGCAGTTGGCGCAAGTGCCAGCCAATACAGAAATGTCCTGCACGCTGAGGCCAGCAGCAGCCGATGCTGGAGCGGTTTGCGCCATGGCCGCAGGGGCCAGCAAAGCTGCTGCCAGCCACAAGGCTGAACGCAGTGAGGAAGCGGGGGACAGAGGCATGCAGTCTCCTATCGCGTGCCGGAATGCAGAGCTGCATCCGTGGGTGTTTATCGTGGATAAGTGCAAGGCTCATGACCGTGCACCCTTTGGAGCGTCGCATTCTAGGTAGCACATTGAAACAACTGGTTAGAAGTTTCTGCACCCTGCATATAAGGACCGCTGGTCGGGTCTCTTGCGTGGATGCGCTTTAGCAGGTAGTCAGCCCAGAGAATGCATGGCTACGTAAATATAGGAGCATACAGCGCTTGTTACAAAAGCGTTTCAGTGTGAAGTTGCTTGAATTTTATGGAGCCAAACTTCTTTGCAGCTGCATCTCCAGTGCAGATGCTTGGCATCTTTCATGAAGATGCTTTATGGATGAGTGGTGCCGCCAAAGCGCTGTGCAGGCGGGCGCATTGCGCTGATTTTTCGCTGTGCAGGTCTTTGCCGTGGGAGCGGCAAGCCATAAAAAAGCCCCTGCAGAGATAAACCGCAGAGGCTTGGCTGGAAGTGGTCAGGGCATCAACCGATGCGCATGCCGGGCTGGGCACCGGGGAAGGGCTCCAGCACATAGATGCCGGGCACCGCCTTTTCATCCGCGTGGCTGGCTGCCAGCACCATGCCTTCAGAGATGCCAAATTTCATCTTGCGCGGGGCCAGGTTGGCCACCAGCACGGTCAGCTTGCCTTGCAGCTGCTCGGGCTTGTACATGCTGGCAATACCGCTGAACACGTTGCGCGTCTTGCCTTCGCCTGCATCCAGCGTCAGTTGCAGCAGCTTGGTAGAGCCTTCAACCGCCTTGCACTCCACGATCTTGGCAATGCGCAGATCAATCTTGGCAAAGTCGTCGATCGTGATGGTGGGTGCGATTTCTTCGCCACCGGGTTTCACGGCTTCAACCACAGGGGCAGCCGGTGGCTCAAACAGGGCGTCCAGCTGTTCTACCACCACGCGCTGCATCAGATGTTCGTACTTGCCAATCGTGTGGCCTGCACCCAGCAGGCTGTCTGCATCGGCAAACTGCAGCGCCGAGACATTCAGGAACGCTTGAACTTGCGTGGCCACTGCAGGAAGGATGGGCTTGAGGTAAATCGTCAGCAGGCGGAAGGCTTCAATACAGGTGGTGCACACGTCTTGCAAGCGGGCATCCATGCCTTCTTGCTTGGCCAGCTCCCAGGGCTTGTTGGCGTCCACATAGCTGTTGACGCGGTCGCACAGGGTCATGATGTCGCGGGCGGCGCGGGCAGAGTCACGGTTTTCGTACGCAGTGACGATGCCGTCTTTGGCTTCACGCAGCTGTGCCAGCAAGGCCTGGCCGTCTTGCGAGACGGCACCCAGCTTGCCCTCAAAGCGCTTGGCGATAAAGCCTGCAGCGCGCGAGGCAATGTTCACGTACTTGCCGATGAGATCAGAATTGACGCGCAGCATGAAGTCTTCGGCGGTGAAGTCGATGTCTTCGTTCTTGCCGTTGAGCTTGGCACCCAGGTAGTAGCGCAGCCACTCGGGGTTCATGTTCAGGGCCAGATACTTCATCGGGTCCAGGCCCGTGCCGCGGCTTTTGGACATCTTCTCGCCGTTGTTCACGGTTAAAAAGCCGTGCACGCAAATCTTCGTGGGCGTCTTGCGGCCGCTGAACTTCAGCATGGCGGGCCAAAACAGCGTGTGGAAGGTGATGATGTCTTTGCCGATGAAGTGGTACTGCTCGAGATCGGGGTCAGCCATGTAGGCGTCGTAATCCTCGCCACGCTTGTTCAGCAGCTCTTTGAGCGATGCCAGATAGCCCACGGGCGCGTCCAGCCACACATAGAAGTACTTGCCCGGTGCGTCGGGAATTTCGATACCGAAATAAGGCGCATCGCGCGAGATGTCCCAGTCGTCCAGACCTTCGCTGGTGGAGCCATCGGGGTTGGTGCGCACGCCAAACCACTCCTTGATCTTGGCGGCCACTTCGGGCTGCACATGCTTGCCGTCCTGGGTCCACTCGGTCAGGAACTCCACAGCGCGTGGGTCGGAGAGCTTGAAGAAGAAGTGCTCGGACGTCTTCATCACTGGCGTAGCACCCGACAGGGCTGAGAACGGGTTGATCAGGTCAGTGGGCGCGTAGACCGAGCTGCAGACTTCGCAGTTGTCACCGTACTGGTCTTTGGCGTGGCAACGTGGGCATTCGCCCTTGATGAAGCGGTCGGGCAGGAACATGTTCTTTTCGGGGTCGAAGAACTGTTCAATGGTGCGCGTTTCGATGAAGCCCGCGGCCTTGAGGTCGCGGTAGATCTGCTTGGACAGCTCGTGGTTCTCCGGGCTGTCGGTGTTGCTCCAGTTGTCGAAAGCAATATGGAAACCATCCAGGTATTGCTTGCGGCCTGCGGCGATGTCGGCCACAAACTGCTGGGGTGTCTTGCCGGCCTTTTCCGCCGCAATCATGATGGGCGCGCCGTGGGCATCGTCTGCGCCCACAAAGTTCACCTGATTGCCCTGCATTCGCTGTGCACGCACCCAAGTGTCGGCCTGGATGTATTCCATGATGTGGCCGATGTGGAAATTGCCGTTGGCGTACGGCAGGGCGGTGGTAGCGAAAATCTTGCGTTGGGACATAAAGAGGTCTTCTCGTAGGCGATGAAAAGCAACCTTCGATTCTAGAAGCCCTAGGCCCGGCTTGCAGCCAATGCGGGCAAGCTGTCCAAATTGCTATGTCTTTGCGAGCTTTTAGCGCTGATGGGCAGAGGGGCGCAACGCTTTTTTTGCATACATCTGCTGATCGGCGCGTTTGAGCAGACTTTGCGCATCCTTGGCATCGTGGGGGTACAGCGCAATACCAATGCTGGCACCCAGGTGCACCACCACACCATCGGGAATGCCTTGCAGTGTGGTCAGCGGGGCACTGATCAGGTCGACGAGCTTGGCGCTGGTCGTCTCGGCCACTTCCATGTTGTCGACACCCCGCAGAACCACAACAAACTCATCGCCTCCCAGGCGTGCAACGTGGTCATCCGTGCGCACATGGTGGCGCAGGCGCTGAGCCACTTCGGCCAGAGCCCGGTCGCCGTTGTCGTGGCCCCATTGGTCGTTCAATGCCTTGAACAGGTTCAGATCTAGAAACAGCAGTGCGAACGGCGCAGCCACAGCGCTTGAGCTGGGCGGTGTGATCAAGCTGGCCAGTACGTGCTGCAAGGCGCTTCGGTTGGAGACGCCGGTCACGCGGTCGGTGAATAACTCCTGGCGCATGTGGCTGAAGTTGCGTGCCAGCTCTCCCACTTCATCGCTGCGATTGGTTTCAAACGAGGAGGAGATATCGCCTTGGCCCACGCGTTTGACGGCATTGGACAGGCTGCGTACGTCGTCTGCAATGCGACCAAACAGGCGCATGCCAATGGCCAGGGCGATCAGCAGGCACAGCACACCCACTACCACCACCAGCTCCACCAGACGCGATACATCGGCCAAGATGGTGGCGCGGGGTACGGCTACGGCGGCCATCCAGTCCAGCCCGGCGTGGTCGGTGACGCGCACAAACGCGACGTGCACCGGTTCATCGTCCTGATTTTTCAGCTGCAGGCTGCGCACATTGAAGAGATAGTCAGTGTTGCCAGTCTGAGGTACAGGTTCGTTGAAATAGCTCTGAATTTGCTGGTAAATGCTGTTGGCCAGTGCATTGCCACCGGTTTGGGTGGTCAGCCGCTCGATACGCCCTGCATCGGTGAAGCGCACGTTTTTCATGCCGGAGATGGCCACCAGTTCTCCGCTGGATTCGACAACGAATGCCAGGCCTTTGACGCTGCGGGCGAGCTCGTCAACCACATCATTCAAGGCGCTGAGCGATACGTCGGTGGCTACCACGCCTTCGAAATCACCGTGGGTATTGAGCACACGGCGCGCGCGGGTGAGCACCAGGTCTTTGATGCCAAAGTCGATATAGACAGATGTCCATGTGTGGTGATCGACCTGTGAGGCCAGTTGAAACCACGGCCGGTTGCGCGGGTCAAACATGGCGCGTTCGGTGCGCAGGTAGTGCTGGGTGCTGTCGATGCTTGACAGGCTGTAATAACGGCGGTGCTGGTCGCCCTCGGCGCGAATGCGCAGCTCGGCGGTGCCATCCGGCTGGCGTTTGAGGCCGACACCTTGGCCCCCTATATTTCCGTAATACACATAGCTGTTGGTGCGCGGGTGCAGCGTAGTGGCTGCCCACAGCCGGTTGCGCAGGGCCAGCCAGTCGGTGCGCATGTCCTGCGGGGCTGCCATGCCACTGGGGAAAGCGGCCTCCAGCACGGCGGCAGAACCGCTGACATGGTGCTGAATGTTTTGCCGCATGCGCGCTGCCATCTCTTTGAGCATGTTGTCCGAGAGATTGGTTACCGTGCGTGCGCCCGCCAAGTAGGTCAGCCCACCAATCACGCCCGTCAGCACCACGATCAGTGCGGCATAGGGCAAGAGAAGGCGTAGCTTGAGAGAGCGCAATTGCAGGGAGACAGCGGGCATTGGCAATAAAGAGGTATTGGGGGTGAGGCGGTAGCAGGCGAGCGTCTTGGAGCGCTGTATGTTTAGATGTATATCACGGTGTGTAACAAAGTGATGCACAGAAAAAAAGAGCGGGCAGCGCAGTCAAGAACTGGAATTCAGACTGAATTTAATCTGAATCCCAATAAATACATGCACTAACCGCTCTCAATTTGGATGGATCGCCATCGTGGCGATGGCCTGCTCTTACTCTGGCTGCTTCATCAAAGGCTTTTGCAGCAAGGTGGCCAAAGTTAAGCCTTGCAAGATGGCCACGTGCTGCTCATCGGCAAAACGCTGCGCAGTGTCCTGTAACGGGGCAATGCAGACATAGGCGCACTCATCGGCTTTTTGTACCTGCATGGCCTGGTGCAAGGCACGCAAAGGCTCGACTCCGTGGGTGGCGGCCTTCCAGCGCTTGGCCTGCACCAGGGTGGTCTTGCCGTTGCGGGTCAGTAAAAAATCTGCGGCAGCGGCCGGGCTGCGTGCAACCTCGTAGCCTTCGATTTTCCAGGCGCGCTCCAAGTGGCTGGAGAAATCGTTCCAGTTATCTTGGGCGGCCATATCCAGCAGGGCTTGCTGTTGTGCAGGGGTTGGCTTGTCGTACTGGCGCACAAAGGCCACAAAGCCCAGCGCCCAAAAAGGCAGAGACCCCAAAATCGCAACGATTTTGTAAGGCTGTGGCACCAGCGCCGCTGCCAGCAGGGCCCAGCCAGCGCCCACGGCAAAACTGATCCACCAGCGCGATCGCAGCAAAATAGCGAACAGGGAATTTTCGGCCATCTTAAATTTCATGGCGGGTATATCTTTCAGAGGAAGGCAAAGGTGCGGGAGCACCAGATGGACAAGAACCCGTTCCCGGCATGGGTTGAAGGGCTTCGATAGACTAGATGATTCATTTTCTCAGACCCCACCCACTACAAGTACAAATCGACATGTCCCTCACCGAACAAGGCCTGTTGGCCGCGCTGGCCAGCGTTATCGATCCCCACACTGGCAATGATTATGTGAGCACTCGCGCAGTGCGCAATATGCAGATCAGCGGCGGTGACGTGGCATTTGATGTGGAATTGGGCTACCCCGCAAAAAGCTTGATCCCTGAGTTGCGCAAGGCTTTGATTGCCGCAGCAAAGACCCTTCCCGGTGTGGAAAACGTATCGGCCAACATTAGCATCAAGGTGCAATCGCATGCGGTGCAGCGTGGTGTGCAGTTGCTGCCCGGCGTGAAAAACATCATTGCCGTGGCATCGGGCAAGGGTGGTGTGGGCAAATCCACCACCGCTGCCAACCTGGCACTGGCCCTGGCTGCTGAAGGTGCCCGTGTTGGCGTGCTGGATGCCGACATTTATGGCCCCAGCGTGCCCATGATGTTTGGTGTGCAAGGCAAGCCCGAGAGCAGCGATGGCAAGACCATGGAGCCGCTGGAGAACTACGGCGTGCAGCTGATGTCCATTGGCCTGCTGCTCAACAACCCCAATGAAGCCATGATCTGGCGCGGCCCTATGGCCACGCAGGCACTGGAGCAAATGCTGCGTTCGACCAACTGGAAAGATCTGGATTACCTGGTGATCGATCTGCCACCAGGCACGGGCGACATTCAGCTGACGCTGAGCCAGAAGGTGCCCATGACCGGTTCGGTCATTGTCACTACACCGCAAGACATCGCTTTGCTGGATGCACGCAAGGGCATCAAGATGTTTGAAAAGGTGGGCGTGCCCATCTTGGGTCTGGTCGAGAACATGGCCATGCATGTCTGCAGCAACTGCGGCCATGTGGAGCACATTTTTGGGCAAGATGGCGGCAAGAAGCTGGCCCAAGAGTGGAACATGGACTTCTTGGGTTCTTTGCCCCTGTCCATGCAGATTCGCGAGCAAGCCGATAGCGGCAAGCCCACCGTGGTGGCCGCCCCAGACAGCGAAGCCGCGCTGATCTACAAAAAGCTGGCCCGTGACGTGGCCGTAAAGATTGCGCAAAAAGCCAAAGACTTTTCGGCCAAATTCCCCACCATCACCATCAGCAAGAACACTTGATGCAGGCTGTGCCCTGATTGAGCCTGCTGAAAACTTAGGCAAAGCGCCCCGGTCAAGCCGGGGCGCTTTTTTTACGGCATGCTGTGCGGCTTCTCTGTTGTGCGGTGCCCCGGGTGCTGCCTTTGATCGTGCAAGAACAAGAGCCTGAAAACCCCACTGGTGCCAAGCGCCACCTCCCTCTCGCCGCTGTGCGCCAGCTGTGGCAGCGCTGTACGCAGCTCGCTGCGGCGTTGTACCAGCGGGTGTTGTGCCTGGTGCAGAAATCGCCGGGCAGCCAAGCACTGTGGGCACGCATACAGCCACTGTGGCAGCGCTTGCGCACGTGGCGCTGGCAATGGCTGGTGGCGCTGCCTGCGCTGGGGCTTTTGTATGCGCTGGTGCTGATACCGCTGACGCCCAGCATCAGCGACATTCGCAAAGCCAAGCTGGAGCAGCCTGCACAAGTGCTGACGGCTGACGGCAAGGAACTGGCCATTTTCAAGCGCAGCAACCGTCAATGGGTCACGCTGGATCAGGTTGCGCCTGCGGTGATCGACGCCTTGATTGCCACCGAAGACCACCGTTTCTATGACCACTTTGGTATGGACCTGCGGCGCACGGCGTCTTCGGTTTTTTATTCTCTGCAGGGTGACCTGCAAGGTGGCTCCACGCTCACGCAGCAACTGGCGCGCAACCTGTACCCCGAAGAAATTGGCCGCTCGGCCAGCTTGAACCGCAAGCTCAAGGAAGCCATTACGGCGTTCAAGATTGAAGCGCTGTACAGCAAAGATGAGATCTTAGAAACCTATCTCAACACGGTTCCCTTTCTCTACAACGCCTGGGGCATTGAAATGGCGGCCCGCACTTATTTTGACAAGTCGGCAGCCAAACTCTCGGTGATTGAAGCCGCCACGCTGGTGGGCATGCTCAAGGGCACCAGTTATTACAACCCCGTGCGCAACCCTGAGCGTGCGGTAGAGCGGCGCAACACCGTGCTGTCACAGATGACCAAGCGCGAGGTGCTGTCGCAGGCCGATTTCTTGCGCCTTAAAAAGCAGCCGCTGCGGCTGAACTTTGAGCGCCAAGAAGCGCCGTCTGGCATGGCCCCGCACTTTGCACAGCAGGTGCGCAAGTGGCTGATCGACTGGGCGGACAGCGAGGGTTACAACATCTACGCAGACGGTCTGGTGGTGCACACCACGCTGGATGCGCGCATGCAGTCCATGGCGACGCAGGCGGTGCGTAACCACACCAAGGCTTTGCAATCGATTGCCAACACCAACTGGAGCAAAAGCGATGGCTGGCGCAATGACAACCCGCTGGTGCAAAGCATGGTGCGAGAGTCCAGCTCCTTTGCCGCATTGCGCGAGAAAGGGCAAAACGCCCCTGAGGCCTTGCAGACGCTGCTCAAAGACAAAGCCTTCATGCAGCAATTGCGCCAGGACAAGACTCGGATTGAGGCCGGCTTTGTGGCCATGGACCCCGCCACCGCCAGTGTTCGTGCCTGGGTGGGCAGCCGAGACTTTGCAGTCGATGCGTATGACCATGTGCAGCAGGCACGCAGACAACCGGGTTCTACCTTCAAACCCTTTGTGTACGGTGCAGCGCTGCAGGATGGGCTGTCACCCGATGACGAGCGCGTAGATACAGCGGTTGAAATCAAACTGGCCGGCGGTGAAGTGTGGCGGCCTAGCGATGCGGGGCCACCTTCGGGTAAAAGCATGACGTTGCGTGATGCGCTGGCGTATTCCAAAAACACCATCACAGCGCAGCTGGTGCAGGAGGTTGGGCCAGCCGCTGTGGCCAAGCTGGCGCGTAATCTGGGCGTGCGCAGCAGCCACCTGGATGCCGTACCTGCGCTGGCCTTGGGGGCAAGCCCTGTGACTTTGCTGGACATGACCAATGCCTACGGCAGCCTGGTACGCGGCGGGCAATACCGCTCACCGTTGATCGTCACGCGCATCGAAGACCGCAATGGCAAGTTGCTGGCGCAGTTTGCACCGCATGCGGTGCAAAAGGCGATGGATCTGCAAGACAGCTATGCCTTGATCGACATGCTGCGCGGCGCGGTCGACAAAGGGACAGCTCGAGATATCCGGCGGCGCTGGGGCATCAAAGACGATGTGGCGGGCAAAACGGGCACCACGCAAAACAACGCCGATGGCTGGTTCATCTTGATGCACCCGCAATTGGTGGCAGGCGCATGGGCCGGGTTTAACGACGCGCGCATTACCCTGCGCAGCGATTACTGGGGCCAGGGTGCGCGCAGTGCCTTGCCCATGGTGGGTGACTTCACATCGCGGGCGCTGCGCAGCAAAGACATTGACCGCCATGCACGGTTTACCGAGCCAGAGTCTTCGCAGTGGTGGGCCAATCTGAAAGAAGGCGTGCGCCATCGGCTCACTGCATGGTGGGGGGATGACAGCCAGCCCACAGCGAGCCAGCCTGCACGCAAAACTGTGCCTGCTGCGCTGCCCCAGCCTGAGCCAGTGCCTGTGCACCCTGCAGAGCCGGCGCAAGAGGTGATTGAAGAGTCCACACCTGCGCTGCCAGCACCCAGTGCGCCAGAGCCTGTGCCACCAGCCGATGAGCTGGATGTGTGGATGAATCAATGGTCAGGGCCTGCCGCAGAGCCAGCCTCCAGCACAGACTACGAAGCAACGCCCCCCGCTGTTCTGGGCAGACCTTTGAACAAGCCGTAAGCATGGGAATAGCCCTTTTGCAGCGGTGCTGCATTGGAGGCGTAATAAAGATGACGCATTAAAAAAGACGTCAGCTCTGCTGGGAGTAACAGCTTTAGCTCTTAAAAGTACGGTGTCTGTGTTGCTGGGTTATTTATCAGATGCCAAGGCGTGATGGTCACAGCCACGTCTGAAGCTGCTTCATTCAGAGGCCCCTGTGGGTAGAATTTTTAGGTGCTAGCGAAGTCAGCAGAGCGTACCTGCACGGCTCTGGCCGACATGTTGCGCAATGGCCGAAGGCTTCAACGAGATTGCACCAGCAGATTGCCGGTGATTTCGGACACGCTTTTCACACTGGTCAGTGTCATGGCCACGCGCATTTCTTTTTCCAGTAGATCGAGCAGATGGCTCACGCCTGCGCCGCCTTGTGCCGCCAGTGCATAGATAAATGCACGGCCAATCATGGTGCAATCGGCTCCCAGGGCCAGCATGCGCACAATGTCCAATCCATTGCGAATGCCTGAGTCCGCCAGAATTTTGATTTGGCCTTTGACTGCATCGGCGATGGCAGGCAAAGCACGTGCCGAAGAAAGCACGCCATCAAGCTGGCGGCCACCGTGGTTGGAGACGATGATGCCGTCGGCACCAAAACGAACGGCGTCCTTGGCATCTTCGGGATCAAGAATGCCCTTGATGACCATCGGACCCTTCCAGAAGTCGCGAATCCACTCCAGATCACGCCACGAGATCGATGGATCGAAATTCGCACCCAGATAACCCATGTAGTCTTCCAGACTGACGTTCTTGCCCATATAGGTTGATATGTTGCCTAGCGTATGCGGGCGCCCCATCATGCCCACGTCCATCGCCCAGTGTGGGTGGGTCATGGATTGCAGATAGCGGCGCATGGCGGCGTTGGGGCCACTCATGCCAGAGTGTGCATCGCGGTAACGGGCACCTGGCACGGGCATGTCAACGGTGAACACCAAGGTGGTGACGCCCGCCGCCTGAGCGCGTTCCAGCGCATTTTTCAAGAAGCCGCGATCCTTCAGGACATACAGCTGAAACCACATGGGGCGCTGGATTCTGGGTGCGACTTCTTCGATTGCACAGACCGAGACACTGGACATGGTGAAGGGAATTCCCTTTTTGTCCGCGGCCATGGCAGCCTGCACTTCGCCACGCCGGGCAAACATGCCTGTCAGTCCCACGGGAGCCAGCGCCACAGGCATAGAGAGCTTTTCTCCAAATAACTCAATGCTGGTATCAAGCTGGCTCATGTCCTTGAGCACGCGCTGGCGCAGGGCAACCTCTGAGAGGTCGCTGACATTGTGTGCCAGTGTTTTTTCGGCGTAAGCACCGCCGTCGATGTAGTGAAACAGAAAAGGTGGTAGCCGCTTTTGAGCGGCCGCACGGTAGTCGGTGGTGGATGAAATGATCATGAAAAAGTCATCTGTGCAGATGAAAAACGTCCGAGTCGCTGAAGGCGGGCATCGTCGGCATCGGCCTCGAGCAGTTTTTCGTGGACGAAGGCCAAATGCTCACCAATCACGGCTTTTGCCTGCTCGGGCTCGCCGCAAACTATGGCTTGCATCAGGTCGTGGTGTTGCTGTGTCAGCCTTGCCAGTACCTTGGGGTCTTTGTGTACAAACATCTCGCGACGGTTTTGGGCCACGGTATTGAGCACCATTTCAAACAGGCTACGCATCGCTTGCACCACCACTATGTTGTGAGAGGCTTCGGCAATTGCCAGATGAAACTGGGTATCAGCACGAGCGGCGTTGTCTGCGTCGTGGATGTTCTGGTGATTCAGCATCTCGTCAAAGCAGCTACGAATGCGATCGCGGTCTTTGTCTGTGGCGCGTTGGGCCGCCAGCCAAGCGGTGCCAGTTTCTAGAATTTGGCGCGCTTCCAGTACGTCATAGCGGTACTGGGGGTCATCGCGCATCAGGGGTACCAGGGGAGAGATGGCCTGGTCGCTCCACAGGGGAGCGTGTGCGCACACAAAGGTGCCGGAGCCCACGCGACTTTCCAAAATACCGCGGCTCGAGAGTCTTTGAATGGCTTCGCGCAGTGCGGCGCGCGAGACGCCCAGCTCTTCGGCCAACTGCCGCTCAGCCGGCAGGCGCTGGCCGGGCTGCAGTTGTCTTTGCTGCACGAGCACATAAAGTTGCTCGGCTAGTTGGTCAGAAAGGCGCATAGCTTTGGTTCACAGCACGGGTGGTGCCGCGACGATCTCTTTGCCAGCTCAAGAGAGTCGCGGTACGGGTTTAGCGGGCTGCCGCCAGCGACTCGCCAGAGGTTGGTGCCTGTGGCTTGTCTTTGGATGCTTTCAATGGCGTGCCCTTGGCTGCCGAAAAACCGAACAGCACCAGAACCAGCCACACCAGCGCTGCGGCCCACCACAGCATATTGCCGGTGATGAGTGCCTGGCCGATCAAGCCCGCTTGAATGCAGTAGTAGGCCATAGGAAGCAATGTCTTGCGAATGACTTCACCTTCACGGTTCATCATGCCTACAACAGCGCCAGCAGCCACAACGTTGTGTACGCAGATCATGTTGCCGGCTGCTCCGCCAACGGCCTGCAATGCCACCACGATGGCGGACTGGTCAATATTCAAACCAATTTGCTGAGCGGTGGAGAACTGGAAGTAGGAGAACATCATGTTGCTGACGGTGTTGGAGCCAGCAATGAAAGCGCCCAGACTGCCGACCCAAGGCGAGACATTAGGCCAGGCACTGCCAGCGACGGCGGCAGCGCCTTGGGCCAGTACCAGAGGCATGCTCAGCATCGAGCCATCAGCAGAAGCCGAGTTAATGAACACCTGCACCATAGGTACGGCCAGCAGCAGTGCCGGAGCCGCTTCCACCATAGTGTGGGCTGAAGACTTTACGGCGCGGCCATACTGGCCTTGCTTCATGCGGAAGATGAAGATACAGGCCAGCGATGCCAGCAGCAGGATGAATCCAGGCGAGTACAGGAACTGCGCGGATGGAGAAATACTGGTGCCAAACAAAGCTGGGATCTTCAGCGTTGTCAAGGGGCCGGTCAGGAAGGCCTTCAGCGGTGCCACGGTGCGGGTGAGGATCAGCAGTGCCACAACCAGTACGTAGGGAGAGAAGGCGCGCAGCACTGAGAACTTGGGTGTGCTGGCAGCTTCGTCTCCTGAATCGCTGGAGACTGTACCCATCCACTTTTTGTCCCAGTCTGAGCGGGGAGGGAAATCAAAGCTTTGTTTGGGAACCAGAAAGCCTTTTTTCGCGGCGCTGATCACAATGACCAGGCCGACCAGCGCGCCCACCATGGACGGAAATTCAGGGCCAAGTACGCGAGCGATCAGGTAGTAGGGCAGGGTAAAAGCCACACCAGCGAACAGCGCAAACTTCCAAGCCTTCAAGCCTTCGGTGAAAGACTGATTGGAGCCAAAGAAGCGGGTGAGCATGCCGCACAGCAGCAGCGGAATAACGACACCGACCAGCGCGTGAATCAACGCCACGTTATCAACGATTTGCAGCAGGTAGTCCATGGGCTGCATCGGGGTGAGCAACTGTGCTACATCCGCCTTGTTATCAATGCCCGAACGCACACCCACCAGCATGGGGGTACCCACCGCGCCAAAAGACACGGGAGTCGACTGGATCACCAGCACAGCCATCACCGCAGCCATAGCGGGAAAGCCCAGTGCCAGCAGCAGCGGAGCACCCACAGCCGAAGGCGTGCCAAAGCCCGAGGAGCCTTCAATCAGAGAGCCGAACAACCACGCCACGATGATGACCTGCACGCGGCGGTCGGGCGAAATATCCATGAAACCTTGGCGAATCGCCAGCAGTGCACCGCTTTCTTTCAGCGTGTTCAGTAGCAGCACAGCTCCAAAGACGATGAACAGCAAGGTGATGGCGGTGACCACGCCATTGATGGTGGCTGCCGCGATCATTGCTCCTGGTGCTTGCCAGACAAACAGCGCTAACAGGGCCGTAACGATGTAGGCAGAACTCATGGAGAGCTTGGCTGATCGCCCTAAAACCACCATTAAAAGAAAAACCACCGCAATAGGTGCGAGGGCTAAAAGCGTATGTCCAAAGTTCATGCCTGTTGTCTCCTAAAAACTGACAGAGGTCTGGCATGGCCTGGCAGCTTTGAGCCGGCGCATGGCAAATCTGTGTCTTGTGTATTGGTATTACCAATATCTGATATCGGATGGATGCGGAATTTTAAAAACTGCGGTCCTTAGAGACGTAGATGGTTTTCCCTTGGTGTTTTAAAGAAAATTGGTAAGACCAATTTGATTGCCTAGTCTGAATTTTTAACGCAGATCAAGCTCGTCAACTTTGAAAATTGCACCAGGCTCTGGTGCCTGTCTTCAGTGATCTGATACCAGATAGGCCGCAGCCAAGTGCGCAGGCAGGCTTGGCTGGCAACTGCAACGCTGCTTGCCTTTGTGCGTTGTGGGTGAGGCCGCCCCCGTTTAAGGGAGAACAAGTCTTGGGTACTTTTTGAACGCCAGATGCCAGCGAAATAGGCGCGCACCTGGCGGGTGCTGGCTGCAAAAAAAGAGCGAACCCACAGGCCCATACAGCCGTTGCCACCACAGATACTGCTTTCCCAAGCCCCAAGCCCCAAGCCCCAAGCCCCAAGCCCCAAGCCCCAAGCCCCAAGCCCAATGCGCGGGAAAGCCCGCTGCGGTCTCAGGGCTGGCCCTTGCGGTAAGGTGCGTGCTATGACAATGAGCTTTTTGCAACTGGGATGGCGCACGCTGTGGCGCGATGCGCGTGCAGGCGAGCTGCGCTTGCTGTGGGTGGCCGTGACCCTGGCGGTGGCAGCGCTGACATCGGTGGCGTTTTTTGCCAACCGCCTTGAGGCAGGTCTGGAGCGGGACGCACGCCAGTTGCTCGGGGGCGATGTGGTCATCGCCAGCCAGGACGGGCAGTTGCAAAGCTTTGTGCAGCGGGCGCAGCAAGAGGGCTTGCGCCATGTGACCACCTTGGTTTTCCCCTCAATGGGGCGTGCCACCGACGAGCGTGGCGGCAATGCCCGCTTGATTGCGCTCAAGGCGGTGGAAGACGGCTACCCGCTGCGCGGCAGTTTGCGTGTGGCGGACGGGCAGAGTCAGCCCGATGCCGCCACCAACACCATTCCCGCCGCCGGACAGGCGTGGGTAGACGCCACGTTGCTGGCAGGCCTGGAGCTGCAGGTGGGCGACGACTTGCTGCTGGGCGATGCCCGCTTGCGCATCAGCCAGTTGCTGACGGCCGAGCCTGACCGCGGCGCGGGCTTCATGAGCTTTGCCCCGCGCGTGATGATCAATGCACAAGACCTGCAGGCCACGGGGCTGGTGCAGCCAGCCAGTCGTATTACCTGGCGCCTGGCTGTGGCCGGCGAGAGCGCGCCCGCTTTAGCACGTTACGAAGCATGGGCCAAAGAGCAGGTGGGCGACCACGGCCGGGGCGGGCGGCGTGTCGAGTCGCTGGAAAGCGGCAGCCCCGAGATGCGCCGTACGCTGGAGCGTGGCGAGAAATTCTTGAGTCTGGTGGCGCTGCTGGCTGCGCTGCTGTCTGCGGTGGCCGTGGCTTTGGCCGCCCGTGCGTTTGCCCAGCGCCATCTGGATACCGCCGCCATGCTGCGCGTGCTGGGGCTGCCCCAGCGCAGCATTGCACTGGCCTATGTATTTGAGTTTGCGGTGGTGGGCCTGCTGGCCAGCCTGCTGGGCGTGGCGCTGGGCTGGGGGGTGCACCACGGCTTTGTGTGGCTGCTGTCGGGCCTGGTTGCTGAAGGGCTGCCAGCGGCCAACTGGTGGCCAGTGGGCTTTGGTGTGGGCATGGGCTTGACTTTGCTGTTTGCCTTTGGCCTGCCGCCTGTGCTGCAACTGGCACAGGTGCCGCCGCTGCGCGTGCTGCGCCGTGATGTGGGAGCGCTCAAGCCCATGTCGGCTGGTGTGCTGGTGGTTGGCGTGCTGGGTTTTGCCGCCTTGCTGATGGCGGTAAGCCGCGATGCCACTTTGGGGGGGATTGCCGTGGGCGGCTTTACTGTGGCCACGCTGCTGTTTGCAGGCCTGGCATGGCTGGCGGTGCAACTGCTGCGCAGGCTGGTCAAAGAAAACACGGCCCCGCGCTGGCTGATCTTGGCTACCCGCCAGCTGGCGGCACGCCCGGGTTACGCGGTGATTCAGGTCAGCAGCCTGGCGGTAGGGCTGCTGGCGCTGGTGCTGCTGGTGCTGCTGCGCACCGATTTGGTCAGCAGCTGGCGCCAGGCCACGCCGCCTGATGCCGCCAATCGCTTTGTCATCAACATCATGCCCGACCAGTCCGAGGCGTTTCAGTCCAACTTGCGGGCTGCAGGCGTGAGCCAGTACGACTGGTATCCCATGATTCGGGGGCGTCTGATTGAGGTGAGCGGGCAGACCGTCAGCCCTGACAGCTATGCAGACGACCGTGCCCAGCGCATGGTAGAGCGCGAGTTCAACCTGTCGCACGCCGAGCAAATGCCAGAAAAAAATACCATCGTTGCCGGCCAATGGCTGCCCGGCGAGGCCGATGGTGCCAGCGTGGAAGAGGGCATTGCCAAGACCCTGAACCTCAAGCTGGGCGACACGCTGGTGTTTGACATTGGCGGCGTGCGCCACAGCGCGCGCCTGACCAGTTTGCGCAAGGTGGACTGGGGCAGCATGCGGGCCAACTTCTTCATCATCTTTCCTGTGGCGGATCTGCCTGACGTGCCCTCAACCTATATGGCGGCTTACCGTGCGCCCCGGCAGGCCGGGTTTGACAATGCGCTGCTGCGCCAGTTTCCGAACGTGACCAATGTAGACATGGACAGCACCATCGCCCAGGTGCAGCGTGTGTTGAACCAGGTCATCCGCGCGGTGGAGTTTTTGTTTGCCTTCACGCTGGCGGCAGGGCTGGTGGTGCTGTTTGCCGCCGTGACGGCCACGCGCGAAGAGCGCGCCCGTGAGTACGCCCTGATGCGCGCCATGGGGGCGCAAAGCCGCTTGCTGCGCCAGGTGCAGCGCGCTGAACTGGCGGGAGTGGGTTTGCTGGCGGGCTTTCTGGCCAGCGTAGTGGCCATGCTGGTGGGCTGGGCGCTGGCGCGCTGGGTGTTCGAATTTACGTGGACTGCCGCCTGGTGGGTGCCGCTGGCCGGTGCGCTGGCCGGGGCACTGCTGGCGCTGATGGCCGGCTGGTGGGGTTTGCGCGAAGTCTTGCAGCGCCCGGTAATGCACAGTTTGCGCGCAGCGGCAGAATAAAAGAGAGCTACTAGCGCTTGTGCATGCTTGTTCTTAGATAGTTTTATATCTGAAAACGTTGATAGTAAAGTGCTGGTAGCTCTTGTTTTTTAAATTTACCCATCCTGCGCTGGATGACGGGGTTATGCGCACAGTTCCCATTGCCATGGCGTTGCGGCAAGCGCATGCTGGGTCCATGAGCACACAGAAAAACACCCCCATCCAAGCCTTGCGCGAGAGCCTGCAAGCGCGTGAACAGCAATTGCGCCGCGAGCTGGAGGCTGCCCAGATCGAGCAAGAGCAGCAGGCGCAAGATGCCGAAGACCTGCCGCGCGAGCCCGATGCCAACCAGACCCACGAGGTTTCTGACCGCGAGGTGCGCCATGCGGAGCTGCTGCGCGATCAGCAAGAGCTGCAGGCTGTGCGCGCTGCGCTGCAGCGCATTGCAGATGGCAGCTACGGTGAGTGTGTGAACTGCGGCAAAGCCATTGCGGTGGAGCGCCTTAAAGTCAACCCTGCCGCCATGCGCTGTATTGCGTGCCAGACGCTGGCAGAAGCCAAGGCTTAGGCCTGCAACACTGCACTTGATAGCGATGTTGCTTGCCTTGTCGCAGGCCTGCACAGCATTGCACTGCGCTGGATGGTTTGTGGCTTTGCGCCATGTCTTAGGCGCGCATCAAAGATTGGTGGGCTGTGTTTGATCGATGGCTGCCATGGAGGGGGCAGCCTTCTGTGCGGATTGGCCTTAGCCGTCGCCCTCATGCACCACGGCAGGTGTTGCGGCAGAGCCCGCCAGCAAGCCACCGTCAATATTGAACTCGCTGCCGGTGATGTACGTGGCAGCGCTGGAAGCCAGCAGCAACGCTACGGAAGCCACCTCTTGAGGCATCCCGAACCGGCGAAGCGGCGTGTCTCGCACCAGCGCAGCCATTCGCTCTTGCCGGTGCTCATCGTTGCCCAGCATGGGCTCCCAGATGGGCGTAAGAATGGCCGCAGGGTGAATGGAGTTGCACCGAATTTTGAGGCCCTGCTCGGCGCAGTAAAGCGCAACAGTCTTGGTGTGGTTGCGCACCGCAGCTTTGGATGAGGCGTATGCCGCAGCACCAGGAATGCCTACCAGCCCTGAGCGGGAAGAAATATTGATGATGGAGCCTGTTTTTTGGGGCCGCATCGCGCCAATCGCGTACTTGCAGCCAAGAAACACCCCGTCCAGGTTGGTGCGGTGCACGGCATGCCAGTCTTGCAAGCTGGCATGCTCGGGGTCGTGTGGCACGGCACCTTGCTCGAACCCGGTAATGCCCGCGTTATTCACGACCACGTCAAGCCTGCCGCGCTCTTGGAGCACCTGGGTTGTGACGCGCAGCCAATCGTCTTCCTGCCGCACATCCAGTGGCACATAACACGCTTGGCTTCCCATCGAATGTGCAACGGCACTGCCCAGTTCATGCTGGATGTCCGTGACGTAAACGAAGCAGCCGTTGTCCACCAGCATGCGTGCAATCGCTTCCCCAATGCCTTGGGCCGCGCCGGTGACGATCGCCACTTGAGAAGTCAGTGTTTGATGCATGCCCGAAGCGCTGTCGTACATTCTTTGGCCCTGTGGAATGTGTAAAAAATCAGTCTACCTGAACCGTTCGCCATCCACAGCTGAGGGCACGCCCATGGCGGCGCAGGGTGCGCAAGCGTGCTAAATCGCGCTAAGTATCTATCTCTAACTATTGCTGTCCGCAGATGCATCGGTTTCATTCTGGAGGCATCTTGGTGCTTAACCCCATCGCGGCGGCTGCCTTGCCGCTGCTGGCACACTCGCCCCATTGTGGCCTGCCAAGCTCGGTGGGCTGATTGCTTTCACAGTTGATGAGCCATGCAGATTGAAGAAAAAGCCCCTCACGACACGCCGTTTGAATGGATTGGTGGGGAAGAACCCGTGCGCCGTCTGGTTGACCGTTTTTATGACCTGATGGATCTGGAGCCCGGCTACGCCGAGCTGCGCGCCTCGCATGGCAGTACGCTGGACGATGCCCGCCAGAAGCTGTTTTGGTTTCTGTGCGGCTGGCTCGGCGGCCCAGACCATTACGTCGAGCGCTTTGGCCACCCACGCCTGCGCATGCGCCACATGCCGTTTTCAATTGGCATTTTGGAGCGCGACCAGTGGGTGGCATGCATGGACCAGGCCATGGCAGAAACCGGTGTACCTGAGGCACTGCGCACACGCCTGAAAGGCAGCTTCATGCAGACCGCAGACTGGATGCGCAATAAAGGCGTTTGACCGTAACCGCTAATATCTGCCTCCATACATACATCCATAAGAGGGGCAGACATATGGGCACTGCAGCATTCGTTACCTTGGCGTTATTCATTGTCATCGCCCTGTGGGCCGTGGCGGTCTACAACCGCTTGCGCCTGCTGGGCAACCGTGTAGAAAACGCATGGTCGCAAATTGATGTGCAGCTCAAGCGCCGCTATGAGCTGATTCCTAATCTGGTGGAAGTCGCGCGGGGCTACATGCAGCATGAAGCCGCCACGCTGGAGGCCGTCACCCGTGCCCGCAGTCAGGCGGTGGCCGCAGCCGATGCCTTGCGTGGGCATGCGGGCAGCGGCAATGCGCTGGGTGATCTGGCTGTGGCAGAACAGGCGCTGGGTAGCAGTCTGGGGCGCTTGATGGTGGTGACCGAGGCCTACCCCGAACTCAAGGCCGATGCCCAGATGCAAAGTCTGAGTGAAGAAATTGCCAGCACCGAAAACCGGATTGGCTTTGCCCGCCAGGCTTATAACGACGAGGTCATGGAGTTCAACAACAAAGCCAGCCAGTTCCCTGACCTGATCTGGGCACGCCTGCTGGGCTTCAAGCATCTGTCCATGCTTCAGTCCACCACCAGCGAGCAAGAGCGCACAGTGCCGCAGGTGCGCTTTTAAACAGGTATCGCTGTCATGCGATTTTGGGATTGGCAGGCCGATGCACGGCGTACCACACGCTGGCTGCTGCTGCTATTTGGGCTGTGCGTGCTGGCTTCACTGACGGCGGTGCATGGTGGCCTGACGCTGGCGTGGCTGCTGCTGTTTACGCACATTGATTACCCCAAAGGTTTTGTGGCTGCCAACGTGGGCGTGACGCTGCTGCTGATTGCGGGCGGCTGGTGGCTCACCCATGAGGAGCTGAGCCAGGGGGGGCAAAAGCTGGCACAGCGCATTGGCGCGCGTGATGCGCGGCCTGACCGCTCCATGGCGGAGCAGCAACTGTGCAACATCGTGCAGGAGATGTGTGTCGCCGCGCAGATGCGCCCGCCGCAGGTGGTGGTGCTGGCGCGTGCCGACGCCATCAATGCATTTGCCGCAGGCTGGACGCAAGACGATGCCGTCATTGCCGTCACACAAGGTGCTTTGGACTACCTGTCACGTTCTGAAATGCAGGGGCTGGTTGCGCATGAGCTGTCGCACTTGAAAGAAGGTGATACGCGCTTGAACATGCAACTGGCTGGCATGGTCAGCGGGCTGGAGCTGGTTTATAACTTTGGCGGCTCGGTGCGAGAGCGCGGTGTCTTGGGCTGGTGGTTTGGCTCTGCCATCATGCTGGCGGGCCTGGTGGGCTGGCTCAGTGGGCGTTTGCTCAAAGCCAGCGTGTCACGCCAGCGAGAGTATCTGGCAGACGCCCGTGCCGTTCAGTGGACCCGCAGCCGCGATGCACTGGGCGGGGTGCTTCGCAAAGTACTTACACAGCGCAAAGAGGCGGAGGCCTTTCGCGGTGGCTGGCGCGCAGACCACCGCAGCCATACGGGGTTGAACCACCCCTTGGTACAGCACATGCTGCTGGCAGAGACGCCCGACAGCAGCAAGCTGGAGCATTGGCTAGATGCCCATCCACCGCTGGAGGCGCGTGTGGCCCGTATTTATGGCAGACCGATGCGCGGTTTGCCATTGACTGAAAATCCTTAACTATATGTCTGCGAACAACCCTGACTTTGTGCCACGCGCCTGGCAAGCTTTTCGTGCCATTCCAGATCTGGCAGGTGTCGATACACAGCACTTGGTGTGGCTGGCCGAGCATGTCAGATGGCATGTCATTAGTGCAGGAGATGTGCTGGAGCAGCCTTTCAAGGATGGGCGCATCATCTTTCTGGTAGCCGGTGAGATAGAAGTGCGCAGCACCAGCCCGCAAGGCAAGGAGCTGTTGCTGGGCGATTTACAGCAGGGCCAATTGTTTGGCAATGCCATCTCCTGCCATGTGCCACCACTGCTGGCATTTTCTGCGCATGTCACCCACTCTGGCTTAATGGCCGTGCTGGATGGAAAAGATACGCAAGACTGGCTGGCACTGGACAGAAGCATTGTGCTGGCGATCCTGCAGACGGTGAGCAATTTGCTGTGGCGGCTGATGGGGCGGGTGGTGGAAATTGGCATGTTCAACGTGCGCAATCGCCTGCACATGCGCTTGCTTTCGCTGGCACAGCGCCAGGGTGTAGAGCACAACCAGGTCGTGCTGTCTCCCAGCCCCACACAGGCCAGCTTGGCGGCCTATTTGGGGGCAAGCCGCGAGGAGGTGGCGCGCGAGATGTCTCGCCTGGTGCGACTGGGTTTGCTGCAACGCCAGGGGCGCAGTCTCAGGTTGTGCAACATAGACGGCTTGATGGCGCTGGTTGAGCTGTAGTGGCTTGGCTGCCTGGCCGTGTTACAAAAACAGCGTGAGAAAACGCACAGACGTAAAAGAAGACTTTCGCAACACTACGGACCTACAGAGTCGCCATCAGGGCGGCATCAACTGGAAAGTCAAGGAGTTGTTATGCGTTACCGTCTTTTTTCATTGGCAGCACTGGCCCTGGGTATGGCCAGCGTGGTTCATGCAGAAAGCCCTGTGTCCCCAGACCGTGCCTCGCAAGGTTTGACCCGCGAGCAGGTGCTCGCCGATCTTCAGCAATGGCACGCAGCGGGCATGAGTTTTGTGGCCCATCCTTCCGGCTACAGCGAAAGTGCGCAAAGCCCGGAGTACCAGCGTTACCTGCAAATGCAGCAGCAACCGTCGGGTGCTACCGCAGTGGCACAAGATCACACGGCTACCCAGCCGATGGAGCAGTCCATCGTCAAGACAAACTGATCTATAACACTTAAAAGCACAGCCTTGCAGGGCGTCATGTGCTGCTCTTCTTGGATTCAGGATGCACAGCCTTCAGGCTGCTGAGGACGATAAAAGCTGCATGTATAGGGAGTAAGCACTTCACAGTGCTTGCTCCTTTTTTTATGTCCGTTTGCTTTTTACAGGCTCAGATTGGCGCGTCGAATGACATCGCCAAAACGCTTGCTTTCCTGCGCGATGAATTGCCTGAACTCAGCCTCTCCGGGAAAGTAGCTTTCATAACCAAAAGTCTGGTACTTGGGCTGAATGTCTGGCTCATGCAGGGCTTGGGTGATGTCGCTGCGAATTTTTGCCACCACGTCGGCTGGCGTTTGAGGGGATACGGCCAGCGCATTCCAGCCCGTAGCGATGGCCTCGGCGGGGCCACCAGATTCAGCAATGGTCGGCACGCTTTCATAGCCTTTGAGGCGGTGGGGGGCCATTACAGCCAGAAAACGCAGTTTGCCTGCACGTGCCATCGGGCCAGCCGTGCCTGAAGAGCCCAGCGCAAAGGCCAGATCGCCATTGGCAACGCTGGCGTACAGCTGGCTGGTCTCTTTGAAAATAATGTGCTCCATCCGGGTGCCTGTCAGCGACTCCAGCAACGCAGAACCCAGATGCACAGCATTGCCCACAGACCAGGAGCCGTAGTTCAACTGGCCGGGGCGGGCTTTGGCGTCAGCAATCAGATCGGAGACCGTCTGGTAGGGGCTGTCACTGGCCACGCACACAAAGAAAAAAGTACGAAACAGGGGCAAGACGATGTGAAAGTCCTGGGCCACGCTGTAAGGCAATTTTTTGAACAGAGCAGGGTAGGCCGCGATGTGTACGTTGTCTAGCTGGATCAGGTCAGTGCCGTCAGTCGCACCGCGTTTGAATGCGTCGATGGCGATGAAGCCGTTGCCTCCGGGGCGGTTTTCAACCACCACAGGCTGGCTCCAGATTCTGGCCAGCTTCTCGGCCAGGATGCGGGATGTGCCATCGGGGCCGCCCCCGACGGGGAAAGGGTTGATGATGCGCACAGCCTTGGCAGGCCAGTGTGGCTGTGCACGCACGCTGTGCATGGCACCCAGGGCCAGTGCACCGATTGCCATACCGGCCCTGCGGCGTGTCATCTCGAATGGTTGTGCGGTCATTTTTCCTGGTTCACAAGTACGTGGGCTACTTTGAAATGATTGCGGCAGCCAAACAAAGGCCATGCTCTGGTCAATTATTTTGCGGCAATGTGGCTGAGTTTCATGCCAAGTTTGGAAGGCAAATCCTAGCGGTTACTTGGGGGACGTGGGCGTGGCGCGTCAACAATCACCTCTGAGCGTGTGCTGGCCATGTCAAGGGGCTTTTCGCTCAAAGTGAGCTAGTCGATCTAGTAGAGCTTGCGCTTGCCCGGCTGCAGCAGCACAACCAGGGCACCAGCGCCGCCCTCTGCAGGGCGGGCTTGTACAAAAGCCAGCACTTCTTTTTTCTGTACCAGCCAGCGCTGTACTTTGGCCTTGAGTACCGGTGTTTTACCTGGCGAACCCAGTCCCTTGCCATGCACCACACGCACGCAGCGCATGCCTGTGCGATGAGCCAGTCGGATGAACTGCCCCAGCGCTTCGCGTGCTTCGTCAGAGCGCAGGCCGTGCAAGTCCAGCTGGCGCTGAATGCTCCACTGCCCGCTGCGCAGTTTGCGCGTGACATCCAGCCCAATGCCGGTGCGGCGAAAACTCAGCTGATCGTCCACATCCAGCAAAGTGCTGACGTCGAACTCATCACTCATGGCCTCATGCAGTACCCGCTGCTCATCCAGCTCATGCTGCAAGGGCCGTGGCGTGGGGGGCTGCTGCTGAAATTCAAACCGGTCTGCATGCGGCAGTGGCGTGACTGAGCCGACAAAGTGCGTGAACAGGTTGCGCTCGCGCTCGGCCTTGGCGGCCGTTTCTTGGCGAATTTTCTCCTGGGCCTCTTGACGTTCGCGCTGTTGCTTGAGCTCTTTGGAAATGCTGCCCAGCGTGTGCAGGCCATGGTGGCGAAAGGCCTGGTTCATGCCCATCCTTCTTCGGCCATGGAATAGCTGGCCCCCTGGGCGACGATGATGTGATCGATCACCCGCACATCCAGCAGACCCAGCGCACTTTTCAGGTTGGCGGTCAGTGCCTTGTCAGCGGCACTGGGCAGCACACTGCCGCTGGGGTGGTTGTGCGTGAGGATGACGCTGGCTGCATGGTGGTGCAGCGCGCGCAGCGCAACTTCTCTGGGGTAGACCGAGGTTTGGCTCAGCGTGCCCCTAAACATTTCTTCCATGGCAATCAAACGGTTCTGGCTGTCGAGAAACAGCACAGCAAAAATTTCATGTGGGCGGTGCCCCAGCTGCAACTGCAGGTAGTGTTTCACAGTCTCAGGGCTGCCCAGCACTTCACGCTCACGCAATTGCTGCGCCGTGGCACGTTTGGCCAATTCCATCACTGCCAGTATTTCCGCACGCTTGGCAGGGCCGAGCCCCTTGATGCGGGCCAAGTCCTGGCCGCTGGCGTTAAGCAGGCCAGCAAGGCCATCAAAGCGCTCCAGCGTGGTTTGTGCCATCTGCAAGACGCTGCAGCCAGCCAGACCTGTGCGCAGCAAAATGGCCAGCAACTCGGCATCAGACAGGGCGCCAACACCGCGTGCCTGCAGCTTTTCACGGGGGCGGGTATCGGCTGGCAGATCTTTCAAAGACATGCTCCTCATGCTGATAGTGGGATAAACAGACGCCAAGGGCGCGGGGGCATACCCAGTTTTCTACAATAGGGCCAGTTTATCGGGACTTCCATGACCAATTGCGCGCCTTCGACCACGACTTCTGTGCCCACCGTACAAGCGGGCTCTTTCCTGACGCTGCATTACCGCCTGGCGGGACCTGCAGGTGATGTGATCAACACTTTCAATGACAAGCCCGGCACTTTGTCGCTGGGCACGGGCGAGCTGTCGCCCGCCATTGAAGAGCTGCTGATCGGCTTGCCAGAAGGCACGCGCACCACGCTGGAGCTGCCCGCAGGCGCAGCCTTTGGTGACCGCAACCCCGAAATGCAGCAATGGGTGGCCCGCAAGCTGATGAATGAGCTGGGCGACCCGCATGAGCAGTACCAGGCGGGCGATGTGGTGCAGTTCCCCACCCCGGACGGGCTGGGCAGCTACGCAGGTTCGGTGGTGCAGGTGCGCGAAGACGGCGCAGTGCTGTTTGACTTCAGCCACCCACTGGCAGGCCAGCCGGTGACGTTCGAAGTTCAAATCATCGGAGTGCTTTGAGGTGATGGACGCCAAAGAAGTCTTGCTGGCTGAGCCCCGTGGCTTTTGCGCGGGCGTAGACCGCGCCATCGAGATTGTGGAGCGTGCCCTGCAAAAGTTTGGCCGCCCCATCTATGTGCGCCATGAAATCGTGCACAACACCTTTGTGGTCAACGACCTCAAGGAAAAGGGCGCCATCTTTATTGAAGAGCTCGATGATGTGCCCCCCGGCGCCACCTTGGTGTTCAGCGCCCACGGCGTCAGCAAGGCGGTGCAGGACGAGGCCAAGGCGCGTGGCTTCACCATTTTTGATGCCACCTGCCCGCTGGTGACCAAGGTGCACGTGGAAGTGGCCAAACTGGCCAAAGAGGGCTATGAGTTCCTGATGATCGGCCACAAGGGTCACCCTGAGGTGGAAGGCACGATGGGCCAGCTGTCCGAAGGCATCCACCTGGTGGAAGACGAGGCCGACGTGGCCAAGGTGGCCCCCAAGCAAACCGAGTTGCTGGCCGTGGTTACGCAGACCACGCTGAGTGTGGATGATGCCGCTGGCATCAAGGCGGCCATCAAGGCACGCTTTCCGCTGGTGCGCGAGCCCAAGCAGCAAGACATTTGCTACGCCACACAAAACCGTCAGGACGCAGTCAAAATTTTGGCCCCGCAGGTGGATGTGGTGATTGTGGTGGGCAGCCCCACCAGCTCCAACAGCAACCGCCTGCGTGAGCTGGCAGACCGCCTTGGCACACCCGCTTACATGGTGGACAACGCCGATGAGTTGCAACCACAGTGGTTTGATACCGCAGGCCGCGTGGGCTTGACGGCCGGTGCTTCGGCCCCTGAAGTGCTGGTCAACGGCGTGATTGCCCGCATCAAAGAACTGGGCGCTGTCTCAGTGCGCAAGATGGACGGCGTGGAAGAGACCATGAAGTTTCCGCTGCCCAAGGGGCTGAAGATGATTGATCCGGTCACAGGGCTGGAGATTGAGGTGCGCAAAGCACCTGAAACTGGCGCTTAAAGTACTGTCTGCACCGGGCTTGCTCCGCTGCAAAAGCCCCGGCTTGAACCCGAGAGCCCGCACCGTGCCGGGCGGTGAGAGCGGTGCCAATGGTGTGAGCGGTGTTTGTAGTTCGGGGTAGTCTCTGTAAATAAAAGAGCACCTAGCTCTTGGGCAGCAAGCACTTCAGTATGTTTTATATCTGAAGTGCTTGAAATTCCTACGTTAGGTGCTCTTTTTTTGTTTCTAACGTTGGCTGCAAGCGGTTTTGAAACCGCTCACACGACCCTGCACATCGACAAGGGGTGATGGGGGCCAACCAACGACATCTCAGCTGCTGTGTCGGCGGGGCTGAACGCTTAGCCCCACAAGTCCAGTGGTGGGTCGCTGGCCACGGCGCGCAAAATATCGGTGCGACTGATAAAGCCACTCAGGTGGCCCTGGTCATCGGTCACCGGCAAGCCGGGCAGGCCGGTATCCAGCAGCACATGGGCCACGCGGCGCAGGTCGGTGGTTTCGGCCACAGCGGGTACGGGCGTGATCATCACTTCGGACACAGGGCGCTTGGCCATGGCGATGGCCTCGCGCACGGCACCCGGCTCGGGCAGCAAGGCCAGCGGTGCCATGTCAGCGCGCAGCAGCAAACCAATCACGCGGCCCTGCGTGTCCAGCACCGGGGCTTGCGCAATTTTTTTGACGGCCAGCACCTGCCAGGCTTGCTCTAGCAAGATGCCCGGTGTCACGGTGACGGCACCGCGCGTCATCACATCGCGCACCACATACAGCTGACGGCGCTCTTCCTTGGGGCCTTGCTCGGTGCCCAGATAGGCCGATACCGCACCTTGGGCGCGGGCAGAAAGTGAAAGTTTGGGCTCAGCGTTGCGCACCTGTGCTTCTTGCGACTCCACCCCCGAAGCGCTGGCACGCAAGCCACTGGGGCGCTGCACGCCGCGTACGGCGGTGATGTGGCTCAGGCGATCAGGCCCGCCTTGGTACATGGGGCCGTTGATGCCAAAGACATAGAACATGCGCAAATCTCCTCGGGTTGTGCGCTGGGTGCGCATTGACAGGGGTCTGTCTTATCTATCGGCAGCAAAGCCTGCAACTGAACATCAACTGCCGCACAATGGTGGATTGATTGCGGTGCCTGCCCCTGAGATGGGCCCGCCCCATTAAAATTGCCACCATGCTAGACATTCTCCTTCTCCGTAAAGACCTCTCCTTGGCCATTGCGCGCCTGGAAACCCGTAAAAAGCCTCAGGCGTTCCTGAATGTGGAGGCCTTTCAGTCGCTGGAATCTGAGCGCAAGACGCTGCAGACCCGCACGGAGGAGCTGCAAGCCCAGCGCAACCAGCTGTCCAAGCAAATTGGCATGCTGATGGGCAAGGGCGACAAAGAAGGCGCAGAAGCGGCCAAGGCCCAGGTTGCCGCCTCCAAGACCGAGCTGGAAGCCTCGGATGCGCGTCTGGAGCAAATCAAGGCCGAGCTGGAAGCCATGCTCCAGGCCGTACCCAACCTGCCACACGACAGCGTGCCAGTAGGCGCCGGTGAAGACGACAACGTGGTGGTGCGCAGCTGGGGCACGCCCAAGCAGTACGACTTTGAAGTCAAAGACCACGTCGATGTGGGCACCCCACTGGGCCTGGACTTTGACATGGGCGTCAAGCTCTCGGGCTCGCGCTTTACCGTCATTAAGGGCGGTATTGCCCGCATGCACCGAGCCCTTGCGCAGTTCATGCTGGACGTGCAAACCGGTGAACACGGCTACACCGAGTGCTATGTGCCTTATGCGGTAAATGCTGATTCGCTGCGTGGCACCGGCCAGTTGCCCAAGTTTGAAGGCGATCTGTTTGCAGCCAAAAAGGGCGGCCAAGACAGCGAACCCGTGCCAGACAACCAGGCGCTGTACCTGATTCCGACCTCCGAAGTGCCACTGACCAACTTCATGCGTGATGTGGTTGTGCAAGAGGCAGAGCTGCCCATCAAACTGACTGCACACACCCCTTGCTTCCGTTCAGAAGCCGGCAGTTATGGCCGCGACACACGCGGCATGATCCGTCAGCACCAGTTCGACAAGGTGGAGATGGTCCAAATCGTGCACCCTGAAAAGAGCTATGAAGTGCTGGAGGAAATGACCGGTCACGCTGAAGCCATTTTGCAAAAACTGGGCCTGCCTTACCGCGTCATGAGTCTGTGCACGGGAGACATGGGCTTTGGTGCAACCAAGACCTATGACCTGGAAGTGTGGTTGCCCGGTCAAGGCAAGTACCGCGAAATCAGCTCCATCTCGAACTGCGAAGCCTTCCAGGCACGCCGCATGCAGGCGCGTTTCAAGAATGCCAAGGGCAAGAACGAGTTCGTGCACACCTTGAACGGCTCTGGCCTGGCTGTGGGCCGTTGCCTGGTGGCCGTGCTGGAAAACTACCAGCAAGCCGATGGCTCGGTGGTCGTGCCTGAGGCACTGCGCCCCTACATGGGCGGTATCGAACGCCTGCAAGCTTAAAAAGCTGAGGGTTTGCATTGAGGGTGTGAAAACACTGCTACAATTGCAGCTTCGACACTGCGGAGAGGTGGCAGAGTGGTCGAATGTACCTGACTCGAAATCAGGCGTAGTAGCAATACTACCGTGGGTTCGAATCCCACCCTCTCCGCCATAGCGGCTGTAGCTCAGTTGGATAGAGTACTTGGCTACGAACCAAGGGGTCGTGGGTTCAATTCCTGCCAGCCGCACCAGATTCAAACCCCAGAAATGAAAGTTTCTGGGGTTTTTGTCTATTTATGAAAGCTTTGTTTTTTCAGCGTCATGAAACAACAAACTTTTAGCTAAAGAAATTTAGCAACCTTCGATCCTAGGGTAATTACTTATCTTATAATCGAAAGCTTAGCGGCTGTAGCTCAGTTGGATAGAGTACTTGGCTACGAACCAAGGGGTCGTGGGTTCAATTCCTGCCAGCCGCACCAATTTAAAGTCCTGATACCGAAAGGTGTCAGGACTTTTTGGTTTCTGCATTGCAAATTTTTGCAGCGCTGCTTTTGTGTGAAGATTCAGTCTATGAACAAGGCTTTCACCAAGGAAACCGATGGGCAGGACGATGATGACGAGCTGCCCAGCTTGCCAGCCCTTCCCAAGGGCAGCAAAAACTATATGACGCCGCAGGGCTACCAGACGCTCAAGGCAGAGCTGCTGGAGCTGATTGATAACGAGCGGCCCAAGATTGTCGAGATCGTGCACTGGGCGGCCAGCAACGGCGATCGCTCGGAAAACGGGGATTACCTGTACGGCAAGAAACGTCTGCGTGAAATTGACCGCCGCATTCGCTTTTTGACCAAGCGTCTGGAGATTGCCGAGGTGGTCAACCCTTCGGTGCACTACGGCAGTGAGCAGGTGTTTTTTGGTGCCACCGTCACCTACGCCGATGATGAAGGCGTAGAGCGCACCATCACCATCAAGGGGATTGATGAGGCAGACAGCAGCAAAGCCGAGGTCAGCTGGATTGCCCCGGTAGCGCGTGTGCTGCTGAAATCAAAAATTGGCGATGAGGTGCCACTGCCAACCCCTGCAGGCGTGCGCACGCTGGAAGTGCTGGATGTCAGTTACCCGGCACCTCAAGCAGAGAATCAATAAAAAATGAGCTACTAGCGCTGACTCAATAATGGTTTCAAATGTAAAACGCATTGAAACTGTTGATTCATAAGCGCAAGCAGCTCACTTTTATAAACAGTACAAACAAAAAAATGCGGCTGATAGGCCGCATTTTTTTGTGAGAAAACGTCCTTATTCCTGCGGCAGTATGCGCGCAGCGCGCACCACTGTGGGTACACGGCGCAGGCTGCGCAAGGCGGCGTCCAGTTGCTGCTGGTCGTGCACGGACAGTACAAAGCGCAGCTCGGTGGTCTGCATGGCGGCTTCGTCGTCCATCTCCAGGCGGCGGATGTCCACATTGGCTTCTGCCAGCTCGCTGGCCACGCGTGCCAGCACACCTTTTTGGTTGTGGATGGTCACGCTGATGCCGCTGTCGTATAGCTTCTGGTTGCTGTCTTCCGCCCATTCCACGGGCACGATGCGTTCGCTGTCGGTGGCCTGCAAGCGCTTGGCGTTGACGCACTGGGCGCGGTGCACATGCAGGCCATCACCACGGCCAAGGTAGGCCACCACGGCGTCACCAGGCACGGGACGACAGCACGGCGCATAGCGCACAGATGCGTTGCTGCTGCCATCCAGCGCAACGGTGCTTTGCGTCTGTTTGTTCTTGCTGGCAAAGCGCTCTTGGGTCAGCAGCACAGCGTCAGGGCGCTGGCCCTGACTGGATAGCAGCGTCATGAAGTGGCGTGCAACCCAGCTTGCGGCTTGGCGGCCCATTCCGATGTCGGTGAGTAAATCTTCGCGGCTAGGGCTGCTGGTTTTTCGCAGCACTTCATCCCAAAGGGCTTGGTTGGCTTCGTCGTTCTCTGGAATGGAGGCAATGCCTTCTTCGCGCAATGCTTGCGTGAGCAGGGTAGCGCCCAGTTCTGTGGACTCGCTGTGCGCCGCAGTTTTGAGGTAGTTACGGATTTTGGAGCGAGCCCGTCCCGTTTTGACAAAACTCAGCCACACAGGGTTAGGGTTGGCGTTGTCGTCCGTGATGATTTGCACCACATCGCCGCTCTTGAGCTCGGTGCGCAGCGAGGCGGCTTCACCATTGATCAGGGCCGAGACAGTGTGGTGGCCAACATTGCTGTGGATAGCGTAAGCGAAGTCCACCACGGTGGCTCCACGTGGCATGGCCATGATCTTGCTCTTGGGCGTGAACACGTAGATGGAGTCCGGGAACAGATCCACCTTGACGTTGTCCCAGAACTCGGTGGCGTCGTTGGTTTCGGTCTGAATGTCCAGCAACGACTGCAGCCATTTGGTGTTGAGCGCGTCTTGCTTGCCCTGCGACTTGTACAGCCAGTGTGCGGCAATGCCTGCTTCGGCCACGATGTGCATGGGCTCGGTGCGAATCTGAAACTCGATATTCACGCCAGAAGGGCCCACCAGCATGGTGTGCAGCGATTGGTAGCCATTGCTCTTGGCAATCGCGATGTGGTCCTTGAACTTGCCCGGTACTGGCTTGTACATCTGGTGCAGGATGCCCAGAGCGGTATAGCAGTCTGTGACGGTGGGCACAATGATGCGAAAGCCGTAGATGTCGGTGACCTGCGCAAATGTCAGGTGGTGGCGAATCATCTTTTGGTAGAGCGAGTACAGCGTGCTTTCACGGCCTGCCAGGCGGGCGGACATGCTGACGCGGTCAAACTCTGCGGCAATTTCGTTTTGCACGCGTTGCACCAGATCGTGGCGGCGAGCGCGCGATTTGGTGATGGCCTTTTCCAGCGTGCTGTAGCGCCAGGGGTTCTGGTAGCGGAACGAAAGATCCTGCAGCTCGCGGTACGTCTGGTTCAAGCCCAGGCGGTGTGCAATCGGTGCAAAGATTTCCTGAGTTTCCGAAGCAATGCGCCCCCACTTGCTGCGCGGCATATCACCCATGGTGCGCATGTTGTGGGTGCGGTCTGCCAGCTTGATCAGGATGACGCGTACATCCTTGGCCATGGCCAGCAGCATTTTTCGGAAAGACTCCGCCTGATTTTCTTCGCGGGTATTGAAGTGCAGCTTGTCCAGTTTGGTCAGTCCATCGACCAAATCTGCCACGACTGGGCTGAATCGCTCGGCCAAATCCTGCTTGGTGATGCCACAGTCCTCCATGGCATCGTGCAGCAAAGCAGCCATCAGAGCGGGGGCATCCAGCTTCCAGTGCGCGCAAATGGTAGTGACGGCAATCGGGTGGGTGATGTAGGGGTCACCGCTGCTGCGCCACTGGTTGGTGTGGGCCTTGTCAGCGTATTGCCAAGCTTGTCTTACCTGCTCAATGTCTGCAGCTGGCAAGTAAGAGAGATAGTCCAGCATGCGCTCAAAGTGCGCAGCAGAAATGCGAGCAGCAGCTTCCAGACGCGCATCTAGCGAGGCGTCTGGCGAAATTCGGGGGGTGTCGTCTGTTTTGGAAGTGAAAGCCGCGTTCATACCCTAAATGTATCGCGGGAAAGCGGGGATGGACATAGTAAAAAAAAAGCACCGCGATACGGTGCTTCTATTGTCTGCCTAGTTAGGCAGATTTTTGAAATAAGCCAGAACTTAACCTGGAACTTTTTTCAGCATTTCTAGGCCCACTTTGCCTTCTGCGATTTCACGCAGTGCAGTCACAGCTGGCTTGTTGTTGCATTCCACCTTGGGGGTGTGGCCTTGGCTCAGCATGCGTGCGCGGTAAGTTGCCGCCAGCACAAGCTGGAAGCGGTTAGGGATTTGCTCCAGGCAATCTTCAACAGTGATGCGTGCCATTAGGTACTCCGGGGGAATTCAGGAAAGGTTGAGCGATTCGAACACGTCGGCGCGCAAGCGGCGCTGTGATACGTACTTCAGACGCTGGGCATGGATGATTGCCTTCAGGTCAAACAGTGCGCTCTCAAATAACTCGTTGATTATAACGAAGTCGAATTTACCTACTTGCGCCATCTCTACTTCTGCATTTTTCATGCGCAGCGCAATCACGTCAGGCGCATCTTCGCCCCGGTTTTCCAGGCGAGCACGCAGCTCATCCCAGCTAGGGGGCAAGACGAAAATCAGTACCGCTTGTGGGAATGACTCGCGCACTTGCAGTGCACCTTGGTAGTCAATTTCCAGCAGCACGTCTTCGCCAGTGCTCAGGCGGTCTTGAATGCCTTTTTTGGATGTGCCATAGCGCTTGCCGTGGACATTGGCCCATTCGACAAAAGCATTGTTGGCCACCATGGCGTCAAATTCTTGCTCGGAGGCGAAGAAATATTCCCGACCATGCTTTTCTTGACCACGGGGCGCGCGGGTAGTGTGAGAGACAGACGGATAGACGCGCGCATCGAATGAGCGCAGGGCCTTGACCAGGCTGGATTTACCGGCTCCGCTTGGAGCTGCGACGACAAAGAGGTTTCCAGGATGTTGCATAAGAAAAACTCGGGTGCTTGTGGCGACCTTGCAAAAAGGGCGCTTGCGCGCCCTGTGGTTTTAACGGTGGTTATTCGATATTTTGAACTTGCTCGCGCATTTGCTCGATCAGTACCTTCATGTCCACGCTGATGCGTGTCAGGTCCAGGGCGGCAGATTTCGAGCCCAGGGTATTGGCTTCGCGGTGCATTTCCTGGATCAAGAAGTCCAGGCGCTTGCCGATCTCACCGCCTTTTTTGAGCAGGCGCTCCACCTCGTCAAGGTGGGAGTCAAGGCGTGTGACTTCTTCGGCAACGTCGATGCGAATGGCAAATGCCGTGGCTTCTGACAGCGCACGGTCACGGGCTGCCTCGGGCGTAACTTGGCCTTCTGTCAAGCCCATGGCCTCTTGCCAGCGCTCCAGAAAACGCTGGCGCTGCTGCTCAACCAGCTGGGGTACCAATGGCGTTGCCTGCGCCGCCAGTTCACGCAGCTGATGCAAACGGTCTTTGAGCATGTCTGCCAGCCGCTTGCCTTCACGGGCACGCGCATCCATCAACTCAGTGACGGCGGCATCGGCCAGATTGGGGACGACCTCGTGCCAGTCCACCTGAACGGCGTTGCCACTGCCTGCCAGACGCAACGCGTCGGAGACAGACAAGCCTCTGGCATCGGGCAGCCATGCCTGCACCATGTCTTGCACGGACTGCATGCGTTGCAGCAATGCAGGTGTGGGCTGGGGCAAGGAAGCTGACGCATCCACATCAATAGCGGCGCGCACTTCGACTTTGCCGCGTTTGAGGCGGTTGCTCAACAAGGCGCGCAGGGCAGGCTCTTGGCTGCGCAGTTCATCAGGCAGGCGAAAGGTGAGGTCCAAAAAACGGCTGTTAACTGCGCGGATTTCAAGCCCCAAACGCACGTTTTGTGCAGAGGCGTTGTTCTCAGCAGATGCCGGTGCGTGCTGCACACTGGCGTATCCGGTCATGCTGTAAACTGGCATTGGACTTATCTTTGGTTACTTGCAATTTGGTGATTATCCAGTTTCCGCTTCGACCTTGAGGTTTACCTGAACAAAATGTCTCCCAGGATCAAGCCAGCCCCCCTGCCTCCCGATACGCTCATTGGCGATTACCGCGTGGTGCGCAAGCTCGCATCCGGAGGGTTCGGGGTGGTCTATCTGGCCAAAGATGGACAAGGGCAAGAGGTTGCAATCAAGGAGTATCTGCCCGCAGCGCTGGTCACTCGCACTGCCGGTGAGCTGGTTCCCAAAGTCTCGCAAGAAAAGCTGTCGCTCTATCGGCTGGGGTTGAAAAGTTTTTTTGAAGAAGGGCGAGCCCTGACGCAAATCTCACACGCTTCTGTGGTGAGTGTGCTCAATTTCTTTCGTGAAAACGAAACGGTTTACATGGTCATGAATTTCCTGCGCGGTGCTTCGTTGCAGGAATTCGTGGTGATTGCACGTGGCCAGCGTCATGCCAAGGTGCTGCGCGAATCCTCGATTCGATCGCTGTTTGATGAAGTGCTGCGCGGGCTGCGCATCGTGCATCAGCACAAGATGCTGCATCTGGACATCAAGCCCGCCAATATTTTTATCACCGACGAAGACCGTGCGGTCATGATCGATTTTGGCGCTGCGCGAGAAGTGCTCAATAAAGAGGGCAACTTCATCCGTCCCATGTACACACCGGGCTTTGCAGCGCCTGAGATGTACAAGCGCAACGGCAGCATGGGCCCCTGGACCGATATTTACGCAGTCGGTGCCTGCATGTTCGCCTGCATGACAGGCCAGCCCCCTGCTGACGTACCCAGCCGCCGTGACAAAGACCGGCTGGCCGTGGCGCTGGCGCGTTTGCGCGGCGTGTACTCCGATAACTTGCTGGAGCTGGTGCAATGGGCCATGGAACTGGACCCCTTGGCGCGTCCGCAGTCGGTGTTTGCTTTCCACAAAGCCTTAAGCCATGAGCCTGAACGCCGCTACACGCCTCTGAGCGTGTCTGAAAGGGTGCGCTTGCAACTGGATGCCTTGATTGGCGAAGGCCGCAAAACCCAGTTGGCAGCTGAAACCTCTGTCCGTGTGAAGGCACCATGAAGTTTTCTGTTTTTCAGCTCAGCCGCCGGGGGGGGCGTGCCGTCAATGAAGACCGCATGGGTTACTGCTACACCCGAGAAGCGGCTTTGTTCCTGCTGGCCGATGGCATGGGCGGCCATGCCGAAGGTGAGGTGGCGGCGCAACTGGCGCTGCAAAGCATTGCGGCGCAATTTCAGCGCGAGGCAACCTCCGCGTTGGCCGACCCTTCAGATTTCCTCAGCCGCGCTGTGCTGACGGCGCACCAGCATATCCAGCGCTATGCCAAGCTCAAGCGCATGCCTGATGCACCCCGCACCACGGTGGTGGCCTGCGTAGTGCAAAACGGCGCTGCCACGTGGCTGCATTGCGGCGACTCCCGTCTGTACTGGGTGCGCGAGGGTAAATTGCTGGCGCGCACACGCGATCATTCCTATATGGAGATGGAGCGCAATGCGACCATGCCGGTGCGGCTGGCGCAGAAACTGCTCAACCGCAATGTGCTGTTCACATGCCTGGGGGCGAGTGGCAAACCCATTTTTGATGTGAGTGGCCCCCATACCTTGCACAGCGGTGACCGGTTGCTGCTGTGCTCGGATGGTTTGTGGGGTGCACTGAAAGAACCGGCACTGCTGCACGGGCTTGCTGAGCTACCTGTGGCGCAGGCAATTCCCGCCTTGGTGGAGTCGGCTTTGCAAATTACCGGCGAAAAGAGCGACAACGTCACCGCCCTGGCGTTGGAGTGGGAGATGCCGGAGCACGTGCAAAGTGCCGGTGATGTGCGCACCGATACGGCGTCGATCAGTGAATTGTTTGCGTCAACCATTCAGTCCTCGCATGAGCTGGATGTCCTGGATGACCCGCTGGACGAAGACGAAATCGAGCGCAATATTGCCGAGATCAACGCCGCTATTCGCCGCTCTGCTGCCAGCAAAACCTGAGCTGCTTGCACTGCAGCAGCCTATGTGGGCTTGCGCTTTGGCGCACACTTGGCCCCTGTTTTGCGCCACCCAAGGCGGTCTGGTCTTTGCGTAATCATCTAAATAAATAGCTATTAACGTTTGATGCATCAGCGTTATGGCCTGATTTCACCCATGAAAATTGTTCTCGCTTCTAACAACCGCGGCAAGCTGGCCGAATTGCAATCCATGTTCGCTCCTCTGGGCGTGGAGCTGATCTGCCAAGCAGACTTGTTTGAGGGCGAAGCACCTGAGCCGTATGGCACTTTTGTAGAAAACGCCCTGAGCAAGGCGCGGTTTGCAGCTGAGAAAACCGGCCTGCCAGCGATTGCCGACGATGCAGGCCTGTGCGTGGATGCCTTTGGAGGGCTGCCGGGCGTGGATACCGCTTACTACTGCACGCACTACGGCTACGAAAAAAGCGATGACAACAATGTCACTTGCCTGCTGGAGAATCTGGCCCCCCATGCCAATCGCAAAGCGGCGATGGTGAGCACCCTGGTGGGTGTGCGTTCACCCAAGGACCCCGAGCCCTTGATTGCCGTGGGCCGCGTGAGCGTAGAAATTGCCACAGAGCGCCGTGGCAGCAATGGCTTTGGCTTTGACCCCGTGCTGATCATTCCTGAGCTGGGTAAAACCTTTGCAGAAATGGCGCCCGAGTTCAAAAACGACCACAGCCACCGTGGCCGCAGCACGCGCGCCATGATGGAGTTGCTGCGCACCACATGGTTGAGTGCTTCCTGAGGCGCTGTGCGCCTTATTGCTCTGGCTGAACCGGATGGGTGCAGCCCTTGCTCGGCATCCACTGGTTGTCACAGGTGAGGCTGGAGCAAGCTTCGATTTTTGAATGTCATGACTATTCCTATTGTTTCTGCGGGTGCTGAGCCGCAACTGGGCCAAGCCCCCAAAGACGTGCAGCACTACATGCGCGCGGGCACGCTGGGGCTGCCTGCGCTGCCGCCGCTGTCGCTGTATGTGCACCTGCCCTGGTGCTTGAAAAAGTGCCCGTACTGCGATTTCAACTCGCACGAGCAGCGCGCGGGCAGCGAAGGTGGCGTGCCCGAGCAGCGCTACATTGACGCGCTGATGGCGGATCTGGAAGCCAGCCTGCCCCTGATCTGGGGGCGCACCGTGCACAGTGTGTTTATTGGTGGTGGTACGCCCAGTTTGTTCAGCCCTGAGAGCATTGACCGCCTGATCAGCGGCTTGCGCGCGCGCCTGCGCATGGAGCCTGATTGCGAAATCACCATGGAGGCCAACCCGGGCACGTTTGAGAAAGACCGTTTCAGGGCTTTTCGGCATGCGGGGGTGACGCGTCTGTCGATTGGTGTGCAAAGCTTTGATGACCGTTTTCTGTCCGCCCTGGGGCGTGTGCACAACGGTGAGCAGGCGCGGGCTGCCGTGCAAGAGGCTGCCGCATCGTTTGAGACCTTCAACCTCGACATCATGTATGCCCTGCCGGGGCAAACGCAGGCGGATCTGGTCAAGGATCTGGAGACGGCGCTGAGCTTCAAGCCTCCGCACATCTCGATTTACCATCTGACGATTGAGCCCAATACCTACTTTGCCAAGTTTCCGCCGGTCATCCCGCAAGACGATGAGGCCTACGACATGCTGGACCGCATTACCGCCATGACGGGCGCACATGGCATGCAGCGTTATGAAATCTCGGCCTATGCGCGCGACGGCCACCAGTGCTTTCACAACACCAACTACTGGCAGTTTGGTGACTATCTGGGCATTGGCGCAGGGGCGCATGGCAAGCTGAGTTTTGCGCACCGTGTGGTGCGGCAGGTGAAACTGCGTGATCCGCAGCGTTACATGGACGCGGCCTTGGCTGGCCATGCGCTGGCCAGCGATGAAGATGTGCGCCGCAAGGATTTGCCGTTTGAATACATGCTCAACGCGCTGCGCCTGCGCGGGGGCTTTGCCATTCAAGACTATCTGGATCGCACGGGCCTGCCGATCAGCTCCATTCGTGCGGCGCTCGATGAAGCCGAGAAAAAGGGGCTCATCATCCGCAGTGCAACGCATGTCACTCCCACGGAGCGGGGCTTTGACTTTCTCAATGACTTGCAGGAGCTGTTTCTCGGCGAGGCGTAACTCCTTTACGTTGCTGCAAAAAAGAAAGCACCCTGCACGGGTGCTTTCTAGTTTTTAGCTATGTTTGATAGCCAAGAGCCTGTTAATCAATCGCAGGCAGCTATCAAAGAAAAAAACTGCTTACCCGCAGCGTGCGGCAATGATGCGGCCTGTGGCATCGACTTCAAGGTTCAGGCGCTCTGCATTGAACTCACGTGTGGTCACCTGTCCGGGGCGCAGCACGCGGGCCATATAGGCACCTGAACGCTTGCGTGCTTCATTGACGTTGTGCTCCGTGTTCGTCTTGCCAACGGCCCATTGCGCGCCGGCTTGGTCGCAGCGTTGTACGGGGCGTGGGGCAGGGCTGCTGCCAGAGTCAGTGCCAGACGGTGTGGTGGTGCAGCCTGCTGCCAGCGCAGCGACGGCAGCCAGGGTCAAGGTTGGCAGTGAAAAACGCATGGGTTGAACTCCTGATTTTCAGATGTGTAACTGCCAGCCACCTTAACAGCAGCGATTGTGATTAATGCGACAGAGATGTGACGTTTTGTTTCTCTATTTTGCCGGGCTTATTTTTTGGATTGCTGAAAAACACTGCTATCAATGCGCAGACGTTTGGCCTTGATGGCCGCTTGTTCGGCCTGCTGGCGCGTATCAAAAGGGCCAATGCGCAGGCGAGTGAGCTCGCCTTTGTTGCTGCTCACGGTCTGGCGCACAGCATTCAGCTTGGCCGCTTGCAGGCTTTTGACGGCTTTGTCGACATTCGCCGTTTGCGCATAGACACCAGCGTTGAGGTAGTACTTGCCTGCAATCAACTGGCCAGAGGCGGCAGGTGAGGCGGCAGGTTTGGGCGTGGGCTTTGCCGCGGGTTTGGGCTGTGGTTTGGCAGCAGGGGGGGGCGCTGCGAGTTTTTTGGCTGGCGACGGCGCGACGGGTTCTGGCGTGGCGGCAACTGGAGCAGGCGTTATTGCAGCAGCAGGTGCTGCTGCAGGTGGGGGGGCAGCGGTGCTGGGCTGTGCCGTGACCGGCACAGATGGCGCAAGGGCCAGCGTTGATGATGCGGCACTGTCTTGTGCAGGCGCGGCTTCTATGGCCGCTGTAATGGGCTCTGGCAAGGCAGGCTGCGGCAAGGGCTGGTCTGGCGTGAACGCTACGGGTTCAAGCGGGGGCAGCGGGCTGGCTGATGGAATGACAAGGTCTGGCGGGCCCGAGGGCACATCGTTTGCAGGGCGCTGGGGTGCTGCACCCAAGGCGTAATAGAGCACAGCAGCCACTGCCAGCATGGCCAGCACCTGAATGGTTGTCGCCAGTTGAAAGCGCTCTTTGGTGATGGCCTGCTGGGCCAGTTGTGCACGGGCTTGCCCAATGGAGCTGGCACGTGTCAACGTCTTCAAAGTCTGATTACGCACATGCTGGTAGTACAGGCCATTGCCCATAAAGCCTGGGACCGCGCACAGCAGCAGCACGGCCAGCAAGCACGCCGTGACTTCCAGCTGCAAAGGCACACGGCCGCGTAAACCCAGCCACCACAGCAGTAACAGCGCACCAAGCAGGCCTGCGTAAATGCCCGCTGGCCGCCATAGCTTGCGCATCAGCAGCCACGTCAGCGTGAAGAATGCTGCGCCGTGGTTCCAGGTGGGAATGACTTTGCCCAGGGCTTCAAACCGGTTGAACTGCTGCTGGTAGTAGTCAGCGTTAACGGGGCCCACGCTCAAGCGATACAGGTCCGGCATGATGCCGGTTTGCCCGGAGCTGGGTGGGGGGGTGAAGGCGTTAGAGCGTGAAGGCATCGCAGGCATGCGGGGCATTGTGGCATGGGCGTGGGCGTGGGCGTGGGTGGCCAGACCGTCGATGTAACGTCTTGTGCACACTCAAGGCGGCCAAGGTGGGCAGTGAAGGCTTGTTGCGCTCATACACTCTAGGGTTTACATGGGCGGTGCCTGTTGATCGGGCGGCGGCTCACGCGTTTTCACATACCTAGTCAGTGCGGCATGCAACAACAACACGAGTGGCAGTTTTACCAAGCAGGGGGAGTGGATCAGGTTTCGATTCGCACCGGCGCAGATATCGCCAACATTGGCCAGTTGGACCAAAAGCTGTGGGTGGCGCTGGCCTGCCCCACACGCGGCATTGAATTTGACAGCGCGACGCTGGATTTGATCGACCAGGACTCTGACGGCCGCATTCGCGCGCCGGAGCTGGTGCAAGCCTGTGAATGGGCTGCTTCCATGGTCAAGGACCCAGAGGTTCTGTCCCAAGGCTCTGACGTGCTGGCGCTGGACAGCATCCGCCCGGAGACCGAGGCCGGGCAGGCGCTGATCGATGAGGCGCGGCGCATTCTGAAGCTGTCTGGCAAAGAGGGCGCAGACAGCGTCACGCTGGCGGATGTGCAAGAGCGTCTGGCATCGCTGAACGCCATGCCTTTCAACGGCGACGGTATCTTGAACCCAGCCACCATGACCGAGTACCCGGAGCAGGCGGCGCTGGTCTCGCGCATCATGGACGCTTATGGCGCTGCCAACGGCTGTGATGGGCAGCCGGGTCTGGGCCGTGCGCAACTGGACAATTTCTTTACCGATGTGCAGGCGATGGCTGACTGGCACGCCCGTGCGCAAACCAATACTTGTGCCTTGCCCACGCAAGAGCAGGCCATGGCTGCGGCCAAGGCGCTCAATGCGGTGCAGGCCAAGGTGGAAGACTTTTTTGCCCGCACCCGTCTGGTCGCGTTTGATGGCAATGCGCTGGAGCCACTGAGCCCGTCCAAGGAAGGCTACGCCGCGCTGAGCCAGCAGGTGCTGAGCCAGCAGGACGCAGCAATTGCTGCGCTGCCAATTGCCACAGTGGTGGCGAACGGTGATTTGCCCTTGCTGCATGGCATCAACCCCGCGTGGGCAGACGCCATTGGCAATTTGCGCACCACCGCAGTGCTGCCATTACTGGGTGAGCACAGCAGCCTGAGCGCAGCGCAATGGGCGCAGCTTAAAGAGCAACTGGCCGTTTGCCAGACTTGGCTGGCCGCTCACCCCTGCACGCCCTTGGGCGAGATGGGGCAGCAAGAAGCGCAGGCCTTGCTGGCCGGCGGCATGCAAGCGCATTTGCAGGCCTTGATTGAGCATGACGCGGACGAAAAGCAGCACAGCGCCCATGTGCTCACGCTGGAAAAGCTCATCCGCTTTCAGCGCGATTTGCTGGCACTGCTCAATAACTTTGTCTCGTTCTCGCAGTTTTACAGCCGCCAGGGCGCAGCTTTTCAGGCAGGCACCTTGTACCTTGATGGCCGCAGCTGCGATCTGACGGTGGATGTGGCCGATGCGGCCTCACACGCCACCCTGGCTGGCATGGCCAAGGTATTTTTGGCGTATTGCGAATGCCGGCGCAACGGCGTCAAGCGCCATATCGTGGCGGCTTTCACGGCAGGCGATGTGGACTTTCTGTTCGTGGGCCGCAACGGCATTTTCTATGACCGCGAGGGCAAGGACTGGGATGCCACGATCACCAAATTGATTGAGAACCCCACCAGCATTGGTCAGGCCTTCTTTTCGCCGTACAAGAAGTTTGTGCGCATGATTGAAGAGCAGGTGGCCAAGCGCGCAGCAGCCAAAGATGCCACCGTGACGGCCAATCTGGATGCGCAAGCCGCCAAGCTGGCCGACATAGCCAAACCTGTGGCACCTGCGCCTGCTGCCGCTGGCAAGAAGACCGATGTAGGCACCGTGGCTGCGATTGGTGTGGCCTTGGGCTCGATCAGTGCGGTGCTGGTAGGTATCTTTGGCAAGTTCATTGAACTGGGCCCCTGGATTCCAGTGGCCTTGCTGGGCATCATCCTGGCCATCTCTGGCCCCAGCATGCTGATTGCCTGGCTCAAGTTGCGTGAACGCAGTCTGGGCCCCATTCTGGATGCCAGTGGCTGGGCCATCAATGGACGCATGAAGATCAACCTGCAACTGGGCAACTCGCTGTCACAGGCCGCCAAAGTGCCGTTGAGTGCCAAGCGCATCACCCGTGACCCGTTTGCAGACAAGCACACAGCACGCTGGGTGTGGGCAGCAGTGGCCTTGCTGGTGCTGGCTGCTCTGGCCTGGCGCTTCGGCTGGCTGAACAGCGTGTTGCCGCAGTCTTGGCAGTACGGCACTGCTGAAACGGTGGTTGCGCAGCCTGCTGCGGCATTGCCAGCGCCGGCGGCTGCCCCCGCCCCTTAAGCACAACAAGCCCGTCACCACGGGCTTGTTTTTTAAGTATTTCAAATATTTGTCGCCTGACTAGGTACACGCTTCAGATCAAGGCGCAGCGCTGGTGCCACCACAGACCTGCCGCAGCAACGCTGCGAGACAGGGCTGCTTGGTTCATCTGGCTTGCCGTGGCTGTTTGAGCGGCGCGCTGGTACAGCGCACAGCCGAGTTCCACGGCCGGTATTCAAAAGCGCATCTTTGGTTACTTTCTGGGCGCACCCAGAAAGTAACTCGGCTGCCGGGACGAATTCCCGGCCTCTGGCCATCAAGTCCCAGCTATATCTGAGACAAGTCGTTCATCAGAACTTTTCGTATTGAAATGCCTTGGCTGTTGCACAGCTTGCTGTTCTTTATAGTTTTTTAACAGCGATCTATCAGCCCGGCCTTGTGTGCATCAAACACAAAATCCAGAAAAGCCTTGGCGCGGATGGGCAGGTGCTTGCGGCTGGGCATGGCCGCAAGCACGCTGTAGCGGCCTGTGATCCAGCCTGGCAGCACGTGCTGCAAAACACCTTGCTCCAGAAAGGGGCGGGCCGAGTCCAGCGTGAAGGTGGCAATGCCCGCGCCATCCAGCACCATCTGCAGGATGCTGGCAGTTTGATTGATGGTGACGGCGGCCTGCACCTCAATGATGTGCACCGGCGGCTCTGTCATGCGCTGGCCGCTGTGCCACAGGTTAAAGCTGTCGTGGTGCTGCCCGGCAGGGCGACGCAGCACGCACATGTGCTGGGCCAGCTCGTGCACGGTCTGGGGCGCACCATGGCGGGCGATGTAGGCGGGGGCGGCACACAAAATGGATTCAGAGGTGGACAGCGTGCGCGCCACAATGTCGGCATCAAAGCCTTCGGCCACCTGCAGCAAACCCAGGTCGTAGCGGGTCAGCTCGGGCACTGGTTGCGGGTCGACATAGACATCCAGCGAAATGCCCGGGTACTGCGCTCTAAAGGCTGCAGCCAGTGGAGAGATCAGGGCATCGGTCAGTGCAGGGGCCGCCACAATGCGCAGCACACCCTTCAAAGCGCTGGTGTTGCTCTGCGCCTCCATGAATGCGCTGTCGACGGCTTGCAAAATATCGCGCACGCTTTGTGCATAGCGCTCGCCTGCCGCGGTCAGGCTGGTACGGCGTGTGGTGCGCTGTAGCAAGCGGGTGCCCAATTGCGTTTCCAGCGCAGCAATGTGGCGTGTCACGTGGGGCACGGTCATGCCAAGGTGGCGTGCAGCTGCTGTAAAGCTGCCGTCATCGGCAACGGCCAGAAACACCTTCATGGTCTGCAAACGATCCAGCACAAACACCTCTTGTTATGCCCGCGCAGCAGGGCTTATGGCGTTGGATTATTACGGGAGCGGTAAAAGTCCATTGCTTGCAGCGTCATTTTTTAATGGTCTGACAAGGCATACAGTGTGAGCAAGTACCAACACTGGCTGGTTGGCATGCATAGTTTCTGTATTTCTTAGCGAGTGACAGCTGCAAGCGCGACCCTTGATGCGTTGCCGCTTTGCGCCTCGTGGCTACCCCCCATCTTTGACGGGCTGGGTGGCACTGGCCGCTCTTGACACCTCCGGCACCTCAGTGCACCTCAGGCATCTTGTGCCTTGATGGTGCTTGCTGCGCTGGTTTTGCGGCTTTGTGCTGCGCCGACGTGCTGGATGCGTGCACAAGACAGAAGTACACCCACGAACGCCATGGAGCGCACTGCACAGACAGGGGCCCAGAGGTTTGAGCTGTTCAGTGTGACCGCGGCAACGGTGACACAGGGCACGGGACAACGCCTGCTGGCAGCTTGGTTGGTGCGGATTCACATCAAGCGAAACGTCCCACCATGACATCCCATTTCAATATTCCATCTTTTGGCCTGCAGCGCCGCCACTTGCTGGGCGGTGCTTTGGCTGCCAGCGTGGTGCAGCTTGCGCCGTTGAGCTGGGCAGCCCAGCCAGTCAGCCCCGCAGCAACCGGTGCGTTCATGGCCTTGTCCCAGTACCTGACTGAGCGCAACCACCTGAGCCCCAAGCTGGCAGGGCGCATGCAAGCCGGTCTGCAAAGCCTGGACAGCCACTTCACCGCACATGTCGATGCACTGTGGCAATGGGTGCAGGCCCAGCAGGTAACGCTGGCGCAATTGAACGAGCGCCTGAAGGCTGAAAAGCCGGAGCTGCTCGCCATTCCCGGTCAGATCATGCAGGCCTGGTATCTGGGCATTGTGGGTTCAGGCACCCAGGCCAGGGTGGTGACTTATGAGTTCGCACTGAACGCGCAGACCGTGGCCGACAAGCTGCGTCCCCCCAGTTACTCGTATGGCGTGTACGGCAGCTGGACCAGCAATCCCACCACGTTCAACTTGCAGCGCATTGCACGTCCAGCCTGAGGCTGCATGCGCCTTGCTCTAACGTCAAAAAAGAATATTTCCCATGGCTAAAACCACTCCCAACTCAGCCGATTACGTGATCATCGGCTCCGGCATCATTGGTGCCATGCTGGCTGCCAAGCTGGCGAAAACCGGCGCATCGGTGCTGATGCTCGAAGCCGGCCCCAACATTGCACGCGGCGAAATCGTCGCTCGCTTTCGCAACTCCCCCCGCCGCAGCGACTGGATGTCGCCTTACCCGTCGGTAGACAGTGCCCCGCACCCCATCTACCGCCCAGAAGACAACCACCACCTGGTGCAGGCCGGCCCTTACCCCTACAAGGCCGAATACATGCGCATGGTTGGCGGCACCAGCTGGCACTGGGCCGCGCATGCCTGGCGCAATGTGCCCGGGGACTTCAAGATCAAGTCGCTGTATGGCGTGGGCGTGGACTGGCCCTTTGACTATGACGAGCTGGAGCCCTACTACCAAGAGGCTGAAGCCATCATGGGGGTGGGCGGCTCAACAGCCACGGGTTCGCCGCGCAGCCAGCCTTTTCCCATGGGTGAAGTAGCCATTCCCTATGCCATGCAGCGCGTGCGCGACCGTCTGGCGGGCAGTTTTGATGTGGTCAACAACACGGTAGCGCGCAACAGCCGCACGTTTGATGGCCGCCCCCCTTGCTGCGGCAACAACAGCTGCCAGCCTATTTGCCCCATTGATGCGCAATACCACGGCGGCATTGCAGTGCAGCAGGCGCTGGCTGTGGGCGTGAAGATGACGTACCTGGCCAACGTGTTCCAGCTGGAGCACGACGCGCAGGGCCGCATCGTGGCTGCCAACTACTACGATCCTGACAAGAACGTGCACCGCGTAACGGGCAAGACCTTCATCGTGGCAGCCAACGGCATTGAGTCGCCGCGCCTGCTGCTGCTGTCCAAGAGCGAGAAGTTCAAGCAGGGCATTGCCAACGACAACGACATGGTGGGCCGCCATTTGATGGACCACCCCAGCACCTCGCTGACCTTTGATGCCGACGAAGACGTGTGGCTGGGCCGTGGCCCGCAAAGCCCGGTGTCCATCAACGCCATGCGCGACGGTGATTTCCGCGGTGAATACTCTCCGTACCGCCTGGACTTCACCAATATCTCACGCGTTGACGGAGCCACCAACTCGCTGCTCAAGGCCGGTATTTATGGCAAGGAGTTTGCCGAGAAGCTGCGCCATGCATCGGCCCGTGAAATGAACGTGAAAAGCGTGCTGGAAGTGCTGCCCGATCCCGAGCGCCGCATTGATCTGGCCGATGAAAAAGACGCCATGGGCCTGCAAAAGCCCCGCGCCCACTACAGCATTGACGACTACACCTTCAAGGGCCACAAGCGCGCGCAAAAGGACTTCGCCAAGATTGCGCAGCTTATGGGTGGCACCAACCTGCGCTACACCAAGGACGACGACTTTGCCAACAACCAGCACATCTGCGGCACGCTGAGCATGGGCACGGACAGTGCGGTGACGGTGTGCGATGAATTTGGCCGTGCCTGGAACCACGCCAACCTGTACTTTGCTTCGACAGGCGTGCTGCCCACCTCGTCAACCTGCAACTCCACACTCAACGGTATTGCCGTGGCTTTGCGCACGGGTGCCCACCTGATCGCCGAAAACGGCGGCGCTGCCATGCTGCCGCGCAGCAACACGCTGGCCACCTGGAAGCGACTGAACCCCCTCTGGAAGCCTGCGGCTTAAGGCTGGAGGAAGCAAGCATGAACAAGACAATGATGAAATCTTCCTGGCTGGCGGCTGTGCTGCTGGCCGCTGCTCCGGCGTTTGCTGCAGACAGCAACGAAATTGAGCGTGGCCGTTATCTGGCCACGGCGGGTGACTGTATCGCTTGCCACACGGCAGCCGGCGGCAAGGAAATGGCTGGTGGACTGGCACTGGCCAGCCCTCTGGGGCCGATTGTTTCGACCAACATCACACCCTCCAAAACCCACGGCATTGGCAACTATTCGCTGGAGCAATTCAGTGATGCGCTGCGCCATGGCAAACGTGCAGATGGTGCCAACCTCTACCCCGCCATGCCGTACACCGCGTACGCCAAGACGACGGACGAGGACATTGCCGCCATGTATGCCTACTTCATGCAGGGTGTGCCTGCGGTCGATGCGGCCCCTGCCCAGCAGACAGACCTGCCATTTCCCTTCAGCATCCGCGCTTCGCTGAGTGTCTGGAATGCGCTGTTCCACGATGCCACGCCTTACCAGCCGGTTGCCTCGCAGACGCCAGAGTGGAACCGCGGCGCTTACCTGTCGCAGGGGCTGGCGCACTGCACCACGTGCCACACCCCGCGCACCACACTGATGGCAGAAGACAATCTGCGCGCATTGAGCGGTGCAGAGGTGGGCGGCTGGTACGCGCCCAACATCACCTCTGATGCGGTCAGCGGCATTGGTGGATGGAGCGTGCAAGAGCTGGTCACGTACATGCAAGGCCAGCCTGTACCCGGCAAAGGCCCGGCTGCTGGCCCCATGGCCGAGGCCATTGACCACAGCTTGAAGCACCTGACAGCGCAAGACCTGCAAGCCATTGCGGTCTACATCAAGTCGGTGCCTGCTGTAACCGATGCCAAGCTCAAGCAGTCTGCAGACAGCTTTGGCCAGCAGACCGATGCGCTGGAGACCGTGCGCGGCACGGCATGGCCCAAGGAGCATGACGCCCTGACAGGTGCGCAAATCTATGACGGCTATTGCGCCAGCTGCCACCAGGTGCAAGGGCAGGGCACGGAAGGTGATGGCCTGCCTGCGCTGTTCAAGAACACCTCGCTGGGCCACAGCAACACCAACAATCTGGTGCAAGTGGTGCTGCACGGTATTCACCGTGTGGGGGTGGATTCGGTCATGCCTGCTTTCGCCCACGAGCTGAGCGACAAGCAGATTACCAGCTTGAGCAACTACATGCTGACCAGCTATGGCAACTCTCAAGCCAAAGTGACCGAAGCACAGGTGGCCAAGCTGCGCGATCCAGCCACCAGCTCAGACTCTGGTCTGGTGACGCTGGTGCGCACTGGCATGGTGCTGGGTGCGCTGGTGGTGCTGTCACTCATCAGCTGGCTGCTGGTGCGCCGGCGCAAAGGCTAAGAGTCGCTAACGCAAGCCTTGATACGTCGTTGCTGCGCCTCGTCTCCACCGTAAACCTGCGGTTTACTGGATTGCGTTAGCCGCTCTAAATATCTGGCTGTTGCCCGCTGCACGCCGTGCATATGCACTGTGTTTGCAGCGCATATAAAAACAAAGCCCTGTGATGTGTTGCATCGCAGGGCTTTGTTTTGTGAGCTACTAGCGCTTATGGGTAGGAGTTTTTAGATACTTTTGTATCTGAAAGTGCCGTAAATAAAGCGCTGATAGCTATGAAAACTAAGGTTGTGCAGCGCTGGGTGCGTACAGCTGCATGAAGGCGGCAATCGCCCGCTGTGTGCAGTCTGCAATTTCTTGTGGGGTTGGCAGGGGCAGGTGCTGGAACACAAAGCGGTCCAGCAGCTCAGCCTCCAGCAGTGCTTGCAACTGCCGCGCGGCCAAAGCCGTGGGCGCAGTGCGCAGCAGGCCACGCTGCATGGCACTGTCCAAGAATGCACTGACCGCCATGCTGCCGCGCCCCGGCCCCATGGCATGGCAGCGCTGGCCCAGACCTGAACGCCCGCCTTCGGCCACCACCAGACGGCGCACCGAAGCCACATTCGGTGAATACAGCAGTCCCAGAAAGCGTTCCCCAAAGTGGCGCAAGGTGGTCGCAATGTCTGGGCCATCCAGATTCAAGGCTTCCATGGTGCGGCGAAAGTCCGCTTCAGAAGCTTGAAACATCACTTCCAGGAACAGGGCTTCTTTGGAGGGAAAGTAGTTGTAGAGCGTTGCTTTTGAGCCACCCAGGCGCATGCAAATTTCGGACATGGAGCTGCGCTCAAATCCCAGTTCTCCGAATGTAGCTGCTGCCACATTCAGGATGGCTTGTCGCTTTTCTTCCGTTTTAGTTCGCATGTGGGGCTTGTCGTGTGAAGGAGTTGGAGACTTTTTGAGTGTAGCGGTGCTGTGCGGAGTATTAGAATTTAAACCGTACCGTACAGTTCATTAATAAAGTATTCCATGAAAACTTGTCACGAAACTGCGCCAGCGCAAAGGCCGCTTGTGCGCGCTGTCTGGCTGGCGCTGGGTGCGCCGCTGCTGCTGGCCGCGTGTGCCCAATTGCCCGACTGGCAGGGCAAAGCACCTTTGCAGGGTCACGTGCCCGCCGCTTTGGGCGACACCGCTTCTGCCGCTGCCATGGACTGGCCCCAGGACCATTGGTGGCAGCGCTACGGCGATGCACAGCTCAATGCGCTGATTGATGAAGCCTTGCAGGGTGCACCTGACATGGCCGCTGCCGCTGCCCGGGTGCGCCAGGCACAGGCCATGCTGGGCGTGAGTGAGTCGGCCACTGCGCCGCAGCTGTCAGCCCATGCCAGTGCCACGTCCGACAAGCTCAGCTACAACCACCTGACGCCCGCAGAAATCACACCGCGCGGCATGAACGGCTATGGCCGCGCAACGCTGGACCTGAGCTGGTCGTTGGACCTGTGGGGCAAACACCGTGCCGCCATTGCCGCCGCCAACGGTGAGCTGCAAGCGCGGCAGGCCGATGCAGCCCAGTCGCGCCTGCTGTTGGCCAGCAGCGTGGCAACGGCCTATGCCGATCTGGTGCGCCTGGGGGCTACTGAGCGCACCCTGGCGCAGTCTGTACAGGTGCGCAGCACCACTGCCCAGTTGTTTGCCCAGCGGTTTGAGCATGGGCTGGAGAACAAGGGCAGCGTGCACAGCGCCAGCGCCCGCCTGGCTGCTGCACGGGCCGAGTGGCTGCAGGCGCAAGAGCAGGTGGCTTTGCAACGCCACCGCATTGCCGCCCTGATGGGCGCAGCACCTGATAGGGGCAACCAGATTGCCCTGCCCGAATCCACGCTGCAGCAACCCTGGCAGCAGCAGTGGGCTGTGCCCGCCAATTTGCCTGCCAACTTGCTGGGCCGCCGCCCCGACGTGGTGGCCGCGCGTTTGCAGGCGCAGGCGCTGGAGTCACGCGTGGCCGCCAAGCAGGCCGAGTTTTACCCGGACGTGAATCTGAGCGCCATGGTGGGTGCGCAGTCACTGGGGCTGGACATGCTGACCAAGGGCGGCTCGGGCATTGCCAGCGTGGGCCCGGCCATCAGCCTGCCTATTTTTAACGGGGAGCGCTTGCGCTCTGAGCTGGGTGCGGCCCGCGCCCGCTATGACGAGGCGGTGGCGCTGTACCGCAACACCCTCAACCGTGCTCTGCAAGAGGTGGCCGACAACGCAGTCAGCCAGCGTGCATTGCAGCAGCAACTGCAGGCCATGCAGCAGGCAGTAGAGGCCGCCACCGAGGCGCACCGCGTAGCCCGCAACCGCTACGAAGGCGGGCTGGCCAACCATCTGGAGGTGCTGTCTGCCGAAGACCAGCTTCTGGCCAGCGTGCGACAACTGGTGGATGTGCAGTCACGGGCGCTGGCGCTGGACATTGGCTTGCACCGCGCTCTGGGCGGTGGCTGGCAAGCCCCGCAGGCGTTGCCCGCACCACAGGCTGCACAAGCCTGAGGGCCTTGAGCGCCTGACCACCCACACAAGAACATCTCCCCCTATTTCTGATCCGATTTCTGCAAGGTTTTTATGACTGAAAACGCTTCTTCCGTGAGCGCCAATCCTGTGGCGCGCCAACAGCGCCGCAACAAAATGCTGCTGGGCCTGGCCGGTGTGACCGTGGTGGCTGCGGCCATTGCGGGTGGCTACTGGTGGCTGCATGCTTCCAACTTCGTCTCCACCGACAACGCCTACGCGGCGGTGGAGGTGGCACAGGTCACCCCGTCGGTGGGGGGCACGGTGCTGCAGGTGCTGGTGAAAGACACGCAAGCCGTACGGCAAGGCGATGTGCTGGTGCGTATTGATCCGACCGACGCCAAGCTCAGCCTGGCGCAGGCAGAGGCCGAGCTGGCCCGCGCAGTGCGCCGCGTGAAAGGCTATGTGGCCAATGACGGTGGCCTGAAAGCGCAGATTGCCGCCCGTGCGGCCGACCAAAAAAGCGCTGCCGCCAAGCTGACTGCAGCCCAGGCTGACATGGCCCGTGCCACGGTCGATTTGCAGCGCCGCCAGGCTTTGGCGCAAAGCGGATCGGTCTCGGGTGATGAGCTGACACATGCACAAAATGCGTTCGCAGCGGCCCAGTCGCAACTGGCGGCTGCGCTGGCTGCACAGGCGCAGGCGCTGGCCAACCATGAAGCGGCCATTGGTGCCAAGCAAGTGAACGCCACGCTGATTGAAGGCACCACCGCCGAAGACAACCCCGAGGTATTGCTGGCACTGGCCCGCCGTGACCAGGCCCAGGTTGATCTGGCCCGCACCACCGTGCGCGCCCCGGTCGATGGGGTGGTTGCCAAGCGCAGCGTGCAAATTGGCCAGCGCGTGCAGGCCGGTACGCCGCTGATGTCGGTGGTGCCGCTGCAGGACATGTATGTCGATGCCAACTTCAAGGAAGTGCAGCTGCCCAAGGTGCGCACCGGCCAGACAGTGGAACTGCATGCAGACCTGTACGGCAAAGATGTGACCTATACCGGAACGGTGGTCGGCTTTAGCGGTGGCTCAGGTGCTGCGTTTGCCGCCATTCCTGCGCAAAACGCAACCGGCAACTGGATCAAGGTGGTGCAGCGCCTGCCTGTGCGCATTCAACTCAATGCGCAAGAGCTGGCAGAGCACCCTTTGCGGGTGGGTCTGTCGATGACGGCCACGGTTGACACCCGCAGCGGCCCTGCCGTGCAGTGAGCACCAGCATGAGTGACCGTAATAACGGGGCGATCACCATCGGTGGTCAGCCACTGACGGGGGGCATGCTGTGGCTGGCGGCCATTGTGCTGGCGGCGGCCAATTTTGTGGCCGTGCTGGACATGACGATTGCCAACGTCTCAGTGCCCAGCATTGCTGGCAATCTGGGCGCAACCACCAGCCAGGGTACCTGGGTGATTACCAGCTATGCCGTGGCCGAGGCCGTAACCGTGCCACTGACCGGCTGGCTGGCTGCACGCTTTGGTGCCGTGCGGGTGTTTGCCACCGCCATGGGCTTGTTTGGCGTGGCCTCGCTGCTGTGCGGGCTGGCCAACTCTCTGGGCTTTTTGGTGTTTGCGCGCATCTTGCAAGGTTTTGCAGGCGGGCCGCTGATGCCTTTGTCGCAAACGCTGCTGCTGCGCATTTTTCCTCCACGCATGGCACCTGCCGCCGTGGGCCTGTGGGCCATGACCACGTTGATCGCCCCTGTGCTGGGCCCCATTGTGGGGGGCTGGATTTGTGACCAGTACAGCTGGCACTGGATCTTTCTGATCAACATTCCCGTGGCCATTGGCTGTGCGTTTGCGGCATGGAACCTGCTCAAACGCTATGAGCTGCCCAAGCTTAAAAACCCCATCGACACGGTGGGGCTGGTGCTGCTGTTTACCTGGGTGGGCGCGCTGCAGCTGATGCTGGACGAGGGTAAGAATCTGGACTGGTTTGCCTCCGGCACCATAGTGACGCTGGCGATTGTGGCCGTGGTGGGCTTTGTGGCCTTCCTGATCTGGGAGCTGCATGAAGAACACCCGGTGGTGGATTTGCGGGTGTTCCGGCACCGGGGCTTCAGCATGAGCGTGCTCACCATCAGTCTGGCGTTTGCTGCATTTTTTGCCGCCAACGTGCTCACGCCGCTGTGGCTGCAAAGCTTTATGGGTTACACGGCCACGCAGTCGGGCAAGGTAACTGCATGGACCGGCCTGTTCGCGCTGATGGTGGCACCCATGGCGGCGGGGCTGTCTGCCAAGGTGGACCCACGCAAGCTGATCTTTGGCGGGGTGTTCTGGCTGGGTGTCATCACGATGTGGCGCACGGTGGCCACCACCGAGATGAGCTACTGGGACATCGCCATGCCGCTGATGCTGATGGGCTGGGGTTTGCCGTTCTTCTTTATCCCCACCACCGGCCTGGCTCTGGCCAGTGTGGAGCCGCACGAGATGGACAACGCCGCAGGCTTGATGAACTTCTTGCGCACGCTCTCAGGCGCGGCGGCGGTGTCGATGGTCAATACCGAGTGGGAGAACGAAACCACGCGCCAGCACGCTGAGCTGGTTGGGCTGGTTGATCGCTCCGGTGAGGTGCTGCAAGGCTTGCAGCAATCGGGCCTGACGCCGCAGGCGGCCTTGCAGACGCTGGATCATCTGGTCACCAACCAAAGCGTGATGCTGGCCACCAACAACATCATGACGGTGATTGCCATCTGCTTTGTACTGGCTGCCAGCGTGATCTGGCTGGCCCCCAAGCCACAGCGCGTGGTGGCACCGGGCGCTGGCGGGCATTGACGCGCTGCAGCGCTGCCCTGAAAGCAAAGCCCGCAATTGCGGGCTTTGTTGTGTGTGGCTGCATGCAGCAGTAACGTGATTTTAAATTTGATAGCTGTCAGCGCTTTATAGGTATGATTTTCAGATAGTTTTATATCTGAGAAGTCCATTGGGTAAGCGCTAGTAGCTATGTTTTTGTTGTTTATTGTTTGACTGCCAATGCCTTGGCAATCTTGTTGCGTGGCACGGTGGGCTTGGGCACCTTGAAGTCAAACCAGTTGCGCACGTCGTCCTCCACGCCAATGCCGTGCATGTAGTTGTAGATGGCTTTTTTGAGCACTACGCCCAGCTTGTCGTGGTCTACGCCGGTGGCGTCAATGAACGGAATGTCATTGCGCGCAAACGTGGCCTTGGGCTGGGGCGGCAGGGTGACGCCGTAGTCCTGCGGGTTCTGGCCCACGGGTGAGTGCACGGTGCAGGCAAAGCGGTGGAAGAATCCGCTTTGAATGCAGCCGTTTTCAAACAGCTGGCGCACGTATTCCAGCGCGTCCACCGTGTCTTGCACGGTTTGCGTGGGAAAGCCGTACATCAGATAGGCGTGCACCAAAATGCCAGCGTCGGTCAGCGCCTTGGTCACACGCGCTACTTGCTCCACGCTCACGCCTTTTTTCATCAGCTCCAGCAAACGGTCAGAGGCCACTTCCAGTCCGCCCGAAACGGCAATGCAGCCGCTGTCGGCCATCAGCTCTGCCAGCTCAGGTGTAAAGGTTTTTTCAAAGCGGATATTGCCCCACCAGCTGATCTCGGTGCCCCGCTCGATCAGCTCTTTGGACAGCGCCTTGAGGGCCTTGGGCGGTGCGGCTTCATCCACAAAGTGAAAGCCGGTCTGGCCGGTTTCGGCCACGATGGCGTCAATGCGGTTGGCCAGCTCGGCAGCGCTGGCGCCTTCGTAGCGGCTGATGTAGTCCAGGCTGACGTCGCAAAAACTGCACTTTTTCCAGTAACAGCCGTGGGCAATGGTCAGCTTGTTCCAGCGGCCATCGCTCCACATGCGGTGCATGGGGTTGAGCATGTCCAGCAGCGACAGGTAGTCGTGCAGCGGCAGCCCGTCCCACGTGGGCGTGCCCACTTCAGCAAAGGCAATGTCTGCTTCCATCATGTTGATGTATTTGACCTTGCCGGTCTCGGCATCGCGCACAAAGGTGCGCACCAGACGCGACTGGCCCCGCTCGCCTTGCAGGTGCTCCAGCAGCGCCAGCAGGGGGCGCTCGCCCGCGTCCAGCGTGACAAAGTCAAAGTAGTCAAACACGCGCGGCTCGTCCAGCTCGCGCAGCTCGGTGTTCACAAAGCCACCGCCCAGTATGAGCTTGATGTGGGGAAACTCAGCCTTGATGGTTTGCGCAATGCGAAACGCCGCGTAGACCGAGCCGGGGAAGGGCGTGGACAGCAATACCACCGTAGGGCGGTGGCGCCAGATGGCCTTGCGCGTGAGGTCAATCAAGGCCTCGTCCACCAGCGTGGGTGCGGCGGCCAGTGCGCTGGCCAGTGGGTCAAAAGTGGGCTGGTTGCCCGACAGTGACTCGGCGTAGCGCACAAATTCAAAGCGTGGGTCGGCCGCATCACGGATCACGTCGGCCAGATCGTTCAGATACAGCGTGGCGTAGTGCTTGGCGCGGTCTTGCTGGCCCAAGGCACCAAAGGCCCAGCCAATGGGGTCGCCCGAGCCATCGTCCATGTAATGCTCCAGCGCATCAAAGCGCGGGCCTTCAGGCAGCCAGCTGCGGCTGACGATGCGGTGGCTCACCGTGCTGTCTTTGCCCTGCAAAAACGCAATCACCCGGTTGATGGTGGCGGTGTAGCGGTCGCGCTGGCCCATGAAGCTTTGCACGGCGGGGCTGAACATGCGCTCGGGGTTCTCGTCGAACTGGGCTTGGACCAGATCGATGATGCGCTCCAGCCCCTCTTTGGACAGCAGCTTGAGCACTAGCGCCAGCGCCAGGTCCTCCTGCACCGCATTCACCTCGCGCGAGCGCAAAAAACCTGTGATGTAGGCGGTGGATGGGTAAGGCGTGTTGAGCTGCGTCATCGGTGGGATGAACGAGAGCACACGAGGGGCAGTAGCAGTCATGAACAGTCAAGCAGGCCAGAAGCGCGGCAGTGCCGCAAAACCAAAACAAAAGCCCGGCTGGTCAGCAGGGCAAGGTGATATTGTCGCTGGCTTGGCATAAAGCTGCCGGGGCGAGGTTTTGCGTGCTTTTGCAAAGCGTTGGTGGGCGGTGTCCTCAAGGTGCAGCGCTTTGGGCCGCAGCGCTCAGCCGCAGCGCATGGATGTGATCGCCAAAGAAGCTGCGGCGGATGGATAGCTCTGCAGGCACAGGGCCCTTGGGGAGCGTGTCAAAGTTATCTGCATTCACACAGAATTCAAAGAAAAGATAGCGCACGTCGGGAATCTCGATCTGGTGCTTGCAAGAGCGCCCTGAGCCACGCTTTTTCTCCACGGTGGCCGAGCGTGTGACTTTGGCATGCACCAAGCTGGTATAGCCCAGTGGCAACGTGACGGCTACATTCAGCCACACCACGACCACAAAAAAAGCCATGCACAGCGGCGCCATGAGCAAGCGTTTGAAAGGCCCGTAAGTCAGCCAAGGGCCAGAAGGACGCCAGAGGTTCTTGCGGTACAAGGCCCTGAGCCAGATTGCGCTGACAGCGGTCAGCAGCAAAGAGATGCCCCACGCCATCTTTTGCCACTGCTGCGTAGGGACAAAACTGCGAAAAAAGATGGGCACCAAAGCGCCCAGCATCCATAGCATGAAGGTGCCGATGAGTATCTTCTGTGCGCCAGGGATGTCTTTTTTCCACAGCAAATTCATGGCGTTGGCTCTTTGTTAGCACGGGATTTAGGGGCGGATTCTAAGTTGAACGCACAAAAAAAGGGATGCCGTGGCATCCCCCTTTGCAAACAGCTCGCCCGTACGCTCAGGACGAGTGGTGCGAGGCTTCGTGCATGCGTGGATCTCGGCGCTCACGCTGTGGGCGTGGAGCGTTGGCCACGGGTTTGCGACCATCGCGGTAACGCATGGCCCAGCGCTCAATCGTATAGAAAGACAGGGCAGACAGCGCTGCAGAGATCACCAGTGCGCCGAGGACGGTCACTGGCCAAGAATAGTCCGCGCGCAGAAAGCGCACCACAGGGTAGTGCCACAGATAAACACCGTAAGACAGTTTGCCCAGTTGCAGCAGCGTGGGGGCGGTGAGCATTTCATACACCAAGCCCTCGGGCTTTTGTACTGCCAGCAGCAATACGATGGCTGCGCACTCGACCACAGTGATGCCCCACAGCATGGCGTGTTGGTCGTCCCATTTCAGCTCCATGATCAGTGGCACAGCCAGTACCAGCCACATGGTATAGCCACGCAAGGACTGCAGGTACGCGATCCACTTGGGCTTTTCCACCATCAGCGCAGCCAGCAGTGCCCCGGCAATCAGGCCCGAGACGCGTGTGTCAAAGCGGAAGAAAATTTCATAGAACGCCTGCTCTTGGAACACCCAGAACACGCGCCACAGCGTGCTCAGCACCCACAGCCCCAGCAGCGGTGCCCATACGCGACCCGGTGAAGTCTTGCGCAGCAGCCATACCAGCAGTGGTGGCCAGATCAGGTAGAAATGCTCCTCGACCGAGAGCGACCACATGTGCAGCAATGTATCGGGGCTGTCAAAGAAGGCAATCCCGTAATCGGCCAGATAAAGCAGGGACACCAGCGCATCGGAGTAGATGTCATTGAGCTCAGGCCACAGGAATGGTGCAACGACACAATATGTGGCCAAAAACAATGCCAGTGCGGGCATCAGCCTAAAGAAGCGGCGGCGGTAAAAGCGCCAGTAATCCAGTCGCTCATTGGTGTGAAACTCTTGCAGCAAGAGCGAGGTAATCAAAAAGCCGCTGAGCACAAAAAACAGATCGACCCCAAAAAAAGCGCTGTCAAACAGGGGCGCGTGCGCATGCGACAAGACCACCAAAATGATGGCTACGCCGCGCAATCCATCCAGCGCAGGGTTGTAGCGCAGTTTGAATACTGACTCTGTCAAAACTAAACACCTTTCATTTGGCCCGGCCAGAGGAGACATGGCCGCGCTCGTTTTTGTTATTTCTTGCAATCAGGGAAAACCTTGCTGCGAAAGTATGAAGAAAACGCGGCAAGTGCTCCGTAACAAGGCTATTTTTTCTGTAATCAGGCGTTGAGCGGTGCGGCTCCCATTGCGAAAAACTGCGTGCGCAACCGGTGCATGGTTTGTTGCGTTGTTAGCCAATGAGATGATTTGTTTGAGCGGTTAGTTTTGAAAGCGCATGCTTACTTTAGGCAAGACTGACGGCATAAAAAAAGCCACCCTGGGGTGGCTGTTAAAGAAGGAAAACTTCGGGGTGTTTTTTAGTTGTCAGCCAGCTTTCGCTCTTTGACTACACGACCCCACTGGTCATATTCTTTCTTGATGAAGGCTGCCAGTTCCTTGCGTGTGGTGGGCTGGGGTGTCAGGCCATGGTCGTTCAGGGCTTTTTTCACGCCTTCGTCGTTCAAGGCTTTGACGATCTCCACATTCCAGCGCTCCAGGATGGGCTCAGGGGTCTTGCTGGGCGCAACAAAGGCGTACCAGTTCAGTGCTTCAAAACCGGGGTAGCCGGCTTCAGCAACGGTAGGAATGTCGGGCATGTAGGCCGGGCGCGTCAGGCCTGTTGTGGCCAGCGGAATCAGCTTGCCGGTCTGCACGTGGGGCAGGGCGGTGGGGGGCGCTGCAAAGTAGCTGGTGACGCGCTCACCCAGCAGGTCTTGCAAAGCCGGGGCGCCGCCCTTGTAGGGAACGTGCACCATCTCAACGCCAGCGCGCTGGTTGAACAGCTCGCCAGCCAGGTGCGATGCCGAGCCAGCACCCGTGGATGCGTAATCCACCTTGCCGGGAGACTTTTTGGCCAGCGCCACGAACTCCTGCAGATTCTTCACACCTGCACCTTTGTGCGCCACCAGCACGTTGGGGAAGTTCACGCCCCCGGACAGCGGAGCCAGATCCTTGAAGGGGTCGTAGTTGAGCTTCATCAGGTGCGGGGCAATCGCCAGCGGGCCCACGGAGCCAAACAAAATCACCGAGCCGTCGGCCACTGCGTTGGCCACCTGCCCATGGGCAATGTTGCCGCCAGCACCGCCCTTGTTTTCCACCACCACAGACTGGCCAATGTTTTCTCCCAGCTTCTTGGCAATCAGCCGGGCTGCAGCATCGGCAGCACCGCCTGGTGCAAAGCCGACCACCATGGTGACGGGCTTTTTGGGCGGGAAGTCCTGGGCCAGAACATGGCCTGTGAATGCCAGTGATGTCGCAGCCAGTGCGGCTGCTTGGATCAATGTGCGCTTTTTCATGGTGGGTCTCCTTGTGTTGTCTTATGAATATGAAAGTGGCAGAGGGAAGTCGGGTAAAGCAAAGAGAAAACGGATGGCTAATCGGCCCCCAGTCCGATAGGGTTGGGCTGGCGCTTTTCGGTGTTGTGGCGCAGCAAGGCGGCGGTGCGAAATACCCCGTGAGCAAACTTGCCGTAGGGCAGCGTGACAAACAGGGCCATGACTGCACCCAGGTGCAGGCACAGCAGCAGCGCCAGTGCCGGGGTTGCACGGCCCCACCACAGAGCAAGGCCACTGGTGGCAACGAGAAACAGCAGGGCAATGAATCCCAGGTCCATGGGCTTTTGCTTTGCATCGCCGTGCATGGGGTGGCGGCTGCGGTTGAGCATCCACAAGCCCGCAGTGCCCAGTGTCAGCATCACACCTCCCACGCCACCCAGGAGTTTGGGCACGCTGGGCAGGTCATAGGGGGCGGCCCAGCCGAACACGTAGTGGTAGAGCGTGGCCACCGAGGTGGCTGCAAAGCACAGCATGAAGCCGTAGAACGTCAGGTGGTGGCAGCGGCGGCGGCGCAGCGTGTAGGCATCGTCTTCGTTGTGGCAGCCCTCACCGTGCCCGCCATCTAGGTATTTGAGGCGCAGCACATCGCTGGTGGCTTCAGTGGCCGCCGCGCTGCTGACATTGGCCCCGCTGGTGGCCGGCTTGATGTCTTTCCAGAAGCGGCGCACCCCCATGGACAGGGCAAACACAACAAACACAAAGACCGGTGCAAACATGCCCACCAGCAGGTTGTGCGGGAACAGGTTGTAGAAGTTGGCACCCAGATCAGCACCCCACAGCGCGCTCAGGCCACCGCCTTGCAGTACCGCACCCAGCACCAGAAACAGTGTCAGGGCAGCAACCAAGGCCAGCGACAGCGTCAAGCCATTGCGCTTGTACAGCTGGCCCAGCGCTGGAGGCCAGGCGTAGTCGATATAGGTTTGCCCCCGCACTTCGGCCATGGCCTTGGGGATGTTGATGGCAAATTCATGCGGCGGTGCGTACTGGCAGGCGTGCAAGCAGGCACCGCAGTTGTGGCACAGGTTGGCCAGGTAATTGACATCGGCCTTGAGAAACTCCAGGCGGCGTGTCATGGCTGGGAACACCGCACAAAAGCCTTCGCAATAACGGCATGCGTTGCAAATTTGCATGACGCGCGCCACTTCATCTTCGGCGGCGGACATGGGCAGGATGGGGATGACTTTGCCGCCAGAGCCAGCAGCCAAGGCTTGCGCTTCTTGGCCCAGTGCTTGCAGGGATTCGATGCTCATGGCTTAAACCTCGTCTTTCACAGCGCCGTGTGCGGCGTCTTTTCCAGCAGCAGCCAGCGCTGCATTGCGCCCGGCAATGCGCCCAAAGGCAGTGCCAATCGACATGCCTACACCTGCGGTGTATCCCTTGCCCAGCACGTTGCCAGCCATCATCTCGCCCGCTACAAACAAGTTGCGGCTGGGCTGGTTGCTAAAGCGCACTGCGGCGGTGTCGTCCACCTTCAGGCCCAGATACGTAAACGTCACACCAGGGCGCAGCGCGTAGCCGTAAAACGGGCCGGTATCAATCGGGCGTGCCCAGTGGGTTTTGGCCGGTGTCAGGGCTTGGGTGTGGCAATCGTCCAGTGCGGTGTGGTCAAACTTGCCAACTTTGCAGGCACTGTTGTAGGCATTCAGGGTGTGCATAAAGGTATCGACATGCAGCCCCAGCTTGTGGGCCAGCTCGGGTAGGCTGTCTGCCTTCACGCCCGGAAACACCGGCGGCATGAAGCGACCAATGGCTTTGCTGTCGATGATGGAATACGCAATCTGCCCAGGCTGCTGTGCCACCAGGCGCCCCCAGATGGCATAGCGCTTGGGCCAGAAGTCTTCGCCTTCGTCGTAAAAACGCTCTGCATCCCGGTTGACCACCACGCCCAGCGAGACGCAGTCAATGCGGGTGCAGATACCGCCGTCATACAGCGGGGCGCGGGCATCAATGGCCACCATGTGCGCCTGTGTGGGGTCACCAATGCCATCGACCTGGTGATCATCGAGCAGGTGTTTAAGCAGTACGCCCTTGTTGAACGCAGTGCCGCGGATGATGAAGTTGTCTGCCGACCATTCGCCGCGCTCGTTCTGGCCCCAGGCCTCGCGCAGCCATTCACGGTTGGATTCAAACCCACCGGCTGCCAGCACACAGCTTTTGGCGGTGATGCGCTGGCCGTTGACCCATGCGGCTTGAAAGACACCGTCTTCAATATCGAGGCGATCCACAGGCGATTCGTAGCGAATTTCAATGCCCAGCTTTTCAGCACTGCGGTAGTAGGCGTTGACCAGTGCCTTGCCACCACCCATGAAGAAAGCGTTGGTGCGTGCCACGTGCAAAGCACCAGACAGTGGTGGCTGAAAGTGCACGCCGTGCTTGCGCATCCAGTTGCGGCAGGTGGAGGAGGCGCGGATCACCATGCGGGCCAGATGCTCGTTGGTGATACCCCCTGTGACCTTGAGCAAGTCTTGCCAGTACTCTTCTTCGGGGTAGGCCTCTACCAGCACGTCTTGCGGTGCATCGTGCATGCAGCGCAGGTTGCGGGTGTGGGCGGAGTTGCCGCCGCGCCATTCGCGCGGTGCGGACTCCAGCAGCAGCACGCGCGCACCTGCTTCGCGCGCCATCAGCGCGGCGCACAGGGCGGCATTGCCACCACCGATGACCAGAACATCGGTGTCCATGAATCTCTCTCCTTGCAGTCTCACTCGTGGGGAATGTGAACTCTAGGCAGATCGTTCAGGGTGAGGCAGGTGGCAAATGGAATGGGGGTATCAGTTTTCGTGATGGCTCAGCGTGGCGCCCGCCCACGCGCCACTGCTGACCAGTTGCCTGGTGCAGTCCAGCAGCACCACCCGGGCAGCCAGAGCGGCGGGTGAGAGTTCGTCTTCAGACAGGCCGCACAGCATGGCGGGGCGGCGCACCTGTCCGTCAATGATTTCGGACCACTGAAACACTTCTTCCGTGGCGTGGTACAGCTTGACGGCAGACCACGGCTGCACGGTGGCCCCCATACCCGCCATGACGGCTTCCATCAGCAGGGGCAATCCATCAATTTCCAGCGCCATGTTCAAGGGGATGCCTGCGTGCGCAAACGCGGTGACGATGGAGTAGCGCAGCCCATGTGTGCCCGATGGCAGGATTAACGGCACACCCCGCAACTGCGCCATGCTGGTGGTGGCCGTGTGCGGGCAGACAGGGTGCTGCCTGGACTGGATGAGGTAGAGCTTTTCTTCCAGCAGCGGCAGCACGCTCCAGCGTCTGGCGTTTTTGTCGTCAAACAAGATGGCCAGATCCAGCTGGCGGGCATTGAGCAGGCTGGTCAGGTGCCCGGAGAGGGCAGACACCATGTGCAGCCGCACCTCGGGATAGCGTTCACGCATGGCTTTCATCAGCGGCAGACCCAGCACCGATGCAATGGTGGGAGACAGGCCAATGCTCACCGCGCCAGACAGTCGAGCTTGCTGTGCAGCCCGAATGGCTTGCTCAGAATGGCGCAATGTCAGCTGTGCTTCGTGAAAGAAGGCAATGCCCGCTTCGGTCGGCACCGTGCCTTTGCTGGTGCGTTGCAGCAAGCGGGTGCTCAACTCCCCTTCTAGGCGGCTGATCTGCTGGCTGAGTGCGGATTGCACCAGGTTCAAATCCAGTGCTGCCCGGCTCATGGAGCCGAGTTCTACAACGCGTACAAAGTAGCGCAACTGACGCAGTTCCATAGTCTTTTTTGGGCTCGAGTGGGGAAGTGGGCACCGCTGTGCACACCTTGGGTTACACAGCGTTGAACATAGTCTGTTCTTGCATAGCTGTGCATGTGAGTAACGCGTACGACGTGGACGTATGACTTGGTGGCCGCGTTACATGCCCCAGGCCTTGGATGGACGTAATCGCCAATCCCAAGGGCTAGGCTGCATTCTTGTCGCTCCACGTGCACCAGCAGCACTACCAGTTGTATAAACTGGTGCAATGGTAGAGGTGGAAAAGTTTTTACCCCTAGGCCCCCGCATGCGGCATGCGCTGTTGCTGCCAAAGGTCGCTATACTTTGAGCAGCTCCGGGGTGTGCGAAAGCGCTGAGATGCAAAAAGAGATTGAAAAATCTCTGATTAGCGAACCCGACGAACTTGATCCGGTTCATACCGGCGTAAGAAGAGCGGGACCCTGACGCAGGGCCAGTGAATGACAGCTTGATGGCATATCCATGTCCTCCGCCGTGATTCATGTGGCGCAGCACACCCCAGGCGCCTCGCGCACTGGGGTTTTGTCTTTTATGGACTGTCCTCATGGCGCGTCAGCCATGGCCGCAATCAGCAGATTCCGGTTGGTAAAGACGATACCGAATCCTTGGTATCTCGCGCTTCACCAAGGTGCACCGTGGTCTGTGATGGAAGTAGTCCATCGCAAGCTACGGCCAGATCAGAGCCACGCATTCCTCGGAGCGCTTTATCCCCGCTTTGGCCTTTGAGGAGACCGCGATGAACGCACCTGATTCCATCTTTACCCCCGCCGCTGGCAATGCACCAGATGCCACCCGTTTTGCACAGCTGCTGGCCCAGTCGCGGCAGCCTTTTCCTGCATCCACCAAAAGCTATCTCAGCGGTGCATTGCACCCGGAGTTGCGTGTGCCGGTGCGTGATATTGCCCTGACTAACGGCGAGCAGGTCAGTGTCTATGACACATCCGGCCCTTACACCGACCCCCAGGCGCAGATCGACGTGCGCCAAGGGCTGGCCAGCGTGCGCGGTGCATGGATAGAGGCGCGTGGCGACAGCGAGTTCTACGTGGGACGCCCGCGCATGGCGCTCGATGACGGTGGCAAGCGCGGGGAAGAAGATAACCGCGTTGCGCAACTGCGTGCAGAAGCTGCAGCCCTGCAGCGCCAGCCGCGCCGCGCTAAATCTGGCCAGAACGTGACCCAGATGCACTACGCCAAGCGCGGCATCATCACGCCGGAGATGGAATATGTGGCGCTGCGTGAAAACGGCCGCCGTGAATGGATGCAGCAGTACCAGCAAGACACCGCGCGTGAAACGCGTCTGGCCGGTAACAGCCTGGGTGCCAGCATTCCCAAAATCATCACCCCTGAGTTTGTGCGAGACGAAGTGGCACGTGGCCGCGCCATCATTCCGGCGAACATCAACCACCCTGAAATTGAGCCCATGGCGATTGGCCGTAATTTCAAGGTCAAGATCAACGCCAACATCGGCAACTCGGCCGTGACGTCCAGCATCGAAGAAGAAGTGGAAAAGCTGGTCTGGGCCATTCGCTGGGGCGCGGACAACGTGATGGATTTGTCCACCGGCAAGAACATTCACACCACGCGTGACTGGATCGTGCGCAACTCGCCCGTGCCAATTGGCACGGTGCCTATTTACCAGGCGCTGGAAAAGGTGGGCGGCATTGCCGAAGACCTGACCTGGCCTATCTTTCGCGACACATTGATTGAGCAGGCCGAGCAGGGGGTGGACTATTTCACCATCCACTCCGGTGTGCGTCTGGCCTATATCCACCTGACGGCGCAGCGCCGCACGGGGATTGTCTCGCGTGGTGGCTCCATCATGGCCAAGTGGTGCATGGCACACCACCGCGAGAGCTTCTTGTACGAGCACTTTGAAGACATCTGCGACATCATGAAGCAGTACGACGTGAGCTTCTCGCTGGGCGATGGTCTGCGCCCCGGCTGCGCCTCTGATGCCAACGATGAAGCACAGTTCGCAGAATTGGCCACACTGGGCGAGCTGACGCAAGTGGCATGGAAGCACGATGTGCAAACCATGATTGAAGGCCCGGGCCATGTGCCTTTGCACATGATTCAGGCCAACATGACCGAGCAGCTCAAAACTTGCCACGAAGCGCCGTTCTACACACTGGGCCCGCTGACCATCGACATTGCCCCCGGGTATGACCACATTGCATCGGCCATTGGTGCGGCCCTGATTGGCTGGATGGGAACGGCCATGCTGTGCTACGTGACGCCCAAGGAGCACCTGGGGTTGCCTGATCGTGATGACGTCAAGCAAGGCATCATTGCGTACAAGATTGCGGCGCATGCGGCTGATGTAGCCAAGGGTCATCCGGGTGCACGTTCACGCGATGATGCGCTGAGCCAGGCACGCTTTGACTTCCGCTGGGAAGACCAGTTCAACTTGGGACTGGACCCTGACACGGCCCGCGCCTATCACGATGAAACCTTGCCCAAGGACAGCGCAAAAGTGGCGCACTTTTGCTCTATGTGCGGACCAAAATTTTGCTCCATGAAAATCACGCAGGAAGTGCGTGAATTTGCCGCAGCCAAGGGGCTGGCTGAGGGGCAGGGCATTGCAGCAGGCATGCAGGCCAAAGCGGAGGAATTTAACCGCACGGGTGGCCAGCTCTACATTCCGGTGGCCAAAGTGCAGGCATAAGCCGCATGTAGCGGATGAATGACCCAGGCGGCTGGGCATCCGCTTTGAAAGCACTGGGACATCCACGAAACGTGACTGAAATGGCTGCTGCCATCAGCGGTGCGCGCTTCGTGGATCTCGGTGCTTTTGCAGCTCTGAGAGAGCGTTTTTTTAGAGCTTAAACACTGGCGCTGATGGCTTGGGCGAGCGCCAGCAAATCGCGGTCACCACCTCGCTTGCCAACCACCATCAGGCCAACTGGCAGCTCATCTTGAGAGCGTAGCAATGGGATAGATGCTGCAGGCAGGTCGTAGAAGTTGAAGACGGATGGGTTGCGCAGAACCAGCATGTTGGTTCGGTTGAACTCTGCTGCGTCTTCAAGGCTTTGGATCGTCGGCGCCACAACCGGAACTGTGGGCAGCAGCAGTACATCAAAGTCAGCGATGGCCGCATCGAGCTGCGGCTGCAACTTGGCACGCGCTTGCTGAACGGAAACGTAGTGTGAAGCTGGAACCGTTTGCCCACGGGTAATACGTGCTTTGACCAAGTCGTCCAGTTGACCATCTTTGCCACTGGCAAACAGCTCCTGGTGGATCTGAGCTGCCTCACAGGCAATCAAGGTGCCGTTCTCCTGAAGCTTGAACGGCGCACCAAGCAGGTGGTCAAGATCAGCGTCCGTTGCTTTGACGCCGTTGGCGGCCAACTGCTTCAATGCCGATTCAAACGCGTTGAGCACTTGCTCGTCCGCATGGGTAAAGAGCAGACCTCGAGGGATGCCGACACGCAGGCCATCAACGCTTCGCACGACCAGTGGCTCCCATTTCTGGCCAGCCAATACGGCATCGGTCTTGGCACAGTCAAGCACATCGTTGGCCAATGGGCCAACGGTGTCCAGTGAGTACGACAGGGGAAATGCTCCTTCACGGGTCACCCGGGCCTGCGTAGGCTTGAAGCCGGTGACACCGTTCAGCGCGGAGGGAATGCGAATGGAGCCGCCGGTGTCGGAGCCAATGGCAATTTCACACATGCCGCGTGCCACCGCAACCCCCGCGCCAGAAGACGAGCCGCCGGGAATGCGGCTTGCATCCTTGGCATTGCCAGGGGTGCCGTAGTGCGGATTGATGCCGATGCCCGAGAAGGCGAACTCGGTCATGTTGGTTTTGCCAATGATCACAGCGCCTGCGCAGCGCAGACGCTGCACGATGACTGCGTCTTGCTGGGCTGGTGGCGCTGAACGCAGCACCTTGGAGCCAGCGGTAGTGGGCTCGCCGGCCACATCAAACAGGTCTTTGATTGACACGATGCGGCCATCGATAGGGCTCAAAGAGATGCCTGCTGCGGCGCGGGCATCGGCTGCTGCAGCCTCTGCCCTTGCGGATGCGGTGTAAACCTTGACGAAGATGCGAGCACCTTCATCACCAGCGGCTGCAATCGCTTGCAGTGCTTCTTCGGTTCGTTGAACACAATGTTTGGACATGGCTGCAATCTTTATCAGGCAACTTCGGGCAGGATTTCAATTTCGTAGCGGTGGTGCAGCGAGCGGTTTAACACCGGGTCGTGCAGCTCCATCTCGAACACTGTCGATGGACGAATGCCACCAATAGCGCCAACAGTGCCACAGGTCATCACAGTGCCTTGCGCGAATGTACCGTCATAGCCGCTGATCAAATCGCGTGGCGTGCGCAGGGTGGACATCGGGCCATCCTGGTACTGCTTGCGTTCACCATTTTCAATGATCCAGGAGCGCAGGATCAGGGAGTCGATGTGGTTTTCCACGTCAGCGTACAGCCAAGCGTCTTTGGCCGCTGGCTTGGCGCACACTTGTTTGGACAAGGCCACGCTGTAAGCCTCCAGCTTGCGGTCTGTGTGGTCAGAGGCAATGCTCAGGCACAGCTGGCCTTCGGCCTCAAACACCAGTGCTTCGATTTCACCGGATGAGTGTGGGCCCACGACCTGCACCACAGGCTCTTGCGTGAACTGGTTTGCGCCGATGCGGTAGTACAAGGGAACGCTGGTTGGGCGCGGCACGCCAATGGCGGCCAGCTCTTCGATGTGGTGCTCAATGGCGGCAATGTCACGGCCAGCCCAGCCTGCAACGATCAGGTGGTTCAGTTCAACTTCCACGGCACGGGTCTGCCCTTTGGATTCGATGTTGAAGGTAGCTTGCATTTGTATTTCCAATGATTTCAAAAAACAGTTAGCCGAAGGTGGTGGGCATCCACATGGCAATGGCTGGGAAGAGGGCCAGCAGCAGCAGCATCACGAACATAGCTGCTACGAAGGGCAGTGAACCCACAATCACGTCGTTCATGGAGCCAGACTTGCGCAAGCTCTGCACGACGAAGAGGTTCATGCCCACAGGTGGGGTGATCAAGGCGGCTTCAACCAAGATGATGATCATGATTCCAAGCCATACGGGGTCGTAGCCCAGACCGATCATCACGGGCGCCACGATGGGGATCGTGGTGATCATCATGGACAGCGTTTCCATGAAGCAGCCCAGCACCAGATAGAAGATCACCAGGACCAGCAGCATCCAGCCTGCAGACAGACCCAGGCCACCGATGAAGTCAGTAATCGCGTTGGTCAAACCCGTAGCAGACATCACGAAGTTCAAGAAGGCCGCGGCGATCACGATCAGCATGATCATTGCGGTGGACTTCATCGTGCCTTCGATGGCCTCGCGCAGCATGTTCAAAGTCAGGCGGCGGTAGAACGCAGCCAGCACCAGCGCACCGAACACGCCCAGAGCAGCTGCCTCTGTAGGGGTTGCCAGACCTGCGTAGATTGATCCCACCACCAAAAAGAAGATGCCAAGCGGAGGCAGCAGGTTCACGAGGCTGCGAAAACGGTCACCCCAGTTGGCGTAGATCTTCTTTCCACCCCATTCAGGCTTGAGAACGCAAGCGATGATGATCGTCAGGATGAACAAACCCGCCAGCATGAAGCCGGGGATGATGCCGGCCAGATACAGCTTGGGCACGGAAGAGTTGGTGAGAACGCCATACAGCACCAGGTTGATTGACGGTGGAATCAAGATGCCCAAGGTGCCGCCAGCAGCCAGGCTGCCCAGGAACAGCGATTCCTTGTAGCCGTGCTTCTTGATCTGCGGAATGGCCACCGTGCCTACGGTGGCGGAAGTGGCCACGCTGGAGCCGGAAGTGGCCGAGAACAGCGTGGACGCACCGATGTTGGCGTGCATCAAGCCACCAGGCAGCCACGACAGCCACAGGCTCATGGACTGGTACATCTTCTCTGCCAGGCCAGCGCGCAGCAGCACCTCACCCAGCAAGATGAACAAAGGAATGGCGACCAGCAGGAACTCGTTGTTGGAATTCCACGAAATCTCGCCAAGTGCTCGCGTCAGCGGAAGCTCAGAAAACATGGGGTCCAGAGTCAGACCCAGAACGCCAAGGGCGGCGCCAACCGGGATACTCAACCCGATAAGCACCAGCAAAATGGTCATTGCGGTTGCAATCATGCTTTCACCTGCTCTCTCTCGGACTGGATCAAACGCTCGCCGTTGGCGGCCTCTTCTTGCGCTTCTTCTTGTGCGGAGCGCACACCGCACAACAGTTGCAATGCACTGATGTCACCAGTCACCAGCAGGTAAGACGATCGGGCAAGCATCAAAGTCATCACGATGCACATCCAGGCCAGACCGATGAACCACATGCCCTGTGGAATCCAAAGAGGGGTTGCCATGGTGGAGTTGGCTGTGGAGTTTTGTATCCATGAAGCGGCCAGCACGTCCCAGGCGTAGTAGGTCAAGAAGACCATGAAAACGCCCAGGGCTACGACAGACAACCAGTCCAGGAAAGCGGCCAGCTTGACTGGCAGCTTCTGGTAGAGAACGTCCACACGCACATTGGCGCGCTGGAGGGTGGCAAAGGCCAGAGCCCAACTGGTGCTGATGGCAAAAGCAAAGCTTGACAGTTCATCGGCACCACCAGTGGTGAAGTTCCAGAACTTACGGGCGACAACGTCAAAGCAAATAAGCAAGACGCTGGCAATAAGAAGGGATCCTGCTGCCCAGACCGCGTACTGTGAAAGTACGTTGGCCAAGCGAAGCGGAGCCCACTGTTTTTGTGCAGCTAGGTTCATGACTCGTCCTCCCTTTAAAACTTGGCGGACGCATCCGCCAATTCCAGGCTGTTTAAAGAAGGATTACTTCTTTGCTGTCAGACCCACGACCTTGCCGATCGTTGCGTTGAAATCACCCACGCATTGCGCGTTGCAGCGAGCAGCCCACTTGGTCAGCACCTTCTCTTCAAAGATCTTCTTCAGTGCTGCCTTGTCAGCTTCGGTTGGCTGGACCAGAACCATCTTGCCCTTCACTGCTTCCTTGCAAGCAGCTGCGCCCGTGTTGCAGTCGTAGCCTTCCTGGGTTTGCTTTTCAGCACCAGCCCAGATGTCATTGACCAGGCTCTTGTACTTGTCCGCGATCAGCGCCTGAACGCCGGGGTTGAGCTTGTCCCAGGACTTCTTGTTCACTGCGTGAATCTGCTGGTTCCAGTTGATTGGCAGTGCGTACAGGTGGGTAGATACCTCGTACCACTTGGCGGAGTAGCCAGACAGCGAACCCGTGATCGCGCAGTCCACAACCTTGTTTTGCAGCGCAGGCACCACTTCACCGAAAGCCATGGTCACGCTGTGGCCGCCCAGAGCTTCCACAAACTCTGCTTGAGTGCGGCTGGAGGTTCGAACCTTCTTGCCCTTCAGAGAAGACAGATCCTTGATATCTGCATTGCAAAACAGCACCTGCGCGGGGTAGGTGGACATGCCCAGCACCTTGATGCCCTGGTTGCCGTAGAACTTCTCGTAGGCAGGCTGGAATGCATCCGTGACAGCGCGCGCGGTCTTTACGTCAGTGGCCAGACCTGCGAGGTCGATGGCCTCGTTGATGGGGTTGTCAGCTGCAAAGTAAGCCAACGTTGAAGTACCAAATTCGATCACGCCGGAGCTCATCAAGCGGATGACTTCCGGCCCCTTCAGGCCCATGTCGTTGAAGCCCTTGATGTCTGCAGTTACCTTGCCGCCCGAAGCTTCAGGAATGGTCTTGGTCCAGAAAGGCTTCTCAAAATCGTTGTACAGAGTCAGATTGCTCAGAGCACCAACAACTTTGACCTTGGTTGCAGGCAAGTCAGCGGACTGTGCGGCGGGAACGAAAGATGCAAAGGCGAGCGCAAAAACAGAGAGAGCACGTTTCATGATGATGTCCTTTCAGGAAGCCTAGGGCCAGGATGAGCACAAGTGGTGCAGCGATGCACCAATCTGCCATTACTGTGAAATTTCACTGAGACTTTAGAAGAAGAACCCTTTCACTCGTAAGAGGGTTTTCCCTTCTTTCTGAAACTGTTGTGAAATTTCACAAAGATTGCACTCAAGCCAATGCGAGAAACATGCCAGGCAGAAATTTTTATAAGATTGCTAGACGCTGAATAGAACAATGGAGATGCGTGTGATACCCCGAGAAATCAAAAAAAGAAGTTCAGCTGTTTCGCAAAATGAGCAGGCTTACGGGCTTTTGCATGAGCGTTTAACCACCCTCGTGTACAGGCCAGGTGAGTACCTGAACACCGCTGTTTTGATGAGTGATCTGGCCATGGGCAGAACACCTATCAACCATGCGCTGCATCGGCTTGGCAACGAAGGGCTGATACAGATCATTCCTCGCAAGGGCGTGATGGTTTCGCCTCTGTCGATAGATGATGCGCTGCACATGATTGATGTGCGCCTTGTCAATGAAAAGCTGTGCCTGAAGCTGGCCGCCAAGAACATCACCAAGGCCGAGATTGAGCAGCTGCGTTCTATCAATTTGGCGTACAACAAGGCGGTGGCCAACCGTGCTGTCGCTGAGGTGATGAGCCTGGATGGCATGTTTCATGAGGTGCTGGCCACTGCATCTCGCAATCCTGTACTTATCGATGTCTTGCGTGTGCTGCATGCACGTTCACAGCGTTTTTGGGCCATCTCACTTTCCAGCGGCGGGCATATGACTGAAGTGCAAAACGAACACGAGCTGGTTGTGGATGCGCTGGAGCAAGGAGATTCAGAGTCCGCGCAGCAAGCTATTTCTGACCATGTACTGTCGTTTAGGAATGCGCTGATCAATGCTCGATCCTGATGGGATGGGCGCTGGTGTAGTACCAATCAAGCATCAGCCTGCCGACATTGCGTAAAACGGTTGATGCAATAACACCCAGCGAAAATGGATACGAAGGCTGACATGGTGACAACGACTCACCTCCCCCCGATCCTTGGTTCTTCCCGAATCTTTTTTATGGCGATGGTGCTTGCATGCGTGCTGTCTCCATGCATTGCAGCGTGAATATAAGCAGTGTGCTGAACAGGTCATCCCGCGGTCCTGCGAGGCTGCATGGATGGCTGCATAAAACCTCAGTACCTTCTGTCACAGAGTGGTTGTGGAAGCAGCAAAGCAATGCTCTGATGACACAAAAAAAGCCAGCTCGACTTAGCTGGCTTTTTGTTGATTGCTATGTTTTTACAACAATTGCAGTCCGTCGGCGATGGTGGTGGACAGCAAGGCTGCGCTGTTGCGCAGTGCCTCGGTTTCGGCCGCATCCAGGGTTGGCATGAACGGGGTAGAGGCTCCACGTGCGCCAATCAGATGGGGCAGGGAGACGCAGGTGTCGCGCACGCCCAGCAGCTCAGGCATGCAGGTGGACACCGCAAACACCGATTGCTCATCGGCCACGATGGCCTTCACCAGGCGCGCAATACAGCCGCCAATACCGAAGTTGGACACACCCTTGCCCGCCTTGATGCGGTAGGCCGAGGTGCGCACATCTTCGGCAATTTGCAGCTGCATGGCCGCATCTATCGGGCGGCCCACTTGCGCCGCAAAAGCCGTAACGGGCATGCCGGCCACTTGGGCGCTGCTCCAGTTGGGCACGGACGAGTCGCCATGCTCACCCAGCACATAGGCGTGGATAGAGGGGGGTGCCACGCCCAGGTAGTCGGCCAGACGGTCGCGAAAACGGATCGAATCCAGCGAGCAGCCCGTGCCAATTGCACGGCCCGGTGGCAGCCCATAGCGGTGAACGGCGATGGCGGGCATTACGTCCACCGGGTTGGTGGCAAACAGCAGCACGGCGTCAGGCGCCACTTTCAAAATCTGGCCGATGATGGTGTCCGTCATCTTCAGGTTCTGTTGCAGCAACTCCAGGCGAGTCTGGCCGGGCTTTAGGCTGGCACCCGCAGTGATGACCACCACCGAGGCTCCGGCCAGATCGGCATAGTCGCCTTCGCTGACGCGGGCCGCCGTGCCAAAGGCGGCCGCGTGGCCAATGTCGGCGGCTTCACCGGCAGCGCGGGCGATGTTCTGGTCAACCAAAATGACCTGGCTGATACCGGGTGTGGCCGACAGCAGATAGCCCGCTGCCGCACCAACTTGGCCTGCGCCAATAATGCCAATACGTGCACCCATTTACAGCACTCCCATAGCAGGCCACAGCGTGGCGGACAGCAGCAAAATCAACCCCAGGCCCGCCAGAGTGACCACAATGCCCACCTTGGCGAACTGGGCTGTGTTGAAGGCATTGGTGCCGTAACACAGCATGTTCTGCGGCGCATTCGTGGGCAGGATGAAGCCGAAGGAGACCACAAAGCTTTGAATCATCACGATGCCGAAAGCTGTTTCAGGGCTGACGGGCAGGGTCTGCGTGAAGGCGATCATGATGGGGATCAGGGTGCTGGCCAGGCCGGTGGCCGAAGCAAAGCCCAAGTGCAGCACGATGCTGAACACTGACAGCGCAGCAATCACCGCCACGACAGGCAGTACCGACAGACCCATCTGGCCCAGCGTTTGCTGTGCCAGCCAACCTGCAGCGCCGGTCTTGGACAGCAGATTACCCAGCGAGATAGACGCGGCAAACAGCACGATCGTGCCCCAAGGCACCAGCTTTTCAGCCTGTGACCAGTGCATCACGCCAATTTTTGGCATCAGCAGCAGAGCAATACCGATCTGGGTGGTTGTGGTGGTGTCAAAAGGGTGCAGCATGCCTTCGGTAGACCACATCACCAGCAGCAATGCCGCTACGGCGATCAGACGTTTTTCCACGGCAGTGACCGGACCCAGCTCGGCCAGTTGCTGGCGCAGCTTGCCAGCCATGTCTTCACCTGCAGGCACTTGGGGACGCAAAATCCACAGTGCGGCAAAGAACAGCACCACGCACATACCGATGGTGAAGGGCAGTGCAGTCACAAACCATTGGCCCCAGGTGACGGTGCGCCCAAAAGCCTGCTGCATGAAGTCCAGACTGATGATGTTCTGTGCAGCGCCGGTTTTGATGGCCATGTTGAAGATGGAGCAAGCGCTGGCGGTAACGATCATCAGCGTGGCACCCAGCGAGCTGTTCACAGCCAGCCCCAGAGCGGCAGTGATGCCAATCATGATTGGAATCACTGCACCCACACGGGCAGTGGCAGATGGGATGAACAAGGCCAGCACAAAGCCAACGATCATGGCCCCCAGAATCAGGCGTGCGGGCGATACGCCGATCTTGCTCATCACGATCAGTGCGATGCGTTTGTCCAGTCCGGTGTGCTTGAGCGCTACAGCCAGGAACAGCGCGGCAGCCACGAGCAGTACAGCGGTGGACGAAAAGCCGGTGAGCATGGTGCTCAGCGCAGCCGAAGAATTCATCACCTTGCCGCCTTCGGTAAGTGATGTCCCCATCAGCCCCAGCACGGCGGCGCCGGTCAGTACCACTGCACTGTTGGCGGGTGACACGCATTCGCTGATCCACAGCACCACCACCAGTACCAGCAGGCCCAGTGCCACCTGGCCTGAGTCCGTCAGCCCCGCTGGTTGGGGCAGGGCCAGAACGATGCCGTACAGCACCAGGCCCAGCAGCAGATAGGCTAGTTTTCTATTTGAATCAGGTTCCGGTTTCGATGTGATCGGGCCGGTTTCGGGTGCGGGCATAGATGCCATAAGAGCTCCTCGCAAGAGTAAAAACCATCAGATGGGTTGTAACTATGCTAGTTCTTGCGCACAGCCCCATGCTTCAGATAAGAGGTGTTTTTCTATGCAATCTTGACGTGTGTCAAGAGAGTGGGTGGCTTTGCCTGCCCTGCAGTGCCATGTGCCGGTGTTGGCTCTGCATTGAACCCAGCGACAGTGAGAAATGGCAGGTCTGTTTTGCGTGCAAATCGAAGCTCGCCTGATGAGCAGGAAAGCCTGTGGCACCGAAAATCGTGTCGCTTGCAAAGCAGTGCTCGACATTGTGATTTTTACGGGAGAGGGCTTTGTCAGCAACTGCAGTCAAGGTCGAGATGCAAAAAAGCCTGAGCGGTGAAGCTCAGGCTTTGCATGACTGGTGGCATGCCCGATGGCTGGGGCAAGCTAGTGGTATGAGATTGAAAAAATGAAATTGAGATACAGCAGTCATCTCAACAGAAAGCTGATAGGGGCCGATCCAGTGTGGATCAATCAAATATTTGACAGTAGACAGAGTGATAGAGGAAAAAGAAAAAGCGCCTGAAAGGCGCTTTTTCTTTGTTATCTGGCGGAGGCTGTGAGATTCGAACTCACGGACCCTTGCGAGTCGGCAGTTTTCAAGACTGCTGGTTTAAACCGCTCACCCAAACCTCCGTAAGCCGCATATTCTACACAAGGAATGGGCAGAGAAATCTCAAGCGTGGACACAGGCGGTGAAGCCGTGGGGTTGATGGTGCAGGCGATTGCTTTCTTTAATCTTGGCCATCGATAAGCACAAACCATAGCGTTCGACCTAGTCTCTACACTGCTTGCATACCGCCACAGCTGTGGCTTGATTCTTGGAATGGTGTGAAAGGTGGTCGCAATGGATGAGCAAAACCCCGCGTTGGATGATGCGACTTTGGAGTTTGCAGAGCGCGTGTTTGATGCAGCGCGCAAAGGCGATGCGCTGCAATTGACACAGTGGCTGGAGAACGGTTTGCCCGCCACTTTGCGTAACGCAAAGGGCGACAATTTGTTGATGCTGGCCAGTTATTACGGGCATGCAGATGCTGCCAAAGTGTTGCTGCAGCATGGTGCGGATGCGCAAACGCCTAACGGACGCGGTCAGACACCATTGGCAGGCGCTGCGTTCAAAGGTGATCTGGAGATGACGCGCTTGCTGCTGGATCACGGTGCGCAGGTGGATGGCCCATCGCCTGATGGGCGCACGCCGCTGATGTTTGCCGCCATGTTCAACCGCACAGATATTGTGGCGCTGCTGCTGGAGCGCGGTGCGCATATCCACCAGGCTGACCACCAAGGTACGACGGCGTTGGCGTGTGCCACGGCCATGAATGCCCATGATGCGGTGGCTTTGCTGCAGCAGCGGCTTTAAGACCAAGCATGCAGCGTTTGAAGTTTTGAGGAGCACACAGCGCGCTGTTTTTGCAATGGGTTGAGTATTGAAAGATGCCCAATGTGAATAAAGCAAAGCGCTTGATGCTCTTATAAGCTGAGCGTGCGTGTGCAATGCATGCACCATCAATGCCCCAATGCATGCTCCATCAATGCACCAATAGATGCGCATAGGCGCTCAATGGGCTTTGAGCGCAGGCATCAAAAGCGGGCATAAAAAAACCGCCTTCGATGTGAAGGCGGTTCAGTTTGGGTGGCGTAAGACTTAGTCAGCCGTAGCGCCGGAGGCTTTCACGGCATCGCCCCATTTTTTGATGTCGGCATCAATCAAGGCTGCGAAATCTGTGGTGCTCAGGCCGTAGGCTTCGGCTCCCAGATTGGAGATTTTTTCTTTGACGCTGTCTTGCGCCAGGATGTCGCGCACATAGCCGTTCATGCGTTCTGCCAGTTCCTTGGGCATCTTCTTGGAGCCGATCATGCCGTACCAGGGCTCGACCTCAAAGTCGGTGTAGCCCAGTTCGTGCAGGCTCTTCACACCGGGGAATTTGGGCGAAGCGTGCTTGCTGGTAATGGCCAGCGCCTTGAGCTTGCCGCCTTCGATCTGGGGCTTGAGGGGTACAGGGTTGTCAATGCCGTACTGCACTTCATTGGCCATCAGGGCAATGATCAGCGGGGCCGAACCCTTGTACGGGATATGCGGCGACTTGGCCTTGACCTGCATGTGGAACATTTCAGCAATCATGTGCTGGGGCGAGCCTGCACCAGCCGAGCCGAAGTTCAGCTTGTCAGTCTTGATGTGCTTGACCAGCTCGTCCACGCTATTGATCCCTGATGTAGCGCCGGTGACCAGCAGGAAAGGTGCCTTGGCGATAGGGGTGATCGGTGTCAGATCGGTTCTGGGGTTGTAGGGCACGCTTTTGTACAGCGATGGCGAAATCACTACGGGGCTGCTGGAGCCCACCAGGTAGGTGCCGCCATCGGGCTTGGCGCGGCTGACGAAGGCTGTGGCGATGTTGCCGTTGGCACCGGGCTTGCTCTCTACGATCACCGAAGCGTCAATGCGCTTTTCCAGCTCCAGCGCCACGATACGGGCCAGCATGTCGCTGGTGCCGCCGGGGGCGTAGGGTTGAACCAACGTGATGGTTTTAACGGGCCATGCATCTTTGGCTTGAGCCAGTGCAGGCAAGGCTGCGGTGACGGCTACTGCAGCGCTTGCAGCCAATACGGTTCTTCTGAACATGTCCACTCCTGGTAGTTTGAGCTCATACGTGTGAACCCAATAGTGATCGCAGAGAATGATTCAATTTGGTGCACTTGCGTGCTTGTGAATCAGATCTAACCCGTAAATACTAACCCGCACTTTTGCGCTAAGCAGGCGCTGAAAGCCTGTATATCGAAATAAATGATGTGGGTTCTACGTAGAAAAGGATGTATTTTTCAAGGAGTAGTTTTCTGTTTTGTAATATGAAAAATGTTGCGTTGCAGCATGTTTTTAAAAGACTTTTTCAGAAAATTTGAAAAGATCAAAAGTGTGACTACTTGTGTAGGCTCGTTGTTTGTGTGATGAAAAAGACTTTTTTCACACGTTCATCGACCTCCCAGTGACCAGCAAAGCCTTCGGGCAGAACAAAGCTGTCACCCGCACCAAAACTGTGAATGGTGCCGTCGGGGTCCACTACGCGGCAGCTGCCTTCGACGATGTGACAAAACTCGACATAGCCTGCACAGTGGGAGCGAAAAGCACCTGCTGTGGCCTCCCATACCCCGCTGGAAAGCTGGCCGCCCATGGCGCTGAAGCTTTCTAGAGTTTTGTAAGTGGTGTGGCCGCTGATAGGGCGGCTGGGTTTGCCGGGTTTGGCCTGCGACAGGTCTTGGGTTTCGATACGAACGAGGGTGGGCAGTGGTGAGGTCATGGCAAAGCAAGTGAGCAGTACGCGCTGGCGTGAGGGCGGTATGTTGCCACTTTGTAGCTGGTGATGGCCGGTGCACGATAGAGCGCAATTGATTCGTAGGTGGCCATGGCGGCCTTGCCTGCATCGCTTTCGCCGTCTATCAGCAACCGCACCAGCGCAGTGCCTTGATCTGAAGCATGCACCTAATCAGGTGCTGACAGCTCTTGATTAAGTAGCGCATGAAAAAGGCCTGCATGCAGCAGGCCGTGTCACTTCACTTACGTCATTTGCGTTACTTTTCCCGGAATGTTCAGCGCTTGGGCAGTACATCCAGTTCTGCCGCGCTGGGCAAGAAGCTGCCATTCCATACGGCATCTACAGGAATGGGGTTCTTGGTTTCGTAGGCCTTGGCCACTTGCTCGGCCATCAGCCTCAGGCGCTCGGGTTTCAAGCGGCCAAAACCTTCCTTGCGGGCGCCTTCGCTGTCCACAGCGGTTTCAATGGTCAGCTTCAGGCGCTTGATTTCCAGATCGGTCTTGACCAGGCCATCTTTGGCTTTGAGTGAGGCAATGGCCACTTCAGGCTGCGCAATGGCTTCTTTGGTGCCCTTGGCAAAGGCCTTGAGGAAGGCGCGCAGGGCTTCGGGCTTTTCTGCAATCAGCTTGGGGCTGGCAATGATGACGTTGCCATACAGTTGCACGCCGTGCGTGGCGTAGGGCAGCACGACAATGTCTTCGCGTGGGATGCCACGTGCTTCCAGGTTCAGCAGGCTGGTGAAGGTGTAGCCGGTGACGGCATCCAGCTCACCGCGTGCCAGCATGGTTTCGCGCAGCGGAGGGTCCATGGTGGTCCATTGCACATGGCCTACGCCGTTGGCCTGTGCAAACAGGGGGAAGGTGCGACGTCCTGCATCAAAAATGGGTGCGCCCAGTTTCTTGCCGGTCAAATCTGCCGCTTTGGTGATGCCCGATTTTTTCAGCGCCATGACCGATGCGGGCGTGGTGTTGTAGATCACCATGACTGCCACAGGCTTGATGGGAGCTTCGGGGTTGTTGGCGTGAAACTCCATCAACGCCGCCAAATCGGCAAAGCCCAGGTCGTGCGTGCCCGAGGCCACGCGCTGGATGGCACCTGCGCCGCTGGCCGCTTCTACATTCACATCCAGGCCCACTTCTTTGAAGTAGCCCTTTTGCTCAGGGTGCACAAAAAAGGCGGCGGGGCCTTCAAAGCGCCAGTCCAGCTGGAACTTCAGGGGCGTGGTTTGCGCTTGCGCGCTGGACAGGGCGGAGCAGGCAAGCAGGGCCGCTGCCGCGGTTTGCAGAAATTGGCGTTTGCGCATGGGTGGTGCATTCAAAGGGTGGATGACACACCGCTTGAGCAAGATCAATGCCTGCATTGCATACACAATTGGCATGCAAGTTGCGGCACTGCCGCATCGACAAAGAACGGACCGTTGCATGACAGAAATCGACTTTTCCACGCTGGGCGTGTACGAACGCTACAAGCTCATGGCCAGCCTGATCGTGCCGCGCCCGATTGCCTTGGTGACAACGCTGAGCGAAGACGGCACGGTGAACGCCGCGCCGTTCAGCATGTTCAACATGGTGGGCGAAGACCCGCCTGTGGTAATGCTGAGCGTGAACAAGCTGCAAGACGGGCAACTGAAAGACACGGCGGCACACATTTTGCGCACCAAAGAGTTTGTGGTGCATCTGGCCGATGAGCCGATTGCCGCCGCCATGCACCGTTGTGGTGACCGGCTGCCTGTGACCGAGAGCGAGCTGACCTACACCGGGCTGAGTACCGTGGCCTCCAAAACCGTGCAAGTGCCGCGCATAGCCGAAGCCCCGGTCGCTTTTGAGTGTGTGCTGCACGAGCTGATGGAGACCGACAGCCGGTACGTGTTCATTGGCCGCGTGCAATGGCTGGCCGTGCGCGATGGGCTGGTGGACACCGAGAAGTGGCGCGTCAAGCTGCAGGATTACTTTCCGGTGGGCCGCTTTGGCGCCAGCTTTTACGTCACCTGCCGCGAGCGCTTTGCGATTGAGGCGCAAGAAGGCAAGGCCGAGATGCAGTCAGGCAGCGCAGCCACCGCCATTGATGAAATGTGAGCGTATAGCGTATGCTCAGTAAAGATTTCAGATACTTTTATGTCTAAAAGCAAGAGCTGGTAAGCGCTAAGCGCTTCTATAAAAAGAGTGCATAAAAAAAGCCCCTGGCCTGGGCCAAGGGCTTTTTTACGGGCAGTAACTGCGCGTGATCAGGCTTTGCGGGCCTGTGCCTGTGCGGCAGACAGAGCCGTCATGTTCACAAGACGGCGAACGGTAGACGACGGAGTCAGCACGTGGGCAGCAGCGTTGGCACCCATCAAGATCGGGCCAATGGTGGTGCCGTGACCGGACGTGGTTTTGAGCACGTTGAACAGAATGTTCGCCGCATCCAGATTAGGGCAGATCAGCACGTTGGCTTCGCCTGTCAGGCTCGAGTCCAGCAGCGTGCGGTGGCGCACGTTTTCGTCCAGAGCAGCGTCGCCATGCATTTCACCGTCGCACTCAATGCCGGGGTTGGCTGCGGCAAACAGGTTGCGCGCAGCGCGCATCTTCAGTGCAGACTTGCGGCTGGAGGAGCCGTAGTTGGAGTGCGACAGGAATGCCACCTTGGGCGGCAGACCAAAGCGTGCCACTTCATCAGCGGCCATCTTGGCAATCTGTGCCAGCTCTTCGGCGGTGGGGTCTTCGTTGATGTAGGTATCCGCGATGAACAGGGTGCGGTTTTCCAGCATCAGGGCGTTGACGGTGGCCAGACGGTCGGCACCGGCCTGGTGGCCCAGCACGGTTTCGATGTAATCGAGATGGCGGTCAAAACGGCCCACCAAGCCAGACAACATGGCGTCGGCATCACCCAGCTTGACCATCAGCGCTGCAATCAGGGTGTTGGAGCGACGCACGGCAGCCTTGGCCGTCTCGGGTGTCACGCCTTCACGGCCCATCAGGTGGTGGTAGGTTTCCCAGTACTGGCGGAAACGTGGGTCGTCTTCGGGGTCGCAGATCTCCACATCTACACCGGGTTGCAGGCGCAGACCGGCTTTTTCAATGCGCGCAGCAATCACTGCGGGGCGGCCAATCAAGATGGGCTTGGCCAAGCCTTCTTCCACCACCACTTGCACGGCACGCAGCACGCGCTCGTCTTCACCTTCGGCGTAGGCCACGCGCTGCAAGTCTTGCTTAGCGGCGGCAAACACGGGGCGCATGAACATGCTGGTCTGGTAGACAAAGCGTGTCAGGCTCTCGCGGTAGGCTTCGATGTCTTCGATCGGGCGAGTAGCAACACCCGACTCGGCAGCAGCCTTGGCCACGGCAGGCGCAATGCGCAAGATCAGGCGTGTGTCGAACGGTGTGGGGATCAGGTAGTCGGGGCCGAACTTCAGCTCCTTGCCCTGGTAGGCAGCGGCAACTTCATCGCTCACGTCTTGCTTGGCCAGCGCAGCGATTTCGCGCACACAAGCCAGCTTCATGCTTTCGGTGATCTTGGTGGCGCCGCAATCGAGCGCGCCACGGAAGATGTAGGGGAAGCACAGAACGTTGTTGACCTGGTTGGGGTAGTCCGAGCGGCCTGTTGCAATGATGCAATCGGGGCGCACGGCCTTGGCCAGCTCAGGGCGAATTTCTGGCTCTGGGTTGGCCAGCGCCAAGATGATGGGCTGGCTGCCCATGGTCTTGACCATGTCGGCAGTCAGCGTGCCAGCGGCGGAGCAACCCAGAAACACGTCAGCGCCGTTGACGGCATCAGCCAGTGTGCGGGCATCGGTCTTTTGAGCGTACTGGGCCTTGGAGGCATCCAGACCACCGGGGCGGCCTTCATAGATAACGCCCTTGGAGTCGCACATGAAGACGTTGGAGCGCTTGACGCCCAGGCCCACCATCACGTTCACGCAGGCAATGGCGGCAGCGCCAGCGCCGGAGACGGCGACCTTGACTTCATCAATCTTCTTGTTGACCAGCTCCAGGCCGTTGAGCAACGCTGCGCTGGAGATGATGGCGGTGCCGTGCTGGTCGTCATGGAACACCGGAATGTTCATGCGCTTGGAGAGTTCTTGCTCAATGTAGAAGCACTCTGGCGCTTTGATGTCTTCCAGGTTGATGCCGCCCAGTGTGGGCTCCAGCGACGCGATGATGTCAATCAGCTTGTCGGGATCACGTTCAGCCAGCTCGATGTCAAACACATCAACGCCCGCGAACTTCTTGAACAGGCAGCCTTTGCCTTCCATCACAGGCTTGGAAGCCAGAGGGCCGATATCGCCCAGACCCAGCACCGCAGTGCCGTTGGTGATTACGCCCACCAAGTTGCCGCGAGCGGTGTATTCAAAGGCCTTGGATGGATCGGCTTCAATGTCCAGACAGGGGTAGGCCACGCCGGGCGAGTACGCCAGCGACAAGTCACGCTGGTTGGACAGCGGCTTGGTTGGGGTGACCGAAATCTTGCCCTTGTTAGGGGTGCAGTGGTACTCACGCGCTGCGTCGCGCAGGGCTTGTTCAGCGGTGGACAGGGTTTGCGTCATACAAAAATATCTCGTGAATCTGGCAAATCAAGCCAAAAAGGCTTGCCGACCTAGAGCTTACCCTAGGTCTCGAACTTCCAATCAATGAACGCTTGTGCACTGCAGCAAGCGCCGTCTCAGGCGCAAAACCCCTGCGGTGTGGGCAGGGGTTTCGTGGAGCCCGGTGATGGCCGGACTTGGGGAGGGGGCAAAACGCTTTAGTGGGCGTCTGCCTGGCGCGCAGCATTGATGACAGCTTGGGTATCGCCGCGTGCACCATTAAAGAACACATTCAGGAGCACTGCAGCGAGCGAGGCCAAGAGGATACCGGATTCGATCAGGGGGTGAATCGCGTGGGGCATCCACTGACGGAAGTTGGGGGCAACCAGCGGAATCATGCCCACGCCAATCGATACGGCCACGATCATTGCGTTGTTGCGGTTGTGCTTGAAGTCGACGGTCGACAAGATGCGGATGCCGGTGGCAGCCACCATGCCAAACATCACCAAGCCGGCACCACCAAGCACCACGGTGGGCAATGACTCAATCAGCATGGCCATTTTGGGCAGCACGCCCAGCACAATCAAAATCACGCCGCCCGCCACACACACCCAGCGGCTCATCACGCCAGTGACCGCAACCAGGCCCACGTTTTGCGAGAAGCTGGTGTAGGGGAATGTGTTGAAAATACCGCCAATCAAGGTGCCAAGGCCATCGGTGCGCAAACCTCGGGTCATTTCGTCCTGACTGATTTTCTTGCCTGTCATGTCAGACAACGCCAGAAACATGCCCGTGGATTCAATCATCACGACGATCATCACCAGAGTCATGGTCAAAATCAGGATGGGGTCGAACACCGGGGTGGCAATCTCAAAAGGCAGCACCAGATTGAACCACTTGGCCTCAGCCACTTTGTGAAAGTTCATCAGCCCCATCGCGGCGGTAATCACGCCGCCCACAATGATGCCCAGCAGCACCGAAATATTGGCCAGAAAACCCTTGCCAAAGCGTGCAATCAGCAAGATGGTCAGCAGCACAATTCCGGAAATACCGACACCTGTCAGGTCAGCGTATTTGGGATTGGGGAGGGTGGGAACAACGGCAAGCCCTTTGGGGATTGGCGACAGCGCTGAGCCGGGTGCACCAGCCATGGCCTGTGCTTCTGACAGCCATTTCAGGTGCTCAGGGTTGGGCACGGCAGGTGCAGTGGGGCCTACAGGGTTGCCAAAAATCCAGTTGATACCCACGCGCATCAGGCTGATGCCGATCACCGTAATGATGGTGCCGGTGACCACTGGCGGGAAGAATCGAAGCAGGCGGCTGATGATGGGTGCAATCAGCATGGAAATGATGCCAGCGCCAATGACGGCACCAAAAATCAGCCCAGCCCCTGCATGCCCCCCCGTACTTTGCGCCATGGAGACCATGGGGCCTACGGCAGCAAAGGTGACCCCCATCATGACGGGCAGCTTGATGCCAAACCACTGCGTACAGCCCATGGCCTGAATCAAGGTGACCAGGCCGCAGACAAACAAGTCCGCCGAGATCAGCATGGCCACCTGTTCAGGGGGCAAGTTGAGTGCGCGACCCACAATCAGTGGTACAGCCACTGCACCGGCATACATCACGAGCACGTGCTGCAAGCCAAGTGCGGTGACCCGCCCTAAAGGCAGTTTTTCATCGACAGGGTGGACGGTAGTTTGCATGGCGTCTTCCTTGGAATCCTTTGTATATTTGACAGAGAGAAATGCACCTGCTTGTGCACAACGCTCCATACAAAAAGTGTATACAAAATGAAGAAAAAGAAGCCACTCCAAAACCCCTGTTTGATCCCTGTACTGATAGGGTTTGCCCGCTGTTAGCAGGGCATCGCAACAAAAGCCTGCAAGGCGTTTTTGAAGTGCAAAAATCTTTTTTGTAATGTGAAAAATTAAACAGACGGCAAGGGATCAATGAACAGCTTGGTATGAGCTGTGCACGCCTTTGGCATTGCTGTGTGGACTAGGACGGTAAATCGATGGGCTGTAATTGTTTGCGCAGTGGATCGTGAGGCTGGGCATTGTCGGGGCTCAGTGATTGCTCGACTTCGCCCAAATGCTCGTGCAACAGACGCGCAGCCAGTTGAGTGTCACCCGCTTCCAAGGCCTGCACGATGCCTTCGTGCTGCTGGCACGATAAATTTGCATCTTGCTGTGATTGATAGAGCGTGGCTGCCAGGGTGGTGCGTGCGGTGAGATCACGCAGGATTTGGCTCAAGGCATCATGGCCCATGCTTTGCGCCAAACACACATGAAAGTCCGCCAGCAAGAAAGCTCGCATTGCGGGGTCTACGCCTTCAAGTGCGGCCTGTTCCTGTGCAATGTGCTGGCGCAACTGTCGCGTCACTTGCTGCAAGGGGCGGCCTTGTTCCTGCAGAAGGCCTGTTTCAATGACGCGGCGCGCAGCAAAGGCATCACGCGCTTCAGACACGGAGGGCTCAACAACAAACCAGCCACGGCGTGGATGTACGTTGACAAATCCACGCGCTTGAAGCTGCATGAGTGCCTCGCGCACCAAAGTACGGCTAACGCCAAATACATCAGACAGGGCTTGCTCGCCCAGACGCTCTCCGGGCTGCAGCTTGCGCGCCAGAATGGATTGGACGACTAGCTGAGCGATGGATTGCGTAGGGCGTTGCATGTGGTCTATGTTAGATGAGGGATGGGAGCGAGATCTTCTGGCAGCTCCAGTGCAGGCACCGTTTCTCCGTTAAGCACTTGGTGTGCCCGTGCTTTATCAATATCACCTTCCCATGCGGCGATAGCGACAGTGGCGACACAGTTTCCAATCAAATTGCCCAGTGCACGGGCAATGCCCATGAACCAGTCCACCGACAGCACCAGCACCAGGCCAATGGCCGGAATGGCTGGCACGGCTTGCAACGTGGCTGCCAGCACCACAATGGCAGAACCTGGCACACCGTGTGCGCCTTTGGATGTGAGCAGTGAAATGGCCAAAATGGTCAACAAATCCGTCATGGTGATGGGCGTGTTGGTTGCCTGGGCAATAAACACTGCCGCCATGGTGATGTAGATGGAAAACGCGTCCAGATTAAACGAATAGCCCGTAGGAATGACCAGACCCACGGTGGAGTCGCGGATGCCCATGTGCTTGAGCTTGGCCATGATCTGCGGCAGTACGCTGTCAGAGGATGTGGTGGCAAACACCACGGCCAGCTCTTCGCGCAGATAGCGCAGCAGCTTGAACAGGCTAAAGCCTGAAAAACGCAAAATTAGCCCCAGCACCCCAAACACAAAAATAAGCACAGCGCTGTAGAACAGTACGACCAGCATGCCCAACTGCTTGAGGGAGCCCAAGCCGTATTTGCCCACAGTGAAGGCGATGGCACCCAGCACCCCCAAAGGGGCCAGCTTGATGAGAATGCCCATGGTCTTGAACAGCACCAGTGACAAATCTTCGATCAGACCTGTGACTTTGCGCCCCCTCTCACCTAGCAGTGAAAGGGCGCAGCCAAACAAGATGGAAAACAGCAGCACTTGCAGCACATCGCCGGTGGCAAAAGCGCTGACTGCCGTGGTGGGTATGAGCTTGAGTAAAAACTCTGCAGTGCCGCCGCCTGCCAGTTTTTCAGCATTGCTGGCATAGGCACTCATGGCCGAGGCATCCAGCCCCTTGGGGTCCACGTTCATGCCTACTCCGGGCTGAAACCACACCGCCAGCAGCAAGCCCAGGGCCAGCGCGATGGTGGTGACGACTTCAAAGTAGATCAGGGATTTGACGCCAACGCGGCCCACGCGCTTGAGATCGCCAGTGCCAGCAATGCCATGTACAACCACGCAGAAAACGATCAACGGGATCAGCATCTTGATGAGCTTGATAAACCCATCGCCTAGAGGCTTCAGTGCGATGCCTGTATCAGGCCAAGCCAAGCCGATGACGACACCCGCAACCAGTGCCAGAAGTACTTGTCCAAACAGTGATTTCAAAAAGCGCATGGAGAGCCTCGCAGTCTTGATGTTCAAATCTTGTATACAAGAAATGTCTTCAAGATTGATGCCAAGGTCACGAGGGTTTGCACGCAAACTGTGGTGTGCAGTGAACGCGGGTTAGCGAGAGGGGGAGTTCGGGTTGTGCAGTTGTGCTGCCGCTAGGGCTGTGCTTGCCGGTTGTGGTGCCAGCATCGCCGTGCAGTGTTGTCTGCGTGCTGTTCAAACGCGTGCATGGTGTTTGTGAGTGTGGTTACTGTTTAGGCGAGTGGTGATGCAATGTTTTCACGTGCCATCACAGGGCGTCTGGACACGTTCTTTGCCCAGAGCAAAAGCGCACTGCGCTGCATACATGGCCGCCATGACATCTTCAGCGCTGCCAAAAAGTAGAAAGCCCCCAGCGGTTACCAGCAGGGGGCTTTCTTCGTTAAAAGTGACAGCCGGCTTAGGCCGTCAAATCCACCAGACTGCGGGCAATGACCTTGGTGGCGCGGCGCAGGTCCTCCAGTACCAGGCGCTCATCGGCACGTTTGGCATGGCTTTCCAGCACGGTGCGTGGACCAGCTCCGTAGATTACGCCGGGAATGCCGCGCTCCACATACAGGCGCACATCGGTGTACAGCGGTGTGCCCACTGCCGGGGGCTTTTCACCAAACACAGCTTCAGCGTGCTTTTGAATGGCGCTGACCAGCGGCGCATTGCCTGTCAGTGGGGTCATGGCATTGGCCAGCAGCAGGCGCTTGATGTCAACACGCACGGCATCTTCACCGGCATAACCGTGCTGGGCGTTGAAGTCTGCTGTGGCTTTGGCGATCACTGCGCGGATGGACGCTTCCACCTCGGCGGGATTCTCTTCAGGGATCATGCGGCGGTCCAGCTTGAGCGAAACCTTGCCGGGGATCACATTGGTGTTGGTGCCACCTTCGATGCGGCCAATGTTCACATACGGGTGCTTGATGCCGGGCACCTTGGACAGCACTTGCTGGTATTTGACGTTTTCAGCGTACAGGCCGTTCATGATGGCTACGGCGGCTTGCAGCGCATCCACCCCGGTGTGGGGGACAGCGGCGTGGGCCATCTTTCCGTGTACCGTCACTTCCATCTGCAGGCAACCGTTGTGCGCGGTGACCACTTCGTAGCTAAAGCCTGCCGCCACCATCAAGTCGGGCTTGGTCAAACCTTGCTCCAGCAGCCAGCCGGGGCCCAGCAGTCCGCCAAACTCTTCGTCGTAGGTGAAGTGCAGCTCTACCGCGCCCTTGGTGGGCTGGGCTACGGCTTCCAGTGCGCGTACGGCAAAGGTAAAGGTGGCAAAGTCGCTCTTGCTGACTGCTGTTGCGCGGCCAAACATCTTGCCGTCTTCAATCTCGGCACCGTAGGGGGCTTTGCTCCAGCCTTCTCCCGGTGGCACCACATCGCCGTGGGCGTTCAGGGCAATGGTCTTGCCACCATCGCCGGGCGTGCCATAGGGGCGGCGCACGATCAGGTTGGTGATGGACTCCATGCCGTAGTCCTTCACTTGCTGCACAGGTACTACGTGTTTTTCAGCGTTAAAACCAAAGGCTTCAATCAGGTCTGCCGTGCGTTCTGCGTGGGGGGCGTTGTTGCCTGGGGGGGTATCGGTAGGCACTTGCACCAGTGCCTGCAAAAACTGCACTTGCTCATCAAAGTGCTGGTCAATCCATGCATCCAGCGCGGCGTAGGTGGCTTGGCGGTCTTGGGTCATTCTTGTTGTCTCTTATTACTAGTGGTTTATTTGGCGCTCAATTGCGTCAGCAACAGGCTGAATGCATCCACGGCCAGTTGCATGTCGTCGCTGGTGGTCGATTCCAGCGGGTTGTGGCTGATGCCGCTGTTCAGGCCGCGCGTAAACAACATGGCCTGGGGCATGATTTCGTGCAGTTTCATGGCGTCGTGGCCGGCACCGCTGGGCATGCGGTAGACCGGTACACCCAGCGCGGCCACAGCCTTTTCCCAGCAGCTTTGCAAAGCCGGGTTGCTGGGGGCAGCAGCGGCCTTCATGGCCAGCTCTTGTTTGGTCTGCAGGCAGCGGCGCTGGGCAATTTCTTGCAACTTGGCCAGTACATCGCTCACCATGGCATCGCGCTGCGTGTCGGTAGGCGCGCGCATGTCCATGCTGAATGCGCATTTGCCAGGCACTACGTTGATGGAGCCATTGGGCACCTGCAGCATGCCCATGGTGGCTACGCTGTCACCATCTTGTGCGGCGCGCTGTTCCATGTACAAGGCCAGCTCGGCCACGCCCAACGCGGCATCGCGGCGGCGGTCCATGGGGGTGGTGCCGGCGTGGCTGGCCGTGCCGATCATTTCGCAGACGTAGCGCACGCCACCATTGATGGAGGTCACCACGCCCAGTGGAATATCCAGCTCGTTGAGCACTGGGCCTTGCTCAATGTGTACTTCCACAAAACCGAGGTATTGCGCAGCATCGCGCTGGATTTTGGGGATGTCGTCAATGCACAGACCTGCGTGCTGCATGGCTTCGCGCATGGTGATGCCGTCGGCATCTTTTTGCTCCAGCCATTCAGGCTTGAAGTCGCCAATCAGTGCGCCAGAGCCCAGGAAGGTGGCTTTGTAGCGCTGGCCTTCTTCTTCGGCAAAGCCGACGACTTCAATACCAAAGGGCAGGCGCTTGCCCTGGCGGTGCAGCTCACGAACGCATGCCATGGGCACAAAAATGCCCAGGCGGCCATCGTATTTACCGCCGTTGCGCACGGTGTCGTAGTGGCTGCCAGTCAGCAGATATTTGCCGCCATCTTGTGCCGGTTTGTAGCGGCCCACCACGTTGCCAACGGCATCGACTTCGACCTCATCAAAGCCACAGTCGCGCATCCAGTGACTGATGCGCTGGGCACAGGCGCGGTGTGCATCGGTCAGGTAGGTGACGGTGAGCTGGCCTTTTTCGATGTAGCCGGGTTCGCTGTGCTGGGCCAGTTTCTCCTGCCAGTCCCAGACGTCGTTGCCCAGCGTGGGTTCATAGCCAAACTTGTCGTTCAGGCGAATCTCCGCAATCCGGTGGATGTTGCGCAGGGCTTCAGCACGTTCAAAGTCAGGGTGGTTGGACAGGCGCCGAGCAAAGGTATCAATGATTTCTTGCTTGAGCAGCCCCGTGCCGCGTGGGCCACGTACCGCAAGAATGAAGGGAAAGCCAAAGCGCGAGTTGTAGGCCGCGTTGAGCTGCTGGATGTGTGCAAACTCTTCGGGCGTGCACTGCGTCAGGCCGGCCTTGTTTTGTTCGTTGGTCGACTCTGCTGTGAGCGATTTGGCCACCATGGCTTTGCCTGCCAGCTCCGGGTGGGCGCGAATCAAGTCCAGCTGCGGCTGCACACCCGCTTGCTCCAGCACCTGCACCATGGCGTACTTGAGGTGGGCCAGCGACGCAAAGGGGCGCTGGGCCAGCGCGGTCTGGGCAATCCAGGGTGAATGCTCGTACAAGCCATCGAGCATCTGCACGGCGCTGGCAGCATCGGCCGTGTTGAGTTGTTCCAGGGTGAGGGCCATGGTGCTTCCTATCAATAAAAAGAGCTGTCAGCGCTTATGGGGTAAGCGCCAGTGCTGATTTGGCTTAAAACTTCAACTTACAGGGCAGGCGCTGGAAAGCGCTGTGCCCAGTGGCGTGCAATGTCAATACGGCGGGCCACCCACACCTGATCGTGCTGCTGGATGTGATCCAGAAAACGCTGCAGCGCGGTGATGCGACCGGGGCGGCCCAGCAGGCGGCAGTGCATGCCAATGCTCATCATCTTGGGCGCGTTGTCGCCTTGTGGGTCGCCTTCGGCGTACAGCGCATCGAACGTGTCTTTGAGGTACTGAAAGAACGGGTCCGCATGCGAGTAGCCCTGGGGCAGGGCAAAGCGCATGTCGTTGCAGTCCAGCGTGTAGGGCACGATGAGCTGCTGGTGCTTGCTGCCATCGGTTTTGCCCACGGTCATCCAGAAGGGCAGGTCGTCGCCGTAGTAATCGCTGTCGTAGGTAAAACGGCCATCATCGGCCACGATGCGGTGGCTGTTTGGGCTGTCGCGCCCTGTGTACCAGCCCAGGCCGTGGTCGCCGTCATGCCCATAGAGTGCTTCAAAAATAGCCATGCACTGTGCCATGTGCGCGCGCTCCACTTCTTCGGGCACGCCCTGGTAGTGAATCCATTTGAGACCGTGGCAGGCCACCTCATGGCCCAGCTGTGCAAAGGCCTGGGCCAAGTCGGGGTGCTTTTGCAGTGCGCTGGCCACACCAAATACGGTCAGGGGTAGGCCGCGCTTTTCAAACTCGCGCAGGATGCGCCACACGCCAGCGCGTGAGCCGTATTCGTAAATGCCTTCCATGCTCATGTGGCGCTCGGGGTAGGCGGCAGGGTTGAACATTTCAGACAGAAACTGTTCGCTGGCCGGGTCACCGTGCAGCACGCAGTTTTCGCCACCTTCTTCGTAATTGAGCACAAACTGCACCGCAATGCGCGCCTGACCGGGCCACTGCGGGTGCGGGGTGTTGCGGCCATAGCCAATCAAATCACGTGGGTAGGGGGCGCAGGCGTTGTAGGTCATGGGGAAAAACTCAGATCAAAGCGTGACGCTGGATAGCGCCATGGATAAATCGTTGGTGGGCATGTCGCGGTCAAAGGTCAGGCCTTGTTCCACATGTTGCAGGTGGTCCTGCATCAGGCGCACGGCGGTGTCTTCGTCTTTGGCAGCCAGGGCTGCAACGATGGCTTCGTGCTCTTCGTGCGAATGCTCGGCAGCACTGGCGCTTTGGTACATCAAGGTAATAAGGGCGCAGCGCGAGATGAGATCGCCCAGAAGTTGCGCCAGCACGTGGTTGCCCATTTGCTCGGCCATGACCACGTGAAAATCACCCAGCAGCTCGGTGCGCTGGCCCACATCGTTGCGGTCCATGGCCTTTTTCTCTGCGGTGATGTGGTTCTTCAGCGCTTTGATCTGTGCGGGCTTAATCTGGCGCACAAAGGCGCGCGTCATTTCGCACTCCAGCATGCGGCGCACGGCAAAGACCTGTTTGGCTTCATCGACCGAGGGAGTGGCCACAAAGGCACCGCGTGCTGGTGCAAGCGTGACCAGGCGGTTTTGCGAAAGCTGGAACAAAGCTTGCCTGACCAGTGTGCGAGAAACGCCGAAGTGGTCCGCGAGCTTTTGTTCCGCCAACTTGGTGCCGGGGCGCAATTTGTGCTCGACGATGGCACGCGTCAATGCGTCGGCAATGGCGCTGGTGGAGGATGTTTCCATAGGGATCATCATAGATGCGTTTGAACAAAAATTGTATACACTTTTGGTGAACAAGCGGCTGCTGGGCAGCTGCAGCAAATTAAGGAGTTACCCCATGGGCTTGAGTACCCACGTTCTAGACACCATGCATGGCGGCCCTGCCGCAGGCATGGCGGTGAAGCTGTTTGCTACGCAGGGTGACACTGCCACTCTCATCCAGAGTCTGACCCTGAACCACGATGGCCGAACCGACGCGCCACTTTTTGACAACAACAGTCTCAAAGTGGGCACCTACCGCTTGTCCTTCGATGTTGCAGGCTACTTCAAAGCAAAAGGCGTGCAACTTCCCGAGCCTAATTTTCTGAATGTGGTGAGTCTGGACTTTGGCGTAGCGCATACCGACCAGCATTACCACGTGCCATTGCTGGTCAGCCCCTGGAGCTATTCCACGTACCGTGGTTCTTGATTGCCACTAAGTGATTGAATAAAAGAGAGCGGCTAGCGCTTATGTATTCAGCGTTTCAGATATATATGTATCTGAAATCAAAGAATGACGGGCGCTAGCCGCTCTCTTTTTAAATCTTCCTGGTTTAACCGCCAGTCAGTTGGCCTTCAGACAAGCTATCGAGCTGGAACTGCCCGGATCGATCCCACAGCCACGTATCTGTGTACGTCACATTGCCCGCGCCCGTGGGCGGAAATGGTGCAGCGGCGCGCACCAAGCGTTCAATTTCTTTGACCACTTCTGGTGCATGGCTGGGTGTGCGCATCCAGCTCAGGCGGCGGATATGGCCGGTGCCCGTGAGAAAAATCTGCAGCACGCCCACGGCGTAGAGCATGGGCGGCAATTTGCCGTGGTAGATGCGCTGCGGATAACGCTGGTAAAGGTGGCGGGCTGCTTTTTGCTCGTAAGCGGCAGACGCTGGGTTACCTGCACCGAGCAGGTCGCCAGGTAGCCGAATCGGTACGCCGCAAGCGGTCAGCGAGGCTGCAGCCACCGTGGTCAAACCACTCAGCAGCCAGTGGCGGCGCGAGAGGGGGCGGGTAGAGGGTGTGGGCAGGGTCGTCATATCGTCAGCTTATCGATTGCACGGGGCATGCAGTCGCTGCACCATGAGCGCTTGTTGCTGTAGGTCTGGGCGCATTGAGTAGCTTGCCCAGTCGTGGCGCCAAGAACGGGTCAGCCGCCGTTCAACTGGCCTTCTGTCAACGTGTCCAGCTGAAAGCGCCCCGACTTGTCCCACAGCCATGTGTCGGTGTACGTCACATAACCGAGTTTGCTGGCAACCGGAAACGGTGCAGCGGCGCGCACTGTGCGCTCAATTTCGCGTATCACTTCGGGGGCGTGGCGGGGCGCTCGCATCCAGCTGAGGCTGCGCACGTTGCCGCTGCGGTCCAGGTTCACTTCCAATACGCCCACCGCGTACAGCATGGGAGGCAGCTGCCCTTTGTAAATACGCTGCTGGTTGTGTTGGTACAGGTGCTGTGCGGCATCTTGCCGGTAGGCCCGTGCAGTGGATGCGTTGGATGCTGCACTGGGCAAGGCCGCAGAAGAGCCAGTAGGTGGCGCTGATGGCGCAACGCCGCAAGCTGCCAGCAAGGCAGCAACTGCCGTTGCCAAGCCACCCCAGAGCCAATGGCGCTTAGGATGGGCAGAAGGTGGAGTTAAGGCGTGCTTTTCAGTCATGGTGCGAGCTTATCCTGATCTACAAAGACGCAAAAGTGGCAAGACTTGTGCTTGCCATGGTGATGACTGTCAACAAAAAAGGTGAACCGGGTGAATGATTGGGAATGTCTGCACGCTGCGCTAGCGCAAGGCCCGGTGTGCTTGGTGGAGGTGATGGCCACCCAAGGCTCAGCCCCGCGTGGCCCCGGTGCATGGATGGCGGTGCAAGCGGATGCCTTGATTGGCACGATCGGTGGTGGCCATTTGGAGTGGGAGGCCACGCGGCTGGCGCGCGAATGGGTGCAGCAAGGCTTGCAGGGCCACAGTCGCACCCACCGCCTGGCTCTGGGCCCATCGCTGGGGCAGTGCTGCGGCGGTGCGGTGGATATTCGCCTGAGTGTGGTGGCTCATCAGGCCGCACTAGAAGCCGTGGCTGCCCGCCTGCAGCAAGTGCGTGTGCCGGTGGCCTTGTTCGGGGCGGGCCATGTGGGCCATGCCTTGGTGCGTGTGCTGCAGCCTTTGCCCTTCACTGTGCACTGGGTGGATAGCCGCGACGGCGTGTTCCCTGCGCCAGTGCCTGCACATGTGTTTTGCGAGCACTCTAGCCCGGTGCAAGATGCCGTACGCGATCTGCCCGCGCACTCTTTGGTGCTGGTGATGAGCTTCAGCCATGCAGAGGATCTGGACGTTGTCTGTGCATGCCTGCGCCGCCAGCGTACGCAGGGCGATATGCCGTTTGTGGGGCTGATTGGCAGTGCCACCAAATGGGCGGTGTTTCAGCGCCGTTTGCTAGAGCGCGGGTTTACGCAGGCAGAAATTGCACACATCACCTGCCCAATTGGGGTTGCAGGTGTGCCTGGCAAAGAGCCCGAGGTGATTGCCATTGCCGTTGCGGCACAGTTATTGCAGCAAAGACAGCAACAGCTTTCATCGAGCTAAAGCCTTGCCAAAGGGGCTAGGTAGTTCTCCTAGGAGCGCAATTGCTGCTGTTTTTGGAGACAAAAATTGCATACACTTTGATGAAAGACAGGTCGCAGCGGTGCCCAGAATGGTTGTTAAAACCCAGGTGCGCGACCCTTTCTTCTGCTCAGAGCGCCCGCAGTGGTGAGTGGATTGATCTTCACGTGCAGCCCTTGTGCTGCCGGAGTTGGGTGCTATGGAAAGCTATATCCTCGACTGGGCCAATCTGCTGTTGCGGTGGCTCCACGTCATTACTGCCATCGCTTGGGTGGGCTCGTCGTTTTACTTCGTATTTCTGGACAGCAGTCTGACACCGCCCGTCGATGAAGACCTTAAAAAACAAGGTGTCAGCGGTGAGCTGTGGGCCTTGCACGGCGGTGGTTTTTACCACCCGGTCAAATTTGCGGGCGCACCGCCCAAGCTGCCCGATCACCTGCACTGGTTCTATTGGGAAAGCTACACCACATGGCTGTCAGGCTTTGCGCTGCTGACGGTGTCCTATCTGTGGAATGCCAATATCTACTTGGTCAATCCAACGAACCCGATCATGTCGTCCGGCATGGCGATTGTGGTGGCGCTGGCCTTTTTGGTGGTGTTTTGGCTGCTGTACAACGCAGTCTGCCGCCTGTTTGGAGAAAAAGAGGGGGGCGACGGCGTTGTGGGTGCACTGGTCTTGGTGCTGGTGTGCGTGGCTTCGTATCTGGCCTGCCATCTGTTTCCCGGCCAAGCGGCTTTCTTGCTGGTGGGGGCCATGCTGGCCACGTCCATGAGTGCCAACGTGTTCTTCTGGATCATTCCTGGCCAAAAGAAGATGGTGGCCTCTATCAAGGCGGGTGAGCCAGTCGACCCCATCCATGGCAAGCGCGGCAAGCAGCGCAGCGTGCACAACACCTACTTCACACTGCCCGTGTTGTTTGCCATGCTGTCCAACCACTACGGCTGGTTGCACAGCCATCCGCAAAACTGGCTGGTGCTGATTTTGATGATGTTTGCGGGCGCTGCCATTCGCCAGTTCTTCGTCATGCGCCACGGCTACAAGCTGGGCCGCAATCCCCATCCGTGGAAGTACGCTGCCATAGGTGCGGTGGTGTTGCTGGGGGTGATCGCCTGGCTCAAGCCTGCTCCACCTGCCGCAGTGGCGGTTAACCCCGCAGTGATTGCACCTGTGGGCCAGTCCGTGCTGCAAGGCGAGGTCGTGGTGGTGGCAGAAGAAAAATCAACCCCTGGTGCAGATGTAGCACCTGCAGGCAGTTATGAAAAAATTCATACGGTGATGCAGCAGCAATGCGTGGTCTGCCACAGCGCCAACACCATTGCGCAAAAGAACGTCAAGTTTGACACCCCTGAGGAAGTCAAAAGCCATGCCCAGCAGATCTATCAACAGGTGGTGCTGCTGCGAAAAATGCCATTTGGCAACCCTGGCGCTTTGACGGATGCAGAACGTGAAGCCTTCAAACAATGGTTTGAAAACGGCGCACCTGCCCGCTGACGGCGCGCGTACTTTCTCCTTTAGCCAAACCCGCGGCCATGCGCTGCGGGTTTTTTTACGCCTGTGGCAGGTAGTGCGCACCAGCGCCAGTGCGCGGATACACCCAGTGAAAGCGGTTTGTAACTGCATCAAATTATTGACATGGCTCAACACGATATGGCAGGTGCTGCTGCACAGTGCATAACCATGTTCCACATCCCATCTTTTGATCCATTGGCCCAAGCAGAAGTGGTTTCTGCTGGTCAACTGCTGCGCCAGCGAGGCACGCGCCCTGACTCTGTTCTGTACCTAGACAGCGGATGTGTGGTGCTGGGCGTCAGAGGCGAGGGTCAAATGCGCCATCAACTGGGTGTGGTGGAAGGCCCCGCCTGGCTTGACGCCGCTTTTGCCCTCACAGGCAAGCCTTGTGGCGTTGACATGGTGACTGAGTCCCGCGTTCGCCTGCGTCGTATTTCGCTCAGCTCTTTCCAGAGCAGTCTGGATGCTTTGCCAGACACCGTTGCCACGTTGGTGCGTGACATGGCACAGGGTTACTGCCAGCAAACTGAAACTGCAGTGAGCCGCCTGGCACAAGATGCGGAAACACGCTGTGCCCAATGGCTGCTGCGCAATGCCCAGCATGATGTGAATGGCACACTGCGCGTGACGTTGAACCAGCGCAAGCGCACCATTGCAGCCCAGCTTGGGATTGCGCCAGAAACTTTCTCGCGCGTGCTGCGTCATCTGCGTGAACATGGACTGATTGCGGGTACAGGCAATGTGTTGAACCTGCCTCAGCCCAGTGCGCTGCAAAGCGTGGCGGGTATCTAGAGCCTGAAAAGCAGGCAAGCAAGAGGCCGAAAGGCCTCTTTTGCTTTGAGGCGCTTCTCTTTTTGTGCTGTCAGTGCTGGTCTGGCAAGGGTTCCACCCATATAGAGCGGATTCAACGCCTGCCTATAGTGGGGCGTGAACCGCAAGACTTCTTTTGTTAAACAACCGCCTGACGGCACTCCATCCAGCTGGCGTGGATTGCGTGTGGCTGTCTGTGTGATGGTGGCACTGGTGCTGTCTGCCATGGCGTTGTGCGGGTTTTTTCTGGTGCGTGTTTTTGATGCCCGCACACAGGAGCGTCTGGTTGCTTTTCAAAGCCTAGAGGCTGATTTGTGGGCGCGCATGCTGACTGCACGCGTGGAGGCTCACCAGCGTTTGCTGACCTCGATTGCGCAAGGCGTACATACCAGTTTGCTGGACAAACCCGAGGTGCTGGATGCGCTGATGCAGCAAGACGGCTCCATGCTGCGTTTATTTGAAAGTTTGCATGTTGCGCTGCCCACGGGCTCCATCAGCCACCATGGCGCGGTGGGGGCTGTGGCCGAGGTAGACACACCGGGACTGGATGCCTTGCGGCGCACCATTGCCGATGGCAAGCCCACGGTCTCTTTCATTCAGGCGGTAGAAGATGCACAGCACTTGCGCATTTTGCTCAGTGTGCCCATACGGCGAGCAGATGGGAGCGTCTCAGGTGCCTTGGCCGCCATAGTGAAACTGCCTTTGGCGGCGCTGATGCCAGAGCTGGTAGAGCCTGACCAGGGCCTGCAATACATGTTGCTCGACAGTGAGGGCCTGGTGCTGGCGCATTCTGATGCGACGCAACGCTGGAAAAATGTCAGCGATGTCATGGGCATGCATGGCAGTGACTGGCAAGCCCTATCCAAGCCATCGTCGCCCAATGCCGACACCCGAGTCTGGGGCGAGTTGCTGGCAACCCGGGTGGGGCTGCCTTTGCCGCAGTGGCAGGCGGTGGTGCTCAGAGATATGTCAGCAGACAAGCAGATGGACCAAGGCTTGCCGCTCAAGGTCTGGGCAGGATTGGGGGGAGGTGCCTTGCTGCTGACGCTGCTTGCAGGTTGGTTGCTGTGGGGGTGGCTGGCACCATGGCCTAAGAAGACAGTGCCGAATGTTCATGGTGTGCTGGCACAGCCAGAGCATGAAGATGTGCTGGAGGCGCAAGAGCAAGCCTTTGCCGCTGCACCTCCACCACCGGCTACCCAGACAGGTGCTATGGCCATACTTGAAGGGGTGCCTTCGGCCATCCTGCTGGAGCAGGACGGGCAGGTCATTTTGGCCACACCGCTGGTGGCGGTGATGCTGGGGTACTTTGGACAAGATGCCGAGCAACTGACGCTGGCGCAACTGGTAGAAAGCCCTGAGGCCCTGTCAGCGGTGCGAGAAACGCTGGAAGAGCTGGGCAGTTACGAGGGGTTGCTGCAACTGCGCAAAAAAGATGGTGATTGGGTGCTGGTGCAGGCATTGGCATGGTCGTCTTCGCAGCTGCCCTCGGCTACGCTGTGGCGTTTGCATTTGCCCTGGCGCCAGCAGCGTGCTGTACCGCTGCCAGCAGATGCACATGTCTGGCGTGATGGATTGACTGGTTTGCCCAATCGCGAGGCCTTTATGTGGGAGCTGCAGTCCTGGGTGTCTGACAGCATTCAATCCGTGAAGTCAGACCCGAGCAGTGCCATGGTGCGGGTGCCGGCGCAGGGGTGTTTGCTGTTTGCAGACGTGGACCATCTGGGAATGATGAATGAAGTGACCTCTCGCGAGATGGGCAACAAGATACTGCGCCATATCGGACACTTGCTGGCCAGCCAGACCCAGCCTCTGGGCAACTTGGCGCGGCTTGGGGGGGATGAGTTTGCAGTGCTGCTGCCGGGTATCAGCCTGGCACATGTGCAAGGCATAGGGCAGGCTTTGTGTGATGCCGTATGGCGCTGGCAGCCCAGCTGGGGCGGAGAGCGCCACTGGGTCAGCATCAGCATTGGGGTTGTGGCGGTGGATGCGCAGCGACATACGCCTGAGCAGGCGCTGCGGGCTGCCGACATGGCCTGCTATGAGGCCAAACGCCGTGGCCGCTGCCAGGTGGCAGTTGGGCAAATCACGGCGTACCCCACGCTGGAGGTTTAGCGCTGCAGCGATTGCAGCACGTGTTCGGCGGTTGCCGGTGCCTGCAGCTGAACCACATCGGTTTTGCCTTGTTGCTGCCGTGCGCTGGCAATCGCATGGCGCAGTGCTTCGTACACGCTGATGGCCAGCATGAATGGTGGCTCGCCCACTGCCTTGCTGCCGCCCACGTTGTCTTCGCGGTTGGGCTCGTTGAACAGTGCCACCTTGAAGTGCTCAGGGATATCGCCCGTGGCGGGGATCTTGTAGGTGCTGGGGGCGTGGGTGGTCAGCACGCCCTTGTCGTTCCACACTAACTGCTCGGTGGTCAGCCAGCCCATGCCTTGGATGAACCCGCCCTCGACCTGGCCAATGTCAATGGCCGGGTTGATACTGCGGCCCGCGTCGTACAGCACGTCAATGGCCAGCACCTTGGATTCGCCCGTGAGCGTGTCAATGGCCACTTCGGTGCATGCCAGGCCATAGGCAAAGTAGTAGAACGGGCGGCCGGTGAGGGTGGCTTTGTCGTAGTGAATCTTGGGCGTGCGGTAAAAGCCGTCGCTCCACAGCTGAATGCGGTTGGCGTAAGCCTCTTTGACCACCGTATTGAAGGGGCGTGAGCCGCTGGGTGAATGGATCAAACCGCCTGAGAACGTGATGGCGCCAGCGCCGCAATTGGCCAAGCCCGCCACAAAAGCAGCCAGATTGCTGCGCACCTTGCCCGCTGCGTACTGGGCGGCGCGGCCGTTCAAATCGGTGCCGCTGCTGGCAGCGGTGGCGCTGGCGTTGGGTACTTTGCTGGTGTCGCTGGCAGTGACCTGCACTTGCGACAGCGGCACACCCAGTTCATCGGCCACGATCTGCGCTACCTTGGTGTTCAGGCCCTGGCCCATTTCGGTGCCGCCATGGTTCACCTGCACCGTGCCATCGGTGTACACGTGCACCAGCGCGCCCGCCTGGTTGAACAGGGTGGCAGTAAAGCTGATACCGAATTTGACAGGCGTGATGGCTATGCCGCGTTGCAAGACGCTGTTTTGCGCATTCCAGGCAGAAATGGCGGACAGCCTTTGCTGGTAGAGCGAATCTTGCTCTAACTTTTGCGTCATGGGCTGCAGGATGTTGTCTTCCACCTTCATCTGGTAGTGGGTAACGGCGCGTGGCGACGTGGCATCTGCATCGTAGTAATTGCGCCGGCGCACCTCCAGCGGGTCCAGCCCCAGCGTGTGCGCAATGTCGCCCATGATGGCTTCAATCACGATCACGCCCTGCGGTCCGCCAAAGCCACGGAAAGCTGTGTGGCTCTGCGTATTGAGTTTGCAGCGGTACGAGGTGATGCTGACATCTGACAGAAAGTAGGCGTTGTCAGTGTGAAAAATGGCGCGGTCGGCCACGGGGCCTGACAAGTCGGCGCTGAAGCCGCAGTGCACCGCCATTTGCAGTTTCAGTCCGGTGATCAGGCCATTGCCATCAAAGCCCACGTCCCATTCATACGAGAACGGGTGGCGCTTGCCGGTGACCATGAAGTCGTCATCACGGTCCAGCCGCAGCTTGATGGGACAGGCAAACTTGCGTGCGGCCAGCGCAGACCACACCGCCAGATGCCCCGCCTGCGTTTCCTTGCCACCAAAGCCACCGCCCATGCGGCGGCACTGCACGGTGACAGCATGCGCCCCCACGCCCAGTGCGTGCGCTACCCATTCCTGCACTTCGCCGGGGTGCTGGGTGCTGGAATGCACCACCCACTGGTTTTGCTCAGAAGGAATGACGTAAGCAATCTGCCCTTCCAGATAGAAGTGCTCTTGCCCGCCCACTTCCAGCGTGCCTTGCAGGCGCTGTGCAGCGCGGGCCAGACCCGCATCGGCATCGCCGCGCTGCACATGCACGGGGGGCAGCACAAAGCTCTGTTGGGCAATGGCGGTTGCGGTGTCCAGCACGGCGGGCAGTGGTGTGATGTCGGCGATCACCTTGCGTGCAGCGCGGCGGGCGGCCATCACGCTGTCTGCCACCACCAGGCCAATGACTTGGCCCACGTGCCAGACTTTATCGAGCGCAAAAATCGGCTCATCGTGGCCAAAGGCCGCAAGAATGGGGTCGCCCGGAATGTCAGCTGCCAGCACCACACCACGCACGCCAGGCATGCGCAGAGCTTGGCTGCTGTCTACGCCATGCAGCGTGCCGTGGGCGATGGTAGAGAGAATGGGCGCGGCATACAGCGTGCCGCGCAGCTCGGGCACATCGTCCAGATAAGGGGCTTGTCCCAGCACCTGCGCACGGGCGCTTTCGTGGATGTTGGATTGGCCGACAGCGCCGGTGGCGCTGTTCAGCACGGCAGTAGTGACAGGGGCGTTCATGCGCAAATCTCCACGCGAATGTCTTCCAGCGATGCGCTGGCGTGGCCCTGGCTTTCCAGCCAGAAGCGCTGCATCAGGCTGCCCAGCACATGGCGGCGGTAGTCACCGCTGGCGCGCATGTCAGAGATGGGGCTGAACTCGGCTTGCAATACGGCGGCTGCAGCCTGGGCTGTAGCCTGCGTCCAGGGCTGGCCGAGCAAGGCAGCCTCTGTCTTGACTGCGCGCGCGGGTGTGGCAGCTACCCCGCCCGCGCCAATGCTGGCCTGGGTGACCACACCGTTGTGAACTTGCAGGTTGAGCACCAGGCACACAGCCGAGATGTCGTCATCCTGGCGTTTGCTGATTTTGTAGGCACGCAAATAGGTGGTGTGATCGGTGGTGCTGGGCAGTGGCACATCAATGCGCGTGACCAGCTCGTCGGCGGCCATCACGTTCTGGCGGTAGCCGGTGTACAGCGCTTGCAGGGGCAGGCTGCGCTCACCGCGCACGCTGGCCAGTACCACCTGGGCATTCAGCGCAATGAGCAGTGGCATGGAGTCGCCAATCGGTGAGCCATTGGCCACATTGCCGCCCAGCGTGCCACTGTTGCGCACGGGCAGGCCGGCAAAGCGCGTGGCAAATTTGTGCAGTTGTGGCCACAGGGCTTTGAGTACGGTGAAAGCTTCTTCCAGCGTGGCGGCGGCACCAATGCGCAAGTGCCCATCGATTTGTGTAATAACTTTCAGCTCGGCAGCGGCGGTGACGTCCAGCACCATCTCAAAACGCTTGTGGTGCTTGGTCACCCACAGGCCTACATCTGTGCAGCCTGCCACTATTTGGGCTTGTGGGTGCTGTGATCTAATTTGTAGCAGCTCACGTAGGCTATTCGGGCGTTTGTAATTGGTTTGTATCTCAAAGCTATTGTCGGTAAGCGCTAGTAGCTCTAATTTTTGTAAAACAGCCGGAGCGTTGACAGTCGCCGGGGGCAGGCTGGCCATTTGCTGCGCAGCATCCAAAATTGGGCGATAGCCGGTGCAGCGGCACAAATTGCCCGACAGCGCCTCCTGCGCGCCCTGGCGATCCAGCGTGCTGCCGCAGGCGTGGTTCTGGTACATGCCAAACATGCTCATCACAAAGCCCGGTGTGCAGAACCCGCATTGCGTGCCGTGGCACTGCACCAGCGCCTCTTGAACGGGGTGCAGATCTTTGCCCTCGGGCAGTTGAATGTCGGGGTCTTGCGTCAGGTCTTCAACGGTCCACAGCGCCATGCCGTCAATCGAGTGCACCAGCCGAATGCAGCTGTTGATGGCCTTGTAGCTCAGCTGGGGCTTGCCGCTGGCATCGCTTGTGCGTTCACCCAGTACCACGGTGCATGCGCCGCAGTCACCTTCGCCGCAGCCTTCTTTGGTGCCGGTGCAGTGCAAATCTTCGCGCAGCACCTCCAGCAAAGTACGGTCAGGTGGAACGTTATGCAGTGTCACGGGCTGACCACCGCGCAAAAATTGGATAGGGCGTGAGGACATAGGCTTGCAATCTGGCGGTTTTTTGGCGATTAAGCCACTCGAACACTGGGATGGCATATAGACTTCTGTATGCAGTCTATGCGTTTAAAGCAATAAAGTCGGCTCCGGTGCCGGGGAAGACGATATGCTGCAATTTGTATACACGTGCTGTAAGCAATTTCCGTGCAAGGCTATTTATCTCTTTGAATTGCCTTGTCATTGTTAAACTCTTCGACCTGTTTTCTTAGACCTTTTGCCGCAACATGAGCTTTTCTAACTTCTTGCGACGCGCCAAAAGCTCTCTCAATTTCTGGTCTGCACCAGCGCAGCTGGCATCTGATTCCCCTGAGTTCCATATTGACGAAGTTTCCGAGCGAGTGGCCAAGCTCCAGGCTCCCAAAGTCAAAGAGCCTGCGCAATTTCACTCCTTGGTCAAGCTGGCCCCTATCCCTGTGCCCCGTGAGGTGCGCTGGGAAAGTCAGGCCATCTATATGGGGGCATGGGCTGGAGTCGCAGCGCTTGCATGGGGGGGCTTTCAAGTACCTGCAGACTGGTTGCTGTGGTATGGCGCAGCTGCTGTCCTGATCTTTGCGATGCTTTTTCGCATCGAAGGCCCGCGTACGCGGGCTGAACGGCTGCAGCGTGAAGCAGAAGTGCAGCGCTGTCATGAAGCCTATTTGCAGGCAGAGGCCCATTTGAAGGCCGTGCTCAGCGAAGGCTTCAATGAGCGGATGGAAGAGCTCAACAGCATCCGCTCGACGTACGACGATGCGTGCCGTGCGCTGGGGTCGGTGGACCCTGGGAAAAACAGCAAATTGCTTGCTGCGTTGGCGAATCCGTCGCGGACTGAAAAGACGGAGGAAGACGAGCTGATGGAGAAAATGTCGCAGATGGAGCAAAAGATGCTGAAGTTGGTGGATGAACTGGAGGATTACTCCGATGTCCACAAAGTAGCGATCGATGAGGCCATCATGGCGCGCCACAACGCCCGATTGGCGTACTGGCAAGCCAAGCTGGACGAAGCTGCATTAACGGGTGAAGCCGTTCAGCAACATTGACAACCGAATAATCCCTGCCCTTGTGGCACCAACGTATTGGCATACTGGGTCGCATTCGCGGCCCTTATTTCTTTCATGCGAGAAGCCACGGTTTTAGAAAAAATTGATCTGCACCTGATACGCGTGCTGCACACGGTGATTGCCGAGCGCAGCGTCTCGCGTGCAGCGGTGCGCTTGGGCATGCACCAGCCGGCGGTTTCTACGGCGCTCAAACGCTTGCGGGATTTGTCGGGCGACCCCATTCTTGTGCGCTCGGGCAGTGGCATGCAGCCCACCGATGCAGCACTGTGCATGCTTGAGCCTGCGGCAGCCATTTTGCAAGCCGCAGAAAATTTGTTTACCGAGGCGCGTGCGTTTGATCCACGCGTGGCAACGCGAACCTTTCGTATTGCTGCCAGTGACTACCTTGATCCCCTGTTTCTTCCCCAGTTGGTCGCGCACCTGAAAAAGCATGCTCCGCTGTGTACGGTGGAGATCATGGCGCTGAACCATGATGTGGATTACAGCGGGCAATTGGCCCAGGGCGATGTAGATATTGTGATTGGCAACTGGCCCCAGCCGCCTGCAGAGCTGCGCATGGCGCAGCTGTTTGCCGATGACACTGTGTGTCTGGTCAGCCAAAAGCACCCCGCAGTACGCCGGGGCTGGAAGGCCAAGGACTGGCTGGGTGCGGAACACATTGCGCCGATGCCAACCCATCCTGGTGCCAAAGGCGTCATTGATGAGGCGCTGAATGCGCTGGACTTGCGGCGCAATATTGCGGTGCGCTGTGCGCATTTTGGTTTGATGCCGCAGATGGTGGCATCGAGCTTGCTTGTATTGACGACAGGCCGGCAGTTTTGTGAGCGCTATGCCGCGCAACTGCCACTGGCAATTTTGCCGCCCCCGATTGCACTGCCGCAAATGCGCTACTACCAGCTGTGGCACGACCGAACGCACTATTCCAGTGCCGGTGTCTGGCTGCGAGAAGCCGTAAAGAATACTGCGATGAAGCTATAAAAAATATAGCTATTAACTTAAGCCAAATCTGCTTCCAAGCAGGTTTGTTCACAAGAATTATTGAAACTGAAACAATCTCGCGCATGAATTCCCCTCAATCCATCCCCACGCCCGGTGCCGTGCCACCGCGCTTGCAGCTGGTGGGCATTACCAAGCGATACCCGGCCGTGGTGGCCAATGACGGGGTATCGCTGACGGTGCAACCCGGTGAAGTACACGCCGTGCTGGGTGAAAACGGTGCAGGCAAGTCCACGTTGATGAAGATCATCTACGGCACGGTCAAGCCTGATGAAGGTCAGGTGCTGTTTGATGGCAAGCCCGTCAACATTCGCAACCCCCAAGAGGCGCGCCAATACGGTATTGCCATGGTGTTTCAGCACTTCAGCCTGTTTGACACGCTGACTGTTGCAGAGAATGTCTGGCTGGGCCTGGACAAGCGCATGTCTTTGGCAGAGGTGACTGCGCGCATTGAATCCAAGGGCGCTGAATACGGCATGGATATTGATCCCTTGCGCCCTGTGCACACCTTGTCTGTGGGGGAGATGCAGCGTGTGGAAATCATTCGTGCGTTGCTGACTGACCCACGCGTACTGATCCTGGATGAGCCAACGTCCGTGCTCACACCGCAAGCGGTAGACAAGTTGTTTGTGGTGCTCAAGAAGCTGGCCTCGCAAGGCTGTTCTATCTTGTACATCAGCCACAAGCTGCACGAAATTCGCGAGCTGTGCACCGCCTGTACGGTGCTGCGTGGCGGCAAGGTGACGGGTTACTGCAATCCGCAAGAAGAAACCAATGCTTCGCTGTCGCGCTTGATGATTGGTGCCGAACCACCAGCGCTGCAATACCGTGAAGTGAAGACTGGCGGCGTTGTGCTGCATGTCAGTGGCTTGAGCCTCAAAAAGCAAGATCAGTTCGGCGTGGACTTGATTGACATGCGGTTTGAAGTGCGTGCTGGTGAGGTGCTGGGTATTGCCGGTGTCTCGGGCAATGGCCAGCGTGAGTTGCTCTATGCGCTGTCTGGCGAAGACACACGAGCCGGGGCAGACATGATTCAAGTCGCTGGCAAAGCGGCAGGACGCCTGAACCCCAAGCAGCGCCGCCAGCTGGGCCTGCACTTTGTGCCTGAAGAACGCTTGGGCCGTGGTGCCGTGCCCACCATGGGGCTGGCACACAACATGTTGCTGACGCGCGATGACGCGGTGGGCAAGGGCGGGTGGCTGAGTATTGGCAAGCTGGAGGTGCATGCGGCAGACATCATCCGGCGTTTTGGTGTCAAGGCGGGGGGGCCAAACGCGCCCGCCAAGTCGCTCTCCGGCGGTAACTTGCAAAAGTTCATCGTCGGGCGGGAAATTGATGCAAAGCCCAAGCTTTTGATTGTCTCGCAGCCCACATGGGGTGTGGACGTGGGTGCTGCGGCACAGATTCGTGGTGAGATTTTGGCGCTGCGCGATGCGGGCTGTGCGGTGCTGGTGCTCAGTGAAGAGCTGGACGAATTGTTTGAAATCAGTGACCGTTTACACGTGATAGCCAAGGGACAGCTGAGCCCTTCGCTGCAGCGTGCAGATGCCACGCTGCAGTTAGTGGGTGAATGGATGAGTGGTTTGTGGAATGCCGATGTGCAGCAGCACCTGGCCCAGGTTGAAGCAGAAAACGGAGGCGCGCAGCATGTTTAAGCTCGAACCTCGTCCTCAGGTTTCCAAATTCTGGACCTATGGCGCACCCATCTTGGCGCTGTTGATCACGGTGGCGATTGGTGTGATCTTGTTCATTGCTTTGGGCAAGGATCCCGTCAAGGGCCTGCAGGCCTTTTTCTGGGAGCCGATCAAAACGAGCTATGCCCTGGGAGAGCTGGTGATGAAGGCCACGCCTTTGCTGCTGATTGCGCTGGGCTTGTCGGTCTGCTTTCGCTCCAACATCTGGAACATTGGGGCAGAGGGGCAGTTTGTCATTGGCGCTGTCACAGCAGGTGGTGTGGCGCTGCTGGCAGACAAAAGCACGGGTCCCTGGATTGTTCCGGCCATTTTGCTGGCCGGGGTGCTGGGCGGCATGTTCTGGGCAGGTATCGTGGCATTTTTGCGCGACAAGTTCAACGCCAATGAAATCTTGGTGAGCCTGATGCTGGTGTACGTCGGTACGCTGGTGCTGGGCTACCTGGTCTATGGCCCCTGGAAGGATCCCATGGGCTACAACTTCCCCCAGTCCAAGGCGTTTGAGCGCGTCACGCAAATTCCCAAGCTGATTGAAGGCACCCGCGTGCACATTGGCACGCTGCTGTCGTTGCTCGGTGTGGCGGCACTGTGGGTGTTTTTGTTCCGTACCAAGGCCGGTTTTGCCCAGCAAGTGGGCGGTATGGCACCTGCCGCAGCACGCTACGCAGGCTTTTCATCGCGTCGCGCGCTGTGGACTGCGTTGCTGATCTCTGGTGGCACGGCTGGCTTGGCGGGTGCGCTGGAGGTGGCAGGTCCCATTGGGCAGTTGACCCCGTATGTACCAGCTGGCTATGGCTTTGCCGCCATCATCGTGGCCTTTGTCGGCCGCCTGCATCCTGTTGGCATGATTTTTTCGGCGATTTTGATGAGCATGTTCTATATCGGAGGCGAGCTGGCGCAGTCGCGCTTGGGCTTGCCTAAATCTTTGACTGGTGTGTTCCAGGGGCTGCTGTTGTTTACGTTGCTGGCTTGCGATACTTTGATTGCCTATCGTGTCCGCTGGGTGGCCGCTAAACCTGCAGTGAAGGGAGCCCCGTAATGGACGCGTATGCATTGCTGTTTGCTTCAACGCTGAGCGCTGGCACTGTGCTGGCCTTGGCTGCGATGGGGCTGCTTATCAATGAAAAAGCGGGTGTGATCAATCTGGGTGCTGAAGGCATGATGCTGTGCGCAGCGCTGGCAGGTTTTGCTGCCGTGGTACATACCGGCAGCACGTGGATTGGTTTCCTGGCAGGGATGGGGGCTGGTGCTTTGCTGGCCGCCATTTTTGGTGTGCTGGTCATCTGGCTCAATACCAACCAGTCGGCCACCGGCTTGGCTCTGAGCCTGTTTGGCGCAGGGTTTTCGGCATTTGCCGGCTTGAACTATGTCCAGGCCAAGATGCCAGAGTCGCCCAAGTTTGCGATCCCCTATCTGGCAGACCTGCCTGTGGTGGGGCCTGCCTTGTTTCGCCACCATCCCCTGGTGTACGGGGCCATTATCATTGCGGCGCTGCTGGTGTATTTCTTGTATCGCACGCGTGCGGGCCTGGTCTTGCGCTCGGTGGGTGAGTCGCCAGAGTCTGCCCATGCGCTGGGCTACAACGTGCGCATGATTCGCCTGGGCGCAGTCATGGCAGGTGGCGCACTGTGCGGTCTGGCAGGTGCTTATGTGTCTACGGTCTATACGCCTTTGTGGGTGGAGGGCATGGTGGCTGGCCGAGGCTGGATTGCCTTGGCGCTGACTACCTTTGCCACATGGCGGCCAACGCGAATTTTGCTGGGTGCCTACTTGTTTGGCGGTGTGACCATGTTGCAATTTCACCTGCAGGCCTCGGGCGTGCACATTGCCAGCCAGCTGCTGAGCATGCTGCCTTATGTGGCGACCATCGTCGTTTTGGTGCTGATTTCGCGCAATCCTGCATGGATTCGTGCGAACATGCCGGCTTCGCTTGGAAAGCCGTTTTACCCGGGCTCTTAAAAAGAGCTGACAACCATGACGCTTGTGCTCTGGAAAAGGGCACGCAAAGCGCAAGGCGGGCTTTTCAAGTCCGCCTTTTTTATATCCATGTCGAGGAAACACACATGTCCCAACTGCACAAACGCACCGTGTTGAAGATGGTGGCCCTGTCGGCCATCACCATTGCCACTTTGGCCGCTTGCGGCAAGAAAGAAGAAGCCGCTCCTGCACCTGCTGCAGCACCTGCCGCAGACGCTGCTGCCAAGAGCGAACCGTTGAAGGTTGGCTTTGTGTACGTGAGCCCCATTGGGGACGGCGGTTGGACATTCCAGCACGAGCTGGGCCGCAAGGCAGTGCAAGAGAAGTTTGGTGACAAGATCGCAACCTCGTTTGTGGAAAGCGTGGCTGAAGGTCCAGACTCCGAACGCGTCATGCGCGACATGGCAGCGCAAGGCAGCAAGTTGATTTTTGCAACCAGCTTTGGCTACCAGGAGTATGTGCAGAAGCTGGCCCCTGAGCTGGCAGAAGTGAACTTCCAGCACGCAACGGGCTACAAGCAGTCTGCAAACAGCTCAACCTACGACGCCAAGACCTTTGAAGGCGCGTACATGGCCGGTATCGTGGCTGGTGCCATGAGCAAGACCAAGACTATTGGTGTCGTCGCTTCGGTGCCAATCCCTGAGGTGGTGCGCAACATCAACTCCTTTGTGCTGGGTGCGCAAAGCGTTGATCCCACCATCAAGGCCAAGGTGGTGTGGGTGAACTCCTGGTTCAGCCCACCCCAAGAAGCAGAAGCGGCCACCAGCCTGATCAACGGCGGTGTGGACGTGATGTACCAGAACACCAACTCACCTGCAGTGCTCAAGACGGCAGAAGAGCGCGGCGTGTACGCCTTTGGCAAGGATGGCGACATGAGCGCCTACGCACCCAAGGCCCACCTGGGTTCTGCCGTGATTGACTGGGCGCCTTACTACACCAAGGTGGTGCAAGATGCGCTGGACGGCAAGGTAGAAAACGGCCAGAACTTCTGGTGGGGCGTCAAGGAAGGCGCGATGGACCTGGTGAAGATCTCGGACGATGTCCCACAAGAGATCAAAGACAAGGTTGCCGAAGTACGCAAGGGTCTGAAGGACGGCACATTCCAGATCTGGAAGGGCCCTTTGAAGGACAACACTGGCAAGGAACTGCTGGCCGATGGCCAAGTGGCTGATATGCCTTTCATCACCAGCATCAAGTTCTATGTGAATGGCGTTGAAGGCAACGTGCCCGGCGCTGGCAAGTAAAACTTCGTCATCCATCACAAGGGCCAACTGCCCTTGCGTGATGCCAAAGGCCTCCCGTTGAACGGAGGCCTTTTTTGTGGCTCAGGCACGCACAGAAAACGCCTTCGGTATACCCACTTTGCGTACGAAATGGCATACATCTTGCGATTGGGCATGAATGCAACGCCGCAGGCTGCAGCCATACGTGAATTGACCGGTTATGAAACAGCAGCGCTAGGATGTGCCTGTTTCGTAAAAGCGCAGCTGTTTTATGCAACCATCACGCCTTTGGCAGTGGTTGCTTGAAGCGCTGGCTCAAAAGGCTGGGCGCAGGTGTTGCTGCAATGGTTTGCTTACTCCCCGATCCAAAAGGATGATTCATGACTGATCTGAACAAACGTTCCATGTTCAAACTGGCAGCTATTTCGGCGTTGACCGTGACTGCTTTGGCTGCTTGCGGTAAGAAAGATGAACCTGCTGCAGCACCTGCTGCGGCACCCGTTGCAGAGGCACCTGCCAAGGCTGAGCCGCTGAAGATTGCATTTGCTTATGTCGGCCCGGTGGGTGATGGCGGCTGGAGCTTTGCGCACGATACGGCGCGCAAGAAATTGCAAGAAGTCATGGGTGACAAGATCGTCACTTCCTATGTGGAAAGCGTGCCCGAAGGCCCCGACGCAGAGCGCGTGCTGCGTGATCTGGCCAACCAGGGCAACAAGGTGGTTTTTGGCACAACTTTTGGCTACATGGACTCCATCCAGAAGATTGCGCCAGATTTCAAAGATGTCAAATTCGAACACGCCACCGGCTACAAAACGGCTGACAACGTGCGCACCTATGACAGCCGCACCTACGAAGGCGCTTACATGGCTGGCGTCATTGCGGGTGGCATGACCAAGACCAACACCTTGGGCATCGTCGGTTCCGTGCCAATTCCTGAGGTGATTCGCAACATCAACTCCTTCACGCTGGGTGCCCAGTCGGTCAACCCCAAGATCACCACCAAGGTGGTGTGGGTGAACGAATGGTTCAGCCCACCCAAGGAAACTGAAGCCGCCACCAGCCTGATCAACGGTGGCGCTGACATCCTGTTCCAAAACACCGACTCGCCTGCCGTGCTCAAGACTGCCGAAGAAAAGGGCAAGCGCGCTTTTGGCTGGGATTCGGACATGACCGCCTACGGCCCTAAAGCCCACCTGGGCTCGGCCATCATTGACTGGTCGCCTTACTACATCAAGGCCACCAACGATGTGCTCAACGGCACATGGACCACGGGCCGTGCTTGGTGGGGTGTGCAAGAAGGTGCGATCGATCTGGTATCGCTGGCTGAGGACATTCCTGCCGAGTTGAAAGCCAAGGTTGACGAAGTGAAGGCAGGCTTGAAGTCTGGCTCGTTCAAGATCTGGAAGGGTCCCCTCGCATCTAATGATGGCAAGGAAATTTTGGCTGACGGCGCGGTGGCTGACGATGCCTTCCTGTCGGGTGTTAACTTCTACATCAAGGGCGTAGAAGGTAAGGTTCCTGGCCAGTAAGCCATCACCAACGAGCCTCTGACTGGCTCGGATATTGCAAGGGCAGCCTATGGGCTGCCCTTTTTTTTGGAAAGATCGCGGTCTATGAAAACAACTGTGACAGTGATCCCCATGATGGAAAAAACCCAATGGCACCCCGTAGCCCTTTCTAGCGATGTGCAGCAAGGCCCTGTGGGCGTGCGTTTGCTCGACGAAGATCTGGTGCTGTGGCGCGATGCCGCTGGTGTGGCCAACGCTTTTGTGGACCGCTGCCCGCACCGGGGCGCACGCTTGTCACTGGGCCGTATCAATGAGGGCAATCTGGAGTGCCCCTACCACGGCTGGCAATTTGCAGACAGTGGCCAGTGTGTGAAGGTGCCTGCTGTGCCCAGCTTTACGCCGCCACCCCAGCATTGCGTCAAATCGTTTGGTGTGCAGGAAGCCTGCGGCCTGATCTGGGTGCAGTTGCAGGCCACTGATGTGCCCCTGCCCGTGTTTGAAGCCGAAGACGATGCACGCCTGCGCAAAGTCAGCTGCGGCCCATACGACGTGGCTGCCAGCGCGCCACGCATCATTGAAAACTTTCTGGACATGTCGCACTTTGGTTTCGTGCACGAAGGCTGGTTGGGCAGCCGCGATGCGACGGAAATGTCACCCTACAACGTAGAAAACACGGCGTTTGGTGTCAAGGCCACCAATTGCAAGGCGGTGCAGCCACTGTCCAACCTGCACTCCACCAAGCCGGCACAGGTGCACTACACCTACGAAGTCACGGGGCCTTACACCGCGCTGCTGACCAAGATTCCCGAAGAAGGTACGACCAAGGACGGCTGGCGCGAAGCCATTGGTCTGTTCATCTGCCCCATCACGCCAGAGAGCAGCCGCGTGTGGTTCAGTCTGGCAGTGGCAGACTTTGAATCGAGCGACGAGCAGTTGCAGGCTTTTCAGCACACCATCTTCACGCAGGACCAGCCGGTGCTGGAGTCGCAATTGCCCAAACCTTTGCCGCTGGACCCGCGCGCTGAGCTGCATTCCTCGGCAGACCGCATGTCGGCTGCTTACCGCCGCTACCTGAAAGCCAGCGGCGTCACTTTCGGAGTTTGTTGATGACCTACGCAGTGCCCTCTACGGTTTCCCGCATACCGGCCGACCGCGTTCCCGCGCTGCTGCGCGCCATGCCCAAGGCAGAGCTGCACATGCACATTGAAGGCTCGCTGGAGCCAGAGCTGATCTTTGCGCTGGCCCAGCGCAATGGTGTGCAACTGCCGTATGCCGATGTGCAGGCGCTGCGTGCGGCCTACGCCTTCACCGATTTGCAAAGTTTTCTGGACATTTACTACGCCGGGGCCAGCGTTTTGCTGCAAGAGCAAGACTTCTACGACATGGCCATGGCGTATCTCCAGCGCGCCGCAGCTGACCACGTGGTGCGTGCAGAAATCTTTTTTGACCCGCAAACCCACACCGAGCGCGGCGTGGCGATGGAGACCGTGATCCATGGCCTTGCGCGCGCCTGCAAGGACGCTCAGGCCCAGTGGGGCATCAGCGCCGGACTGATCCTGAGCTTTCTGCGCCACCTCAGTGAAGAGGCCGCCTTTGACACCCTGCATGCCGCGCTGCCTTATCGGGAGCACTTCATCGGTATCGGGCTGGACAGCTCAGAGGTGGGTAACCCGCCAGAGAAGTTTGCGCGTGTGTTTGAACAGTGCAAGGCGCTGGGTTTTTACCTGGTGGCCCACGCGGGCGAAGAAGGGCCCCCGGCTTATGTCTGGAGCGCTTTGAACGTGCTGCAAGTGCAGCGTATTGACCACGGCGTGCAGTCAGAAAAAGATTGGGATCTGATGCAGCGCCTGGCAGATACGCGCATGCCGCTGACGGTATGCCCGTTGTCTAACCAGAAGCTGTGCGTCTTTCCCGACCTGCGCGACCACAATCTGCCGCGCATGCTGGCTGCTGGGCTGAACGTGACCGTCAACTCAGACGACCCGGCCTACTTTGGCGGCTACGTGAACGAGAACTACCTGCAAGTCTTTGCGGCTACCGGGATGGGGGCTGAGCAGGCCTACCAGTTGGCCCGCAACAGCCTAGAGGCCACCTTCGCCAGCCCAGAGCAGCAAGCCGTGTGGGTGCAGCAGCTCGATGCCTGTTTTGACAGTATTGCTTCATAAAGCATAGCTGCTGGCGTAGGCTGTTAAAGGATTTGCGATTGTTTTATATCTTAAACCTTTACTGCGTAAGCGCTAGCAGCTACTTTTTTGAACAACAAAGACACCCAAGCCTAAACCCTGGCCTAAGCCTGCAGCGCTGCCTTGAGTTGCTCTGCGTAGGCTTGCAGCTTCTGCATGCCCGGCTCTTTGCGTGGCCAGGCCAGCGCCATGCCATCGCCTTCATGGCGCGGCAGCACATGCATGTGAAAGTGAAACACCGTCTGCCCGCCCGCTGCGCCATTGGCCTGAAAGAGGGTGATGCCATCGGGGTCAAACGCAGCCTGTGCGGCCACGGCCACGCGCTGTGCGGTCTGCATGATGGCGGCGGCTTCTTCGGCCGTCAGTTCCAGCAGGGTCACTGCGTGGCGCTTGCTGGCGACCAGCACATGGCCCGGGTTGACCTGGCCGATGTCCATGAACGCTACGGTTAGTGCATCTTCATAAATTTTGGCCGCTGGAATCTCGCCCGCCACGATCTTGCAAAAAATGCAGTGACCGGGTGGGGATGTGTCAATAAACATGGGCATGGCAATCTGTCTCCTCCTGTGAATGCCTGTCATCGTAGGCAGACAGGCCGCTGACCGCCAGTCTGGTTAGTCCGAACGCAGCAAAGGCTAATGCGCAGCGCTAGAATTCGCCCCTTCGCAAGCCGGTTGCTCCATTGGCTTGTGTTTTTTATTTTGGAGCCATGTAGAGGAAAATCAGTGCACCAGCTTGCACGGGCTTGAACTGCAAATTCGCATCAAGTCTTTGATTTTCTTGGTTTGTTAGTTCAATCTAGTGCAAACCCATACAATCCCAATCTTCGCAAAACTGTCACCAGAACTGTCACAGAAATGTACGGGGTCTCGCTGTGACAGACTGCTCAGGAGATTGGTATGGCCACCACACACGGTCAAATTTTTGCAGGCCTCGCACCGGGTAAGTTCGCTCGCGTAGCCAAGGTAGTGCCCTCCGGTTCACTTGAAGCCCGGCGCATGGCGGGTGATGTCGTGATGTTCTACTGGCGCTATACGTACCAGAACAACAGTTCACGCGAAGTGATCGGCGTTTGGGACTCTAAAGCCAAGCCCAAGGATCTGAAGCCTACTGCGCGTGGCTACTCTGTTTTAGCCGCGCAGGAAGCTGCGCGGGAAATGGCAGCTTTGCACTACGCCAATCTTGATGCTGGCGGATATGCAGCAGTCATGGCCAATCGCAAGGCCGACCAACAAAAAGCCAAGCAAGACAAGCAGAACCTGTCGGCCTTCACACTTCAAGCGCTCCTCTCTGACTATGTCCACTGGCTGGGCGTGAATGGCAAGGTTTCCGAAGGCAAAGTACGGACCCAGTTCAAGCTGCACGTCATCAATGCCTGGCCAGAGCTGGCGGCACTTCCGGCCAATGAGGTGACGGAAGAGCAGATTGCGGACATTCTGCGCAAGATGATTGAGGTGGGAAAGGTCACCACAGCATGGGGCCTGCGCAAGATGCTGCGTGCTGCATTTCAGATGGCCCGTGAAGCCAAAACCAACCCTGCCGTGCCTATCAAGTTCAAGGACTATGCCCTGAAGTTCAACCCTGTCAACGATGTGAAAGTGGCTGGTGGTGGCAGGGCCGACATGAACCCACTGACTAGTTTGGAAATGCGTGCGTACTGGCAGGCAATCAAGCATTTGGATACCCAGCAGGGGGCCGTTCTGCGCCTTCACCTGTTGTCTGGTGGTCAGCGCCTTGAGCAATTGCGGGCGTTAAAAACATCTGACGTTCACGCGGCGCACATTGTTTTATGGGATGGCAAGGGGAAGGTCGGGACTGCGCCTCGGCAACATCTTGTGCCCCTGATCCCAGAGGCCAAGCGTGCCTTGGAGATGTGCAACCCAACGGGTGACTACGCGCTAAGTGTCAAAGCCGGTGAGCCGTTGGGCAATAACACCATACGCCTTTGGGCTCAAAAACTGCCTGGCAATCAGAGCTTTAAGCCCAAGCGTGTTCGGTCTGGTGTTGAAACACTTCTTGCTAGCCTTGGGGTGTCGAAAGAAATCCGCGGACGGCTGCAAAGCCACGGAATTTCAGGTGTTCAAGACAGGCACTACAACGCCTATGAATACATGAAAGAAAAGGAGGAAGCGCTGTTGCTCGTTTTCAAGTACCTTGAGGATCTGCACGTCTAGTCTTCATTCGATAATTAATATTTACGACTCTCTTGTTGTGAGAGTTTAATTAAATATAGTATTTAAATACAGGAGAGGGGATTATGGAATTTAATTATATTAAAAATGTATCAGAAAATACGTCTAACAAAATTGATGATTTTGAAAATAATGCAATTGGAAGTCGTACGAAAGGATTAGAGCTAGATCTTAGATTACGTGAATTTGAAATCACTCAGTTGACTCAGCGAAATAATTTCTTCATGATTTTTCAAGGAGTATTGATCGCAGGTCTTGTTCAGTCATTGGGTAATGCAGCTCCTATTATATATTTTTTATTGTCTTTTTTGGGGCTTGCTATTTCAATTCTGCAAGTCGGTATGGCTGGAGGTGCAAAATATTGGCAATGTAGGTGGGAGGCATCAACAAGATCATCTGAAATCGCAATCGTTCTAAATTTATTAGAAAAAAAGAAATTAGCGGTTCAAACATTTACCCTTTCAAAAGAATTGTTGAGTGAAGAGGAAAAAAAGCAAGTCGATGATTGGAATAGTAAGCAAGCGGATGATGCTAATAAAGTTATTGATGATTCAAAATATATACATGATATAGTAATTAGAGATATAAAATCAGGAAAGAATGGAATTTCTTCCTGGGTCGATTGGTGGGTAAGAACGCTTGCAATAGCACCAAAATGGTCTGTAAGCAGAATTCCTATTTGGGTAGGCGGTTTTTTGTCTGTTTTTTGGTTTTTTATTTTATTTAATGTTGTCAGTTTCCCTTGGTTTGAAAGCTTGGTTGCTGAAATAAAAAATTGCCTAAATTTGAACTTGGATTTAAGTAATTTAATTAAATTGGTCCCCTTAAAAAATCCAGCTATATCAACCGATATGCTGATATATATATTTCCATGAAGGTCATGTGCTACCTCAGAGCTTTGTTCTCTGATTGCTGACAACTTCACGAAGAAAAAGGAGCGACTCAGCTCCTTTTTTAATTTAGTTAGCAGCTCCTTGCGGGAGAGAGTTAACCCATTCGGCAATGTCTGCAAATTTCCACGCGGTTTTTTGCGGGCCCAGGCGCAGTGGCTCTGGAAATTTTCCCTGCTTGATCTGCTGATAGATCCACGACTTGCTCATGCCAATGGTGTTGGCCACCTCACTGGCACTGAGCAGCTTGATGGTGTTGATTGCTTCTGCTTTCATTGTTAGTGTTCTCCGCATTCAGATCTGCACTTGCGCGCCCAGTAGTTCGCCTTTTGACAATACAGGCTTGCTGGCAAGGGCCTGTAACTGCTCTGCCATCACATCCTCTTGCAGTGCGTGTTCATAGATGGTCAGGCCCAAGCGCTGGGCAATGAAATATTCAGCGCTGGCGCCAGGCGATTGCTGCCAGCCGGGCAGCAGGTAGATGGCGTGGCAGGTCATGAGCTGGCTGATGCCCATGCGCATGTAGGCCGTCCAGGCGCAGTGCGCATCGACATGCGGCACGGGGTTTTCAGCCGGGTTCTCTACATGCCAGCAGCGCTTGCGCAGGCGGGCAGCGGCGTCGTGAAAGGCGGGGTAGTTGTTGTCCGGCAGTCCTGTCATGGGGCCGGCAATGTAGATGCGGTGGTTGGGGCACTCATGCATCAGCCACATCTGCATTGTGCTGATGCAGCGGAATTCTTTTTTGCCGGAAACAAAGCCACCAAAGCGCTGGCACTCATCCACGATCAAGCGGGTTGCCATGCGCCAGCCGGTGAAGAAGCTGAGCATTAGCATGGCTGGCATGAGCACCACGCGAAAAATCATCATGTACATGGGCGTGTCCTTTCTTTAGTCAGTGGGTGGGTTCAGAAATATGGATGGGTGCATTTACCAGCTCACGCAGTACGTTCAGCGTGCTGTGCAGCTCTTGTTCGCGGTTCATCAGCTCCCGGGCGCGCACGTTGAACCACGCGTCTGCAGGCATACGCTGCAGCTCGGCCTCAATCGCTGACTTTTCCTTTTGGAAGTACTTGATCAGGTGCGGCAGAGTGGGTGCCTTGCATTCATTTTTGATAGCTTGCTGCGCTTGCATTGCTTTGCTTTCGTTTATGTTTGTCATTGAATTCATTGCGCGGCATGCGCTGCGGGCTCATATTTATTAATGAGTTTGGTGAATACGGACTGCAGCTCTTGCGTCAGTGAACCGTTGCGCTTGCTGAACCTGCCTGCTTTTCGGCAGCTGTCGTAGCTGGCTTTGCAGGCAATGCACTCAAGGCGCAGTCCATCGCGGTTGCTGAGTTCACGGTAGAAAAATTCGGTGTCTGCGGGCCACTGCTCGTGGCACTTGTTGCAGGTCTTTTCCACCGTGCTGTTTTTTTGGGGTGCGGTTTTCATGCGGCGTTGGCCTTTCTGCGCAGGGGCACAACCAGGGGAGATACGCTCAGCTCCAGCGTGGTTTGCGCCTGGCGGGTCAGCTCGGCTGCGGCTTCACGTTCGGCCTTGGCTGCAGCACGGCGCATGTCGGCAAAGCGTTTGGCCAAATTGGTGTCGTTGGCGTTGGTGTACTTGAAGCCGTGCGCCGGATTGACGGCGCTTCGGCTGGGTTCGGTGCGTTTTGCGGGCATCGCGAGTCCTCCTGGGTGCTTCAGGTCAGAAAAATGGGATGGGGGAAGGGCCGATGGAGCGCCATTCGGCGTCTGTTCGACCCATAAAACCGGGCATGCAGTCCTCGGCTTCGTGGCGTCCACGCCCTAAAAGGGCCCTGCGCAGCTCGCCGGTCAGGCGGGCTCTACAGTTATTGAAACCAGTCCAAGCGCGCCCCAGCGGGGCGCGTGCCTCGCCGATGGCGAGGGAATAGCCAGAGCTGCTATCTGTGCATGTGTCGGGGTTGAATGTTTCGGTTTCTACAGCCACAGGCGTCCACGCCATGCGGCGGCTAATCAGCCACTGGCCTGCGCGGGTTTGCAGGCCCACCACGCGGCCCACCGTCAACTCTTCGCCGTACTGGTTGCACTCACCTTCACGCAGTGGGCGGTGTGCCATGCGCAGGTGCGACTGACCACGGGGCAGGCAATGGCCGCCCATGGCCTCCATGAACACGCGCCAATTGGCCTGAATGTCTCCCTCACGGTGGCTGGCCACCCATGCACGTGTAGTCGTCTGGTCACCGCTTTTATGTAGGCTGTTGATCTGGTCTTTACCCACGCGGCGCAGCTCACGCCACACGCACACGCTGGGCATGCCAATGGCCTGAAACTGCCGAATGCCCCAGCACGAAGCCCACGCATCTACACGGCGGTGGCCGGGCATGTCGTTTTGCTCCACATCCCACAACTGGCCTTGCACCACGTCCAGGTGGTCAGCCAGGGCGGCATGGCCCACGCTCTTGGCGATGTACTTGGCCACGTAGCCAGCGGCACCGCCATGGGTCATGCGCTTGCAGTTCACGCGGTTTTTAAAAGCGCCGGGCTCGTCGCCAAACTCGGCCAGCCACCACACCTTCATGGCCAGCTCAACGTATTGCGCCTCGGCTTCTGTCTCTGCCCAAATCAGCATGTGCCAATGGGGCGTGGCATCGTGGTGCGGCTCTGCCACACGAATGCCGTAAATCTTGATGCCCTTGCTTTTCAGGTGGGCGCGAAAGCGGCTCCAGCGGGTGCGCAGCCACTGCTGCGCATCACGCGGGGTGCTCACGCCGTCATAGCGTGGGTTGGGGTACCCGCCAGCATCATCACCATCATGCGGTGCTCATGGCCAATGTGCGCCCACTCGCGGCTCTCACCGTCAAACCACACGCCAGCGCTGGCCTTGCCCAACAACTCATCGCGCTGGGCTTTCAGGCGCTCGCGCAGCTCAGGCACAGAAAGACGCTTTGCCGGTTTGCCTTCGTGCTTAGGCTTGGCGGGTTTTTGCGCCTTCACCACTTTGCCAAGCGCTTTCATCTGCGCATGCAGCTCTTGGGCAGATTGGGGCGCGTTCATGGGCGCACCTCAACACGTACCACGCAGGCAAACCATGCATCGCCAAACTCTTGCTCAACCGCCTGCAAGGCTTGGCGGCAGTTGCTGGCCAGCACACGCAGACGGCGGCGCGTGTGGTGTTCATCAATGTGGGTGATGCGGTAGCAGTTCAAGTTGCACCTCGGTTTTTGGGCGTAAATAGTCCCGCAGCGCCTGCAAATCAGGCTCTGTCGCTGGGGTTCAAAGGGGAAAGGGAAGAGGGCGCGCTAGGCGCTGGGGGTATCAGTCAGGGGGCGGCACTCCCTGTACAAACAAATCGCCCGTCACTGGCGTTGTGTTGCGCGCCTGATGCTCGGCGCTGGCGGCGTGGTCTAGGGTGATGCGCAGCATGTCGCGGCGCACATGGCTGGACAGGGGCAGATTCACACCCGGGTCTGGCGTGGCAGAGGGCGATAGGGTGCGAGAAATTTCCAGCGTTGCCACAAAGGTGTGGCCGCACTCAGCATTCGCGCAGCAAAACACGTACTGCCGCGTCAGCACTGACATTTGCTCACTGGTGCGAATCACGCTGGGCCACTTGCAATGCGGGCACGGCAGGCGTGTGGATTCCTTGTTCGTGCCCTTCCACTGTTTGGGCTGGCTTGGCTTGTTACAGCCTTGCGCGGCTTTTCCTTCACTGGCGCGGGCGCTATCAGCCACTTGGTTCAGCTGCTTGCTGGCACGCAACGCGGCAGAGGCCAGCTCAGAATTGCTGACAGGGAAAGTGAAGGAATCAGCCATGCGCACCACCTCTAATTAGTTGCTGGCCATGTCTGCCGCAGGCAGCTCAATGCGGCCAAGGCGCTTGTATTGCGCCATGCCCATCAGGTGAATCAGGCGTGCAAAGTTGCTGGAGCTGCGGCCCTGCGCTTTGGCCTGTGCGTGCGCATCTGCCAGTTCTTGCTTGTCAAGGCGCAGGGCAATGGGCTTTTCATGCACCAAGCGGTCGACCGAGGCCGAGTGATGCCGCGTAAGTTGGGCTTGGGTGGTCATGTACGATCTTTCCCGGATAGTTACAAATTGGAATTAAAGAATTAGATGCCGGAGCTGCCATGAAACGACAACGTGCTTTCAACCCCCTTGACACCCTTGACGGTGACGAGCCCGTCACGGTCTCCATGCTTCGGGACGCTATGGATGACATGGGACAGGGCGTTGGCTTCGCCCTTGGTGGTGCTTTGCACCAGACCGGCGCGAAGCCGAGCCAGTGCCAAAGCATTGCGCTCGCACTGCATACGCTTGCGGCTAATGGCACTTTCCACGGCCCAGCGTTTGACGTCATTAGCGGGATCGTTGCTGGAATGGTCGCTCACCTTGATGGTGCGCCCGATGGTGTTGGCAAACGCGAGCTGTAACTTGCGTACAGCAGACCACCAACGCGAGCCAGTACGTGTTGCGCCAGCAGGTGTACGACGCTGAATTTCGAAATCTGCCAGAGTGATCCTTCTGGTCAGCATCGGTACACGAGTGCGCAGACGAGGGTCTGGGTGACTGGGATCTCCATTCACACCGCAGACCACCAGCAGACTATCTACATGGGTTGCGCCACCGCTGGTAATGGGCTGCACAACATCAAGGTACAGGCGTGGCACTTTGCCAGCAGGTGGGACAAGCTTGGTCATGTACTATTGGGCATAGATTGTTACAACGTGAACGCATCATATGCTCACAATAGTGAGCGGTCAATACATGCAAGATAACTTTTGTGATCTTTTTGGTGATCGCATTAAAAGCGAGCGACTGCGCTTGAACTTCCAGCAACTTGCTTTTGCAGAGGCTTGCGAGGTGTCACGTGGTGCATTGCTGAAATGGGAAAAGAACGAAGCCAGCCCCAATGCGCATGCGTTGGCATTGATGAGCAAGCTCGGCGTGGACGTGCTTTACGTTGTGACTGGTCAGCACGCGGTCGTGTCCGAAGTCAACTTGGCCCCAGCCGAGCGCGTCCTTCTTCAAGCTTGGCGTGACAGCGGGGTGAAGGGCCGCGCCTTGCTTACTGCCGCAGCCGACGTTTTAAGGCCAGATTCGTAACGACGATTTGATGCCCCAAAGCCCAAAGAGGCAGGGGTTCTATAGAGAGGGAGATCTATGTCAAACGTAATTGGTGGCGTTTTACTGCTGCTTGCCGTAGTGGTTGCTGTGATGTGCCTGATTGGGCTGATCACTCCCAAATGGCTGAAGTACTCCAAAACTGGCGATGCACCCAAGCGCTCCCGCATTGCTCTGGTGCTGCTGTTTGTACCAGTTATCTTGCTCGGCATTGGCGGGTCTTTGATTGATGAGCCTGCCAAAGAAAGCAGTGCTAGCGCTGCGGAAATAGAAAAACCAAGTCAGGCATCAGTTACCCCAGCAGTCTCTGATCAACAAGCAGCAGAGCCTGCAACTGAGACCCTTGGCATCACACCCAAAGAATTTAAGAAGCGCTTCAACACACTCGCAAAGAGTATGGATCTCCCATGGAATGCCGATTCAATGGAGATGAGCAAAGGGCCAGTCAACGACACGTACAAGCTAGTAGCCGGGACGGGCTATATGGTTGCCGTTGTTGATAAGAACGGCTTCATTACCGACGTGCACACAGGTCTGGCTGCTGGCGATGGCTCAAGTGGCGATGCAGCAGATGGACTGATTCTGATGGGGCTGGTCGCTAATGCCACCACAGATGGTGCCTCCCGCGATGAGATTGGGAAAGCTTTTGCGAGCTTGATGAAAAAGGCCATGGCCAGCATTGATAAGCCGAATGCTGCAGTTCAAAAAATCTCCGTTGGTAATCGCACATACAGCGCTACAGCAAATCGGTTGATTGGCTTCACCTTGTCTATTGCACCCAAAGAATCATGAGAACAGTCAAATTTTTTGCACTGAGCTTGGCAGTTGTTCTGGGTATCAGCGTTGCACATGCTCGCAACTACCCGTGCTCTGGAAAAAAGGGTGGTGTTTCGCACTGCCAGGGTGGCAAGTTCGTGTGCAAAGACGGCACGATCAGTGGCAGCAAGCAGGTTTGTCGATGAACCGGGTGACACATCCAGCCCCAAGACTTGAAAACGATCAGCTTAAGAACGGCGAACACCACCCAACCCATCGAAGATGTGCATTGGAGACGAGGCGCGAAGCCGCAGTACAAAAAGTACGACCAGGCAAAGTAACGACGTATCCAGGGTAGTGTTAGCGGCTCTAAAGTTGCCCTAGATCAGCAACGTTACAACTTCTTAAGACGAAATCAACTCGCCAGAAATTCCCTGTAAATCCTTTCACCTTACAGCGGAAAACTCCAACTTGTAGAAATAAAAGCTGATGTTATTCTTTGAATCCGACTTTCTTTTATTATTCTTATTCCCCTTATTATTGATAGTAGCGGTACTAAAAAATCTTGGGTTTCAGAAAATATTACCATGGATAGCTAGTGCTTCTTCAGTAATTTTTCTATATGCGTTTAGCGAAATAAGCGTAATTATTGCAATTTTTTCATTGTTGCTTAATTACTTCGCAGCTGCCTATTTGCTGAAAAATAGATCCAGGTCAGTTTTTATTTCTACGATTGTTTTAAATCTCTTGGTTTTAGGGTATTTTAAATATTCAATTCTAATTGATAAATCTTTATTTGATGGAAATTCTTCGTGGACTTGGCGGATTGCCCTTCCGTTAGGTATAAGTTTCTATACTTTTCAACAAATTGCCTTCGTGGCGGATGTTTATAGAGGTAAAGTTAAATCGTTTACTTTTAAAACATATATCCTTTTTAAGTTATTTTTTCCGCAGTTTGTTGCAGGTCCAATTACGCATTTCGGAAGAGTAGCGGCAAGTTATGAGCGGTGGCCCACATTCAATGCTCGATCTATTAAGTTTGGCTTGATTATATTTTCTATTGGGATGCTGAAAAAACTAATCGGCGACCACTTTGGAGCAATTGCGAATAACGGATTTTCTCACCAGGAGGCTTTGAGCACTTATCAAGCATGGATCTCGATGGTTGCTTTTACATTGCAGATTTATTTTGATTTCTCTGGATATAGTGATATGGCCGTTGGTGTCGCGCGGATTTTTGGCGTCAGTTTGCCGTATAACTTTAACTCACCATATAAATCAAAAAATTTAAGCGATTTCTGGCGTCGTTGGCATATCACTTTATCTCAATGGCTTCGCGATTATCTTTATATTCCATTAGGCGGTAATCGCCATGGTGCTGCAAGGATGGCTGTCGCTTTGTTTTTGACCATGGCACTTGGCGGCTTATGGCATGGTGCTAATTGGACGTTCCTTTTATGGGGCGCAGCCCATGGGCTTGCACTTATAGTTGTGCGTTTTTTTGGGTTTTCTGTACCTACCTTTGTCGGTAGATTCTTGGTTTTTTTATTCGTTATGTTGACCTGGGTGCTCTTTCGCTCTGATTCGATTTCGGGGGCAACGCAACATTATTTGTCTCTATTTGATTTTTCTAATTCTGGAATAGGCGTTGAATTTCAGCGGTTCATTGGTACGTTTCTTCCAAACTTCAATGTTGATTCGAAATTAAATATCCCAAGCCAAATTTCTGAGTTCAGCTTTATATTCGTAGCCTGTTTGCTGTGTTTCTTTGCGCCAAACTCTAGAGAAATTTCTATATGGTGCGTGGCACGCCGAGTTTATTCCTTAAAACTGGTTGAGATTCCGCTACTTGTGGCGATTATCGTTATATTGTCTGTTGCTTTTATTTCTCCGGATACTGCAAATGCGTTTATCTATTTCGAATTTTAAAATAATCGCTGTCACGGTTTTAGCGAGTGCATTATTGCTCTGGATTGGATATAGATTTGTTTGCATTCAACTAGGCTATCCCAATCCTGAGTATAAAACTGAAATGTGGCTTGGCAACACTGCGCGGATGCGGGAGTTTTTGTATGAAAAACTTCCGTCTAAGACTGGTGAAAAAACTATTTTTGTTGTGAGTGGATCTAATTCGCTGTTTTCGATCGCTAGCGATGTGCTATCTGAAAAGACAGGTTACAAAGTAAAAAACTATTCATTGCATGCAGGCATGCATATAGATATTCTGTTTTCTCAAATTAGGAACAAGGTAAAAGCTGGGGATATAGTTGTCGCCCCGCTTGAGTGGGAAGCGAGAGATAGAGTACTAATAAATCAATTTGATTATGAAAATTATCTACACTACTTTAGCCAGTCTGTGGAGCCATCTCCTTTAGTTCTTTATAATATTTTTTCAGCAGTACCATTACGACGTTGGGCAATAGGGTTTAAAACATACCTGTATCAACCTCACGATTCCGTTTCATATAGAAATTTTTATACAGATGAATCACTTAATTATACTTGGAAGCACAGGCCAGGGAACGAAAATTATACGCACAGGGCATTAAATGAATTTGGAGATATAAATATTGAATTGCCAATAACCTCTGCTACTTGGAAAGATAAATCTATTTTCAAAGTCCCGGAGAAGGCCGATTCAAAATGGCTTGAGATATTAGGTGGATGGAATGATTATTTTGAAAATAAAGGTGCTCGATTTGTTGTGACCTCTCCAATTTTATTGGAAGGAAATGGGCCAGAGATTTTTTCAAAAAATATATGGGGGAATATCGGTAATCTGCGAGATCAAATGGAGTTTACAAAAACTCCACTTTACTGTGATCCTGTATCTGCTACATTCTCAAGCATTTATCGTTACGATACCTCATACCATGCCAATGCAGAGGGGGCAAGACTAAGGTCCAAGGAGCTTGGAGAATGCATGGTTGAATTTATAAATGGTAAAGATGTTAAAACTAAAAAAATCAATCCAGATCTTGTAATTCCAGAAATAAAACATCGCCTCATTAAACAAAGAGAAAATTTCGGTTCAGGTAATATGCTCTTTCAGGTTCGGTTGCGAGAACTACATAGAATTAATGAAGAGATATCCGGCTTCCATTCGAAGACTGGAAGTTATCCTAAATCATCGGTTAATGAGAGTTGGGGGTTGCCTGTGGGCATGAATATTAGTATGCGCGATGATTTGGGGGTAACCTACTGGTCTAATGGATTGAGTTATAAACTGATTGCCAAAGCGCCGAAGACAGAATGTGCGGTTGTGGTGGCAAATTGGCCTGAAATGGTTGATCCAGTTGGCCTAGAAAATGATGACGGCACACAGTGCTCTGGTTTTGGATATTGGACAGATGAACAAAAACTTAGATAAAAGTGAAGCTCTCTAAGAGCCGCTAACACCACTTACCTTTGAGACCGGCACGAAGCATTTATGCTTCGTGTCCTCATGGCAAGACAACCCGTTAGCAAAGAGCTGTGGCGACAACTGCAGCCTCCGATTCCCACTTTCACCCCATCGGCCTAAGGGGGCTCACGAAAGGTCGGCGTGAGAGATGAGGCTGCACTCAACGGGGCATCCTGTTTGTGCTGCACGCCGGCTTCCATGGCAAGACCTTCCCCAGTCCTTGGGCTATGGTAGGGGCATGACTTACTGGCGACGCTTGCGTGACCGGAATCAATCCCTGCGGTGGCTGGCCTGCCAGGCAGAGCACGCAAGCGGCCTGCGAAACTCCATGCGGACAAAGGTTACGACTACCGCGCTGTCGTGCTGACCTCAGACGACGAGGAATCGCCAGCCGGATTGCGCGACGAGGAGTTGAGAGCAGCGAAAAACTAGGCAGGCAGCGCTGGGTCGTCGAGAGAACACACGGATGGTTTGCGGGGTTTGGCAAGCTGCGAATCCGATTTGAAAAGCGCTTGGACATCCACGAGGCGTTACTGAAGTTGGCTGCCGCAATCATCTGCGCACTCTATCGTGGATAGGTGGTATTAGCGGTGCTTAATGCTTAAGTTGCGTCAAGTTGATGTGAGTCTGCTTCCCCGCTCCATCTGCGCCTTGCTCGTCCAGCCACTGCCGTCATTCAAGCTGTGCGTCACCTCTTTGACCAGCCAGTCATCCCCGTCAATTTCTTCTTTCCACCCGCTGACCTTGATGGGTGACTGCGCCGTAATCTCAGGGCGGCCCATGGCCAGCGCCAGCTCAAACGTGGCCATGCCGCGCTCGATGCGCTGGCGCTCGGCCTTGGCGGCATCCAGCGCGTCTTTCTCACTGGCGTAGGTTTCTTTGAGCGTTTTGGTGTTGCCATCTTTCTTGCCTGTCGCCCATGCCCCTGCAGCTGGAAATTTTGCAGTCAGGGAGCGCAGCATTCCCTTCTTGAGCATGGTTCGAATACCGCCAGCTTCTTTGTCGTAGCCAACGATGCGGTCACCATCGTTGCGGTAACTGGACATTTCGATTTCGCGCTCATGTCCATCGCGGGCCTTGTAGAAGTATCGAATGGGCTTGGCTAAATTTCGCGTAACTTTGCGCTTTTCCCACCGATCCCCGTCAGGGCCAACTTGATGACGAATGTTGCGAATGTTGTCTTTGCGCAGTTCAATGGAAATTGTGCGACCCAAACGCTTTTGTGCTTGCGGCCCAAGCTGACGGGTGAGCGGCGATAGCCAGTGTTCCAGGTGGTCAAGATCATCCATCACTTACTGTCCAACTACATCGACAGGCGGCCATGCAGCCAACTGTTTGCCACTGAGGTACAGCGCAGTCACTTCATCGTGCGGCTGCTTGTCAAAGCTCGGAGGCTCCAGGCGGTGCACCAGCTCGAAAGCACCGGCAGGGCCGTCTTGCAGGGGACGGGCAGACACGCTTTCAGAAAGCTGCAGATCCATCACCAGATCCAGCGCCGAGGTGTTGAGGTATTCAGCCTCGATCTTGATGGCTTGCTTTTGCCGTTCAGGGTGCTTGAGTAGTTCGGACTGGTGGGCGCGCAGCCAGATCAGCGTGGGGCCAATGATGGCGTCAGGGTGACCGGTGAAGTCACAGAACACCAGGCGCAAGGTGTAGCTCCACTGCCAGCCCAGCGCTGCAGTGCCCGTGGTGGCGATAGAGCCACCGATCACAAACATCTGCAGCTTTTCTGGGTCACGCTGGTATTGGGGCAGCGCAGCGGTCAGGTGGGTGCGAAGGCTAGGGGGTTTGCGCATGCTCGGCCTCTTGCAAAACTGCACGCCACTTGTCGTAAGCGGTTTTTACCTGGTTGTACTGGGCGATGCAGAAGTTGAGCTCGCGGATGGATGCGTCACCGTCGTGGGGAATGGCGGCAAGATCTGCTGCTGCCGCTGGGTCAAGTTGGGCGTGCGCGGTTGCAGCTCCAGTGCCGGAAACTCCGGCGGGCTGTAGTCCGTGGCTGGTGCAGCTGGCGGGCACGACAGGGACGCGCACGCCGACAGTGCCAGCACGCAGGCCAGCGACAAGGGTGTGGTGGGTTTCATTGGCTTGGCCTTGGTCTTGGTTGAGTTGGGTGCGCAGTTGGGACAGCTCACGGCGCAGATCCTTTTCCAGCTGGGCTTTTTCATCGCGCAGCCAGGCAGAGGTGCGGGCAGCGCGTTGTTGCAGATCCTGCAGCTCGGCTTTGGCAGCAATGGCCACGCTGCGGCCTTCGTACAAGACGCCTGCGTAAAAGCCTGCGATCAGCAAGATGGCGTAGAGCAGTGCGGTGCTCAGCAGGCCAGAGTCAATGAAGCCCTCGGACTTCAGGTCGGGCTTTGGCGCGGACACCATGCCGGGACGCCACATAGGTACTTGGTGACTCATAAAACCCCCGTGCAAGCGGCATGGCGCTTGAGTTGACGTGTCCAGACACCAGCGCAGCGCCTATTGCCAGGCGTGCTGCAGTCAAACCTTGCAGAAAACTTGTAGAGCAGATATGCGTTGCAAGCCTGCGCGTAGTTGCCCGCCTGGTAGCTCTTGCGCATTGCGCTGTTCCACCAGCGGCTGCAGCCTCGGTCGCTAGCAGTCCTCACAAACATCGAAAATATGTGGCTTGATTGCAGAAAAACTAAATTTCTCCAAGGGTGTTAGCAGCCCAGCTATCACGGCCCTAATAGTTGTTTCATAATCCGCCGCCGTGACAGTTTTAGCCCGCACTGTCACGAAACTGGCACAGAAGAGAATTTTTTGCACAGTCGTAAAGCGGGGTGCTTTATTAAGTTATTGATTTTATTTATTTAAATCTGACTTAACGCTGATGGTCACGGCGATTTAATTGACCCATGTAGAGGAACACCATGTACAAAAACCTCGCAGCCACGCTCGTGGCCGCTTGTTTTGTCGTCAGCGCGTCAGCGCAAACCCCCAAACCCACAGCTTCTGCCAGCCAGACACCGCTCAAAGCGGCGTTTGTCTACGTCACGCCTGTACTGCCTGCGGGCTGGACACGCCAGCACGAAGAAGGCCGCCTGCAACTGGAGCGCGACCTGGCCGGCAAAGTGCAGACCACGGCGGTGGACAACGTGGCCGAAGGCCCAGATGCCGAGCGCGTGATTCGCGATCTGGCAGCGCAGGGCAATCAGCTCATCTTCACCACCAGCTTTGGCTATATGGAGCCAACGCTGCGTGTGGCGCGTGAGTTTCCGAACGTCAAGTTTGAAAACATCACGGGCTACAAGCAGGCCGACAACGTGGCCACGGCCAATACCCGCCATTACGAAGGGCGTTACCTGTCTGGCGTGGCGGCAGGCCGCATGAGCAAGACGGGCGTAGCCGGTTTTGTGGCGGGCTTTCCCATTCCCGAGGTGGTGCAGGGCGTGAATGCCTTTGTGCTGGGCATGCGCAGCGTGAACCCCAAGGCGCAGGTCAAGGTGGTGTGGCTGAACGCCTGGTTTGACCCCGCACGCGAACGCGAGGCCGCCATGGCGCTGATGGACCAGGGCGCTGATGTGCTGTCCTTTCAGGTGGCGACCACGGCAGTCATGGCAGCGGCGCAAGAGCGCGGCAAGATGGCCATCGCCTTTCACTCCGACATGCGCAAAGATGCGCCTGATGCCCAGTTGATGGCCATCACCCACCATTGGGGCAACTACTACGCTGCGCGCGCCAAGGCGGTGCAAAACGGTACGTGGAAGCCGGGCGACACCTGGGGTGGTGTGAAAGAGAGCATGGTGCGCGTAGAGCACTTTGGCCCCAAGTTGCCACAAGCCGTGCGTGATGAGGTGCTGGCACGCCAGAAAGAAATGGCCGCAGGCAAGCTGAAACCTTTTAAGGCCGTGAAAGCTGCAATTCGCGACAACCAAGGCAAAGAACGCGTTGCCAAGGGTGCGCAACTCACTGACGAGCAGCTACACCACATGGACTGGCTTGCAGAAGGCGTGATTGGCAGCGTCAAGTAACGCGGCACCTGTGCGTGCGGGCGGTAAATACGTAGACTGTGCACAGCGATTACGCCGGAAAATCAGGAGCGCCTTGCGCACGTAATTGCTAGGCTTTGGCATGATTCATGCGTAAAAAGCAATCAATATCAGCGCAAGCTGCTCCTGAAATGTGTGCAACCGTAGAGAGTGCCGTGTCCATGAAAATCTACCGCAGTGCCTTGCTCCGCTTTGCCCCAGATGGCAGCCCCGTGTATGACAGCGACGGGCTGCTGGCGGTAGCGCCTGACGCCAAGGGCCAGGAGCGGGTGGTTGCGGCAGGCAGCTGGCAGGCGTTGCAATCGCAGTATGTGAACCAGCCGGGCGCAGTGCTCGTCGCCCTGCCGGGCCGGCTGATTGCCCCCGGTTTTGTGGACATGCACATCCACTACCCGCAAACCGATGTGATTGGCGCTCCGGCCGATGGCTTGCTGCCCTGGCTGGAGCACTACACCTTTCCGCATGAATCGCGCTTTCATGACCGAGCCTATGCCGACAGCGTGGCCACGTTTTTTCTGGATGAATTGCTGCGCAATGGCGTAACTACGTCGCTGACTTTTGCCACCTCGCACCCCGCATCGGTGGATGCCATCATGCACGCCTCACAACAGCGCGGCATGCGCATGATGGCAGGCAAGGTGCTGCAAGACCGCAATAGCCCGGATGGCGTGCGCGATGCCACCGAGCAGAGCTTGATCGATACCGAAAACCTGATTGAGCGCTGGCACGGCGTAGACCGTTTGGGCTATGCCATCACCCCACGTTTTGCGCCCACCAGCACGCCAGAGCAATTGCGCGGGGCAGGTGAGCTGGCGGCCAAGTACAAAGATGTGTGGGTGCACTCGCACGTCTCAGAAAACCTCGATGAAATCCGCTGGGTACGCCAGCTGTATCCGCAAGCCCGCAGCTACTTGGATGTGTACAACGGCTTTGGCCTGATGCGCGAGCGTGCCGTGTACGCCCATTGCATCTGGCTGGACGACACCGACCGCGCACTGATGCGCGAAACCCACACGGCTGCGGCCATCAGCCCGACCAGCAACCTGTTTCTGTCCAGCGGTTACTTTGATTATTTGAAAGCCGATGCTGCAGGCTTTATGTATGGCCTGGCCAGCGATGTGGGCGGCGGCATGAGTTTTTCACCATTTCGCACCATGCAGGCCGCTTACATCGTGGGCCGTGAGCAGCACAGCAAAGCGGGGTTGAGCCTCAAGCCCGCCCACCTGTGGTGGCAGCACACAGCAGGTGCGGCCAGGGCGCTGGGTCTGGAGGGTGTTATTGGCAATTTGCAGCCCGGTTGCGAAGCAGATTTTGTTGTCATCAACCCTGTCTGCACCCCGCTGCTGGCGCGCAAGACACAGCAAACCGCATCGCTGGATGAGCTGCTATTTGCCATGATCGTGCTCGGGGATGACCGCTTGATTGAGCAAACCATTGTTTCTCAAGCAAAATAGCGCGATTGCGCTGATATAAAAAGCGCTTCATGCTATACAAAATTCAGCGAAACAGGACACTTTCATGAGCATCATGAGCGACAAATGGATCCGTAAAATGGCGGAGCAGCACGGCATGATCGAGCCGTTTGAGCCCGGTCAGATTCGCGAAGCCGACGGCAAGAAAATCATCAGCTACGGCACCTCCAGCTACGGCTATGACATTCGCTGCGCACGCGAGTTCAAGGTGTTCACCAACATCCACAGCACCGTGGTGGACCCCAAGAATTTTGACGAAAAGAGCTTTGTGGATTTTGAGGGTGACTACTGCATCATCCCCCCCAACAGCTTTGCACTGGCCCGCACGGTGGAGTACTTTCGCATTCCACGCGATGTGCTGACCGTGTGCCTGGGCAAGAGCACTTATGCGCGCTGCGGCATCATCGTGAATGTGACGCCGTTTGAGCCAGAGTGGGAAGGCTATGTGACGCTGGAGTTTTCCAACACCACGCCACTGCCCGCCAAGATTTATGCAGGCGAAGGCTGCGCGCAAGTGCTGTTCCTGCAAGGCAATGAGCCGTGCGAAACCAGCTACAAGGACCGTGGCGGCAAGTACCAGGGTCAGCACGGCGTGACTTTGCCGCGTACTTGATTGGCAAGGTATTCCCAACAAAAAAGCGGGCCAGGTAGCCCGCTTTTTTGTTGGGCTGCACGGCCTCAGTCGGTACGGTGTACCCGGTTGCGGCCAGCGCGTTTGGCCTCGTACAAGGCTTCGTCACTGCGCTTGATCATGCTGTGCAGATCATCGGTGGCCTCTTCGCTGCGCAAGCTGCTCACGCCAGCGCTGACGGTGATGTGGCCCACTGTCGGTATGGGGGTGCGTTCAATACTCTCTAGAAGTTCTTGGGCCAGCCGCTGTGCAGCGCTGGCGCTGGTATCAGGCAGCAGCAGTACAAATTCCTCACCGCCAATGCGTGCGACGATGTCTGCTTGGCGCGTGCGCTGGCGCAGGATGTCTGCCAGATTGGCCAAGACGCTGTCTCCCACATCGTGGCCAAACTGATCGTTGACGGATTTGAAGAAGTCAATATCCAGGCTGATCATGCTCAAGGGGCGGCCACTGCGGCGTGCCAGGGCCAAAGCCAGGGTGGCCTGGGTGTCAAAGCCACGGCGATTGAGAAGCTGGGTGAGTGCATCGGTATTGGCCTGGCGCTGCAATTCGGCATTGGCTGCTTGCAGCTCTTGCGTGCGCCGGTGTACCTGCCTTTGCATCTCTTCATTGGCGCGCAGCAACTGGGCTGTCATGGCTGACAAGGCCTGAGAAAGTTTGAAGACTTCGCGGTTGCTATGAAGCAGCGGAATGCTGGCTGAGTGCGTGTGGGCCTGAATCTGGCTGGCGGCCTGGGCCAGTTGCTTCAAATCATCGCTCACATGTCTGGCCAGGTACCAGGCTATCAAGGCGGTCAGCATGCCTGCAATGCCAGCAAAACCAAGGGACAGCCACAGCATGCGGTTGGCGTCTGCATAGGCAGCTTCAACAGGTTGGCGCGCCACAATCCACCAGCCCAAGTCATTGGCCGGGCTGGGTGTAGGGAGCTGCACAGCGGAAGTGAGGAAAGGCTGGGCCTGATCTTTCCATTGCACCAAGTTGGCATTGGGGCTGTTGCGCTCCATGACCTCAGGCAGGCTTTGGTCAAGTTGGGAGTAAGGCGCCGTCACGCCATTGGGGGCGTAGATCAACGTACCGGCTTTATCGAAAATGAAAATGCTTTGCTGGTTGTTTTTTGCCGCACCTTGTTGCAGCCGCTCGACCGCATCGCGTGCCCAGTCCCAACTGCTGTGAATGCCCAGAACACCCAGCAAAGATCCGTCAGGGCCGAGGATGGGTGCCGCAAAGTCCATCACACGCAGTGCTTCTGCAGAAGCTGACTTTTGCAGCAAATCGGCCAGTTGCTTGGAGGCGTAGACCTCGCTGATGAACGGGCCACTTTGGGCGTACTGAAACCAAGGGCGTTGCGAGACATCTGCGCCCTGCAGCAAATGCCCCGTGGCGTTTTGCACGTTTCCGCGCACGTCGGCCACCCCAATCCACACGTTATGGGGATTGATGTGCTGCATGCGGCTGAGCATATCGGCCACACCGCGTGAGGCCAAACCTTGTTCCCACAATTCTTTGGATGCAGCCAGCACCTGCGCACGGCGGCTTTGTTGCTGCAAATCTTGCTGCAGCATTGTGGCGGTATTGCTGGCCACGATATGCAAGGCGGTAGCGGCTTGTTGCTGCAAACGCCACTTCAGAAATTCACCCGCCAGTAAACAAAGCACCACGGCCAGAAATACCGAAAAACCACCAAATACCAGCGCAATTTGAGTTTGAAGGCTCCGGTAGGGGGCGGTGGTTGGCAGCATGAATTGTGTGGTGCGCAGAGGGCGAGTTAAATCAGGGCCGCAGCAACGGATGGGCGGCGGCATGGAGTGTTTGCAAAAAAAGCTGGAGCGTCAAGTAGCGTGTTTGTCAGTCAAGAATCCTTGAGGTGGTCGCTGTATATGAAAGTCCTACAACGACTTGGCATGCATCACGCTACGCAGGGTGTGAGCGAAAAACTAGCATTCACGCATTGCATGACGGATTTTCGATATGAGCGAGCAAAAACTGAATCACGTGTTTTTTAGTCTGTTTTTGCGTGGCTGGCTGTTTTTTGGTGCAGCTGTCTTGCTGGTTTGGCAATTCATCACATTCATGGACGTAGTGCAGATGCACACTGCACGGGCGCAAAATGTGAGCCGCTCCGCCAGTTGGTCCAACCAGCCTGTGGGGACTATGCCGCAGGCGTCGCACGAGCAAGAGCAAGTGGCGCAGCACGAATGACGATGAATACAGATACAGGTATGTCGCGCGCAGCGCTACCTTAGGGTGTCGAGGAGACAACGATGAAATGGGAAGGCAATCGCCAGTCGGACAACGTGGAAGACCGGCGCAGTGGCGGCGGTGGGGCACCCATGCTGGGTGGCCGCAATATCGGGATCGGTACGATCGTGATTGCGCTGGTCGGCGGCTGGGTACTTGGTGTGAACCCATTGACGATTTTGGGCGTTATCAGTGGTGGCGGCGGTATGCCTGCGACGCAGCAGCAAGCACCAGCGCAAGCGCCTCCGGCCAATGACACCATGGCTAAGTTCGTATCTACCGTTCTGGCAGATACGGAAGATGTGTGGACGCAAATTTTTCGGCAAGGCGGGGCAACTTACCAGGACCCTCGATTGGTCTTGTTCCGCGGTGCCATCGCTACGGCATGTGGCACTGGCCAGTCAGCCATGGGCCCTTTTTATTGCCCGGGTGATCAAAAAGTCTACATTGACCTGTCTTTTTATGACCAGCTGAAAAACCAGCTGGGCGCTCCCGGCGACTTTGCCCAGGCGTACGTGATTGCGCATGAGGTCGGTCACCATGTGCAGAACTTGCTGGGTATTTCTGGCCAGGTTGATCAAATGCGTGGACGTGTCAGCAAGGTGGAATACAACAAGCTGTCCGTCAAGCTGGAGCTGCAGGCAGATTGTCTGGCCGGTGTGTGGGCGCACCATGCAGACAGCCAGCGCCAAATTCTGGAGCAAGGGGATGTCCAAGAGGCCATGAACGCCGCTGCAAAAATTGGTGACGATGCATTGCAAAAGGCGCAGACTGGCCAGATCGTGCCCGATAGCTTTACGCACGGCAGCAGTGCGCAGCGTCAGCGCTGGTTTAAAACCGGTTTGCAGACGGGAGCCGTTCAGTCGTGTGACACTTTCTCTGCCAGCACCTTGTAGCAAAAATGCGCTTTAAGTGAGGTTTTATTTCCACGGAATCCGCGAAGAAACGCTGGATTTAAAGACCTCACAAGGTGCTTGGCGTTCACAGTGCGACAATAGCACCCTCAATGACAAGTTCTTTTTCCTCTTTACTCTTGGCGGAGCCTCTGGCACGCGCCGTGGCCGAAATGGGCTACGAGTCCATGACCCCCATCCAGGCCCAGGCGATTCCGGTGGTTTTAACCGGCAAGGATGTGATGGGAGCAGCGCAAACTGGCACGGGTAAGACCGCTGCTTTTTCGCTGCCACTGCTGCAACGTCTGATGCGGCATGAGAACACCTCTGCATCTCCGGCCCGTCACCCCGTTCGTGCTTTGGTGCTTTTGCCAACACGTGAGCTGGCCGATCAGGTGGCTCAGCAAATTGCGCTGTACGCAAAGCACACCAAACTGCGCAGCACTGTGGTTTTTGGCGGTATGGATATGAAACCCCAGACGCTGGAGCTGAAAAAAGGCGTGGAAGTCTTGGTGGCAACGCCGGGCCGCCTGCTGGACCACATTGAAGCCAAGAATGTGGTGCTCAATCAAGTTGAATATGTGGTGCTCGATGAGGCTGACCGCATGCTGGACATCGGGTTCCTGCCCGATTTGCAGCGCATCTTGAGCCATTTACCCAAGACACGAACTACGCTGCTGTTCAGTGCAACGTTCTCGCCTGAAATCAAGCGTCTGGCAGGCAGTTACCTGCAAGACCCCGTCACCATTGAAGTCGCTCGCCCCAATGAGACGGCCTCGACGGTGGAGCAGCGTTTCATTGCCGCCAATGACGACGACAAGCGCCGTGCCATCTGTGAAGTGCTGAAAGAACGTGGAATTCGCCAAGCGTTCATTTTTTCCAACAGCAAGCTGGGATGCGCCCGTTTGACCCGTGCTCTGGAGCGCGATGGCTATCGCGCAACGGCGTTGCATGGCGACAAGAGCCAGGATGAGCGTTTGAAGGCGCTGGAAGCCTTCAAACAAGGCGAAATGGATCTGCTCGTGTGTACCGACGTGGCTGCACGTGGCCTGGACATCAAAGATGTGCCTGCCGTGTTCAATTACGACGTGCCATTCAACGCTGAAGACTATGTGCACCGCATTGGCCGTACAGGCCGCGCTGGTGCAACCGGTCTGGCTGTGACGATGGTGAGTAGCTCGGATACCAAATTGGTGGCTGATATCGAAAAGCTGATCAAGAAAAAGATCACTGTCGAAACCATTCAATTGCCTGATGCCCGCCGTTTCCGTGATCGTGACAACCAGCGTGAAGTGGCTGGCCGTGAAGAGGTGCAACGCAGCGCTTCTGTACCAGGCACCCGCCCTATGCGCGGTGCACGCCCTGTGCGCAGTGCTCCGGCAGACCCCTTCTTTGATAAGCCTTATCAGGAGCGAGAGTCTTACACCCCCGCATGGGACGCCAGCCCTGCAGCGCCAAAAACGGCTGCGGGCGTGAAGTCCAAACGCAAGGTTGCGGCCTTGTTCAAGCCCATGGGTAGCTTCTAACAAGTCGCTGCACCCATAAAAAAACCACGCCATTGAGCGTGGTTTTTTTATGGGTGCAGCTCTGGTTTATCCAGGTTTTTGTGCCTGCTCGCAGTGAATTTGGTGCAAATGCCGCTCTGCAAAATCACTGCTAATTTCCATGGCGCTGAGACAACCTCCCCATACACAGCCAGTGTCCAGTGCCATGAGATTGGGGCGGTTGATCAGTCCTAATGTTGACCAGTGGCCAAAAGCAATAATGTCATTCATTGTTTTTCGCTCGGGACATTCAAACCAGGGGATTAATCCCGCAGGGGCTGCATCTGCAGATTCAGAGCTTTCAAAATCCATCACACCATCGGCAGAGCAAAAGCGAATGCGTGTCAGCGCATTCACAATCACGCGCAGCCTGTCAGCGCCGACCCATTGCGCATCCCACTGATTGGGGGTGTTGCCATACATATGCATGAGAAATTCAGGCAAGGCATCGCTTTTGATCTGCTGATGTACTTCACCGGCCAGTGCCAGCGTGTCTGCAAGGCTCCATTGAGGCAATACACCTGCATGCACCATCAATAATCGTTGACCTGAAGCACTCTCTAAGCAGCGCGCCAAAGGTTGCTGTGAAACCCAGTGCAATAGGTCAGAGCGATCCGGGGCATTCAAAATACTTTGCAGCGTGTCGCGTTTACCTGGTTTGCGAACACCATAAGCACTGGCCAGCAGGTGCAAGTCATGATTGCCCAGCAAGGGTTTGACGGCATCACCTAGTTGCATGCAGCGGCGCAAGACCTCGGCCGACTCAGGCCCTCGATTGATCAGGTCTCCCAGTAAATACAAAGTGTCCCGGCTGGGTGAGAAGGAGATTTGGTGGAGCAGTTTTTCCAAAGCGCTATCGCATCCTTGGATGTCACCAATTAAGTAAGTGGACACTTTCTTTGCTTTCTTGATAATTCAATAGGAATACATCATTTGCAATGACAGGTATTCAATAGGCGTAGTGTAAATTGCAGATGGGGTGTGCTGTAGCCCACAACGTGCAGCAATGAGAAATTGAATAAAATTTTTCCATTAAATAATGGGGTTTTTATTTTTTATAAATACTTGTGTGCGTATTCATAAAAAACACATTGGTATATATAATTTTTGCACCTAACTAAAGGAAGTACGACATGAGCTCTTATAAAGATCTTTTGAAGCAACGTGAAGCACTGGAAAAGCAAATTCAAGAAGCGCGTAAGCGTGAATTGGCAGAGGCTGTTAGCAAGGTGCGTGGCTTGATTGAAGAGTATGGTCTGAGTGCTGCTGATGTATTTCCTGCCGCGCGCACTGCACGCAGTAGTTCCGCTGGTTCCAAAGTTGCGCCTAAATACAAGAATCCTCAAACAGGTGAAACGTGGACAGGGCGTGGCAAAGCTCCAAAGTGGATTCAAGACCAAGACCGCAGCAAGTTTGAAATCTAAAGAGTCTAAAAAAACCCGCAGTAGCGGGTTTTTTTATGCGTCGACCGACATGCCGTTGTTATCTTTTAAGTAGTCAGCAGCTGACCTTTTAGAGCGGCTCACACGATTCAGGAAATTAAAAGTTTGCGGCGAATACGAGGCCAGAAGTAGCACGCAGCAGACAGTACGCCGCACGCTTAAGTGCGATCAAACAAGGCAACGACGTATCAAGGATGCAGCCCACGGCTTTTGGGCAGAAGTGTGTGGGGCAGGGTGATAGGAGTGAGCTGCTTAAATAGTGAGCAGATTTTGCGGCGTATCAGACTTATCTGTCTCTGTGAGTGCACACCTCACGTATTTCAGCGCCACAATTTGGCGCATGAGAAAACAAGTACTGATTGCTGGGGGCGGTATTGCAGGTATGGCGGCCGCATTGGGTGCATCGCATGCGGGCTGGGATGCACGCTTGTTTGAACGTGCGCCCCAATTTTCTGAAGTGGGCGCGGGCGTGCAGTTGGGGCCGAACGTGGTGCGACGTTTGCAGGCCTGGGGCCTGCAAAAAGCTTTGCAGCAAGTGGTTGCATTGCCCCAGCAACTGGTGGCACGCAGTGGCATCAACGGAAAAGTTCTTGCCAGTGCACCGCTGGGGCAATCCATGGTGGAGCGTTATGGCGCAGCCTACGTAACGATTCACCGTGCTGATTTGCACGGTGTGTTGCACCAGGCGGCGCAGCAGCGCGCAGACATCTTTATCAACCCTGGGCAAGAGGTGAGCGAATTGCTGGGGACAGAGCGTGTCACCACCATCCGCACTTCGGCCAATAAGGTGGTGGAAGGTGATGCGCTGATGCTGGCCGATGGCGTATGGAGCAAATTGCGTGGTCCCCTGTTGGGCGACAGCAGCCGCCCGCGTGTGTCGGGGCACCTGGCATACCGCGCGCTCCTGCCTATGACCGACGTGCCTGTGGGCTGGCGCAGCAATGAGGTGACGGTGTGGCTAGGCCCACGCATGCACGCGGTGCATTACCCGGTGCGGCGTGGAGAAATGATGAACATCGTAGTCATCATTGAAGGGCCTGCGCCGCAAGACATGGAGCATTGGGATCATGCCGCCAATGCGCAGGCGCTGGAGCAAGCCCTTAAGCATTGCTCCAGCAATTTGCAGGATCTGGTGCGCAGTGTGCCTGCAGCTGGAGCGCAGTGGCGGCTGTGGCCCTTGTCTGACCGTGCCCCTTTGCAAGGGCCAGAAGGCATGGCCAAGGGGCTGGTGGGCTTGATTGGCGATGCAGCACACCCAATGCGGCCTTATCTGGCGCAAGGTGCGGGCATGGCGATTGAAGATGCCGCAGAGTTGCAGCGTGCGCTGGCGATGGATGACCTGGAGGTGGAGCTGCGACTGCGTCGCTACGCCATCAACCGCTGGGAGCGCAATGCGCGCGTGCAAGCGCGCTCCATTCGCAATGGCAATATCTTTCATGCTACCGGGCCTGTGCGCTGGGGGCGCGATCTGACCATGCGCATGCTCGGCAGCCAGCTGATGGATTTGCCGTGGCTGTACCGGGGCGATGGCTCTAGCGCCAGCAGCTTGTAGGCGCTACGTTCGGGCAGCTTTCAGCAAGGGCGATGCAGGCAGCAGCCGGTATGCCGTAGATGCCGCTGCCAGCCATAGTGCAATCGTGAGGGCTACCGCCGTGTAAGGCTCCCAGGCGTGGCGGATGGCCCATGCCGCCACGATGCCGGTGAACCACTGCATCAGCGCCACGCCCAAAAACATGGCCATGGTGAACAGGGACAGGGCCCGCCCTGTCATGTGGTTGGGGTAAGAGGTACGCACATCGGCGTATTGCAGCAGGCCGTACCCCGAGAGCATGGCCATGGCCACCAGGGTCAGCACATTGGCTACCGGTTGCTGCCACAGCGCCAGCACCACGAACAGTGCTGCCATGCACAGCGAAAAATTAACCAGCCATTGACGCCGGCGCAGGGTGCCGGGGTCTAGGCGGCCGAAGACCGCAGGACTGAACAGCGAAATCAGTGACACCAAGAAGGCCACATGTCCGCTGCTCACTAGGCTGAAGCCATGGCGCTCCATTAGCAGTGGCCCAATCCACAACCCGCGCAACGACAAAAAAGCGGCGTAGCACGACATGCCCAGCACCAGCATGCCCCAGGTGTAGGGAAGGGTGAGCAGCTCTGCCATGCGGATAAAGGCCCGGCCCCACGATTCTTTGGCCGTGCTGGCGGCCTGTGGCAAAGCGGGCTCATGCACTTTGAAAAAAATCAGCAGCCACGACAGTACGCACAGACCGCTGAGCAGCCAGAACCCGCTGCGCCAGCCGCCTATCTCGACCACCCATGCCAGCGGTGTACCAGTAAACAGCAGACCCAGTCCGCCTACGCCCATGGACAGGCCCGAAATGAAGGCAAACCGCTCAGCCGGAAAATGGCGCGCAATGAAGATGGTGCAGGCCAGAAAAGCCGGGGAGCAGCCCACGCCAAGCATGAGTTGGCCCAGCATCAACCAGCCATAACTGGGCGCGGCAGCCGAGAGGGCAGAGCCCAAGGCTGCCAGCGGAAAAGCGCACAGCACCGTGCGGCGCAGGCCGTACAAATCCATGCCAATGCCCATCATGAGCTGGGCGACACCAAAAGACAGGCCAAACAGCCCGGCAAATGCGCCTAAAGAGCTGGCGCTGATGCCAAAGTCCTGCTGCAGGCCCTGGGCCAGGATGGCGGTGATGGTGCGAAAGGCCTGGCTGAGTGCAAAGCCGCTGAGTAATGCCAAAAGCATGATCCACAGCTGACGCTGCATGGTGCTGGGTGCTGTGTTGGGGGTGTTATTGGGCACGTGGCTGTCTCCTGGCCGCAAGGGTAGCGCGCGGCGTTTACAAGAACTGTCGCCACTGTGTAGGGATTTGCCCTTGGCGGGGTCTTTGGAGTGGCATAAAGTGGCTGCCATGAGCACTCGCACCTCCCCCTCTTCAGCACCTTTGGTCTTGCACTACACCCTGCGTCAATCCGCGCTGGGGCAGGTGCTGGTGGCGGCTACACCCAAAGGTATCGCGGCTGTATTGCTGGGCGATAGCAAGTCTGCATTGATCAGCGACTTGCAGCAGCGCTATCCCAAAGCACAACTGGATACGGGCGGCCCGCTGCTGCACCGCTGGAGCGATACGGTGCTGGAGATTTTGGAGCACCCCACGCTGCAGCATGTTGTACCTTTGGATGTGGTGGGTGGCACCGACTTTCAGCGCAAGGTCTGGAAGGCGCTGCGCAGCATTCCCCCCGGGCAAACACGCACGTATACCGAGCTGGCCAAGGCCGCAGGCCAGCCACAGGCGGTACGCGCCGTAGCCAGCGCCTGTGCGGCCAACCCTTTGGCGGTGCTGGTGCCATGCCACCGCGTGCTGCGCAGTGATGGTGGCTGGGGCGGTTACCGCTGGGGGCTGGAGCGCAAGCAGCAGTTGCTGCAGCAAGAAGGCGCTATCTGAAAATCAAAATAAATAGCTGCTTGCGTATGTACTGCAAGCGTTTGCATATTAAAAGACCTTGAAAGCAATACTGAGTAAGCGCTGATAGCTCTGTTTATGAGAGTTGTGGTGCAAGTCTTTCAGTGCGCAATGCCCGGCAGTTCGGGCTGTGTTTGCTCGGTCGATGTGCGTTGCAGCAAGGCAGGCACGTGCTGGCGCTGGCTGCTTTGAATCATCTGCAGCAGGTCATAGCGGGGCTGGGGAATGTGCCAGCGTGTCTGCAAATCGCTGTGCATGCGCAGCAGCAAATGTGCAGTCATCTCGGCATCGGCCAAAGCGCGGTGGGCTTTGTCGGCTGGGGGTAAATCCAGAAAACGCACGATGCGGCCCAGCGAGTGGCTGGGCGCCTGCGGATACAGGCGGCGCGATAGCAGCACGGTGCAGGCAAAGGGTTGCGAAGCATCGCAATCTGCGCGCTGCAGCTCGTCAACCCAGAACTTGCGGTCAAACGATGCGTTGTGCGCCACCATGGGGGTGTTGCCGACAAAGGCTGCCGCCTGGCGCATGACAGTGTCTGCGGGCGGCGCAGCTTGCAGCATGGCGTCGCTGATACCGGTGAGCTGGGTGATGTTCCACGGCATGCGCTGGCCAGCGTTCATCAGGCTTTGAAAACTATCCACCATGCGCCCACCCTCAATCACCACAATGCCTACCTCGGCGGCGCGTGCGCCGTGGGCGGGGCTCATGCCGGTGGTTTCAAAGTCGATGATGGCGATGCGGTCGGTCATATGGTTTTGATAGCTTTTGGCGCTTGAAGCATAAGCGTTAAAGGCAGGCTCGGCTGAAGAGCGATTTGTCTCAGATATGCATCGACCTCATCAGGCTGTTTCGGCTTACAAGCTGCGTAAAACGGCACGCACTGGCGACGCATCGGCTTGCATGAGTTTGAGCGGCAGGGCAATCAGTTCGTAGTCGCCCTCTGGCACGGCATCCAGCACCAGATTTTCCAGCACCCGCAGATTGCGTGCACGCACCAGCATGTGGCTGTCCAGCGTCTGGCTGCTGGCGGGGTCAATGCTGGCGGTGTCAATGCCGATGAGTTGTACCCCCAGATCAGCCAGCCTGTCGATGGTGTGGGGGGCAAAGCCGGTGAGCTGATCGTGCCAGTGCTGGGGTGCCTGGGCATAGGTGCGCACCAGCACGCGTGCGGGCAGATCAGGTGTGATGGCGTGGGCAATGTGCTGCCACTCGATCAGTGGCCCGCAGGCGATGGCATGAATGACGCGGCAGGGGCCTATGTAGGCGGCCAGATCGACAGCACCCATGGCAGTGCCTAGTGCGTCGTAATGCAGCGGTGCATCGGCGTGGGTGCCGATGTGGGGCGACATCTCGATGGTGCTGACATTCACCGGGCATTGCGGGCTAATGCTGGCTGTCCAGACCTGGCGGTACGGTGTATCACCGGGGTAGACCGGGCTGTTGTGATGAATAGGGGCAGAGATGTCCCAGAGCTGGCGGGTGCTTGTCATGGCATGCGGGCAGTAAAAAAGCCTGTGAGCAGTGTGCTCACAGGCTTGCCAGTATGCAGGTGTGCGGATTATTTGGCTTGCAGCAGGCCACGTACGTTCAGCAGCACCAGCTCGTTGTCATCTTGCTGGTTGGGGTGGCGGCTGGAGCTGTAGGGCAGGTTGTTGTCGTTGCCCACCACGATGTGCTGGCTGTCCACCACGGCCACGTTTTCGATGGTGAAGAAGGGAAACTGCAGCACGCCCTGGGTCAGCGGTTTACGGGACAGTTTTTTGGGGTCCTGAATGTTGAGGAGATCAATGTAGCCAATCTTGCGCATCAAGCCGCCCACATTCGCCTCGCTCATCTCAACTTTGTACACGCGCTTGAAGGCGGGCAGTTTGCTAAAGCAATCGTTGCGTTTCTCACCGGCGGGGCATGCTTGGTCAGGGGTGCCTTCGCCGTCATCGCGCTCAATCACGAGGGCGGTGGTGGCGTTGATCATGTTGAAGTCGCCAATGGAGTGCGTGGCTGCCTCCAGTGGGTACTTCCACTGGCGGCCTGTCCACTTTTTGCCCTGCACATCAAACTCCAGTGCGCGCAGGTAGGTGACGCCGTTGTCGCTTTCCAGCGCGCCGGTTTTGCTGTCCCACAGTGCGCCCTCCAGCAAGGGGTACAGCTTGCTGCCATCGGGGCTGGCCGCCATGCCTTCAAAGCCTTTGGAGCGGCGCACAGGGTAGACCACAGGTTTGGCATCGGGCGAAGCCGCGGTGCGTGCGGCGGGGTGGTCTGGCGACTGCACGGGTTTGCCATCTACCAGGGTGTCAAACACGGCCAGCACTTTGCCCTGCATGTCGGCCTGAATCAGAAAGGGGCCGAACTCGTCACCAATCCAGAGGTGGGAGCCAACGATCTGCAGGCTTTCGGGGTCAAAGTCAGCGCCTGTCAGGTAACGCTTTTCGGTACCTTCCTGGGTGATGCGAAAGGGCACTTTGCGGTCGGGGTCGTGCAGGAACACGGTTTCCAGCAATTTGAAATCACCTTGCTTGAAGTCGACCTGGTAATGGCTCAGGTGCAGCATGAAGTCCGATGAATTGGCTTTGTTGCCAGCGCCGTTGTCCGTGATGATCCAAAAGGAGCCATCGTTCATGCGCACGATGCCCGAGTGCCCCTGGCGGGGCTGGCCATCAAAAGGCAGCTTGACGCCAGTGGGGCGGCCATCGGATTGGCCTTCAACGCTGCCTAGCACGTAGGTTGGCGGTGTGGTGGTGTATTTGCCGCTGCTGCGCAAGTCGGGCGGTGCGTCTGCGGGGGCGGGCATGATACTCAGTGCTGGCAGCACCGCGTGGCCCGCCAAAGTGGCCTGATGTGCTGGGGTGTCGCTGCTGGCGTGGGACGGTGTAGCAATGCTTGCCAGCAGACACAGGCTGGCAATCCAGGAAAGGCGAGGGAGAGTGTTCACAGTGGTCACAGCAGTTGAAGGATGGGGGCAATCATTCAAGCTGCGTGTGTCACTGTGATGGCAGGTTTAAGTCAGTTGGGTGTCACCGCGCGTGCGCGGCGCAGCAGATAAATGACACTGAGCATCAGCAACCAGGGCAGGCCAAAGGCCAGCGTCAGGCGAAACTCGGGTGTGAAGGCGGTGGTGATCAGTACGCCGCCCATCAGTACCGCGCCCAGCAGCGTCAGCCATGGGAAGCCCCACATGCGAAACGGTACGCGGTCCTGCCCTTCGCGGTCGCGGCGGCGGCGAAAAGCCAGGTGGGTCACAAAAATCATGAACCACGCAAACATGGCACCGAACATAGCAATCGACATCATCCACATGAACGATTGCTCAGGCCAAAAGGCATTGATCACCATGGCCACGGCGGCCCCCAGGCTGGAGACCAGAATGGCCGCCACAGGCACGCCATCGGGATTGGTTTTGCCAAAGGTGGTGGGTGCCTGCTTGGCGCGCGCCAGACTGAACATCATGCGCGAGGTGGTGTACAGCTGGCTGTTCATGGCCGACAGGGCTGCCACCAGCACCACAAAGTTCAGCACGCCAGCGGCGTAAGGGATGTTGATGATCTCCATCACCCGCACAAAGGGGCTGGTCTGGGTGGCCGCTTCGGTCCACGGCACGATGGCCAGCATCAGCGCCAGCGTCAGTAAATAAAACAGTACCAGGCGCAGTACGGTGGTTTTCATGGCGCTTTGCACAGCTTTTTGTGGGTGCTGGGCCTCACCAGCGGCCACGGCAATCGCCTCTACGCCCAAGTAGCTGAACATGGCCACAATCACGCCCAGCCACATGCCGGCCAGGCCCTTGGCCCAGAAGCCGCCGCCGCTTTGGTAGTTCTGCAGACCAATACCGGGTGTGTGGCTGCCAAATACGACGTAGGCACCAATCAGCACAAAGGCAATGATGGCCGCGACTTTAATGGACGAGAACAGGTATTCCGCTGCGCCATAGACTTTCACGCTGCGCAGGTTAATGCCAATCAGGATGGCTGAGAACACGGCAACCCACACCCATTGCGGCACCTGCGGAAACCAGTAAGCCATGTAGATGCCAACGGCGGTGACCTCCATACCGACGGCAAGCACCAGCGCAGCCCAGTACGCATAGCGCAGCACAAACCCCGCCATAGGCCCCAGGTAGTACTCGGCATAGGCGCCGAATGAGCCAGAGGTGGGGTGGGCCACCGTCATTTCACCCAGGCAGCCGATTAACAGCAGTGCAATGAATGCGCCGATGGCGTAGCTGACCAGTACGGCGGGGCCCGCAAACCCAATGGCAAAAGCGCTGCCCATGAACAGGCCGGTACCGACTGCGCCACCAATGGCAATCATCACCATCTGGGCACTGGTCAGGTGTTGTTGCAGGCCTGTTTCGCGTTGTTGAATATCGTGGAAGTTGGCCATGTGCGCCCAAGGTTCTAGTCGAAACAAAACCTTCAAGTATCTGCGCAGGCGCGATTTATTGCACAGACAAGGCGAAGCAACCGTTCATAAATCGCCTGGATTGTCGGTCAGTGTTTGTTCCATGCACATCACCGCCATCATCACGCCACCCACGATGAAAGCGCAGGCAATCAGCATTAACAGTGTGAACATGGTGACCTCCTTGGCTGGAAGCAGCGGGTGTAACCAGTATCTGACGATGTGTGTGCCCGCGCTGCGAGGGAGGTGCTTGTGTAGATGCAGGCAGTGAGATTACAAGGTCTTACAGACTGGCGGGCGCTGGTGAAGCCAGGCCTTGGGCGTAGCGCCCCGGTGTAAGAGCGTGGTGGGACTTGAAGGCACGCTGCAGGTGTGATTGGTCGGCAAAACCCATGGCATGGGCGGCTTCAGCCAGTGGCGTGCCCTGTGCCAGCAGGCGGCGTGCGCCATTGAGGCGCAGGTTCAGGCGATATGCGCCGGGGGTGACGCCGGTGGCAGTCTTGAAATGGCGAATAAAACGAGAGGCGCTCATGCCCTGTATCTGTGCCAGTGTCTGCACGCTGGGCGCGGTGTCCGGGTGCTGGTGCCACTGCTCCAGCGCGTGCAGCACGGCGGCTGTCTCAGGCTGGCGCGCCGGTGGGGCAGTCGCCAGTGGTTCTGCGATAGCCGGTTGCGTTAGCAGGTGCAGCAACTGCGTTGTCCAGTCACTGGCATGCGGGGCAGTGCTGGGGCTTGTGCTGGCGCTGGCGTGGCCTGTCTCCAGCTGCCGGCACAGTGCGTGCAGCAGATGGTGGGTGTCCGTGGCATGCGTTGTACGCTGGGGGAAACGCAGCCCGGCAACACCCATCTGTGCGTGCAGCCAATCGGCATTGATGTACAGCATGCGATACGACCAGTGCGTTACCTGTGCAGGGTTGCATGCATGCCAGACACCCGGCTCGATCAGTACCACGCTGCCTGCGGTCAACAGCTCACAGCCGTCAGCATGTTGAAACAAGGTCTGGCCCTGGTCCACGATGCCCAGCGAATACTCGGCATGCATGTGCAAGCGGTAGCAATGTGGAGATTGCTGGCTCACGCGCAACTCTGCCCAAGGCAGGGCGGCTAGGCGGTGGAACTGGTGTGGCGAGGGGCTGCGCATGACCCGTGCATCATGCCAGCACTGTGACCACACTGACGACCAGCAGCAAGGCCAGCCCCAGGTTCAAGGTTCGCTGGCGTTGGGGCGTATGCAGCCAGCGCACCAAAATACGCCCGAGTACCGCCCAGCACCCGACGCCGATCAGGCAAGCCAGCAAGGAAATCGCGCACAGCCACCCTAAATTGGCGTATGGCAGGTGGCTTTGCGGCAATGCGTAAAGCCCTACGGCAGACAGAGCAAACAGCCAGGCCTTGGGGTTGAGCATCTGCACCGCTACCCCCTGGGTGAAAGCTTGCCATGGACGGGGGCGCTCAGTGGGCTGCGCAGCAGGAGATGGCTGAGCAGATGGCGAGGCAGGTGCGCGTGCCAATTGCCAGGCCAGCCAGAGTAAATAAGCAGCGCACAGCCATTGCGCGCTGTGTACCAGCCCCGGGTGTTGCCCCAGCAGGCGGGCGCTTCCCAAGCCCATGCAAGCCACTACGACAACGTAGCTCAGGCTGGCTCCAAGTACATACAGCAAAGCCTGGTAGCCCGGTCCCTGGCTGCCATGGCGTAAAGCCAGCACATTGACAGGCCCGGGGGTGATGGCACCGACCAGTGCAAAGCCAGCCATGGCCAGCAAGGTCGTTAATAGCGAGGTGGTGTGTAGTTCATTCACAGGCCGCACTGTGCCGAAAGCGTGCTGGCGGGTATTGAACAAAATTGCAGGCGATGGGGGCTCAACCTGTACGCGGCAATTGCAGGTACTGGTACACACCACAGATGCGGCAGGCACATGCGCTGAGCTTGGCAGGCGGCGCTGTGTTGTCTGAGCTGTGAAGTGGTGATGCGGTGTGGAACTGTGGTGTTGTTGTGTTGTTGTGTTTAGCGTTGAGGCGCTTAGAGCAAACCGCTCTCTAAAGGCGCAAGTCCCTGGCGCAGACGCACACGGTTGCAAGCGTCAGAGCCTGCTGCAAATTCACGGCAAGGGGATGGACGCCATTCGTAAATGCCGCAGGCCGCTTTCTCGCCGACTGTGCCCGTCAGCGCCGCGCAGCGGGGCCGTGCGTAGTCAGTGCCACGCATGCGGCACAGGGTGGAGGTGATTTCATCTGCCAGTCCGGCTGGTACGCGCCCGCCATGGGGTTCAGATTCATAGATCGAAAAATCCACGCGAAAAGCAGCGCAGCAAGCGCCACAGGTAAGGCAGGGGTGGGTCATGGACGTGGGGGTGCAGGGCGGTGGGCTGCGTGATTGTGTCTGGAAAATGTGGTCCCCTTTGCGGCAAGGGGCTAGCGCAGAGGGCGATGACCTGAGGGGTGTAAAAGCCCTTTGCGCCACTCTGGTTCAGGCGGACATCAGGTTCAGCGATGGGAGTAAAAAGAAAATAAGAATCAAAATCAATTAAAACTCGTATGCATACTTTTTCTTCGGCGGCACCGCAAGCGGTGACTTCGCCTGCAAAGCCCAACGGCGCTGTGACCGTGGTAGGGCTCGATTGTCTTGCACCGCAAGTACTGGCCCGTGTGATCGATTTGGCTCCAGCAGCCACTGAACAAGAGCATGGCTTGCTGCTGCGCTTGATGGAGATTGGCTTTTTGCCAGGGGAGACGGTGCGCGTTGTGGCTACCGGCTTCCCCGGGCCAGACCCGCTGGCCGTGCGCGTGGGGCAGGCTACGTTTGCGCTGCGCCGCCACGAGGCCTCCAAGGTGCTGGTGCAGTTGGAGGTCACAGAATGAATGCCCGCGAAGTACCTGTGCACTTGAGTGCACCATCGGCACAGAGCGAATCTGCTCCACTGCGTGCGGCACTGCTGGGCAACCCGAACTGCGGCAAGACAGCCTTGTTCAATCTGCTGACAGGTGCGCGCCAGAAGGTGGCAAATTACGCCGGGGTGACGGTGGAGCGCAAAGAAGGCTGGCTGACCACGCCGGGCAAACGCCGCGTGCGTCTGCTGGATTTGCCGGGCACCTACAGTCTGGATGCGCACAGCGATGATGAGCGCATTACCCGCGATATCGTCACGGGTCAGCATGCACGCGAAGCCCCCCCTGAGTTGCTGGTCTGCGTGACCGATGCCACCCATCTGCGCCTGAATTTGCGTCTGGTGCTGGAAGCCCGCGCTTTGGGGCTGCCCATGCTGCTGGTGCTGAACATGAGCGACATGGCGCGCCGCCAGAGCCTGCACGTCGACAAGGCAAAGCTCAGCGCGTTGCTGGGCGTGCCAGTGATCGAGAGCGTGGGCGTGCACCAGAGCGGAGCCAAAGAGTTTTTGACTTGGCTGGACAGCCAGTCGGCCCACACGCTGCAGCCCCCGGTTGCGGATGGGCGATTCATGCCTGAGGTAGGGCGCAATACGCGTGAGCAACTGCTGGCCCTGCACCAGCAGGTGGCTGAGATCATGCAGGCTGCCGTGCAGGAGCCCGTCACATCCACACACCGCGATGACCGCATTGATGCGGTGGTGTTGCACCCGCTGTGGGGCACGTTACTGTTGCTGGTGACTTTGTTCCTGATTTTTCAGGCCGTTTTCAGCTGGGCAGAGCCCCTGATGGACGGCATTGAAAGCAGCGTGGCGTTTGCTGGCGAGTGGCTGTCAGGGGCCATGCCTGAGGGTGTGCTACGCAGTCTGCTTGTGGATGGGGTGATTGCAGGTACGGGCTCAGTGCTGGTGTTTTTGCCGCAGATTCTGATTCTGTTTTTCTTCATTCTGGTGCTGGAAGACTCTGGCTACCTGCCGCGTGCAGCGTTCTTGCTGGACCGCATCATGGGTACGGTGGGCCTGTCTGGGCGCTCTTTCATCCCGCTGCTATCCAGCTTTGCGTGTGCAGTGCCGGGCATCATGGCAACGCGCTCAATTCCCAATTGGCGCGACCGTTTGTTGACCATCATGATTGCGCCGCTAATGACCTGCTCGGCCCGTCTGCCGGTGTATGCGCTGCTGATTGCTGCGTTCATTCCGGATCAAACGGTGGGCGGCATTTTCAATCTGCAAGGGCTGGTGCTGTTTGCGCTGTACATCGGTGGCATCGCCAGCGCCATGGCGGTGGCATGGGTGGCCAAGCTGGGGCGCAGCAATCTGACTCGCACACCACTGTTGATGGAGCTGCCCTCTTACCGCTGGCCCAGTCTGCGCAGTCTGGCCCTGGGCTTGTATGAGCGCGCCATGATTTTCCTGCGCCGCGTGGGCGGCATCATCTTGACGGTGAGCATCGTGCTGTGGTTTCTGGCCAGCTACCCCGGTGCGCCCGAAGGCATTACCGAAGGGGCCATCCGCTACAGCTATGCCGGTCAGATTGGCCACTGGCTGGAGATGGTGCTGTCCCCCATTGGCTTTAACTGGCAGATTGCCATCGCTTTGGTGCCTGCCATGGCAGCCCGCGAAGTGGCGGTAAGTGCGCTGGCCACGGTGTATGCCCTGTCGGCCACGGGCGACGATGCGGCTGCCCAACTGGGCCCTCTGATTGCAGGCAGCTGGTCGCTGGCGACAGCGTTGTCTGTGCTGGTGTGGTTTGTGTTTGCGCCGCACTGCATCTCGACGCTGGCCATGGTCAAGCGCGAGACTAATGGCTGGCGTTACCCGCTGATCATGGCGGGCTATTTGTTTGGACTGGCTTATCTGGCCAGCTTTGTGACCTACCGCATCGCTGTGGCGCTGGGGTGGGGTTGAACGAAAGGATTGCGCAATGTGGCAAGAATGGACGGTTGGTTTGATTGTGGCAGTGGCCGTGGTGTCGCTGCTGTGGCGTTATCTGCCTGCGCGCTGGCGCCAGCAGGCTGGGCGCATGCACCCAGCGCTGGCTCCGGCTGCGGCCAAAGGCGGTGGCTGCGGAGGTTGCAGTGGCTGCGGGGGCAGCAGTTGCGCGCCTGCTGCCAAAAAGCCCTGAGGCTTTAGCGCAGTTAAGGCCAATACATGGGGCCTGAGGCGCTGGCCAGCGTTTCAGGCCTTTTTGTTTTCCAGCGCGTAGCGGCTTTGCACCAGCCCGAAGTCCCAGCTGCGCGTGCCCAGATGGCGCAGCTGAACCTCGGTGTGCCCCGCACCCAGCGGGCCAAACAGTGGCAGACCTTTGCCCAGCAGCACCGGGATGCGGGTGAGGGTGATTTCATCGAGCAAACCCGCCGCAATGAACGATTGCACGGTCAAGCCGCCATCTATATAAAGCCGTGTTTGGCCTTGGTGCCCGGCATGGGCAATCAGCTCAGCAGGCGTGCCCTGAAAGAGTTGTACGCCTGCAGGTGCATCGGGCAATACCTGCACAGTGCGGCTGAGAACATAGACCGGCTTGTCATACGGCCAGGGGGTAAAGCCGCGCACTGTTTCGTAGGTGTTGCGGCCCATGACCAGTGCATCAATGCCCTGCATGAACGCGGCATAGCCACAGTCTTCGGGTGGCGTGATGCGGGCCTGGGCTGCGTTCAGCCAGTCCAGATCACCATCGGGGCGGGCAATAAAGCCGTCAAGGCTGGTGGCAATGTAGGCGTAGCAAGGCATGGTGTGTGGCTCAGTGTGGCAGGTACAGGTGGTGCTTGTTGTTGAGCCATTTTCCGCCATGTATGGTGTTGCAGACCCAGATGTAAAGGGGCCAGCAACTTTTCATGCCTGTATACAGCCTTGTAGGGTTGACGGCAGCAGCTGTGATCTGTCAGGCAGTGCTGCCTTGGATCAGGCACTCTCCAGCCACGGCGTTATTTCGTGCTCTTGCAGCGCAGGCAGTCCAAATTTTTCGCGGGTGTCGTGGCAGCCATAAGAGGCAAAGGGAAAGTCGCGGCACGGGCGTGAGCGCTGCTCATAAATGCCGCAGCCCACACAGCCTTCGCCCAGATGGGGCAGCTCGCTCAGTGCGGCACATCGCACGGGGTGCTGCGCGGTGCCATTCATACGGGCGCGGTTGCCTTTGCCGGGCACTTCATGGGCCAGATGGTCGGGCACAGTGCCACCCATGGATTGCAGCTCGTAAATGGAAAACTCGACGCGGTAGTTCTGGCAGCACTTGCCGCACAGCAGGCAAGGGTGAATGGCTTCGGACATGGTGGGAGAAGCGGTGGAGTGCTTGGTTTCGATAGGCAAAAAATCAAAGGCGCACAGCAGACATCGCCGTGTCGTGGGCGGGCGCCAAACTGCATAAGCAAGGCACAGACCAACCCACGGCAAAGCGCATGCATGCCATGTAAAAAAAGTAAGAAAAGGCCCTAGGTGTGGCCGAGCAGGTAGCGGGGTGTTTTCAGCAGGTGGCTGCAGGCGATGGAGTGCAGCGCGCTGCTGCAGCGTGACATGCGGCGCAGATCCAGAGTGCGTGTACCGCTGGCTGAGCAGGAAAAGGGGCGCTGTCCGCGCAGGACTGTGACGGTGCTGCGGGGTTTAAATAAAAAAAGAGCTGCTAACGCTGATGCTGTCTTGCTTTGCAAACGAAAGACGTGTGAAAGCTTTAGCAGGCGCGCGTAAGCAGCTCCTGTTTTTGTGAGAGGCGTGCAAAAGGCGCGCATCACGGTCATGGCATGGCGATAGGCGTTAATCCGCCTGCTTGCCCAGCAGCAGGTACTCCATGAGCGCCTTTTGCACGTGCATGCGGTTTTCTGCCTCGTCCCAGACTACAGACTGCGGGCCGTCAATCACTTCGGCCTCTACCTCTTCGCCGCGGTGGGCGGGCAGGCAGTGCATGAACACGGCTTCGGGCTTGGCGGCTGCCATCATTTCCTGGTCCACACACCAGTCAGCAAATGCCTTCTTGCGTGCTTCGTTTTCAGCCTCGTAGCCCATGCTGGTCCACACGTCAGTGGTGACCAGATCGGCTCCCTTGCACGCTTGCAGCGGGTCTTTGAACACTTCATAGCAGCCGGGGTTGACGGGCTTGCCACTGAAGGCCAGCTGTTCGTTCACTTCATAGCCACCGGGCGTGGACAGGTGCACCTTGAAGCCCAGCAAGTCTGCTGCCTGCAGCCAGGTGTTGGCCATGTTGTTGCCATCGCCCACCCAGGCTACGACCTTGCCCTTGATGGAGCCGCGGTGCTCAATGAAGGTAAAGATGTCGGCCAGAATCTGGCAGGGGTGGAACTCGTTGGTCAGGCCGTTGATGACGGGCACGCGCGAATATTGGGCAAAGCGCTCGATCTTGTCCTGGCCATAGGTGCGGATCATGACCAGGTCGGTCATGCGGCTGATGACGCGTGCGCTGTCTTCAATCGGCTCAGCGCGGCCCAGCTGGCTGTCGCCCGTGGTCAGGTGGACCACGGAGCCACCCAGCTGGTACATACCGGCTTCAAAGCTGACACGGGTGCGGGTGCTGGCCTTCTCGAAAATCATGGCCAGCGTGCGGTCACTCAAGGTGTGGTGCTTTTCGTAGCCCTTGAACTTTTGCTTGATCAGGGCGGCGCGGGCCAGCAGGTAGTCGTATTCGTCGGCGGTAAAGTCGCTAAATTGCAGGTAATGCTTCATGCACGATTCCTTGGGGTCAGGCAGCCAGCAAGGCTTGTACCAGAGGTTTGAGCTTGGTAACGATTTCGTCTGCTTCGGCTTTGCTCAGAATCAGTGGAGGCACGATGCGGATCACGGTCTCCGAGGTCACGCTCAGCAGCAAACCAGCTTGTGCAGCCTGACCAATCAGCTGACCGCAGGGTTTGGCCAGTTCCACACCAATCATCAGGCCCTGGCCGCGCACTTCGACAAAGCCTTCAATGCCACCCAGCTCGGTTTGCAGCTTGGCTTTCAGGTAGTCACCCACCTCGGTGGTGTGGGCCAGCAGGCCGTCTTCTTCCATGATGCGGATGGTTTCGACCCCGGCACGCATGGCCAGCGGATTGCCACCAAAGGTGGAGCCGTGGTTGCCGGCCTTGAGCACCTCAGCCGCAGCCTTGTGTGCAACGACAGCACCAATTGGCACGCCCGAGCCCAGGCCCTTGGCCAGGGTCATCACATCGGCCGTGATGTCGGCCCACTGGTGGGCAAACCACTTGCCGGTGCGACCCATGCCGGCTTGCACCTCATCCATGATCAGCAGCCAGCCATTGGCATCGCACAGTGCACGCACCTTCTTGAGGTAGTCGGCACGCATGGGGTGCAGGCCGCCTTCGCCCTGGATAGGCTCCATCATCACGGCCACAATGTTGGGGTTGCCTTCGGTGGCTTCGACCAGCGCTTCGTAGTCGTTGGGGGCTACACGGGTGAAGCCGTCCAGCAAGGGGCCAAACCCATTGCGTACTTTGGGGTTGGCGGTGGCGCTCATGGTGGCCATCGAGCGACCATGGAATGCATGGTCATAAACCACGATTTCAGGCTTTTCAATGCCCTTGTCGACACCGTACTTGCGGGCAATCTTGATGGCCGCTTCGTTGGCTTCCAGACCTGTATTGCAAAAGAACACATTGGTCATGCCTGCACGCTCGGTCAGCAGGGCGGCCAGTGTTTCTTGGCCCGGCACATGGTAGTAGTTGGATGTGTGGATGAGCTTGGCCAGCTGCTCTTGCAGCGCGGGCACCAGCTTGGGGTGGTTGTGGCCCAGTGTGTTGACGGCAATGCCACCCAGTGCATCCAGATATTCCTTACCGTTCACATCCCATACTCGGCAGCCTCGGCCGTGCTCCAGCGCGATAGGTACGCGGCCGTAGGTGGGCATTACGTGGGGCGAGGCAGCCTCAATGTGAGCGGTCATTACATCAATCTCCGGACATGGCAGTCGTGGCACAACTTTTGCGAGTTTCAACAAAAGACAAGAGAACGATTCTAGAGCCCTGCAAGCAAGGCCACATGCTTTTGCTGCATATTTGGATGAATCCTCTACATGGTTTCAATCCCCCGTGCCATGTTCCTGTCTTATATAAGAGTTAGAATTGCGACCATGGTGTCCACGATGGCGATCCCGATTGGCACCCTTTTTACCCAGATTTACCCTGATGGTTTCCCCAAGCTCCAAAGAACTGTTCATCCAAGGCGTGACCTTGGACGGAAAAACCTTTCGCCCCAGTGACTGGGCCGAACGATTGGCGGGAGTGATGAGTCAGTTTCGCCCCGGTGGTGCCCAGCGCGGCAGCCATCTGGGTTATTCCACATGGTGCATCCCTACCACGATGAACGGCATCAAGTGCGTGGTGGTGCACCGCGACTTGCAGGCCCATGAACCCATGGCCTGGGATTTTGTACTGAACTTCGCCCGCGATAACCACCTGCAAGTGGCAGAGGCCTGCCTGATTCCTGACGAGGCAACTGATCGCAAGAAGGGGTGAACCCTTCTCGGCTGCATTGGTACGCTGTACCAGCCAAGGCTTCCAAGGGGAAGCTTTTTTGTTTCTGCGACAAGAGCTAAGCCGCGCCGTTTTCAGGATGGCAAGTAGCCGTTGTTTAGCAGCCGGGCTTGGCGCCAGCCGCCCCAGCGGTAGTAGGTCAGTAACATTAGCAGCGACATCACAGCGCTGAGTGGAAAGCTCCACCACAGCGCATTGAGTCCCCACAGGGGCTGTAATCCCCAGGCTAATGGCAGGCGCACACCCCACAGGGCTGCGGCCAGGATAGCCAGCGGCACCAGCACTGCTCCCGTGGAGCGCACGACCCCTGCAAGTACGTTGCTGATCCCCAGTAGCGCGAACGAGCCCAGCACGATGCGGTTGATGTGAAGCGCAGGCTCCAGAGCGGCGCTGCTTTCGGGCAGAAACAGGGCAAGTATCTGGCGTTCAAATGCCAGGGCCAACGCGATGCACACGCCCGTCAGCAGCAAATGGCAGGCCACACCCGCGCGGGCGGTTTGTGCCACGCGCGCCCATTGGCCTGCTCCGATGCTCTGGGCGGCCATGGTGGTGCAGGCCGAAGCCACGGCAATGGCGGGCATTTGCACATAGGTCCACAGTTGCAATGCTGCGCTGTAGGCGGCAGAGGTTTGGGCGCCGTGGGCGTTGACCATACTGAGCATCAGTGCCAAAGAGAGCGAGACCACGAGCATCTGCAGTCCCATGGGCAGGCCTTTGGTTACCAGGCAGCGCACCAGCGCGGGCGCTGGTCGCAGGTAGTGGCGTTGGCGCCAGCCTATCCACAGTGGCACACGGCGCCAGCGCAGCCACGTCAGTAGTCCCAGCAACCCTAAGCTGTTGGCCACCAGGGTGGCCAAGGCAGAACCCGCGATGCCCCAGGCGGGGATTGGGCCTGCGCCAAAAATGAGCAAGGGGTTGAGCGCAGCATCGCCTGCGGCAACGGCCAGCAGTGCAATAAAGGGCGTGCGGCTGTCCCCCGTGCCGCGCAGCACGGCGGCCACAAATATCAGCAGCAGCATGGGCGGCAGTGCCAGGAACAGTACGCGCAGGTAATCGAGTGCCAGCGCTGCGGTGGCAGGATCCGCCCCCATGCCGCGTAGCAGCGGGGCAGCCAGCGGCCAGCCCAAGGTCGCCATAAGCAGGGATACTGCCAGAAACAGGCTTGCACTCGTGCCCGTGGTGCGGCGCGCCAAGCGCCACTGGCCCGCGCCCACAGCCTGTGCCACCAAAAGGTTGGTGGCTTGGCTGATGCCAAACACCAATGCGATCAGCAAAAACAGCAAGTTATTGGCGTGTACAGCGGCGGACAAAGCAGCTTCACCCAGGTGGCGGCCGATCCAGAAGGCATTGACCGAGGTATTGAGCGACTGCAGAACGTACCCGCCCCACAGGGGCATGGCAAAACCCAGCAGTGCGCGGCCAGTCGGGCCGTGGGTCAGGGGGCGGTGCATGCAAAAGAAGCAGGCGGGTAGTGCTGGGTGTCCCAAGAAAAAACCCCGCGCGGCACAGGCCGGCGGGGTATACCGGCATGGCCGGTGTCTGGGCAACCAGGTTTAGAGCGCCTGCATTTCCTTGTTCAGTTGCGTGGGGTTTTGGGGTGCAGCCTCAGGCTTCACGGCGGGAGCGTCTGCCTGCTTGCCCACGGTCAGTGGCACATCCAGATAGGGCAGCTTCAGGGCCGAGCTGGTCATGCGACGAATTTCGTTGGTATAGCCTGCGTCTTCGTTGATCTTGTTGCCGTACGAGGGCACGATCTTCTGGATGTGGCTCTTCCACTCGGCGCTGGCCATTTGCTCAGGGAAGGATTTCTTGAGCAGATTCAGCATGATGTGGGGCGCGGTAGAAGCGCCGGGCGATGCACCCAGCAACGCAGCGATGCTGCCGTCTTCCGAGCCGACGATCTCTGTGCCGAACTGCAATACAGCGCCTTTTTCAGGGTCGCGTTTGATAATTTGCACACGCTGACCCGCTGTCACCAGGCGCCAGTCTTCACGCTTGGCGTGGGGGAAGTACTCTTGCAGCACTTGCTGGCGGTCTTCATCGCTGAGCTCAGCCTGCTGCAGCAGGTACTGAACCAGGTCCAGATTATGGATGCCCACGCGCAGCATGCCCATCAGGTTGTCGTGGTTGACCGAGGAGAACAGGTCCCACCATGAGCCGTACTTGAGGAACTTGGTGGTGGCCAGTGCAAAGGGGCCAAACAGCATCACAGGCTGACCGTCGAGTTGGCGAGCATCCAGGTGGGGTACTGACATGGGGGGCGAACCGGTGGAGGCAATGCCATAGGCTTTGACATCGTGGCGCGTTGTCAGCTCGGGGTTCTCAATGGCCAGAAACTGTCCACCGACAGGGAAACCTGCGTAGTTCTTGGATTCAGGAATGCCCGAGGCTTGCAGCATTTTGAGCGCAGCACCACCGGCACCTACGAACACGAACTTGGCTTTGATGGTTTTTTCCTGGCCTGCATTGGCCAGATCGGCCACGGTCACGTTCCAAGTCTTGTCGGCATTCTGGCGCAGGGCGGTCACTTCGCTTTGCAGGTGCAATTTGAAGTTAGCCGTTTTTTGCAAAGATGCCATCAACTGTTGCGTCCACACGCCGTGGTTCACGTCAGTGCCCAAAGGCATATAAGTGGCGGCGATCTTCTGTGCCGGGTCACGGCCTTCGATCATCAGTGGCGCCCACTGTTTGATTTTCTCTTGGTCCTCGGAATATTCCATGCCGTAGAACAGAGGGTTCTGGATCAGGGCTTCTTGGCGTTTCTTCAGAAAGCTAATGTTGTCCTCACCCCAGACAAAGCTCATGTGGGGTGTGGCGTTCACGAAGGTTTCAGGCGCCTGCAGGTGGCCGCGGCCAACCTGGTGAGCCCAGAACTGGCGTGTTACCTCGAACTGCTCGGCAATGCCGATGGCGCGCTTGGTCTCCACGCTGCCATCCGGCAGCTGGGGGGTGTAGTTCAGTTCGGCAAAACCGGAGTGGCCCGTGCCCGCGTTGTTCCAGCCATAGGTGCTTTCCAGAGCCACGCCGTCAAGGCGCTCGAAGACTTCCATCTTCCAGTCGGGCTGCAGCTCCTGCAGATAAGTGGCCAGCGTGGCGCTCATTGCGCCTGCGCCTACCATCACCACATCGACCGGCTGCTCGTTCTCTGCCTTGGGAACCGAGCGGGGGAACAGTGGCCAGTTTAAAAATAACAAGGCGGCCAGGATCAGGGTCGCAACAACGCCCAATCCTATTTTGATTGACTTTTTCATGACTCTTCGAGGCTGGATGACAAAAAAAGCCTGCGCGCATGTGGCAGGCTTTTGTGTTGATTCAGAAAGTAGGTCATATAGATGACACAAGACTTTTCGACCTCAAATTATCTTTGATCAATAAAAAATTGATGCTAATCAATTGGTATTAGTACCAATCTGATAAGCGGTTTGCGCGCGTACTTATGAGATACACGCTGGCGTGCGTTCAATGGCCGATGTACAGGCAACAAAAAACCGCCCGAAGGCGGTTTGATGTTTCGCTGGCAGCGCACCCGTAGCAAACGGCGGATGGCTAGGCCATCCGGGCGATGCCTAAATGTGGATTAGGCGGCCAGTGCCAAGGCTTTAACCTTGGACGACAGGCGGCTCTTATCGCGAGCAGCCTTGTTCTTGTGGAAGATGCCCTTGTCGGACACGGTATCCAGCACGGACTGAGCCTTAGCAAACAGTTCGGTAGCCTTCACCTTGTCGCCGGCCAGGACAGCCTTCTCGACGTTCTTGACAGCAGTACGGTACTTCGAACGCAGCGATGTGTTCGCAGCGTTCAGCTTGACGTTTTGGCGAGCGCGCTTGCGGCCGGAGGCCAGGCGGGGGTTCTTTTTGGCTTTAGTTGCCATGATGTATTCCTTGAGTTGTCTGTGGATGATGCCAGCGAAGCCCGCGATTATAGCAACGCTTGCGTGGGCTTGCAGCAGATGGCGTGCGCACCACAAGTGGGCGTTGTGATTTATTTGGTGCATGTGGTGTGTGCAATGCACCAGATTGGGGTTTTTGAGGTTCAGGCCCCAAACGGCGCAACGTAACGGATTGCAGCTTTGCGTGTGCAGCGTGTCAGCCGAGGTTTGGCATAGCTACACTGCCGGGGTGTCACTTCTCAAATCCGCCTCCACTGTTTCGTTGATGACCCTGGCCTCCCGGGTCACAGGTCTGGCCCGTGATCTGATCATGGCCTCCATGTTCGGAGCCAATGCGCTCACGGACGCCTTCAACGTCGCCTTCCGTATTCCTAACCTGTTTCGGCGCTTGTTTGCCGAAGGGGCGTTCAGTCAGGCCTTTGTTCCTGTGCTGGCGACCACCAAAACCCAAGAGGGCGAGGAGCGAACGCGCGCATTGATTGGCAATGTCGCCACCGTGCTGTTTTGGGTGCTGCTGCTGACCTGCGTGGTGGGCGTGGCAGGTGCTCCGGTATTGGTGTGGTTGCTGGCCAGTGGCTTTGAAAGCGGGCATGCCCAGGAAGCAGCAGTGCTGATGACGCGCTGGATGTTCCCCTACATCGGCTTCATGTCCATGGTGGCGCTGTGTGCTGGGGTACTCAATACCTGGAAGCAGTTTGCGGTGCCTGCGGTAACGCCGGTTTTGCTGAACGTTTGCATGATTGGCGCAGCCTTGCTGCTGGCGCCATGGCTGGATCGACAGGGCATTGAGCCGATTTATGCCATGGCCGCAGGGGTCGTGCTGGGTGGCGTGCTCCAGCTGGGTGTGCAGTTGCCCGTGCTGAAAAAACTGGGTTTGCTGCCCCGCATTGGCATCACGCCTTCGGCCATCAAGGCCGCGTGGAGCGATGGCGGCGTGCGCCGCATTTTGTCGCTGATGTTGCCTGCCCTGCTGGGGGTGGGGGTGGCACAGGTCAGCCTGATGATTAATACGCAAATAGCCTCTTACCTGACACCAGGCAGTGTGACGTGGCTGTTTTACGCCGATCGTTTGATGGAGTTCCCCACCGCACTGCTGGGCGTGGCGCTGGGTGTTGTGCTGACGCCGCAGCTGGCGTCGGCCAAAGCGGCGGGCGATGCGCAACGCTACTCCGATATGCTCGATTGGGGCCTGCGTTTGGTGGTGCTGCTGGCTGTACCCTGTGCCGTGGGTTTGCTGGCATTTGCCGAGCCATTGGTGGCCACCTTGTTCCACCGCGGTGCGCTGCAAAGCAGCGATGTATCCAAAATCGCTTTGGCGCTGGTTGGCTATGGGGCAGGACTGGTTGGACTGGTGGCAATCAAGGTCTTGGCGCCCGGCTACTTTGCGAGCCAGGACATGCGCACGCCTGTGAAGATTGCCGTGGCTGTTTTGGTGCTGACCCAAATCATGAATGCGGTCCTGGTGCCCTGGATTGCGCATGCGGGTCTGGCACTGTCTATTGGGCTGGGTGCTCTGGTCAACGCGGTGTGGCTGCTGGTTGGTCTGCTGCGCCGTGGTGCCTACAAACCTGTTTTGGGCTGGGGCAAATACCTGCTGCAGGTAGCCGCTGCAGCCATGCTGCTGGGCGCTTTTTTGGGCTGGGGTGCACACCAGTGGGACTGGAAGGCTTTGCAAGTCCATGAGTGGCAGCGCATCGGCTTGATGACGCTGATGCTGGCAGGCTCGGCAGCCATTTACTTTGGTGCGCTGTGGGCTTCGGGCTTGAAGCTGCGCCGTTTGCTGCGTCGTTGATGGTGTCTATACCGTGACAAGGGCTTTGCAGTTCGATAAATCACGGTAGAGTGCGCAACATGTCGTTCAATTTTGAAGTCCCTTCTGCGCTTGACCACTTCCAGTGTCTGGTTGGCCATGATGTGGCCTTTCCGCTGCTGGAGGCTGCGACCAGTCTGGCACAAGAGGCTGTGCCGGAGCTGGATGTACAGGACGTACTGTTTCAGGTAGATGGCTTGGCCGAGCGCCTGCGCAAGACCATTCCCTGGGGCGCAACGGCCATGCAGCGCCATTTCATGCTCAATGAGTTTTTTTACGAAAAACTCGGTTTCGCAGCCAATGCCAACGACTTTGCAGATCCGGCCAACAGCTACATACACCATGTGCTGCAAACGCGCCGGGGCATTCCCATTTCTTTGGCGGTGCTGTGGATGGAGCTGGCGTGGGGGATTGGCCTGAAAGTAGATGGCATTTCTTTTCCCGGCCACTTCTTGGTAAAGGTGCGTGTGGATGAGGGCATCATCATTCAAGACCCCCTGACTGGGCGCGGCCTGACGCAGAGCATGCTGTCAGAGCGGCTGGAGCCTTTTCGTGAAGGCTGGGGGCTGGCAGAAGACGATATAGCACCGCTGCATATGTTTTTGGTACCTGCCAGTGGCGCAGAGATCATTGAGCGCATGCTGCGCAATCTCAAAAGCGTTTATGTGCAGGATGACCACAAGCCGTTGCTGCTGGGCGTGCTGAACCGGCTGATTATTTTGTGCCCCAAGGATGCGGACAACTACCGCGACCGTGGCCTGGTGCTGGCGCAAATGGGGCAGCGCAATGATGCTTTGCGCGATTTGCAAACCTATGTGCGCATGGCACAAGCCCCCCATGACTTAACCTTGATTGAGGCACGTATCGAGGTGCTGCGGGCTGCTCGGTAAAGAGCTGGCTTATAAAAAAAGAGAGCGCATAGCGCTCTCTTTTTAATGGTCTTAAAGTAATCTGTATCTGAATCGCTTTAAATGCGTACGCAGGCAGCTCTCTTTTTAATGGCTCAGACCAGTCTGGATGCTTCCAGCTCTTTCTTGAGGTAGGCATAAAACAGCGGAGCCGCTACCAGGCCTGCTGGGCCAAAGACCGATTCGGCCACAAACATCACGGTCAGCAATTCCCAGACCGCCATGTGCGTGCGTTGGCCCACCACCTTGGCGTTGATGACGTATTCGGCTTTGTGAATCAAGATCAAAAAGCCCAGGCACACGGCTGCAGCCACGGGCGAGACGGACAGGCCCACAATCGTCAGCACCACGTTGCAAAACAAATTGCCAACGATAGGGATCAGACCGGCCACAAAGGTCAGCATGATGAGTGCTGGCGTATAGGGCAGTGCCATGTCCAGCGCAGGCAAGATGAACAGCAAGAAAACGGCGGTCAGCGAGGTGTTGAACAGTGCAATCCAGAACTGCGCGGCCACAATTTGGCGAAATGCTTCGCCCAGTAGCATGACACGGCGTTGCAGTGCCTGGGTCAGCGGTGCACGCGGCGCAATCCGGGGGCGAACGGCTGCCAGTGCACCAATCAGCAGGCCCATGTAGGCGTGCAGCAAACCACCCAGCCATGCCTTGCCTGCAGATGCCAGGCTGCCAGCTTTGGTGGCCAGATAGGTGGCAATGGTTTGTTGAATCTCAGCAGCCCCCTGGGGCAGCATGGTGCCCAGCTCTGCGGGCAGTTTTTGGCGCAGCTCCAGTACGGTGTTTGCCAGGTAGTCCAGCAGTTCTTTGTACTGGTGGGGGATGTCGGTCAGGTAGCCGCGCGAGTGTGTCAGCGCAATAGCCAGCCAGATCAGGGGGGCAATGCAGACCAGTGTGGCTGCGGTTACCTGGGCCCAGCGATCAGGCGTGGGGCCCGGAGGGCGGCGATCAATCAGCGCCAGTACCGAGGCCAGACCACGCGTCAATAAAAAGCCCAGGCATGCGCAAAGCAGCCCGGGCAGCAGTTTTTGCCACATGACCAGAAGCAACGTGCAGGCCATGAGCAGGTAGCTGGCGATCATCACACCGCGAGAAGGCGCGGTAGGGGGCGGGCAAACGGCTGAAAGTTGATGCTGGTTCCCCATGTGTGACGATCTGTAGAAGTAGTTACAAAACTTGGACAGCAGCGCCTTCGCTGCGTTCCGTAATGTTACCGATCGTATAGACCGTTTCACCCAGTTGGCGCAAAGTTGCTGCAGTGGCGTCAGCTTCTTGCGCGTCCACCACCACTACCATGCCAATGCCGTTGTTGAAGGTGCGGTTCATTTCCACATCATCAATGCCAGCAGTTTTTTGCAACCAGGCAAACAACTCTGTCTGGGGCCAGCTGCCAGCCTTCAGGTCTGCGCCTGTGCCTTCGGGCAGTACGCGGGGAATGTTTTCCAGCAAGCCGCCGCCGGTAATGTGGGCCAGTGCCTTGATAGGGTGTTGGGCCAGCGCAGCCAGTACGTTCTTGACGTACAGACGGGTAGGCTCCATCACGGCTTGCTTGAAGGGCTTGCCATCCAAAGTAGCGGGAACGCTGCCTTGGCTTTCAGCGCGTTCAATGCACTTGCGCACCAGCGAGAAACCGTTGGAGTGCACGCCAGCCGAGGCCAGACCCAGCACCACGTCGCCGGGCTTGACGTTTTGGCCAGTCAAAATTTTGGACTTTTCCACGGCGCCGACAGCAAAACCTGCCAGGTCGTATTCGCCAGCGGGGTACATGCCGGGCATCTCAGCGGTCTCACCACCGATCAATGCGCAGCCCGACAGCTCGCAGCCCTTGGCAATACCGCCCACTACAGCTGCAGCGGTATCTACATCCAGCTTGCCGCAGGCAAAGTAGTCAAGGAAGAACAGTGGCTCGGCGCCTTGCACCAGCACGTCGTTGACGCTCATGGCAACTAGGTCGATGCCCACGGTGTCGTGCATATTCCATTCAAACGCCAGACGCAGCTTGGTGCCCACACCATCGGTGCCGGAGACCAGAACGGGTTCTTTGTAGCGCTTGGGCACTTCAAACAGCGCGCCGAAACCGCCAATGCCTGCCATCACGCCTTCACGCATGGTTTTTTTGGCCAAGGGCTTGATGCGCTCAATCAGTGCGTCGCCCGCGTCGATGTCAACGCCAGCGTCTTTGTAAGAAATGGGGGTAGATTGGGAGGCAGAGGAGCTCATGGGATGGATCTGTGCAGGAATGGTGCCCGCGCGGGTGCAGGGGAGGGGCAGATTCTAAGTCGATACCCAATGGCATGTCCTTCATGCCGCTCTGTCGCAGCGGGGCATCGCGGGTTATAAGAGCCGGCTTTGCCGCTCTTTGCTAGTGCTAAGAGCAAGGCTGTGTCTGTGGAATTGGCGGAAGCAGACTAAAATAGATCCTTGTACCGCACACTTTTGGTTACTTTTATGTCCCTTGCCACTTGGCTGCAAAGGGTTTCGTTCTTTTTCTTCATGCCTACGTTGCTGCTTTTGACTGCATTTTCTTTGCATTTTCGCTTGCGTAATTGCTGGCCAGACGTATCGACGGCATGCCCTCTATGAAGCAGTTGGCGCTGGATATCGGCTTGCCCACAGGGCCATCCCTTTCGCGCTTTTATGCTGGCCGCAATGCGCCGGTGGTCAGTCATCTGCAAAACTGGGTCAACGATGGCTTTGGTGCCACCCAGCGCTCGCCTGTGCCGACTTACCTTTGGGGGGCTTCAGGCTCGGGCAAAACCCATTTGCTCAAAGCGGTGCGCGAAATGCTGCGTGAGCAAGGCGCACAGGTGGGCTGGCTGGATGCATCAACCGGTTTTCCGCCTGAGTTTGATGAGCGCTGGTCGGCGGTGTTGATGGATGACGTGCACCTGTACACACCCATGCAGCAAGCGCGTGCCTTTAACTGGTTTGTGAACGCCATCAACCCACCCAGCGGCTCTCCGCGGTGGATTTTGTCTGCTGGAGATACACCGCCAGCAGCGATGGAAGTGCGTGACGACCTGCGCAGCCGTCTGGGCTGGGGCCATGTGTTCCAGTTGCATGTGCCCAATGAGGAAGAGCGCCGAGAGGTGCTCAAGACGGAAGCCGCTGCGCGTGGTGTGACCTTGAGTGCCGATGTGGTGGACTACATGCTCAAACGCTTTTCGCGTGATTTGGCCAGCTTGATGCAGTTGCTGGACATGCTCGACGAATTTGCTTTGCGCAATAAGCGTGCAATCACCATTCCTTTGCTCAAAACCATGCTGGAGACTGAATAAGCATGATGCCGTAATGCACCACGCTTGCAGTTTTCGCTCTTATTGAAAGCATTCATGTCTTCTGTCACCCAGATACAGCGGCCTCGTTTGGCACTGTTTGACCTTGACCACACGTTGATTCCCATGGACTCTGACCATGGCTGGGGAGAGTTTTCGATCGCCATTGGCTGGAGTGACCGTGCGCAGTTTGGTCAGCGCAATGACGAGTTTTTTGCGCATTACCAAGCCGGCACATTGAATGTGCCTGACTATGTGCGTTTTGCCACTGAAGCGGTGGTGCAGCGGGGTGCGGATGCAGCCAACGCAGCGCACGAGCGCTTCATGCAGGAAGTGATTGGCCCTGCCATCAAGCCGCAAGCGATTGCGCTGGTGCAAAACCATCTGGATGCGGGTGATACCGTGGTTATTACTTCGGCCACCAATGAGTTTGTGACACGCCCGATTGCCCAGGCATTTGGCGTGCAAGAGTTGATTGCCACCGATTTAGAGCGTGATGCCACTGGCTGGTATACGGGTGCGGTCAAAGGCATACCCAATATGCGCGAAGGTAAGGTGGCGCGCATGGATGCCTGGCTGGCACAGCGCGGGCTGACCTGGAATGACGTGGAATCCACCTTCTATAGCGATTCCATGAACGACGTGCCGTTGCTGGAGCGGGTGAATCACCCTGTAGCCACCAACCCCGAGCCCCGTTTGCGTGCATTGGCGCAAGAGCGCGGCTGGCGCGTTCTGGATCTGTTTACTGAGAACACATGATTAAGACCATCATTGATAAATTGCTGGGCAAAGAGCCCGCCTCCCGTTCGCGCAAGCCGCGTTTTGGCAAGCGTGAAGAGGTGCCGGCCAGTGTGCACGGCATTGATCTTCAACTGGTGGATCCGCGCGCGATCGATGTTGTGCGCACGCTCAAAGACGAAGGCTATGAGGCCTACGTTGTGGGCGGTGCTGTGCGTGACTTGCTCCTGGGCCTGCGCCCCAAAGACTTTGACGTTGCCACCAATGCTACGCCCGAGCAGGTCAAGCACCTGTTTCGCCGTGCCTTCATCATTGGCAAGCGTTTTCGCATCGTGCACGTGGTGTATGGCCGTGGCCGTGAGCATGAAGTCATTGAGGTTTCCACCTTCCGTGCTTTCCTGGACAACAGCCTGGCTGAACAAGTCAGCGGCAATGAGCGCACCAGCAAACTGGCTTTGGCGCACATGAAGCATGCCGTGGATGCCAGTGGCCGTGTGCTGCGCGACAACGTCTGGGGCCCGCAAGACCAGGACGCAACGCGCCGCGACTTCACGGTCAATGCCATGTACTACGACCCAGAAACGCAAGTGGTGGTCGATTTTCACAAGGGCATTCAGGACGCGCAAAAACGTGTGCTGCGCATGATTGGTGACCCCACTACGCGTTACCGCGAAGACCCGGTGCGCATCATTCGTGCCGTGCGTTTTGCGGCCAAGCTCAGCCCCCTGGGTTTCAAGATTGAACCCAAGACGGCCAAGCCTCTGGTGGAGTCAGAGCACTTGCTCAAAGACGTGCCTCAAAGCCGTTTGTTTGACGAAATGCTCAAGCTGCTGCAGACCGGTCATGCGCTGGCATCGATTGAGCAGCTTAAAAAGCTGGGGCTGGCCAAGGGCATTTACCCCTTGCTGGATGTGGTGGTTGAGCGTGCAGAGCACCCGTTTGTCAAAGCTGCGCTGGCCGACACCGACCGCCGCGTGGGCGAGGGCAAGCCAGTAGCGCCCAGCTTCATGCTTGCCTGTGTGCTGTGGCAAGACGTGAAAAATGGCTGGGAGCAACGGCTGAAAAAAGGCTTTCATGCATTCCCGGCGCTCAACGAGGCGATTGACGAAGTCTTTGACCAGCGCATTGGCGATGTCTCAGGCCGCGGCAAGCTGGCTGCCGACATGCGCGAGATCTGGATCATGCAGCCACGCTTTGACAAGCGCACGGGTGCCACGCCCTTTGGCATGGTGCTGCAGGCGCGCTTTCGTGCAGGTTTTGACTTTATGCGCCTGCGTGCAGACGTGGGTGAAGTGGAAGAAGCCCTGGCCGAGTGGTGGCAAGAATTTCAAACCGCAGACGATGCCCGCCGCGAAGACTTGGTAGCCCAGGTGCGCGAAGAGCAGCGACAAAAGCAAAAGACAGCGCAACCTGTGCGTCGGGTGCCACGCAAGGTAGAGGCTGCTGAGTCGCCACTGGATGAGATGGCTGCGCAAAGCACCAATGAGCTGGGTGATGCGCCAACCAAAAAGCGCCGCCGTCGCCGCCGTAAACCGGCGGGCAGTGGAGAAGCCGCTGCTGCAGACAGCTCACAAGCATGACCGTGCGTGTGTATGTAGGGCTGGGTGCAAACCTGGGCGACCGGGGAGAAGCCTTGCTGCATGCTTTAAAGGGCATGGCCGCCTTGCAAGGAACGCGGTTGCTGTCGGTCTCTTCGCTCTACAGCAGTGCACCCGTGGATGCCACAGGGCCGGATTATTTGAACGCCGTGGCGGCGTTAGACACAGAGCAAGCGCCACAGGCTTTTTTGCAGGCCTTGCAGGTGCTGGAGCAGGCGGCGGGGCGCGAGCGCCCTTACCGCAATGCCCCGCGTACGCTGGATTTGGATATTTTGCTGTGGGGCGATGAACGCATGCATGGCGTGGCGCTGACAGTGCCCCATCCGCGCATGAATGAGCGGGCGTTTGTGCTGCGGCCCTTGCAAGAGCTGGATGCGCGCTTGGTGGGTGCAGAGCACCTGGCGGCCGTGGCCGATCAGCGCATTACGGTGGCCCAGAATGCACAGTGGGCAGCCAGTGCCCTGCACGGCTAGACTGCACCTTTAGTACGTGCTCAAAAAAGCGTGGTCTTGGCTAGCCAAGACCGCGCTTTTTTGATGGTGTTTTTAAAAAAATAGCTGCTTGCGTTTGTGGGTACTTGTTTTCAGTGTGTTTTTATATTGAAAACGTTTGCCTGTAAGCGCTGGTAGCTATTTTTTTAATTAATCTCTGCAATCAATTCAATCTCAACGCAAGCGCCCATGGGGATTTGGGCCACACCAAAGGCACTGCGCGCGTGCTTGCCTTGATCGCCAAACACTTCGGCGAGCAGTTCGGAGCAACCGTTGGTGACCAGATGCTGCTCAGTGAAGGTGGGGGTGGAGTTCACCAGGCTCATCACTTTGACAATGCGCCGCACACGATTCAAGTCACCACCACAGGCCGCCTGCAGCGTGCCCAGCAAATCCACGGCCACAGCACGCGCAGCTTGTTTGCCTTCTTCGGTAGAAATATTGGCACCCAGCTGGCCTGCCCAGACTTGGCCGTCTTTGCGGGCAATGTGGCCACTCAAAAACACCAAATTGCCGGTTTGCACAAAAGGCACGTAGGCGGCAGCAGGGATGGAGACAGGGGGCAGGTCGATTTGAAGGGCCTGCAGTCGATCGTAAATGTTCATGGTGTTGTTCCTTTCGTCTTGTCTGGTGTAGCGGGTGAACGGTGCAAACTGTGCCATCGGCTTTGCTTGAACAGCGTTGTGCCTGCATGCTTGGCAGTATGCCAAGACATTGCACGGTTTCTACACACCTTCCTGCGACGGGTGTCTGCGGGATGTGCGGTGTGGTGGCTGGCGTGGCGTTGCAACTGCAGCAGGCACAGCTTGGGCCCATGTGGCTGTATGTAGCGGCGGTGGTCGCAGCTGTGGTGGTGGCGCTGGCGTTGTGGCGCCGACCGGGCTGGCGCAAAGCTGCAGTGTATGTGCTGCTGGGTGCCGGGCTGGCATGGGGTCTTACGGGTTGGCGTGCCACCGTGTTTCAGGCGCAGCGCATGCCTGCTGCATGGGAGGGGCGCGATGTCCGGGTGATGGGCGTGATCACGGAGATGCCGCAACCCGTCGAGCGCGGTGTGCGCTTGCGCTTTGAGGTGGAGCAAGCCTTGTCTTTGCAAGACCCCCCGCAGGCAGTCCCGTTGCCACAGCGGATTGCATTGTCCTGGTATGGCAATGCACCGCCACAGGGTTTGCGTGCCGGGCAGCGCTGGGAGTGGACGGTGCGCTTGAAAGCCCCACATGGGGAGCGCAACCCCCATGGCATGGATTGGGAGCTGTGGTCATGGAGCCAGGGCATTCAGGCCACGGGCTATGTGCGCCACGGCCCCCGTGATATCCCCCCAAATTGGCTGGAGCAGACAGGATATGCACAGGTGGCGCAGTGGCGCGGCCATCTGCATCGTGCCATGCAAGCACCCAAAGATGCACCGCCGCGGCAGCAGGATTCTTTCGGTGTGGTGCAGGCCCTGGTTACGGGGGCGCAATCCAGCATCAGCGGCAGTGACTGGCAGCTGTTTCGAGACACGGGAGTGGCCCACCTGGTGAGCATCAGTGGATTGCACATCACCATGTTTGCCTGGCTGGCGATGGCAGTTGTCAACCTGCTGTGGCGGCGCTCTTCCCGCCTGTGCCTGCACTGGCCTGCGCCCGTGGCTGCAGCCTGGGCGGGGCTGGCGTTGGCGGCCGCCTATGCGGTGTTCAGCGGCTGGGGCATTCCGGCGCAGCGCACCATTGGCATGCTGTGCGTGGTGGTGGTGCTGCGCAGCCTAGGGCGCAGCTGGCCATGGCCTTACGTGTGGCTTGTCGTGCTGACCGCTGTGGTGCTGGTCGACCCTTGGAGTTTGCTGCAAGCAGGGTTCTGGCTCAGCTTTGTGGCCGTGGGTGTGCTCTTTGCCACGCAGCCACAAGATCGCAATGCACCTGATCGGCGCTGGCGGCATGCCGGCATGCGCTTATTGCGTGAGCAGGCTGTGGTGGGTCTGGCGCTGGCACCGCTGACGCTGCTGCTGTTTGGGCAAATTTCGGTGGTCGCAATGATTGCCAACCTGTGGGCCATTCCGTGGGTGACGTTGGTGGTGACGCCGTTGTCCATGCTGGGGGCTTTGTGGCCACCGCTGTGGACAGCGGCCGCGCACTGCGTGAGCGTCATGGTGTGGCTGCTTGAGCAGATGGTGACTTGGCCAGTGGCGGTGCTGTACTTTGCACAGCCTGCGTGGTGGGCGGGATTGGCGGGATTGCTAGGGTGTCTGTGGCTGGTGATGCCATGGGGCTGGCGCTGGCGTGTGCTGGGTCTGCCGCTGATAGTGCCGATGCTGTGGTGGCAAAGCGCAGTACCGTCGTGGGGAGACTTTGATCTGCTGGCCCTAGACATAGGCCAGGGCAGCGCCGTATTGCTGCGGACACAGCAGCACAGCTTGCTGTTTGATGCCGGGCCACAGTGGTCTGCGCAGACCGATGCCGGCGAGCGCATTGTGGTGCCCGGGCTGCGTGCGTTGGGTGTTGTGCCTACCGCCATGATGATCAGCCACAAAGACCGTGACCACGCAGGCGGCGCGGCGGCGGTGCAGCAAGCTTTCTTGGGCATGGAGTGGATGGGGTCAGGCGGCGTGCCGTGCCAGGCAGGGCAGTCCTGGACGTGGGATGGGGTCAGTTTTGTGGTGCTGTTTCCTTTTGAAGGCTCCAGTCCAGGCAAGACCACCAAAAGCAACGCCACCAGTTGCGTGCTGCAAGTGCAAAGCCAAGCGGGGTCTCGTGCACTGTTGACGGGGGATATCGAAGCGGCGCAAGAAAAAGCGTTGCTGCGGGCAGGTGCTGACGTTCAGTCCGATGTGCTGCTGGTACCGCACCATGGCAGCAAAACATCATCGAGCGCGAATTTTTTGAACCAGGTGCAGCCGCAGGTGGCTATTGTGCAGTCGGGCTATCGCAACCGGTTCGGGCACCCCGTACCGGCGGTGGTTCGCCGTTACCAGGAGCGCAATATCAACTTGGTCAGCACGCCCACCTGTGGCGCTGCGCATTGGCGCTCCTGGAGCCCTGAATCTGTGATGTGCGAACGCGCCATAACCCCGAGGTACTGGTCGTCAGTTGTGCCTTAGTGTTTTTCTGCTTTAGTGCTTTGGCTTCTTATCGCTTGTCGCACATTCAACCGACTGTCGGCATGCCACATTGCACACGCTCAGGCCACGACATACAGCCGCCGTCATGGTGGTTTTTGCTCTGGTCAGCACAGTTATCATGCTCGGCGTTCATGTCCCGAAAGTGCATAGGCGTCAATGCAGGCTTGTCTGCGATTGTCTGAAATTTTCTCTCCGCAAAAATCCCCATCTGAGCTGTTTGCGCTCAATGCGTCGTGCCTGGCGTTTGGCTTGTGCATGCCGCCACCCCCCTCGAAATTGATGCCATGTTGCGACTGACTGTTGCCCTCTCGCTCAGCCTGTGTTTCACGCACGCTGCCAATGCCGCTGATCTGGAAGCTTTGCTCAATCAGGAGCGCTACGGCGAGTTTTTGCCAAAGGCAGAGAGCGCTGCAGCGGCAGGTGATGCGCAAGCCTTGTTTTTGCTTGGTAAGGCTTATCACCTGGGGCAAGGCGTAGACAAGAGCGAGGCGCTTGCCAAAAGTTATTACGAAAAGGCACGTGCGGCAGGCTCCGCGCGAGCCAGCCACAATCTTGGCGCTCTACACATGGAAGAAAAACGGTCTGACGAGGCCATTCCTTTGCTGGAAGAGGCTTTGCAGCGTGGCCTGCTGATGCCAACACTGATCAATCTGGGCAAGGCTTACAGCCCTTCCGATCTCGACTATCAGATGCAGCGCCACGGCGGGGTGGTCAGGGCCGAGCGAGCGGGTGACTACTTTGTCCAAGCTTATGAGCAGGATGCAGACATCACCTCGCTGATGCAAGCCTCGCGCAATTACCTGCAGGCATATTTGGCGCTGCGTAATAACCACTTCAGCGCTTCAACAGAAGACGATCGCGATCGGCTGCGGGGTAAGGCATTGGCAGGGTTGAAGAAGGGCATGGCTCGCGACAACGCCAAGGCATGGAGCAACTATGGCGTGATGCTGCTGGAGGAGCAGGATTTCAACGGTGCCCGCCAGGCTTTGCTGCAAGGCGCAGAGCGCAAGGTTGCTGTGGCGCACTACCATCTGGCGCGCATGGCCGCCAAAGGTTTAGGACTGCCCGCTGTGGACCGTCAGGCAGAGGCATATCACTACGAGCAAGCTGCTTTACTGGGGTTGCCAGAGGCTGTTCGACCAGCCGTTAGTCGCCTTGAGGAAGTGTTTCGATACGAGACGGATCTGGCCGCACTGGAAGAGGGAGTACACAGACTGTCGGTGTTGCAGGCGGCAGGTGGCGATGGCTTGCGGGCTGGCTCAGCTACGTCCCGTTTGGAATGGGGGCGCTTTCTGCAAAGCCAGCGCCAGCAGGCCAAGGCCTTGCCCGATAAGCCACTGTACTTGCAAGCCTGTGGCTTAGACCTGGGCCAGCTGTATGGCAGCACTTACAACCTTGGCTCTAACACGGCGTGGCGATTGCAGGTTTACCGTTCGCTGGACAAACCCGAGCGTCTTTCTATCAACGGGCATGTTGACGAAGACGGTTGTGCCACGCTCTTGGAGCCTTTGCCGGAACGTATTCGAGTAAGTCTTGCAGAGGGTGCAGTGCTGGCGCTTGCCTTCCCTAACTTCACTTTGCCACTGGCCATAAAGGAAGGTGAAGATCGTTTGCGACTTGATATGCAAGCGATCGAGTTGCCGATTCCCTCGTTTTAGTTGTACACGGCCACCTCTCACCATCGGTGCGATTTTTTGAACCAGGTGCAGCCGCAGGTGGCAATTTTTCGTCGGGTTACCGCAACAGGTTGGGGCATCCCGTACGGGGGCTCGCCGCTACCAGTAGCGCTGGGCACTGACGCACTCGCATTCTTGGCACCCTGAATCTGTGCTGTGCAAATGCGCCATACCCCCGAGGTACTGGTCGCCAGTTGTACCTTAGCGCGGAGCTGCATTGCTACACTGAACGACACATAAAGTGCATGAATGGCATCGTTTTCGAGGGGGAGAGGGCTGGCGGGCCTGATTCTTGCTCAACAACTGGCAATCCATTCGCAGGAGGCGTGCAAGTATGCAGAAATTCGACGAAATGTACGCAATGCTGCCCTTTGACGGCAGCGATGTACGGGCCCATTACAAGGTGTATGCCCAATGGCTGGCGCGGCAGCCCCAAGCCACCATGCAAGCCCGCATGGCCGAGGCCGAGATGATCTTTCGGCGCGTGGGGATCACCTTTGCTGTCTATGGCGATAAAGACGAAAGTGGCGCGGGCACGGAGCGGCTCATCCCGTTTGATCTGATTCCGCGCATCATTCCCTCGCATGAATGGTTGCGCATGCAGCAAGGCTTGGTGCAGCGCGTCACGGCACTCAATCGTTTCATTGGTGACATCTACCACGGGCAAGACATTCTGCGGGCGGGGATTGTTCCGCGTGACCTGATCGACGGGAATGCACAGTTGCGGCCACAAATGCAAGGGGTGCAGGTGCCCGGCGGCATTTATGCGCACATTGCGGGGATTGACATTGTGCGTGCCCCGAACGCGCTGGGTGAGGGCGAGTACTACGTGCTGGAAGACAACTTGCGCGTGCCTTCCGGCGTGTCTTACATGCTGGAAAACCGCAAGATGATGATGCGGCTCTTTCCTGAGCTTTTCAGCAGCCATGCCGTGGAGCCTGTTGCGCATTACCCCGACTTGCTGCTGGACACTTTGCGCGCCAGTGCGCCACCGGCAGCGGCCAGTGCCTCTGCCACCGTGGTGGTGCTGACGCCTGGCATGTACAACAGTGCGTACTTTGAGCATGCATTCCTGGCCCAGCAAATGGGCGTAGAGCTGGTCGAGGGGCAAGATCTGGTGGTGCGAGACAAGGTGGTCTACATGCGCACAACCCGAGGTCTGCAGCGGGTGGATGTGATCTATCGCCGTGTTGATGACGACTTTCTGGACCCGAACGTGTTCAGGCCCACATCCACACTGGGTTGCTCGGGCTTGATGGATGCCTACTGCGCTGGCAACGTCACGATTTGCAACGCTGTAGGGACAGGCATAGCGGATGACAAATCGGTCTATCCGTACGTGCCCGACATGATCCGTTTCTATCTGGGCGAAGAGCCCATTCTCAATAACGTGCCAACCTGGCTGTGCCGCAAACCAGATGATTTGAAATATGTGCTGGATCACCTGCCTGAGCTGGTGGTCAAGGAGGTGCATGGCGCAGGGGGCTACGGAATGTTGATTGGCCCCACCTCTAGCCGTGCTGAAATTGAAGACTTTCGCCGTGCTTTGCTGGCCAATCCTGCGGGCTACATTGCACAGCCCACCTTGAGTTTGTCCAGTTGCCCCACCATGGTGGAAGCCGGAGTAGCGCCACGCCATATTGATCTGCGGCCCTTTGTGCTGAGCAGCAGCCAGCAAGTGCGGATGGTGGCCGGTGGGTTAACACGCGTTGCCCTGAAAGAAGGCTCTTTGGTGGTTAACTCTTCGCAAGGCGGTGGCACCAAAGACACCTGGGTGATGGGAGCCGGGAATGTGGATCGCACTGCGCACAGCCCGACGGGCATGGCGCAAACCATGCGCCCATGGGCTATGGAGCAATCTTTGATCGGAGGCCTGTGACATGTTGAGTAGAACTGCCGATCACCTGTTCTGGATGTCTCGCTACACCGAACGGGCAGACAAGTGCGCAGCGCTTGCAACACAACACGGCCAGCCTGCGCAGCAGGCACGGGGTTTTTTGCCCGGGAGGAATGCATGCTAAGTCGCACTGCCGATCACCTGTTCTGGATGTCTCGCTACACCGAACGGGCAGACAAGTGCGCAGCGCTTGCAACACAACACAGCCAGCCTGCGCAGCAGGCGCGGGGTTTTTTGCCCGGGAGGAACGCATGCTAAGTCGCACTGCCGATCACCTGTTCTGGATGTCTCGATACACCGAACGGGCAGAAAACACCGCTCGCATGCTGAATGTGAGCTACGACACCTCCATGCTCCCGATGCGTCCGGAAGATGCGGAGCGAGCGTGGCAAGGGGTGCTGTCCATCAGCGAGCTGGTTCCGGCTTACCAGGCCCGATACCGGCAAGTAACACGCGACAACGTCTTGTTCTTCATGGTGGCCGATGAAACCAATCCCACCTCTATCGTCTCGTGTCTGCGTGCTGCGCGTGAAAATGCGCGGGCAGTGCGCGGCACGTTAACGACGGAAGTCTGGGAAACACAAAACCAGACTTGGCTGGCGCTGCGCAAACAGCTGCAAGATGGTGCTTTGGAAAAAGATCCGGGGCAGTTCTTCGAATGGGTGAAATACCGTTCTCACCTTTCGCGGGGCGTTGTGCTGGGCACCATGCTGCAAGACGAAGCGTTTAATTTTCTGCGTTTGGGCACATTCCTGGAGCGGGCAGACAATACCGCGCGTTTGCTGGACGTGCGCTTTCACGCAATTTCGCGGGACTACTACGGTACAGACCTCAACCGCAAAGGTGCACAGCAGTTTGATTTTTATCACTGGAGTGCCTTGCTGCACAGCGTCTCGGCCTTTGAGGTGTATCGCAAGGTCTACCGCGATGTGATCACGCCTGAGCGCGTGGCAGAGTTGTTGGTGCTGCGCGCAGACATGCCGCGCTCTTTACATGCCTGTCTGCGAGAGGTGGTCTACAACCTGAAAGTTGTGGCGCACGAAGGCGCGCTAGACAGCCAGCGCAGAGCAGGGCGGCTGCTGGCAGATTTGCAGTACGGTCAGATTGACGAGATTTTGGAAACGGGTCTGCACGCCTACCTCACGCAGTTTCTCGATCGTGTGAATCAACTCGGTGAGTTCATTGCCAAGGACTATCTGGTGCCCGAGCTTTAAGCTTTAGTCGATGCACATGGCGATGCCCACAAAGAAAAAGAGCCCCGAGGGCTCTTTTTCTTTGTGGGCAAACCACTCACGCTCAATGCGCTTCGGCTTCGCCCATTTGCGTTTGCAGGTAGTTCTGCACGCCGACCTTCTCGATCAGGTCCAGCTGGGTTTCGAGGAAATCGATGTGCTCCTCGGTGTCATCCAGAATCTTCAGCAGTAAGTCGCGCGAGACAAAGTCGTGGGCTGTCTCAGCGGTGCGGATGCCCGCTTTGATGGTGGCTTGCGCGGCAGTTTCCAGGTTGAGGTCGCACTGCAGCGCTTCTGGCACGTTTTCGCCGATTTGCAGCTTGCCCAGGTCTTGCAGGTTGGGCAGGCCATCGAGCATGAAGATGCGGTCCATCAGCACATCAGCGTGCTTCATCTCGCCGATGGACTCTTTGTATTCAATCTTGGCCAAGGCCTCGAGGCCCCAGTGTTTGTACATGCGATAGTGCATGTAGTACTGGTTGATTGCCGTCAATTCGTTTTTCAGCTGGGCCTGCAGCGCAGCAATGACTTGCGGATCGCCTTTCATGAGGGACTCCTTGTTGTTGTGAGGGGTGAGTGCATTGTCATCCACTCCTACTGCATCACCAAGCGTGGCAAGCAAAACCACGCGCGTGCGTATTGGCTGCGTGTGATGCTGAGTTGCGTTCTCGTTAGTATTGAATAGTTTTTGACAATCAATAGTATTAAATCAATTGATTGAAATTATTTCGCGTAGGCTTTAGACTACGAAGTGTTCTCAGCTGTATCACATAAGGAAACAACATGTCCGTTATCAACACCGTTATCAAGCCTTTCCAAGCCTCCGCTTTCAAGGATGGCAAGTTCATCGAAGTGTCCGAAAAGGACGTGCTGGGTAAGTGGGCTGTGTTCTTCTTCTACCCTGCCGACTTCACCTTTGTCTGCCCCACAGAGCTGGGCGACGTGGCTGACCACTACGACCAGTTCCAGAAGCTGGGCGTGGAAATCTACTCGGTGTCCACTGACACGCATTTCGTGCACAAGGCCTGGCACGATTCTTCCGAAACCATCGGCAAGATCAAGTACACCATGATTGGTGACCCAAGCGGCGTGATCACGAACAACTTTGAAGTGATGCGCCCAGGTGTCGGCCTGGCTGACCGCGGTACCTTCATTGTGGACCCCGATGGTGTGATCCAAGCCGTGGAAATCACTGCCGAAGGCATTGGCCGCAACGCAGAAGATCTGCTGCGCAAGGTTAAGGCTGCTCAGTACGTGCGCAACCACCCCGGTGAAGTGTGCCCTGCGAAGTGGAACGAAGGCGATGCAACCTTGGCTCCTTCGCTGGACCTGGTCGGCAAGATCTAATCTTTGCCCGGAAAAAGCCCGGGGAGGACCCGGGCTTTTTTTCAACCTCGCTATCGTTGACTATTAAATAAATATTTCATTAGGGATTGACTATTATGCTGGACGCCAACCTCAAAACCCAACTCAAGGCTTACCTCGAACGTCTGCAAAAGCCGCTCGAACTGGTGGCAAGCTTGGATGACAGCAAGGCGGCTGGTGAAGTCAAGTCGCTGCTGGCCGATCTGGCCGCACTCAGCGACAAGATCACAGTGCGCGAGAACAATGATCTGGATGTGCGCAAGCCATCGTTCCTGATTACCAACCCTGGCGTAGATTCCGGCGTGCGTTTTGCTGGTGTGCCTCTGGGACACGAATTCACATCCCTTGTGCTGGCGTTGCTGCACGTGGGCGGCCATCCTTCCAAGGAATCTGCAGACCTGCTTGAGCAAGTCAAGGCGATTGATACGCCGTTGAACTTTGAGACCTATTACTCGCTGTCTTGCCACAACTGCCCTGACGTGGTGCAGGCGCTGAACCTGATGGCCGCGCTGAACCCGAACATCACGCACACCGCGATTGATGGTGGCTTGTTCCAGCAAGAAGTTACGGACCGCGAAGTCATGGGCGTGCCCACAGTGTTCGTCAACGGCGAGCGCTTTGGCCAAGGCCGCATGGAGCTCGGTGAGATCGTTGCCAAGGTGGACACCGGCGCTGCCGCCCGTGAAGCTGCCAAGATCTCGGCCAAGGACGCGTTTGATGTGCTGGTTGTCGGCGGTGGCCCTGCTGGCGCAGCCGCAGCCATCTACGCTGCCCGCAAGGGCATTCGCACGGGTATTGCAGCCGACCGCATCGGTGGTCAGATGCTGGATACCGTGGACATCGAGAACTTCATTTCGGTCAGCAAGACCGAAGGCCCCAAGCTGTCGGCTGCCATGGAAAACCACATCCGTGACTATGACGTGGACATCATGGGCTTGCAGCGCGCTGCCAAGCTGATTCCTGCGACCACCGAAGGCGGTCTGATCGAGGTGCAGACAGAGTCCGGCGCCACACTCAAGGCCAAGACTGTGATCCTGTCCACCGGTGCCCGCTGGCGCAACATGAACGTGCCCGGTGAAGAGCAGTACCGCACCAAGGGTGTGACCTACTGTCCGCACTGCGATGGCCCTCTGTTCAAGGGCAAGGACGTGGCCGTGATCGGTGGCGGTAACTCGGGTGTCGAGGCTGCGATTGATCTGGCTGGTCTGGTCAAGCACGTTACGGTGCTGGAGTTCGCCGCTGAGCTCAAGGCCGATGCCGTGCTGCAAAAGAAGCTGCGCAGCCTGCCTAACGTGACCGTCATCTTGAATGCCCAGACCACCGAAGTGAACGGTGACGGCAAGAAAGTGACCGGCATCACCTACAAGGACCGCACCACCGACGAGATCAATCAGATCGCGCTGGAAGGTATCTTTGTGCAGATTGGCCTGCTGCCCAACACCGACTGGCTCAAGGGCACGGTCAACCTGACGCGCTTTGGCGAGATAGAGATCAACGCCCGTGGCGAGACCAATGTGCCCGGCGTGTTTGCTGCCGGTGACTGCACCAACGTGCCGTACAAGCAGATCATCATTGCAGCGGGCGCAGGTGCAACGGCAGCGCTGTCGGCCTTTGACCATTTGATTCGCCATTGATGGCTGGATCGTGACGTTGGCTTGATGCGCTTGCCTGCCAAGCGCACAGAGCTATTGAAAAAGGACTGCCCAGGCAGTCCTTTTTTTGTGGACATACATACATGCAGGCGGGCATTCACCGGGGCTGCGTGCCTGTGCTGAGCAAGGCCTTCAGCCCCAAAGCGATTTCTTCGCCCCAGGCGTAATAGTCATGCCCGCCCGCAAACTCATGGGTGGTGACGGTGTAGCCCTTGGCTTGCAAGACGTTGCGCAAGTGGCGGTTGTTGTCGATGATGCCAGCCTCGCCCTGAACACCGCGCTCCAGCAGACCGTAGGCCAGATGCCAGCGTACGGCTTGGGTGGGGCCGTGCAGCACTTGGCGCATGAACCAGTCACCTTCGGCCCAGCGGTGCGGGGCAGGCTCGCTCTTTGGCGTGCTGGGTGCCCACCAATAGGAGCCAGACAGCGAGAGCACATTGCCGAAGGTCTCTGGGTGTGCCCAGCCCAGCCAGCCTGCAGCCAACCCCCCATAGCTGGAGCCTGCCACCACCACTTGGCGTGCCTCTGTGGCAATCGCTGGCTGTTGTGCTCGCAGCCAGCGCAGCAGCTCATAGGCCAGCATGTTGCCAAACGCCGGGGTGTGCGGGGGCAGCTCGGCGGCGCGATCCTTACGCTGTGGGTTGCCCACCAGCAGCACGGCCATGGCCGGAAGGCGGCCCTGGGCGATCCATGCATCCAGAAGCTGGTGGATGTGCACACGCTCCAGATAGGCCTCGCGGTCAAACAGCACCAGCAGTGGCAGGCTGCCAGCGGCGTGGCTGCCAGTAGGCAGGTACAGACTGAGGCTGCGCGTGTTGCCCAGCAATGCGCTGGTGTAGCGCAGGTGCTGCAACTGGCCTGCGGGTAACTTGGTGGCGCTGGTTGGCGGGGCGTTATCTGCAGCCATGTTGCGCAAGGGGCCGGTGGCAGCAATCTCCAGCACCGAGCGCTCGGCATGAAGGGCGGCTGCGCTGTCTGCGGGCAGTTCCGGCGATCCGGCATGCCAGTGGTGCGGGTTCAGCAGATCGCGCTGTGCAGACAGTTGCTGGGTCTGTACACGCTGCATGCGGCTGGGGGCCGCGCCGGCCGCCAGCGCAGTGGGCCATTGCACGGGGTCCACCACCAGCTGGTAGGCTGCCCGCAAGCCGCGTGGCAGCGGCAGGCTCAGGTACCAGATGTCTGTATCCGGCAAGCGCTGGAAGGTGAAAGGGTCTGCGGAGCGCATGGCCCATTCCAGCCGCACATGGTGGGGCAGGTCTTGCGTACCCGCAGGTGCACGCCATAGAAAGGTGACCAGGGCTTCTTGGGGGTGCTGTGGCAATGGCTCCAGCAGCGGTGCGCCATGGGTGAGTGCGGCAGACCAGAATTCTTGGATCAACACAGGCTTTTGCGCAGGTGTGGTTTGCGCAATCTGCGCCTGAAGTTGCAGCAAAGCAGGGCTTTGCACAGCTGCTGGAAGGACTGCCGCAGGGGCTGCATCGGCAAGCGCCGGGCCGCTGGTTTTGAGCTGCCAGATGGGCTCTACGTCGGGTTGCATGTCGGGCTGCGTAAAGAACGGGTTGTGTGCCTCTAGGCGGTAGCGGCCAGTGGTGGGGGTTACCCAGCCGATGTCTTGTATGCCGTTGTGAACGGCAGGCCAGTGGCGCAGCAGCTGACCATCTGGCCCCATGAGGCGCACGGTGTGTGCATGGGTGCCGCTGTCCAGCGTCCACAGCAGCACCTGACCGGCTTCGGCCTGTACTTCCAGAGCATGGCCTGCCAGCATCTGGCTGCATGAGGGCCCGTGCGTATCTGGCTGGCCAGGTGCCACGCTGCACTGGGTGGTGGGCTCGCTGGCCCAGGTGGCGGCCATGCCTGCCAGCAGCGTGCAGGTGGTCAGCAGTCTGGCAAATGAAAAAATGAAGTGGCTCGGCATGGTGGATGGCATGGATGAAAACAGGCCCGCACGGCAAGCATACGGACTGGTTGTAGGTGGCTCCATCAGAACTTGGCGTTCAACGACACGTAGATGCGACGGCCTTCTTCGCTGTAGTCGCTGGCGTTGATGCGCTCAAACGTGCGGTCGGCCACGTTCAGTACACCAGCGCGCAAGGTGGTGCGAGGGTTGACTTGCCAGGCGGCGCTCAGATCCACTAGGCCGTAACCCGGCTTGTACACGGTGTTGGCTGCATTGAGGGGCTGCTCGCTTTGCAGGCGCCAGGTGGCCCCCAAATTCCACTGCGCATTGACGCGCCAGTCTGCGTTCACATTCAGGTTGTGGCGTGAGCGGTTAACCAGCAGGGTGTGCACGGCCTTGCTCGTGTTCTTGGCCGACAGGTAGGTGTAGGTGGTCTTGAAGCCCACATCGCGCAAGGTCTGCCATTTCCAGCTGCCTTCCAGACCGCGCGTGCGGGCGCTGTTGATGTTTTGGTAGCTGAAGATGGGGCGGCCATCGGGCAGGAACCCGACAAAGTTGTCATAGCTGGGGGCCAGCGTGACATCGCGCGTGCGGCTGTCAATGTCGATCATGTTCTTGAGCTTTGTGTCAAACACCGTGGCGCTGGCACTGTGCGCACCCTGTGTGTATTGAATGCCCAGCTCCTTGCTGATTGCGGTCTCGGGCTTGAGGTCGCGGCTGCCGATGATGTAGCAGCCCGTGGTGGCGCTGCCGCAGGAGACCGAGCCCCAGTTGGGGCTGTTTTGCACCAGCGTCGGGGTTCGGAAGGCGCGCGAGAGGCCGCCCTTGAAGGTCCAGGCATCGTTGAGGTGAAAGACGCCATAGGCGCGTGGGCTGTGGTGGCCGCCAAAGTTCTCGTGGTGGTCAAAACGGTTGCCCAGCGTGATGGCAAAGCGGTCAGTCAAGCGGATTTCGTCTTCCACAAACACCGCGTACTGCTTGACCGATGTGGTGGGCGAACCCTGTGTGGTGGGCACGCCGGGCAGGCCTTTGAGGTTGGCGGGGTCCCACAGGCGCTCTTTGCGGGCATCAAAGCCCACGGTCAAAAACTGGTTGCCCCAGCCCACGGGAAAGCTGGCCTTGCCGTTGAAGCTGTAGGTGTTGGACTTGTTGGGGTTGGTCTGCGTATCGATCATGCCTTTGAGATTGCGGATCTCATCGGTCGAGAGCGTCAGCTCGGTGACCAGCGCATTCCAGTTGCCCTTGTGGCGCAGGGCGAAGGCATCGCGCTCCATGGTGTACATGCCTTGCGTCTTGTTGCTGACATCGGCATCCAGTGTGAGCGTCTGGCGTGCATCTGGGCGCCAGGCCAGTTGGCCACCCGCATGGCGGTTGAGCGTGCGGGCAAACAGCGGGTAGCCTGCGTTGAAGGTGCTTTGCGCATCACTGTCTGAGCGGTGGTCGTAGTTGCCATACAGCTTGATGCCCAGCGTATCGCTGATCAGCGGCCCGCTCATGGAAAAGCCCAGCTTCTGGCTGTCCGCCAGATCACGGTCTTGTTGCAGCACGGTCTCGGCGGTGATCGAGCCTTTCCACGTCTTTCCGATGGGTTTGGTGATGATGTTCACTACGCCGCCAATGGCATCTGCACCGTACAGCGAAGACATGGGGCCACGCACCACCTCTACGCGCTCAATATCGTCCAGTGGCACCCAGCCGCTGTCATAGGCGGAGCCGCCACGGAACATGGAGGTGCTGGAGTTAACGCGCTTGCCATCGATCAGCATCAATGTGTAGGCCTGGTCGAACCCCCGCATCTGAATGGTGGGTGTGCCATTGGCACTGCGGTTGAGTGTTACGCCCTCCACGCTGGCCAGCAGCTCTGCCAGCTCGTGAGCGGGGCGCTGGCGCAGCTCTTGCTGCGTAATCACTGAAATGCTGGCGGGCGCATCTTTGATGTCCCGCTCGTTGCCGCTGGCGGTCACCACCACGGTCGCCAAGCTGGCATCGGGTGCGTCTGGTTGGGCTTGGGCGTGCAGCGTAATGGCGCAAAGGCAAACCATAGATAGGGGGCGCAGGGTGAACGGCATGGCGTAAAGCTGGGTTGCAGATGTGATTAAATGAGAATTAATTTTATTTAGATGTGTTTTTTTCCTCTGCTTCTGGCGGCTTCTGATGTCTGAATTTCATTCAAAAAACGCTGTTTTCAACTCACAACCTGACCCTGTATTGCACGTTCCAGACATTGAGCAGTCATTGCTGCCCATGGGAGAGGAATACATCGTGGGAGACCTGGGGGTGACGGCTGCCACCGATGTGCTGCAAGGCCGCATGCAGGTGCTGTCAGTGCAGGAGGGCATGGTGCTGTACCGCACGGCAGTGCGCGATCTGTGCACCATGCGCACGTCCAATCTGCTGTATCCGGGGATCAAGATCGTGCTGGTGCTGGAAGGGGAGACGCAGCTGTCGTATGGCGCTTTGCGCCTGCACCTGCGCGCCCGTGAGGCAGGCCATTGCGCAGCCATGGTGGCGCTGGCGCGTACCGACCGGTTCATGCGGCAGTGGCGCATTGGGCGGCATGAACGTAAGCTGGTGCTGACACTCACCCCGCAGTGGCTGGCCCAGGCCGGTGTGCTGCACGGGCGGGTGGCACAGTTCATGGCACAGCATCTGGCGGTGGCATCGTGGCAGCCTTCTGCCCGTGCGCTCGTGCTGGCCGACCAACTGCACCGTGGCTGCCCGCTGCCAGATCACCTGCATGCTTTATGGAACCAGAGCCGGTGCATGGGCATCGTGTTGGAAGCCCTGGCCAGCGTAGAAATTGACAGCACGCAAGAAGGGGCTGTGCCGCTGGCGCGCACCGGTGCGCGCCAGCACGTACGGCTGGCGGCGCTGAGAGACTGGTTGATGACCCCGGCTGCGGATGGCATGGATGTGACCGCCATTGCCCGCCACGCCGGTATGAGCGTGGCGCATCTGCAGCGCCATTTCCCAACGGTAGCTGGCCAGAGCCTGGGGCGTTTTCTGCGTGTACAGCGCCTGCTGCGCGCGCGCGCAGCGCTGGAGCAGGGGCGCGCCACTGTCACACAGGCGGCGGGCATGGCAGGGTACCGCAGCAGCACGCATTTTTCAGCAGCATTTCGGGATCACTTTGGCATGCTGCCTTCCAGCCTCAAGCCGCAGGCGTGAAGCCGCAGCCATGCCGATGTTCGGCAAGGCGCAGCAACGACGTATTCAGGATGGTATGAGCATGTTTAACTGGACCGTGGGTTGCATGGCCCTGAACGGGCAGGCCCTATCGATGTGCCCGCGCCATGCAAAAAGCCCCGTATGCGGGGCTTTGGTTTTCGGCTAAATAGCGCTGGCTTAGTCCATGGTCAGCTTTTGCTTGTCCACGACTTCCTTGTAGGCCGTGTATTCAGCCTTGATTTCCTGCGCAAATTTTTCGGGAGTGTCCGCCACGATCAGCGAGCCGGTGTCTTCAATGCGCTTGCGAATTGCTGGGTCTTGCAGCACTTTGTGCACGGCCTTGT
>ENA-OBLH01000005-OBLH01000005.1-metagenomes-genome-assembly--contig:-NODE-5-length-190239-cov-24.3256_pt1 | contig 190239 bp, 173 predicted proteins | sample MGYA00153382_OBLH01 | MGnify analysis MGYA00153382
ACCGTCAACAGCCGCCAGCAGATATTGCGCAGCCGTGGCCTGGGCGAAGGTGCTGGTATGCGCATCGCTGAACTGCTTGCACATGACCGCCTTGCTCAGTAACTGGGCAGGTGCAATCAGCCAGCCAATGCGCAAGCCGGGGCTGAGCACTTTGGACAGCGAGCCACAGTGCGCCAGCCATTCACGGCTGCCCAGTACCTCGCTCGACAAAGCCAGCAGGCTGGCCGGCGGTGGCGCATCAAAGTACAGATCACCATAGGGGTCGTCTTCCACCACCAGCGTCTTGTATTGCACGGCCAGCTCCAGCACGCGCTTGCGCCGCTCCAGGCTCAGCGTGGCACCGCTGGGGTTGCCAAAAGTGGGGATCAGGTACACCAGCGTGGGCTTGTGCTCGGCAATCAGCTTTTCCAGCTCTTCCACGATGACGCCGTTGGCATCGACCGGCGCACTGATGACTTCAGCGCCATACAGGCGAAAGCACTGAATGGTGGCCAGAAAGGTTGGCCCTTCCACAATCACTTTATCGCCCGGGCTGATCATGCACTTGCCCAGCAGGTCCAGCGCCTGCTGGCTGCCCGTGGTGACCATCAGGTTGTCGGCATATACATCTTTGGCGCCTTTGGTTGCCATGAAAGCCGCCAGTTGCTCACGCAAAGGGCCAAAACCTTCTGTTGCATCATATTGCAAAGCCATGCCCGGGTTTTCTGTCAGCGCTTTATTCGCAGCCTCCTGAATACCCGCAACGTCAAACATGGCACTGTCGGGAAATCCGCCTGCAAAACTAATAATTCCCGGCTTACCCAGCAGTTTAAATAATTCACGTATGGCGGATGTTTCTACGTTATCCAGACGTTTAGCAAATTGCATTAAGAATTTCCTTTCATTTAAAAATTCAATGCCTTATCAAATCCTGCTTGCGAAATCAACATTGCCCGACACGTTGATTTTGCTTTATTAGTTAATCTTTCCCAAAAATCCGTGAGGAGGGATAATCGTTTTTTATTAATTTTAATAAATCTATCAATAAACAAAATATAAAAGACAAGCATTATCAATTTGTTTAAATAAATCTATCCACATCTATTTATTGCCATAAGAATATTAATTGGCACACTATTTACAGCATTGAGAGCATGTGCTTACTTTGTTTTACAACATGGAGCCCATCATGCTTTCCAGCGCAACACCTTTTGCAAGAGATTTTTTCTCGCGCACCGCTCAGATAGTAGCGGTTTCCACCGCGGTCTTGGCGCTCAGTGCCTGCGGCTCCAGCGGTTCTGTGAAATCGAGTGCCGGAGGTTCTTCTGGCGGCGGTGGCGGCGGCGGCGGTGGCGGCGGCACCCCGATCACGACGACAAAAACGCCATTCACCCCCATTCAGGAAGTGATCCAGGAAACCGCCGAAGGCTCTCGCGCGATTCCGGCCATTGCCGAGGATTTAGGCGGCACGCTGGGCGGTGTCATCAGCAAAACGCCATTGGCCAGTGCTGCTGCCCCGACGCAGGGAATTTTGACCAACGTGGGTGAGGGAGTCGATTCTTTGGCACTGGGACTGGAGACAGGCCTTGGAAAAATTGGCTCAACATCAGACCCAATCGGTACCACTTTGGCCAGTAGCGAGGGGCTGATCGTGAACACGGGCGAGGCAGTCTCCAGCGCGGGCGACCTCGTGCAGGCACTGGGCACCAACCTTGGCCCTGTCAAACCTGTGCTGCAAGTTACAGGCGGCCTGGTTGACAAAGTGGGCCAGGTTGTCAGCTCCGTGGGATACAAGACGGGTGACATCGTGACCAGTGCCCCAGTCTCTGGTTTGACCACCACGGTCAATGGCGTCGTCACGCCTGTGCTAGGTACAACGCTGGGGGTTGTGCAGCAGGTGGGCGATACCACGGGCCTTGGACAGCCGATTAACAACCTGCTCACCTTGGTCGGTGGCGTTGTGACAACCACCGGCAACACCGTGCAAAGCACACAGGTGCCGGTCATCTCCCCGGTTGGTCATCTGGTTGGACAGGTCGGCAACGCTGTCAGTGCACTGGGCGGGGTAGCAACATCAGGCACCAGCACACCCGGTGGCCTCTTGGGAGGCGGGGCACTGTCGGGTGGTCTGCTCAGCGGCGCATTGGCAGGTGGGGGCACCTCTGGCGGCGCAACGGGCGGCCTGCTCTCGGGTGGTCTGCTCAGCGGCGCATTGGCAGGTGGGGGTACCTCTGGCGGCGCAACGGGTGGCCTGCTTTCTGGCGGACTTTTGTCCGGTGGCCTCTTGTCGGGTGGCGTCCTGATAGGCGGGAATACCAGTACAGCCGTAAGTGCTGCGAGCGGCTCAAATATTACGAGCACCACAGGAGGGCTGCTCTCGCCATTGACGTCACTGCTTGGCGGCCTGCTCCCCAAGCGCTAACCAACCAACCGCAGTCATGAGGGGGTGAGCCAATGGCTCACCCCTTGTAACCAGCAGGAAGCTTATGCCCATAAAAAGAACAGACCCCCGGCTTTTGGTTTGGCTGTGCAGCATTTGCACAGCCACTTTTGTTTTTGGACAAGCTCCGACAGGAGGCCCACTCGTCAACGTTCCGCAGCCATCATCGCCACGCCCCAGCAGCGACATCAGCGCAGAAATAGACACCCCATCTGCCCTCCAGCTAAGCAAGCAGCTGCAAACCCGCTTAACTCTCAGCACCACATTGCAGGTCAACCGGATTGATATCTCTGGGGTCAAAACCATTGCTTTCGACGATGTTGCCGCATTGTTCCAGCCGCTGTCGGGCCAGCAAGCGAGCATTGAGCAATTGGCCGCCGCCGCTACGCAAGCCACTGCGCTGTATCACAAGGCGGGCTTTCCTCTGTCTTTCTTTTACTTGCCCGAGCAAAGTTTTGACCAGGGCATCGTCAAAGTAATTGCGGTGGAAGGGCACATTTCACGTGTAGAAGTGACAGGCGATACGGGAAAATCGGGGGCCTTGCTGGCCCAGCTGACGCAGCCCCTGCTGGAAAGCAGGCCCCTAGAAGGCGAGGTGTTCACCAAACAGACGCTGCTCATGGCGCGCATGCTCAGCCTTCAGGTCGGTGCTCAGGCGGCGATGCCAACCACCACGGATGGCGCCACCCCTCTTTTGCTCAATGTCAAGCAAGACCCCATCGTCTTTACTGTGGGGGCTGACTTGCGCCAGGGCGATCCCAAGGCCGTTGCCAACCTGACCCTCAACGACCCACTCTGGGGAGGCTCTCAGTGGCAGCTATCCAGCCTGATCGATGATCCCAAAGATGAGCGCTTTATCTCGTTGAGCATGAACCAGTGGCTCAACGCCCAGGGCACAACGCTGCAGGCGAGCATTTCAGATTTCAAAGGGCATGACAACTTCTTGGGCAATACCTTGCAGGACGTCACCACGCAGCGCAAAGCGGAGTTAGTGGTCATGCACCCCTTGCAGCTTTCCAGCACCGGCAGCACAGTGATCGGTGCGGGCTTTTTTGGCCTGAATTATCAAAAGACGTACAACTTTCCTGATTTAGGCATAGAGCTCAACAGCCGTGAAAAAGTACGCGCGTTGCAAGCCCATTTGATCTGGCAAAAAACGTCACCCCAGTCGCAGCAGAACCTGAGTGCAAGTTTTACGCAGGGCTTGAACATCTGGGGCGCAGGCTGGAAAAACCTCAACAACGCCAACCTCGTCAACAGCATCAATCCCGCCAAGTTCGACTTTTCACGCTTGTCCATGGACTATGCCGTCCGGTGGCGCTTTCTCAACCAAATGGGCCTGGCCATGGGTGTGGGAGGACAGTACACGCCGCACAGTCTGCCGATTTCCGAGCGCGTTGCTTTTGGTGGAGCGCGCTATGGCCGAGGCTATCGCGCAGGAGAGGCTGCTGGTGACCAGGGGCTGGGTGTCAGCTTGGAAATCAACCGGCACTTTCCCATCAAAGATGGCAAGTGGCTCAAGCACTGGGAGCCTTACCTGATGTACGAGCACGCCAAGACATGGTTTCATGCATCCGATTTCATGGGTCAAAAACTGCGCTCCAGCAGTTTCGGCATCCGGCTGGGTGACAACCGCTACTACGCGCTGGACCTTGCAGTCTCCAAGCCACAGGGAGATAAAAGCCCCTACAACCCAGAGCAAAAGGTGCGCTACAGCCTGAGCCTGACCTACCAGCTAGACCTCTGAGAGCAGGCAGCACCACCCCGCCCACCCAGGGCCTGCGGTTCAAAATCGAAACGAAACCGCAGGCAGCATGCGCCGTATCGCAAGCAAACGCTACGGCCATCAAGGTGAAAGCAGCCTAAACACCCACACGGCAGAGCAGGCGCAGGAGATGAAAGCGTGCGAATGTGGTGCCCGCGGTGCGCGAGCTTGAGGCAAAGGGAAACGCTGTCTACGCCTGAGCCCGGCCTGCAAAGCCCTGGCCGTTGTCACCGCAGCCTGACGCAGCAGTTTGCAAGCGCGTGTCTTCGTAGAGAATGCAGCTGCACCCTTTTGCTGACCATGAAAAAAACTGACATTGCGCCATTTTTCGCCACCTTGCGCGAAGCGAACCCGCACCCCAAAACTGAACTGGAATACACCTCGGACTTTGAGCTCCTGACGGCTGTGTTGCTGTCTGCTCAAGCCACTGATGTTGGTGTTAACAAAGCGACGCGAAAACTTTTCCCCGTCGCCAACACGCCGCAGGCCATTTTGGATTTGGGCATCGAAGGTCTGGAGAGCTACATCAAGACCATTGGCCTGTACCGCAGCAAAGCCAAGCACTTGATGGAAACCTGCCGTATTTTGGTGCAACGCCATGACAGCAAGGTGCCCCATACGCGCCAAGAGCTGGAAGCTTTGCCTGGTGTAGGCCGCAAAACGGCCAACGTCGTGCTCAATGTTGCTTTTGGCCAGCCCACCATGGCGGTGGACACGCACATTTTTCGCGTAAGCAACCGCACAGGTTTAGCACCGGGAAAGACGCCCTTAGAGGTTGAAAAACAGCTGCTCAAACGTGTCCCCGCTGAGTTCGCCGTGGACTCCCACCATTGGCTGATTTTGCTGGGCCGCTATGTCTGCCAAGCGCGCAAGCCAAGATGCTGGGAATGTCTGGTCACCCCATACTGCGACTTTCAGCCCAAAAGTGAAGCGCCAAAGTCCAGCAAATAAATGCCCACGAATGTCGCCCAAGGCTTCATCAACATAATTGATGACTGCCTACGACTGGCTGATCACGATGGGCTGCATGCCCATTGCCCGCAGACAACCCAAGCAGAGCGGATCTGCATAAAAAAACAGCCCTGTCTTGCAGGGCTGTTTTTTGACAAAGCATTGCTCTAGTGCGTGCTACGTGGCAAGCGGCACATTATGGGCCGCCCGCTTTGTGGCCCAATGCTGCAGCACACGCGGTACAACCAGCACCAGCAACACAATAATGACCAGCGTCAGCGACATGGGGCGCTGCAAGAAGATGGCAAAGCTGCCTTCTCCAATTGCCACCGCATTGCGCATTTGCGCCTCTGCCAAGGGGCCCAGAATCATGCCAACCACCACGGGAGCGGTAGGAAAGTCAAATCGACGCATCAGCACACCCAGCAGACCGATGCCGTAAAGCAAGAACAGGTCAAATGTGCTCTGACGCATACCGTAGGCTCCCACGGTGGCAAAAATCAAGATGCCCGCGTACAGCTGAGGACGCGGAATCTTCAGCAACTTCACCCAGATGCCCACCATGGGCAAATTGAGCACCAGCAGCATCAGGTTGCCGATGTACAGCGATGCAATCAACGCCCACACCAAAGCGCCTGCACTGGTAAACAGCTGAGGCCCGGGGTTGATGCCGTAATTTTGGAATGCGCCCAGCAGCACCGCCGTGGTATTGCTGGTGGGGATCCCCAAGGTCAGCAGCGGAATCAAGGCAGCAGTCACCGTCGCGTTGTTCGCCGCCTCTGGGCCTGCAACACCTTCAATCGCGCCCTTGGTTCCAAACTCTGCTTTGTCTTCGCCTTTGGCCAGCTTTTTCTCGGTGGCATAGCTCAAAAATGTCGGTATTTCAGTGCCACCTGCGGGAATGCAACCAAACGGTGTACCAATCACTGTGCCGCGTATCCAGGCTGGGACCGAGCGTTTCCAGTCTCGGCGCGACATGTGCACGCGTGTCACTTTGTTCTGCGAGGCAACCACCTTGCCTTCGTACAGCGCGGCGTACAGCACCTCGGCCACCGCAAACAAGCCAACGGCCACCAGCACGATGTCGATGCCATCCATCAACTCCATCTTGCCCCCGGTATAGCGGGCAGCGCCAGAGATCTGGTCCATCCCCACGCAACCCAGCGCCAGCCCCAGAAACAATGCCGTCATACCGCGCAAGCTGCTTTGCCCCAAGACGGCGCTCACTGTAGTGAACGCCAGCACCATCAGCATGAAGTACTCGGGCGGCCCCAGGCGCACGGCAAAATCAGCCACCGCCGGTGCAAACAGCGTCACGATCACCGTAGCTACCGTGCCCGCCACAAACGAGCCAATGGCCGCGGTCGCCAGCGCTGCGCCGGCCCGGCCATTCTTGGCCATCTTGTTGCCTTCCATGGCGGTCACCATGCTGGCGGTTTCACCTGGCGTATTCAACAAGATGGAGGTGGTAGAGCCTCCGTACATGGCACCGTAGTAGATGCCAGAAAAGAAAATCATGGAGGCGGTGATTTCCACCTTGGCCGTAATGGGCAGCAGCATGGCAACGGCCACCGCCGGGCCAATGCCGGGCAAGACACCAACGGCAGTTCCCAAAGCGCAGCCAAGCAGCGCCCAGAGCAAATTAATCGGCGTCACCGCAGTGGCGAAGCCTTGCATTAATGCGTCAAAGAGTTCCATTACAGCCACCCTGTCTGCGTCAGTCCTGGCAAATTAATGGCCAGAAATTGTGTGAAGGCCCAGAACACGGGGGCGGAGATGAGCAAGCCAATCACTGCATCCTTGGCCAAAGCTTTTCCACTCAAGGTGTTTGCCTGTCCCTGCGCACGACGCAGCCCTTGCACCGCCAAGGTAAAACACAGCGTGCAGCTCACGATAAAGCCGATGTGCTCAATCAAGCCTGCATTGAGCAGCAAGCCCGCAGAGACCCAGACAAAGGGACCAATGTCCGCGCGGTCGCTGCCGCCCGCTTCACCGGCCTTGCGATAGCCGCCCGTCATGGCTTCCCAGATCAGCCACAGGCCACACACCGCCAAAACGACTGCGCACAGCCACGGCAAGAAGCTGGGCCCCACTCCGCCGTAGCCAGCGTTGCCCGGAATCATGTTGGCACCCACGCCCATGCTAATCGCTACCCCTACCACGCCAACACCCACGGCGGCTTGCCAGCGGGCGGGCGGAATCGTGCTTGGCACAGCTTCAGGGGGTTGTGCCTGTTGCAAGCTCTCAGTCATGCAGAGCTCCTTTATGAATCAAAATAGGCTGAAACGCCTGATGAACAAGCGTTGATAGCTATCAAAAAAAGCTTCTCACTGCGGACTGCGCAGCGAGAAGCTTCCAACATCAAACCATGCCGGAGCGGGTCATGGTGTCGTGCAAGCTGTCAAACTCCTTGTCAACAAAGCTTGCAAATGCATCACCGGCCAGCCATGCGGGTGTCCAGTCATTTTTCTTGAGGGCTTCCTGCCATGCTGCACTCTTGGTGGCTTTTTCCAGCTTGGCCACCAACTCATCGCGCTGAGCCTTGCTGATGCCTGGGGCACCATAGACGCCGCGCCAGTTGCCGATTTCCACGTCAATGCCCTGCTCTTTGAGCGTAGGCACATCGATGCTTGGCAAGCGCTGGCCAGAGGTCACGCCAATGGGCTTCATCTTGCCGGTGGCAATGTATTCGGCAAACTCGCTCAGGCCGCTGCCGCCCACGGTGACGTTGCCACCCAAGATGGCGGAGATGGCCTCTCCACCCCCACGGAAAGCCACGTAGTTGATCTTGGCTGGGTCCACGCCCACGGCCTTGGCAATCATGGCTGCAGCAATGTGCTCGGTCGATCCACGCGAACCGCCGCCCCACTTCACGCTGCCGGGGTCTTTCTTGAGCTGCGCCACTACTTCAGCCATGTTCTTGAAAGGCGAATTGGTGGGCAGCACAAACACGTTGTATTCACTGGTAATGCGCGCCAGCGGTGTCACCTGTTTGAGCGTGACAGGGGGCTTGCCAGTGATGATGCCGCCCAACATAACGGCACCCATCACCATCAAGGCGTTGGGATCGTTCTTGCTGCCGTTGACAAACTGCGCCAAGCCAATCGCTCCAGCAGCACCGCCCTTGTTGTCATAAGTGACGGACGAAGCCACGCCCGCATCTTGCAAGGCTTTGCCCAGCGCACGGCCTGTGGTGTCCCAGCCACCGCCAGGATTGGCAGGCAACATCATCTTCATGGCCACTGCTTGTTGTGCCCAGCTGGTTGCTGGCAGCAAACCGGCTGCTGCCATGGCAGCCATGCTCTTCAAAAAGGTATCGCGTCGCATTTCTTGTCTCCTGTTTATAAATGAGATGTCAGGATGGGCAGTACCAACCAAGGCCCGCACTGCTTGCATGCATGATGCGCGCGACGCCTGTCAAAAGGCTGTCCTGCAATGACGGGGAAAACCCGAGGGAACTTCACCGCAGAAGCACTGCGCACAGTGCTAACGTGCCGGCCATGCATATTCTTTTGGTTGAAGACGACGCCGCCATGCGTGCCAGTTTAGAGCGCGCCCTGACACGTAGAGGCATGCAGGTCAGTCTGTGTGCAGATGGGCTGCACGCTGCAGCCCTTTGGCAAAGCCTGCAGCCCGATGCAGTGGTGCTGGATCTCAGCCTGCCTGGACGGGACGGCCTGCAAGTGCTGGAAAGCATGCGTGCCCAGAACGCAATCACCCCGGTCTTGATCCTGACCGCGCGCGGAACCGTGGGCGACCGGGTACTGGGCCTGAATGCGGGAGCGGACGATTACCTGGCCAAACCTTTTGATCTGGATGAACTGGAGGCCCGTCTTCGAGCCTTGGTACGCCGCTCACCCGGCAACACATCCAGCCCTGCTGCACACGAAACCGTTTTTGGTACCTTGCGACTCGATCGCTCCAGCGGTGCGATCTATCATTTGGGAATACCACTGGAGTTCACCCCGCGCGAGCGTGCGTTGATGCAGGCATTGTTGGTGCGCCCCGGTCAGGCCCTAGCCAAAGAAAGACTGTACGAACTGGTCTTTCCCGGTGAAATCGATGTGAAGTACGAAGCCATTGAAGTGGTGGTGTACCGGTTGCGTAAAAAACTCACTGGAACCGGCATTGATTTGGTGACCCTGCGCGGGCTGGGCTACTTGCTCAAACTGTCCCAACCCAGCCAGACGCCATGAACACGCCACACGCACCCCGCACCTGGTCGCTGCGCAGGCAACTGCTCACCGGGATTTTGTTACCCGTCACCGCATGCATTGCGCTCAATATCTGGTGGGACTATCAATCCTCCCTGGAGGTGCTGCACACCGCCTATGACCGCAGCTTGCTGGCTTCGGCCAAAACCATCAGCGAGCAGCTGACCGTGGATGGCTACGATGACCAGGCCCACATTCAAGCGACGGTGCCCTACTCGGCCTTGGAGGCTTTCGAAGCAGACACGCAGACCCGTATGTACTACCGGGTCTCCAACCTCGATGGCAGTCTGATCTCTGGCTTTAATGATCTACCCACATGGAGCGGCAAGATTCCTGCGCAGCCGCCTTTTGCGGCACTGGTCGATTTTTACGACAGCACTTTCCGCGACCAGCCGGTGCGCATGGCTGTGCTGCTGCAGCCCGTGGCCAGCGCCACAGGGCGGGGCATGGCCGTCATCCAAGTGGCTGAAACCTTGCAGTTGCGCCGCAACCCTGCATGGCGGCTGCTCAAAGAAACCATTTGGCAACACGGCGTGCTCTTGCTGCTGATTGTGGGCACCGTCCTAGTGGTGGTACAGCGCGTCACACGGCCCGTGCGCGAAGTGGGCAACGCGATTGGACAGCGTCAGTCGAATGAATTGCGGCCTGTGTATGTGGAGTCTGTACCGCGTGAGCTGCAGCCTCTGATTGACGGCATGAACCGCGTCATGGAGCGCTTGCGGCTGCTCCTCATGCACCAAAAACGATTTGTGCGTGATGCCTCCCACCAATTGCGCACACCTCTGGCTGTGCTCAAAGTGCAAGTACAGTCCGCACGCCGGGGAGACCTGCCCGCCGACGAAGCTCTCAAGGAAATCGAGGCCACAGTCGACAGAGCCACCAATCTGGCCAACCAGATGCTGTCCTTGGCCAAAGTGGAGCAATTGCGCCAGCAAGAAGCACCAGCCACGCCATGGGATGCCATCGTGCGCGAGGTCTCTTTAGACTTGGCGCCATTGATCGCCGAGAAAACGCTCGACTTTGAGCTGCAAGCCGACACCCCGGTCTGGGTGCATGCCCACGAATGGATGTTGCGCGAACTAGTGCGCAACCTTTTGCACAACGCCATTCGCCATGCGCCCAGTGGCAGCGCTTTGTGGGTGGCGCTGCGCTTGACCAACCACAACCAGCAAGCATGCCTGCACATCGTCGACCAAGGCCCAGGGCTGTCTGAAGAGCTCATTCAGCGCCTGTACCAGCCGTTTTCCGCTGGCGATAGCCGCAACGGCTCTGGCTTGGGACTGGCTATTTGCCTGGAGATCGTTCAAGCCCTGGGTGGCAGCCTGGAGCTGCGCAACCGCGAGCAATCCGGGCATGTTGAAGGCTTGCTGGCAATTACCACCCTTCCCATCGCTCGTACGACTTAAATCTGGCGCATTCCCCCACACACAGGGCCGCAATACCCTGAAACACTGCATGGTCAAAAGCCATGCATTGCAGCTTGTGGTGCCTTGCCAAAATGCATGTGCCCATGGCTGTTTGTGTTGTAGCTATGCATTGCGTAGCAGTCTCATGTAAGACATAAATCTCAACAAACACCAGTAAATACAAGCACTGATAGCTATCAAAAAAGGAATCACAATCGCTGGCTGCTGGCGTGACATACACGCCATGCACAAGCCAATACATTGACATAACAGGCAAGGAATCTGGAATGGGCGTTCAAGAACAGGTGAAAGCAGCACGGGTGCTGGTGGTCGGCGGTGGCGTTGCTGGCGTGGAGATTGCTTCCGCACTCGGCAAGCTAGGCGATCCACACATCGCATCCGTCACATTGGTTGACGCCGACTCTGCCCATGTCTGGAAGCCCATGCTGCACACCATTGCAGCGGGCACGCGCGATCTGGCCCAGCAGCAAACCACCTACCTTGCCCAGGCAACCGATGCCAACTTTGCCTATCAGCCGGGAGCCATGTCCGCCCTTGACCGCGAGAACCAGGAAATTATTCTGGATCCCATCGTGTCGATGGACGGGCGCGAAGTCGTCCCGGCACGCCGTATCGGCTATGACAAGCTGATCATTGCAGTAGGTAGTGGTGCCAATGACTTTGGTACACCCGGCGTGCTTGAGCACTGCTTCATGATTGATTCACGCCGCAAAGCCGATGACTTCAACAGCGAAATCCGCTTGCGCATGCTGCGTGGCATGACCGGCGGTGAAACCTTGCAAGTGGCCATTGTGGGAGCCGGAGCCACTGGCGTGGAATTGGCCGCAGAGCTGGTACAACTGTCTGAAAGTGCCGAAGCTTATGGGGCACTGGGCAAAGCGGCCAAGTTCCAGATCGTACTGATTGAAGCTGGGGCACGCATTCTGCCCAGCTTCCCTGAAGAAATATCAGTAGCCACCCAAAAACGTCTGGAGACCTTGGGCGTCAAAGTACTGGTCAACCGCCGCGTACAGGCCGCTCGTGCAGACAGCCTGGTACTGGATGGCGAAGAGCTGGTGCCCGCCGGCCTGAGCGTATGGGCCGCCGGTGTGAAAGCCCCTGATTTTCTGTCCACACTGGACCTGCCCACCAACCGTGGCAACCAGCTGATCGTCAACGACGACCTGCAAACAGCAGACCCCCATATTTATGCCGTGGGCGATTGCGCCAGCTACACCCTTCCGGGTGAAGCACACCCGCTCCCGCCTACAGCCCAGGTGGCCCACCAGCAAGCGCGGTATCTGATTGAGCTGCTGCCCAAGGTTCTGTCCAGCCCCCACCCGTATACGGGCAAAGGTTTTGCCTACCGCGACTTTGGTGCCTTGGTCTCGCTGTCTAACTACGACGCTTACGGCTCACTGGGCAAGTTTGGCCTGTTCAACGGTGGCGTCATTCGTGGTCGCTTGGCCATGCTCAGCCATATCTGGCTGTATCGCTCGCACCAGGCTCGCCTGTACGGATTCTGGCGCGGCGGCTTGCTGTGGCTGGTCGATTTGATGAACTCTCGCCTGCGGCCCACCATCCGGCTGGATTGAAACAACAACGGCGTACTGCACGGTACGCCGTTGTGTGTTGCTCTCAGCGCGCGTCAGTCACTTTTGGTGGCGACACCGGCAGATGCAAAGCTGGCCATCTCACGTAAGATGGCGCACGCGGCAGGCAGCAAAGGCCATGCAGTAGCCGCCCCCGAACCCTCTCCAAGGCGCAAATGCCAATCCAGCAAAGGCTGCGCCCTCAACTCCAGCAGCATTAAAGTGTGACCCCTCTCACCCGAACGGTGGGCGTACACGCAGCGCTCCAGCACGGCGGGTTGCAAACGGCTGGCAACCAGCACTGCCGCCGTGGTGATGAAACCATCCACCACAATCACACGCCGCTCCACGGCAGCCTGCAAGATTGCCCCCACCATGGTGGCCACTTCCAGGCCCCCCATGGCAGCCAGTATTTGCAGAGGTTCGGTAATGTCTTGGTGGGTAGCCAGCACCTGCTGCAAAACAGCCACTTTGCGCTGAATACCATCTGCATCCAGACCCGTGCCCATGCCCGTCACCTCTGCCACGGAAGTACCACACAACTTGGCCAGCAACAGCGATGCAGTCGATGTATTGCCAATACCCATCTCCCCCAAAAGCAAGGCATTGCCGGGCAGCTTTTTGACCAGTTCCATGCCATTGCGAATGGCCAGCGCGCACTCTTGCTCGGTCATGGCTGGGCCTTGGCTGCAGTCTTGTGTGCCATAGGCCACTTTGCGGCGCCACAAGCGAGGCTGACCAGGCTTTGGCAACTTGTCATGCGGGTCTTGCTCACGCACCGCAAAATCACGTGCCACACCACAATCGACCACATTCAAGGCAATACCATGCTGGCGCGCCAGCACGCTCACAGCAGCGCCGCCGGCCATGAAGTTTTCCACCATTTGCCAAGTGACATCCACGGGGTAAGCCGATACGCCACGCGCTGCCAGGCCATGGTCTGCTGCAAACACCACGATTTGCGGCTCCTGCAGCTGCGGGGCATCAGTCCCCAAGATACAGGCAATGCGGTGTGCCAATTGCTCCAGCATGCCCAGCGAACCGACGGGCTTGGTCTTGTGATCCAGCAAAGACTGCACATGGGCAGCAAAGCTGGCATCGTGGATGGAAACGACCTCGGGGATCACGGTAGACATTGGCAAACCTCACAGCAAACAAAGACAGCGCCACAGCGCCTTGCAGCAAGTATGCCGCTTTCAGTGGTCTTGGCATGTGCTGTGCACCCAAACGGTCCATAAAAAAACCCGGCTACGCCGGGTCTTTTTATCTCTGCTCCATCGTTATTTACGCATGGGCTCAACCTGTGGGTGCATCATGTGTGGCGATTGGGGTGCCATGGGCGGCGCGTTGTACTGCGCTGGCGGTGCAGCAGGTACCTGAATCGTCTGTGTGTACTCGCGAATCACGCCGCCGCCTTCCACACTGCCTGAAATCTGTGGCTGGCGCACCCGTTCCACACAGGCCATGCGGTCATCATTGGTTTTAAAAATCTCACAGCGGCGCAGTGCATTGCGTTCAAGGTCACTCATCTGTGCCCCAGGCGCATTTTCCGGTCCCATGCCGCGGCGATGCTCACCGGCAACGGCTGCTGCTTCATGCTGCTGCGGCGTTGCATGTTTCTTTTTCTCAGCTTTATGATGCCCTTCTTGCTTAGGCATCCGCTTGGGCTGCTGCTTGTGCATTTCTGCGGCAGCGGGGGGCTGACCAGGCATGGCTGGTGCGGGCTGTGTCTGTGCTTGCGCGGCGATAACGCCCATGAAGGCGATAGCACATGTGCCCATGCGCAAAGAAGAGGTCCATTGCAGCTTCATTGATGTGTGCTCCTTGAATGGCAAAGTCGATGCAACAAGCATCCTTTTCATACGGGGCACCGCCTATCGGCACAGCACGCCAACAGTTGCAGTCTCAGGCCTACACCCAGAGCACACGCTCACATTTTGATTCAAAACCACTGTTCAACGCCGAGCGCCATCCGCTCAAAAACATCATCCAGAGACGGTGTTTGCGTACCCCACAGCGCCTGCACAAACGCCGCGTTCTCAAACATGCCGTGCCAATACGTCCCCCAGATATGGCCTTGGGCGTTTTGCCAGACCAAGCCGGGCACAGGTTCGTCTGCACGTTGCGGCTGGCCAGCCTCCATGTCAGAGCGCAGTTGGGTCTGCCCGTGGTGGATTTCATAAACATCCAGCTCCACGCCCTGCAGCGCAGCCCACGCCCCCCGCAAAGCGGGTAGCTGCACAGCAACGCGGCGCACGGTTTTTTGCGGCTCAAACAGGGTCACCAGCGGGAGCAAGCCCAGCCCCGCTGCATTGCCGTCCACACCATGCAAATCAATCAATGCCTCACCCAGCATTTGCAGGCCGCCGCAAATTCCCAGAATGCGTTTACCAGCCTGCGCATGGGCGGCCACTGCTGCATCCAGCCCTTGGCTGCGCATCCATTGCAGATCTGAAGCGGTCGCTTTAGAGCCCGGCAAAATCACCCAGTCTGCCTCTGCCATATCGGCAGGGCTGCGCACCCAGACGACGCGCACGCCGGGCACGCTGAGCAAGGGCTGAAACTCATCGTGGTTGCTCATGCGCGGGTACGCCACGATGGCAATGGTGGTGTGAATGCGGCCACGCCCTGTGCTGCGGGCATCAAATACGCCATCTTCTTCAGGCAGCCCATGGTCAAACTGCATGGGGATCGTCGCCACCGTGGGCACCCCAGTCTTGTCTTGCAGCATCTGCGGTGCAGGGGCCAGTAAACGGGCATCTCCGCGAAACTTATTGAGCACAAAGCCTTGAATCAATACCTGCTCATCCGCTGGCAACAAGGCCCACGTGCCATACAGGTGTGCAAAAGCACCCCCACGGTCTATGTCTGCCACTAACAAGCAATGGGCGTGGCAATGCTTGGCCACGCGCATGTTCACCACATCGCTGCTGTGCAGGTTGATCTCTGCCGGTGAACCTGCGCCTTCTATGACCACCACCTCGTTTTCAGCGCGCAGGCTGTCCAGCGCTGCGGCAATATCCGGCCATACATGGCGGCTGCGCTCGCGCCACGGCATGCTGGAAAGTTGTGCATTGGCCTGCCCCATCAATACCACCTGGCTGCGGGTGTCGGCCTCGGGCTTGAGCAGCAAAGGGTTCATGCGCACATCAGGCACACGGCCTGCAGCCAAAGCTTGCAGGTACTGGGCCGTACCAATTTCACCCCATTGCCCATCCGGCGTGGCCACTACGCGGGCGTTGTTGCTCATGTTCTGCGCTTTGAACGGCGCTACCTTGTAACCCTGCGCCCGGTACCAAGCGCACAGCGCGGTCGTCACCCAGCTTTTTCCGGCGTTGCTGCTGGTACCCAGCACCATCACGCACAAAGCGCTGCTCTGTCCCGCTTGCGGCAGCGGCAAATTCACACCAGTGTGCATTCGTTGGCTCATGCCATTTCCTTCTCTTGAAGTTGCATCCAGGCCAGCGCCAGTGCCTGCTGTGATGCAGGTGGCAAAACACCCATACGCACGCAACCGGGCAAACCAAAGCTGGCGGCATCGCGTAATTTGATGCCCTGCTCGCGCAAGGCAGCCAAATGCTGGTGCATGCTGGCGTGCAGCCTGGCTGGCCAGCGTGCGACGAAGTAATTGGCCTGATGGCCGGGCAATACTGCCCAGCCCAAGTCTGCGCACAGCTGCAGTTGCTGCGTTTTCCAGTGCCGCAACTGCACCAAACTGGCTTGCAGCCATTGCTGCACAACTGGCGTGACCCACGCCTGCAGCATGGCCACGCCGTGGGCGCCAACCACCCATGAGGCCGCCAGCTGCTGCAGTGCTGCCAGCTCATGCGCGCCAGCATGCACCGGGGCAATGGCATACGCTGCGCGCACCCCGGTCATGCCAAGGGCTTTGTTGGGCGTCCACATCTGCCACACGCTGTCTAAAAATGGCAAGCAAGGCTGGGCCACCAGGCGCAGTGGCGCGTAGGCGCAGTCCAGCACACGCCAGGTAGCAGCCGGTGCAGCATCTGCCCATTGCATCTCCAGGTTTTCATTCAGCCCCAAAGGGCTGGATGGCGCGCAGGCCCAGTGCAAACCGGGGCCTGCAACATGGCTGGCACGTTCCACCACCGACAACCCCCAGACCTGCGCTGCCTGCGGATAGTCACCGTAATGGTGCAACGGCAAGCTCACGTGCTGTGCGCCCTGGCGCACAGCATGCATGGTGATGCGGTGGATGAATTCACTGGCGCTGCCAGCCACCACAATGCGCTGCACAGACACCCCATGAAAGCGCGCCAGTTGCTGGCGCAGCTCGGTATAGCTGGGGTCGGGGTATTGCGCGCAGTGTGCAGCTTGCAAAGCAGCCACAGCCTGCGGACAAGGGCCACAGGCATTGCGGTTGGTCGAAAAGTCATGCGCTGGCACGCCCAAGGCGTCTGTGCCGCCGTGCACCCAGTTTTTAGACATAGGCCACCACGCCCGCTGCCACTAGTAGTGCAGCGCTGAGCAGCGCAACCATGGTGACCACACCTGCTGCCAAGCGCACAGCCTGCACAACATGCGCAGCACCGGGCACACCGCCTTGTGCATTCAGTACATACACGCCGGGCTTGCCCAAGCGCACGCCCAAGGCCAGTGCCATGGCGCCCATGGGCCAGCCACCGTTGGGCGATGGAGTGACGCGTGCATCCTGGCGCAATACCTGCCACGGCAGGCCGCGTGCCATGGCAGCCAGCAGCAATGCGGTCAGCCGTGCAGGGATCCAGTTGAGCACATCATCGGCCCGCGCTGCCCACTTGCCCGCCCACTGCCAATAACGGCGTTGCGCGCCCTGCCCGCGCCAGCCGGGGTAGCCCCACATGGCATCGGCCGTGTTGGCCAAACGGTAGACGGCGGCCCCGGGCAGGCCCAGCACTGCAAACCAGAACAGCGGCGCGATGACGGAGTCGCTCAAATTTTCAGCCAGCGTCTCTATCGCGCTTTCACGCACCGTTCCTGCGTCCAGCTGAGATGTATCGCGGCTGACCAGCCAGGACAGCCGCTCGCGCCCGGCAGGCAGCGATTGCTGCAACGCAGCCTCTACCGCCAGCACCTCATCTTTAAGCATGCGCCACGACAGCAGCGGCTTGAGCAGCACGCCCAGCACCAGCCCCTGCCACCACCATTGCGAGGGAGGCAACAGCCATTGACACAACGCATAGATCACAAAAAAGAGAGCTACTAGCGCGCACCAGGCAACCATTCCCAATACAAAAGACTTGCAATCTCTTGATCTATCTACGCTAGGCGCTATCCATTTACCCAAAGCCCCCAGCAGTTTTCCCATCAACACCACGGGGTGCAGCCACACAGGGGGTTCGCCCCAGATGCGATCAAGCAGCAAGGCCACCAGCACGGCCAAAGTGCCTGCCATGATTTGCTGCGCCCAAAAGACCTGTGCAGCGCTGTCTGCGCTCCACCATTGGTACACCCAGGCCAGCGGGCTTAACGCAACGGCCAAAACCTCCGTCAGGTGAATCTCCGTCATGCCGGGTCCGCCGTCTGATCCGGGGCTGGTGTTTGGCCCCAGCGCTCATCAAACAGCATGTCTTGCAGGGGCGCACGCAGCGCCCATTTTTCTTGCTGCAACATGGGCTCGGCGTAGTAGGCCTGCACAGGCCCCAGACACACTACCGCCAGCGGGTAGCTGCCCTCGGGCATTTCCAGCAGGTGCGCCAGCGCTTGGGGGTCGTAAATCGACACCCAGCCCATGCCCAGCCCTTCAGCACGCGCCGCCAACCACATGTTCTGGATGGCGCAGGCTGCAGAGGCCACATCCATCTCGGGCATGGTGCGGCGGCCAAACACATGGGCTTCGCGGCCCGGCGGCAAGGCGACGATCAGTACCTCGGCGGCATCCAGCACGCCTTGCACCTTCAGCTGCATGAAATCTTCCTGGCGCACGCCCAGCGCCTGGGCGGTGAGCACGCGCTCTTGCTCCACCAGGGCATGAATGCCTTCACGCATGCTGCGATCGCGCACACGGATGAAACGCCATGGCTGCATAAACCCCACGCTGGGCGCATGGTGCGCGGCACGCAGCAGGCGCAGCAATACCTCATCGCTGACCGCGCCGGGCACAAAGTGGCGCATGTCGCGCCGCTCATGGATGGCGCGGTACACCGCAGCACGCTCTTGCTGTGAAAAAGGCGTGGCTGCAATGGTTTGGTAGTGCCCCAGGTCGTGTGTTTCGCTCATGCCCTGATTGTCAGTCTTCAATGCCCCGCTGTGCGGGTACGCCCGCCTTAAAGGCGTGTTTGATCAACGTCATTTCGGTCACCGTATCGGCTATGTCAATGATTTCTTGCGGGCAACGGCGGCCCGTCACACAGACATGCACGTCTTTCGGGCGCGCCTTCAAGGTGTCCAGCACTTCTTGCAAGGGCAACCAGCCATAAATCAGCGGGTAAGTCACCTCGTCGAGCACCACCAGAAAATACTCGCCCGACAAAATGGCGGCCTTGGCGTGCTCCCAGCCATCGCGGGCAATCTGGCCTGACTGCTCCAGATCTTTGCTCTTCCAGCTAAAGCCATCGCCCAAGCCTTGCACGGGCATGCCCACCTGGTCGGCCAGACGGTGCTCGCCAAAACGTGCCGTAGGCACCTTCATGAACTGGAACACTTTCACGGCCTTGCCACGGCCTGTGGCGCGAAACGCCAGGCCAAAAGCCGCTGTGGTCTTGCCTTTGCCGTCACCGGTGTTGACCAAAATGAGTCCACGGCGCTCGCCCTCGGGCTTTTCGTAGGGTTTGGTGGAAGGTGGGGTTTCAATTTGCATGGTTCGGATCAGCCTGAAATTCAAAAAAAGAGCGGGCCTTTGAGCAGCCCGCTCGGCACAAAAGAGAACAAAGTCGAATATCTGCGCGCTGCACAAGCAGCAGGCGCATCACAACCCATCAAGCCGCCTGGTAAACCCGGCGCTCCAGCACGGCACTGCCTTGCAGGCGGCGCCAAGACTTGGCCATGGCCAGCACACCCAAATCAATCAGGGGCTCCAGAAGCACCACCGTCATGTAAGCGGCCCCAAAGCTGCCAATGCTGGCCAGGTTCTCAACACCTACGCCGTGGCCATAAATGGCCCAAAAGCCCACCCACAGCACGATGCCGCCCTGGTAAGCCACGGACAGCTTGAACGTCTGGGAATAGCTCAGATCGACATAGGCCATATTTTCCGGAATCACCCGGCGCGCCAACACCACGGTGGCAAACAACGGCACCAGCAAGGTGGTCACATTCATGCCGTACTGAGGCAAGTCTTGCGGTGCAAAAAACACGCTTTGCACCAGTAAGCCAGCGGCCAAGCCAATCGCAGCAGGTGCTGCGCCAAAAATCAGCAGCAGCGTGGTGCCCAAAATCAGATGTACTTCTGAGATTCCCACGGGGTGATGCGGAAAAACTTCAAAAAAGACAAACACCAGCACCGAAGCGATGACCGAGCGCAACAGCAAAGCCACAGCACCGTTGTGTTTGACCATGCCCCAGGCCAGCTTGGCCGTATATGCCAGCGCTGCCGTGGCGGTGGCGTAACTCAACAGCAGCTTGGTTCCATCTACTAAACCAGGTTCGATATGCATGGCAAATTTCCTTCAAGGTTAAAGCTTACGAAGCAGTGGGGGTCAAAAATAAAACGGTCAACCGGGTAAAGCCATCCACATGCCTTCAACCTGGCGAATGCGGATACGGCGATCAAACACCGCCTCCAAAGCGGCATGCGTAGTGGCATCGTGGGTTGCACCCTGGTGCAGCACCGCGCCAGATTGCATGACCACCATGTGGTCTGACTGCAGGGCAATACTCAACTCGTGCAGAACGCTGACCACGGTGTGCCCGTGCATGACCAGGCCTTTCACCGTGTCCATCCACTCACTTTGGTGCGGCGGATCCAGGTTAGCCAGGGGTTCATCCATCAACAAAACCTGCGCCTGCACCGCCAAAGCCCGTGCCAGCAAAACCCGCTGGCGCTCTCCGCCAGACAATTCAGCCAAAGGCCTGTGGCGCCAACCCCAGGCCTGTGTGGTGTGCAGGCAGGCCTGGACCACGGCATGGTCTTGCGCACTGGGTGGCGCCAGCCATGGCTGGTGTGGCAGACGCCCCAGCATGACCACGTCGTAGCTGCACAGCTCTTGTGACACAGCTTCGTTTTGCCCCATCCAGGACAAGGTACGGGCGCGCACTTTCACTGGCCACGCAGCCAGCGGCTGCCCCAGCAACTCCACCTGCCCCAGCCAGCATTTGCGCGGATGCAATCCCGCCAAAGCACGCAGCAGCGTCGATTTGCCCGCGCCATTGGGGCCCACAATCGCCGTCCACTGCTGGGCAGGCAATTGCACACTCACCCCATGCAGCAGGTTTTGCTTGCCTATCTGGACAAACAGACCCCGGGCTTGCAAAGCCGCTGCAGCATGCATTACAGGCAATGCCATTGCTCAGCCCCTCCCCTGCCGCGCGGCATGGCCACGGTGCATCAACCACAGCAAGTAGCTGCCGCCCAGCAGGGCCGTCAAAACACCAACAGGCAGCTCTTCTGGGGCCATCACCCAGCGTGCCAAGATATCTGCAGTCAACAGCACCACACCGCCCATCAAACTGCTCAGCAGCGTGCTGCGGGCATGCCCCACGTTGACCATGCTGCGCACCAGGTGCGGTGCTGCCAAACCGACAAAAGCGATCAAACCAGTCTGCGCCACCGCAGTACCAGTGGCCAACGCCATCACTGCGATTAAGCCTGCGCGCATGGGTGCTAAAGGCAGGCCCAGACTGGCCGCTGTAGATTCACCCAAAGTCAAACCATCCAGCACCCTGGACAGGCACCATGCCGCTAGAGCACACAAGGCCCAAGCCACCACCATCAGCAGGCATGCCGCCCAGCCAATAAAAGCGGTGCTGCCCAGGCCAAAAGCCTTCATAGGCTGCAAGATGTCGGGGTAGCGCAGCTCCAGCATGTCGCGCACAGCCCCCAGCACCACTCCCACCACCACGCCAGCCAGCAGCATGCGCAAGCTGTTTTGCACGCCTTGGGCCAGCGTCAGCGTCAGCAGTACGGCAATCGCAGCGCCAGCAAAAGCCATGCCCGTCATGCCCAGACGCTGCATCCATTCCATGCCAATGGCAGCCGTGCCGCTGAACACCATGGCAGCCGCTCCACCCAGCGCAGCGCCCGAGGCACTGCCCAGCAAATACGGATCGGCCAGCGGGTTACGAAACAGCCCCTGCGCCACCGCACCCGCCAGCCCCAGCAAAGCCCCGGCAAGCCATGCGCCCAAAGTGCGAGGAAAACGGATGTCCCACACAATTTGCTGCGCAACGGGGTCGCTGTGCATGCGCCACACGCTCTCCCACCCTGTACTGCCCACACACACACCCAGCACCACAAGACCAGCGGTAACCGCCAGCAAAAGCATTGCCAGCCAGTGACTGCGAGCCGCTGCGGTCGGCACGTGGGAGGTCTTAATTGACACGGCGCGGTGCTTTCTCAGCCAAACAACGGGCAATGATGCGGGCCGCTTCATCCATGCGCGGGCCAGGGCGCACGACGGTAGTGGATTCTTCCGCATTAAACGCGCACACACGCCGATGCTTCACAGCCTCCAGCGACGCCCAGCCCGGATAGGCATGCGCCAGCTGCATGCTGTAGTTGCCCATCAAAATGACATCGGGTCGGGCACGCAAAATAAATTCAGGATTCAAACGGGGAAAAGGCCCCATCTCGGCGGGCACCACGTTGTCTACGTGCATGCGCGCGAGCAGCTCACCAATAAAAGAGGAAGGGCCTGCCGCATATGGGCCGCGGCTGACTTCAAAGTACACACGCGCGCCTTGCACCGCCGCAGGCACAGACTGCGCAGCGGCATCCACACCGGCTTGCAAGCGCTGCCACTCGCGCTCAGCGCCTTGCGCGGGCGGCAATCCCAGCAGCATACCGATGCTGTGCAGCACACGGTGTACATCCGCCTGCGTGCGGGGCTCCAGGGCCACCGTGCGCAAGCCCAGCGCCTCCAGCCGCTCAACCACCCGCGAAGAGTTGGACAGCAAAACCACGTCGGGTTTGAGCGCCACAATCGCTTCCACGTTGGGGTCTAGCCCACCGCCCAGTATGGGCAGCGTGCTCTGTAATGTTTTAGGCCAGTTGGAATACCGATCCACGCCAACCAGTTTGTCGCAGGCACCCAAGGCACATACGGTTTCAGTCAACGAAGGCAGCAAACTGACAATACGCTGCGGGGGCTGCGCCATGGCAACCGGGCGGCCTCGGTCATCTTTTTGTGCATCCAGCGTGACATCTGCCGCATGGGCGCTGCCCAGTACAGCCGCCCACACCATGGCAGCCACACCCAGGCCAGTGCGTACGAATTTGATCATTTCAGTTGCAACGGCAATCCGGCCGCCATCAAAGTAGCGCGCTTGCATACGCTTGCCACGTCTTGGTTCAAAGTGCCCAGGGCATCGACAAAGGCACGCACCTCTTTGCCCAGGGGAATCACGCCCAAACCAATTTCATTGCCCACCACCACCACCGGACCAGGGCAACGTGGCAGAACATCTAAAAACAAAGCACGTTGCGCGCTCCAGTCATGGGCTGGCGGCTGATTGTCTTCGTGGCTATCAGTGTTCATAGGCATCATCCAATTGGTCAGCCACAGCGTTAAACAATCCACAACCACCAAGGTCTGGGGTGTGCTGTGGGTTTGCAATGCCTGCGCCAGCTGCCGTGGCACTTCTACCGTGTGCATACCCGGCACACGGGCTGCACGGTCAACCTGGTGGCGCTCAATGCGCTGCTGCATTTCAGCATCCCAAGCCTGGCCCGTTGCCACATACACCGCAGCACGCCCCTGCGCACCATCCATCCATGCGCGTGCGGCCTGCTCTGCGCGGCGGGTTTTCCCACTTTTTTGGCCACCCAGAATCAATTCCTGCCAAGGCTGGCTCGCGCTGTTATTGAGAGTATTCATATCAATCGCTGATTATGCAGACGGCACGGGTTCGTCCCATTGCACAGCTTCTGCCCCCAGCAAGGCAGCAACAGCCCGTGGGTGCGACGCAAACCATGCATGAAAATAACTGGCATAAACGCTGCCGTACTGGTAGATGGCTTCACCCTTGTCGGGCTGCACACGTTGGTTAGCGCGACTGGTGCGTGCCACTTCGGGGGCCTCGCAAACAAACCGCGAGTAATGAAAGGTGTGCCCCCGCAGCACGCCCGCTTGCAGCGCACATTGCTGCATGCCCAGACCTGCAAGGCGTGGCTGCATCTGTGCAGTGCCCGGCACAATGCCCCACATGGGCGAATGCTCACCTTGCGCATCAGCAATGCCATGGCCCAGCGCCAGCATGCCGCCGCATTCTGCCCAGACAGGTTTGCCCGCTTGCACATGGGTGAGCAAATCAGCCTGCAGCGCCACGTTGGCCATCAATTTATCGCCATGCAACTCTGGGTAGCCACCAGGCAGCCACACAGCATCGCACGCAGGCAGCCCCTCACCCGCCAAGGGGGAGAAGAAAGCCAGGTTGGCCCCCATCGCATGCAAACAGTCCAGATTTGCAGGGTAGATAAAACTAAACGCCGCATCACTGGCAACGGCCACTGTGCGCCCTTGCAACCAAGGCTCCGGTGGCGTGACTGCACCATCGGCTGGCACTGAAAACTCCACCGACCAGCGCTGCCAATCTGTCCAGTCCATCTGCCCCAACGGGGTTTCAGCCAGCGCATCGGCGGCCGCATTCAGCCGCGCCATGGCATCAGGCAGCTCATGCGCTGCCACCAGGCCCAAATGCCGCTCGGGCAGCAGCTGAGCATCTTTGCCTGCACCCATCCGCTGTACCGCCCCCAGCCACAACGCTGGATCACGCAGGCTGTTTTGCAGCATCTGTGCGTGCATGCTGCTGCCCACACGATTGGCCAGCACACCCGCCCAAGGCACGTCAGGCTGGTACTGCTGCATGCCCAGCACCAAGGCACCAAAGCTGCCTGCCATGGCTGATGCATCAACCACCAGCAATACAGGAATGCCCAACTGCACCGCCAGATCTGCCGCTGTTGGACTGCCATCAAACAACCCCATTACGCCTTCAATCAAGATGACGTCAGCTTCTGCCGCTGCCGCTGACAAGCGCGCACGCACTTCATCCATCCCGACCATCCAGCCGTCCAGGTTGTGCACCGTCGCGCCGCTGGCCAGTTGGTGCCAGTAAGGATCGAGAAAATCAGGCCCGCACTTGAACACTCGCACGCGGCGTCCTTGCCGCGTATGCCAGCACGCCAAAGCAGCGGTCACTGTGGTTTTGCCCTGCCCAGAGGCTGGCGCAGCCACCAGCAATGCCACACAGCGGTGAGAGGAAAGAGAAGAATTCATACGCTCTTGTTTGTTTCGCAGCGAGGCATGTCAGCAGGCCTCGCTGCATTCAGCCCTTGCTAAGTTACTGAGGCATCCACTTAAGACCCACATAGAAAGTGCGCCCTGCCGCTGCGTAATCTTTGGCAAGCACGTAATCGCGATCCATCAAATTGTCGACACGTGCTGTCAACGTGAAATCTCTGGCAATTGACTTCGAAGCCGACAGATTGAACAAGCCATAGCCCGCCCAGTCATACCGCTTGTTCTTGGAATCAAATTCACTGCGCTTGCTAACCAGCTGCATCTCCGCGCCAAGCATCCAGCCCAGCCACTGCTTATATGCACTGACATTGGCGTAACGCTTGGCTCGTCGATCCAGGATGCGTCCCGTCTCTTGATTGCGTGGTGTTTGAAAATCGACAGATGCCGTCCAGTCCACATCCAGCCAGCGTGTCGCAGCGGCAAAGGTGATGCCCTGCAGCTCCGCCTGCGCAACATTCTGGTATTTTTTACTGCTGCTGTTGTATTCAATGAGGTTTGTCAAACGGTTGCGATAGGCCACCATAGAGAAGCTGTCATCACCCTGCTTCCAATGCAATCCGACTTCGGCATTTTTGCCTTCTTCGGGCTGCAGGGAAGCAGAGCCATAAATGCGGTGAAAGCGCTGATACAGCGTGGGCGCACGGAAAGAAGTGCCCGCAGAGACCGTTGCACGCCATGCGGGAGACAACGCCAGCCCGTATGCCGCACTGCCCGTGTTCTGCCCGCCAAATTCACTGTCATCGTCGTGGCGAACATTCAATTGCAGCGAATGAACACTGCCCTGGTAACCCCAGCCCAGGGCCAGCGCATTTTGCGAACGTTCCCGCTGAGACACGTCCAGATCCTTGTTTTGCAAATTGTCTTCACGGCGCTCTAAATTGGCCGTCAACGTTGCATTGCCATGCTTGAAAACGTTTTGCCACAAATAATTACGCAGCTGTGTCTCGGTGTAGCTCGGACTCTTGGTTACGGTCTCGTACTCCACATTCGATTCACTCACGGAAATGCGGCTAGACAAGAGCGGGCTCCATTGCGCAGCCCATGACAGCCCCAAAGTTTCCAGCTTGCGCTTGCTTCGATCATCTGCCAGCGTGGAGTCGTAGCCACTATTGGACTGGCTGGTTAACGCCGTGGCTTCCAAGCGATGGTCGCGGTTCAGCTGCAACCCCAACTTCGCGTTGGCTGCATGCAGCCGATAGTCATCTTTATCCGGGCTGCTGGTGGCAGTCGTCTTTGCATCGAAACCATCAGTACGCTCGGTTTGCACGCCGACTGCATAGTCCCACGCGCCTTGCCCCCCTGACAGCCCGGCATCTGCCTTGCGGGTACCTTGGTTGCCGAAACCAATCGCAATATGCGGCAAGAAACCGGTTTCACCCTTTTTAGTGAAAATCTGAATCACGCCTGCCACGGCATCAGAGCCATATACAGCGGCCGCTGGTCCGCGCAGTATCTCCACGCGATCAATGCTCGCCACTGGAATGGTCTGCCAGTCCATACCGCCACTTGTGGACTGCGAGTCCACCCGAATCCCATCCACAAATACGGCTGTGTGCTGGTTGTTAGCGCCTCGCATAAACAAACTGGTGCTCGAGCCCATACCACCGGTACGTACCAGCTGAACACCTGGCTGACGTGCCAAGATCGTCGCCAGATCGCTGAAGCCACTGCGTTCAATTTCCTCGTGACCAACCACCGTCATGTCCGCCAGCACATCTGACAAACGCTGTTCAGTGCGTGTGGCTGAGACGACCACCTCATCCATCGAAGCAGCGATGGACGAAATCCACGGTGCTGCAGCCAAGAAAACCGCCAAGCTCACAGGGCGCAGGGCACACGACGACGCGACGCACAAGCGTCGTTGTTCAAACAAACTCATTTGAGAAATTCAGAGAAATCCACCCGTACTGACCTCCCCGCCAGCAATGGGTAATACCATGTCCATCAAAAAAAGACACACCTGTGTTGGCCGGTATCCGGGCTGGTTCATCAACGCCATCGCCTTCCCAAATGCTTGTTCAAGGCATTCAGTGGCTTAAATGATGGGTGAGCGTATGACTAACGCTAAGAACTCACCGTTGCGGGGGCAGCGCAGGCTAGGTGGTACTGAAGGCCAGCACCATCACCCTGCTTCCCGTTGAACTGCAAACTTGTGAACCAAGTTGCGAGCACCAACATTTGAGACGCCAATTCTAACGGCGCAGACAAGACTCGGCACCAAGCATGATTGCGCGTGAACAACATGGCATCTGACTCAGCAACGTAAAACAGCGACTCATTGACAGCTTGAAACAAGCTCAGGTAGCTATATCTTGTCATCTGCCATAAATTTGCAATTCACGCCAAAGTGGCAGTCCTACAATTAGAGCAATCCATGACGACACCATCTATTCTTGAGCCCATTGCTGAGCGCGTAGAACTGCTACTAAAAAAGTATGAAGCGCTGCAACACGCCAATCACTTGCTCAACCAAGAGATTGAAGCTTTGCATAAAGAGCGAGATTCGCTACGTTCGCGCTTAAAGGCAGCGCGCGCACGCGTGGGTGACTTGATTGAACGTCTGCCTGCCAATCAGGAGACCCCGTGAGCCAGTTAGAAATTCAAATCCTGCACCAAGACTACCTGCTCACCTGCCCTGACGGCCATGAGGCACAGTTGATGGAGGCAGTGGAACGCGTTGACCAGCAGTTCCAGCAAATGCGCGACAACAGCAAACTGCGCTCGCGTGAGCGTGTGGGTGTTTTGCTGGCCGTGAACCTGGCCTATGAAAATCTGGAACTACGCCACCAGCTTCAGGCACTCCAACAACAGCTGGCAACCCAGCAAGGCACAGCGCCAAGCAATGATTTAGAAATTGATGCGCAACGCTTGAACAGCCTGGAGTTACAAGCCGCCCACGATCTCAAAGCCGCAGATCAGTTGCTGCAACGTTTGAATCAGGTGCTGGACAGTGAAACCACCATCACAACCGCAACCAATCCGGATGAAACAGCAAATCAGGAGTCACTGAATGTGGCATCTACAGCCAGTGCTGATATGGAAACGGTTACGGCCAACTTAGACAACGACATGCACATGGACTTGGTGCAACCCGCATCAAAAATTCTGTAAAATCGAGCTTGTCTGCAAACCGCCGGGCTTTATATTACCTTGAACCAATGCTCATTGAGCACGGGCTTGATACATTGCCTAGCAAGCGCGATCGTCTCGCGTTAGACGAACCCAACGCTGGGCTGCTCTCGCCCACCTGAACCCCCGGTTCAGGTTGAGGGTCCGGTGGCTTTGCAGACACCTTTCACTGCTTTTCAGCAACCCCTCACACAGCGACAGCCTATCTAGCGGCACCACACAGATGGCTTATAAATCAAGTCCATCCACAGCGCCCACAAAGAAACGGCAACCAGCATAAACCCCGCTGCACGCACACCCCAGCCAGAGCGCACCAGGCTCAATCGCCCGCTCAGCCAGCGCCATGCATAAGGGGCAGCAATCAACCACAGCGCTCCCCCACAAGCAAAAGCAACCATGCTGACTGCCCCTGTCAATGCGGTTCCACTGAGCGCTGCCACCAAAATAGCGGAATAAAGCAAACCGCAAGGCAGCAATGTCCAAGCCATGCCCGCAAAAAGCCCCCCCCCGCGCATCGACAAGACCGGCTGCACGTTTTTCCACATCGACCTGCCAGCGCGCTCTAACCAGACTGGTTGCTGCCCCTGAAACAGCATCAGCAAGCCCCACGCCAAAATAGCCAGATGCATGAGCACCCAGACTGGATGCAAAGCAGACGTGCGATCAGACAGCCATGCAATTTGCTCCATGGCCAATGCAGCAAGCGCACCCAGCAGGCCATAACCCACCAGGCGACCAATATGAAATTGGAATGCACTCCAATTGAATGCGGCGGGATGGTTCTGCTGCATGCTGTGCATTTGCACGGCTTTTTGATGCCCATGTATCACTGCATGGCAAGGAGCTGCACACATAGCAAGACAATGAGGCCCCCCTACGAGCCCCATGAAAAATGCAGTCCAGACCAGTGAAAATGCCATAAGGATCAGATGATCCGCGAGAACCTTGCGCGGTTGCGGTCTGCTTGCAAATAACGGTCAAACACCAGGGCAACACCGCGCACAAAGAACCAGCCTTTGGCTGTCACCTTGATGCAGTCATCCAAGATTTCAACAAGACCCTCTTCTTGCTGAGAAGCCAGCGCTTCAATCTCTGACGCGAAGTACTTTTTAAAATCGATCAGCCAAGCGCTGTTAATGGATTCATAAAGCACTTCGCCTTGGCACATGATGGTCATGATCACGGCCCGACGAATGGTGTCATCCCGCGTCAACGCCAAACCACGGACAACAGGCAGACGATCTTGGTCCAGCAAGTCGTAATACTCTTCCAAGGTCTTCGCATTCTGGCTGTAAGTGGCGCCAACACGACCAATCGCAGACACGCCCAGTGCAATCAAATCGCAATCCGGTTGCGTGCTATAGCCCTGGAAATTACGGTGCAGACGTCCTTGGCGCTTGGCAATCGCCAAGGCATCTTCAGGCAATGCAAAGTGATCCATCCCCACATACACGTAGCCTGCCTCGATGAAGCTAGCGATGGAAGAAGACAGCATGCCCACTTTGTCGGGTGCAGAAGGAAGGTCTTCTTGCAGGATACGGCGCTGCGGCTTAAAACGCTCCGGCAAATGCGCATAGGCATACAGGGCAATCCGATCTGGACGCAATGCCGCGACCTGCTTCAACGTACGAGCAAATGACTCTGCGTTTTGCTTGGGCAAGCCGTAAATCAAATCAACGTTGATCGACTCAAAACCAAGTTCACGCGATGCCGCCACCAGATCAAACACCTGCTCCGCAGGCTGTTCACGATGTACAGCTTTTTGAACCTCAGGATCAAAATCCTGCACCCCAAAGCTAAGGCGGTTAAAGCCAATCTCTTTGAGCACAGCCAAGCGCTCACGCGTCACCGTCCTTGGATCTACTTCAATCGAATATTCTCCAGCCGGGTCAAATTCAAAGCGCTGACCCAGCATGTGCCACAGCTCACGCAACTCTTCATCCGTAAGGAAGGTGGGCGTGCCCCCACCTACGTGAAACTGACTGACAACCTGCCCGCGACCACAGTGCTGCAGGTGCAAATCCACCTCGCGCTCCAAATAGCGCATGTAGGTGACAGCACGCTCATGGTGCTTGGTAATAATCTTGTTGCAGGCGCAGTAGTAACACAGGGATTCACAAAAAGGAATGTGCACGTAGAGCGACATTGGCTGTTTTGCCGCAGCTGTCACTTTGCGCTGCTTCAACGCCAAGATATAGTCATCATCACCAAATGCCTCCACAAACCTGTCAGCAGTGGGGTAAGAGGTATAGCGTGGACCAGGCACGTCATAGCGTCGCAAGAGTTCGGGGGTGACTACAGTCATGAATCTTTTTTCCTTGTTGCCCCTACTTTGCAACAATAAGCCACGTTTATCCTTGACTTGAATCAAGGGGGCGATGTAAAACCAATGCCACAATTTGATTCACATCATTCGTAAAACCAATGCCACAATTTGATTCAAATCATTAATGGCTGCGCTCTTCACTTCGATAGTTCCGTTTTTATTTTTTAACATCTAGCCTACGTCTTACTCATAGACACATGGGCTTTTGAGTACATGACTCCACCATCCATCAAAGTAACCTGTTCCAACTGCAATCTGCGCGAACTCTGCATGCCTGTGGGCCTGAGCGAGCAACAGTTGCAGCGCATTGATGACATTGTGGCAACCCGCCGCAAAGTCAAACGTGGAGCAACGCTGTTTCGCAACGGAGAAGCCTTCACGTCGCTGTATGCCATTCGCACAGGGTTTTTCAAAACTTGCGTAGCAACCGAAGATGGCCGAGATCAAGTGACAGGCTTTCAAATGGCAGGCGAAATCATTGGCCTGGATGGCATCGTCAATGATCATCACACTTGCGATGCCGTCGCACTCGAAGATGCGGAAGTTTGCGTCATGCCGTTTGATGGGCTGGAGGAAATTTCGCGCGAAGTGACTGCCCTGCAAACCCATGTGCACAAAGTGATGAGCCGCGAAATTGTGCGTGAGCACGGCGTCATGCTACTGCTTGGCAGCATGCGTGCTGAAGAGCGCTTGGCAGCTTTTATTCTGAACTTGGTGCAGCGCCTGCATGCACGGGGGTTTTCCTCATCAGAGTTGGTGCTGCGCATGACACGCGAGGAAATCGGCAGCTACTTGGGTCTCAAGCTGGAGACAGTGAGCCGCACCTTCTCCAAATTCGTGGAAGAAGGCATGGTCGAAGTAAAACAACGCCACGTACGTATTCTGGACACTGCAGCATTGCAGCGCTTGGTGAACAGTCAGCACGAAAGCAATAAATAAGCAAATTGCAAGCTGGTTGATTCAACCAAAAAAAACCTCCCACGCTTTAGCTTTGGGAGGTTTTTTTACGGTCAATTTTTGCCATACCAAGCACTTGACCTACCGGTCATCGGAAGAGCGCAATAAGATAGTTCTCAGGAGACGGAAGGTTGTCCGTTGACCTCTGCTGCGGACATTGACAACAGCATTGTCAAATAGCCCATCACAGTAAATACTGCCCAAAAAATAAAAAAGGCAATCGTATAGACAGCACTGCGCGATAGCTCAACGCTTTGCCCCCACCACGACATATCCATAGGGTCAAACACAGAAAAAACCAGCATTTCCATCACACCCGCTGCCAAAAAAGCAGGCCAAGCAATCCACATCCAGCGTTGTGCCAACATATGTCTTCCTTTGTGGTTTAGTTCAACGCCTTTATTGTGCACACAGTATTTTTAAAGTCAGCGTGGGACAAATACCAAATAAAAAAGATAGCTGCTTTCGCTTATTCAAAAAGGATTTCAAAGTCATTGATACTCAAATCCCTTGCGATATAAGCGCAAGCAGCTATCTTTAGCAGTAAATTCAAATTATTTTGGAGCCAAATTAGGCAAATCCGCATCCGGTGTTGCTGCGTGATTGCGCACTGCATTGGCAGGCGCATAACTCTTATCCTGACTGCGCAACTGTTCGTTGATGTTCACGCCTTTTTGGTAGTAATCCGCATCCACAATCGGATCCGCACCACGCGCAGCGATCACCGCCGTCAAAATACCGGCCACAACCACAATCGCCGGTCCAGACAAGACCAGCCACACATGGCCGTATTTCCACCATGGGCCAGATCGTGTTTCCAGTTTCTTTACGCTCTGAGACATGCCAAACTTTCTTTCATCTTTAGACATGGTGGGCAGGGCTTGCACCCCACCCACCGCAAATAACGCTTTCTTAGCGCGGCACTAAGAAAACTGATTTTTCTCGAACGTGGCCTTTGCCACTTTGCGCAGAAATTTCGAACTCAATTGGATGAGAGCCTGAATCTGCAGTTCCATACGGAATTTGCACCCGCACAGCCACACCACGCGTCTGTGCTGAATCCACTGAAACCTCGCGCCCCTCAACCAGCTCAATGCCTTCAAGGCCATTCACTGTCACCGTATAAATTTGCGCTTCTTCCGTGGCATTCATGACTTGCAGACGGTACACGTTCTCCAGCTTCCCGCCCGCAGCAATACGCGCCAGCGATGCACGATCCCGGATCACATCTACTTTCAATGGCTCGCGCACCGCCATGCTGAACACCATTGCCGCAGACAGCCCCAGCAGAATGGCTGCATAAATGAGCACTCTGGGGCGTGCAATCCGTCTCCAGATCTGAGCTCCTGCCCATCCTTTGCTGACTGCATTTTCCGTAGTCAGGCGAATCAAGCCTCGTGGGTAGTGCATGTTATCCATGACGTTATTACATGCATCAATACACAAACCACAGCCAATACACTCGTACTGCAGACCATCACGAATATCAATACCGACGGGGCAAACCTGGACGCACAGTTTGCAGTCAATGCAATCGCCCAAACCTTGTGCTTTGTAATCTACTTCTTTTTTGCGAGGGCCCCGATTTTCACCACGCAGAGCGTCATAACTGACAACCAAAGTGTCTTTGTCAAACATCGCACTCTGAAAGCGCGCGTAGGGGCACATGTATTTGCAGACTTGCTCGCGCATATAGCCTGCATTGCCGTAGGTGGCAAAACCATAAAACAGCACCCAAAAAATCTGCCAACCGCCCTCTAGGGCCAATAACTCGCCAGCCAGCTCACGGATAGGTACAAAGTAGCCAACGAAAGTAAACCCCGTCCACAAAGCGATGGCAATCCACAAAAACTGTTTGAGCGTCTTGCGCCAGACCTTCTCTAAAGTCCAACCGGATTGATCCAACCGGATACGCGCACTACGGTCGCCTTCGACTTTGTGCTCAATCCACATGAATATCTCGCTATACACCGTTTGCGGGCATGCAAAGCCACACCACAACCGCCCCGCTACCGCCGTAAACAAAAACAGCGCCAAAGCACTAATGATGAGTAAACCGGTGAGGTAGATGAAGTCCTGTGGATACAGCACGTAGCCGAATAAATAAAAGCGGCGCGCACCCAGGTCAAACAAGACCATTTGCCGCTGCCCCCATTCCAGCCACGGCAAACAGTAAAAAAACAGCTGCGTCAGCCACACCATCGCCCAGCGCCAATTCATGAATTTCCCGCTGATGGAGCGTGGATAAATCTTTTTATGCGCTTCAAAAAACGATACTGTTTTTTCCTGGCTTTCCGCTTTGATAGGAATGGTTTTTTGCGGTTTTTTCTGCTCGGAACTCATGGGTCACACTCCCTAAATCGCACCAAAGAAAAAGGCGGCACACAGTGCCGCCTTAGACATCATTACGATGATCAGTTAGCTGTTCCAGGCTTGTTAGACAAGCCCCAAACATATGCGGTCAGAACGTCAATCTGTGCAGGGGTCAATTTCTTGTCCTGCGCAGGCATTTCGTTCATCTTGCCATTGGTGATGATGTCAACAATGGCTTTTTCGCCCCAGCCGTGAAGCCAGATGTCATCTGTCAGATTTGGCGCGCCCAACAAGGTATTACCCTTGCCATCCATGCCATGGCAAGCTGCACAAGCCGTAAATTTAGACTTACCCAGCGATGCCTTCAAAGAATCATGAGGGCTGTTAGACAGGCTCAAGACATAGTGCGCCAAATTACGCACATCCTCAGCAGTACCAACCACTTCAGCCTGAGGTGGCATCATGGACATACGGCCTTGGGTAATGGTCTGCTTGATATTTTCTGGTGCACCACCGTGCAACCAGTCAGCATCAGCCAAATTAGGGAAACTCTTGCCGCCACGTGCGTCCGAGCCATGGCACTGAGCGCAGTTGTTCATGAACAAGCGCTCACCAATTGCCATCGCCTGGCTGTCCTTGGCTACATCTTCTGTGCTCATGGCAGTGAAGCGTGCATACATAGGCTCCAGTTCAGCTTTGGCTTTTTCCACCTCTGCTTCATAGGCTCCCACTTGGCTCCACTGCATCTTGCCAGCATAAGCACCCAAACCGGGGTATGCCAACAGGTACAGCAAGCTAAACACGATGGTGATCACGAACATCCATATCCACCAACGTGGCATAGGATTGTTCAGTTCGCGCAGGTCTTCGTCCCACACGTGGCCAGTCGTATTGTCTCCATCAGACACTACCTTTTTACGGGCAGTAATGATGAGCAGAACCAAGCAGGCAACGATGCCCACAATGGTGATGCCTGCGACATAGACCGACCAGAAGTTATTTACGAAATCGCTCATGGGATGTTCTCGTTCTGGTGGAGAAATCAGTCTTGTTGGAACGGCAGCTGCGCCGCTTCATCGAAACGTGCCTGATTGCGGCGGGCATACGCCCACCACCAGATACCGATGAAAAGCGCCATCGAAACCAACGTTGCAACAATGCGCATGGTGGTGATGTCCATAGACTGATCCTTTTTACTTAAGCGCGGTGCCCAGACCTTGGAGGTAAGCAATCACTGCTTCCATCTCGGTCTTGCCCTTGACTTGCTCAGCAGCACCGGCGATTTGCTCATCGGTGTAAGGCACGCCAACCGTACGCAACGCTGTCATGCGCTGTGCAACCACAGTGTGGTCCACCGCACTTTTTGCCAGCCATGGGTACTCAGGCATGTTCGACTCTGGAACCACATCACGAGGGTTGTTCAAGTGAATGCGATGCCATTCATCGCTGTACTTGCCGCCCACGCGGTGCAGGTCAGGGCCAGTTCGTTTTGAGCCCCATTGGAAGGGGTGGTCATACACGAACTCACCAGCAACAGAGTAGTGACCGTAGCGCATAGTTTCTGCACGGAACGGACGAATCATCTGCGAGTGACAGTTGTAGCAACCTTCGCGAATGTAGACATCACGGCCCATCAACTCCAGAGGCTGGTAAGGCTCAACGCCTTGCACAGCTTCTGTGGTCGATTTTTGGAAAAACAGAGGCACAATTTCCACCAGGCCACCCACAGCAACCACCAGCAAGATCAAAACGATCATCAAAAAGTTGCTGGTTTCTACCTTTTCGTGGGTAAAACCCTTGGAGGCCTTATCGTTATTTACAGACATTTTTGGCTCCTCGTACTTAGGCGTGAGCAGGGTTAACGGCAGGCACTGCCACCTTCACAGAACGACCCGAAGCCACTGTCTTCATAACGTTCCAAGCCATGATCAGCATACCGATCAAGTACAGCAGACCACCGATTACGCGAATCACGTAGAAGGGATAAGAAGCCTTCACGCTCTCCACAAAGGTGTATGTCAAAGTACCGTCAGCATTCACAGCACGCCACATCAGGCCTTGCATCACACCGGAGATCCACATCGCAGCGATGTACAGCACGATACCGATGGTTGCCATCCAGAAGTGCAGCTCAATGGCCGACTTGGAGTGCATTTCGGTTTTGCCGAACAAGCGAGGAATCAGGTAATACAACGAACCCATGGTGATCAAGCCAACCCAACCCAGCGCACCAGAGTGCACGTGACCGATAGTCCAGTCTGTGTAGTGCGACAGAGCATTCACAGTCTTGATGGCCATCATGGGGCCTTCGAACGTGGACATGCCGTAGAACGACAGGGACACGATCAGGAAGCGCAAGATAGGATCTTCACGCAGCTTGTGCCATGCACCAGACAAGGTCATCACCCCGTTGATCATGCCGCCCCAAGAAGGTGCCAACAAAATCAGCGAGAACACCATGCCAACGGACTGTGTCCAATCAGGCAGTGCTGTGTAGTGCAAATGGTGCGGACCAGCCCACATGTAAGTGAAGATCAAAGCCCAGAAGTGCACGATCGACAGGCGATACGAGTACACAGGACGACCTGCTTGCTTGGGTACAAAGTAGTACATCATGCCCAAGAAGCCAGCGGTCAGGAAGAAGCCCACCGCATTGTGTCCATACCACCACTGCACCATCGCGTCTTGCACGCCAGCGTAGGCAGAGTAGCTCTTCATGAAGCCTGCTGGGATGGCTGCACTGTTCACCACATGCAGCAACGCTACAGCGATGATGAAGGCACCAAAGAACCAGTTGGCCACATAAATGTGCTTGACCTTACGTGTGCCAATCGTTCCAAAGAACACGATGGCGTAGGACACCCAGACCAAAGTGATCAAGATATCGATAGGCCACTCCAACTCCGCGTACTCTTTGCCGGAGGTAAAACCCAAAGGCAAAGACACCGCTGCAGCCACGATCACCAATTGCCAGCCCCAGAAGGTGAAGGCAGCCAGCTTTGGCAGGAACAACGTGGTTTGGCAGGTACGCTGCACCACGTAGTAGCTCGTTGCGAACAAGGCGCATCCGCCGAACGCAAAAATTACCGCATTTGTATGCAATGGACGCAGGCGTCCAAAGCTAAGCCAAGAAATACCGAAGTTGAGTTCGGGCCAAGCCAATTGGGCAGCGATAAAAACGCCGACCAACATGCCTACGACCCCCCAGACCACGGCCATGATAGAAAACTGCCTAACTACGGTATCACTGTAGTGTGCAGCACTAGTTTTTAGAGAATCCATCGGGCACCTCTTAATATGCAGTCGAAAGTGTTCACTGTTATGGTTTTTACGTTGTTGACAAACATCAATCGTCTCGAAGAATGCGCTCCGCCTCTTGTTCGACGCTTTCAAACTGTCCGCGGTAAATCGCCCACCACAAGCCTGCGGCGATGATCAAAACAAGAACCACGGACATCGGAATTAAGAGATAGAGAATTTCCACGACAGGACTTTCAATCAGGCTGCCACAGCGGTCACACCAAGCACCCGCATAGACTGCTCATCCGGTATTGCAGCAGCTCGTAACGGCAATGGTTTCACCAAGCGGGCTGCGTTTAGTACAACCAGTACAGAGCTCAAAGCCATACCCAGCCCCGCAAGCCAGGCAGGCATCAACCCCGCCATTGCCAAAGGGATGCAAACTGCGTTGTACAGCGCAGAGAAAAATAAATTTTGGCGCACAACACGCAGCGTCTTGCGAGCCAACAAAACGGTTTGCAGCACCAACTCCAAGTTATCGCCCAGCACAACAAAGTCTGACTGGGCCCGAGCCAAAGGTACAGATCGGCCAAAAGCGAATGACACGTCAGCACCTGCCAAAACAGGGCCGTCATTCAAGCCATCTCCAACCATGCCAACGCACTTTCCAGCCGCTTGGGCAGCACGAATGCGCTCCAACTTCGATTGCGGAGAGCACTCTGACTTGTAGTCTTCAATACCCAGCTCTGCAGCTACGCGCGATACAGCAGGCGACCCGTCACCAGAAAGCAACTGCACCCCAACCCCAAGTTGTCGCAGCCCACCTAGTACCTGAATCGCCTCACTTCTCACCCCTTCATCCAATTCAAAGGAAGCCAAGACTTGAATATTGGCTGGAGATACTTCTAACGCCAAATACACGGCTTGCACATCTTCTTGCCATTCATTGGCACCTGCTACAAACGCACGTGACCCCAATCGCACCCATATAGGGGCCTCATCTTTTCCTGTAGCGGCCCGCACTTGCGCCCTCAATCCATGTCCACTCAGTTCCTCCACTGACAGAACTTCCCACCTTGACACCCAAGACAATCCAAAACCTGCGACTGCCTTGGACACTGGATGCATTGAATTTTTCGCCACCGCCGCTGCCAAACCCTGCCACAAGGTCGCATCCGACTCATCCAGCACTGACATGCGAGAAACCTGCATACCATCTCGCGTCAACGTTCCAGTCTTATCAAAGACCAGTGTGTCAATCGATGCCAATACTTCAAGCCCCTGCAAATTGCGCACTAACACGCCATGACGAGCAAGGGTCCCTGCAGCCGTCAACATAGCCACAGGTGTTGCCAACGAAAGTGCACACGGACACGTGACAATCAAGACTGCCGCCGCAATCATGAGAGCTCGCCCAGGATCTACGGGCCACCAATACACAGCTGATGCAATGGCCAATACAAGCACAACCACCAAAAATGGCCCCGCAACCTTGTCCGCCAACTGCGCTAATCGCGGCTTCTGGGTCGATGCGCTCTCCATCAAGTTCACAATCTGCGCGAACTTTGTCTGCCCACCAATTCGCTCCACCAGAACTTCGACAACAGCCGTCAGATTGAAGCTGCCGGCAATAATCCGGTCACCTTCCGCACGAGATACAGGACGCGACTCACCAGTGAGCAATGCCTCATCAGCCTTGGTACGCCCCTTCAAAACAACACCATCTACAGGGAATGCTTCCCCAGGCAAGATGCGCAGCACATCACCCGGTGCAATATTTCGCAACGCAACACGGTGAAACTGACCATCAGAAGCCTGCTTTTCAATACTGTCTGGCAGCCGATTGAGTACTGCATCCAGTGCTCCAGCTGTACGATCACGCAGTCGAATTTCCAACCAACGCCCCGCAAGCAAAAAAGATACAAACATGGTCAAAGAGTCGTAGAAAACCTCTTCACCAAAAATACCTTCGGGCGAGAATGTGCCAATCGTGCTGACAATAAAAGTGATGATCATGCCCAGAGCGACAGGCATATCCATGCTCACACGACGATTTCTTAAATCGCGCCATGCACCACAAAAAAATGGGCCGCACGCAAAAATCAACATGGGTATACAAATAACCCATGAGGCCCATCGCAAAAGCCGCTCAAACTCCATGAGCAAATCACCAGGCTGCGCGTTATACGATGGCCATGCATACATCATGACCTGCATCATGCAAAACGTTGCCAGCAGCCAGCGCCACAAGGCTTTGCGATACTGCGCCTGACGCATTTCACGTGCCACAGCATCTCGCGCTGGCACGGCGCGATAACCGACCTTTTGCACTGCCGCCATCCACTGTGAAGGAAGCACTTGAGAGGGCTGCCATACCAAACGCGCGCGTTTGGCCGCTGCACTCACGTCAACCTGCACAATCCCAGGAACAGCACGCAAGGCATCTTCAATCACTAGGGCACAAGTTGCGCAATACATACCCTCTATGGCAATCTGTGAATCCCAAACCTCAATGTCTTCTGGCTTGAACGCTTGAATTTGCTGCTGCCCGTATGGCTTTCCGAAACTCACCCACTCCGCAGGATCATCTAGTAAATGCAGGCCGCTATTGGCTGATGAAACGTCTGCATCGGATACTGTCTGCTCCTGAGCGAAGGGCGACTGTGAAAGAGCTTGTGGCATGACCGCAAGGGTACCCACAACCCCCCCAGAGACATTGACTTACATCAAGACCAACCAAGCCGCACGATTTATGCTTAAAACGTCAGCAATGAAAACTTGGAGATAAAAATGTACGAACGCATTCTGGTTGCTACCGATGGATCCTCACTGTCCGACAAAGCTGTCAGCCATGCTATGGATTTGGCAAAGCTGAGCGGGGCATCTGTGGTTGCCTTAAAAGTCATACCACGTTATCCCCGCAGCTATTTGGAGGGCGGCGCGACTGTTGACCTGTCAGAAATCAAGCGCATCGAAGCACAATGGGCAGACCAAGCACAGTCCGTACTGAACAAGATCAAAATGGACGGAAAAGCAATGGGCGTTACGGTCAAGACCAGCATTGCAAAATCTGACTTGATTGCAGAGTCAATCATTGCTGCAGCTGATAAGCAAAACGTTGACTTGATCGTGATGGCATCGCATGGGCGCAAAGGCATCAAGCGCTTACTACTGGGCAGCGAAACACAGCACGTACTGACACACTCTCAAGTGCCCGTACTGGTTCTACGCTGAATAGGTCAGTGCTTATAAAAAAGGTCCTTACGGACCTTTTTCATTTTTTACACAAAATTTATTTATATATAAAATATTTTCCAAAAATCACCAAAATTCAAACGCACTCGTAATAAATCGTTCTTTTGGTTTTTTCAAAAAAGTGTGAAGTACGATACGGCAGAATATTATTTCCGCGTTGACCACTGGCATAAAATAAAAAAAAAATAGATTGACCAAAGAATCTGAAAAAATCTATTAAAAAAGCATGTTCAATGAATGCATTAATTCTGAAATGAAATAGATTTCAGTATATTTATATCTATTTATCAGCAGCCTCTAAAGCACATTTAGCACTCAAAAATTCGCCGTGCGCTTTTCAATAAAAGCATTCACCCCTTCGCGATGCTCTGTCGACGCAGCGTAGGCATAAGGGGCATGTACAGCTTCATTACGGGCCAAACTTCTCATAGTCTGTTTGTTCAAGCGCGCGGCCTGTGGTGACAAGCTTGCAATACGCCGCGCAGCACCCTCGACCTGTTCGTGCAATTGACTCTCAGACAAAGGCTGTGCGCACCATCCCGTTGCAGCCATGTCTTGGGCAGAGAACACTGCAGCCTCCAGCAGCATACGCTTTGCAGCATGCATACCCACTGCCGATGAAACCAGATGCAGCTCTTTTGGTGCCATGGGAAACCCCAGCTTAGCAATAGGCGCACCAAAGCTGGCATTTTCTGAAACCCATCGCACATCGCAACAACTGGCAATCTCTACCCCTGCCCCCATACAAACACCGGTAATGCTTGCCACAATTGGCACATCACAGGCCAGCATTGCATTCAAACCTCCCCACACCTCTTCTTCATGAAATGCAGCCAAGCTATCGGGGTCAAATCGAAAGGCTGGATATTCTGAAATATCACCTCCAGCACAAAAAGCACCCCCATGGCTTTGAACGACTACACAGCGCGCCATGCGGTTGCCTTGAATTTCTTCAAACACAGACTTCAATTGACGCCACATTTTGCGCGTCATAGCATTCAATTTTCCAGAATTGGCTATCTCTACACGCAATATGCCCGCGCAAGCCCCTTGAACTTGCGACCAAGGCTGCATAGTGATTTGTCCACTCATGCGCCAGCCTCTTCAGAATTCTTATAGAAAAGATTCGTAAGCCCCATACTCTTCAAACGCTGAGCCCATTGCATCGTGTCTTGCTTGACCATCGCAGTAAAAGCCTCTCCATACACGTCACCCCACCGAATGCCCATCGCTTCGAAATTGGAAGACATCCCCGCGTCGCTACCCATACGCTCAAATACCTCCACCATAGTGGCAGCTTGCGCATCAGATAGTTGCCGCGGCGCAAACAATCCATACCACGTCACCCTCTCAAGAGAATGAACACCGAGTTCTTGCGCACACGGTACATCTGGCAAAACATTGGTACGCTGTGTCCCAGTGACCATCAGTGGCTTCAAACGACCGCTGCGAATATGTGGCAAACAGGAAACCAAGCCATCAATCATCATGTCCACAGAGCCCACCAGCAAATCTTGCATTGCCGGCCCTGCACCACGGAAATGGACAAACTCAAAATGCAAAGATTCTTGATGTTTCAAGATTTCTGAAGAGATGTGGCTAGACGAGCCAATTCCAGCAGTCGCCATGCGATAGCGAGCAGGCTTACGACTTAAATCAGAAAGCAGCTCCATGGCTGTACGCGAACGCATGCGTGCGGGATTAACCAAAATCACTTGCTGAACGGCTGCCACCATGGCCAGCGGCCGCAAATCGTCAATAAAATCAAACTCATCGTTGTTGATCAATGCACGTGCCACAGCCAAATAGCTGCCACCAAGCAATAGATTCTGTCCATTTGCCGCAGATTTTGACGCGAAGTTTGCACCTTGCATCCCTCCTGCACCACCTTGATAAACCAACCGCAGCGGCTGCAGCGTCTTGCGCTCAAATGATTGAGCCAATTGCTTTGCCAAAATAGCACTCGAGCCCCCAGCTGGGAATGGAACAATCAAATTAACCGGTTTGTTTGGCCATGCATTTAAAGAGGACTTTGCGCCATTGGCGTTTTGCGCCCACACAGGCGGCATGGCCGCCAGTGTGGCCAAGCATTGCAAATACGCACGCCGATCTAACACGCAGGGCTCACTTTCTTTCTATTATTTTTGCCAGAACCTCTGCCTTTACACCGCTGAACGTCGTTGAGCCCATATCCACATCATTGCACCGCCCACAATCATCGGAATACACAGCCACTGTCCCATACTCATCCCCATAGACAGGATGCCCAGGTAAGCATCCGGCTCCCGGAAGTACTCTGCGATAAAGCGAAAACTTCCGTAGCCGATTAAAAATGCGGCAGCAACTTGCCCAGGCTTGTGCTCCTTTCGCGCATACATCCATAGCAGCACGAAAAGTAGTACACCTTCCAGTAAAAATTGATAAATCTGAGAAGGATGGCGCGGCAGCATAGAACCGCTTTGTGGAAAAACCATACCCCAAGGCAGCTCAGGGTTCGAGAAACGGCCCCACAACTCGCCGTTGATAAAGTTACCAATACGCCCTGCAGCCAAACCGGTGGGCACACACGGAGCTACAAAGTCCACAACGTACAACCAAGATCGTTTGCGCGAATAGGCAAACCACAACATAGCCCCTATCACACCCAATAAGCCACCGTGAAAGCTCATCCCACCTTCCCACACTGCGAACACCTCTAAAGGGTGGCTCAGGTAGTAAGCAGGTTTGTAAAAGAGGCAGTAGCCTAACCGCCCCCCGACAATCACCCCGATCACGCCTTGAAACAATAAGTCTTCTACATCCCTGCGTGTCCACGCAGCATTGCCTTGCAAACGATTGAAAGGTGGATGCTTCAGCCGGCATATGCCCAACCACATAAACAAGCCAAAGGCTGCCAAATACGTCAGGCCATACCAATGGATGGCAATCGGCCCTAACTGTAGGGCTACGGGATCAATCTGTGGGTACATGAGCATGGTGTGCATTGTGCCGCAGGCCAGCAGCACCGTGATGACACATGCGTGCCATAAAGAACCAATCGCGAATGATTCTGCGTTTCGCATGCATGCAATGCGACAAGCTAGGGTTTATCAAACGCAATTTGAAGTAAACCGAGCAGCCCACCATACTCAAGGCTTCAGCTACCCATAAGAAAACAGAACTATGCAAGGTCATCCTGAAGTCATCGCCTGCCTGAATGAATTGTTACGCGGCGAGTTGGCTGCTCGCGATCAGTACTTTATCCACTCCCGCCAATATGAAGATCAAGGTTTTATGCGTTTGTATCAACGCATCGACCATGAAATGGCAGAGGAAACTGCTCATGCCGACATGATCTTGCGCCGTATTCTATTTTTAGGCGGCAAGCCAGATATGCGCCCCCACCCATTCACAGCGGGTAATACCGTCGAGGAAATGCTGCACAAAGACCTGGCGGTGGAATACCAAGTGCGTGACAATCTGCGCACTGCCATGGTGCTATGCGAAAAACACCACGACTTTCAGTCGCGTGATTTGCTCCTGGCGCAGCTCAAAGACACGGAAGAAGATCACACCTACTGGCTAGAAAAGCAGCTGGGACTTATTCGCATGATGGGCCTAGCCAACTATCTGCAATCGCAAATAGGCTCGATAGCCTAAGCTGCTCACACAGTAAAAACTCAGTTGCAAGTATTTTTACTGTGTGCATGCCTCTCCTCTAAGGCCGCTGTAGGCATGCCTCAAAGCAAAGTAGGCATGCATGCTTCATGCACCTAGGTACGCCACCCACTACAAGTGGGCGTCACCAAACCATCTCACACTCTACTCAGAGATAACTTTTCCAAAGTTAGAAGCACAGCAGGAACTTGCATCCTGTTTTCTGCATGAATGCGTCACTACCGAACATTTGGGACTGCTTGCAGCAGGACCCCACAGACCACCCCACTCGAGAAACCAAATTCAGTGCTGTACAAGAAGAAAAGTGACGCATGAGCTACGCGACGCAGTGGCTTCTTTATGGGCAGGGAGAGGACATGTCTCATCGTTGAGCCGTTAGTTCGCCACGCGCCGACAGCGCATTCGTTTCGGAAAAGTAAAAAGCCCCAGCATTACTGCTAGGGCTTTTCTTTTGGGGCGATCAATGGGGCTCGAACCCACGACAACCGGAATCACAATCCGGGGCTCTACCAACTGAGCTATGACCGCCGTAACTTGTGTATCTAGGCTGCTTTAAAGCGGCCTAGATACTGATCTGGGGTGGCTGATGGGGCTCGAACCCACGACAACAGGAATCACAATCCTGGACTCTACCAACTGAGCTACAGCCACCGGAAGAGATTCTTATTATAGCTGGTTAATTTACCCCTCTACGGGAGCCAGCTATGATTTTTTCACTCAGGGGCGCGAAACCTTGAATTGGACCTTGAATTTCTTCTTGAGCAATTCATAGTAAGCAGCGCCTTCTGCAGTGCTCATCAATTGTACATACTGCAGCGAGGCTTGCCGGGCTGAATCAGCACTTCTCTCAGTGGATGGCAAAATTTTATTCACTTTCACGATCGCATACCCTGCATCACCCAAACCAACGCCTTCCCAAGCAGGTAAAGCATCGGTTTTAGCTTGCAACGCTGCATCCAGCACCTGGCGAGGCATACCCAACGGATTGTCACGCGCAACGACAACGGCTGGCAGCAGCCCTTGTGCCTTGGCTGGATCAGCGCGCCACTCTTTGAGTTTGGCTTCACCAGCTTCACGCGCCAATACGACGGACTGCTGCTCAACATACAAAGTCTTCACGCGTGCTGCCACTTCTTCAAATGACAGCTGCTTTGTGGGTTGATAGCTGACCACGCGACCAGCAACCATTTGGTTGGCACCCAGATCAATGGCATCAGTATTGCGCTTGTTGTCAATGCTGTCGGCAGAGAACAAGGCATCCAAGAACGCCTCATTGGCCAGAGGCCCTTGTGCATCAGGACGCGGTTCACGCGTAACGCCATCCACAGTTTGCAACTTCAAGCCCAGTTTCTCTACCGCGGGCTGCAGACTTTCCGCTTGCTCATACACCGTATTAGCAAACACCTCGGCAACTTCGGCAAATTTACGTTGCGCTTGCTGATCCTTCAGATCATTTGCGATTTTTTCGCGCACTGACGCAAAACTTGGAACTGGAGGTTGCTTTACATCTGTCAGTTCAATGATGTGGAATCCAAACTCTGACTCCACGACACCACTGATAGCGCCCTTTTCCATAGCAAAGGCTGTCTGCTCAAACTCAGGAACCATGGCACCACGTGCAAAGAATCCCAAGTCACCACCAGCCACTGCAGAGCCAGCGTCCTGGGACTCTGCCTTTGCAACTTCAGCAAAACTGGCTGGATTGGCCTTGACCTTATCGTAGATGGCTTGCGCTTTGGCTTTAGCTGCCTCACGCTCAGCTGCAGGCATGCTCTTGGGAGCATTTATCAAAATATGACTGGCACGACGCTCTTCTTGACCACCCGCCAAGCGAGCTGCATTTTCTTTGTAGTAAGTCTGCAGATCAGATTCATTGAGCTCGATGCCGTCACGCACCGTTTTCAAATCCAGCACGACGTACTCCACCTTCGCTTGTTCTGACTGCTGAAACTTCGCCAGATGCGTTTGGTAGTAAGCCTTTAGATCCTCATCATTCACCTTGACCTGGCTTACGAAATCCTTGGCCATGAATTGCGCGACTTGGATTTCGCGACGCTGCAAAAAGGCATCCATCGCAGCATTGACCACAACAGGCGTTGCCAATGCTGTATTCATCACATTGCCGACCACCTGCCCCAAAGACATATCACGGCGCAGCGAAGCCTCGTAACCTTCAGGCGTCATGCCCTGCGCAGCCAGCAATGCACGGTATCCATCCGCATCCAAGCTGCCATCAGCTTTGCGCAAACTGGCAATTGCAGGAATGTTTTGCAGTGTGCGCGCCAGCGCTGCATCACTGGTCACCAAGTGCATCTTCTGTGCAGCTACCTGAAATACACGGTCACGCACCATCCGCTCCAAGCTGGCATAGCGCGCTTCTGGCGTGTCCAATAACTTGGAATCCATTCCAGGGTTTTCTGCACGTAGCCGGTCACTCTCGTACCGATGCGTGTTGTCCCAGTCATTTTGGGTAATGTCTTGCCCATCGACACGTGCAACTGTCGGGCTAGAGCCCGAGAAGTAACTCTGGTCGATACCGACAAAAATGAACGAGGGAATGATCAGCAAGAACAGCAAGATCATGACGAACTTGGAGTGCTTGCGGATTGATTCGAGCATAGTCAATCTTTCTGAGGATACATAAAAAAAGGCGAACCCACGCTCGCCTTTTTAATGGAATAGCGCAGACGCAAACGTTTTGCAGCACGCAAACCAAATAAGGAAACTCAAAGATTCTACCTGCTCAACCCTTCCATGCATTCAGCAGTTGCATCAACTCTACGCACCAGTGATCACTGGCTGCAAATAGACAACAAAAAAGCACCTTGGCTTATGCCAAAGGTGCTTTTGGGGATTGAAGTGGTGGGTGCTAACGGGGTCGAACCGCTGACCTACGCCTTGTAAGGGCGCCGCTCTACCAACTGAGCTAAGCACCCGCTGTGAAATAAAAAAAGCATCTAGATTGCTCTATATGCTTTTTACAGTGGGAAGTGGTGGGTGCTAACGGGGTCGAACCGCTGACCTACGCCTTGTAAGGGCGCCGCTCTACCAACTGAGCTAAGCACCCCACTGTTAAAACTTTGATCAGTTCAAAGCGTCTTTAAGTGCCTTACCTGGACGGAATTTAGGCACCTTAGCTGCTTTGATCTTGATGGCATCACCGGTACGTGGATTACGACCAGTGCGTGCAGCACGCTTGCCAACTGCAAAAGTACCAAAACCTACCAAAGAAACTGTACCGCCCTTTTTGAGGGTTTTCTTCACTGCATCAATCGTCGACTCCAGCGCGCGAGCTGCGGCAGCTTTGGAGATATCGGCGTTATTAGCAATGTGCTCAATCAGTTCAGTCTTATTCACAAGATGCCTCTCGAGAAATGGTTGTTGGACCGCCTTTGTGACAGAGTTTAAAACTCAACACCGCATGGTGCTTGTCAGCGTTAGGCGAGATTCTAGTCAGGTTTGCCAGGCATTTTGACGAAAAAACGATTTTTTTACCGCTTTTGCTCGAAGTGACTTTCCGCATTGACAAATGCATCTACCGCTTCATCTGCGGCAGGCGTTCACTTTTTACACGCCCCCGCAGATAGAGGCAACAAAAAAGCGCCGAAGGTGTGTCCTTGGCGCTCTTGCGTTGTGCAATGTGCAAGCTAGTTCTTGACGCGGCTGCGAATCTCTGGAATTGCTTTTTGCAAGTAATACACCATGGACCACACGGTCAGCACCGCGGCAATCCAGATCAAGATTTGCCCCCACAAGCGGGTATCCACAACACCAAACAATACGCCGTCATACAACATAAAGGGAATAGCCACCATTTGCACCGTTGTCTTGAGCTTGCCCAGGATGTGCACAGCCACACTCTTGCTGGCGCCGATCTGTGCCATCCATTCACGCAAAGCAGAGATTGCGATTTCGCGGCCAATGATGATCAACGCCACAAAGACATCGGCACGTTGCAAATGCACCAGCACCAGCAACGAAGCGCACACCAGAAACTTGTCTGCCACTGGATCCAAGAAGGCACCAAACGAGGAGGTCTGGTTCAAGCGCCGCGCTAAAAAGCCATCCAGCCAGTCAGTAGCGGCAAAGACAATGAACATCAACGCCGCAATCAGGTTGCGGGTTTCCGGTGTGAATGGCGCGTAGAACACTCCGACGATCAAGGGGATCGCGACAATGCGCGTCCAGGTCATCAAGGTGGGAATGGTGAAGAACATGGGCGCGATTGTGTCACGCCTGACGCACTTTGAACGCAAGCGTGTACTTGGTAAAACTGCGTAGGTAGACAAGCATCAATGCAATGCGCGGTAAATATCATCGGCCAAACTGGCAGAAATACCGTCTACCGTCATCAGATCTTCGATGCTGGCATTGGTCACACCACGCACGCCACCAAAACGCTGCAGCAAGCGGGCGCGACGCTTGGGACCGACACCTGGAATATCCTCCAGACTGCTTTGCCCCGTACGCACCTTGGCGCGCTGTGCACGCATGCCTGTAATGGCAAACCGGTGTGCTTCGTCACGGATCTGGGCAATCAGCATCAAGGCTGCCGAGTCGTGCCCTAAATAGACTTTTGGGCGACCATCGGCAAACACCAGCTCTTCCAGACCGACTTTGCGGCCTTCACCCTTTTCGACCCCCACGATCCGGAACAAGTCCAGCCCCAGCTGGGTGAATACTTCGCGCGCCATGCTGACCTGCCCTTTGCCTCCATCCACCAGCACCAAATCAGGCAAACGGGGTGCGCCGCGCTCGGGCTCTGCGCCACCTGCGGCCTGCAAAGCATCTGCCACGGGCTGGTAACGCCGTGTCAGCACCTGCCGCATGGCGGCATAGTCATCGCCCGGGGTAATGCCTGTGATGTTGAAGCGACGATATTCGCTGTTTTGCATCTTGTGATGGTGAAACACCACGCACGAAGCCTGTGTGCTCTCGCCTGCCGTGTGCGAAATGTCAAAGCACTCGATTGTGAGTTCATCCAGGCGCTCCTGCGGCAAGTCCAAAGCCTCGGCCAGTGCGCGCGTACGTGCTTGCTGAGAGCCTTCTTCTGCCAGCAAACGCGCCAACTGAATGGCTGCGTTCTGCTCGGCCATCTCCAGCCAGATGCGACGCTGTTCACGGGGTTGTTGCACGGCCGTGATTTTGTAGCCGGCCTGCACTGACAACGCCTGAATCAACGGCACATCGACTCCCTCACTCATGACCAGCACGGGCGGGATAGGGACATCGATGTAGTGCTGCGCCAAGAAGGCCTCCAGCACACGCACCTCTACCGATTGCTGCTGCACCTCGTCCTCGAGCTGATAAACACCCATGGCGTCGTCCAGCTGAGAAGGAAAGTACGCGCGGTCACCCAGATGCCGGCCACCGCGCACCATGGCCAGGTTCACGCAGGCGCGACCACCTTGCACCCTGACTGCCAGGATGTCCACATCTTTATCGCTGGTGGTTTCAATCGCCTGCTGGTGCAGCACGGTGGAGAGCGCAGACATTTGATTGCGGATTTCTGCCGCTTTTTCATACTCCTGCCTTTGTGCATGCTCCATCATGCGGGCCTCCATTTGCTGCAGCAGCTCCTGCGTTTCACCGCGCAGCATGGCCTCGGCGTTGCGCACATCGGTGGCGTAATCCTGCGGGCTGATGTGATTGACACAAGGGGCGGAGCAGCGCTTGATTTGAAATAGCAAGCAAGGGCGAGAACGGTTGGCAAACACCGTGTCTTCACAGGTCCGCAATCTGAATACTTTTTGCAGCAGCTGGATGCTTTCCTTGACTGCCCATGCACTGGGGTAGGGGCCAAAGTAGCGGTGCTTCTTGTCGGTACTGCCGCGGTAATACGCTATGCGCGGAAATCGCTGGCCCGGGGGGCTGCCTGCATCGCCATCGCGCACCGATACACCGGTCAACTTCAGATAGGGATAGCTTTTGTCATCCCGAAACAGAATGTTGTACTTGGGGTGCTGGGTTTTGATGAGGTTATTTTCCAGCAGCAGCGCCTCTGCCTCTGAGCGCACCACCGTGGTCTCCAGCTTAGCAATTTTGCTGACCATGTGCCCAATGCGCGTGCCACCATGGTCTTTCTGAAAATAGCTGCTGACGCGGCGCTTGAGATTGCGCGCCTTGCCCACGTACAGCAACTGGTCTGCTGCATCGAAATAGCGGTACACGCCAGGCAGCGACGGCAAAGCCGCAACCTGGGCCAATATTTCAGGAGAGTGCTCAACAAAAGACATGCGCGCATTGTGGCGTCTTGTGCAAAGCCCGCACAAAAACGCTTTGCGCTTTTTCAAATAAATAGCTGTCAGCGCTTGTCATGCCTGCGTTAGCGGTCAATTTTCTGCACAAGCTGCTGCGTCTGTAGCAATCACGCACAGCCTGGTGCGCCGGCCCGCCTGCGCTACCATCGCCCGCCCGCACTCTTGCGGATCTTTTTGACACAGCCATGCCCACTGCAACACCCCGCTCTATGCCCGCCCAGCGCTGGGATATTTTTTGTCAGGTGATCGACAACTATGGAGATATTGGTGTGTGCTGGCGTCTGGCGGCAGAGCTGGGCGCACGTGGCGCGCACGTCAGCCTGCGCATTGACGATGCATCGGCTCTGGCATGGATGGCTCCGCAGGGTGCACCGAATGTTCACATCCTGCCGTATGACGCAGCAGCCGACACCGACACGCACGCCGATGTCGTTGTTGAAGCCTTTGGCTGCGAAGCGCCTGCTCCTTATCTGCACGCTTTGGCGCAGCGCCACGAGCAATGCCTGACAGAGGGTGCGCGCCCGCCTGTGCTGGTAAATCTGGAGTATCTCTCTGCCGAAGACTATGTAGAACGCTGCCACCGGCTGCCCTCGCTCATCATGTCTGGCCCCGCCGCTGGCATGACCCGCTGGTTCTTCTACCCAGGGTTTACAGCCCGCACGGGCGGTTTGATCCGAGAGCACCAGCTGCACACCCGCCAGGCCAACTTTGACCGCTCCACATGGCGCGCGCAACATGGCGTGCGCATTGGTGAACATGCCATTTCGCTGTTTTGCTACGAGCCGCCCGCGCTGCCTACCTTGCTGCAACAGCTGGCCGCGCCCAGCCCTGGTTTTGCACCACGCTTGCTGGTCACGCCAGGGCGCGCTGCGGCCGCCGTACAAGCGCTGGACAGTGCCCAGCGCCTGCATCCCGTCTATTTACCCGCACGCACGCAAGTGGCTTTTGACGAAATGCTGTGGGCCTGTGATTTGAATCTGGTGCGCGGCGAAGACTCCCTTGTCCGCGCACTGTGGGCGGGCCAGCCTTTTGTCTGGCACATCTACCCGCAAGATGACAACGCCCACCATGCCAAGCTCAATGCTTTTTTGGACTGGCTGCAGGCTCCTGTCAGTTTGCGCAGCTTTCACCATGCCTGGAACGGCCTGACAGATGCCGCCACACTGCCCACAATCACCCCTGAATTACTGCAGGAATGGCGTGCCTGCGCCCTGCAAGCGCGAGAAAAATTACTGACACAAAACGACTTGATCGCACAGCTACAACAGTTTGTGGCAGAAAAAAGCTAAAATCTCGGTTTTGCCCTCCTGATCGGCTGCCACGCACGTGTGCAGCTTCGGCATTTTGGACGGCTCCCGCCGCGGAACATGCGGCAGGCTTTTCCGCTTTCAAAAGCGACATGCTTGCCTGCTGTGTTGAGCGGCTTCAACCCAACCAGCTAAGCAAGCTATGAAAATCGCACAAGAAATCCGCGCCGGCAACGTGATCATGCACGGCAAGGACCCCATGATCGTTCTGAAGACCGAATACGCTCGTGGCGGCCGCGGTGCAGCCACTGTGCGCATGAAGCTCAAGTCCCTGATCGGCAACTTCGGCACAGAAAACGTGTTCAAGGCCGACGACAAGATCGACAACGTGATCTTGGAAAAGAAGGACTGCACTTACTCCTACTTCGCTGACCCGATGTACGTATGGATGGACTCCGAGTTCAACCAGTACGAAGTGGAAGCCGCCAACATGGGCGACGCCATCAACTACCTGGAAGACGGCATGGAAGCTGAAGTCGTGTTCTATGACGGCAAGGCCATCTCCTGCGAACTGCCCACCACTGTGGTGCGCGAAATCACCTGGACTGAGCCAGCCGTCAAGGGCGACACTTCCGGCAAGGTGCTCAAGCCTGCCAAGATTGCAACCGGTTTTGAAGTGGCTGTGCCTTTGTTTGTGGCCCAGGAAGACAAGATCGAAATCGACACCCGCACTGGCGAATACCGCAAGCGCGTGTAATGGCAGTGCAGCGCCAGTCGCTGCCCGCCATGCAAAAAAGGCTTCCTACGGGAAGCCTTTTTTATTGCCTGATTTAAAAAATAAGAGCGTATAGTGCCTGCCAGCATTAGCTTTCAGCTACATAACACATTGAAACCATTGATTCATAAGCGCTAACAGCTCTCTTTTTATTTTATTGATCTCCACCCGCTCTTGGCACGCTTTCTGCAGTTAACCCAACCAGTTGGCGCGGTTGCACCAATCTGGAAACAGGTAAACCCCAATATCTGTTTGGGTTGCATCTTTTTAGAATCGCGCCACTTTGCAATAGGCACAGGTTCTTCTTCAGGAGCTAGGCGGTTATGGCGACAACGACCATTGGCATCAAGGTAGACGAGTTGATGCGGGACAGACTCAAGGCTGCAGCCCTGCAATTGGGCTGCACGCCGCATTGGCTGCACAAGCAGGCGCTGCAAAGTTACCTGGAAGCGATCGAGCAAGGTAAACCATTGCCTGAGCTGCAGTACCTGGGTAGCACCAGTCAGGGCGATGCAGTAGAACCCGAGCACCTGCTTGACGGTGGTCAAGCCTTTGCACCGTTTTACGCACTGGCCCAAGATGTGCAAGCACAAAGCGTGCTGCGTGCTGCCATTACCGCCGCCTACCGCCGCCCTGAAACCGAATGCCTGCCCTTGCTGATGGCCCCTGCCACCAGCACCCACCCCACGGGCGTGCACGCACTGGCTGCGCGCCTGGTACAGACCTTGCGCGAAAAGCGCCACAAAAAGACGTCGGGCGTTGAAGCGCTGGTGCAGGAGTATTCGCTCTCCAGCCAGGAAGGCGTGGCCCTGATGTGTCTGGCTGAAGCATTGCTGCGCATTCCAGACCGTGCCACGCGCGATGCACTGATCCGCGACAAGGTCAGCAAGGGCGACTGGAAGTCGCACACCGACTCCCCCTCCCTCTTCGTCAACGCCGCCACCTGGGGCTTGATGATTACCGGCAAGCTGGTCAGCGTGCACAGCGAGCAAAAGCTGGGCTCTGCGCTAACCCGCCTGATTGCCAAAGGGGGCGAGCCCCTGATTCGCCAGGGTGTGAATACCGCCATGCGCATGATGGGCGAGCAATTTGTCACCGGACAGACCATTGCGGCAGCGCTGGCCAACAGCCGCAAGCTGGAAGAAAAAGGCTTTCGCTACTCCTACGACATGTTGGGCGAGGCCGCAACCACCGAAGAAGATGCCGCACGCTACCTGCAGTCGTACGAGCAAGCCATTCATGCCATTGGCCAGGCCTCGCAAGGCCGTGGCATCTATGAAGGCCCGGGCATCTCCATCAAGCTGTCGGCCCTGCACCCCCGCTACAGCCGCGCCCAGCGTGAGCGCGTGATGCAGGAGCTCTTTCCGCGCCTGCTCAAGCTGGCCGAACTGGCCCGCCACTACGACATTGGCCTGAACATTGACGCCGAAGAAGCAGACCGCCTGGAGATCTCTTTCGATCTGCTGGAGCAGCTGTGCTTTGCGCCATCGCTGGCAGGCTGGAACGGTATTGGTTTTGTGGTGCAGGCTTACCAGCGCCGTGCGTATGCTGTGCTGGACTGGATCATTGATCTGGCCCGCCGCAGCAAGCACCGCCTGATGGTGCGTCTGGTCAAAGGCGCGTACTGGGACAGCGAAATCAAGCGCGCCCAGGTGGATGGACTGGAAGACTACCCCGTGTTCACGCGCAAGCTGCACACCGATGTGTCATACCTGGCCTGCGCCCGCAAGCTGCTGGGTGCACCGGAGGCCATCTTCCCGCAGTTCGCCACACACAACGCCCACACACTGGCCAGCATTTACCACATGGCTGGCAACAACTATTACCGGGGCCAGTACGAGTTTCAATGCCTGCACGGCATGGGCGAAGGCCTGTACGAAGAAGTGGTGGGCGATACCGCCAACGGCAAGCTGGCCCGCCCCTGCCGCATTTATGCGCCCGTAGGCACGCACGAGACCTTGCTAGCCTACCTGGTGCGCCGCTTGCTGGAGAACGGTGCCAACAGCTCTTTTGTTCACCAAATTGGGGATGAAACCGTCGCCATTGAGCAATTGGTGGCAGACCCCGTGACCGCAGCCCAGGCGCTCACCCCGCTGGGCCGCCCCCATGACCGCATTCCTGCCCCTGCCGATTTGTATGCCGCGCAAGCACGCAGCAACTCTGCGGGCGTGGACTTGAGTAACGAGCAGCGCCTGGCCTCGTTGTCAGCCGCGCTGCTGGGCAGTGTGGCACCGCTGACGGCCCAGCCTGCCAACGCTGCGCACCTGACCGCACAAGCCATTCACAACCCATCCAATGCCAGCGATGTGCTGGGCGAGGTGCGCATGGCAGGCCATGCAGAAGTGGCGCTGGCCATGGCACAGGCCCAGCACGCAGCCCCCATCTGGCAAGCAACGCCGGTCAATGCCCGCGCACAAGCCCTGCAACGCGCTGCCGATAGCATGCAGGCGCAACTGCAACCGTTGATGGGCTTGCTGTGCCGCGAAGCCGGCAAGACTTTGCCCAATGCGATCTCGGAAGTGCGCGAGGCCATCGACTTTCTGCGCTATTACGCGCAGCAGGCCGAGCAGCACCTGAACAACGACAGCCACCGCCCATTGGGCGTGGTGGTGTGCATCAGCCCCTGGAATTTTCCGCTGGCCATCTTTACCGGTCAAGTAGCTGCGGCGCTGGCAGCCGGCAACGTGGTGATTGCCAAACCGGCAGAGCAAACCAATTTGATCGCCGCGCAAGCCGTAGCCATGCTGCACCAGGCTGGCATTCCAGAGCATGCGCTGCAACTGCTGCCCGGCGACGGCGAGACCGTTGGCGAGGCCTTGGTGGCACACCCGGCCACAGACGCCGTGGTGTTTACGGGCTCGCACCCCGTGGCCCAGCACATTCACCGCACGCTCTCGCAGCGTCTGGGCAGCCACGGCAAGCCGGTGCCGCTGATTGCAGAAACCGGTGGCATCAACGCCATGGTGGTGGATTCATCGGCGCTGTCTGAGCAAGTGGTGGGCGATGTGCTGATGTCCGCCTATGACTCTGCGGGCCAGCGCTGCTCAGCCCTGCGCCTGCTGTGCCTGCAAGACGATAGTGCCGACCACGTGCTGCACATGCTGCGCGGTGCCATGCAAGAGCTGCGCGTTGGCAACCCCGACCAGCTGGCCACCGATGTAGGCCCCGTGATTGACGCACAGGCCAAGGCAGATATTGAAGCCTATGTCGACACCATGCGCAGCCAGGGCCACCGCGTGACGCGCCTGGAGCTGCCCGCAGAATGCCGCCACGGCCACTTTGTGGCGCCCACGCTGATTGAAGTGAGCCGTGTACAGGACCTGAGCCGCGAAGTGTTTGGCCCCGTACTGCATGTGCTGCGCTATGCCCGCAAAGATCTGGATGCCCTGCTCGAAGAGATCAACCGCTTGGGCTTTGGTTTAACGTTCGGTGTGCACACGCGCCTTGATGAAACCGTGGCCCACGTCTCAAGCCGTATCCACGCTGGCAATATTTACGTCAACCGCAACGTTGTGGGTGCCGTCGTGGGCGTACAGCCGTTTGGCGGCGAAGGCCTGTCTGGCACCGGCCCCAAAGCCGGTGGCCCGCTGTATCTGTTCCGACTGCTGGCGCAAGCGCCCGAGCTGTCGCAACTGCCCATCAGCACTGCGCGCGGCACACAAGCGTTGGCCATTGCCGCTGACCAGCACGTCATGCTGGATGGCCCCACTGGCGAGGTCAATCAATACCTGCTGCTTGCACGCGGTCTCATCTGGTGCATGCCTACCACCGTTGAAGGGCTGCACGCGCAGTGGCAGGCATGTCACGCCACCGGCAACACCCTGCTGCTGCAAGACAGCGACAGCCTGCGGGCACTGGTTGTGCAATGGCAGCAACAAACACCTGCCGCTCAAAACGCTGCTTTGCAATGGGCCACCGATGCCGAGATTGCACAGCTGCCTTTGCAGGCGGCACTGGCCGAAAGCGACACCGACGCCCTGCTCCCCCTGCAGCAGCAGTTCAGCGCACGCCCCGGCCCTTTGCTGCTGGTTCAGGGGCTGACCACAGAAGACATTCGCAGCGGCGAGCGCTACCGCCATGAGCGTTTGCTGCGAGAGGTCAGCATCAGCACCAACACCACCGCAGCCGGTGGTAACGCCAGCCTGATGATGGTGGGTTAGCCCCATTCCTTTTGCCACCACAGCTTTCTAAAGTCCCTTTTCCCCTCTGACCTCTCTTTTCCAACCCTAGGAGCACCGCAGCATGAAAACTTCTTCATCTTTCAAGACTTTGACCAGCACCGTGGCACTGGCCTGCGCCTTTGGCGGCCTGATGAGCGCCGCTCAAGCAGAAACCACCGTGCGCCTGGGCTTTGCAGCGCCGTTGACTGGCCCGCAAGCGCACTACGGTGAAGACATGCGCAACGGCCTGACGCTGGCACTGGAAGAAGCCAACGCCAAGGGCATCAAGCTCGATGGTGATACCGCCAAATTCGTGCTGGTCTCCAAAGATGACCAGGCAGACCCCCGCACTGCCGTGCAAGTTGCACAGCAAATTGCGGACGCCAAGGTCAACGGCATGCTGGGCCACTTCAACTCGGGCACCACCATTCCTGCATCGCGCGTGTACAACGACGCAGGCATTCCCCAGATCGCCATGGCCACATCGCCTGAGTACACCTTGCAAGGCTATGACAACACCTTCCGCATGATGACCAGCGACACCCAGCAAGGTGCCGCAGTGGGTGTGTTCATGGTCAAGGATTTGAAGGCCAAGAAGGTTGCCATCATTGATGACCGCACCGCTTACGGCCAGGGTCTGGCAGACCAGGTCATCCAAGCCGTCAAGCGCGCAGGTGGCACTGTTGTGGCCCGCGAATACACGACCGACAAGGCCAGCGACTTCACCGCCATCCTCACCAGCATCAAAGCCAAGGGTGCTGAAGCTATCTTCTTTGGTGGTCTGGACGCGCAATCTGGCCCAATGCGCCGCCAGATGGCCACGCTGGGCCTGACCCAGCCGCTGGTTTCGGGTGAAATGACCCGCAGCGACACCTTCCTGCGTCTGGCTGGTGACTCCGCCAACGGCACTTATGCATCGCTGGCCGGTGTGCCCCTGAAGACCATGGCGCAGGGTGAAAAATTTGCCGCAGCCTACAAGGCTCGCTTCAAGGCCGATCCCGGTGTCTACGCGCCCTACGCCTATGACGGCGCATGGAACATGATCACTGCCATGCAAGCTGCAGGTTCTGCCAAGGGCGACAAATACCTGCCCAAGCTGGCAGCTCTGAAGCGCAGCGGTGCCACCAGCGCCAACATTGCCTATGACAAGAATGGTGATCTGAACGAAGTGGCCGTGACCATCTACACCGTCAAGGGCGGCAAGTGGGAAGAGGTCAAGACCATCGTTGATTCGGCCAAGTAATGCGCCCCCTGCCACGGCCCGCTTCCACGGGCTGTGGCAGCTGCTTAGGCAGCCATTTGCGGTGATTGACTTCCCCGCAACATCTCGGACTTGCCACTCACAACAAGTTCATTTTTCTCCGACTGCCCACGCCGCACGGCGCGCCCGTCATGGATATCTTTCTGCAACAAATCATCAACGGCCTGACTGCTGGCAGCGTATATGCGCTGGTAGCACTGGGCTACACCATGGTCTACGGGATCATCGGTCTGATCAACTTCGCCCACGGCGATGTGGTCATGGTCGGTGCCATGACCGCTACCAGCGTGGTGCTGGGGCTGGTTGGCCACTTTGGTGACGTCTCTGTTTTCGTGGCACTGGGTGCAGCGCTTTTAGTGTCTATCCCTGTGTGCATGGCACTGGGCTGGACCGCTGAGCGCATTGCCTATCGGCCACTGCGCCGGGCCCCCCGTTTGGCGGCACTGATTACGGCCATTGGCGTGTCCATCATCATCCAGAACGTGGCCATGATGGCCTGGGGCCGCAACTACCTGAATTTTCCGCACGTCATCGAGCCCACCGTCTTTCAGATTGGTGATGCGCGCTTGAGCATGCTGCAAATTGCCATCATGCTGGGCTCTGCACTGATCATGGTGGCCTTGCTGCTGCTGGTACACAAAACACGCCTGGGCATGGCCATGCGCGCTACGGCACAAAACCGTGAAGTTGCGGGCCTGATGGGTGTGAACATCAACACCGTCATCTCCGCCGCCTTCCTGATTGGCTCTGCCCTGGCTGCGGTTGCCGGCGTGATGATCACCAGCTACTACGGCGTGGCGCAATACACCATGGGCTTCATGCTGGGCCTGAAAGCGTTCACCGCTGCGGTGCTGGGCGGCATTGGCAACCTGGGTGGTGCCATGCTGGGTGGCTTGCTGCTGGGCTTGATTGAGGCACTGGGCTCAGGCTACGTGGGCAGCCTGACCAATGGCGTATTTGGCAGCCACTACCAGGACGTGTTCAGCTTTATCGTGCTGGTGGTGGTGCTGATCTTCCGCCCCTCTGGCTTGCTGGGCGAGCGTTCAGGAGACCGTGCATGAGCCATACCGCTTCGACCTCCAAACACCGCACTCCGGTCAAAGTCTGGCTGGGCGCATTTGCAATTGGTGCAGTGCTGCTGATGCTGCCTTTCTTGCTGGGCGCTACCGCCGGGCAAGGGTGGATTCGCATCCTCAACTTTGCGCTGCTGTATGTGATGCTGGCCTTGGGCCTGAACATTGTGGTGGGCTTTGCAGGCCTGCTGGATCTGGGTTACATCGCCTTTTACGCCGTGGGTGCCTATGCCTGGGCGTTGCTGGCATCGCCACACTTTGACTTGCACCTGCCGTTTTGGATTGTGCTGCCGATTGGGGTAGCGCTGGCAGCCATGGCGGGCATTGCGCTGGGTTTTCCAGTGCTCAAGTTGCGGGGCGACTACCTGGCCATCGTCACGCTGGGTTTTGGTGAAATCATTCGTATCTTCATGAACAACCTGGATGCGCCGGTGAACATCACCAATGGCCCCCAGGGGATCAACCGCATCGACACCGTCAAGATTGGCGAATGGGCACTGGGTCGCCCGGAAACCATTCTGGGCTTTCGCATCACAGGGCCCGAGAAGTACTACTACCTGCTGATGGCGCTGGTGATTGTCATCATCTTCATCTGCATCCGCCTGCAAAACTCGCGCGTGGGCCGTGCCTGGGAGGCAGTCCGTGAAGACGAGATTGCCGCCAAGGCCATGGGCATTAACACACGCAACATCAAGCTCATGGCCTTTGGCATGGGTGCCAGCTTTGGCGGTGTGGCCGGTTGCCTGTTTGCCTCCATGCAAGGCTTTGTCAGCCCGGAAAGTTTTGGACTGAGTGAATCCATTGCCATCTTGTGCATGGTGGTGCTGGGGGGCATGGGCCATGTGCCCGGTGTTGTAGCGGGTGCGCTGCTGCTGTCCATCTTTCCTGAAATTTTGCGCAACATCGTGGTGCCCGTTCAAGAAACGCTGTTTGGCAGCGTGGTGGTAGACCCTGACGCCATTCGTATGCTGCTGTTTGGAGTGGCCCTGGTAACGGTGATGATCTTCCGCCCTGAAGGCCTGTGGCCCTCTGCGGTGCGCAAGCGTGAATTGAACAGTGGCAAGGAGACAAAGGCATGAGCGCATTGCCACACACCCACCAAGGCATCGCCACCGGTCAGCCTTTGCTGATTGCCAAAGGCTTGAGCAAACGCTTTGGCGGCCTGCAAGCCTTGAACGATGTGAGTTTTGAGATTCGCAAGGGCGAAATCTTTGGCTTGATTGGCCCCAACGGGGCAGGAAAAACCACGCTGTTCAATGTGATGACGGCGCTGTACATCCCCGAATCTGGCAGCTGCCAGTTTCAGGGGGTAGAGCTCACCCGCCTGAAACCGCATGAGATCGCCATACAGGGTCTGGCGCGCACGTTCCAGAACATCCGTCTGTTCTCTGCCCTGACTGCGCTGGAGAACGTGATGATTGGCCAGCACCTGCGCACCCAGGCCGGTCTGTGGGGCGCCATTGTGCGCAACAAGGCCACACGCCAGGAAGAAGCCCGCACCGAGGCCCGGGCGCTGGAACTACTGAAGTACGTAGGCATCTCCCACGTTGCCAATGAGGTAGCGTCATCGCTGTCGTATGGCGACCAGCGACGCCTGGAAATTGCACGTGCTCTGGCCACCAGCCCCGCGCTGCTGGCGCTGGATGAGCCTGCCGCAGGCATGAATCCCTCTGAGACCGTGGTGCTGCGCACGCTGATTGAAAAGATTCGGGATGACGGCATCACCGTGCTGCTGATTGAGCACGACATGAAACTGGTGATGAACATGTGTGACCGCGTACTGGTGCTGGAATACGGCCAGGTGCTGTCCTATGGACTGCCACACGATGTGCAGCGTGACCCGCGTGTGATCGAAGCCTATCTGGGTAAAGGTGCCGCGCAAGACCCGCTGCTGCACCCCGAACTTGCCCACCCTACCCAACAAGAGCCTCGCCATGACTGAAGCGAACGCCCCCACCCCCATGCTGGATGTGCGTGGCATTGACGTTGCCTACGGCGGCATCCGCGCCGTGCGCAAGCTCAACTTGCACGTAAACCCCGGAGAGCTGGTCGCACTAATTGGTGCCAATGGTGCAGGTAAAAGCACCACGTTGCGCGCTATTTGCGGCTTGGTGCCACTGGCAACAGGTGCCATCCATTACAAAGGCCAAAGCCTGGCAGGCCAGCCCGTGCATGCCATGGTGCGCCAGGGCCTGGTGATGGTGCCGGAAGGCCGTGGCATTTTTCCACAGCTGACGATTGAAGAAAACCTGAACATGGGTGCCTACAGCCGCAGCGACAAAGCCGCGATTACGCACGAAGTCGAGCAGGTCTACCAGCGTTTTCCGCGTCTGGCTGAGCGCCGCAAGCAAACCGCTGGCACGTTGTCCGGTGGCGAGCAGCAAATGGTGGCCATGGGGCGCGCCATCTTGTCCAAGCCCCAGTTGCTGCTGCTCGATGAACCCACCATGGGGCTGGCACCCATCATGGTGGACAAAATCTTTGAAGTGATCGAAGACATTTCCAAGCAAGGCGTCACCATCTTGCTCATCGAGCAAAACGCTCGTCTGGCACTGGAAGTGAGCCAGCGTGGCTATGTACTGGAGTCGGGTGAGCTCACGCTGCAAGGCCCCGGCCACGAGCTGCTGCACGACCCCAAAGTGCGCGCGGCCTATTTGGGCGAATAAGCATTCGCTGCCTGGCAGTGCCCAGCAAAAAGGCTTCCCTTGGGAAGCCTTTTTGTCTTCTGGATGCAGCCAATGCAATCTGCATTCGGCATCCAGCTCTGCTACGCGGCCAGCTTACGGATTTTGAACGCAGCAACGATCTGCAAAATGCCATAGAACAAAGCGCCTACGCCAATCCAGATCACCGCCACAATCAGCCCGGCAATGGGTGCTGCCAGCATCAGGCCACCAAGAACCACGCCCAGCACGCCGCTCAAAATCAGCATCCACTCGTTGTCGATTTCTTTGCGCACGCGCACCGCAAAGATGATGCGCAGCACACCCGAAATAATGAACCAGACTGCCATCACTGTCACGAAGGCGGCGGCCATGGACACAGGGTTGGCGACAGCCATCACGCCAAAAAGCAGCGAGAGCAGCGCGTAAACAATCATCCAGCCCCGCGAAATGGGCAAATTCTTATTAAAGACAGCGATCAAACTCACGACACCTTCGGCAATGGCCAGCAAGCCAATCGCCCATGTGATGCCGGCACCCGCACGCACAGGCTCAAAGATGGCCATCAATCCAAACAAGGTGGACAAGATACCGAAGAGCAAAATCACCCACCAGGTTCGGCCGATGGTCAGTTGCAGTGCACTAGCTTGTGGATTCTGAGTTCCCATAACACCTCCGTTGACATAAATTTTTTTCAGTATGACCTTGTTTCATCCTGCAGCGCATGGCAGCCGCCTTCTGAGGCATTTGGCCTACATGCCAGTGCAAGGTCTGCCAGATTAGTATTCTTGCTGGCGCATGATTTTCATCCTCAGACCCAACAACATGGACAGGAGCCCCACATGCTGGACTGGAACGAATACCGCAAAGAGCTTGCAGGCCGATTGGGCGAATTTGCCACCCTCAGCCCCGGCACCATGGAAGGCTACAAAGCACTTTCCACCGCAGGCAGCAAGACCCACCATCTGGATGCCAAGACGCGCGAGTTGATTGCGATTGCCGTGGGTGTGACTACCCGCTGTGACGGCTGTATTGCCGTGCATACCAAGGCAGCCAAGGCGGCTGGCGCAACCAAAGAGGAAATAGCCGAAGCACTGGGCGTGGCCGTGGCCTTGAATGCCGGTGCTGCGATGGTCTATTCCGCTCGCGCGCTGGATGCCCTTGGCGAGTAAATAGGGACGGTTTTTCCAAAAAAAAGGCTTCCAGATGGAAGCCTTTTTTCAATTTAAGTAGCTACTTGCGCTTACACCACCTGCATCTCAGATAGTTTTCTATCTGAAACCCAATGGATACCAGCACTAGCAGCTCACTTTTAAATCCACCTTAAACTGGAATGCCCACCAGATCGTGCCCTTGCACGCCCAGGATACGAACGGAGATCAGGTCACCCGTCTTGTAGGTCTTGCTGGCCTTTTCGGGTGGCTGGATGTGCACCACACCGTCAATCTCAGGCGCATCGGCATAGGTGCGACCAACGCCGCCCTTCTTGCCCAGGCCAACCGACTTGTCGACCAGCACCTTCATGACCTGGCCCACACGGCGTTGCAGGCGCTGGGTCGAGACTTCTTCGGCCACTTCCATGAAACGGGCACGGCGTGCTTCGCGCACTTCCAGCGGCAGCATTCCAGGAAGCTCATTGGCCGTAGCGCCTTCCACAGGGCTATAGGCAAAGCAGCCTGCACGGTCAATATCGGCTTCGCGAATGAAGTCCAGCAAGTGCTCAAACTCTTCTTCAGTCTCACCGGGAAAGCCAGCAATAAAGGTGGAGCGGATTACCAGCTCAGGGCAAATCTTGCGCCATTCGCGGATGCGATCCAGGTTCTTTTCACCTGAGGCAGGACGCTTCATGCGCTTGAGCACATCGGGATGGCTGTGCTGCAAGGGCACATCAAGGTAAGGCAAGATTTTGCCTTCGGCCATCAAAGGCAAAACGGCATCTACCGCCGGGTAGGGGTACACATAGTGCATGCGCACCCACGCGCCGTGTTGCTGGGCCAGCTTGCCCAGCTCATCGGCCAGCTCCAGCATGCGGGTCTTAACGGGTTTGCCGTCCCAGAACCCGGTGCGGTACTTCACGTCCACGCCATAGGCCGAGGTGTCCTGGCTGATCACCAGCAGCTCTTTCACGCCGCCTTCAAACAGCGCTTTGGCTTCCTTGAGCACGTCACCAATCGGGCGCGAAACCAAATCTCCGCGCATGGACGGAATGATGCAGAAAGTGCAACGGTGGTTGCAGCCTTCCGAAATTTTCAGATAGGCATAGTGCTTGGGCGTGAGCTTGATCCCCGCCTCACCAAAACTGCCGGGCACTAGGTCAACAAAGGGATCGTGGGGCTTGGGCAGGTGGGTGTGCACAGCATCCATCACCTCTTGCGTCGCGTGAGGGCCTGTCACCGCCAGCACGCTGGGGTGAATTTCAGCCACCATGGTGGCGCCGCCTTCTTTGCCTGCCTTGGCACCCAGACAGCCCGTCACAATCACCTTGCCATTGGCGGCCAACGCTTCGCCAATCGTGTCCAGGCTTTCTTTGACGGCATCGTCAATGAAGCCGCAGGTGTTCACGATCACCAGGTCCGCGCCTTCAAAGGTCTTGGAAGTCTGGTAGCCCTCAGCGCTCAGCTGGGTCAAGATGAGTTCAGAGTCGGTCAAGGCTTTGGGACAACCCAAACTGACGAAGCCCACTTTAGGGGCGCTGTTTTCGGTGATCATTATGTGAATACGTGTGGGGGATTGCGCCAACTGCGCACAACCTGCGCAGGGAAATCTAAGTCCCGGCCGGCGAAATCAAGGAGTGATTTTAGCGAGTGACGCCTTTTTGTGCCCAAAGCCAAGCCCATAGCCCAGCACTGGCATAAAAAACGGGCCACATGGCCCGTTGCACGAACGCGGCAATGCTCAGCGTTTGATGCCAAACATGCCCATCATCTGCTCTGTCTGCTTTTGCATTTGCTCTTGCATTTTTTGCATTTGCTCTGTGTAGCTTGCAGACACCATGGGATTGGGCATTTGCAGCATCTTGGCCCAGGCATCGACACCACCACCCTGCTCAGCCATCTTGCCTTGAAAGTCAGTGAACATCTGCACGTTCTTTTCAATGAAGCTGCCCATATGCCCCTGCATGGTGTGTCCGTAGAAACGAATAATGTTTGCCAGCATGGGCTCGGTAAACATCGGGGCACCACCGGCCTCTTCTTCCAGAATGATTTGCAAGAAGATCGAGCGCGTGAGGTCATCGCCTGTCTTGGCATCTTTCACCACGATGTTCTCGCGCTCCATCACTAGTTGCTTGACTTCTGCCAGCGTGATGTAGGTAGACGTTGCCGTGTCGTACAAGCGGCGATTGGGGTACTTCTTGATGACGCGCTGGTTGCTGGGTGCAGGGGTGGAGGTGTTTTCTTGTGCGGTCATCGGCAAATTCTCATGGCGAACGGGGAAAGAGAGGGGGGTCAGTGGCTGCAGCCATTGTAGGAAAGGCTTTCTTGTCGCAGCGCAGCACTAACCCTAGCCAAGCTCACGATGTATCTTGTAAAAATATGAGCTTCAAGTGCTTTTACGGCAGGCATTTCAGCATGTTTCATCCTTTCCCACAAGCATTCTGACTGCCTTGCTCGCCTACTTTTCTGAAATCTTCGATGAGATGCAAGGAACACTGCGCACGTCACCACCCAGGCATGTTTTGCCCGCAAAGGGCTTCGAAGTGCTGTACGTTTCCAAGCATTTCTTTCCAAAAACAAACCGCACAATTTGTAAAAACAAACAGGTAATTGCTGTCAGAAAAATACCAAGAAATGACGGACGGCTGTGACAGTCGGTCTCCTACACACGCTGCGGCAACGCTGGCACACACTGACCTACAGGCAAACAGTATTTGTTTGTCGGTCACTATCCTGAAGGAGTAACTTATGGCCCAGCAACAGCAAAACCATGTGAACCAGCAGCAAGACCAAGACAAGGCTGCCAAGGAAAAGCAGCAACAGCAGCAAGCGCCCAACCAGCAGCAACCCGGGCAGCAAAAACAGCAGCCCAGTCAACAGCGCTGAGATTTTGACTGGGAGGAAGGAGACTTACATGTCACCACTTCCACAAACTCACTACACGCCTTGGAACGAGCAGCAGCCCTGGCCCTTACAGCTTGGTCAACCGCTGACGGAACCCAAATACAGTCAACAGCAAAGCAAATGCAATAAGCGGCAAATTGGCTCAGAGCCCAAGCCCTTAGCGCAGGAGCAAATGCACTAACCCCATAACAAGCAAGGCCCGCACATGCGGGCCTTGCTTGTTATGGGCCTACTCGCTGTGGCTTGGCACCATTCGTGGCGTGTACAAACACCAGAGTCACCTCCAGACCTCGCTCAAAGCCCTCAGGCGGGGATGTAAAAGTCAATGCAGCACCGTGCTTGTCGGCAATGGTTTTCACAATGGACATGCCCAGACCATAGCCAATGTGCTGCCTGTCCATGCGCGCATGCCGTTGCTGAATTTTTTGAATTTCCTCGGCGCTCAACCCTGCCCCGCCATCCCTCACCACCAGCGCGGCATGCGGTGCGGGTTGCACTTGCAGCACTACCGCACCCTGCGTATGGCGCAGTGCGTTCTCTATCAAATTGCGCAAGACAATGGCCAAACCATCAATATCGCCCCACACCCAGACTGCAGCACAGGCATCTGGGGTGATGCAGTCCAGACGTTTTTGGGCCTGCGCTTGCTGCCAGAACTCCTGGGCTACCTCTTGTGCCAGCTGCACCAGGTTCACCCATGCAAAGTGAGCACTGTCACCACCTTCAGCACGTGACAGCTGCAGCAGTCGCTCTGTGCGGTGGCTAAGTGTTTGCAGCGACTGCAACGCCATGCGTACCTCGTGCAGTGGCACGCTTGCGCCCTGCTCCAGGGCTTGGTCCACCGCCGTCTGTAAACGCAGCCGCACCTCCGCCAGTGGAGTGCGCAGTTCATGCGCTGCATTGGCAGCTAAAGAACGCTCCACATTCAGCGCCTCTCCAAGGCGGCCAAGCAACTGATTGACCCCCTCTCCCACGGCACGCAACTCCAAAGGCATACCCTGCACTGACAAAGGCTGTAGATTGCTGCCGCTGCGTGAAGTGATTTGCTGCTGCAATTGCTCAACCGCACCCAACTCTCGGCGTGCAACCATCGACACCAGCCACAGCAGCACCGGCAGTATCACCAGCAACACGGCTACCAGCCCTAAAACAATGCGCTGACTGGTTTCACGGCGCTCACTCAAAGGATCAGCAAGCTGCAGCCACACTTGGTATTGCTCGTCGTAGAGGCTGAACACGCGGTAGTCATCGGTGTCATAAAAACCTTGCCGCAGAGGCACCGCAAAAGGTGAAGCAGGCGTTGCCTGTGTGCGCAGCAGTACCTGCCCGGTCACATTACGCAACTGCAGCAACAAAGCTTCTGCATGGTTGGACCCCGGTAACTCACCCATCACTTGCGGGCCCGCTTCGGAAGCGGTGGATGCCATATCGCTCAACGCCTCGTGGATACTGGCTTGTTCAGGGTGGGCCAGCTGAATTTCCAGCAGCGCGGGGTACAGCTGGCGATGCGCGCTCTCGATCAGCTCCACATCAAAATTCTCCTGAATCTGGCTGTCCACATACCAAGCCACCAATGCAGTACTCAGCAACCACACGGCCAGGACAGCAGACGTCAAGGCGCGGCTCAGGCGTTGCACCAGGCTTAGGGGCATTTTCAATGTCGTAGTCATTGCGCAAGCAACCGATAGCCCGTACCGCGTACGGTTTCAATCAAGGCACTACCCAGTTTGCGACGCAGGCGGCTGATGAAAACTTCCAGCGTATTGCTGTCACTGCTGGCATCCCATTGATAAAGCGCTTCTTGCAACCGCTCACGGGTGAAGATTTGCCCCGGGCGACTGGCCAGTACACGCAGCAAGGCCCATTCCTTGGGCGTCAATATGATGGGAGACATTCCTTTGCGCACAGACTCCCGCGCCAAGTCAATGGTCACTTCGGCACATTGCAACACGGAGCTGTTTTGCGCCCCTCTGCGCCGCTCAATGGCGCGCAGCCGGGCCAGCAGTTCTTCGGGGTCGTAAGGTTTGACCAGATAGTCATCTGCACCTGCGTCCAGCCCACGGATACGGTCGCTGACCTGGTCCCGCGCGGTCACCACAATCACCGTGGGGCGTGCATTCTCTTCAAGCGCAGCGGTATGCAGAAATGGCAACAAATGCAGCCCTTCCCCATCTGGCAGGTTCAAATCCAAGAGCACGGCCGCATAGTGCGTCGTCGCTACAAAGGCGCGCGCCTGCTGCAAATCTTCAGCCCAATCGACGCTGAACTGCTTGCTCTTCAAATAGCTTAATACCGCCTGCCCAAGCGATCGATCGTCTTCTACCAAGAGGATTCGCAATTTCAGCCCCCATCGAATGAAGTGCCCAGTGTAGAAGGCCCGGAAAAAGCACTGAAAGCTGAACGCTGTCTGAACAGTAACTTCAGGGGATATTCAGACAGCTTTTTTAGAGTGCAAAGCATGACTGAATTGCACGCCCCTGCCCCTCTTGGTGTTCCCACCAGTACCCGTCACAGCTTCCATCTTCCACGCCTGCCTGCTTTTTCGATAGCCCCGCGCTGGGCTGCCATGCTCTTAGCCATCTGGTGCAGCCTGGCCTTGAATCAGGCCTGGTGGAGAAAATTGGCCGAGCTTTCCAGCGAACAAAGCCTGAGCGCATGGCAGATGGCTCTGACCGCTTTGGTGCTCACGGCAGCCACCTATTTGTGGTTCATGCTGCTGTCATGGCACAAAGTGCGGCGCGTGGGCTGGAGCATGACGCTGGTGGTAGCCGCATCGGTGCAGTATTTCATGCTGCACTACGGCATCGTGATGGACAGCAGCATGGTGCGCAATACGCTGCAAACCAATACCAGCGAAAGTTTGGCCCTGATGAGCAGTGGCTTGCTGGTGCATGTTTTGCTGTACGCAGGACTGCCTATTGCGGCCCTGTACGGGTGGGTTGAGCTTCAATCCACAGCATGGCGCCGCGACCTGTGGCGTTCAGCACTGCTGGTCCTGACCAATATCGCTGTCTTGGTGGGTGGTGGCTTGCTGCTGTACAAGCCCATGGCACCGCTGGTGCGCAACCACACGGAGATTCGTTACCTCATCAATCCGCTGGCCAGCATTGTCTCTTTCAGCCATGTCACGCTCAAGCCTTTGTTCAAGCGACCGCTGGCATTTCAAGCCATCAGCAAAGATGCCACGCTGGGTGGCAGCTATGGCTTGCAGGGCATGGGCATGACTGCCGCATCTGCGCCCGCTGCTGCATCCGGGAACAAACCGCCCTTGCTGGTTTTGATTGTGGGAGAAACCACGCGTGCCGACCACTTTGGTTTGAATGGCTACCCGCGCAATACCACGCCAGAGATGGAAGCACGCCATGTCATCAGCTGGCGCAACGTGCAGTCTTGTGGCACCAACACCTTGGCTTCTGTGCCTTGCATGTTTTCGCATTTGGGCAAAAGTGGCTTTGAGTCACGCAAGTTTGAATATGAAAATTTGCTCGACGTTCTGAACGCCGCAGGGCTGAACGTGGACTGGCTGGACAACCAAGCAGGCTGCAAAGATGTCTGCAATCGCATCTCGCATGCGCAGGCAGACCAGGTAGCGAGCAAAGCTTTGGTTGAACGCTGGTGCAAAGACGGTGAATGCCTGGACCAGTTGATGGTGGAGCTTTTGAACGAGCGACTGCAAACGGTCAACAGCCATGGCAAAAACAATGGCACCGTCTTGGTATTGCACCAAATGGGCAGCCATGGCCCCGCCTATTACCGCCGCTCTTCGCAGCCCAGCAAACACTTTCAACCAGAGTGCACAACCAATGTCACCTCAGACTGCAGCCGCGGCCAGCTGGTGAATGTGTATGACAACAGCATGGTGGAAACCGATCATTTTGTGGCCCGCACCATTGATTGGCTCAAAACCCAGCAAGACCGTTACGAAACTGGCCTGATTTACCTCTCAGACCACGGAGAGTCACTGGGTGAAAATGGTCTTTACTTGCATGGATTGCCCTACGTGATTGCGCCGCAAGCGCAAAAACATGTGCCTTGGGTTTTGTGGCCCGGCTCCCTGCTCAGCCGCACACGCGTCAACGAATCGTGTGTGCGTCAAGATTTGGACCAGGCACTGACACATGATAATTTTTATCACACAGTGCTGGGGCTCTTGGATGTCCATAGCAACAGCTACCAAAGCGCACGCGATGCACTGCAAAACTGCAGGCCTGCCACACCAAAAACCATCAGTTAATGGCCATCCGTGATGTCACATACACCTCTCACCCAGTCAGGCAACCGCCTGCAAGCAGCCGCACCACAGCAGACGCTTGCCGGCGATGCCAATCCTCAGAAAAATCGCACAGGCCTCAAGCGCATCTGGCACGCCACCTTGTATTCGCTGCAGGGTCTACGGGATGCATGGCAGGAAAAAGCATTCCGCCAGGAAGCCTGCCTAGCCGTGGTACTCGTGCCCGCCGCCTGCTGGCTCGGCCAAAGCTGGGTGGAGGTATTCATACTCATCGCAACGGTATGCTTGGTCTTGGTCGCCGAACTGCTGAACTCAGCCGTTGAAGCGACGGTAGACCGCGTCGGTCTGGAGTGGCATGCACTGTCTAAAAAAGCAAAAGACTTTGGCAGTGCTGCCGTGTTCATTGCACTGCTGCTGTGCGCAGGGACCTGGATCACTGCTGCGTACAGCTACTTTTTCTAATGCCCGCGATGGCCGAGGCAAAGAGTACGCAGGCTTGCACCGACGCTTTGCCCCGACCTCGCGCAGCTCACTACATCAGGCTACTTTGGCAATCACCTGACCTGCTTGCAAAACTGCACCGGCCTGCACCTGGATTTGAATCTTGCCGTGCGCAGTGGCAAGGATGGGGGTTTCCATCTTCATAGACTCGATCAGCGCCAGCACATCCCCTTCGCGCACTTGGGCACCTTCCAGCACCTTCCATGCAATCAAGCTGCCGGCCATAGGGGCCACCAGGTCCCCACTGTGCACAGCGGGGACAAGCGATACAGCGCTAGCTTGCGCATTGCCAGCGCTGCCCAAACCCTGCAGCAAATTGGCAGGCAGGCCCAGTACCACCCGTTTGCCATCAATCTCAATGCAACTGCGATGCAGGGGCGCATCAGGCACGGCATTGGGGCGCGGTGCTGCCGCCCAGGATTGCTGCATTTCGGTTTCAATCCAGCGCGTATGCACGCCAAATCCTTGCTCTGCCGTAAATGCTGCATCACTGACTACCGCCCGGTGAAACGGCAAGACCGAGGCAACACCTTCAATATCAAACTCGTGCAAGGCACGGCGGGCACGCGCCAATGCCTGCTCACGCGTTGCGCCTGTGACGATGAGCTTGGCCATCATGGAGTCAAAGCTGCCAGGCACGGTACTGCCTGACACAACACCACTGTCCACGCGCACACCGGGCCCGCTGGGCGCAGCAAACCGATGAATACACCCCGGCGTTGGCAGATAACCGCGCCCGGGGTCTTCCGCATTGATTCGAAACTCAATGCTGTGCCCGCGAGGAGCCGGTGTTTCGGTGAACGACAGAGGCAGACCATCGGCAATGCGCAGTTGCTCCAGCACCAGATCCACGCCCGTGGTTTCTTCGGTCACCGGGTGTTCCACCTGCAAGCGCGTATTGACTTCTAGGAAAGATATCTGCCCGCCACGACTGAGTAAAAACTCCACCGTGCCCGCGCTCACATAGCCAGCCGCCGCGCAAATGTCGCGTGCAGACTGGTGAATGCTGCTGCGCTGCGCATCGCTCAGGAAAGGTGCCGGAGCTTCTTCTACCAGCTTCTGGTTGCGCCGCTGCAGGGAGCAATCGCGCGTACCCACCACGACGACGTGACCGTGCTGATCGGCCAGAATTTGTGCCTCAATGTGGCGGGGACGATCCAGAAATTGCTCCAAAAAGCATTCCCCACGGCCAAAGGCCGCTGTGGCCTCACGCACCGCAGATTCATACAGCTCGGCCACTTCCTCCATCTGCCACGCCACCTTCAGGCCACGGCCTCCGCCACCAAAGGCCGCTTTAATGGCCACCGGGAAACCGTGTGTCTTGGCAAAGCTGACGACTTCTTGGGCGCTTTGCACCGGCTCTGCCGTGCCGGCCACCAAAGGCGCACCAACCTGCAATGCAATCTTGCGTGCCGCTACCTTGTCGCCCAAGGCTTCAATCGTTTCGGGACGGGGGCCAATCCATACCAAACCGGCATCTATCACTGCCCGTGCGAACTCGGCGCGCTCCGACAAAAAACCGTAGCCAGGGTGCACGGCATCTGCCCCGCTTTGCTTGGCAATAGCCAGCAGCTTGGCAATGTCCAGATACGTCTCGGCAGAGCGCACACCATGCAACGCCCATGCTTCATCGGCAGCGCGTACATGCAGCGCATCCGCATCAGGGTCGGCATACACGGCTACCGAAGCCACGCCGTAGTCTTTGCAGGCACGGGCAATGCGAACGGCAATTTCGCCACGGTTGGCAATCAAAACTTTGCGAATCATCGTCTTCCTTTCGCGCCCCCCAATGTCTGGGTCAGCGCTCAATATCAATGCTGGTCAAAAAACGGCGCCACTATGTTGAAACGAATACGGCAACCCACAGGAATTTGTGCCGCCAGCCCCAGGTGGTAGCTGGACACCGCAGCAATGACGGGGTAGCCGCCCGTGAGGGGATGGTCGGCCAAAAACAGTACAGGCTGCCCATTGATAGGCACTTGAATGGCCCCGGCAACCGTTCCTTCGCTGGGCAGCTCATCGTGGCGGCTGCGCTCCAGAGCTTGCGCCCCTGTCACACGGATGCCGACGCGGTTGCTTTGCGGCGTCACCAGCCACTCCTGCTGCGCAAAGGTCTGCAGCGCTTTCTCTGTGAACCAGTCCGTGCGCGGGCCCAGCACCACATCCAGCACCACCACATCACCCGCTTTGGGTAAAACTATGGTTGGCAAGCAGTACAGCTGTACCGGGCGCAAATCTGCTGGAGCAACGGCACTGCCGACTGGCACACGCTGCCCACTTTGCAGGGGTGCAGGGCCAATCAAGGCCAGGGTGTCGGTGGCACAGCTACCCAATACCGGCTCAACCTGCCAGCCGCCGCGCACAGCAAGGTAGCTGCGCACACCTGCGGTGGGGGCATGCAGTTGCAGCACATCCCCATCATTCAAGGCCACTGGCGCATAAGCTGCGACAGGCCATGCGCCACCTTGGGCACTGTGCACGGTCAACGACGCTTGCGCGCCCGTGATGGCTACGGTGGTTGCACCATGGCTGCGCAACCGCATATGGCCCAGCACGTTTTCCAGCACCGGCGTGGCTACAGGGTTGCCCACCAGCCGGTTGGCCTGGTGCATGGCCACGGTATCCAGCGCCCCAGAGGCAGAAATGCCCAGCCCCGACATGCCATGGCGCCCACCATCCTGCACCAGCGTTTGCAGGCCGGCAGAAACAAATTCAATAGCTGTCTGCGCTTGCTGTGATTGCGCTGGAGGTTGTTTTGACTGAATGTTGTTATGCGCAGGCAAATGCACCTGCGTCACCTTGCGCGCGGCATCCACAAACTGCACACGAAAGCCCGGTTGCACATAGGCGGGTTCAGGCCGCTGCAGATCCCACATCGGTACATCTGTCACGCCAATGAGCTGCCAGCCCCCTGGGCTGGCGCTGGGATAGACGGCGCTGAAGTTCCCGCCCAAAGCCACCGATCCTGCAGGCACCTTGGTGCGAGGCGATTGACGCCGAGGTATCTGAAAATTGGCCCCGCCAGACAGGTAGACAAACCCCGGGGCGAAGCCTGCGAAAGCTGCGTCATAAGGTTGCGCGGTGTGCCGCTCAATCACCTGCGCCACAGAGATTCCAAGCAGCTCGGCCAAATCGGGTAAATCTTCTCCGGTGTAACGCACAGGAATGTCCACCAAACGCCCCTGCACCGCCTCTGCGCTTTGCAGCGCCTGCGCCGCCTGCGCGCCGAGCGCCCGCAAGATGTCGATCAAGCTCGATGGGCTAATCACATGCGGCTCAAAGTGCACCAGCAAGGTTCGCGCAGCGGGCACCAACTCCTGCACACCCGGCAAGCGCTGCGCAGCCACGTGCCTATACAAGGTCATGGTCTGCGCCAAATCATCCAATTCGACCAGCAACGCTTTGTCACTGGCTGGCAAAAATCGCATGCTGCAGTCCTTCACGCCATCGACACAAAAGGCTGCAGGCTCACGCCCGCCTGCAGCAGGCGTTCGCGCATGCAACGCGCCATCTCTACCGCACCGGGGCTGTCACCATGCACACAGATAGAGTCCGCTTGCAGGCGAATACGTTTGCCAGTGATGGTTTCAATCTCACCGGTTTGCACCAGTTGCAGCATGCGCTGCGCAACCTGCTGGGGGTCATGCAGTACGGCCCCCGGCAGACGGCGGGACACCAAAGAGCCGTCTTCGTTGTAGGCGCGGTCGGCAAAGGCTTCTGCCACCACACGCAAGCCACGCTCTTTGGCCCACTCAATCAGCGGAGCACCCGCCAGCGCCATCAGTGTCAGTTGCGGGTCCACCGCCTGAATGGCCTCTATCACATCCCCCGCCTGGCGGGCGTCCTGCGCAATGGTGTTGTACAGCGCACCGTGGGGCTTGACGTAACGTACACGCGTACCCGCAGCCGTGGCCAGCCCTTGCAAGGCACCAATCTGGTAAATCACATCGCCCACCAGCTCGGCGCTGCTGGGGTCCATATTGCGGCGGCCAAAACCTGCCAAATCGGGATAGGCCACATGCGCCCCCACCGCCACACCACGTGCAGCGGCTTGCTTGAGCGTTTGCAAGATGCCGGCGGGGTCTCCGGCATGAAAGCCGCATGCCACATTGGCACTGCTCACGATATCCAGCATGGCTGCATCGTCACCCATGCGCCATGCCCCATAGCTTTCACCCAGATCACTGTTGATGTCCATCTTGTATCCTCTTTCTTCAAACACCACATCTTGATTGTTGAACAATCAAAGCAAATTCCTTACCAGCATCTTCACCATGCAGTCTCGGCACTTTTCTACCAGCACCACTCCCACCAGCCTGACCGACACCGTCGCCAGCAACATTCGCCAGCAACTGATCCACGGCGAGCTGCGTGCCGGACAGCATCTGTCAGAAGCGGCACTGAGCCAGCAGCTGGACATTTCACGCAACACCTTGCGAGAAGTGTTCCGCATCCTCATCAAAGAGGGGCTGCTGCGCCACGAACCCAATCGGGGCGTCTCCGTAGTTGTTCCATCTATTGCAGACATCATTGACATCTACCGCGTACGCCGCCTCATCGAGTGCCCTGCACTGGAAAAAGCATGGCCCCTGCACCCTTCGCACAAACGCATGCGCGAGGCTGTCCAAGACGCCCAACAAGCCCGCGATGCCAAAGACTGGCGCCGCGTGGGCTCTGCCAACATGGCTTTTCATGCCGCCATCGTGGCTTTGAGTGACAGCGACCGCCTGTCCGCCATGTTTGAAGACCTGACCGCAGAACTGCGCCTGGCCTTCGGCATGCTCGATGACGCCGAATACCTGCACGCTCCCTATGTCGACCTCAACGCACGCCTGCTGCAAATGTTCATCGAAGGCCAGACCGCTGCCGCTGCACGCGAGCTGGAGACTTACCTTGTTCAATCCGAACGCATGGTTCTTGCCGTGTACGCACGGCACCTTCCCTGAACCATTACGAAGCATGAATTGCACCAAATTTGGGCAAACAAAGAACAATGCACCAATTTTGATTGAACAATCAATACAAAAACAACCAACAACGTAACGCTACATCACCCACAAATACTCTGTATTGTTGAAATCCCTGATGGTCATCTTTCAATGACGGTGGTACTTTTGGCACGCGATTTGCCTATAACACTGAGACAAGGGGCTGCAACATCTTTCCGAGATCTGCCCAGCCACCTTCATTGCCACCCTTTGCAAGGAGCCATCCATGAAGCGTCGAATTTTTTGTGCCACAGCCACTCTCGTGGCCAGCATCGGTTTTAGCGGCACAGCCGCTGCACAGACCAAGTGGGATTTCGCCACAGCCTATCCAGCCCACAATTTCCACTCCAAGAACAACGAGCAATTTATCAAGGACGTGGACGCGGCCACCCAGGGCAAGCTCAAGATCACGCCGCACTTTGGCGCATCGCTGTTCAAGATGCCTGAAATCAAGCGTGCCGTACAAACTGGCAATGCACAGATGGGTGAGTTCTTTTTGGTGAGTTTCCAGAACGAATCACAAATCTTTGGCGCAGATGGTTTGCCTTTCCTGGCCAGCAACTACGACGAAGCCTTCAAGCTGTACCAAGCGCAAAAGCCATTGCTGCAAAAGCTGCTGGACAAACAAGGGCAGGTTTTGTTGTATTCCATCGCATGGCCCCCACAAGGTATCTACACCAAGAAACCCATCAGCTCAGCCGCTGACCTCAAGGGCATGAAATGGCGCGTCTACTCCCCCACCACCGCCCGCATTGGTGAACTGGTGGGCGCGCAGCCCGTCACCATTCAAGAGGCTGAACTGTCTCAAGCATTGGCAACAGGCGTGGTTGAAGGCTTGATCACCTCCAGCGCCACAGGTGCAGATAACAAGCTGTTTGAGAACCTGAAGTACTACTACAACGTGCAAGCCTGGATTCCCAAAAACGCCGTTGTCGTGAGCAAGAAAGCCTTCAATGCGCTGGGCAAACCAGAACAAGACGCCGTGCTGAAAGCCGCCCATGCTGCCGAAGAGCGTGGCTGGAAAGAATCGCGCGAAGTGGATGCCCGCTCAATTGCCACCCTCAAAGCTGGCGGTGTCAGCGTAGAAGAGCCCTCTGCGCAACTGAAGGCAGATTTGGCCAAGGTGGGGGATATCGTTATCAAGGAATGGCTGGAAAAAGCTGGCCCTGACGGTAAAACCATCGTGGACACTTTCAAAGCATCCAAGTAATTAGACTCAGGTTGTATTTTTTGCCCTTGCTACAGCGCCTTGCCGTTCAAGGGCATTTTTGTTTTCCCATGCATTTCCGTGAACGCCCACATTGGCAACACGAAGGACATTTGCGATGCGCAGATTGCTTGATGGTCTCTATGCCGCCAGCGCTTGGCTGGCAGGCATTTCGATGATAGGAGTGCTGCTCATGGTGCTGCTCACCATTGTCAGCCGTTCCTTTGGGTTCGCAGCCCCCGGCACCGATGCCTATGCCGGATATGCCATGGCAGGAGCTGGCTTCATGGCTTTGGCCAGCACGCTCAAAGCCGGCGAGCACATTCGCGTCACGCTGGTGCTGGGCATGCTCAAAGGCAAAGCCCACAAAGCACTGGAAGTAACAGCCTTGGCGATCGCCACGCTGCTGGCTGGTTTTCTGGCCTTTTATGCCAGCCGCCTAGTTTGGCAGTCTTGGGAAATTGATGATATTTCCGTTGGCATTGATGCCACTCCGCTGTGGATTCCACAAATTTTCATGGCACTGGGAACGCTCATCTTCTTCATTGCGTTCTGCGATGAACTGGTGATGGAACTGCGAGGCAAGCGTAAGCCCCGCGCAACTGAGGATGCTCACCATGAATGAAATTTTCGCCAGTGTTGCACTGATCGTAGTGCTGCTCGTTTTACTGAGTGGTGGCGTGTGGGTCGGCCTGACTTTGGCCGGAGTGGCTTGGTTTGGCATGGAGTTTTTCACGGCACGTGCTGCCGGTGATGCGATGGCCATGACCATCTGGGGCTCTGCCAGCAGCTGGACGCTGACTGCCTTGCCTTTGTTTGTGTGGATGGGAGAAATTCTCTACCGCACCAACTTGTCCGAAAACATGTTTCGCGGCTTGGCGCCCTGGGTCAATGCACTGCCCGGTCGGCTGCTGCACACCAACGTCATTGGCTGCACCATCTTTGCCTCGGTATCCGGCTCCTCCGCCGCAACGTGCGCCACAGTGGGCAAGATGAACATTCCAGAACTGCAAAAACGCGGCTACAGCGAAGCGCAAATCATCGGCTCGCTCGGTGGCCCTGCAACACTGGGATTGCTGATTCCACCATCCATCATCTTGATTGTGTACGGCGTATCGGCAGAGCTTTCGATCTCCAAGCTGTTCATGGCTGGCGTGCTGCCCGGTTTGATGCTGGCGGTACTGTTTAGCGGCTGGATCATCGTGTGGGCTTTGCTCAACCCGGAAAAAGTACCAAAAGCTGATGCCACTTTGACATTCAAGCAAAAGGTGTATGAGGCCCGACACCTGATTCCCGTAGTGCTTCTGATTTCCAGCGTGGTGGCCAGTATTTACAGCGGTATTGCAACCGCCACAGAAGCTGCAGCCATTGGTGTAACTGGTGCACTGATACTGTCTGCCTCACAAAAGGCATTGACGTGGGACAGCTTCAAGGCCTCCCTATTTGGCGCTACCCGCCTGTACTGCATGATTGCGCTGATCTTGGCCGGCGCAGCATTCATGACGCTATCCATGGGCTACATCGGCTTGCCACGCCAACTGGCAGAGTATGTGGGCAGTTTGAACCTCTCTCCCGCCATGCTCATCGTGGTACTGGGTATCTTCTACATCTTGATCGGCTGCTTCTTGGATGGCATCTCCACCATCGTGCTGACCATGAGCGTCGTGCTCCCCATCATTCAGGCGGCAGGTATCGATCCGCTGTGGTTCGGCATCTTCCTTGTGATCACGGTGGAAACTGCCCAAATCACTCCGCCCGTGGGATTTAACTTGTTTGTGCTGCAAAGCATGACAGGCAAGCAGATCACCTACATTGCCAAAGTGTGCGCCCCTTACTTTGGCCTGATGGTGCTGGCACTGGTTATGTTGTGGTTATTCCCAGAAATCGTGACGGCGCTTCCTAACAAGATGTGACCGCCCTCAAAAAAGCCGCCACAGATTTTGCATTCTGTGGCGGCTTTTTGTATGGACCTGTCCATCCAGGCGAAGCACAGGCTACATGCACTGCCATATTGCGCGCTATAGCACCTAGCTGGTGGCCATTGAAACTCAAATCCAAAAAAACCACTCCATCTCAAACTTAGCGAACGCAGACCAAGACCACAGAGCCAAGACGTGCACATCACACGCACATTGCTGTCATGCATCCGCATCAGTCTCCATGCACCCAGGCATAAAGCCCACGGCAGCCAGACCGCCAAACCTCATCCAACAACAACGACGACGCAGCAGTACAGAGCGTGCACGGTAGATGGTTCAACCCTGATTTTGGCTGCAACACCATCCGGAATTACGAGACAACACGGTCATAAATTCCTCCAGGAAAAGTAATTTAACTATCAAATATGCGAGCGCGGTAGTCAGTACTCATAAGCCATACATGGCAAGATTGATGTGAGTCATTTTGTTGCTAAATGTATCTGCATCAAGGCGATGAATCGCATACAAAAGCGATCCTCCCCATTTTTGACAGGCTGATCTTTCAACATGCGACGCGTCCTCCAAAGCGATTTGGTACTGAACGAGCCATTGCCGTGGCCGCTGTATGACGAGGATGGCAATTTGCTGTTTCGTGAAGGCTATGTGCTGAGCATTCCACGTCACATCAACACCTTGCTGACACGTGGGGCATATGCCCCGCTCCCCCCCAGCGATCCGTCACAACAGCCCACGCTGGTGTTATCCGAATGCACGGTTGCGCTGTCTACAGCCGATCCGGTTTTCGTTCGGGCCGATCGGTTGGCAATGACTTTGAAGCGCATGCACGCCCATTTGCAAGCGGCCACGCTAAGGATTGAGCTGCACCCGGTTGTTCTGGGATTGGCCCACGGCATCCTGGATGCCTGTGCCGAGGATGCCGATGCACTCCTGGCAGCCTTACACCTGGATCGCCAGCATCCCTACCTGGTGATCCAGCAATTACTGGGTGCCACGCTGGTAGAAATTGCGGCACGCGAGCTAGGGTTGAGTGAATCCGAGCGGCTATCCCTGGCATGTGCCGCACTGACACGCGACCTGTCTCTGCTATCGATGCAGGCACAGCTGGATCAGCAGGCAGGCACGCTGACACCACAGCAGGCTGCACTGGTGCGCAGCCACCCAGATCGCTCAGCCACATTGCTGGCTGAAATGGGGGTCACAGACACTATCTGGCTGGAGCTGGTGCGCCAGCACCATGAACGTTATGACGGATCAGGCTACCCACGGGGGCTCAGCGGTGATGCCATTGTGGCCGGAGCACGCCTGCTTGCCATTGCCGACTCTTATGCAGCAATGGTCACACCCCGGCCCAACCGTGCCGGGCAGTTTCCTCGCGATGCACTCAAAGCACTGTTTCAAGACCGGGTACGGCTGTATGACGACCCGCTGCTACAACTTTCAATCAAGACACTGACCATGCATCCCCCGGGCACGCTGGTGCGATTGGCTAACGGTGAATTCGCAGTGGTGCGCTCACGAAAAAAGCGCAATGAATCCATTGACCTTTGGAGCCTCTATGACAGTAACGGCATGCCCATCTTGCGACCGCAGTACCGCGATTCAACCGACCCTGCCCACGACATCACAGGCTCCCTGCGAGTTGAAGACTGCCGCTCAGCAGCACTGGTGCTCAAGCGTCTATGGACGCAACCCTGAGAAAGCCCATCCATGAAGCAGAACCTGCCCGTGACGTCACGGCACACTGATATCCCCCCAGGCATCACCTTGGTCTCCAAGACGGATCTCAAGGGTGTGATCACCTATGCCAATGAGGCTTTTGTCAACGCCAGCGGTTATGCGCTCGACGAACTGCTGGGGCACAGCCATAACATCGTGCGCCACCCAGACATGCCCTGCGCCGCATTCGAAGACATGTGGCACACACTAAAAAGCGGCAAGCCCTGGCGTGGCATCGTCAAAAACCGCTGCAAGGGCGGTGGCTACTACTGGGTCGATGCCTGCGTAGTTCCTATCCAACGCAACGACCAGGTGATTGGCTACATGTCGGTGCGCAAGCACGCTACGACCAGTGCCATTGATGCAGCCCAGGCGCGCTACCGCGACATGACAGCCGGCACATCAAAGCCACAGCCTCGTTTGCCAGACTGGCTTGGCATACGCACAGGCATGCGAGCAGGCAGCCTGTTTGTCGCCCTGCTGATGCTGGCTGGAGGCGCTTTGGGGATTGGAGGGCTCAAGCTGGCCGACAACGCGTTAACCCAGCTCTACCACGCACAGCTGGCGCCAATAACCGCCATCGGCAAGATCGAGGCCAGACTCAGCGACAGTCGCACCACCATGATGGAAATTCGCTTAGCTCACCACGAAAGTGTAAACAACCATCTGCAGGGACAACTGGCCGGCCAGATTAGCAAACTGCGCACCCACCGTGATGAGATCCACACCCTGCTGGGCCAGCTGGCTAGCATGGATGCACAGGTCGCTCAGCAAAAATCCATACTGACCCACGCACTGGCCCAATACACCAACGATGGCCTGCGCCCAGTAGAGCGGGCTGTTGAGCACGATGGTCCCAAGCAAGTTGAGCAGCTGATCAAGCAGCAGGTGCTGCCACTGGAGAAAGCCGCAATGACCGCTGCCGTGGCACTGCGCAATGCACTCACAGAAGCGGCGCGTATCGAGTACGAAAACACACTGGAGCGCAACAACCGCATACGCAGCTTTGCAATTGCCGGTATTGCGCTGGGGCTTGCAGTGGTCGTGCTGGTAGGCCACATGTTTATCCGAGGCGTTGTCAACCCGCTCAATGCCTCTATCCGCCGCCTCAACCGCATTGCCCAAGGGGATCTCCAGGGAGATATCGATCTGTCTGGCACCGGCGAGAGCGGCCAGCTCAACCACGCAGCCGCAGTCATGCAACTGCATTTGAAAGTGATGCTCGATGAAATAGCGCTGGCAGCCAGACGTATTCATCGCCACTGCGCCACGTTGAATGTGGCACTGTATGAAGTAACTGAGCACTCTGAAGAGCAGCATGACCGCGTGTACTCTGCGATTCGCTCGCTGAATGCCGCCGTGGCGGAAACCAGAGATCTCAGCGAACGCGCAGAGCGACTGATGCAGCTGGCAGATCAACCAACGCCTGACAGCAGCCTTGCGAGCCTGGCATTTGAAGCCCGTGAACTGGCCACGGCTACGCGCTTAACAGCATTCGGCGCTGATGAAGTCGCCAGTGCCATGCACCAAGTGGCCGAATTGATCGTTGAAAACAGGGCCGAGGCACAGCGGGCATGGAAAGCATCCGAAGAGCTCAAGCACACGGCAGAGGAGCTTAACCAGCTGGTGGACTATTTCGAGCCTGCCCCCACTCCATCAGCCAACATGGGCAAGTCTTGAGCAATACGCACAAACCAAGCATGGGCTGGCAGCAAGGCTGGAGGTTTGCAGCCGTCTGACCGAGACTGCATCCTTTAAGAAATCCATGCTGCAGAAACAAAAATGCCCACTTGTTAGTGGGCATTTTTTGCAAGCAATAACGCTTGCATATGTTTGGTAGGCGCGATTGGATTCGAACCAACGACCCCCACCATGTCAAGGTGGTGCTCTAACCAACTGAGCTACGCGCCTGAAATTAATCAGAAGCGTCGATTGTAGCACGGGTTATGACGCCAATTCAAGAACACTCAAAATTAGCGCCTGCGTGCAGAACGCACGCCAGAAACGTTAGCCACAATCCCCAGCACCTTGTTCAAACGGCCAGAGTCAGAGACTTCCACGGTGAATGTCATCCAAGCAGTCCCCTTGACCGACTGGGTCTGCACACCGATGACGTTAGTTTTCTCTTTGGCAAAAACATCAGAGATATCGCGCAGTAAACCTTGGCGGTCGGTGGCTTCCACAGACACATCCACCGGATAAACCGCGGTGAGCTTCTCTGCCTTGGGCAGCCCCCATGCCACGTCAATAACGCGCTCTTCGTTGCGTGCGGCCATTTCTCGGAAATTGCTGCAATCCGCGCGGTGCACGCTGACCCCTTTGCCACGCGTGACAAAACCACCAATTTCATCCGGTGGCGCTGGCTTGCAGCACTTGGCCAATTGCGTCATGAGCGAATCAACACCCACAACCAGAACACCGCCTTTATGGGCCGCATTGTTGGCGCGGGGCTTGCGCACCATGGCCTGAATATCGTCCTCAGGCTCACTCGGTTCTGCAGGTCGCAATACCGTTTCGATGTTGCGCAAGGAATATTCATCCTTGCCCACCACCTCAAACAGAGCATCAGCAGATTTAAAGCCAAGCTGCACGGCCAGATCGTCCAGCTTGACCGCCGTTTTACCTTCCCGCTGCAACAGCTTTTCTACTGCCTCACGGCCACGCATGACCGTTTCATTCATGGCTTGTGCATTAAACCAAGCGCGCACTTTGGCTTTGGCACGGTTGCTCACCAAGTAACCCAGCTCTGGGTTCAGCCAGTCACGCGATGGTCGCCCTTCTTTGACCGTTGTGATTTCCACGGTCTGCCCACTTTGCAAGGGCGTATTGAGCGTCACCATATTGCCGTCAACGCGAGCGCCCCGGCAGCGATGCCCCAAATTGGTGTGTACTGAGTACGCGAAATCCACTGGCGTTGCACCCTGAGGCAACTCAATGACGGCGGCATCAGGTGTCAACACATAGATACGGTCATCAAACAGCCCCCGGTGCGAGGGGTTCTCTGACAAGTCCTGCCCCCAGGCAAGTAGCTGGCGCAGCACGGCAATTTTTGCGTCGTAATCGCCTGTGGCGCTCACGCCTGCATAGCCTTTGACTCCAGCCTCTTTGTATGCCCAGTGCGCGGCCACACCATTTTCGGCATGGTCATGCATGGCCTGCGTACGAATCTGAATCTCAATGGCCCGACCCTGCTCATCGCGCACCACCGTATGCAACGATTGGTAGCCGTTGGGTTTGGGTTTGGCGATGTAATCATCAAACTCCGACTCAATCGGCTTAAAGTTTTCGTGCACCCACGACAGTGCCGTGTAGCAGTCCTTGACTGTTGGCACCACCACGCGCAAAGCCCGAATATCGAACAACTGATCAAAGTTGAGCGACTTGCCCCGCATTTTTTTGACAATGCTGTAGATGTGCTTGGGCCGGCCCGATACGGTGGCACTGATGCTGTAAGCACGCAGCCCGGACTCCAGGCGGGACCGCAACTGCTCCATATAAACCTCGCGCTCTGCACGTTTTTCGTCGAGCAGCTTGGCAATATTGCGGTACGTATCTGGCTCCAGAAAGCGAAAAGCCAGGTCTTCCAGCTCCCACTTGATTTGCCAAATACCCAATCGGTTGGCCAGCGGAGCAAAGACATGCAACGCTTCGTACGCCAGGCTGGGCGACACCGCCCGCTTGCTGGCGGCATACCAACGCAAGGTTTGCAAACGCGACGCCAAGCGCAACAGCACGACCCGGACGTCACGCGAAAAACCCAGCAGCATCTTGCGCACAGTTTCTGTCTGCGTAGCGGGGTCATCCACCCGCTGCGCGCTGCTCTCGCCTGCGCGGGCTTGCTGCTGCACCTGCATGAGCTTGGTGGTTTCCACCGCCAGCTCTGCAAAATTGGGACCAAACGCCTTGGTCAACACCTCCAAGGGTTTGTTGAGGTGCATGCTGGCATACACCAAGTAACACGCAGCCTGCATCGCCTCTGAGCCGCCAATGCCTTGCAAGATTGCCGCGGTGGCATCAGCGTGTGCCAGGGTGTTTTCACCGGAAGACAGTTCTTCCCCAGACAGCAGCGGCTCTGCAAACGCACGCGCTCGGCGCAAGGCGTCTACTTGGTCTGGAATATTGCCTGCTGTGGCCGCCAGCAGGTGCGGCATCTCCACAGGCCCTGTTGCTGACTTCAATCCCGTCGGCACAGCACCGTCTTCACCTGTTGTTGGGGGTAAGGACGTCACACTACGCATACAAGCCCCTCGTGCAGATTCCAGCCAAATACACATGGCTTGTGCAGCAGGGCCTTACATTCTTTTTTCATTCATCACCCAACAAGAAATTCCGTGCGATGGCCACCTGGTCATCCGCCACAAAGGTGGGGGCATGTCCCACGCTTTCAAGCTCTATCCATTGCGCAAAAGGACCTCGCTCCTGCATTTTGCGAGCAGTGTCCTGTGTCACCAAATCTGACAGCGCCCCTCGCACAAGCAATGTTTGTGCACGAATTGAGTCATACAAGCTCCACAGCACAGCCTGTCCACGCTCTGACTGCTCCTGCGTCATGCCTTGCATGGGCTGCGCAATGGCTGGGTCATAGTGCAACCGATAGCCACCGCCCTCCACTGCGCGCAGCATAGGCCGGCTCAACTCCAGCCACGCTTGCGTGGTATGCGGACCAAAGCCTGCCGACAGTACCTGCAACGCAGCAGCAGCTTGCTGCTCCGTGTCAAAGTGCGCGGGCTTTCCTACGTAAGAGGCTATACGCTGCAACGCTGGCCACTCCAAAACAGGGCCCACATCATTCAAAAGCAGCTTGCGAATAGGCACTGGCAATGGCAAAGCAGGGTTGCCCGCCACACTCATGCCAATCAGACCGCCCATGCTGGTGCCAAGCCAGTCAAGCACCTGGATAGGCGCGGTGGCGTTGACGTGATGCAATAAAACAAGCATGTCAGCTGTGTATTGCACAAGCCCGTAATCCATCGGCTGCGCCAGCCAGTCGCTGTAGCCGCGCCCTGCAATATCGGGACAAATTACCCGCGCATGCTGGCTCAGCGTGCGCGCCAGCACATCAAAGTCACGACCTTGTCGCGTTAACCCGTGGACACACACAATCACATGGGGATGCCAGGGATTGCCCGTCTGGTTCCATTCCCAATACGCCATGCGGTGCTCTGAGCCACCACGCACCGCTGCGCCCGGACAAGTTACGTAGTTCAGCGTAGGTTCAATCATGGGTGCGTATCCTCGTACTTGCCGATTGATAATGGATTCATCCATCCTAATTCATATTTCAACGGAGACATCCAGATGCTCAAGGGCAAAACAGCTTTAGTCACGGGTTCCACCAGCGGTATTGGTCTCGGGATTGCACAAGCATTGGCAGCGCAAGGTGCCAATATCGTATTAAACGGTTTTGGCGATGTTGACGCCGCCAAAGCCCAGGTAGCGGCTGCAGGCCACGCGCACGGCATCTCGGTGGATTACCACGGCGCAGACATGAGCAAGCCCGCCGAAATTGAAGCCATGATGGCCTTTGCCGCTGAGCGATTGGGTCGCGTAGATATTTTGGTCAACAACGCCGGCATTCAACATGTCGCCACTGTGCAAGAGTTCCCCGTTGAAAAATGGGATGCCATCTTGGCCATCAACCTCTCCAGTGCCTTTCACACCACCCGACTGGCACTGCCCGCCATGCAAAAGGCCAATTGGGGCCGCATCATCAATGTGGCCTCGGTGCACGGACTGGTGGCATCCGCACAAAAGTCGGCTTATGTCGCTGCCAAGCACGGCATTGTGGGATTCACCAAGGTCACGGCTTTAGAGAACGCTACCACAGGCGTGACCTGCAACGCGATTTGTCCAGGCTGGGTGCTCACCCCTTTGGTGCAAAAACAGGTCGATGCCAAAGCCCAGGCACAGGGCATCAGCACAGAAGACGCCACCAAGCAATTGCTGGGCGAAAAAGAACCATCGATGCAATTCACTACACCCGAAGAGCTGGGGGCCTTGGCCGTGTTCTTTTGCTCCGATGCCGCCAACAACGTACGCGGTGTCGCCTGGAATATGGATGGCGGCTGGGCTGCGCAGTAAGGGAGCAAATCTTCGATTGCCTGGCTTGTGCAAGTAGCCTCAAGCGCAGCAATGTTCGTACAAAAAAGCCTCTGAAGATTCAGAGGCTTTTTTGACTCAAAGGCAATACCAGAAAGCGTTAAACGCTCTTTTTATTGCATCTGCACTGAGCCCGATACGTTCACCGTCACCTGCGTTTTACCAGCCTCAACAGGCACTGGCTCAGCCATGTCCATCTTGGGGGCTGCGGCCATCGCCACGTTGGCCCGCTGCATGCGGGTCATAAAGTATCCGTCCTGGCTGTTAACGTTCACTTCCCGCAAGCTATAGGAAGCAAAGCCAAATTGCTTGGTCAACTGCGAGGCACGCGCTTTGAAGTTCTCAACTGCCATGGCCTGAGCCTGATCTTGCACCTTGATGTTGCCTTCTTTGGACAGCCCAAAACCCATGCTGGACACTGTCAAATCGGGCACTTGCGCTGCAGCCTGACTGATGCGTGCAAAGTCTTTACCTTCCAACACGACCTCGGCGCGTCCTTGCCAGCCTTTGATTTTTCCGTCACTGCCGTGGCGCGGATACACGCCAAAGCTGCCACTGTGCACCTGCATGTCCTGGCCTTGTGCCTGAGGCTTGAGGCTGCGCATGGCGGCGTCCACGCTCTGCTGCAGTTGCTTTTGCACTGCTGCGGCATTAGTGCCCTCGCGGTTCACGCTCAGGTTCATTTGCAGCCAGTCCTGATCGACCTCTACTTGCCCAGACGCCGAAAGCTGCACCACATTGCGCAAAGGCTCGGGGGTCTGCGCATGGGCCACACCTAAAGCACTTACAGCACCAGTGGCTAAAAGCAATACCCCTACGAATGAAGGCAAAGAACGTGCGCCAATTTTGCGAAGCTGCATATGAAATTTCCTTTCTATGAAATGCACGCCCAGTTGCATGCAAACAAAGGGCAAAGCATGACAGACAGAGACTACTTGAGATGAAAGCTGTTTTCTACTTTTAGGAAAGACATGTAACACTGTGTCAAACATCGGCTAAAACGGGAATTTTTCGCGCCAAGCTGGTCAGAATTGGCTCTGTTACAAATTGGACAAGGGGTGAATCCATGGCCACGACCAACAATCGAACCGACAAAATTCTCGTCGTTGATGACGATGCACGTATCCGCGACCTGCTGCGCCGCTACCTCACGCAAGAAGGCTTTGAAGTCATGATTGCCGAAGACGGCAAAGCGCTGAACCGCATCCTGCTGCGTGAAACCGTCGACCTGATCGTGCTGGACTTGATGATGCCCGGCGAAGATGGCCTGTCCATCTGCCGCCGTCTGCGCTCAGCCAATGACCGCACGCCTATCATCATGCTGACCGCCAAGGGCGAAGACGTGGACCGCATCGTGGGTCTGGAAGTCGGCGCTGACGACTACTTGGGCAAGCCCTTCAACCCTCGAGAATTGCTGGCACGCATCCACGCTGTGCTGCGCCGCCGCCCACCAGTGGAAGCACCGGGTGCACCGTCTGGCGACAACGAGACGGTCACTTTCGGCCCTTTCACTTTCGATCTGGGCACCCGCGTGCTGCAAAAGAGTGGTGAAGAGCTGCCTTTGACGACCGGTGAATTTGCCATGCTCAAGGCCCTGGTACGTCATCCGCGCCAGCCTCTGTCGCGTGAAAAGCTGGCACTGCTGGCACGTGGCCGCGAGTTTGAGCCTTTTGACCGCAGTCTGGACGTGCAAGTCTCGCGCCTGCGCAAACTGATCGAAGAGGATGCTGCTGCGCCTCGTTATATTCAGACGGTTTGGGGCGTGGGCTATGTCTTCGTTCCAGATGGCAACAGCTAACTTTCTTTCCCACGCCTAAGGCAAAGGCGCTTCGCGCGCCCTTCTTTCATGTCACGCTCTTCCAAGCATGCCGGCGGCCACCATACCGCCAGCGCCACCAATGATGCAGGCGCACGCTCTCGCGTGGGCCTCAATCTTTTTTGGCGCACTTTCTTTCTACTGGCTTTGCTTTTGCTGGGCAGCATTTTGGCGTGGCTGCAGACTCTGCGCGCGCTGGAATTTGAACCACGCACACTGCAAACCGCGCAGCAAATTGCCTCTTTGGTGAACTTGAGCCGTGCCGCCTTGCAGCACTCGGATGCCATTGCGCGCGTCTCGCTCCTCAAAACCATGGCCGACCAGGAAGGTGTGCGCATTCAGCCGCGTGAGCCTGGCGACAAATTCGAGGTTTTGCCGCCCAGCCAGCTGAACATGCGTCTGGATGAGCTGCTGACCTCACGCCTGGGGCCAGACACCATCTTGGCGCGCAGTGTCAATGGCGAAGCCGGTCTGTGGGTGAGTTTCACCATCGATGAAGACCCCAACTGGCTGCTGCTGGATCAATCACGCTTCGTTACCGCAGGCAGCCGCACCTGGCTGATCTGGCTGAGTACGGCGGGCCTTCTGTCTTTGGCGGGCGCTGCTGTCATTGCACGCCTGATCAACCGCCCACTCAAGCAATTGAGTTACGCCGCCAACCGCGTGCGCGATGGTGACTTTGCCGCCAGCCAGCTCGATGAAGAAGCGGTGACCAGCGAGATCCGAGAGGTCAACATTGGCTTTAACCGCATGGCTCAGAAACTGGCCAAGCTGGAGCAAGAACGCGCCGTGATGCTGGCAGGCATCTCGCACGACTTGCGCACGCCACTGGCGCGTTTGCGCCTGGAAACCGAGATGAGCGTGCAAGATGACATTGCCCGCGAGCACATGGTGGCCGACATTGTTCAGCTCGATGCCACCATCGATAAATTCCTGGATTACGCGCGCCCCGACCATGTCACGCTGACGGTTGTGAATTTGCACGCCGTAGTGGCCTCGTGTGTCTACGCCGTACAAAACCACCGCGAGCTTCAAATCTCCATGTCCATCCCAGACGACATCTATGTGATGGCTGATGAGGTAGAGCTGGCCCGCGTGATCTCCAACCTGCTGGAAAACGCCCGCCGCTATGGCAAGACGGTAGATACCGACACAGCTTTTGTCGATATCAGCATCAAAACCCGAGAGAACTGGGTGCTGATGCGCCTGCGCGATCACGGCCCCGGCGTTCCTCCAGAACAGCTGCCTAACCTGACGCAACCATTCTTTCGCGGCAACTCGGCGCGCACTGCCGCAGCCGGCGCAGGCTTGGGCCTGTCTATCGTTGATAAAACCGTGCAGCGCATGGGTGGAATTTTCTCTATCACCAACGCCAATGCGGGTGGCTTGGCGGCCAATATTCAATTGCAGCGCGTCACCGACGTGCCTGACGGCCAAGACCCGCAGCACCGTTTGCAGCGCCCTCAGGTCAAACGCCAGCTTCCACCTGAAGCGATGTAAACCGCCGCCCCAACCAAAGAGCCCTGCTTGCTTGCGCAACAGGGCTCTTTTTATTTATCCACCAACCGATGCTGGCGCTGCTGCAACAAGCGCTAGCCACTGCGCTTTTTAAAGCGCCTGCTTGTAAATCAAGGCAATCGCGTTGGCCTCCATCGCCAGCAGCTCGCCCACAGGGCCCATCTTCTCGGCTGTTTTGGCTTTGACGTTCACCTGCTCTTCGGTCACACCCAAAGCTTGTGCAATGCGTTTTTGCATCAACGCAATGTGTGGTGCCAGCTTGGGCTGTTGCGCAATCACGGTGCTGTCGACATTGCCAATCTCCCAGCCTTTTTCGCGAACCCGGCGCGTGGCTTCTTGCAGCAGAACAAAAGAGTCAGCGCCCTTGAACTCCACCGCAGTATCAGGAAAGTGGCGGCCAATATCACCCAGCCCAGCGGCACCCAGCACAGCGTCGGTGATGGCATGCAACAAGACGTCAGCATCCGAATGCCCCAGCAAGCCCTTGTCGTGCGGGACTTCAACGCCACCAATGATCAGCTTGCGACCTTCAACCAGAGCATGGGTATCCCAGCCTTCACCAATACGAAAATTCATAGTTATTTATGCCCGCCTGCCAATGACCAGCGGCCTATTTGGTTATTAATCAGAAAAAAGGATTGCCCACTGGCTGCGCATTGTCACGCTTGCCTTTGAACAACTCCAGTGTGGCACTGCCGCCGCGTTGCATCAGCACGGCTTCAGCCAAGGCGAAGTCATCGGGATAGGTCACTTTGAAGTTGTGCGCACCTCCGGGTATCAGCTTGGGCCGGTGGCCCATGGCCTCCATGGCGCTGGCTTCATCCGTAGCTGCGGCCCCCATGTGGTTCAGCGCATCCAGCAAGCTGCCCAGGCGAAACATCTGTGGTGTCTGCGCCAGCCATTTATCGCTGCGATCGACCGTGGAAGCCACACGTACCCCTGTGGGCCCGGTAATGGCCGTCTTCAAAGTATCTGGCAATTTATGCGCCAGCAGGCCGCCCACGCTGTCGTGTTCACACTCAGCAATCAGTCCATCAATTTGTGCCGAGGTCACCAAACAGCGTGCTGCATCGTGCACCAGCACCCAGTCGTGCTGCGCGGCACCCCGTGCAAGCAGCGCTTTCAAGCCACCAATCACGGTATCGGCCCGTGTTGCGCCACCGCACTGCGTATGAAACCACAAGGGGCTGTGGTAGCCGTCAAGGTAGGTGTCACCTGGGGCCAGCGCCACCAGCGTACCGGCCAAGCGCTGCGCACCGCCAAAGGCGGCCAGCGTGTGCAAGACCATCGGCTGGCCCGCTACGAGGTGGTACTGTTTGGGCAAGTCGGGCGCTGGCGCTCCGGGAGGAATGGCCCGTGCACCGACACCGGCACACGGGATCAGTCCCCAGAAACGACCCTGCGGACACCCGGGCGCATTCGCTGCAGCAAGCAAGTCTGTCATGCGCAACATTCTAGAATCGTCTGCTTCGCACACGCGGCTGCATGCCGCATTTCCGCGCTTTTTGCAGGCCCAGCGTCTGCTGCATCAGGATTTCTGGCCCCATGGATTTGCCCAAACTCACGCCCGGTAAACGTTTTTCCTTGCCCACGCCCGTTGGTAGCGCTGATGCACTGCTGCTGGCGCAACTGGCGCAGCGAGAGCACGCGGCAGGGCGCATCACCGCCATCGTCACGGCAGACGCCAGCGATGCCCAGCGCCTGATTGAAGAAATGGCGTTCTTTGCACCCCAGTTGCGCTGCGCCCTGTTTCCAGACTGGGAAACGCTGCCTTACGACACGTTCTCCCCACACCAGGACTTGATCAGCGAGCGACTGGCCACGCTGTGGCGTATTCGTGAGCGCGACCACCAGCACGGCGCTGATGTAGTGCTGGTACCGGCCACCACCGCGCTGTACCGTCTGGCGCCTCCCTCCTTCTTGGCGGGCTACACCTTTGAATTCCAGCAAGGCCAGAAACTGGACGAGGCCAAGCTCAAAGCCCAGCTGACACTGGCAGGCTACCAGCACGTCTCGCAAGTGGTCAGCCACGGTGAATACGCTGTGCGCGGAGGGTTGATTGACCTGTTCCCCATGGGCTCCGAGGTGCCTTACCGCGTCGATTTGTTTGATGACGAGATTGACTCCATTCGCGTCTTTGACCCCGATAGCCAGCGCAGCCTGGATACCGTGCAGGAAGTGCGGCTGCTGCCCGGGCGCGAATTCCCCATGGACGAGGATGCGCGCACCAAGTTCCGCTCACGCTGGCGTGAACTGCTGGAGGGCGACCCCACTCGCAGCCGCATCTACAAGGACATGGGTGCGGGCGTAGCCACTGCCGGTATTGAGTACTACCTGCCCCTGTTCTTTGACAGCACTGCCACGGTGTTTGACTACCTGGGCGATGCCGCCACGCTGGTGCTGCATGGTGAGCTGGAGCCTGCTTTTCACCGTTTCTGGCAAGACACCAAGGACCGCTACCGTTTGGTGCAAGGCGACCCCGAGCGCCCCGTCCTGCCCCCCGACACTTTGTTTCTGAGTGCCGAGCAGTTCTACGCGGCTGCCAAGTCTTACCAGCAACTGGCGCTGCGCCCCGGTGTAGACGATGTGCAAGACAGCGCCATCTTCCAAAAACTGCCAGACCTGTCCGTCGTGCGCGGGGCAGAAGACCCACTGCAGCGCCTGCAGCAGCACGTACAAACGGCCAAGCGCCGCGTGCTGGTGCTGGCCGAAAGTGATGGCCGCCGTGAAAGCCTGCTGGACTTTTTGCGCTCTTCGCAACTGAACCCACCGGCCTTTGATTCGCTGGCCGAGTTCCAAAGTGAAACCAGCGAAAAACTGGGCATTGCCACCTCCACCCTCATGCGCGGTTTTGCGTGGGTGGAAGAAGGCATCGACTTTGTCACCGAAACCGAGTTGTTCGCCAGCACTGGCACCACACGCCGGCGCAAGAAGCAAGAACAGGTCAGCGATGTAGAGGCGCTGATCAAAGACCTGTCCGAGTTGAAAGTCGGTGACCCTGTGGTGCACAGCCAGCACGGCATTGGGCGCTATCACGGTCTGATCAATATGGATGTCGGCCAGAAAAACGACGATGGCACACCCGCCATGCAAGAGTTCCTGCACCTGGAGTACGCCAAAGATGCCGTGCTGTATGTGCCCGTCAGCCAGTTGCACCACATCAGCCGCTACACAGGCGTGACGCCTGAATCGGCCCCCCTGCACAGTCTGGGCAGTGGCCAGTGGGAAAAAGCCAAGCGCAAAGCCGCCGAGCAAGTGTGCGATGCAGCGGCCGAGCTGCTCAACATCTACGCCCGCCGCGCCGCGCGCCAGGGCCATGCCTTCCGCCTGAACCAGCAAGACTACGAACAGTTCGCACAGGACTTCGGATTTGAAGAAACAGCCGACCAAAGCGCCGCCATTCACGCAGTGATTCACGACATGGTCAGCCCCCAGCCTATGGACCGGCTGGTCTGCGGCGATGTGGGCTTTGGCAAAACCGAGGTGGCGTTGCGCGCCGCTTTTGTGGCAGCCATGGCCGGCAAGCAAGTGGCCTTCCTGGCGCCCACCACGCTACTGGCTGAACAGCATTACCAGACACTGGTGGATCGCTTTTCCAAGTGGCCCGTCAAGATTGCTGAAGTCTCACGCTTTCGCACCACCAAAGAAGTCAACGCTGCACTGCAAGGGCTGGGCGAAGGGTCTGTAGACATCGTGGTGGGCACGCACAAGCTGCTGTCCAGCTCGGTCAAGTTCAAAGACCTGGGCCTGCTCATCATTGATGAAGAACACCGTTTTGGCGTGCGCCACAAAGAAGCCATGAAGGCCATGCGCGCCGAGGTGGATGTGCTCACGCTCACGGCCACCCCCATTCCTCGCACCATGGGCATGGCGCTGGAAGGTCTGCGCGATTTGTCGGTCATTGCCACAGCACCGCAACGCCGGCTGGCCATCAAAACCTTTGTGCGCTCCGAGAGCCAAGGCGTGATCCGCGAAGCCGTGCTGCGCGAGCTCAAGCGCGGCGGGCAAATCTACTTCCTGCACAACGAGGTAGAAACCATTGAAAACCGCCGCCAGCAGCTGGAAGAAATTCTGCCCGAGGCACGCATCGCGGTTGCCCATGGCCAGATGCCCGAGCGCGAGCTTGAAAAAGTCATGCGCGACTTTGTGGCCCAGCGCTACAACATGCTGCTGTGCTCCACCATCATTGAAACCGGTATTGACGTGCCCACGGCCAACACCATCGTCATCAGCCGTGCCGACAAGTTTGGTCTGGCGCAGTTGCACCAGTTGCGCGGCCGTGTGGGCCGCAGCCACCACCAAGCCTATGCCTACCTGATGGTGCCTGACCTGGAAGGCCTGACCAAGCAAGCCCAGCAGCGCCTGGATGCCATTCAGCAGATGGAAGAGCTGGGCAGTGGCTTTTACCTGGCCATGCATGACCTGGAAATTCGCGGTGCCGGTGAGGTGCTGGGCGAAAACCAGAGCGGCAACATGATGGAAATCGGTTTCCAGCTGTACAACGAAATGCTGTCAGAGGCCGTGCGCAGCCTCAAAAACGGCAAAGAACCTGACCTGCTCTCGCCCCTGTCTGCCACCACCGAAATCAACCTGCATGCCCCGGCACTGCTGCCCAGCGACTACTGCGGCGATGTGCACTTGCGCCTGTCGTTCTACAAAAAGCTGGCTACCGCCAAGACCAGCGACCAGATCGATAACTTGCTGGAAGAAATCGTGGACCGTTTTGGCAAACTGCCAGCACAGGCCCAGACCCTGATTGACACGCACCGCCTGCGTGTCCTGTCTGAGCCCTATGGCGTCCAAAAGGTGGATGCAGCCCCGGGTGTCATCAACATCACCTTCAAGCCCAACCCACCTGTAGAGCCCATGCAGATCATCAGCCTGATCCAGAAGAACAAGCACATCAAGCTGGCTGGCAACGACAAGCTGCGCATTGAGCGCGAGCTGCCCGACCCCAAGGCGCGCGCGCAGATGGTGCGTGATGTGCTGCGTAGCCTGGGGCAGCCAGCCAAGGCCTGATCACGCATGCACGCTGCACGCGGGCAACCCACCCGTTGCGCGCGTGCAGCTTGATCTACCTCAAGCCAAACCCGCTCCGGCGGCGTGCCACGTGCAGCGCTAAATAAGCACAATCGCCGCATGCTGGATGTTGCTCTCCTTGTCGTCGCACTCACCACCGCCATGGCCATGCGCCCCTGGCGGCTGCTGAGCAATCGCAAAGCTTTGGTCACGCAAGACCATGGCGACAGCTCGCCGCTGTGGACCCCGCTGCTGGCCACGCTGGTCATCCTGCCCTGGCTGTGGGCACTGCCCACGCTGCACCACATGCCGCTGCAGCTGCAGTGGTCCGGGGCATGCTTGGTGATGATGTGCCTTGGCTGGCCGCTGGCCGTGCCTGCGCTGTGCCTGGTGGGCGGCATTGCCTATGCGCTGTCACCGGGCCTGGATGCCGCAGAGGCCCTGCGCCTGACCGTGTGGCACGGCGTGGTGCCCGCCACTTTCGCCATGCTCTGGGGCGCACTGCTGCGCCGCTGGCTGGGCACCAAAGTGTTTGCCTACATCTTCGGACGCGGCTTTGCGGGCTCTGTGATCAGTCTGTTTTTAGCGGGCATGCTGTCTGCGGCGCTGGGCCACCAGCTTCCCGGCGTGAACGAAGATCTGACCACCATTGCTCGCTGGCTCATGGCCTGGGGCGACGCCGTGGTTACCGGCATGGTGTGTGCCGTGTTCGTCGCTTACAAGCCGCAGTGGCTGGCCACGTGGTCAGACGATTTGTACCTTCACGGCAAAAAGAGCTGAAGCGCTCATTCCTGAAGCATGGACAGCTCTCAAAAATAGCCACCAGCGCATGGCCCATAGCTGACCAACGGTGTATGCGCACCTGGAACATTGCCGCTCCAACGGCAGGCACTGAAATTGCTCTGACCCTGACACTGTGTTGTCTCCTGCCATGTTGGCAGGCACAAGCACTACAAGGGAAAAGCTTCATGTTTGTTCGACCCCTCGTTGCGCCAATCGCTGGTGCATGGCTTGCACTGATCCTGTGCAGCAGCGCTACCGCTCAAAACGCCTACCCCAACAAGCCCGTCAAAGTGATGGTGGCTCTGCCCGCTGGCGGCAGCGCAGACATGATTGCCCGCGTCATCAGCCAAAAGCTGGGCGAGCAACTGGGCCAGTCGTTTGTGGTGGACAACAAGGCAGGTGCCTCGGGCCAGATTGGCATGCCCCAGGTCGCACGCTCTGCCCCCGATGGCTACATGCTCACGGTCTCGCCCGCCTCGTTTTTAACCACCAACAAAAGCATTTTCAAAACCCTGCCCTATGACCCGCAGGCCGACTTTCAACCCATCTCCAAGCTGGTCAACCAGCCCATGGTGCTGGTGGTGAAAGACAAAACCAAATTCCCCAGCGTGGCCGCCGTGATCAGTCAGGCCAAGGCAGAGCCCGGCAAGCTGACCTATGCATCTTCAGGCGACGGCAGCCCCCAGCACCTGGGCGCCCTCATGTTTGAAACGCGCACCCATGCGCAGATGCTGCATGTGCCTTACAAAGGCGGTGCACCCGCCATCAACGACACGCTGGCCGGCAACGTCGACATGCTATTTGCTGTGCTGCCCGAGGCATTGCCCCATATTCAGTCGGGCAAGCTGCACGCGCTGGGCTTGATGAGCCCCCAGCGCTCCGCCCTCTTGCCCAACACCCCCACCATGGTGGAAAGCGGCTTTGCCGACCTGAACCTGTCCGCCTGGGTGGGCCTGCTGGCACCGGCCAATACGCCGCCCGAGATTGTGGAAAAGCTCAACCAGGCAGTGCGCGCCGTGCTGCAAAGCGAAGTCAAAGACAAGCTGGCCAGCAACGGCATGGAGCCCGCCCCCTCCACGCCCAATGAACTCAAGGCCAACATCGCCAGCGACATCAAGCTGCACGCCCAATTGGTGAAAGCCGCAGGTTTGCAGCCGCAATAAGCGCTGCCAAACCGCGATAATGCAGGCCAGCCCCCTCGCCGCCCGCGGCCACGGGGCGGATCTGCAACCTCCAGCCTCTCCGAGTCCATGCCTGCTACCGAAATCGCCCCCGGTCTGACCATTCAGAACATCACCGTGCCGCAAAAACTCAGCGACTACCAGCTGATTGCGTTTGACATGGACTCCACGCTGATCACCATCGAGTGCATCGATGAAATTGCCGACGCTACCGGCAAGAAAGCCGAAGTGGCGGCCATCACCGAAGCCACCATGCGCGGCGAAATCACCGACTTCAAGGACAGCCTGCGTCAGCGCGTGGACAAATTGGTGGGCGTGACCGAAAACGACATGCAGCGCGTGATTGCCGAGCGTCTGAAGCTCTCCCCCGGTGCAGAAACACTGGTCAAGGCCGCCAAGGCTGCTGGCCTGAAAGTGCTGCTGGTGTCTGGCGGCTTTACCTTCTTTGCCGAACACGTGCGCAGCCTGCTGGGCATCGACTTTGTGCGCGCCAATGTGCTGGAAATTAAAGATGGTGCCTTGACCGGCGGTCTGGTCGAGCAAGCCTGGGGCGACATTTGCGACGGTGCCGAAAAACGCCGCACGCTGCTTGAAGTGGCCAGCCTGCTGGGTATTACCCCCGCGCAATGCATTGCAGTGGGTGACGGCAGCAACGACATTCCCATGATGCAGGCCGCGGGCCTGTCTGTGGCCTTCCACGCCAAGCCCCGCGTGCGTGGCGAAGCCAATGTGTGCATCAACGAAGGCGGCCTGGATCGCTTGCTGGAAATTTTGAAGTAAGCAAGCTACGCTTTCAAAAAAAGAGCTGCCGACGCAGGTACTGCAACACTTTCAGATACAAAACTATCTGAAACGCTTTGTATACCTGCATTAGTAGCTCTTTTTTTATTTTCAACGCTGCATGCTGGAAAACCACCTTGCAAACCCCGACTCGCATTGCAAGCCATGCCTGCCAGGGCCAGCGAAGTGCGCTGCACAGTGCGCACAAGCCATCACATCAGCAATTTTCGGCATCACTTCGCAAGGTCATTTCATCTGCACAGGCCTGGGCATTCCTTAGAATGGCCGCCTCACACCTACAACGCAATATACCAACGTGTGTGATCGGCACGGCAAGCCAGCCACCGCCTGAAAACAGGCTGCCCCGGCTTGCAATATCCACCCTCAGCCCCATGTAATTAACAGCAGCGCCACTGTGCGCTGTGGTCATGTTTTGACCACGTTGATTGACTCCCTTTTTTCAGGACCCTCAGTGAAGACATCTTTTCGCACCACCGCTTCTGTGATCGCCGTAACCATTGCCGCCCTGGCTGCGCCTACGCTGGCCCACGCCAAACGCATGGGCGGTGGCAAGTCGGTGCGTCCTGCCGCCATCAACAAGGCCCCGGCCAAGCCCGCCACACCGGCTGCACCAGCCGCTGCCACACCTGCAGCACCCGCTGCTGCGGCAGCACCAGCCGCCCCTGTGGCTACAGCACGCCCTGCAGGCTCTGGTCTGATGGGCACCATGGCCGCTACTGCCGCAGGCGCAGTGGTTGGTACCGTGGCTGGCAGCGCCATCGCTGGCGCTTTCAGCGGTGACAGCGCCTCCAAGGACGCAGAAGCCAAGGCCAAGGCTGAAGCCGATGCCAAGGCCGCTGAAGCCGAAGCCACCGAGCTGCAGCAAAAGCTGGATGCCGCCAAGGCCAAGGCTGAAGCCGCCCGCGCTGCCATCAAGTAATTGACAGCGCCTAGCGCGCATCACACACAAAACGCCCTGCCGGTTTACACCGCAGGGCGTTTTGCTTGGGCACGCTAGCGGTGCTGGCGCAGTGGCCGCAGCAAGTCAGACAAGCCGTTGTGGTCCAGCTCATGCATGAGCGCAAGCAACTGGCCAATATGCCCCGGCGGAAAGCCCTCACGGGCAAACCACGCCAGGTAGTTGCCGGGCAAATCGCAGATCAATTGGTCTTTGTGCTTGCCAAAAGGCATGCGGGTGGTGACCAGCTTTTCCAGGTCTTCAGCTTGCACGGCAGGCCTGAATGTCTAAATTTTGCATAAAAACCACTTTCCTTATAACCAAATCTTCATTTTTTACACACAAAACGCAGCCCCAAGGCTAAACTCGCCCTACACCTTGATACAGGCGCCATCGCGCTGACAAGGCTTGATGCAAGCAACCATTTTCTCTGTCACAGGAACTGAATCCACCATGTTGAAGAAGACTCTGACTGCCGTGGCCATTGCCACTTTGGCTATTTCCGCCCACGCTGCCGACGTGCTCAAGGTTGCCGCCACAGCCGTGCCCCACGCTGAAATTTTGAACTTCATCAAGCCCCAGCTCAAAGCTGACGGCATTGAGCTGCAAGTGCGCGAATTCAGCGACTACGTGCAGCCCAACGCAGCCGTGGAAGACAAACAACTGGACGCCAACTTCTTCCAGCACCAGCCCTATCTGGACAGCTACAACAAAGACCGCAAGAGCAGCCTGGTGCAAGTGCCCAACGGCAAGGTTCACGTTGAGCCTTTTGGAGCCTACTCCAAGAAAATCAAGAACATTGCTGATCTGAAGAGTGGCGCCACTGTAGCCATCCCGAACGATCCCTCCAACGGCGGCCGCGCACTGCTGCTGCTGGCCAAGCAAGGTCTGATCGAACTCAAAGATCCCAAGAACCTGACCGCAACGGCCCTGGACGTGGTGAAGAACCCCAAGAAGCTGAAGTTCAAGGAACTGGAAGCACCTTTGCTGCCCCGCGCACTGGACGACGTGGATCTGGCACTGATCAACACCAACTACGCCATTGAAGCCAAGCTCAACCCCACCAAGGATGCGCTGTTCATTGAAAACGCTGACTCGCCGTACACCAACATTGTGGTGGCCCGCAAGGACCGTGCAGACGGTGCAGACATCGCCAAGCTGACCAAGGCTTTGCACTCGGCTGAGACCAAGAAGTTCATCCAAGAAAAGTACAAGGGCGCTGTCGTTCCCGCTTTCTAAGCACCAGCAACCGCTGACATTACCCAGAAAAAACGCTGCTTCGGCAGCGTTTTTTTTTGCACAACAGCATGGTTTGCCATGATTGGCAAGTCCAAGCCTGAGCAAAACACTACCAACTTGCAGAGGCATCTATTGACGCTACTGGCATGATGCAGGCCGTTACAAAGCGACATGCCTGTTGTTCCCCCTCCCATACCGGATCTTCTTTATGAGCGATAACGCATCCCCCTCCATGGACAAAGCGATCACCGCAGGCCTGAGCGAAGTGACCTTGGCCCGCACTCTGGAGCTTTACGACGCCCACCGGGCATCAGGCAGCGAACGCATTTTGAATTTTCGCGGTGACTTGGCCGAACGCTACAACTACGACAAGATCAAGCCACTGATGACCCGCGCCCGCGAGCACGGTAATGTGGTCTACATCGAAGCTGTGAGTCACAAGACAGGGGAAACCGGTCACTACCAAATCTTGGCCAACCAGTGGAAATTGCTGGAAGTACTGGCCTGCCTGGATTAAGCCCACCAACGCACCAGTAAAAAGCCCGTGGCAATTACCACGGGCTTTTTACTGGGCACAACGCTCTTGCACCTGACTTATCTTGTACCTTACTTAGTCAGAGTGGCAAACGCTCTCAGCAAACCGAAGATGGGTGCTGCATGCAAAGCACGAAGCCGCAGGCAAAACGAGATGGGTCGCACAACAAGGCAAAGCACAAAGCAGGCGCATCAAGGTTGGTGCCAGTGCATCTTGTGAGTGACTCTTAAGACGCCGCCGGCAGCCCTTGCCACACCCACCAAGCAAGCACCAGCATCATCACGCCCGTCACACCGTCCAGCACACGCCATGCCACAGGCTTGGCAAACACGGCGCGCATCCGCTGCGCGGCAAAGCTCAGCAGGCCAAACCAAACCAGGCTGGCACATGCAGCACCCAGCACAAAAATCCATTTCAAATTGCCCTCTTGCCGCGCACCGATGGATCCCACCAGCACCACGGTATCCAGATAAACGTGGGGGTTGAGCAAAGTAATCACGGCCAGCGTGGTCAGCACGCCCAGCAGCCCGCGGGGTGCCACCTGCGCGCTGTCCACCACTGCGCTGGTATCAGACGCCATGGCCATGCGCCACAAAGCAAACGCGCCGTAACCCCCCAAAAAGAGCACACCGCCCCAGCCCAGCCACAGCGCCAGACTGGGCTGGCTGCTGAGCAATTGCGCCATGCCCGCCACGCCCAGCCCGATCAAGATGGCATCGGAGGTAACGCACCATGCCACGCAGGCACGCACATGCTGCCCGCGCACGGCCTGCCGCAAAACATACAGGTTTTGCGCACCAATCGAAATAATGAGTGACAGGCACACGGTAAAACCAGCCAGCCACGAAGCAGTAATGTTTTCAGTCCACATGCCCTGAATTCTCAAAGCACTTGCAACATAAGTAAAATTAAACATTCTCAATCGAATTAAGTTTTACTACATGCTCGACTACGCTGGACTGGAAGCTTTGGCCGCGGTGCTGCGCGAAGGCAGCTTTGATCGCGCTGCACGCAAGTTGCACGTCACCCCATCGGCTATTTCTCAGCGCATCAAATTGCTGGAAGAGCGCGTGGGACAAGTGCTGGTGATGCGGGGCTCGCCCTGCACTGGCACAGAGGCCGGGCGGCGCTTGTGTTTGCACGTCGAGCAAGTGGCGTTACTAGAAAACGAGCTGCGCCGCAACAACCCCGAGCTGGTGCCAGAAGGCCAAGTGCAGCGCCCTACGCTCAAGCTGGCAGTCAACGCCGATTCACTCAATAGCTGGTTTGTCGATGCCATGGCCGCCTTCACACAGGGTGGCAACGAGTTGCTGGACATCAGCATTGATGACCAGGACCACACCGCCAAGCGCATCAAAGAAGGCGAAGTGATGGCCGCCGTGACTGCATCATCCAGCCACATCACAGGCTGCAATATCTGGCCCTTGGCCAACATGCACTACATAGCAGCCGCAAGCCCTGAATTTATTGCACGCTTCTTTGGCGACGCTGGCATCAACCCACAAAGCTTGTCGCAGGCGCCGCTTCTGACCTATGACCGCAAAGATGCCATGCAAGACAAATGGCTGCTGCAACATGGTGTGACTGCGCGCCATGCACCACCACGCCACTGGGTGCCCTCTGCCCACGCCTTTGTACGTGCCAGCCTGGCCGGCATGGCCTGGGGCATGCACCCTACTGTATTGATTCAAGAGCACCTGCAGGACGGCACGCTGATAGAGCTGGTGCCTGACAGCGGCATTTCAGTGCCTCTTTACTGGGCGCATGCGCGCAACGCTCAAGCAGGCCTAGAGCGTCTGACCCAGTGCGTGATTAACGCGGCCCAGGACTGGCTGGACCCCATCGACCACAAAGAGTGAGACCGTCAAGCCACCAGAACGACAAGTGGCGGGCCCGGGTACTCAGTGCTCGTGCCCCATTTTTCGCCCCGTCTCCAGCACATTGAAGTTCAGTAAATCTGTCGCCAGCACGGTCTCCCACATAAAGCAGGCCAGCGCAGCAATGAAAGACACCACTCCCGCCAAAAAAGAAAAAACGGCAATCTGGTAGCCGCGCACGCTCCACGCTTCACCCACGAACAAAAACACAATCGTCAGGCCAATCAAGAAGCCACACAGCGTAAGCAACCCGATCGACCAATTGGCAATACGCCCCCGCGTGCGCAAGTAGTTCAGCTCACGCAGCCCCCGGTCAATAAAGTCTTCATCCGTGCTGGCACGCACGCGCTCTTCCATCACCCGTGCCCGGTCAATGATGCGCGCCAGGCGCCCAGCCACTGCGCTGATCATGCCGGCCACTGCCGTCAAAAAGAAAACCGGCGCAACGGCCAATTGCACGCTGTGCGTCACGTTGGAAGGATCGATCATGTGTCGTCTTGTCCGTAAAAAACTGAGAATTTCCACCGCTTATCGGCAGCCCTTTGCATGGTATGCAAAAAACCGGCCCCACCAACCATTCAGACACTTGCTTTAACGCAAATGGCGCAGTCCGCCCCTTTGATGTGCCGCAAACGCCAGTCCGCTGCCTCACGCGATAGTGAGCGCATCCCTATCAACCCATGACTGATTGCAGAGGACGCTTGCTATGAAGATGCTCACCGATTTAATCTCAACCGATTACGGTTTGATGAGCTTGATCGTTATTCTGATTCTCATCGCCATGTGGATTTACTTCACCGTACTTTTCATGGGAAAAATTGGCAAAAGCAGCGAAGAACACGCCAAGAAAACAGGTGCGGCTTCAGCCAAAACCTGAAGCTTCTTCGCTAAGACATCTCGACTTTCAGGCCTGCTTTTGCAGGCCTTTGTCATTGTGCAACCCCACTGCTGCAGCGATTCAAAATCGCAGCATTGATAGCTGATAGCGCATACCTGTCAATGATTGTGAAATCAAAAGTATTCAAAAGCTAGGTGCGACAAGCGCAATCAGCTCTTCTTTTGAAAGCGCACCAGATTCACACTTTTCCCACATGGCATAACGCACAGGCACAATTGCACCATGTCCTTGCCTGCCAAGCCTGAAGCACCTTCTGCGTTAGCCACCACACCTGCACCTACTTTGGTGCGCCGCTGGTACACACGCTGGCTGCTGCGTGCTTTGGCCGTCACATCACTGGGCCTGGGCATACTGGGTGTATTCATTCCGGGCCTGCCCACCACCGTCTTTATTTTGATTGCAGGCTGGGCCGCCATGCGCAGCTCCCCGCGCATGCATGCATGGCTGTGGAACCACCCATTGTTTGGCCCCATGCTGCAGAACTGGCAGGCAGGCGGATTTGTCAGCCGCCGCGCCAAACGCAGCGCTGCGGCCATGATGACCGTGTGCGCCGTCATCTTATGGCTGACGCCCACCCCGCTGTGGGCACGCATACTGGCTTGCACCTGCATGGCCGTCGTGCTGGTCTGGTTGTGGCTGCGCCCTGAGCCTGCATAAGCTTGGATTGCTCCACTTTTTCGCTGCAACTTCCAAATCAGCGAAAAATCCATGTATATAATCTAGGTCTTGTTCCCTGATAGCTCAGTTGGTAGAGCGACGGACTGTTAATCCGCAGGTCCCTGGTTCGAGCCCAGGTCGGGGAGCCAAATATTGACGCCTTGCAATTCATCAAGGCACCACCAAAGTGTATTCCCTGATAGCTCAGTTGGTAGAGCGACGGACTGTTAATCCGCAGGTCCCTGGTTCGAGCCCAGGTCGGGGAGCCAAATATTGACGCCTTGCAATTCATCAAGGCACCACCAAAGTGTATTCCCTGATAGCTCAGTTGGTAGAGCGACGGACTGTTAATCCGCAGGTCCCTGGTTCGAGCCCAGGTCGGGGAGCCAAATAAAAAGCCAAGCATTGAAAGATGCTTGGCTTTTTTGTTGCCTGCATTTCTATGCCAGCTCAAGCTGCCCGCACAATCCCCACAGAAGCAGGCGCTGCACCCAGTACGGGCTGGGGTGTCGACTCCAGCCGGTTGGGCACCGCAAACTTGGTCGCAATTTCTTGCACAGGCTCAACCACCACTGGGCCGTTCTTTCGCGCCTCCCAATGGGCAATTTCATCTTCCAGTCGCCGCGCACGTTCTGCATACATCTGTGCAGATGCCTGATAGTGCTCGGCCGCAATGGTATGTTCCAGCACTGCCATACGTGCTTCTTGCAAGTAGGCCCGCGCGCGGCGGATATAGCGGGGTTCTGCGCCAAAAAGACTCAGTGAAAACATGGTTCAGCCTCCTTCGTCCGCATCCGTCGAAGCCACATCTGATAATGCCTTCGAAGACACTGGTGCAACCATAGTCTGCCGTCATCGCACCGCATGTCCCCATAGGACAACGATAGATGTAGGAGCAACCCTGTCATACATCCCAACAAGATGATGACACCATGTAAGCTCACCAATATTCATAGTTTTGATAGCAACAATGCAAGAGCCAACCTTAATCTGGCTAGAAGCTGATGATGAATTCCCCCCCGTGAATCTGGCGTGGGACCAAGACAGCCCCCTGCCGGGTTTGCTGGCGGCAGGCGGTACTCTAGATGCAGCACGCCTGCAAGCGGCCTACCGCAACGGCATCTTTCCGTGGTTCAGCCCGGGGCAGCCCAACCTGTGGTGGTCACCTGATCCGCGCATGGTGCTTAAAACGGCAGACTTTCGCCTGCACCCATCGCTGCGCAAGACAGTGCGCAAGTTCATTCGCATGCCCGGCTACGAAGTGCGGATCGACACCCAATTTCGCCAGGTCATAGAGCATTGCGCCCAAGTGCCGCGCAATGGCCAAAATGGCACGTGGATTGTGCCCAGCATCATTGATGCGTACTGCGATCTGCACCAGCAAGGCATGGCACACAGCGTTGAGACATGGGTGCACGACAAGCTGGTGGGCGGCCTGTACTGCGTGGCCCTGGGGCAGGCGGTGTATGGCGAATCCATGTTTGCCCACGCCTCCGATGCCTCCAAGGTAGCGCTGGCAGCCCTGGTTGCACTGTGCCGCCACCACGGCGCCACACAAATCGATTGCCAGCAAGCCACGCCGCACCTGGCGTCTTTGGGTGCGCACGAACAGGCACGCACCGACTTTCTGGCCGAGGCTGCCATTCAGCAGCAACAGCCCGCCATGGATTGGACATTTCGCCCCATATACTGGGATTCGCTTTGCTGAGGGCTTTCACTGCATGACACAGCTCAATGACCTGCCGCACTACAACTTGCAGTTCTACGCCACTGCGCCCTACCCATGCAGCTACCTGCCAGAGCAAGAGGCACGCTCCCAAGTTGCAGCACCCAGTCATTTGATCCAAAGCGAGGTGTACTCGGCGCTTGTCACCCAAGGCTTTCGCCGCAGCGGTTTATTCACCTACCGGCCTTATTGCAGCCACTGCAAGGCTTGCCAGCCTTTGCGCGTACTGGTCAACGAATACCAGCCCACCCGCAGCCAGCGCCGCGCTGCCAGGCAGCATGCGCTGCTGGACGTCAATGTGCAGCGCCTGCATTTTTCCCAGGAGCACTACGACCTGTACCAGCGCTACCAGCATGCACGCCACAGCGGCGGCGGCATGGACCAGGACAACGTAGAGCAATACACCCAGTTTCTGCTGCAAAGCCGCGTGGAAACACGCTTGGTTGAATTTCGCGACCCCGAGGCGGACAACGCATTGCGCATGGTCTCCATCATTGACTGCCTAGAAGACGGACTGTCAGCGGTCTACACTTTCTACGATCCAGAACCAGGCTCCAGCTATGGCACCTTCAATGTGCTGTGGCAAATTGCCTTTGCACGCAGCATGGGCCTGCCTTATGCCTACTTGGGCTACTGGATCGAGCACTCACCCAAGATGCGCTACAAAGCGCAATTTCATCCGTACGAAGTTTTGCGCGACAGTCTGTGGCATCGTGTCGACAAAAGCTAGGCCTTAACGCACGATGCGGCAGCCAACGCCAAAGATGTGCGCGATAGCGACGAGTGGCGGCTAGAATCCGCCCATCTTTGCCCCCTGGATCCCCCATGAAGAAAAACGATCACGACGCGCCCGCCAAACCCAGTGTTCAAGTGCTGGAGCGCATGTTTGTCCTGATCGACGTACTGGCCTCGCGCGAAGAAGCAGTCTCCTTAAAAGAAATCAGCGAAAAAACTGGCCTGCACCCCTCCACCGCACACCGCATCCTCAACGATCTGGCCGTGGGTCGTTTTGTCGACCGCCCAGAATCGGGCAGCTACCGTCTGGGCATGCGCCTGCTGGAGCTGGGCAACCTGGTCAAAGCCCGTTTGAGCGTGCGCGAAACGGCCCTGCCCGGCATGCGATTGCTGCACAAGCAAATCCAGCAGCCCGTGAATTTGAGCGTGCGCCAGGGCGATGAAATCGTGTATGTGGAGCGGGCCTACAGCGAACGCTCGGGCATGCAGGTGGTGCGCGCTATTGGTGGCCATGCCCCGCTGCACCTGACATCCAACGGCAAGCTGTTTTTGGCAGCCGATGAACCCCAGCGCGTGCGTGCCTACGCCATGCGCACGGGGCTGGCTGGCAACACCCACAACAGCTTGACGCAACTGCCCCTGCTGGAGCGCGAGCTGAACAAGGCCCGTGAAACCGGGGTGGCTTACGACAACGAAGAGCTGGAGCTGGGCGTGCGCTGCATGGCCGCGGGCATTTATGACGACCAGGCCAAGCTGATTGCGGCTTTGTCGATCTCTGCCCCTGCTGATCGCCTGGACGAAAGCTGGTTGCCCAAGCTGCAAAGCACCGCGTTTGAAATTTCTCAGGCCCTGGGTTTTCGCGGCAGCGCCTACCACCAGCGCTAAGAGCGCTGCGATGTGCCTGCGCGACGGAGTGGTCTGGTGTCTGGAGCGAAAACTGGCGCTCTCGTTCTTTGAGGGTGTGTCAGCGACCTTGAACCCAGCACCCCTTGCACGACAACGACAACGACAAAAATAGCAACCACAACCCGCCTTGCGCGGGTTGTGTGCTTTCAGCACCGCTCTAAGCCGTAATCAGAGACAGTTCCCGAAAGTCTGCAAACGCCAGTGCTTGCGGAAAATCACGCACGCGCTCGGTGCCAAAGCCAGAAGTAAACCATGCAAAGCGCACGCCCGCTGCGTGCGCGCAGCCTGCATCGGCGTGTGTATCGCCAAAAAACACGGCGTCTTGCGGCAACACTTGCATCTGCGACAAGGTATGCAGCAATGGCTCAGGCGCTGGTTTGGCAATGCCACAGCTGTCGCGCCCCGTGACCACGCTGAACAGCTCCAGAATGCCCGCCGCCTGCAGCCCCTTGATGGCCAGCGCATATTGCTTGTTGGTGCACACGCCCAGTGCAACCCCTTGTGCCTGCGCGGCATGCAGCCAGTCCAGCACCCCGTCATACAGCGGCGCCGCATCGGCAGGTTGGGCGGCGTAAAAGCGCTCAAACAAAGCACCGGCTTGGGCGTGGCCGCCTGCGGGCAAGGGCACGCCGCGCTCTTTGAGTACGTCCACCATCAGATCAGCCGCCGTGCCAAACATATTGGGCATGCGATAGCCCTGCGGCAGTGGCGCATAGCCCAAATGCTCCAGCGTGTGGCTGGCCGCCGTGATGATGACCTGCTCGGTGTTGAGCAAGGTGCCATCCATATCAAACACCATGGCGCGCACGCCACTCCAATCCATTGTCTGCACTGTGTTGTTCATCAAAGCCATGCTTGCGATTGTCGGCGCAAGTGGCTGCCTTGCGCCTTGCGGCCTCACAAAGCCAACCCAGCAGGTCCTTTAAAAATAAGAGCTGTTAGCTCTTACGTACAGGAGTTTTCAGATAGTTTTATATCTAAATACCTTGGTATACAAGCGCTAGAAGCTATCTTTAAAGGTTCATACATGGCGCTTGACGTGTGTGCCTGGCTCAGGGGGCAAGCTGGCATCCGCCTGGGCATGCAAGGCTGCAATCAAATTGCACGGTGCCTGGTGGCCATCGCACAGCACTTTGAGCGATTGCAGCTCTTTTTCCAGCGCTCGCAGCTCCTGCAGACGCTGGCGCACGTGCTGCAAGTGCGCGTTGATCGTGGCAGTGGCGGCGTGGCAATCCGCCGGGTTTTGCCAGTCCAGCGCCAGCAAGGTGCGCACCTCGTCCAGCGACATGTCCATGGCCCGGCACATGCGGATAAAACGCAGGCGGTGCAAGTCACCATCGTTGTAAAGACGGTAATCGTTATCCTGGCGCATGGCGGGTGCCAGCAGGCCTTCTTTTTCGTAATACCGGATGTTGGCCGCCGACACGCCCGTGCGTTTGGCCGCTTCCCCTATGCGCAATGCTGTCATGGGCTTGACCTTCAAGTAACTTTCAACTTTCCAATCATGGCATGAACACCAAACACATGCACTCCAGCTGCTGTGCGCCTACCACACCGCACAAGCACGATCACAGCCAGCACGGCGACAGTCACGACCACGACCATGGGCACGACCACGGTGTGCTGCCCAGTTGGCCACGTATCAGCGCGGCGCTGGTCATGGCACTGCTGGCTGAAATAGCCCACTGGTTCATACCGCAGTACGCCGCCCTGGAATACGCAGGCATGGTGCTGGCCGTAGTGGCCATTGGCCTGGCCGGTTTGGGCGTGTACAAGGCGGGCATCCAGAGCCTGCTGCAATTGCGGCTGGGCATTCATGCCTTGATGGCGGTGGCCGTCACCGGCGCTTTCCTGATTGGTCAGTGGCCAGAAGCGGCCATGGTGATGGCGCTTTACGCCGCTGCCGAGCGCATTGAAGACCAGGCCATGGATCGCGCCCGTCTGGCCATCCGCAACCTGCTGTCTTTGGCCCCGGACACCGCTGAAGTCCTGCAGCCCGATGGCAGCAGCCAAACCATGGCCACCGCCGACGTGCCCACAGGTGCTACGGTGCGTGTTCCCCCAGGTGCGCGCATTCCATTGGATGGCGCAATCACCGCTGGCCGCAGCAGCGTGAACCAGGCCCCCATTACCGGCGAGAGCGTGCCCGTCGACAAAGCCCCGGGCGACACCGTCTGGGCGGGCAGCATCAACCAGCAGGCAGAGCTGCAGGTGCAGGTAACAGCAGCCACTGCCGACTCCATGCTGGCACGCATCGTCAAAGCGGTGGAGCAGGCACAAGCGAGCAAAGCGCCCACCCAGCGTTTTGTCGATCGCTTTGCGGCCATCTATACCCCCATCGTCATGGGGCTGGCTATTTTGCTGGCCTTGCTGGCACCGCTGTTCTTTGACTGGACATGGATGGATGCGCTGTATCAGGCACTGGCCCTGCTGGTGATTGCCTGCCCCTGCGCACTGGTACTGTCTACGCCCGTCACAGTGGTCAGCGCCTTGACTGCCGCTGCACGCCAGGGCGTCTTGCTCAAAGGCGGCAGTGCACTGGAAGCTGCGCGCAAGCTGCGCACCATTGCGCTGGACAAAACCGGCACCCTCACCACTGGCAAGCCTGCCTTGGTGGAATGGAGCGTCTTAAACGAAGCCCTTTCCCGCGCTGATGTGGCCTTGCTGACCTGGTCCATTGCTTCGCGCTCTGACCACCCGGTCTCACATGCCATTGCGCAGGGTTTGCAGGTCGACAACGTCACCGCTTCTGCAGCGCAAGACCTGCAGGCCCTGCCCGGGCGCGGCGTACAAGCGCACATCGACGGACAGACCTACTACCTCGTCAACCTGCGCTGGGCGCAGGAGAGTCAGCTGGATACCCCCGAGCTGCAGGAAGCTGTGCATGCACACAGCAGCCTGGGCCGCAGCGTGAGTTTGCTGGCCACTGCGCAACAGGTACTGGCTGTATTTGCCGTGGCAGACACCTTGCGCCCCCACGCCAAAGAAGCCGTGCAGCAACTGCAGGCGCTGGGCATTACACCCATCATGCTCAGTGGCGACAACCCCGACGCCGCACGCGCCATGGCCGCACAAGTGGGCATCACGCAGGCAGAAGGTGGTTTGCTGCCGGAGGACAAACTCCTGCGCCTGCGTCAGTTGCAGGAAGACGGCCCTGTGGGCATGGTGGGCGATGGCATCAACGACGCACCGGCCCTGGCGCAAGCGGACATGGGCTTTGCCATGGGCGGTGCACACAGCACCGGCATGGCCATGGAGACCGCTGATGTAGTGCTCATGCACGACGATCTGCGCCGCCTGCCGGATACCGTGCAACTGTCCCAGCGTGCACACCGCGTGCTGTGGCAGAACATTGCGCTCTCGCTGGGCATCAAGCTGGCTTTCTTCATCCTGGCCGTTGCTGGGGCTGCCAGCATGTGGCTGGCGGTACTGGCTGATATGGGAGTGAGCTTGCTGGTGGTGGCCAACGGTTTGCGCTTGCGCCGCATTAAAAGCAAAAATTCAGCCTCTTAAAAAAGATGGCTGCATAATCTGTGCGCCCAAAAAACACAACGCGCACGGATTCCTGCACCCCATGAAGCACATTCACACCCCACCAGCCGTGGCCCCTGCACCTACACCGCACACCACGCTGGAAGACGCCGCCGCCATCGTCACCGGGGTGCTCATGATCTCCGTGGGCGTTGCCCTGTTCAAGCAGGCAGGTCTGGTAACTGGCGGCATGGCGGGTTTGGCCTTTGCCCTGCACTACGCCAGCGACGTGGGGTTTGGTGTGTGGTTCTTCATACTGAACCTGCCGTTTTACTGGCTGGCCGTCAAAAAAATGGGCAGGGCTTTTACGTTCAAAACCTTCTGCGCGGTGGGCCTGCTGGCCGTGGTATCTGAATTGCAGCCGCACTTTCTGCAATTGCAAAGCGTGCAGGCACCTTACGCAGCCGTGGTTGGCGGCATCTTGATGGGCGTGGGCATGCTGGTGCTGTTTCGCCACCGCTGCAGCATTGGCGGGTTGGGGATTGCCGCCCTCTATCTGCAACAACGTTACGGCTGGCGTGCTGGCTATGTGCAAATGGGTCTGGATTGCATCATCTTGATCAGCGCCTTTTTCATCGTCGATCTGGAGCAGGCGCTGTGGTCCATCCTAGCTGCCCTGACCCTGAACCAGGTACTTTCCATGAACCACCGCCCTGGCCGCTACGGCAGTTAAGTTACGGCCCCGGATGTGCGGATGTGCGGCTGTGCGGCTGTGCGGCTGATCGATGATTGGCCGCTCAGTAGCCCAGTGGGGCAATCGCCAGATACAGTGCAAAAACCCAGCACAAGGAACTTTTCCTTGGCTCTGGCATCATTTACCTCTATGCGCCGCGTCCTGCCCCTGCTCATGATTTTGCTGCTGACCCTGCGCGGTCTGCTGGGCGATGCCATGGCCATGGGTAACCTGCCCGACGTCGTACCGCACATGTCAAGCGCTGGCACTGCACAGCCCCACGCTGCTCCCCATGCTGGCCAGCAAACGCCCGCAGACAGCCACTCCGGTGATATGCACGACATGGGCTCCAGCCTGCATGCCGCCGCTGACATGCCCCCCGGCACAGAGCACTGCACCAGCACAACACCCTCGGCACCCGGTTGCGCGGGCAGCCACCACAGCACGCCATGCGCAGCCTGTGGCATTTGCCACTCCGTGTTGTCTTCTCCCGCAGCGGTGTCCCCGCCCCATGCCCTGCCCGCCCATGCAACGCCTGTCAGCGGGCAAGCTCGCTTTGCCAGCGCGGCTTTGCTGCAAGCCATCAAACCACCCATCGCCTGAGACCTGATACCCAAAGTGCGTCCGCAGTTTGCTGTTTGCCTATGGCAAAAGCTGCTGCCGATGCTTGGTTTGTCTTGTCGCAGGAGATTGCAGCATGCGCACCGCGCCGCTTGTTACCCCGTGGCTGCTCGCTTTGAGCGTTGCACCCGCTTGGGCTATTGCCCAAACCCCACCAACCTCCAACGCACCCGTTGCTGAATCTGCAACGCAGCAACGCGCACTGGTGCATACGCCACTGCCATCCAGCGGCACCATCGTTGCCAGCCCACAAGACTGGCGCGCCGCACATGTCGCCGTGGCTGAATTTCCACGCGGCCACGCCGATGTGGTGCGCTGGGAAGCTGCGCAAAAAACGGAGCCGCATGCTGCCGCAGCACCGGCAACGACGGTTCCATCCACTGCGCAGGCAGTGCAAACCGCACACCCCGCCGCAGCCTGCCCGATGATGGCGAACCTGGCCGCAGGCCACCATGGTGCAGCTGCAGCAAGCACGCCTGCGGACACTGCGGCAAGCAGGCCCGGCAGCGCGCCCCACCACGGAGGCCAGCCATGAAACACGGCACACTCCGCCTCACCAGCTTGCTGGGCGCACTGGTGCTGGCAGGCTGCGCCAGCGTAGCCCCTGATGGCCTGCGCAGCGCTGTTGACAGCCACACCGCTGCCCGGCTGCCTGCGGGCAGCAGCCTGCCCCCCCCCGAAGGCAGCGACACTGCCGAGCAGCAGCAAGCCACCCGCACACAAATCGCCCAGTGGCTGAGCCAGCCTGTGGATGCCGACACCGCCGTGCGCATTGCCCTGCTGCGCAACCCTGGTCTGCAAACCCAGTTGGCACAACTGGCACGGCAAGATGCCCAGCGCGCCCAGTCGCTCACCTTGTTCAACCCCACGTTAACGCTGGGCCGCTTTGTCAACGGCCATGAGCGCGAGATTGAGCGCCAGCTCAGCTTTAACCTCGTACAGCTCATCACCTTGCCATGGCGCAGCCGCTGGCAAGGCTGGCAACTGGAACAAGCCACGCTCACTGCTGCTCAGCAAGTGCTGCTGCACGCCGCCGACACGCGCCGCGCCTGGCTGCGTGCGGTGGCCGCCCAGCAAAGCCTGCAGGCGTCCGAGCGCATGCACGACGCTGCCGCCGTTGGGGGTGAGCTGGCCCGGCGCATGGCTTTGGTGGGAAATTTCAGCAAACGAGACCAGGCGCAGGAGCTGCGCGTGCAGCACGACGCCGCCGCCCAGTTGGCCCGCGCGCGGCTGACTGCTGCGCTGGAGCGCGAGCAACTGGCGCGTCTGATGGGCCTGTGGGGCGCTCAGGCAGACTTTGTACTGCCCGCACAACTGCCTGCACTGCCCCCGGCGAATGCACTGCACACCGGGGCAGACGCCGAAGCCACGGCGCTGCACGAGCGGCTGGACGTACGCGCCCTGCGCCGCGATCTGGACACCTCCGCCGAGCGCAGTGGCTTTACCCGCGTGGGTGCGCTGTTTGGTGACATTGGTGCCAGCTACAGCCGCAACACCAGCACCGACCGCGCCACACGCCACGACGAAGTCACGCGTGGCTGGGAACTGGACATTCCTCTGCCCCTGTTCGACTGGGGCGGTGCGGCCGCTGCTGGCACGCGCGCGCAGTTGCAGCACAGCAGCGCCCTGCTGCGCGATGCCGCCCTGCGCGCCCGCAGCGAGGCGCGCACCAGCTGGCTGCGTTACCGCACCACCTGGGATCTGGCACAGCAGCAGCGCACAGAGGTGCTTCCGCTGGCCCAGCAGATGCAGGAAGAGGCCGTGTATCGCTACAACGGCATGTTCATCAGCACCTGGCAGTTGCTGGCCCAGGCCCGCAGCACCGCGCAAGCAGTCACCACCGCCACTGATGCCCAGCGTGACTTCTGGCTGGCAGATGTGGATCTGCAACTGGCGCTTTACAGCACCTCGCCCGGCGCTGCTGCCGCAGCCCCCGCCAGCAGCACCGCTGCCTTCACCGAATCTCCTGCACAAGGTCACTGATATGCAACGCCGAACCTTTTTCACCGGCGCAGCCACTGCAGTGGCTGCAGCTTCCGTCAGCCGCGTCGCCATGGCCGCCCTGCCCGAACCCGTCATGCAAAGCAGCGCCGACACCGCCGCACCGTTGACGCCACCCAATGGCCGCCCTTACCGCCCTGTGGTCACTCTCAACGGCTGGACCACGCCCTGGCGCATGAATGCGGGCGTCAAAGAGTTTCATCTGGTGGCCGAGCCCGTGGTGCGCGAAGTGGCACCCGGGTTCTTCGTCAACATGTGGGGCTACAACGGCCAGTCGCCCGGCCCCACGATTGAAGTGGTGCAAGGCGACAAGGTGCGCATCTTCGTTACCAATCGCCTGCCTGAGAACACCACCATCCACTGGCACGGCCAGCGCCTGCCCAATGGCATGGATGGCGTGGGCGGGCTGAACCAGCCGCACATTCCGCCGGGCAAAACCTTTGTCTACGAGTTTGAAGCACGCCGCCCCGGCACCTTCATGTACCACCCGCACTCGGACGAAATGGTGCAGATGGCCATGGGCATGATGGGCCTGTGGATCACCCACCCCAAAGGCAAGCACCCCTTGATTGATGAGGTTGAGCGTGACTACGCTTTCCTACTGAGCGCCTACGCGGTAGAGCCGGGCACCATGACGCCGCGCATCAACGAGATGACGGACTTCAACATCTGGACGTTCAACAGCCGTGCCTTCCCGGCCATCACACCCATGGTGGCCAAGCAAGGCGACAGGGTACGCATCCGCGTAGGCAACCTGACCATGACTAACCACCCCATCCATCTCCACGGTCATGAGTTCGAGGTGACAGGCACAGACGGTGGCCCCACACCCAGGGGATCGCGCTGGCCCGAAGTGACAGCAGACGTGGCAGTGGGCCAGATGCGGCAGGTGGACCTTGTGGCTGACGAGCCCGGTGACTGGGCCTTTCACTGCCACAAGAGCCACCACACCATGGGTGCCATGGGCCACGACGTGCCCACCATGATTGGTGTGGACCACCGCGGTCTGGTAGGCAAGATCCAGAAAATCGTGCCCGACTACATGTTGATGGGCGAGCGCGGCATGGGCGATATGGGAACCATGGAAATGCCACTGCCCGACAACACCTTCCCCATGATGACTGGCAAAGGCCCATATGGCCCCATCGAAATGGGCGGCATGTTCACCACCTTCAAGGTGCGCAAGAACCTGGGCGCCAATGACTACAAAGACCCGGGCTGGTATCAGCAACCCAAGGGCACGCAAGCCTATGAATGGAAAGGTGCACCGCTCGGTGCGCAAGCCCCGCGCCAGATCCCGCCCGGCACAGCACCCGGTGCGCCCAGCGTACGCAAGCCCGCCTCCAATTTTCCAGCCGGTAGCCACAGCCAGCATTGACAGGAGCAAGCACCATGAAAATTCTGAAATCTATAGTTGCCAGCGCTGTGCTGGCGGGCTCTGGTACCGCCTTTTCTCATGGCAATGGAAGCCATGCTCCGGCAGGCCCCATGGTCAAAGAGCAAAAAGCGTGGGGCATTGCAGGCGATGCCAGCAGCGCCCAGCGCACCATCACCCTGAACATGACAGACGATATGCGTTTTGCCCCCAACCACTTCAGCGTAAAAAAAGGCGAAACCGTGCGCCTGCGCGTTGTGAACCAAGGGGAAATCATGCATGAGGTGGTGCTGGGCAGCAAAGCCACACTGGATGAACACGCGCAAATGATGCTCAAGTTCCCCGGCATGGAGCATGCTGAACCCTACATGGCCCACGTAGCACCCGGCACCAGCGAAGACCTAGTGTGGAACTTCAACCGCACCGGGCAGTTTAACTTTGCCTGCTTGATCGCAGGCCACTACCAGTCCGGCATGACCGGCACATTCACCATCACCGAATAAAGAAAGAAAGGACTCCCCATGACTACCACCACCACAACAACACGCCGCCACGCCCTGCACCTGCTGGCCGCTGCTGCCGGCATGGCCGCCCTGCCAGCCATGGCTGCCCTGCCAGCCAAGACACCCATGGAAGTCTGGAAAGACCCGAACTGCGGCTGCTGCAAAGACTGGATCGAGATCATGGAAAAATCTGGCTTTGACGTCAAAGTGCACGAAGTGGGCAACAGCGCCGTGCGCGCCAAGCTGGGCCTGCCTGCCCAATATGGCTCCTGCCACACCGCGCTGGTGGGCGGCTACGTTGTCGAAGGCCACGTGCCTGCTGCCGATGTGCGCAAGCTGCTGCAAGAAAAGCCCAAGGCACTGGGCATTACTGCACCCGGTATGCCTGTTGGCAGCCCCGGCATGGATGGCCCCGAATACGGTGGTCGTAAAGACCCGTACGACGTGCTGCTGATCACCAAGAACCTGATGGGCAACAACGTCAGCGCCCGCGTATTCACCAGCTACCGCTAAACAAAGGAGTCCGCATGTCCGCTTTCACTACTTTACGCATGCTCTCCAGCGCCACAGCGCTGGGCTGGCTGCTGGCCGCCAACCCAGCGCTTGCCCAGCCAGCCGCTGACCACAGCGCCCACGCCACGCAGGCCGTAGCCCCCAGTACCGCGCCAATCGCTGCACCCAGCGCAGACTTGACCGAGGGCACCATCACCCGCGTGGATGCCCGCAGTGGCAAACTCACCATCCGCCATGGCGAAATCACCAACCTGGGCATGCCGCCCATGACCATGGTTTTCGCCCTGAAAGACCCCGTGCAGGCACAGTCGCTGCAGCCCGGTGCCAAGGTGGCTTTTCGCGCAGAAGACACGGGCGGTGGCAGCCTGCTGATCACGCATATCGAGACTACCCCTCAGTAAGCGCTGCGCTCTTGGCGCACAGCGTGCAGATGCCTGAACACCGGCGTCTGCACGCATCCTCTTGACGTTTTAGTCAACTGATACGGAATCCATGTGCGCCCAATTTCTGGCATTTCAGTTTGCGTATTGAAGCGGTTCCATCTGGCTCAGATAGAAAGAAAAAAAGCAGCCCGAAGGCTGCTCAAACACTTCCCCTCAGCTTTGCCAAAAAAACGTTATTGCAAAAATGCAGGTTTGGCGTAACCCGCAAACTTTGTATCCACGACCTTCTTGAAATCAAGCGAGCGGAATGCCTCTTCCAGGTCCTTGGCCCACTTGGTATTTTGGTCCTTGGTCTTCACCGCCACGATGTTCAGGTAGTGGTCAGGTGTCTTTTCCAGCAGCACTGCATCTGTCAGTTTCAGGCCCGAAGAGATGGCAAAGTTGCCATTGATGATGGCGAACTGCGCGTCATCCAGCGAGCGCGGCAAATGGGCTGCGTCCAGTGGCAGTAGCTTGATCTTTTTAGGGTTCTCGGCCAAATCCAGCTCAGACACCCGCAGCGGATTGACACCTTCCTTAATTTTGATCAGCCCAGCCTGCTGCAACAGCAACAAGGCACGCGCCAAGTTGCTGGCATCGTTGGGCAAAGCCACTTTGTCGCCCTCTTTCAAATCTGCCAGGCTTTTACGCTGCTTGGAGTACACGCCCATGGGTGCAATCGGCCCTTGCACCAGCGCTTTCAAGTCCAGCTTGCGGTCGCCCTTGAAGTGGTTGAAATACACCTCGTGCTGAAAGAAATTGGCATCCAGCGAACCATCGGCCAACGCCAGATTGGGCTGCACGTAGTCGTTAAATTCCACCAGCTTGACTTTGTAGCCCTTGGCCTTGAGCAACGGCACGATGCCCGCTTGCAGCTGGTCAATGTTGGAGCCCGCCGTGCCACCAATGATGAGCTGTGGCTTGCTGGCATCCTGGGCCAGCACAGGTGCAGAGGCCAGCGCCGCCAATGACAGTGCGGTGGCAGCTAAAACACGGCGGCGGGTGTGAAGTTGGAACATGTTGTCTTGTCTCCGGGTTGGTTATGCATCACGCCACGAATGTGTGGCGCTGATGCATCCAGTATCAGCAGATGAGCGCCAAGCTCCAACAAATAAAAAATCTTCTACATATGCCAATAACTTATGAAGAACTTATGCAGCAGAGAAAACCGGTCAAGCTGCGGCGACAACATCGCAACATTGCACCATCGAGCGGCGTTAAAGCCATGCGGCACGCTCTGGCGCACCAGGTGATGCCAGCCCATGCGCGCACCAGCACTTGATCTCCATCAAGACCGCCCTGTGGCGCAATGCATTGACGCCCCCATGTTTGGTCATGCCCCCCATGCCGACCCGTGAAACGATTGCAATGCACAAACATGGTGCAGTCACAAACAAGCATCTCCAAAATGGTGCGCCATCGAGACAAACCGGTAAAACCTGCCTATCTTTTATGCAAGCAGAGCAGTAAAGTGCAGCGCAAGTGTGGGCATCTACATACAGCACACACCATCCAAATGCTTGTACCATGAGCGCCAAATAGCCATCTGCATGACTCTATGCAATATGCACATGATCGGTGCACTGGCTTTCTATCTGCCAAGCCCAACCCCAGGCTTTGCACGCACACAACGAATACCAAACTTCAGGAGGGCTCCTCTTATGCAAGAAACCCCTATGTCTACGCCACAACGCATCGGCGTGCCACGGGAAATTTTTCCGCTCGAAAAGCGCGTGGCCGCCGTGCCCGACACGGTGGAAAAGCTGATCAAACTTGGCTTCCAAGTCGCCATTGAATCGGGGGCCGGCGACGCCGCCAACTTCAGTGACGACGCCTACCGCGCCGTGGGTGCACAAATCATCGACAGCGCAGCCGCTTTGTGGGCGGAGTCTGACATTGTCTTGAAGGTGCGCCCCCCACACGGCGAAGAAGTGACTCTGCTGCGCCAAGGCGGCACGCTGATCAGCTTTATCTGGCCTGCTCAGCACCCCGACCTGATGGCCCAGCTGGCCGCCAAGCAAGCTACCGTGCTGGCCATTGACTGCCTGCCACGTACGCTCAGCCGTGCACAGAAGATGGACGCACTGACCTCTACCGCGGGTGTTTCTGGCTACCGCGCGGTGATTGAAGCTGCCAACGCTTTTGGCCGTTATTTCAACGGCCAGATCACCGCCGCAGGCAAGGTACCGCCTGCCAAGGTGTTCATTGCTGGCGCTGGCGTGGCAGGCTTGGCCGCCATTGGCACGGCGGCCAATCTGGGCGCCATCGTGCGTGCCAACGACACGCGCGCTGAAGTGGCAGACCAAGTCAAATCACTGGGCGGCGAGTTCGTCAAGGTCGACTACGAAGAAGACGGCGCTGGCGGCGGCGGCTATGCCAAGGTGATGAGCGAAGGCTTCCAAGCCGCGCAACGCGCCATGTACGCACAGCAGGCCAAAGATGCCGACATCATCATCACCACCGCCCTCATCCCCGGCAAGCCAGCGCCCAAGCTGATTACAGCCGAGATGGTGCAGAGCATGAAGCCCGGCAGCGTGATTGTGGACATGGCCGCCGAGCAAGGCGGTAACTGTGAGCTGACCGTGCCCGACCAAGCCGTCGTGCGCCACGGGGTGACCATCATTGGCTACACCGACTTGCCCTCGCGCCTGGCCAAGCAGTCATCTACGCTGTACGCCACCAACTTGCTGCGCCTGACTGAAGAACTGTGCAAAGCCAAGGACGGCATGGCAGTGGTGAACATGGAAGACGAAGCCATCCGTGGCCTGACCGTCATCAAAGACGGCGCCATCACGTGGCCTGCGCCACCCTTGAAGGCAGCGCCCGCCCCTGCCCCCAAGGCCGCAGCTGCACCCTTGGAGCAAAAGAAATCCGGTCACGGCCATGGCAGCAGCGGTCCGCTGCCCGCCAAGACGCTGGCCATCATTTTTGCAGTGGCTGCCGTGGCGTTCTGGTTTATCGGCGCGTATGCCCCCGAAGCCTTCCTGGGCCACTTCACCGTTTTTGTGCTGGCCTGCTTTATTGGCTACATGGTGGTGTGGAACGTGACACCCGCACTGCACACACCGCTGATGAGCGTGACCAACGCGATCTCCAGCATCATCGCCATTGGCGCGCTGGTTCAAATTGCCTCTCCTGCAGCGGGCCTGGATGGCCGCCCTGACAGCCTGATCACCTGGCTTGCCTTCGCCGCGCTGGTGCTCACTGCAGTCAACATGTTTGGCGGCTTTGCCGTGACACGCCGCATGCTGGCCATGTTCCGCAAGTAACCCAAAGAACAACAAGAGGAAAGAATTTCAATGTCCCAAAGTCTTGCAACGGTCGCCTACCTCGGTGCGGCCATTTTGTTTATCTTGAGTCTGGGTGGCTTGTCCAACCCGGAGACCTCACGCCGTGGCAACCTGTTTGGCATGCTGGGCATGGCACTGGCTATTTTGGCCACCGTGTTTGGCCCGCGCGTTACCGCAGACGGCATCGCCTGGATTGTGGCAGCGCTGGTCGTGGGCGGCGGCATTGGCTTGTATGCAGCCAAAACCGTGAAAATGACCCAGATGCCCGAGCTGGTTGCCTTGATGCACAGCCTGGTCGGTTTGGCCGCATGTTTGGTGGGCTTTGCCAGCTATGTCGATACATCAATTCAGCTGGAAGGCGCAGAAAAAGCCATCCATGAGATGGAGATTTACATCGGCATCTTGATTGGTGCAGTCACATTCTCTGGCTCGCTGATTGCCTTTGGCAAGCTCAACGGCAAGATTGGCGGCAAGCCCCTGCTGCTGCCTGCGCGCCACTGGCTGAACCTGACGGCGCTGCTGATCGTCATCTACTTTGGCTATGCGTTCATGCAGGCCCCCACCGTACAAGCGGGCATGCCCGCGCTGGTCATCATGACCGTGATCGCCCTGCTGTTTGGCGTGCACATGGTGATGGCCATTGGCGGTGCAGACATGCCCGTCGTGGTCTCCATGCTCAACAGCTACTCCGGCTGGGCTGCTGCGGCTACCGGTTTTATGCTGGGTAACGATTTGCTGATCATCACGGGTGCGCTGGTCGGTTCGTCCGGCGCCATCCTCAGCTACATCATGTGCCAGGCCATGAACCGCAACTTCATCAGCGTGATTGCCGGTGGCTTTGGCTCTGGCGCCCCCAAGAAGAAGGCAGCAGACGGTGCGGCCGCTGAGCCACAAGGCGAAGTAGTGCCCGTCACCAGCGCCGAAACGGCCGAGCTGCTGCGCGATGCCAAGCGCGTCATCATCGTGCCCGGCTATGGCATGGCTGTGGCCCAGGCCCAGCACACCGTGTACGAAATCACCAAAACACTGCGCGAAAAAGGCGTGCAGGTGGAGTTTGCCATCCACCCCGTGGCAGGGCGCATGCCTGGTCACATGAACGTGCTGCTGGCCGAAGCCAAGGTGCCTTACGACATCGTGATGGAGATGGACGAGATCAACGCCGACTTCCCCCAAGCCGACGTGGCCATGGTGATTGGCGCCAACGACATCGTGAACCCCAGCGCGCTGGACGACCCTGACAGCCCCATTGCTGGCATGCCAGTGCTGGAAGTGTGGAAGGCCAAGCACTCCATCGTGATGAAGCGCTCCATGGCCTCTGGCTACGCCGGCGTAGACAACCCCCTGTTCTACAAAGAAAACAACCGCATGCTGTTTGGTGATGCCAAGAAGATGCTCGACGAGGTGCTGACTGCCTTGCGTGCTTGATTTGCTGAGGCACTGAACGTAGCTAGTCAAAAAAAAGCGCCTGCGGTTTTTGCCACAGGCGCTTTTTGCATGCGCTGACTATCTTCAAGACCATGGCCCGCAGCAGCAGTGACCGCGCACGATTTAACTGCGCAACTGCGTAAAAAGCTGGCTCCATGCTTGCTCTTGCAAAGGCAGTAAGTTCATTGAGCGCAACATCAACGCCCCCTCCAAAGCGCACAGCCGCAAAATTTCTTGCTGGCCTTCAGGCGTGGCGGCAGAGAGGTCGGGAAAACTTTCGGCATACCATTTGCGCAGGTACTCACGGCTTTCAGGCTCCTGGCTCATTGCCAGTGACATGGTCCCAATGCGCTGGTTCACTGCTGTGTCTGCCGTAGTGACGGCATCGACATAGGCCGCAACGGAAGAAGCGCCTGCCGACTTGGCTGCGTTAAAGCGCGCTTCATAACCGCTGTCCAGGTGTTCATACAGCGCAGTAAGCAGTGCTTCCTTGGTACCAAACGCACTTTGCACCCCCCCTTTGCTCACCTTGGCCGCTTTGGCAATCGCATCGAATGACAGCGCTCCCGCACCACGGGTGCGAATGATGTGCTCTGCTGCGTCCAGCAGACTGGCTTTGTCAATAGATGGCTTTCTTCCCATATTGTCTTTTCCAAAAATTAAAATACGACCGCATTAAAATACGTTTGTATTTAAATAATTGTATTGAGGAATCGTATGAAGTTCCAGAGCCGATGGTTAACTCTGGCGATTGTTTCTGCAGCACTGTTCCTGGTTGTGATTGACATGACCGTGCTGTACACCGCACTGCCAAGCTTGGCGCAAGCCTTGCACACAACAGCTTCTGAAAAGCTGTGGATTTTGAACGCTTACTCGCTCGTGATGGCTGGCTTGATGCCTGTGATGGGGGCGTTGGGTGACCGCCTGGGCCATCGCCGCGTGTTTATCTTTGGCATGGCCACGTTTGGTGTGGCCTCCATGCTGGCCGCCTTTGCACCGACTGCAGCCACGCTGATTGCAGCGCGTGCACTGCTGGCTGTGGGCGGTGCAGCCATGATGCCTGCCACCATTGCCATCATTCGCACCAGTTTTCAGGATGCCAAAGAGCTGGCGCTGGCCATTGGCGTCTGGGCAGCCATTGCGTCAGGCGGGGCAGCTATTGGCCCGCTGCTTGGTGGCGCGCTTTTGGAGCACTTTTGGTGGGGCTCGGTGTTTTTGATCAATGTGCCCATCATTGGCGTGGCAACCTTGCTGGCGCTGCACTATGTACCTGTCAGGGCAGGCAACCCAGACATCACCATCGACCTTGCCAGCTGCTGGCAAAGCATGCTGGGCATCATCGCCTTGGCCTATGGCATCAAAGAGTTCGCCAAGCCCGACAGCCACACCCTGCTGGCATGGTCTGCACTGCTATTGGGGGTCATGCTGCTGGCCACCTTCATTCACCGGCAACTGCGCATTCCTCGCCCACTCATTGATTTGCGCCTGCTTTCTGCAGCACCGATTGCCACCGGCATGCTGGTGGCGTTGATTGCGTCCATGACGCTGATTGGCTTTGAGCTGGTGTTGAGCCAGCGTCTGCAACTGGTCTCAGGCAAGAGTCCATTAGAGGCCGGGGCCTTTGTGCTGCCGATTTCGCTGGGGTCATTCTTCGCAGGCCCACTGGCAGGGGCCTTGATTGGCCGGGTGGGTAGCGTGCGGGTGATTGTTGCGGGTCTGTGCATGACTGCTCTGGGCATCGCGGGCTACATGCTCTTGCGGGATGCCAATATCTGGGCGCAGGTGCTGATCCTCGCCTTGTGCGGCATCGGCATTGGCTCCAGCCTCACGGCATCCAGCACCCTGGTCATGAGCAATGTGGCTGAAGACCGCGCAGGCATGGCTGGCTCTGTCGAAGGTGTGGCCTACGAATTTGGCGGGGGCTTTGGCGTCACTATATTTGGCTCCATCATGACGGCCGTCTACGTTGCGAATGTGCAAGAAATGGGATTGACCCACATGGCGGGCAGCAGCCTGGATGAAGCCCACACTTACGCGCAAGCACACCCCGATGCAAGCCAGGCCCTGACCAGCGCCATGCAAGCTTTTGAAGCCTCATTCACGTGGGTGAGTGCACTTGTGGCTGTCATGCTCTTTGGCCTGGCATGCATGGTGATGGTCAACCGCAGAAAACTCCCGACGCGGTAGGCACATGCCTTCTGACTGGGCCGTTGAACCCAACTACCCAAGCTACGGAGCAGCTGCCCAGAGCCTGCTGAGCGCCACCTGCAAAAAAGGGCTGCCAAATTGGCAGCCCTTTTTGATACCTTCAGCGCCAAATGGCTGGCGGCTGGCGATCACTGCAAAGCAGCAGGCTTCATGTAACCCACAAACTTGGTATCAACCACCTGCTTGAAGGCTGGCGAGCGGTAGGCTTCGGCCAGATCCTTGGCCCACTGGGTCGTTTCGTTGCCGGTCTTCACGGCCACAACGTTCAGATACTGGTCGGGGGTTTTCTCCAGCACCACGGCCTCTTCCAGCTTCAGGCCGGAAGAGATGGCAAAGTTGCCATTCACCACCACAAAGTCAGCATCTTCCAGCGCGCGGGGCAAGTGTGCGGCATCCAAAGGCAGGAACTTGAGCTTGTGCTGGTTTTCAGCCAGATCCAGCTCAGAGACGCGCGCCGGGTTCACGCCAGCTTTGATCTTGATAAGGCCTGCGTTTTGCAACACCAGCAAGGCACGCGCCAGATTGCTGGGGTCATTGGGCAGAGCCACGCGGGCGCCAGACTTCAGTTCATTGAGGCTCTTGAACTTCTTGGAGTACACACCCATCGGGGCTACAGGGCCTTGCGCAATCGCGCTGAGCGCCAGCTTGCGGTCTTTGGTGAACTGGTCAAAGTAGGCGCGATGCTGGAAGAAATTGGCGTCCAGCGAACCATCGCTCAGCGCCAAATTGGGCTGCACATAGTCATTAAACTCAATCAGCTTGACCGTATAGCCCTTGGCCTTAAGCTGGGGCACGATGCCTTCTTGCAGCAAGTCATAGTTGGAGCCTGCAGTGGCACCAATGCGCAGATTTTTCTTGGCTGCATCCTGCGCCATCGCTGGAGCAGCCAGCGCACCCGCTATGGTCAGCACAGCAGCAGTCAATACAGCGCGGCGGCCAGCGCCAGCCTTGAAGAAAAAGCGATCAGACATGGTTAACTCCCTGAGATGAATGAACGTGGGCATGCATCAAAATGCGCGCAGCGCCACGCCGTCAAGTGCGGTGAGTATGGAGCAGGCAAGGGTAAGCCCTAAAGAATAAAACACCATCTGTTTATTCTCTTATCAGCATAAAACCACCTTCTCCGAGGGAGACACAGCTTGGCAGACACCACCCACACCCACCTCTTGAATCACGATGGGCATATTGCCCGTGTGCAAGGCATCACTGTTGGCCACTTCACCAGCCAACAACGCCCCACAGGTTGCAGCGTGGTGCTGTGCCCCGAAGGCGCAGTAGCCGGTGTGGATGTGCGCGGAGCAGCACCCGGCACCCGCGAGACAGACTTGCTGCACCCCAGCAACCTGGTGCAAACCGTGCACGGCATTGTTCTGGCTGGTGGCAGCGCCTGGGGTTTGGACAGCGCCACCGGCGCAGTGCGCTGGCTGGAAGAGCAAGGCGCAGGACTGAACATCGGGGTGGGCCGCATTCCGCTGGTGCCTGCGGCTGTATTGTTTGATGTGATGCTGGGCGACATGACCATCCGCCCAGATGCAGCAGCGGGGTATGCGGCCTGCCAGGCGGCATCCAGCGTGCGCCCCGCAGAAGGCAGTGTTGGGGCGGGCGCTGGTGCTGTGATTGGCAAAATTTTTGGCTGGCAGCACGCCATGAAGGGCGGTATTGGCACCGCCAGCCTGACCGTGCGTGGCGTGACTGTGGGAGCGCTAGTGGCCTGCAATGCACTGGGTGACGTCTTCAACCCCTACACCGGTCAGTTGCTTGCGGGTGCACGCACCACCGATGGCCAAGCGCTACTCAATGCGCGCGATGCCTTGCTGCATGGCCAAGAGCCACAGACCATTTTGGCGGGCAGCAACACCACGATTGGCGTGGTGGCTACCGACGCCATCCTGACCAAGCCCCAGGCCCACCGTTTGGCCGTTACCGCGCACGATGGGCTGGCACGCAGCATCAACCCCGTCCACACCATGAGCGACGGTGACACACTGTTTGCACTGGGTACAGGCCAGAGCGGCCAAACGCTGGGCATGATGACGCTGTGCACCATGGCTGCTGAAGTAGTGGCCATTGCCACTGCACGCGCCGTGTTGCTGGCGCAATCCATGCCGGTACCTCAGCAAGCCGTGCTACCCAGCTGGCAAGACCTGAACCGCCACAGTGCGCAGGATTAGCGCTGTGGATGAACGCCTGATGGAATGCGCAATCTGACACCGCCATGCGTTGATGCCAGTGCCTTGCCGGCAGCACAACGCAAGCTAGTACAGCGCAGGGCAGCGCTTTGCTTTAAATAAAAAAAGAGCACCTAGCGCTTTACCAATAAGATTTTCACATATAAAACATACGGAAAACTATATTCAGCAAGCGTTAGATGCTCATTTTTAATAAAAACCGCCTTTATCTCTCACCCTTCAACGCACCACGGATTGAGGCTGAAACCGTGCACACCAGGGCCCGTACACAGGTCACAGCAGCGCAAAGCCCCCGTACATCCCGGCTGGTACGGGTGGCTCATCAGGCTGCCACACCAGCGCTATTAATCTACCGTGGCTCCTGAGGCCTTCACCACGGGTGCCCATGTACTCACTTCCTGGCGAATGAAATTGCTGAAGTCCTTGGGGCTGTTCTTTTCTGCCACGGCACCCAGTTTCTCGTAAGCCAACTTCACTTCAGGTTTGTCAAACGCCTGGTTCATCACCAGATTGAGCTTGTCCACCACTTCCTTGGGTGTGCCCTTGGGTGCAATCAGGCCAAACCACGAAGTCACGTCAAACGGAGCCACGCCGCTTTCTTCCAGCGTGGGCACATTGGGTGCAGAAGGTGAACGGGTTTTGGTTGTCACAGCCAGCGCTTTGAGCTTGCCTGACTGCACGTGGGGCCAAGAGGCAGGCATGTTGTCAAACATGAACTGCACTTGCCCGCCAATCAAGTCCGTCACGGCTGGCGCACTGCCCTTGTAAGGCACGTGCTGGGTTTTCAGACCCGTGCGCACCTTGAACATCTCGCCGGCCATGTGGATCGATGTGCCACTGCCCGAGGAGGCATAGGCAATCTTGTCGTCATTGGCACGCGCCCATTCGATGAATTCCTTGACGTTATTGGCCGGCACACTGGGGTGCACCACCAAAATATTGGGCACCTTGGCACCCAGCGCCACCGCTTCAAAATCGCGGTTCAAATCAAACTTGATCTTGGGGTACAGCGTCTGGTTGATGGTGCTGGTCACCGCCACAAACAGCAGGGTGTAGCCATCCGGGTCAGCGGCCTTGACCACCTCGGTCGCAATGTTGCTGCCTCCGCCAGGGCGGTTTTCGATGATGAAACTCTGCCCCAGAGACTGTGTCAGCTCTTTGGCCATGATGCGCGCCACCACGTCGGTGGTACCGCCCGCTGAAAAGCCCACCACAATGCGCACAGGCTTGCTGGGGTAGCTGTTTTGTGCAAACACCGTCAACGCGCTGGCAGCCAGCAAACCCACACCCATTTGCACCACGCGGCGGCGTTGAAAAAGACCAGAAAAAGACATCGAAAGCGCTCCCAGCTTGTAACTTCTTATTGCTTTGACTTGCGTCAAAAAAGTCAATATACAAACCATGCAACGACTATTGATCTGGGGTTTACCCAGTCCACGCGATTGACGAAGCCTGCTTTCACGCCCCTTGCACACAAAAAAAGGGCTCCTGCAGGAGCCCTTTTTGCCAAGTACCGCTGAAGAATTACTTCAGTGCCTTGTAGCGGAAACGCTTGGGAGCAGCGCCCTCTTCGCCCAGACGCTTTTTCTTGTCGGCTTCGTACTCTTGGTAGTTACCGTCAAAGAACACCCACTGCGAATCACCTTCAGCAGCAAGAATGTGCGTGGCAATACGGTCCAGGAACCAGCGATCGTGTGAGATGACCATCACAGTGCCCGCGTACTCCAGCAACGCATCTTCCAGAGCGCGCAATGTTTCTACGTCCAAGTCGTTGGATGGCTCGTCCAGCATCAGCACGTTACCGCCCTGAATCAGCGTTTTGGCCAAATGCAGACGACCGCGCTCACCACCAGACAGATTGCCGACCTTCTTTTGCTGGTCTTGTCCGTTGAAGTTGAAGCGCCCGGCGTAAGCACGCGAGGCCATGGTGAACTTGCCAACAGTGATCATGTCCAGACCACCGGAGATGTCTTCCCAGACAGTCTTTTCGTTGGCCAGATCGTCGCGATGCTGGTCCACAAAAGCCATCTTCACAGTCTGGCCAATGTCTACCGTACCGGAGTCAGGCTGTTCCTTGCCAGCAATCAGCTTGAACAAGGTCGACTTACCGGCACCGTTAGGGCCAATGATGCCGACGATCGCGCCTGCAGGCACGTTCATGGACAGGTTATCGATCAGCAAACGGTCGCCAAAAGCCTTGGATACGTTGTTGAATTCAATAACCTTGGCACCCAGGCGTTCAGCCACAGGAATAAAGATTTCCTGCGTTTCATTGCGCTGCTGGTATTCGTAATCGCTCAGCTCTTCGAAGCGTGCAATACGTGCCTTGGACTTGGCTTGGCGACCCTTGGCATTCTGGCGCACCCACTCCAGCTCCTTCTTCAAGGCCTTGGCGCGGGCTTCTTCGCCCTTTTGCTCGGTTTCCAGACGGTTGCTCTTCTGGGTCAGCCAGTCCGAGTAGTTACCCTTGTAAGGAATACCGCGTCCGCGGTCCAGCTCCAAAATCCACTCGGCGGCGTTATCCAGGAAGTAGCGATCGTGGGTAATAGCCACTACGGTGCCCGAGAAGCGATGCAGGAACTGCTCCAGCCAGTCCACGGACTCAGCGTCCAAGTGGTTGGTCGGCTCGTCAAGCAGCAGCATGTCGGGCTTGGACAGCAGCAGCTTGCACAGCGCCACGCGGCGTTTTTCACCACCAGACAGCAGGCCAACCTTGGCATCCCATGCGGGCAGACGCAGCGCGTCAGCAGCGATTTCCAGCTGGTGCTCAGAGTCGGTGCCTGCGGCAGCGATGATGGCTTCCAGCTCGCCTTGCTCGGCAGCCAAAGCGTCAAAGTCTGCATCTTCTTCGGCATAAGCTGCGTAGACCTCTTCCAGGCGTGCCTTGGCGTTGTTCACCTCGGCCATGGCCTCTTCCACCGCCTGGCGCACAGTGTGCTCAGGGTTGAGCTGTGGCTCTTGCGGCAGGTAACCGATCGACAGGCCCTGCATCGGAATGGCTTCGCCTTCGAACTCCTTGTCCACGCCAGCCATGATCTTCAGCAGCGAAGACTTGCCGGAACCATTCAAGCCCAGTACGCCGATCTTGGCACCGGGGAAGAAACTCAGCGAAATGTCCTTCAAGATCTGGCGCTTTGGGGGCACCGTCTTGGTCAGGTGGTTCATCGAAAAGACGTATTGGGCCATGTGTTTGTCAGCAAATTCTTGTAAAAAAATAACAATCTGGCGCACAGTTCAAGGGCGCCCCAACCATTGATTATCTCCTCATGCGACAATACGCACAGTCAGGGGCTCCAGTTTCCCCTTGGCATCAGCATTCAGCTGGGGACAAAGACTCGCCAACCCGAGCGATTCCGGCTCCCAAATCTTGTGAATCTCATCTGCCTACGACTGGCTTGGCAACCTGCACAGGTTGCTCCGACGGGCTGATACCCCGCGCCCGGATGGGCGTATCGACAACAATGACATTTGAAGAATTGAACTTGGCACCCGCCATCGTGAAAGCGGTGCTGGAGCAGGGCTACGAAACCCCTACCCCTATTCAGGCACAGGCTATTCCCTTGGTGCTCGCAGGCCACGACCTGCTTGCCGGCGCACAAACCGGCACCGGCAAGACCGCAGCGTTTTCGCTGCCGATGCTGCATCGTCTGACGCAGGGCGGCACCGCCGCACCTGCAGGCGGCATTCGCGCGCTGATCCTCACACCTACCCGTGAGCTGGCTGCGCAAATTGAAGAAAACATTCGCTTCTACTCCAAGTACTTGGACGTCACCACCACCGTCATCTTTGGCGGCGTTGGCATGAAGCCTCAGGTGGACCGCATCCGCAAGGGTGTCGACGTTCTGGTGGCTACACCGGGTCGCCTGTTGGACTTGCAGCAGCAGGGTCTGATCGATCTGTCGCAAGTTGAAATCCTGGTGCTGGACGAAGCCGACCGCATGCTGGACATGGGTTTCATCCACGACGTCAAGAAAATCTTGGCACTGGTACCCAAGAACAAGCAAAGCCTGCTGTTCTCGGCCACGTTCAGCGACGAAATTCGCACCCTGGCCAATGGTCTGCTGCGCAACCCGCAAAGCATTCAGGTCACGCCAAGCAACACCACCGTACAGCGCATCAAGCAGGTGATCCACCCTGTGGGTCGCAACAAGAAAAAAGATGTGCTGCTGCACATCATCAATAGCAACCAGTGGAACCAGGTGCTGGTGTTTACGCGCACCAAGTTTGGCGCCAACCATGTGGCCGAGTTCTTGACCAAGAACGGCGTCACAGCCATGGCCCTGCACGGCAACAAGAGCCAAAGCGCGCGTACACAGGCACTGGCTGGCTTTAAAACCGGCGAACTGCGCGCTCTGGTTGCTACCGACATTGCGGCACGCGGCATCGACATCGATGAGCTGCCACACGTGGTCAACTACGAAATTCCGAACGTTTCTGAAGATTACGTTCACCGCATTGGCCGCACCGGCCGTGCAGGCCGCGAAGGCCACGCAGTCAGCCTGGTTTGCATGGACGAAGAAGGCTTCATGATGGATATTGAACGCTTTACTAAGCAGGAGATCCCCGTCGTTCCAATGCCTGAATTTGGTCCTGAGCCCGGTGAAAAGGCTGAGCCCATCGCCATGGGTCGCCAAACCATCTGGGGTGGTGCGGGCAAGCCGCCAAGCCGTGATGTCATGCAAGCCGCAGCACGTGCAGCTCGCCAAGAAATGATGGATCGCATCCGCACCACCAAGGCTGGACAGCCTGATCGCGGCGGTCGCCCTCAGCGCGCGCCCCGTGGTGATGCACCCTCTGCACCTGATGCAGATGGTCAAGGTCCTCGCCGTGGTGGCCCACGCCGCCCTGCCCGCCAAGGTTTTGCACCTCGCGACAACGCACAGGCACCTTCGTTTGAGGCCCGCGACGGCGGCCATGACGCACCGCGTGGTGAACGCGCAGAGCAAGACAGCCAAGACCGCCGCAGCGGGCAAGGCTACAACCGCTCGCGCCAGCGCCCTTCGCGTGACAACCCACGCGGCCCAACTGCACAAGGCGCTAACGAAGCCCAGGCACCTCGCCAGCCTCGTGAGCCCCGTGAACAGCGCCAGCCTCGCCAGCCCCGCGAACCCCGCGGCGAAGGCTACAACCGCTTTGACGACCAACCTCCACGCCCCAATGCCCACCTGGGCACCCAGGCGGGTAACCCGTCGCGTGCGCCACGCAGCAACACCGGCGGCCAGCCAGACCCAACCCGTACCAGCATTGACCTGATGATGGAACGACCACGCGGCGGTGGCGGCTTCCGTGGCGGCAATGGTGGTGGTTTCCGTGGCGGCAATGGCGGTGGTAATGGTGGCGGTGGCGGCTTCGGCGGCAATCGCCGCGGCGGCGGCGGTTTTAACCGCTAAGCCCTTTGAATGGCGAGACTACCCAGCAAATCGAAGATTTGGGAAGGCATGTACTTTTTCGCAGCCCATACATTGCGTACGGCAGACAAAGTACAGTCATCCAAGGTGGTTCAAGCCACTCTTAGCGCCCTGCGCTGACAACACCGGGCAAGGCCACGGCGTAACATGCGCCAACTCTGGCTTTTGCCCCACGCGATATGTCCGTCTGCTAGCCCTCGCTATCAGACGGACATCATCTTCACTTGGTTTTCTGCGGTTTACAGCACCATGACAAAGCCCAACGCCCCTGTCTTCGCGCCGTATCTGGAACGCCCAGGTCACACCATGGCAACGCATGCATCGCGTTGGTTCATGATTGGCTCTGCACTGGCTCTGGCTGCATGCTCCAGCACCCCTCTTCCTGAATGGCCTGCCACCACAAGCACAACAACCAGTGCGCAGCCCTCCCATTCAGCGCCCACACGCACCACCACGCCAGCACCTTTGACTGCCAGCGTAACGCCTGTGGCATCGAACACGCACCTTCAAGCGTTGCCATACAGCGCCGCGATTGCCGCGCTGTTTCCAGACCCCAATGAACGCTACAGCACGCCGGGCCTTTCGGAGGGCCGACGCAGCTATACAACCAACAGTGAGCTGGCAGAGCTGCTGCGCAATTTAAGCCAGCAAACTCCCGAGGAAAGCCCACGCCTGGGCCTGCTCAGCAATGGCAATGCCCAAAGCGGCACCCCCATCCATACCCTCATCGCAACCCAGGCCAAGGCCATCACGCCGTTGGCATTGGATGAAAGCAATCGACCTAACGTCATGATCGTGGCAGGCCAGCAAGGCACCGACGCAGCGGCAACGGAAGCCGTCCTGGTGCTGAGCAAAGAGCTCGGAGCCGGAGGTTTACTGGCCCCGTTGCTGGACAAAATTAACATCATCTTGGTGCCCCGCGCCAACCCTGATGGGTTTGACAAAGGTATTGCCGCAACGTCCGACGGCACAGATTTGCGGTTTGACCACCTGCAGCTCAAAACCCCGGAAGCCCGCTTTCTGGCCAAACTGGTGCGCGACTACCGCCCCAGCGTACTTTTGGATGCTAGCGAATTCGATGCCATTGAGCCCACGCTGCAGCGCTTCGCTGCCGTACGCGCCAATGACATGGGCCTGCAATACGCAGTCACACCCAATGGCCACGAATTTGTCACCAAAGCCGCCCGTGAGTGGCTGCACCAGCCCGCCTCCAGCGCGCTAAGCCAAGCAGGCATGCGCGTGGACTGGGTATTTGAAGCCGCAGGCAACAGCGCCCAAAACGGCTTTGCAATGGGAACGCTAGAGCCAACTACGCTCACCAACGCCGCCAGTCTGAAAAACGTGGTCAGCATGGAAGCCAGCAGCCGTGGCAGCGATCTCAAACGCACCCATTTACAACGCCGCGTGCACAGTCAAGTGCAAGCCATGCTGGCCGTGCTGCAAAGTGCAGCCCAGCGCGCGGCAGACTTGCGCCAGGTGAACACGTATGTGACGCGCGATGTGGCCTCGCACGCTTGCCGCAGCACGCTGGCTGTGCAAGCCCAGCCCAGCCAAGGGCAGCGAGAAATCACCTTGGTTGATGCAGCCAGTGCGCAGCTGGTGCAAAAAAACGTGCCCTGGACCAGCAGCCTGACCATCAGCAATCCGCGTACACGCAGCAATGCCTGCGGTTACTGGCTGTCAGCCAATGCGGTGCAAGCCACAGAGCGCCTGGGCATGATGGGGGTGAATGTGCAACGCGTTGCAGAGCTGTCCAGCATTCAGACAGAAACCTATCAAGTGGCTCCTGGTACGTCAGCCTCCGAGACGGCTGTTCACCTGGCACGCCATAGCCTTGAAGCAGCACCCGGCAGCTACTACGTGAGCATGAACCAGCCTCTGGCATTCTTGGCAGCAGCCGCCCTCGAGCCTGATACCCCCTACAGCTTTTACAGTACGGGTGTTTTTGGTGACCTCAAGGAAGTTGCACGTGTGACGGCTTTGCCGAACATCGTTTTCGAAGAAGAGTAAGGCCCTCCAAGCCCTGCGCACCACCCAATGCGCGTTATGATTCAAAGTTCTGTCATGGCTGCAATACATGTATTTGTTTGCAGCCAATGACTGCAACGTGGTGGCGTTAGCTCAGTTGGATAGAGCAACAGCCTTCTAAGCTGTGGGTCACTGGTTCGATTCCAGTACGCCGCGCCACGAAAGAAGTTTCAAGCCCTGCACAACCGCGTTGTGCAGGGCTTTTTGCTTGTCTCTCTCCTTCCGAGTACCGGGCACTTCTATGCATCCGCCAAAGTCACGGCCTCAGTACTGCACGGCCTGCACTTCGCCTACTGCACACGCCCCAAGCACAGTAAAAAAAAGTACGTATCGCAGTGTATTGACTCAACGGGCAAATCGATGGGAGCTACGCACAGCCAGGCATGCAAGCGCACCAGCCCAAAGACTGTCACCACAGCGTCTTTACCTCTGCCCTACTGGCATATGGTTTTATCGGATCGAGCTGTTTAGCCCATATGCTTGGCTGTACACCATTGCAATAACCTACCAGCGAAGACACCGTGACAACACTCCCCCCCCTGATGCGCGCGGCCGTACACAACGGCTTTGGTGCCCCTGACGTTCTGCACCCTCAAGACATCCCCCTACCGGCCATACGCCCCAATGATTTGCTCGTGCGCGTGCACGCCGCTGGTCTCAATCGTGCAGAGCTGAACTGGCGCCAAGGCAAGTACGGACCCAACCCGGGCTTTGGAGACAGTGACCAAGTCATTGGACTGGAGATGGCCGGAGAAGTCGTCGCCATGGGGCCGCAGGTCAGCGACTTTCGTTTGGGCGAACGCGTCATGGGCATTGTGGGCGGCGGCGCATATGCACAGTACGCACGCATCGACGCTGGCATGGCCATGCGTGTACCTGAAGGCATCAGCGATGTAGAGGCCGCGAGCATTCCCGAGGCCATGGTGACAGCACACCATGTGCTGCAGCATCTGGGAAACTTGCAAACCGGTGAACGGGTGCTGATTCACGGTGCAGGTGGCGGCGTGGGCACAACCCTGGTGCAAATGGCACGCATGGCAGGTGCAAGCACCGTTGTCACCACCAGCAGCGCTGGCAAGCATGAGCGCCTGCGCGCCTTGGGCGCTGACATCACCGTGGACTACGCAAGCCAGGACTTTGCCGAAGTCATTGCCAGCGAAGTGCCCGGCGGGCGTATCGACGTAGTGATTTGCAATATGGGTGCGCCATATCTGGAGCGCAATGTCCGTAGTCTGGATATGGCTGGCCGCCTCATTCAGCTAGGGTTACAAGGTGGCGCCAGCGGTACGCTGCCGATGGATGTGATGATGACCCGCAGGCTGCGCATAGAGGGCACGGTCATGAAGTCGCTCAGCACCGCGCAAAAAGTGGCCATGACCCAGCGTTTTGCCCAGCGCTGGCTCCCCGTCATCGCGCGCCGTGAACTACTACCCTTGATTGAGCAGCAATACCCTCTGGCGCAGGCGGCACAAGCACATGCACACTTGGAAAATCAGCAACCTTTTGGCAAGATTGTGCTGACCTGCTCTGACTAGGTCTGCAAAAAAATAGCGGCTAAAGCCGCTATTTTTATTGAATGACTGGTCAGCTGTTTTATTTGCTGGCGGTCAGCATTCCGCTGCCGTTTGACAATGATTCGACCCAATGGCGTACACGCTCTGCATCACCTTGGCGGCTGTACTTACCCACCGAATCCAAAAACACCATGATGATTTTTCGGCCAGATACCTCAGCCTGCATCACCAGGCAGCGGCCAGCCTCTGAGATGTAGCCGGTCTTTTGCAGGCCAATGTCCCAGCGGTCGCTCTTGACCAAGCTGTTGGTGTTGTTGAACTGCAGCATGCGGTTACCTACAGCCACTTCATAACTGGGCGATGTGGAGTATTGGCGCATCAGCGGGTTGGCGTGTGTCACGTTCACCAATGTAGCCAGATCATGTGCACTGGACTGGTTGCGGCTCGACAAGCCTGTAGGCTCTACATACTGGGTTTCTGTCATGCCCAGCAACTTGGCCTTGTTGTTCATCAACTGCACGAAATGCGTCAGGCCACCGGGGTACGTACGCCCCAGCGCATGGGCTGCACGGTTTTCGCTGGACATCAGCGCCAAGTGCAGCATTTCACCGCGGCTCAGCTGTGTGCCCACGCGCAAACGCGAGCTGCTGTGCTTTTCAGTGTCCACATCGTCTTGCGTGATGGTGATCATTTCATCCATCGGCAACTTGGCTTCAGCAATCAGCAAGCCTGTCATCAGCTTGGTGATAGAGGCAATGGGCAAGACCGCATGGTCGTTCTTGCTCAGCAGCACCTCCTTGGTGTCCTGGTCCAGCACCAGCGCAACGCTGGACTTCAGATCCAAAGGATCAGACACCTGGTGCAAGCCCGCCATTTGCCCAAACGAAGGCCGCGCTACAGCTACTGCTGCCGCACCCGCGGCTGCAGCAGCTACTGCACGCGTGGCTGTCGCTTTGCGCGCAACTTTGGTATTGGATTTAACTGCCCGCGTGGCTACCACCTTGCGGTTAGATGTAGCGGACTTGGTGTTCTTTTGTGCCACGACCTTTTTGGTACTGGTGGCTTTGGCCGCCTGCTTTTTCTTGACAGGAGCAGAGGCTGCGGTGGTTTGCTTCTTGGTCGGGGCCTTTTTCGATGCGTAAGCGGCTGGGGCAGCCAATGCACAACTCAAAGTCAAAAAGGCCAGCGCTTTGGCGATTCGACCATACGCAAACGGGTATCGGTGGTGCATGCAAGTGCTCCGAGCAACAAACAACAAGGGAGTGCCGTTACCACCAAAGAAAGTCATGCCATTTACCGAAATACACAACTTTTTAGCGGAAATTAAGCGAATTATAGGACGACACCTACCGTTTGTAGCACGCAGCTAGCACTCAATTTCATTTATTTGAGAGCAAGCAATACAGACGGCATCGAACTTCGCAAAAGCACTACCGCTTGTCGCCTTGCCGCATTTCACAATCCGGCAGGTCAGTAGCTGGGCGGCACTTGTAAAAACATACAAAACACCGCCCTGCAGCCACCTTATGCGGTCACTGTTTGCACCACTGGCGCACGGCGCAAGCCTGACAAAATCGCCCGGATAGATGCCGACACAATGTTGGCATCCATGCCCACACCAAACACGGTGTGGCTATCGTCTACGCGCACTTCAACGTAGGCCACCGCCTGGGCATTGGCACCCTCACCCACTGCATGCTCCGAATAATTCATCACACGCACTTGGCGGCCCAGCGATTGCGAAAGCGCCTGAACAAAGGCGTCAATCGGGCCAGTGCCCTGCGCCTCCAGCACGCGCTCTTGACCATCCCAGTTGAGCTTGGCATTCAAGGTCACCACGCCATCTTCTTCGGCTAAACGATACTGCGGTGCCTGGGCCACATCCATGCCAAATTCCTTGCGGAAGATCTTCCACAAGTCTGCTGCTGTGAACTCGGTACCCAAAGAGTCCATTTCTTGTTGCACGATTTGCGAGAACTCGATTTGCAAGCGACGTGGCAACTGCAAGCCGTACTCTGCCTCAAGCAGATAAGAAATGCCGCCCTTGCCGGACTGGCTGTTCACGCGAATCACGGCCTCGTAGCTGCGGCCCAAATCCTTGGGGTCAATCGGCAGATAAGGCATGTCCCAGATGTCGTTTTCCTTGCGTGCCGAAAACGCCTTCTTAATCGCATCCTGGTGCGAGCCAGAGAACGAGGTGTAAACCAGCTCACCCACATAGGGGTGGCGAGGATGCACCGGCAACTGATTGCAGTACTCCACCGTGGCGCGAATGCCGTCGATATCCGAAAAATCCAGTCCAGGATTGATACCCTGGATGTACATATTCAAAGCCACATTCACGATGTCGAGATTGCCGGTGCGCTCACCATTGCCGAACAAGCAGCCTTCCAGACGATCAGCACCAGCCAGCAACGCCATTTCAGCAGTGGCCGTGCCTGTACCGCGGTCGTTGTGGGGGTGTACGGACAAAACGATTGAGTCACGGCGCAGCAAGTTGCGGTGCGTCCACTCCACCATGTCAGCAAAGATATTGGGGCTGGAATGCTCCACAGTCGTCGGCAAATTGATGATGCATTTCTTTTGCGGCGTGGGTTGCCAAACTTCAGTCACTGCATCAACCACGCGCTTGGAAAATTCAACTTCCGTATCCGAATACATCTCGGGCGAATATTCAAACGTCCAGTCGGTGCTGGGGTGCTCTGCCGAGATGTCTTTGAACAGTTGCGCATTGGTACGGGCCAGCTCCACAATTTCGTCTTCGCTCATATTGAGCACCACGCGGCGCATCACGGGCGCAGTCGCGTTGTACAGGTGAACGATGGCACGGGGCACACCTTCCAGCGCTTCAAAGGTGCGTCGGATCAGGTGCTCACGGGCCTGGGTCAGCACCTGCACGGTCACATCATCAGGAATGCGCTTTTCCTCGATGAGCTTGCGCATGAAGTCAAATTCAATCTGAGAAGCCGAAGGAAAGCCGACTTCGATCTCCTTGAAACCGATCTTCACCAACTGCTCGAACATGCGAATCTTGCGCTCGATGTCCATGGGCTCAATCAGTGCCTGGTTGCCATCACGCAAATCCACACTGCACCAGACCGGTGGCTTGGTGACGACTGCGTCAGGCCACGTGCGATCGGTCAAACGGACAGGAACAAAGGGTTGGTATTTGCTAGCAGGGTTGTGCAACATCGACATAGGAGCTCTCTTTCGTGATTCAAGAAAAATTGACCTGATCCCCCAGCAACTCAACAAAAAAGGCCCGTCGCTGGAAGCTACGGGCCTTGGAAGTAGGGTGTTTTGTACGCGCGCGCTACTTGATCTGCCCGATGGACATGGTTAGTAGTAGAGCTAGCGACAGGTTTTGCATGCGGATTACTCTAGCACAGTTTTCAAAAAACAATGCTTGCGTTTTTACTTAGTGGTGCAAACCACGTTCTTCAGGCTCGTCTTTGGACGTGCTGATCACGCTGGTTTGCTGGCCCTTGGCCTTGCGCATCAAATACACAACGTAGCCGCTGAACCCGTACAGGGCGAACACCGCAAACAGCACCGTGGGAGTGTGGATATTGACGATGGCAATACCCAGCACGATGAGCACGATGGCTGCAAACGGCACGCTGCGCTTCATGTTGAAGTCTTTGAAGCTATAGAAAGGCACGTTGGTAACCATCGTCAAGCCCGAGTACAGAGTCAAGATGAACATCACCCACATCATCTGCACCCAGGTGATCAAACCATCTTCACCGCGCACGACGCCATAGTCGTTGAACACCCAGATAAAGCCAACCACCAAAGCGGCAGCAGCTGGCGAAGGCAGCCCCTGGAACCAGCGCTTGTCCACCACCCCAGTATTCACGTTAAAGCGCGCCAAACGCAGTGCAGCACAAGAGCAGTACACAAACGCGGCAATCCAGCCCCAGCGCCCCAAGCCTTTGAGCGCCCATTCATATGCAATCAACGCAGGTGCGACGCCGAAAGACACCATATCGCACAGCGAATCCATTTGCTCGCCAAATGCACTCTGGGTATTGGTCATCCGGGCAACGCGGCCATCCAGGCTGTCGAGCACCATGGCACAAAAAACACCGATGGCGGCCAGGTCAAAACGGCCATTCATGGCCATGACGATGGCGTAAAAGCCACCAAACAAGGCCGCCAATGTGAATAAGTTGGGCAATATGTAAATGCCCTTGCGACGCTTGCGAACCACTACGCCGTTATCGCCTGTGTGGGCGTCATTGCTGTCATGCATGTAATGCACCTCCAGAGCGCTGCCTCTTGAAAGCCGAGGCAGCTATTAAAACCATAGTATTTTACGCAGACTGCTTTTGCATCCAGCTTGCTACCAGTGTATCGCTGTAGCCATGTCACCTGACAAATAAAAAGGCCACTGCACTGGCAGTGGCCTTGGGCTGCAGACCGCGCGGTGCGACCTGCATGGTTAGCGCATTAGTTGCGGGTTTGGTCAACCAGCTTGTTCTTGGAGATCCAAGGCATCATGGCGCGCAGCTGGCCACCGACTTGTTCGATGGCGTGGTCGGCGTTTTGACGACGACGTGCAGTCATGGATGGGTAGTTCAGACGACCTTCGCTGATGAACATCTTGGCGTATTCACCGCTCTGGATGCGCTTCAGTGCATTGCGCATGGCCTTGCGCGATTCTTCGTTGATGACTTCAGGGCCAGTCACGTACTCACCATACTCCGCGTTGTTGGAGATGGAGTAGTTCATGTTGGCGATGCCGCCTTCGTACATCAGATCCACAATCAGTTTGAGCTCGTGCAGGCATTCGAAGTAAGCCATTTCAGGAGCGTAGCCAGCTTCGGTCAGGGTCTCAAAGCCCATCTTCACCAGCTCCACCGCACCGCCGCACAGCACGGCTTGTTCGCCGAACAGGTCAGTTTCGGTTTCTTCCTTGAAGTTGGTCTCAATGATGCCGCCCTTGCCGCCGCCATTGGCCATGGCGTAAGACAGCGCCACATCACGCGCCTTGCCAGACTTGTCTTGGTAGATCGCGATCAAGGAAGGTACGCCGCCGCCCTTGAGGTACTCGGAACGCACAGTGTGGCCAGGGCCCTTGGGGGCCACCATGATCACGTCCACGTCGGCGCGTGGCACCACTTGGTTGTAATGCACGTTAAAGCCGTGAGCGAACGCCAAGGTAGCGCCCGACTTCATGTTAGGGGCCACATTGTTGTTGTAGACGTCAGGAATGTTCTCGTCAGGCAGCAACATCATGACCACGTCAGCAGCCTTCACAGCTTCGTTGACTTCCATCACGGTCAGGCCAGCCTTACCCACTTTGTCCCATGAAGCGCCGCCCTTGCGCAGACCCACGATGACCTTCACGCCGCTCTCGTTCAGGTTCTGAGCGTGTGCGTGGCCTTGGCTGCCGTAGCCAATGATGGCAACGGTCTTACCCTTGATCAGGCTCAGGTCACAGTCTTTGTCGTAGAAAACTTTCATGTTTGGCTCCAGTTATTTCCAGTGTGTTTATGGGGGTGAAAACGTTATTTAAAAAATCAGTGTACGCGGCAAACCAGCATCAAACGCGCAAGATACGCTCGCCACGGCCAATGCCTGAGGCACCGGTGCGCACGGTTTCCAAAATCGCGGTGCGATCCAAACCTTGCAGGAACGCGTCGTTCTTGGACTGGTCCCCTGTCAGCTCAATCGTGTAGCTTTTCTCGGTCACGTCGATGATGCGGCCACGGAAGATATCCGCCATGCGCTTCATCTCCTCGCGCTCTTTGCCCACCGCACGCACCTTGACCATCATGAGTTCGCGTTCGGTGTAGGCCCCTTCGGTCAGGTCCACCACTTTCACGACTTCGATCAGGCGATTGAGATGCTTGGTGATTTGCTCAATGATGTCATCCGAACCCGTGGTCAGGATGGTCATGCGCGACAGCGACGGGTCTTCCGTTGGTGCCACGGTGAGCGATTCAATGTTGTAGCCGCGTGCCGAGAAAAGGCCAACCACGCGCGATAAGGCACCAGGCTCGTTTTCGAGCAGCACGGCAATGATGTGTTTCATGTCCAGATCCCTCTTTTCGCTGCCCTCCCCTGCCACCGGTAAGTGACAAGCTTGGCAAACAATAGATTCGTCAAAATAAGAGCGCTTAGCGCAGACTCAGTCTGCATTTGCGCATGAAAAGACTTTGAAAACAGCTACCAGCCTGCGCCGGCAGCTTCTTTTTTTATAAGTCGTCTGGCCCGAGCAGCATTTCCGTGATGCCCTTGCCGGCCTGCACCATGGGGAATACGTTCTCGGTGGGGTCGGTGCGAAAGTCGATGAATACACACTTGTTTTCTTCGCGTGCAATGCGCCGCGCTTCAATCAAAGCGGCCTCCACCTGCGACGGGTCTTCCACCAGGATACCGGCATGGCCAAAGGCCTCGGCCAGCTTTACGAAGTCAGGCAGTGAATCCATGTAGCTGCTGGAGTAGCGGCCCGAGTATTCAATCTGCTGCCACTGGCGCACCATTCCGAGGAAACGGTTGTTCAGCGCACAGATGATCACCGGGGTGTTGTACTGGCGGCAAGTGGCCAGCTCCTGGATGTTCATCTGAATCGAGCCTTCGCCCGTGATACAGAACACTTCCGCCTGGGGCTTGGCCAGCTTGATGCCCATGGCGTACGGCAGGCCCACGCCCATGGTGCCCAGACCGCCAGAGTTGATCCAGCGACGTGGCTCATCAAATCGGTAGTACTGCGCAGCCCACATCTGGTGCTGGCCCACGTCTGACGTGACATACACGTCTTCGCCCTTGGTCATCTGGAACAGGGCATCCACCACTGCCTGGGGCTTGATCACGTCCTTGTTGCCACGGTCAAACTGCAGGCAATCGCGGCTGCGCCACGCTTCAATCTGTGTCCACCACTGGGCCAGCGCACCTTCGTCAGGCTGGGCGGTGGTTTCGCGGATCATGGCGATCAGCTCAGTGAGCACTTCTTTGACATCGCCCACGATAGGCACGTCCACCTTCACCCGCTTGGAGATGGAAGAGGGATCAATGTCGATGTGAATGATCTTGCGCTCTGCCGACATGAAGTGCTTGGGGTTACCAATCACGCGGTCGTCAAAACGAGCGCCCACGGCCAGCAGCACATCGCAGTTTTGCATGGCATTGTTGGCCTCAATCGTGCCGTGCATGCCCAGCATGCCCAGGTATTTGCTGTCGCTGGCAGGGTAAGCGCCCAGGCCCATCAAGGTGTGCGTGATGGGGTAGCCAAGCATGTCCACCAGAGCGCGCAGCTCAGGGCTTGCGTTGCTAAGCAACACGCCGCCACCGGTATAGATATAAGGGCGCTTGGCACTCAGCAGCAGTTGTAAAGCCTTGCGAATTTGGCCCGAGTGCCCCTTCTTTACGGGGTTGTACGAGCGCATTTCCACCGTCTGTGGATAGCTGCTGTACGCCGCCTTCTTGAAGGACACATCTTTGGGAATATCCACCACCACGGGGCCAGGACGACCTGTGCGCGCAACGTGGAAAGCTTTTTTCATGGTGATCGCCAGATCACGCACATCCTTGACCAAGAAGTTGTGCTTGACGATGGGACGCGTAATGCCCACGGTGTCGCACTCTTGGAAGGCATCGGTGCCAATCGATGCGGTCGAGGTCTGACCGCTGATCACTACCAATGGAATGGAATCTGTATACGCCGTGGCAATACCAGTGACAGCGTTTGTCAGGCCGGGGCCAGAAGTGACCAGCGCCACGCCAACTTCACCCGTCGCGCGGGCAAAACCATCTGCGGCATGCACTGCGGCTTGTTCATGGCGCACCAAGACATGCTCGATGGTGTCTTGTTTGTACAGTGCGTCGTAGATATAGAGCACAGCACCGCCTGGGTAGCCCCACAGGTGTTTCACACCTTCGGCTTGCAGTGACTTGATGAGGATTTCGGCACCCATCAACTCCTGAGTGCCCGCTTGCGAAGAGGCAGCGGCCGCATTAGCGTGCTCTGCTTTAGAAATTTCCATGATCAACCTTTGTGAATTTCTCTAACGAAAAACCTTGGGTGCCCCTCGTCCGTATCCTTGTGGGATCGTCTTAGGACTTGAGGCCAGTGGACATGAGCGATATGGTGTACGCCGGACCCTGACCCGTTTGCCTTGTTCAATTGCAAGCGTCAATTATGGCACTGCAACATATGCTTTGGTCAACGCTTTTTGGGCAGTTTGCCAACGCAATGCGATAATGAACGTCTTTGCCGTGCGCTGCCACTCGTTACACCTGTAAGCAGCTTCGCGAGATTTCGACTTACCGGGCACCCCTGTCTTGGCCACTGAACAAGAGCTATCCGACTTCCTCAAAGGCGTAGAAAAACGAGCTTTCAAGCGCTCGGTTTATCACGTCCGCGACGAAGAAGCGGCCTTGGATATCGTGCAAGACAGCATGATGAAACTGGCCCAGCATTACGGCGATAAACCCGCTGCTGAGCTGCCCATGCTGTTCCACCGGATCTTGTCCAACTGCACATTGGACTGGTTTAGACGGCAAAAAACCCGAAATGCGCTGTTTACCAATATGAGTGACCTCGCGCATGGAGATGACGGTGATGACGATGGGTTTGATTGGATGCAGACTTACGCAGCCAACGAAGAAGGCGAAGCTGCCCAAAGCGCAGAGGTACTCACCCAGCGCGCCCAATTGTTAAAAAGTATTGAAAATGAAATTCAATCTTTACCCGCGCGTCAACGGGAGGCTTTCTTGCTGCGTTACTGGGAGGACATGGATGTTGCAGAAACCGCTGCTGCCATGGGTTGTTCCGAAGGCAGTGTAAAAACACACTGCTTTAGAGCGGTTCAATCGTTGAGCAAAGCGCTCAAAGCAAAAGGAATCGAGTTATGACCACACCTTCGCACCACGATGAACTTGCGGCAGAGCAATTTGCGCGCAAGCTGACAGCGCACCTGTCCATGGCAGAAGCAGGTTTACCCTATGTGGTCACCGAGCGCCTGCGCGCCTCTCGTATTCAGGCCATGTCCATGCGCAAGCGCAGCAGTGCGCCCCTGCGGGCACCTAGCACCGAGTCTGCGGTTTCACTCCTGGGCATTCAAAGTGATGGAACGATGTCACTGGGGGCCTCTGGCAACAACCACGACAACACACCTATCTGGGTACGCCGCCTGCTGACAGCCATCCCCTTGATCGCGCTGGCTGCTGCCCTTGCATTTATTGGTGTTGACCAAGACAGCCGCACTATCATTGATGTAGCCGAAGTCGACGCAGCGCTGCTGACCAGTGAATTGCCACCTGCTGCCTATACCGACCCAGGTTTCCAGCAGTATTTGCAGACCACCGTTTCCGACACCCCTTAAACTTGCCAACTGCATGTTTCACTTTTTGGTGACTCCATGCAGTTTTACACTTGGCAATACATGCCCCTGACTGCTGACACCCCTACAACCCCTCGCACTCCCATCTTCGCCATTGCCATGGCGTGCGTGTTGTTGTTCGGTTTTGCCGCAGTGGGGGTCTGGAGCATGGGCCAAGTGGCCATGGTGCCAAGCGCTGTCCCACCAAGCTTATCGGTCGAGGGAGAAAACACTCGCAACTCCTTGACTGCGGATGCCCATTCGCACCTTCGCCTCACGGCCTCGGGCCCTGGCTGGCGAGAGATTACAGAGGCGCAGCGCCAAGTTTTGATGCCTTTGCTCGATCGCTGGGACACCATCGGTGCACTCGCCAAGCGGCGCTGGCTGGTTTTGGCTGACCGCTACCCCAGCATGGACGAGTCAGAGCGCAACAAACTTGTCAGCCGCATGAATACCTGGGCCAACCTGAGCGTGCAGCAACGCAATCAGGCCCGAATTAATTTTGAGAGCACCAAGCGCTTGTCTGCGCAAGAGTTGCAGTCAAAATGGGATGAATATCAGGCGCTCAGCGAAGCTGAAAGAAAGCGTTTGGCCGAGCAAGCACGCAAAGCAAAGACGGCCAAGAAATCCAAGCGCAAGCTGGCTCAACCACCGGCGCCCAAGCCTGCCAGCGCACCTGCAGAGCATTCCGGCACCACAGCTCCTGCTACGGTCACAACACACCCTGTAGCAACACCATCGGTGGTAGAAACCATTCCGGTTTTGACACCACAGGCGGCGCCTTCGGTGCATATCAGTCCACTTGAGCGCAAGCCCTCTGTGACGAGCCAACCCATCTCAGCCCCTCAGGCAGCGCCCAACCTGGTTTTGCCACCTATGCCTGCACACACAGCAGAGCCCGGCGCCCCAATGCCCCCGCACACCCCTGATTCACATCGTTCTGCAAGCCCGCAGGAGTCATCCAAACCACTCCCCATCGCCCCCACTCCTGCCCAATAAGAGTGCACCTTTTGCGATGAGGCTCTCGTTTTCTGAACCAGCCTGCATGTCTTTACCCGCCCCCGCCGTATTTATCTCACTGCCTGCCCCCAGCCTGCGCCGTCGAATGGCCTGCTGGCTTTACGAGGGTTTGCTGCTATTTGGGATCGTCTTCGTTGGTGGACTGGTACTTGGCAGCGTAGGTGTGCTCTTTAGCCACCCACTCTCTCCAAGCACGCTGCAAGCGATCTTGTTTTTAGTCCTTGGCTGCTACTTCGCTTGGTTCTGGAGCAAGGGGCAGACGCTGGCCATGAAAACATGGCACATCCAGGTCGTCGATAAATATGGCCGCCCTTTGACACGTATTCGAGCGCTCGCACGCTATGCACTGGCGTGGTTATGGCTACTGCCCCCTTTGGCCGTTGTAACGCCATTTCACCTGCCGATGGCCGAAGTAGCGGTACTCACGCTGGGCTGGGTGGCTGTATGGGCACTACTGAGCCGCTTTCACCCGCAGCGCCAGTTTCTGCACGATCTATTGGCTGGTACGCGCTTGATCGACACCCACGCCTCGGCCCCGCCCACCAAAGAGGCTCCATAAGCCTGAGCCCTGCTACTTCGTTTAAAAATAAAGCCATGACACAGCACCCAGCATTTTCTATTTGCGTTTATTGCGGCTCTCGCCCTGGAGAGCTCCCTGCCTATGCCGACGCTGCGCACGCAGTAGGCACGTGGATTGGCCAGCATGGCGGTCAATTGGTCTATGGCGGCGGGCGTACTGGCCTGATGGGCATGGTGGCTGACGCAACCAAAGCCGCTGGTGGCCGCGTGGTTGGAGTTATTCCTCAGGCATTGGTTGACAAAGAACTGGCTAACCAAGCCTGCGATGAGCTGCACATCGTGGCCAACATGCATGAGCGCAAAGCCATGATGGCAGAGCGCAGCAACGCCTTTTTAGCGTTACCAGGCGGGATCGGTACTTTTGAAGAACTCTTTGAAGTGTGGACCTGGCGCCAGTTGGGCTATCACGATAAACCCATTGGCATACTGAATGTCAACGGCTACTACGCCAGCATGCTGGAGTTCCTGAAATCCACAGTCCAAAACGGGTTCATGGGGGCTTGGCAGATGGATTTGATTCGCACCAGCGAGAACGCTGAAGACCTGCTGAAATTTCTGGTGGAGTCTGCTGGGACAACCCCCGAAAGTAAAAATCTGCGCGACGTCATATAAACACAGCGACTGCGGCCATAAAAAAAGCGATCCCTAAGGATCGCTTTTTTTATGCTCTTTAGCTGACTCAAATGGCTGCGTCATCGAGATCACCCGTGCGAATACGCACCACTTTCTCAACGGGGGTCACAAAGATCTTCCCATCACCAATCTTGCCGGTGCGTGCAGCGGTCACGATGGCATCCACACACCGATCAGCATCTTCAGTGGCCACAGCCACTTCAATTTTCACCTTGGGCAAAAAATCCACAACGTACTCTGCACCACGGTACAGCTCGGTGTGCCCTTTTTGGCGGCCAAAGCCCTTGACTTCCGTCACAGTCAAACCTGTCACGCCACACTCGGCCAAGGCTTCACGCACCTCCTCGAGCTTGAACGGCTTGATGATGGCAGTAATCATTTTCATGGTGAACGCTCCAGTGGAATTTAAAACTTGATCGATTGCGCGATGGCTTGCACTCAGCCTCGAAAACCGTTGGTTATCGGGTTGCGCCAGTCTTTGCCAAAGCTGCGATGCGACAGACGAGGTCCCACAGGGGCCTGCCTGCGCTTGTATTCATTGATTCGAATGAGGCGAACCACGCGCTCGACATTGGCACGATCATGACCAGCAGCCACAATCGCCTCCATAGATTCGTCATTTTCCATGTATCGGCCAATGATGTCGTCCAGCAAGGAATAAGGCGGCAAGCTGTCCTCATCCTTTTGGTCCGGCCTTAGCTCTGCACTGGGCGGGCGCGTAATGATCCGCTCAGGAATCGGGTTCAATCCGGTACCGAATGGGTCATTTGCATTACGCCAAAGCGCCAGCTCAAACACACGTGTTTTGAATAGATCCTTGATCACAGCAAAGCCACCGGCCATATCACCGTACAAGGTGCAATAGCCCGTCGCCAGCTCGCTTTTGTTGCCCGTGGTTAACACGATGGAGCCAAACTTGTTGGACAACGCCATGAGCAAAGTCCCTCGAATGCGTGCTTGCAAGTTCTCTTCGGTGGTGTCTTCCGCCAGCCCGTTGAACTGGTCTGCCAAGGCCGCCTTGAATGCCTCAAATTGCGGAGCTATGTCAATCACATCATGGCGCACACCCACGCGGTTGGCCATTTCTTGCGCATCTTTCCAGCTGATGTCGGCGGTATAGGGCGAAGGCATCATGACCGTGCGTACGCGGTCTTTGCCCAGCGCATCCACTGCAATAGACAGCACCAAAGCAGAGTCAATCCCCCCTGACAAACCCAGCAATGCACCGGGAAAACCATTTTTGGAGACGTAATCACGCACTGCCAGCACCAAGGCACGCCACAGATAAGCATTGTCACCTTGCACTAAAGCGACATCGCCAGACACTTGAATCTGGCCACTGTGCTGCTGCAAAGCAATCGTTACTAACGATGATTCAAACGATGGTGCACGCGCAGCGACGCAGCCATCCGCATTGAGCGCAAAACTGCTGCCATCAAATACCAATTCATCTTGGCCGCCCACCATATGGGCATACACCACAGGCAGACCTGTTTCAGCCACTCTCTGTGCGAGAACAGACTCCCGCTCCGCCTGCTTGCCCAGGTGATAGGGCGATGCATTCACAACAACCAGCATTTGCGCACCCGCCATTTTTGCGGCCTGCGCGGGCTCTTGCAGCCACGCATCTTCACAAATCAGAACGCCGATCTGGATGCCAGCTACGTCAATCAGACAAGGCTGATGCTGCGGCGTGAAATAACGCAGCTCATCAAATACGCCGTAATTGGGAAGCGCTTGCTTGACGTAGCTGGCCTGAATTCGGCCATTACCGATCCAGCTTGCGGTGTTTTGTCGGTGCAAAGTACCGGCGGTTGCTTGCGTGTGCCCCACCAGCAGCGTCATGCCCGGCCATGCTGTGCTGGCGTCCACAATAGATTGCAGCGCTTCATCACTGGCTTGCTGAAACGCGGGGCGCAGCAGCAAATCTTCGGCAGCGTAGCCACACAGCGCCAGCTCAGGCGTGATCAGCAGCTTTGCGCCTTGCGCATGAGCGTCTCGTGCAGCTTCAATGATTTTTTGCGCGTTACCGCTCAGATCGCCCACCAAGAAGTTGAGCTGTGCAATACAAATGGATGTGATCATGAAAAGAGGGGCCCACAAGGCCTAAGCGCGATCAGCAGTTGCTAAATGGTATGTCACCGACTCAGCAAGCGTAAGCGTCAATTATCACCTTCTCGACCGTGCCCTACTCGCCCGTAATGAGAAGCCTCAAGCATGCATATAAAAAAAGCCGCATTGCAAAACAATGCGGCTGGAGTGTGGTTCACACATTCACTCTTCAAAAGCTTTCCCACTGATCCTCTTGCGCTGCTTCATCGTGCTTGGATGTCTCGGCAAGTTTGGTCGCAGGTCTGGCTGGTGCCACAGGCTTGCGCACCGTTTTCTCTGCTGTCGCCCTGCTGCGCACCGACAGCTCAGTGCTGCGTCGATTTGGCTGCAGCGTATTGTGCATCAAGGGGTCAGCTTTCCTTGCAGCAGACACTACCTCTGCACGGCTATCGAGCTTGAATACAGCCACGGCATCCACCAGATCTTGCGCCTGTTTGCGCAGGCTGTCTGCAGCAGCGGCACTCTCTTCAACCAGAGCGGCATTTTGCTGAGTGGTCTGATCCATCTGAGTGACAGCTTCGCCCACTTGTGCCACCCCCTGACTTTGCTCACTGCTGGCCGCACTGATTTCCCCAACAATATCGGTCACTCTGCGGATAGAAGTGACAACTTCACTCATGGTGCTACCCGCTTTGTCAACCAGCATGCTGCCTTGCTCCACACGCTCTACGCTATCAGTGATCAGGCTCTTGATCTCTTTGGCCGCCTCTGCACTGCGCTGCGCCAAGTTGCGCACTTCACCGGCCACCACAGCGAACCCTCGGCCTTGCTCGCCTGCTCGGGCCGCTTCCACTGCAGCATTCAGCGCCAGGATATTGGTTTGAAATGCAATGGAGTCAATCACACCAATGATGTCGGCAATTTTTCGGCTGCTCTCATTGATACCGCGCATGGTATCGACCACCTGCCCAACCACTTCGCCGCCTTGCAAAGCAACGCTAGAAGCATTCAGCGCCAGCTGATTGGCTTGCCGCGCGTTATCTGCGTTCTGGCGCACGGTAGAGCCCAGCTCCTCCATCGATGCGGCCGTTTGCTCCAATGCACTGGCCTGCTCCTCGGTACGGCTCGATAAATCGGCATTACCCATCGCAATTTGGTGACTGGCTGACGCAACGCCTTCTGCCCCTGTGCGAACGTTGTGAACCGTTTGAACCAAACTCGCCTGCATGCGCTGCAAAGCCGCCAGCAGCAAGCCCAGTTCATCTTGGTTACGAACATCAATCTTTGCCGTCAAATCACCTTCAGCCACTTGGTTGGCAACCTCCATCGCACTGTGCAAAGGCCGCTGAATGGAGCGGATGATCCATACCGCCGCAGCAATCGCAATGGCCACTGCAAGCCCTCCTGCAATGACCAAAATCACCAACGCTCGGTCATAAACACGCTTTGCGGCAGCCACCTCATCTGCAGATTGCTGGTTCTTGATAGCAATAATGCTGGCCAAAGTCTTTGATGATGTGTTGAAGAGCTCTAAAGAACGCCCACCCAAAACCTCACGCGCTTTTTCTGCATCTCCCGATCGCGAAATACCAAATAAAACCTCCATGAGCTTCACATATTCTTTGCGCTCCGACAGCAGCTCTTCATAGGTTTCTCTCTCTTTATCTGAATTAATCAGTGGAACGTATTCTTTTTTTATTGCATCCATTTCAGATTGCAGCGTCTTCATTTCATGTTCAATATTTTCCTTGTAACTGACAGCATCGTTAAAAACGTGCCGCAACTCAAGCAACCGTGCCTTTACCAAATCAGTATTCAAACGATTGATCAACTGCACGCTGACTAAAATATTTTCCGTAATGTGTGTCTGCGTTTTTTGCATGGATGAAAGCTGGATTGCCGCCACACCGGCAATCATCGATAACGCAACAATAAGCAGCGCAAACGTCGCAGATAAACGCGTTGAAATTTTGAGATTCTTCACGACTCCCTCTCTTCAGCACATTCAATGCACTGTAAATAGACCAATGAATCGACCTTGCGCGCACAGACTAATTAAATTTTCAATTACAAAAAATCACCAATCATCCATCTTCCGCTTCACGGAGCAATAAACACGCCACATGTCATCACAGCACCTACAAAAAGAAACACCCCATGCCGACGGAATGGGGTGTTTCTTTAAATAGTGCTGAAATTAATACGTCAGAAGGTTTCCCAGTTTTCTTCTTCTTTTGCGGAGATTTGATGGTTCCCTTTTTGTGGCAGCTGCGCTGCCAATTTAGGCTGTGCGCTGGCCTTTGGCAAAGGGCTGCTTTCCGTGCGGGTAGTTGGTGCCACCTCAGCATTCAACTTGGGAGGCATCGCCGCAGGGGCCAATGACGCCACAAAGACCTGCTTGACCTTGAAGCTTGACACCGCCTCAACCAGCTCCTGAGCTTGCCGCTTCAGGCCTTCGGCCGCTGCAGCACTCTCTTCCACCAAGGCCGCGTTTTGTTGCGTGGTTTGATCCATCTGCGCAACAGCGTCGCTGACCTGACCGACCCCTTGGCTTTGCTCTTTGCTGGCTGCGCTGATTTCCCCTACCAGATCAGATACTTGGCGAATGGCTGTCACCACCTCATCCATGGTTGCGCCTGCTTGCGCGACCAAGCTTGTGCCCTGCGCTACGCGCTGCACACTCTCACCGATCAAATGTTTGATCTCCTTGGCGGCATCAGCACTGCGCCCGGCCAAGGCTCGCACCTCACCGGCCACTACGGCAAAACCACGTCCTTGCTCGCCAGCACGTGCCGCTTCCACCGCTGCGTTCAGTGCCAAGATATTGGTTTGAAAGGCAATACCATCAATCACACCAATAATGTCTGCAATTTTTTGGCTGCTGGTATCAATATCTTTCATGGTGGTCACAACCTGCCCCACCACCACGCCGCCACGCACAGCCACCGTCGACGCATTGATCGCCAATTGGTTGGCCTGCAAAGCACTGTCCGCGTTGTGGCGCACCGTTGAAGACATTTGCTCCATTGAAGCCGCTGTTTGCTGCAAGGCGCTGGCCTGCTCTTCGGTGCGGCTGGATAAATCCGTATTCCCCATCGCGATCTGCTCACTGGACATGGAAACACCGTCCGCATTGCTGCGTACACGGCTTACCACTTTTTCCAGGTTATTGCGCATGGTGGCCAGCTCCTGCAGCAAGCCACCCATTTCATCGCGTCCACCCAGGGGAATATCTTGGGTCAGGTCACCTTCAGAAATACTGCGTGCAGCACGCACCGCCTGTTTTGCCGGCACGGTCACGGCACGGGCAATCAGCCAGCCCAACACAGCGGCCACTACAGCACTCAGTACCATTCCAGCCAGCACCCAGGCCACGGCAAACTGAAAGCTGCGAGTCACATCTTGTTTGGCTTTGTCTGCATGCGCACGACTGAGTGCAGCCAGTTGACCCAGTCCTTCCACCAACGGAACAAACACGGGCTCTGCAGTCCCAACATAAAAATTGGTCACTGCATCGCCCAGCAACAAATCGCCGTCCTGCACGCTGTAATCTTTCTCACGCGCCAGTTTTAGAAAATTTTGCTGATCTGCCAGGAATTGCTGGCGTAGTTTTTGATAGCGCTCCATCAACTGCCGCTCTTGCGCATCTCGCTCAAGCGCTTCGAAGCTGCGCTCATTGGCTTGAATCTCTTCCAGAATTTTCTGAATCTGCGCAACGTATCCATCTACTTCAGCCACGCTGTTCACATTCAAGATGCCTGCTTCAGCGCGGCGCAATCGATTCCACAAAGTCCGCAGATTACCGATATCGACCACGCTGGGCATCGCATGCTGCACAACAGCTTGTGTGCTGGCATCCATCTGACGCATCTGCCACAAAGAAATGGAACCTAAAGCCAGTGTCAGGCAGGTCACCAACGCAAATCCCAGGCCCACTTTAGAAGCCATGCGCATGTTCGCCAAAAACATTTCATCTCCCTGAAAGTCTGACGAGGCAGGCAAAAAAAATGCAGGCCCCGCTATAGGACCTGCACATTAACAAATTTTTACAGAGTTTTGAAAATAAATCGGCAAAACAAGCGTTTCACCAAAGCATTTTTTCAAGCCTTGTTGTAATTGGCGATGCCGTCTGTGATTTCCTTCTTGGCTTCATCAATGCCCTTCCAGCCTTGAATCTTCACCCACTTGCCCTTTTCCAAATCCTTGTAGTGTTCGAAGAAGTGCTGGATTTGGTTCAGGGTCAGCTCATGCACATCGGCCAAGGTTTCAATCTTGTCGTAGGCAGGCAGGATCTTCTTGGTGGGCACTGCCAGCACCTTGCCGTCTACGCCACCGTCGTCTTCCATCAGCAAAATGCCGATTGCACGGCAAGGCACCACCACGCCTGTCGGCAATGGGAAGGGAGTCATGACCAGCACGTCCACAGGGTCACCGTCACCCGCCAAAGTTTGGGGCACATAACCGTAGTTCACGGGGTAGTGCATGGCAGTGCCCATGAAACGGTCCACAAACACGCAGCCTGTTTCTTTGTCCACTTCATACTTCACGGGATCGGAATTGGCTGCAATTTCGATCACTACGTTGAAAGTTTCGGGGGCGTTCTTGCCAGGAGTCAGTTTTTCGAAGGACATGGTGGTTAGTCAGGTTATGAAACGGAACATTCCCGTTAGGGGGAAAACCTGACGATTTTAGAGCCATGCCCTTGCTCGCTTCTTTCAAACCCCGTGAATATCCGCGCAACTGACAGCTACAAGGCCGCGCCTGCGGCATGGCGTACGGGGCCTGAACGCTGCTCAATCGCGTGCTGCACCTCTTTGCGCAGCCCCAAAACAAAGCCCATTTCAGCCAGAACGAAGAGCGGGCCAATCAGCAAACCCACGATATCGTCCATAAAAGCAGGTTTGCGGCCCTCCCAATAGTGGCCCACAAACTGAATCACCCAACCTACAATAAACAGCCCAGCCCCCCAAGCCAGCCACAAGCCCGTGCTTTGAGCTGCCAGCCACACGCTCACCGACAGCATCATTCCCAGCACAACAGCCAGCGCAATGCCATAGCGTGTATCCAGCAACATGTAATACACCGAGGCTGCCAGCGCTGCCACCACGGCTGGGCTGATGACCATGCCACTGTCACCCAGCACCCACGCGGGACGCGACAGCAAGATGACCACGGCAAACAAGATCATGGGCACACCCACAAAGTGCGTGAGGATGTTGCGCCCGTCGCGGTGGTAGGCCGCGTACTGCGAGAGTTGATCGACCAAAGTTTTCATCGCGGCCTCCGAAGCACAGCTAAGACCATTGCATGGTCAATCGCCAGCGAAAACCTGTCTACAGGGCTTGCCCTATACAAAATCAATAGCTGCTGCTGCTTATACAACAAGCGACTCAAGCCAATTTATTGCCTAAAAACCGTAATTTATGCGACTGACACCCGCCGCGCAGGTGATCACAATCGCGTGACCACCCAGTCAGCGCCAAATTTTTCCAGCTATTTCACTTGCAAAGGCCGGATAGATAAGCACTGGCAGCTCTAGAAATAAAAGCATATGCCCCTGTCTCAGCCCACTATCGCACGCACGCCCCAGCACATTCGCCAAGTTAATTACCGCAGCTTTGAACGTGAAGATGGCTTGTGGGACATCGAAGGCGAGCTGCTGGATACCAAAGCCATCGACCTACCACGCCCCAACGGCGAAGGAATTCGCAAAGCTGGCGACCCCATCCACCACATGCTGATTCGTGTCACCGTCAACACACAACTGGTGGTGCAAGCGATTGAGGCTTGCATGCAAGCCCACCCTGTACAGGGCTGCCCAGCCGCACTGGATGCCATGCAACGCATGGTGGGCTGCAGCATGGCCCGTGGATGGCGCAAAGCCATCGAAACCAATTTGGCTGGCATCACGGGCTGCACCCACATGCGCGAGCTGCTCAACAACATGGCCACGGCCACATTCCAGAGCATAGTCTCGGCCTTCAGTACCACCCCTGACCAACCCCCAGCCTACCTGGGGCGTTGTACCGGCTGGAGTTTTAATGGCCCCGCCGTCATGCAGTACTACCCGCAGTTTGCTGGCTGGCATATTCCAGATGGAAAAGGCCCAGCCTTTGCCCCGCAGGCCATTGCAAGCACAGAAAAGTAAACGCTATCCCCGCACGCACACCATCTAGCAATCCCCGCAGGCAGCATTGCTGCCCACCTTGGGGCACAATCTCGCTCCTATGGTTGATCGCATAATCCCTTTGGTTGAACAAAGGTATGGAGTTCTTCAAGCGCCGTTAAACACACTGCCAAGTACTCCTAGTGGGCACTTGCTGGATCAGCGTGCGCGGCCTTTGCACGATTTGCGCATCAGCGTCACTGACCGCTGCAATTTTCGCTGTGCGTATTGCATGCCCAAGGATGTCTTCAGCAAAGACTACCCTTACCTGCCCCACCAGGCATTACTCAGTTTTGAAGAAATTACCCGCCTGGCGCGCCTCTTTACGGCCCACGGTGTGCGCAAATTTCGCCTGACGGGGGGAGAGCCCCTGCTGCGCAAAGATCTCGATCGACTGATTGCCCAACTGGCGGCATTGCGCACTCCAGAAGGTGATGCGCTGGACATCACGCTCACCACAAATGGCTCTCTTTTGCGCCGCAAGGCTCTGCAACTCAAAGAAGCAGGACTCAAACGCGTCACGGTCAGTCTGGATGGGCTGGACGATGCCATCTTTCGCCGCATGAACGATGTGGATTTCCCCGTGGCCGATGTGCTGGACGGCATTGAAGCCGCGCGCCAAGCGGGCCTGTCTGACATCAAGGTCAACATGGTGGTCAAGCGCAGCACCAACGTCGATCAAATTCTGCCCATGGCGCGCCACTTCCGGGGCTCCGGCGTGACACTGCGTTTTATCGAGTACATGGACGTCGGTGCCACCAATGGCTGGTGCATGGACGAAGTTTTGCCTTCTGCCGATGTAGTAAAGCTGCTGAACGCCGAAATGCCACTGGTACAGCTGGAGCCAACGTCGCCTGGTGAAACCGCCAAGCGCTGGGGCTACGCAGGTGCTGACGGCAAACACGATGCATCGCTGGGCGAAATCGGTGTCATCAGTAGCGTGACCCAGGCATTTTGCGGTGACTGCAACCGTGCTCGCCTGTCAACCGAAGGGCGCCTGTACCTGTGCCTGTTTGCAGACAAAGGCTGGGATTTGCGCGAATTACTGCGCACCGATGCCGATGACGCAACCATCAGTAACGCGATTGCCCACATCTGGGGCCAGCGCTCAGACCGCTACTCTGAACTGCGCGCCAGCCTGCCTGCTGAAGCGGCGCAAGGCCGAAAACGCGTGGAAATGAGCTACATCGGCGGTTAATCCCGATTTCTCACGCCATACTTTGTGCTTGTTTAAAGCGTTCAAGGTACACCGCAGCATGATTTTCTCGCAAGACATCACCGGACTGGTACTGGCGGGTGGCCGTGGCAGCCGCATGGGTGGTGTGGACAAAGGTTTGCAGCCCTTCAAAGACCAACCACTGGCCTTGCACGCTTTACAGCGCTTGCAGCCCCAAGTTGGCCCCTGCATGCTGAACGCCAACCGCCATCTAGAGACCTACCAAAGCTTTGGTGTTCCCGTGCATGCCGATGTACTGCCGGGTTACGCCGGCCCCTTGGCCGGTTTTTTGACGGGACTGACTTACTGCAGCACACCATGGTTGCTCACCGTACCTTGCGACAGCCCTTGCTTTCCTCTGGATCTGGCCCAGCGCATGGCCGAAGTGGCAGCGCATACGCAAGCCACCATTGTTCTTGCGGCAGGCCCGCAGGTGGACCGTGACGGTGCGATCAGCGTGCGCCCCCAGCCGGTGTTTGCATTGCTGCACCGCAACTTGCTGCCCAGCCTGCAAACCTTTGTGGAAGAAGGCGGCAGCAAGATTGACACCTGGACGCAGCAACACCCCCACGCGCTGTGTCGCTTTGATCAAGCCAGTGATGATGCACAGGCCTTTACCAACGCCAACACTTTGCAAGAATTGCACATGCTGCAGGGGCAAACGGCTTTAGATTGACCACCATAGTGCCCTGCAGCCCCCACCCTGCACCAACACCGCCAAACACTAACAACAGGAGACTCCCATGGCTTTTGCGACCGCTTTCACCGACCCGGCTCCCGCACCGGAAGACCTGGCCGATTTACCTGGCACCGTGGCGGTGGAATTTGGCGTGGACTGGTGTCCGCACTGCCAGGCCGCGCAGCCTGTCTTGCGTGGTGCCCTGCAAGACAGGCGCGATATCACGCACATCAAAATCGAAGACGGCCCCGGCCGCAAGCTAGGGCGCCACTTCAAGGTCAAGCTGTGGCCCACGCTGGTGGTACTGCGCAACGGCCAAGAAATTGGTCGCACCACACGCCCCCAGTCCACACAAGAAGTCGAAGAACAGCTCCCGGTGGCGATCTAAGCCTATTTCCCTCAAAAAAAAGGCTCTATATAGAGCCTCTTTTTTTATGGCTGCACATTATTTTTTATACATACTCGCAAGAATGCAGCACCAAAACATTAAATTCAATTAATCAATCCAGCAAAAATCATTGCTTTGGCTTGAAAAATTAACTCGAATCAATATTTAAAATTAATTCAAATTAACAAAAATACCCGTACGTAGTATCACAAGCTTTCACCTCACTGACAAAAATCACAATCAGCCCCTCTGAGCAATGGAGGTGGAATGCTAAATAGAGATTTGAGAGATATATTGGCTGGCATTTTTGTCAGCATCGTGGGGCTATTTTTTGCCCTTGTGGGTACCAACTACAACTTTGGAACTGCCAGCCGCATGGGCCCAGGCTATATGCCTGTGGTTTTAGGATGGATTTTATTTATCCTAGGAATTTTGATAATGCTTCCCGCTTTTTTTAGAAAAGGCGAACGCATTGAGGTGCATTGGGACAGTTTGCTCGCGGCAACGGTGTCTCTGGTTGTCTTTGCTTTCATACTCAACACGCTGGGCGTCTTTCTCAGCACCATTATTTCCGTCTTGATTGCCAGCGTTCCCAAACGCATGCATTTTGGTATCCGCGGCATCATCGCCATTTCCATCGCAGTTATTACCTCCCTGATTTTTATTGCAGGTTTGGAAATGTCTGTCTCACTGTTCCCGACGCTGTAAAAAATGGAATTATTTGACAACCTGTTGCTGGGGTTTCAGGTCGCATCAGACCCCACCATTCTCTGGTACTGCTTTTTTGGCGTGTTCCTGGGCACCGCTGTGGGCGTGCTGCCTGGTATTGGCGCGCTGGCGGCCATCTCGCTGCTGCTGCCCATGACGTACCACATGTCCCCCACCGCCGCCATCGTGATGCTGGCCGGGGTGTATTACGGCGCGCAGTACGGGGGCTCTACCGCCTCCATCTTGATGAACCTGCCCGGTGGGCCGGCCTCGGCCGTCACCTGTCTGGACGGCTATCCCATGGCACGCAAAGGCAAAGCCGGGATTGCGCTGTTCATCACCACCATCGCCTCCCTGTTCGGCGCCATGATTGGCCTGGTCTTGCTGGTGCTGTTCTCGCCAGCGATTGCAGAAGTGGGTCTGAAGTTCGGCCCCGCTGAGCTGTTTTCCATGATGGTCATGGGTCTGGTGGCTGCATCTTCCATGGGCACAGGCTCGCCCATCAAGGGCTTGGCCATGGTGGTCATGGGTGTGTTACTGGGCATGGTGGGCACCGACGTGAACTCCGGCGCTGCACGCTTTACCATGGACATTCCAGAGCTGATGGACGGCATCAACCTGGTGGCCTTGGCCATGGGCCTGTTCGGCGTGGCTGAAGTAGTGCGCGGTATTCACGGTCAGGACGAGACGCAAAAAATCGAGAAGGTGACTTTGCGCTCCATGATCCCCACCAAGCAAGAGATGAACCGCTCTTATCCAGCCATGCTGCGTGGCTCGGCTCTGGGTTCTGCGCTGGGGGCACTGCCCGGTGTAGGCCCGTCGATTGCCGCCTTCATGGCGTATGCAATTGAAAAAAAGGTGGCCAAGAACCCCGCTGAGTTTGGCCAAGGCGCTGTACAAGGTATTGCTGCACCGGAGTCGGCCAACAATGCCGCCGCGCAGACTGCGTTTGTACCGTCGCTGTCGCTGGGCATACCGGGTGATGCGGTGATGGCCATCATGCTGGGAGCGCTGATCATTCACGGCATTCAGCCCGGACCCATGCTGATCAATGAGCAGCCTGAAATGTTCTGGGGCCTGGTGGTGAGCTTCTTTATCGGCAACATCATGCTGGTGCTGCTGAACATTCCCACCATTGGGATCTGGGTGTCGCTGCTGCGCATTCCCTTCACCTGGCTGTACCCCGCCATCTTGGTCTTTGTAGCCTTGGGCGTGTACAGCGTAAACAACAACCACTTTGACATTTACATGGTGGCGGTACTGGGTGTGGTGGGTTACATCTTCATGCTGCTGCGGTTTGAAGCAGCCCCGCTGCTGCTGGGCTACATCCTGGGCCCGATGGTGGAAGAGAACCTGCGCCGCGCCCTGCTGCTCTCGCGCGGTGACCCCTCCATCTTTGTGGACCGCCCCATCAGCGCCACCTTGCTGGCTATCACGGTGCTGATGCTGGGCTGGACGATGTTCAAGTTTTTGCAGCGCTCGCTACGTAGAAGACACATCCCATAAGCGCCATAACTTTTTAAAATAATCCCTGATGCACTTTATGCACAGGGATTATTTTTCTGAATGAAACATATTTTATTGATTGAAGATGATTCTGGCATTGCTGAATATATTTGCAGCAATCTTGAAAAATCCAATTACCAGCTAACCCACATTGATGATGGCAGCGTTGGCTTGAAAACAGCACTCTCTCAAAAATGGGATTGTGTGCTTTTAGACCGCATGCTGCCGATGGATGTAGATGGCATTGATATTTTAAAAGCACTGCGCGCACTGGGTAATACCACGCCCGTGATTATTGTCAGTGCCTTGGAAAAAACAGATGAACGCATTCGGTGTTTAAAGGCAGGTGCAGATGATTATTTACCCAAGCCATTTTTCATTGATGAATTAGAGGCGCGGATTGAAGCCGTCATTCGCCGCAGCAATCACCTCAATGCTCCGGCCGTACACACCATGCAAATTGGTAATTTGCATATTGATTTACTGACGCATACCGCATATCGCGGTGAAGAAAAGATTATTCTGAACCCGCGCGAATTCAAGCTGCTGGCCTATTTAATCAAAAATGCCGGCCAGACTGTGACACGCAGCATGGTGCTGGAAAATGTCTGGGAGTATGACTTTCAGCCCGAGACCAACATCATTGATGTACACATCAGCCACCTGCGCCAGAAGATTGACGAAAAAGGTGCGCCCTCTTTGATCCGCACCGTGCGCGGCAAGGGCTACAGCATCCATGCCCCTGCCCCTTAAATCGGACTGGTTGCCGCGCGCCTGGCAGTCCAGCTCATTTCGATTGGCGTTGTGCTTTTGCATTTTGGTGCTGGGCATTCTGGCGGGCACCTTCACCGTGTACTACGTCGAAATTGTGGGCACGGCCAGCCAGCAACTCGATGACTACGCCCTGCGCACCAGCAAGCGCCTGCTCAACATCCACACCCAGCAAGGTGATGAGGGCCTACGCCGCGAAATTGACATGTTGCTGGGCGACGGCATTGACAGCCAAAGCGAGGTGCTGGTGTTTCAAGACATGCACGGCAAAGTGCTGGCCGGCAACGCTGTAGCCAGCATGCACACCGTCAAACCTGGTGCCGAGCTGCAAGACGTTCTGTTTGAGCAAGAAAACCGCAGCCTGACCGCCCGCGTGCAGGTGCATGCTCTGGGTGGTAACCGTTTCTTGCTGGCGGGCAGCGATGTGCTGCCACTGACTGACATTCGCAACCGCTACCTCAAAGCCACGGGAGCGGCGCTGGCCTTGGCGCTGGTGCTGTCGCTGGCAGCGGCGGTCGCCTTTCGCCGGTTAATGGACCAGCGCGCAGGTGAACTGCGCCGCGCCATGCGCCAGGCAGGCCAGGGCAACCTGCACTTTCGCCTGCCACAAAGCCGCCGCAGTGATGAGTTCAGCCTGCTGGAGCAGGACATCAACACCATGCTTGAGCAGCTGGAGCAACTGGTGCACGGCATACGCCACGTCTCCAACATGGTGGCGCACAATCTGCGCACCCCGCTCAATCGCACCCTGCACCACGTGCAGGCGGCCATGGATGCGCCAGAGGCTTTGCGCCAGGCACAGCTGGAGCTGGCGCAAGAAGAACTGCAACAACTCAGCCGCCTGTTTGCCAAGATGCTGCTACTGGCCGAAGTGGAATCGGGCGTGGGCCAGCAGCGCTTTGAACGCATCAACCTGCACACCGTGCTGCAAGAAGTGCTGGAGTTTTACGAGCCCCTGTTTGAAGACAGGCAAACCCAGCTGCACACCGATCTGCAGCGCGAGGCATGGATCATGGGTGACTCGCACCTGCTGGCCAACGCCTTGTCCAACGTGCTGGACAACTTTCTCAAATACGGCGCAGGCGACAGTACGCTGCAACTGGACATTGCCCTCAAGGCCCACGAAGGCCTCGTCACGCTGAAGCTGCGCGACCATGGCCACGGCGTGCCCGCCGATGCAGTGGCACGTATCGGCCAGCACTTTTATCGCGCCAGCAGCCACCAGCAACTGCCTGGCCACGGCATTGGCCTGGCCAGTGTGCGGGCGATTGCACGTCTCCACAGAGGAAAAATCTCATGGCGCAACGCCACGCCCGGGCTGGAAACCGTGCTCGAGCTACCGCGTGCACCACGCATTGACAGCATCTAGTGCCCCCCACCAGCCAAGCCAAAATGGGCGATAGCAACGAGATGCAAAGGCGCAAGCCGCAGGCAGTGCCAGTTGTGCAACCAGGTAAAGCAGCCGTGTATCCAGAGTGGAGTGAGCGAATCCAATTCAATAGCTGTTAGCGCTTACAAACAAAGGATTTCAGATACAAAACTATCTGAAGTCCTTATGTATTAAGCGTTAGCAGCTCTTATTTTCATCTATTTACTATTTGCCTGATAGCTTGAACGCAGCTTTGGCTGTCGCTAACACTGGCCAGCAGCCCCTGTCGCCCCAAGGCTTGCGCTGGCCTTGCAACCTCAAATCGCAGGCGGCACGAAGAGCAGCAGAACAGGCTAAAGAACAACATAGCCAGCCGTGAGGGCAGCCGCTCTCCACCGTTTTAGATGCGGCCCAAAGCTTTGTCTACGCCCTTATTCGCCAGTTCGTCCGCGCGCTCATTGCCCGGATCACCAGCGTGGCCCTTCACCCAGCGCCACTCAATGCGGTGCCCCGCAGTGGCCACCAGGGTATCCAGCTCTTGCCACAGCTCGGCATTTTTCACGGGCTGCTTGGCCGCTGTTTTCCAGCCCCGGGCTTTCCAGCCATGCACCCATTCGGTAATGCCTTTGCGCACGTATTCACTGTCCAGAAACAGTGTCACATCGCAAGGCCGTTTCAAAGCCCGCAGCGCTTCAATCACGGCTTGTAGCTCCATGCGGTTGTTGGTCGTCTCGCGCTCGCCACCAAACATTTCTTTGACGTGAGGGCCCGCTTGCAGCAGCACCCCCCACCCTCCGGGGCCCGGGTTGCCCTTGCAGGCCCCGTCCGTATAAATCACAACCTGGTTCAAATTTCTTTCCTTTGCGGTGCCTGCTGGCAAGCGGCTGCAGGGGCAGCCTGTGCGGGCGCTTTGTGCTTGCGCCACGCGGGCTCCATCAGCCGCATGCCATGCACCTTTTTCACAGCCAGCACGCAGTATGCACCGCCCAGAACAGGCCACGCCTTGTTGCCCAGCTTATCCATCCAGCGCCACCGCTCCAGCCACACCTGCTCGTCCACTGCAGGCACGTGGCAGCCGAAGTCAGCGACCACTACGTCCATGGCCAGCACCTGCATCCAGTCGCGCACACGCCAGTAAGGCAAGCCACGCCATGCATTCAGACCCGGGGCCTGCACGCGCTCCAGCCCATGCTGTACGCCCCATAAACTGTAGGGGTTGAGCCCAAACAGCAGCAGTCGTCCTTCAGGCACCAGCACGCGCACGGCTTCGCGCAACGCAGCGTGCGGGTCCTGACACAGCTCCAGGGTGTGCGGCATGACCAATAAGTCCAGACTGGACTCAGAAAACGGTAGCGCCTCGGGTGCACAAAACAGTTGGACACCTTGCGGCGCTTGGCAAGCCGTGCGATCAAGGTTTAAATCACACTCGGGCGCAGATACCCACTGGTGCGGCATTCGGTTGTTTCGCAATGCCTGCAGCATGGGCAATCCCACTTGCAGGCTGTGATAGCCGAAAATGTCCGCCACCGCCTCGTCACACCGCTGCTGCTCCCAATCGAGCAGGTAGCGGCCAAAAGCTTTTGCCATCCACGGATGGTGCACTTCAGTTTTCTCTTTCATGAACCTGTTGCCGTTGCCTGCGTTTTCTGACAATTACATCTGGCTGCTGCACAACGGCAAACAAGCCTTGGTGGTTGATCCTGGCGACGCTGCGCCCGTTCAAGCAGCCTTGCAAACCCATGGTCTGCAACTGCAGACCATTCTAGTGACCCATCACCACGCTGACCATGTCGGCGGTGTTGACGCATTGCGCACCGCCACAGGCGCTACGGTGTATGGCCCTGCTTTTGAGACATTGCCCGAGCCCGTCACACGTGTCGATGCATCCACCACATTGCATCTTCTAGGCCTGACGTGGCAAGTGTTGGAAGTGCCTGGTCACACCGCAGGCCATATTGCGTGGTACAGCGCAGACGCAGAAGGTGGCCCCATTTTGTTTTGTGGCGACACCCTTTTTTCCGGGGGCTGTGGCCGTTTGTTTGAAGGTACACCCGAGCAGATGCATGCTTCACTGCAACTGCTGGCACGCTTACCGGACAACACCCGAGTGGCTTGCGCCCACGAATACACTCTGAGTAATCTGAAATTTGCGTGCACCGTGGAACCTAGCAACACTGCTTTGCTCCAATACCGCGCGCATTGCGAAGCCCTGCGCCAGCAACAGCGTCCCACGCTGCCTTCTTTGCTGGCACAAGAATTGGCAATCAACCCTTTTCTGCGTTGCGACGTTATAGAAGTTGTGCACAGCGCACAAAGCTTTCGTCCTGACTTAATTCCCCAAAACCCCGCCAGCGTTTTTGCAGCGCTGCGTGAATGGAAAAACGCATTCTGATGAACTTGCGCCACCTTCTTGTTGCCTTCAGCGTGGTTTGGCTCGCCGGTTGTGCGACATCGCCGTCTAACTCCGTAGATGGCCCACTCAAGCCTATTACCCAAGCGCGCCCCCTGTCGTCCCACGTCACGTCGCTGGAGTCGAATAACGATCTGTGGGAACGCATCCGCAAAGGCTTTGCCATCCCCGATCTGCAGCACGAGCTGGTCGATGCCCAAGAGCAGTGGTATGGCAGCCGCCCGGATTACATCGACCGCATGACCACGCGCTCTAGCAAGTACCTCTATCACATCGTGGAAGAGCTGGAGCAGCGCAACATGCCCACAGAGCTGGCGCTGCTGCCCTACATTGAAAGCGCCTTCAACCCCCAAGCTGTCTCCAGCGCCAAAGCGGCAGGCATGTGGCAATTTATGCCCGCGACAGGCTCGTATTTCGAACTGACACAAAACGCTTTCCGCGATGACCGCCGCGATGTGCTGGCATCCACCAAAGCTGCGCTGGATTACCTGGAAAAACTGCACCGCATGTTTGGCGACTGGCATCTGGCCTTGGCCGCCTACAACTGGGGCGAAGGCAGCGTGGGCCGCGCCATCAAGCGCAATGAACGCCAGAGCATGGGCACCGGCTATACCGACCTGACCATGCCCAACGAAACCCGCAATTACGTCCCCAAATTGCAGGCGGTCAAGAACATCATCGCCAATCCTGAAAAATTCAAGATTGAGCTGCCCAACATTGAAAACCACCCGTACTTTCAGGCAGTAGAAATCAAGCGCGATGTGGACGTAGAGCTGGTGGCCCGCTTGGCAGACGTGCGCCTGGATGACTTCAAGGCGCTGAACCCCTCGTTCCACCGCCCCACCATTTTTGCAGCAGGCGTCACCCAAATTTTGCTGCCCTGGGACAACGCCAAGGTGTTTCAGCGCAATTGGGCCGCTTACCACGACGGCCAATACGCTAGCTGGACGGTGTGGGTAGCACCCAGCACCATGACCGTGAGCAACGCGGCCCAGCGTGTGGGCATGAGCGAAACCGATTTACGCAGCGTCAACCGTATTCCTCCGCGCATGATGATCAAGGCAGGCTCTGCCTTGATGGTGCCACGCACATCGCAACACCAAAGCGACGTTGCCACCCATATTGCAGACAACGGCAAACTGGCGCTTGCCCCTGAAATCACCGAAGTCACGCGCCGCACCCCCGTCAAAGTTCGCAAGGGTGACACCATGGCCAAGGTGGCCAGCCGCAATGGTGTCTCGGCTGCCAATCTGGCGCGCTGGAACGACATGTCCATCTCGTCCAAGCTGCGCGCGGGCCAGTCGCTGGATATCTATAAAACGGTCAAAGTCTCGGCCGCAGGTGCCAGCGCCAAAAAGACCACAACCACCAAGAAAGCGCGCACCGCAGGCACCCAGAAAGCGCCCCCCGCCAAAGTGGCGCAGAAAAGCAAAGGTGGCACACCCACCAAGAAAAAGCGTTGATCGCCAATCACTGATTGCTGACGACCCCAAGCAAAACGCCCTGCAATGCAGGGCGTTTTTTTATCTGCGCTCTACCAGCGCGTGGGCAATCGTGCCCAAATCCACATACTCCAGCTCGCTGCCTACCGGCACACCCCGGGCCAGCCGCGTGACCTGAATCTGGCGCCCCTGCATAAGCTCTGTTACGGCGTGGGCTGTCGCTTCGCCTTCGGTCGTAAAGCTGGTGGCCAAGATCACTTCCTGCACCTTGCCATCCAGTGCCCGCTGCACCAATTGCGGCAAACCCACATCTTTCGCGCCGACACCATCCATGGGAGAGATACGCCCCATCAGTACAAAATAATAACCACTGTAGGCGCCTGTGCGCTCCATCGCGGCCAGATCGGCCGGCGTCTCCACCACGCACAGGCGCGCTGCATCACGGCCTGCATCCTGGCAAATCGGGCATACCGCCTCGTGCGTAAAGGTGTTGCAACGGGTGCAGTGCTGCACCGAATCCACAGCCTCCACCAAGGCACGAGAAAGCACACGCGCGCCCTCTTGATCGCGCTGCATCAAGTGAAATGCCATCCGCTGCGCGGACTTCACTCCCACCCCAGGCAAACGGCGCAGCGCCTGAATCAATGGGTCCAGCGGCTGAAGATCAGACATATTTCAAACACCCAAATAAAAAGGGAAAGCACCACGGCTTTCCCTCAATCAACGTCGTCGCCAGCAATTAGAAAGGGAACTTCATGCCACCGGGCAAACCGGGCATGCCAGCTGTCAGCTTGGACATTTTTTCATTGGAAGTTTCTTCCGCCTTGCGCACAGCCGCATTGAAGGCCGCAGCGACCAGATCTTCCAGCATGTCTTTGTCTTCAGCCAGCAGGCTGGGATCAATGGTGACGCGCTTGACATCGTGCTTGCAAGTCATCACCACCTTGACCAAACCTGCGCCCGACTCGCCTTCAACTTCAACGTTGCCCAGCTCATCCTGCGCCTTCTTGAGGTTGTCTTGCATGGTTTGGGCTTGCTTCATCAAACCGGCGAGTTGTCCTTTATTGAACATGGTAGGTTTCCTTTATTCGTCACTTAAAAATCTGATGGGGCAATAGTGCCACGACTTGGCATGCCCCGGTCTTTGTTTCGCCTATACAGGCCGAATGCTACCGGGCACGATGGTTGCCCCGTAGATTTGCTGCAAACGCAGCACCTGCGGATCGTTCATCACAATCGCTTCGGCCCGCTTTTGCCGTGCTTCGGCCTGTGCCTTATTGCGCAGCGCAGGGGTGTCAGAGACTTTGCCATTTTCCACTTCAAGGCTGGCGCAATCTGTAACTTGCGCCAAAGCTTTGAGCAAGCGCTCGCGGGGCATTGGCTGGTTGAGTGATGTGCGTTGCACACGCAACGTCCACACACCTTGCGATTGCGCCACCAATTGTGACTGCATGGCCAGCTCACGCACCAAAGCGGTGATGGCCTGCGCCTCATCCAGCTGGGTCACCACCGCATGCCACGCATCGCCTAAAGGGGTTGGCACCAGCTCTGCAGTCACATCAGCGGCGGCAGGTTTGGTTGGAGCCACTGGCTCTGCAAAAGGTGCCGCTGCCTCCATGGGTACCTCGTCCCACATGGGAGGCTCATCGCTGCCATATGCAGGTTCTGCCTCTTCCGATGCAAGGGGCAAGTCTTCCCACGGGGGAGGCATGTCTTGCTCGGCATCTACCGGCTCAGGGACTGCAATCTCAGCAACAGCTGCTTGCGTCACTACTTGCTTCGCTGCAGGGGCTGGCACAACATTCATCGCAGCCTGTTCGGGCTGTGGCTGTGGCTGTGGCTGTGGCTGTGGCTGTGGCTGTGGCTGTGGCTGTGGCTCAGCTTGCGCCTTGGCCACAGGCAGTTCAGCCAACTTCAGTGTTTTTTTTTCAGCCAATGGTGCTGTGCTGCCCGATGATTGCTCACCTTGCGGCTTGAACGCCAGCAGGCGCAGCAACGCCATGGTCAGCGCAGCGTACTCATCCGGAGCCAAGCCAAGCTCTTGCCGGCCATGCAGGCAAATGCTGTAAAGCAACTGTGTCTCATCGGCAGGCATTGCCTGAGCCAACTGCGCCATTTCTGCGGCTTCTGGATCCGAAGCGTCGACCGCAGCAGCCATATCCGGTACGGCTTGCAAAACGGCCATTCGCTGCAGCACTGTGGACATTTCCTCCAGAGTGGATGCCCCAGAAATGCCGTTGTAGCGCAGTGCATCTACGGTCTCTACCACCGTGCGGCCATCGCCTTGTGCCAAAGCAGCAATCAAGCGAAACACGTAACTGCGGTCCACACTGCCCAGCATCTGGCGCACAGATGCTTCTTGCAACTGCCCGCACCCAAACGCAATGGCCTGGTCAGTCAATGACAGCGCATCTCGCATGGAGCCGCGCGCACCGCGGGCCAGCAACTTCAGCGCCTGGGGCTCTGCAGGAATATCTTCTTTCACCAGAACTTGCGTCAGGTGCTCAAAAACAGTCTCGGGTGCCATCGGCCGCAGATTGAACTGCAGGCAACGCGAAAGCACGGTCACTGGTACTTTCTGCGGATCGGTCGTCGCCAGCACAAACTTCAGGTACTCCGGCGGCTCTTCCAGCGTCTTCAACATGGCATTGAAAGCCGTGTTGGTCAGCATGTGCACCTCATCAATCATGAAGACCTTGAAGCGCCCCTGCACCGGCTTGTACACCGCCTGCTCCAGCAGGCTTTGCACCTCATCTACGCCTCGGTTCGAGGCCGCATCCAGTTCAATGTAGTCAGGAAAGCGTCCGCTATCAATTTCAGTACAGGCTGGGCATACACCACAAGGCGTAGCCGTAATTCCACCTTGGCCATCTGCCCCTGTGCAGTTCAGCGATTTGGCCAAAATACGCGACACCGTGGTCTTTCCCACACCACGCGTACCGGTGAATAAATACGCATGGTGCAATCGCTGCTGAGTCAGCGCATTGCCCAACGCCTGCACGACGTGCTCCTGCCCCACCATTTCGGCAAAGTTACGGGGACGGTATTTACGGGCGAGCACGAGATAAGACATAGGGGCGAATTCTACGGGCTACGAGCTTTACACCATGGCCGTATGCTTGTTTATCTTCACGTGTCCCATCGGCGTGGCACAAACACACCTATAATTGACGTTGACAGGCCCCCTCGCATGGGGAAGCAGCCAACCGGGTCAGGTGGGGAACCAAGCAGCCCTAACTGTGAAACCAGTGCCGAGGTAAGGCTTGTCAACTTCGTTTCAGACCCCTCTTCATCTGCAAGAGGTGCTCTTTTTGAAGCGATTCATTTCAAAAAAACATGGCTGATATGCCAGTGGCTTGGCAGTGATCCAACGTTCACCAGCAATGGCGCGCCGATATCGCATGGCGGTGCAGCGCTATTTCCATTGCACTGCGCTTTGAGGCACACGCTCTACGGGCATTTGCAGACGTCATTCAACGCAACTTGGGCAAAAGCTTGACGTAGACCAGCTCGCTCACCAGCTCTACCAATGTTTGCGCCACAATCACGGCGGGTAATACAGGAATAGCACCCGGCACGGCCAGCGCCAAGGGCAGTACCACCAAGGAATTGCGTGTGCTGCCACTGAAGGCAACTGCTCGCACTGCCGAGACTTCTAGCTTGAAAAACTTAGCCACCCGCCATGCCAGCACAGGTGCCAGTACGGCAAACGCGATATACACAGGCAGCACGCGCAAGGCTGCGTGGCTTGCGGCTTCCAGTTGCGGAACCACAGCGGCAACCACCACAAACAGCACCAGTGCCGTAGCTGGCACGGGCAACCAGCCCAAACCTGCGCAAATACGGGCACCCAAGCCTGAGCGCACGGCCCACCACTGTGTGCATGCCGCTAGCAGCAATGGCAGCGCAATCAGCCACACAAAAGCATCCACAAAAGGCCTTGCCTGCACCAATGCAGCAGCCTGTTGCCCCAGCATGGCGTGCAGATAAACAGGCAACAACAGCATTTGCATCACCAGCAGCACCGGGGTAGATGCCAGCAACAAGCGTGCATCGGCCTTGCCCATGTGCGCAAACGTGACCACGTAATCAATGCACGGTGCCAGCAGCACCAGCAAGACGCCAAAGCGCACCAGGCTGTCATCAGGCAAGCCAAAGCTCAAACCCCAGACCAGCAGCGGTATGGCGACAAAGTTGGTCACCAGCAGCGCCAGCAAAAACCGCCCCTGCTTTAACGCGGCACGCAACGCGGGCACAGGCACTTGCAAGAAGGTGACGTAGAGCATGAGCGCCAGCGCGGGGTTGATCGCACGCTCCAATCCCTGCGCACCTGAAAACGCCCACCCAAAAAAGGCTGCAACGGCCACAGTGGCCAAGTAAATAGGCGCTTGCAAGCGCTCTAAGGTGTCACGAAATGATGGCATGCGTGCATTGTTGCTGAGCCCGAATAGGCTTTACAAATACCGCCCACCTTTCGCCACCCTCTTTGCCCATATGAATAAAAATATAGCTGTTCACGTAGTGTTTTCAAAGACTTCAGATATAAAAGTATCTAAAAACATTGCACAGCAAGCGCTGACAGCTATATTTTTATTGATTCACATACGTTTGAATTCCACGTGCCGCGCGCACACCCGTGGCAAAACAAGCGGTGAGCAGGTATCCGCCCGTAGGTGCTTCCCAATCAATCATTTCGCCAGCACAGAACACACCTGGCAGCGCCTTGCACATCAGCCCCTCATCCAGCGCATTCCACGTCACGCCGCCAGCGGTGCTGATGGCTTCATTCAAAGGGCGCGTTGCCACCAACGTGATCGGCAAAGCCTTGATGGCATGCGCCAGCTTCACCGGGTCTTGCATGGTTTGCTTATCCAGCAGTTCATGCAGCAGCGCCGCCTTGACGCCATCCAGACCCAAACGCCCCTTCAAATGACTGGACAAGCTGCGCGAGCCACGTGGGTGGCGCACTTCCTGCAGCACCTTTTCTGCGCTGAATGCAGGCAGTAGATCCAGCTCAAAAGTGGCAAAGCCTTGTCGTTTAATTTCATCGCGCAGCAGGTGTGATACCGCATACACCAAACTGCCCTCTACCCCGGTGGCCGTGGCAACAAATTCACCCCTGCGATCAAAGCTGCGCCCCAGACTGTCCGTAAAACGAATGGCCACAGACTTCAGCGGAGCGCCGGCAAAACGCTCTGTGAAATGCGTGCTCCAGCCTTGAGCCGCTACAGGCGCAATCCCCACCAGTTCTTTGAAAAACTCGCGGCGGGTTTCTTCGGTCGTGTGCGCAGGCTGGCCCACATCAAAGCCGCAATTGGCCGACTGCAGCGCAGACACCTCCACACCTTTGGCTTGCAGCAACGGCACCCAAGCGCCGTCAGAACCCAAACGCGCCCAGCTGCCACCACCCAAAGCCAGCAACACGGCCTTGGCCTGCACAGGCAGTACATCATCGGGCGACTCCATCACAAGCGCTTGAGCATCACTCCAGCCCTTCCACAAGTGGCGCATGTGAAATACCACCCCCTGGGCACGCAAACGCGCCAGCCACGCGCGCAGCAGTGGTGCGGCTTTCATATCCGTTGGAAAAACGCGGCCCGATGTGCCCACAAAAGTACCAATACCCAAGCCTTCAGCCCAGGCACGCAATTGGTCCGCACCAAAGTCTTGCAACAAAGGCTGCAGCATGGGCTGCGTATCGCCATAGCGCTCAACAAAACGCTCAAAGGATTCGGCATGCGTCAGGTTCAAACCGCCCTTGCCTGCCAGCAGAAATTTACGCCCCACGGAGGCTTTGCCGTCAAACACATGCACCTGCACGCCTTGGGCAGACAGCACCTCTGCAGCCATCAAACCCGCAGGCCCTGCCCCCACAATAGCAACATCACACTTCAACGCAGGCAGCGCAGTGGCAGCAGACATAGACAAACCTATCTTTCACAAATACCGGCGACCAAGCGCCAAAGGGCAGGCAGCATAACGCCTGCTCGAAGACCCAGGAGCAACCACGCCAATGTCACCCATTGGGCGCACCTATAAAAGTCATAGTTGTTTTTGCCCAGCCACAAGGCACGTCTGGACATTCGTTTCTGTCACAATTATTCGAACTTTCGTGCGCTTTACGCGCCCTGCTCCCACACTCACAACAAGGAAGAAATCCATGGCCAGCGAACTCATCAAGCATGTCACTGACGCCAGCTTTGAATCGGATGTACTGCAACCCGGCAGCACCGTACTGGTGGACTACTGGGCTGAATGGTGCGGTCCCTGCAAGATGATTGCCCCTATTTTGGACGACGTCTCCAAAGCCTACGAAGGCAAGATCACCATCACCAAGATGAACGTGGACGAAAACCGCGAAATTCCCGCCAAGTTCGGCATTCGCGGCATTCCTACCTTGATGATCTTCAAGAACGGCGAACTCGTTGCCACCAAGGTAGGCGCGCTGGCCAAGCCCCAGTTGACAGCCTTCATTGACCAGCACGTAGGCTGATCTTTAAAAGCCAGCGCGTTGCCCTAAAAGCTGCGCTGGCATGGCACGCAGGCCCATGTCAACCTGAAGCCGCAGCATGTGGCAAACTGCATGACACAAACTACTATGCAGTTTGCCCGCTTTTCCTGTCATAATAAAACCCGATCACGGCCCAAAGCATTGGCGGTCGTTTCTGATCATCTTGGCAAGCCATCGACGTACTGCGCTCCTCGCCGATTACTCTGGCATTCGCCACATCCCCAGATTTCTTTGAACTCCGCCAGGAGTAACTCCAGATGCACCTTAACGAACTCAAGGCCCTGCACGTCTTTGAAGTGTTGAAGCAAGCCGAAGCGCTTGACATTGAAAACACCGGTCGCATGCGCAAGCAAGAGCTGATGTTCGCAATTATTAAAAAGCGAGCCAAAGCCGGTGAACAAGTTTTCGCCGATGGCGTGCTGGAAATTTTGCCGGACGGCTTTGGCTTTCTGCGCAGCCCAGACACCAACTTCACGGCCAGCACCGACGACATCTACATTTCTCCCAGCCAGGTGCGCCGCTTTAACCTGCACACGGGTGACATGATTGAAGGCGAAGTGCGCACCCCCAAAGATGGGGAACGCTACTTCGCGCTGACCAAGCTGGACAAGGTCAACGGCGACTCCCCCGAGTCGAACAAACACAAGGTGATGTTTGAAAATCTCACGCCGCTGTTCCCCAAGGAACAGATGAAGCTTGAGCGTGACATCAAGTCCGAAGAGAACATCACCGGTCGCATCATCGACATCATTGCCCCCATTGGCCGCGGCCAACGTGCACTGATTGTTGCCCCTCCCAAGAGCGGCAAGACCATGATGATGCAGCACATCGCTCACGCCATCACGGCCAATAATCCCGACGTGCACCTGATGGTGCTGCTGGTTGATGAACGCCCTGAAGAAGTGACGGAAATGCAGCGCTCTGTGAAGGGCGAGATCATTGCATCCACCTTTGACGAAACCGCCAGCCGCCACGTGCACGTGGCCGAGATGGTGATTGAGCGCGCCAAGCGCTTGGTAGAGTTGAAGAAAGACGTCGTGATCTTGCTGGACTCGATCACACGTCTTGCTCGTGCCTACAACAACGTGGTGCCTTCGTCGGGCAAAGTGTTGTCCGGCGGTGTGGATGCCAACGCCCTGCAACGCCCCAAGCGCTTCTTTGGCGCAGCGCGCAACGTGGAAGAAGGCGGCTCTCTGACCATCATCGCCACTGCGCTGGTTGACACCGGCTCGCGCATGGACGAAGTGATTTTTGAAGAATTCAAGGGCACAGGCAACAGTGAAATTCACCTGAGCCGCCGCCTGTACGAAAAGCGCGTGTTCCCTGCAATTGACCTGACCAAGAGCGGCACACGCCGCGAAGAGTTGCTGCTGGCTCCAGAAATCTTGCAAAAGACCCGCATCTTGCGTCAATTCATGTACAACATGGACGAAATTGAGTCCATGGAACTCATGATCAAGAACATGAAGCAGACAAAAAACAATGTCGAATTCTTCGACATGATGCGTCGCGGCGGCTAAGCACTGCAGGTTTTGCGAAAATTTCGCCTCTCAAGCTATAATGAGAGGCTTTATTGCGGAAAGTATGTTGAATGCATTTTCGAAGCAAAGGTTGCTTCGGGTTTGGCACGGCTACCGCACTTGACTAAAGGAAGATCATGAAAGAAGGCATTCACCCCAATTACCGCGAAGTTCTGTTTGTTGACATGTCTAACGACTTCAAGTTCGTGACACGTTCTTGCGCCAACACCAAGGAAACAGAAACTTTCGAGGGCAAAGAATATCCCCTGTTCAAGCTGGATACTTCTTCTGAATCGCACCCCTTCTACACCGGCACTCAAAAGTCGGTGGACAACATGGGCGGCCGTGTGGAGCGCTTCCGCAACCGCTTCGGCAAGAAGTAATTTTTTACTTCCCCGCCAAAAAGGCAGCCAGGGCAACCCGGCTGCCTTTTTCTTTTGCAGCACATGCGAGACACGTTGGCGCAATAAGCATGGACATGGCTGCAGACACCGCGTAGTCGTGGCATGCTAGCGCGCACCACCCAGTTAATCGCTTTACCTGCATGCACTCCATAGGCATGCCTACCTTGCTTTCATGAATCCGCCCTCACCCGCCATCGTTGCCCAAAATGCGGTTCGCAGCCTGCCTCGCTGGATCATGCTGCTGCTTTGCACCATTTATGTCCTTGCCGGGTTTGTAGGTCGCGAGCCTTGGCGTGATGTCGACATCACTGCCTTTGGCTACATGCAGGCCATGGCGCACGGCGAGGCAACGTGGACGCAGCCCTTGCTGGATGGCATCAGGCCTGATGCCCCGGGCATACTGCAATACTGGCTAGGGGCGTGGGCACTGCAGTTGCTACCGTCTAGCATACCTGCTGATATGGTGGCACGCCTGCCTTTTATGGTGCTTCTGGCTTTCACCCTGCTGTGCACATGGCGTGCAGTGTTTAGCCTGGCCCGCACCCCCGGAGCACAACCTGTGGTGTTTGCTTTTGGGGGAGAGGCATCCCCCACGGACTACGCACGTGCGCTTGCCGATGGCGGCTTGCTCGCCCTGATGGCCAGCCTGGGCTTGGCCCAGTTCTCGCATGAAACCAGCCACACGCTGGTGCAATTGACGGCAGTATGCACACTTTTTTTTGCTGCTGCGTCTATGTGGTGGCAGCCCAAGCTATCTGCCGCAGCCGCCTTGCTTGGCATGCTGGCACTGGCTCTTGCTGGTGCGCCTTCGATGGCCATGTTCCTGGGTTTGGGCGCAGTGGCCATGACGCTGTGCATCCAAACACCCAAACTTCAGCAACGGTACAGCTGGGCTGCCTGGTGGATTCTGTCCATGGCAGTGGCAGCCAGTGCTGCCTGGTTGCTTGGTTTGTGGGAAAACCGGCTGATCAACCCTTGGCAGCAAGGCAAAGACTGGCAAAGTATTGCGCGCCTGCTGATGTGGTTCAGCTGGCCCGCGTGGCTGCTGGCCCTATGGGCGCTGTGGCGCTGGCGCGGACAGCTGGCACACCCGCGCCACAACCCGCACCTGGCCTGGTCACTTTGGCTATGGGTGATTGCAGTGTTTTGCACCATTTTTACAATGGATGGTGACCGCTCACTGATATTGGCGTTACCCGGTATTGCAGCGCTGGCCGCTTTTGCATTGCCCACATTCAAGCGCAGTCTGGGTGCACTGATCGACTGGCTCACGCTGTTCTTTTTCACTATTTCGGCCATTACGATCTGGGTGGTCTGGATCTCCGTGCAAACGGGTTTTCCCGCCAAGCCCGCCGAAAACATACAGCGTCTGGCCGTTGGCTTTGAGCCGTCCTTTTCGCTTTTCTCTTTCCTAGTGGCTGTGGCCGCAACGATTGGCTGGTTTCTTCTGGTGGCATGGCGCACACGCCGGCACCGTGCGGCAATATGGAAAAGTTTGGCAGTGCCTGCCGGGGGAACCGTTTTAGGCTGGGTATTGCTGATGACACTGTGGCTTCCCATGCTGGACTATGCCCGCAGCTACGCGCCACACGTCAATGCGGTGGCACACGCCATGCCACGCGATGTGCCCTGTGTGCGCACACTTGGTTTTACGCCCGCACTCACCACTGCGTTTCGTTTTTACACGTCCTGGCAATTGCAACGCGGCATTGCCACAACCACTGGTGCCCAGTGCAACTGGTTGATTGCAACGCCTGCTGCCTGGTCCGCCGTAGATAGTGAGACAGCCGCGCAGTGGCAATTTGTGCAGCAAGTGACCCGTCCAACAGAGCGCAAAGACAACCTTCTGGTCTTGCAGCGCACCCCTTAAAGCCAGAGGCCATCTATGCATGAACTTGCCACGATTGCGCGGCATGCAGGCACTGTGCTTGCCGGTCAATTGGCCATCATGGCCTTTGGGGTGACTGACACCATTGTGGCGGGCCGCTTTTCTTCAGAAGCCTTGGCCGCCCTGTCAGTGGCCTCTGCCGTGTTTGTGAGTGTGTACGTCTCACTCATGGGCATCTTGCAGGCTTTGCTGCCAATCTGGGCTGAACAGCACGGCAAAGGCGAGACCACGGCGATTGGCGCATCGTTTCGCCAGTCACTGTATCTGGCGCTGGGCTTTACGTTGCTGGGGATGGTAGTTCTGGTGTTTCCGGAGCCCATCCTGACCTGGACTGAGGTGCCACAGAGCATGCAGGCCGATGTGCGTGCCTACCTCATGATTGTGGGCTGGGCGCTGCCCTCGGCCATGTTTTTTCGACTGTATGCCACGCTCAACCAAGCGCTGGGGCACCCACAGCTGGTAACTTGGTTGCAGGTTGGTGCGCTGGTGTTGAAAGTGCCGCTGTCCATCTGGTTTACTTTTGGCGGCTGGGGGCTTGAGCCCCAGGGTGCAGCGGGTTGCGCCTGGGCCACCTTGCTGGTGGACTATGCCATCGCCATCGTCGCCACCGTACTGATGCGCCGTCAAAAACTCTATGTGGCCCTGCAAATATGGCAGCGCATGGAAGCGCCTGACTGGCAGCGCATCAGCACTTTTCTGCGCCTAGGCGTGCCCGCAGGCCTGTCGATCTTGGTAGAGGTCACCTCTTTTACCCTGGTGGCGCTTTTTGTTGCGCGCCAAGGGGCCATGGCCGCAGCCAGCCACCAGATTGCTGCCAACTTGGCTGGTGTTTGCTACATGGTGCCTCTGTCGCTGGGCATTGCCATCAGTGCCCGCGTCAGCTGGTGGCGTGGTGCAGGCAATGAAGCCCAGGCCCAAAAGCTGGCTTGGCTGGGTGTGAAGATTGCGCTGGCCAGTGGTCTGGTGCTGTGCAGCAGCTTGCTGCTGGCCCGCGCCTACATTCCACACATCTACACGGCAGACCCGCACGTAATCGCGCTCACCTCATCGCTGCTGCTGTGGGTAGCGCTGTACCACGCATCCGACAGCATTCAATGCGTCTGCATTTTTTTGCTGCGCTGCTGGCGCGTAACCGTTGCGCCACTGGTGGTGTATTGCGGCTTGCTATGGGGTGGTGGTTTGGGTGGAGGCTACTGGCTTGCTTACAAAAATGAAGCTACCAGCGCTTACTGGTCAACGAATCCAATGCCTTTTTGGATTGGAAGTGCGTTGGCGCTTGTGCTGGTTGCTAGTATTTTTGTTTTCCTATTGCACAAAGTGTTTCAAGCACAGGCCGCTGACGCTCGCTAAGCGCGGCGCTTGCGCTGCTGCACATCAAGAGTGAAACCTGTACTGCGGGTACCGTGAGCCACAGGCGCAACATCGTGCAAACAGCGTTGACAGCGCAGGCAGCACAAACAACACACCCACCGCGCTCACCGCACGCGCAATATCCATGCTTTTGCCAGCTAGGGCTATTTGGGCAAGGTCTCAGGCAGCGCATGCACACGCTGTGCATCACGCAAGCGGTGCGCGGGGAAGACGGCGCTGAACACGGCACCCGCACCCAACTGGCTGTGAATCTCCAGCTTGGCCCCATGGCGCTGCAGCGCGTGCTTCACAATCGCCAGCCCCAGGCCCGTGCCACCGGTATCGCGTGAGCGGCTGCGATCCACCCGGTAAAAACGTTCCGTCAAACGGCCAATGTGCGCGGGATCAATCCCGGGGCCAGAGTCTTGGACCGAAAAGCGTGCGCCACCATCGGGTAAAACGTCCCAGCGCACCTGCACCGTGCCACCTGCGGGTGTGTAGCGCAGAGCATTGCTGATGAGGTTGGAGAAGGCACTGATCAGCTCGGCCTGCACGCCCGCAATGTCCCAATCCATACCCAGCGCACCGGGCTGAGGAAAACTGATGACATGCCCCGCTGCGCCCTTGGTCAGCAGTTTGGACAGGGCTTGCGCCTCTACCGTGCATTGAGACAGCATGGAAGCCACAGACACCCATTCGCTGTAGCCCGGCAGTGGGCTACCTTCCAGCCGTGAAAGCGTCAACAAATCTTGCACCAGGTTTTGCATGCGCCCTGCCTGCTGCGCCATCAGCGACAGATAGTGCTTGTGCTCTTGGGGCGACAAATTCAAGGTTTGCAGCGTTTCCACAAAACCCACCAGCACCGTCAGCGGTGTGCGAATTTCGTGCGAAACGTTGGCCACGAAATCACGGCGCATGGCCTCGGCCTGCTCCAAGGCAGTGATGTCTCGCGCCAGCAGCAAATGGCGCCCATCCCCATAGGGGTAGATGTGCACCGACAGCATCACTGGGCGTGAAGGTGAACTTTCACGCCCGGCCATCAGTACGGGGTGAGAGAAATCCTGGCTCGCCCAGTAACCGCTGAAAGCAGGATCGCGCACCAGGTTGCCAATGGTTTGCTGAATGTCACGCTCTGCATCAAAACCAAAGTGGCGCTCAGCCATGTGGTTGCACCACTCAATATGGCCATGCACATCCATCAGCACCAAGCCATTGGGGCTGGCTTGCAAAGCGCCCAAAATATCCTGTACGCGCTGCTCAGCCGCAACCACCGCCTGTTCGCGTGAACGGGCAGCCCGGCGCATGTAAGTCGCCAGCAAACCCCATACCCCACGCACGCGTGGCTGCACAGCCATATCCCCCCGCACCAGCCAGTGGTGCAAGCGCTGCGCCTGCCAGTGGTCCCAAAGCATCCACAGCCATGTAGCCAGCAGCGCCCCGGCCAGCCCTGCCCATGGCCCCCATAGCCAAGCGGCAATGCCCACCAGCAGCGTTTGCAACAGCAATAACTCCATCCAGCGCCAAGCCATCACGCATCCTTAGGCGGTTGATCCTGCAGACAATCGGTAGCCCGCACCGCGCACGGTCTCCACCAAGCTACCAGCCTCACCCAATGCTTCGCGCAAGCGCTTGATGTGTACATCAACCGTGCGCTCTTCAATGTAGACGTGGTCGCCCCACACCTTATCCAGTAGCTGGCCACGACTGTGCACGCGCTCAGGGTTGTGCATAAAGTGGTTGAGCAGCTTGAACTCGGTTGGCCCCAGTTTGAGTGGCTGGTCCTGAAAGGTGACGCGGTGTGTTTCGCTGTCCAGTACCAAATCTCCAACCTGCACACGCTCGCCTGCTTGCTCGGGCGTACGTCGGCGCAACACGGCACGAATGCGCGCCAGCAATTCCTGGGTTGAAAACGGCTTAGTGATGTAGTCATCGGCCCCGGCGTCCAAGCCTGCAATCTTGTCTGGCTCGTCACCACGCGCTGTCAGCATCAAGATAGGCACGTGCTTGCTGCGTTGATCGGCGCGCCACTTGCGCGCCAAATTCAGGCCGCTGGAGCCACCAGGCAGCATCCAGTCGAGCAAGATCACGTCGGGCAGCGCAGCATCCAGCTCGCGCTGTGCACTCACGCCATCTTCAGCCCACACAGGGGTAAAACCGTTGTGGCGCAAATTCACAGCGATCAGTTCAGCAATCGCGGGCTCATCTTCTACGATCAGTACTTGCGGCAATTTCTTCATGCTTCTTACCTGGGCTTGTTTAACGCACCGCCGACTCAATCACATCCATGGACTGGTGGCGAATGTCCTTACCCTCCACCAAGTAGATGATGAGTTCAGCCACATTTTTGGAATGGTCACCAATGCGCTCCACCGCCTTGGCCAGGAACAGCAAGTCCAGGCTGGCAGAAATTGTGCGCGGGTCTTCCATCATGTAAGTGATAAGTTTGCGCACAAAGCCATCAAACTCATCATCAATCAGGTCATCTTCTTTCAGGATGCCCAAAGCGGCCTTGGTATCCAGGCGGGCCAAAGCATCCAGCGCCTTGCGCAGCAGCGCCGAGGCCATTTCTGCCGCAACCCGCAGCTCCCCGGAGGGCAAGGCGCGTGATGCACCACTTTCAATGATGGACTTGACCATGCGCGCCATCTTGTGCGCTTCGTCGCCCATGCGCTCCAAGTTGGCCGTCACTTTGGAGAACGCCATCAACATGCGCAAATCACGTGCTGTCGGCTGACGGCGACCAATGATGGAAGACAGCTCATAGTCAATCTCCACCTCCATGGCGTTGACCCGCTCCTCCAGCGCAGCCACTTGCTCCACGGCTTCTAGGCTAAATTGGGTCAAGGCAAACACCGCCTGGCTGATCTGGCGCTCCACGATCCCGCCCAGCTCCATCACACGCGATGAAATACGATTGAGTTCACTGTCAAACTGTGTCGACAAATGCTTATCTGACATATCTATCTCCTGCGGAATTAACCAAATCGGCCTGTGATGTAGTCTTCTGTTTCACGGCGCTGGGGCTTGAAAAACAGTTGCTCTGTTTCACCAAATTCCACCAAATCGCCCAAATACATGTACGCGGTGTAATCGCTGCAGCGTGCGGCTTGCTGCATGTTGTGCGTCACAATGACGACGGTGTAGTCGTCTTTCAGCTCAGCAATCAGCTCTTCCACCTTGGCGGTAGAAATCGGGTCCAAGGCCGAGCAAGGCTCGTCCAGCAGCAACACTTCAGGCTTGATCGCAATGCCCCGTGCAATGCACAGGCGCTGTTGCTGGCCACCCGAGAGACTGGCGCCACTTTGGTGCAGCTTGTCTTTCACCTCGGTCCACAATGCCGCCTTGCGCAGTGCCCATTCCACGCGCTCATCCATGTCTGCGGCATCCAAACTCTCAAACAACTTTACGCCGAAGGCAATGTTGTCGTAGATGGACATCGGAAACGGCGTGGGTTTTTGAAACACCATGCCCACCTTGGCACGAATCAGCGCAACGTCTTGCTTGCTGGTCAGCAGGTTCTCGCCGTCGAGCAAGATTTGCCCTTGCGCACGCTGCTCGGGGTACAGCTCGTACATGCGGTTAAAGGTGCGCAGCAGCGTAGATTTTCCGCAGCCCGACGGACCAATAAAAGCCGTCACCTTCTTTTCGGGAATTTCCAGGTTGATGTTTTTCAACGCATGGAACTTGCCGTAGTAGAAATTCAAATCACGCACAGATAACTTGGATCGTCCAGTAATCGGTGCAATAGCGGGTGTCGTCAATGTTGCAGTTGGCATCATCAAATCCTTGCAATTTACTTTTGGCGCGTCAGCACACGGGCCAAGATATTCAGGCCCAGCACGGCCACCGTAATCAGAAATACGCCTGCCCACGCCAGCTGCTGCCAGTTTTCATAGGGGCTCATCGCAAACTTAAAGATGGTCACCGGCAAGCTCGCCATTGGCTTGCCCAGATCACCATTCCAGAACTGGTTATTCAGTGCAGTGAAAAGCAGCGGTGCGGTTTCCCCCGCAATCCGTGCCACCGCAAGCAGCACACCCGTAATCACACCGGCGCGTGCAGCGCGCAATGTAATCGCCAAAATCACCTTCCACTTGGGCGCACCCAAAGCGTAGGCCGCCTCACGCAGTGCCGAGGGCACCAGCGCCAGCATATTTTCAGTGGTGCGAATGACCACGGGAATCACAATCAAGGCCAGCGCCACAATACCTGCATAGGCAGAGAAACTTTTGAACTTGGCTACCACCACCGCGTAGACGAACAGGCCAATCACGATGGACGGGGCAGACAGCAAAATGTCATTCACAAAGCGTGTCGTGCTGGCCAGCCAGCTGTTTTTGTCATATTCGGCCAAATAAACGCCAGCCATCACCCCAATCGGGGTGCCAACGCAAGTGGCCAAAGTCACCATGACGAACGAACCAAAAATGGCATTGGCCAGACCACCGGCCTCATTCGGTGGCGGCGTCATCTCGCTAAACAGCGCCAAGCTCAGCCCGCCAATGCCCAATCGAATGGTTTCCCACAGAATCCAGATCAGCCAGAACACACCAAAAGCCATTGCAGCCAGCGACAGCGCCAGTGCCACCTGGTTGAGGCGTTTGCGCGCGGCAAAACGTGCCTGACGCGCTGCTTCTTGGCGTTCGGCAGAAATCAGTTTTTGACTGGAGGTGCTCATGTGCGTGCTCCCTCATTCTTTTGCAGGCGGTTGAGCAAGATTTTGGACAAGGCCAGCACCACGAAAGTGATGAAGAACAGTGCCAGCCCCAGATAGATCAACGATGCCTGGTGTAGGCCTTCGCCGGCTTCGGCGAACTCATTGGCCAATGCAGAGGTAATGCTGTTAGCCGCCTCAAACATGGACACTGAATTGAGCTGGTTCATGTTGCCGATCACAAAAGTCACCGCCATCGTCTCACCCAGAGCACGCCCCAGGCCCAGCATGACGCCGCCCAGCACCCCGGCCTTGGTGTAGGGAAGCACCACCTTCCAGACGACTTCCCACGTTGTGGCCCCCAAACCGTAGGCCGACTCCTTGAGCAGCGCAGGGGTCACTTCAAACACATCGCGCATCACCGCCGCAATGAACGGAATGATCATGATGGCCAAGATAATGCCGGCCGACAAAATACCAATACCTACTGGCGGCCCCGAAACCAGTGCGCCCAGATAAGGCACGCCATCAAACAAGGCCTGCAGTGGTTGCTGCACATAAGTGGCCAGCACAGGGCCAAACACCATCAAGCCCCACATGCCATACACAATCGATGGCACTGCGGCCAGCAGCTCAATGGCTGTCCCCAGAGGGCGCTTGAGCCAGTTGGGTGCCAGCTCCGTCAAGAACAGCGCAATCCCAAAGCTCACAGGCACCGCAATGATCAGCGCGATCAGCGATGTCATCAAAGTGCCGTAGATCATCACCAGACCGCCGTACTGGTCCTGCACGGGATCCCACTCGGTACGCGTGAAAAAGCCCAGGCCGTATTCGTGAATAGCGGGCCAGGCACCGATCAGCAGCGAGCCCATGATGGCCAGCAGCAAGCCCAAAGTGATCAAGGCAGCACCCTTGGCCATCCAGGCAAACAGACGATCCGCAAAGCTTGCAGATATCCAACGATTGCGGCGAGGCGGCTGTGCGCGGCTGGCAATCGGCTGTTGCCGGCTGGTCACCGGGTTGGCAGAAGACATGGATGAGGACACGGGTGTCACCTCTTTACAAATAACAAGACCTGCCAGGCGCAGGTGCGCCCAGCAGGATGTGACTGTTCAAGCAGCCGTTTACTTCCAAGCTACTGGCTTGCCAGCGCTGTCTTTGATTTCACCCCAGGCCTTGAACACTTGCGCCTTGACCGAGTCAGGCATAGGCACGTAGTCCAAGTCGCTCGAAGTGGAGTCACCGCTCTTATACGCCCAGTCAAAGAACTTCAGCGTAGTCGCAGCTTGCGCAGGCTTGTCCTGCACCTTGTGCATCAAAATGAACGTTGCGCTGGTGATTGGCCATGCATCTTTGCCAGGCTGGTTGGTCAAGATCTGGTAGAAGCTTTTGCTCCAGTCAGCACCTGCAGCAGCGGCCTTGAAGCTGGCTTCGTTGGGCGAGACAAAGGCGCCTTCGTTGTTTTGCAACTGTGCAAAAGTCAGCTTGTTTTGCTTGACGTAAGCGTATTCCACGTAACCGATGGAGTTGGCCAGGCGCCCCACGAAAGCGGCCACGCCTTCATTGCCCTTGCCACCAGCACCTGTGGGCCAGTTCACAGCTTTGCCCTCACCCACTTTTTCTTTCCACTCGGCATTCACCTTGCTCAAGTAGTTGGTAAAGCCAAAGGTGGTGCCAGAGCCATCAGCGCGGCGCACAGCAGTAATTTTTTCGTTGGGCAAATTCACGCCCGGATTCAGCGCCGTGATGGCTGCATCGTTCCAGTGGGTGATCTTGCCCAGATAAATGTCACCCAGAATCTGGCCCGTCAGCTTGAGCTGACCAGGCTGCACGCCCTTGATGTTGACCACCGGCACAATGCCGCCAATCACGGTAGGGAACTGCACCAGCCCCTTGGCCTGCAAGTCTGCGTCTTTCAGCGGCTCATCCGAAGCACCGAAATCTACAGTCTTGGCTTCAATTTGCTTGAGACCTGCGCTAGAGCCCACCGACTGGTAGTTGATCTTCACGCCTGTGGCCTTGTTGTAATCAGCGGCCCACTTGGAATACAGCGGAGCAGGGAAACTGGCGCCAGCACCAGTTGCATCTTGCGCGGCCGCCATGTTGAACAAACCGCCGGATACCAAAGCACCCGTCACTAAAACACGCATCATGGACATTTTCATGGAAGCACCTCTTTAGATTGCAGAACAAGGTCGAAGAAAACTTGATGACGTGAATGTAAAAACCGTTTATGACGAGCTTGTGACATACAAAAAATAAGTTTCCCCCCTCAAAAACCACAGTTCATCGAATTCAAATAAATGTCACAAACCAGTCATGGCGGCCATCTAGAATCGCAGCCCTGTTTCACACTCGGTCATGCTCCACATTTGTGCGCTCAATGCAGCCATGGCTGATAAGCTGCCCACTTTGCGCCGCCAGCTGACACATTTCAAATGAACAATGCGATTGCACTTGCTGCCGTAGATCTCGGCTCCAACAGTTTCCGCCTTGAAATTGGTAGTTATGAACACCACCAGATTCACCGCATCGAGTACCTCAAAGAAACCGTGCGCCAAGGCAATGGTTTGGACAGCAACCGCAACCTCACGCAAGAGTCCATGGAACGTGGATGGGCATGCCTGGCCCGCTTTGGTGAACGCCTGCGCGGTTTTGATCCACAGCATGTGCGCGCAGTGGCCACGCAAACCCTGCGTGAAGCCCATAACCGTGACGAATTTATTGAGCGCGCCAACGAATTACTGGGCTTTCCCATCGAAGTGATTACGGGCGAGGAAGAAGCCGCCTTAATTTACCGCGGTGTCATCAGCCAGCTGCCCGCATCGAACGAAAACCGCTTGGTGATTGATATTGGCGGGCGCTCCACCGAATTTGTACTGGGCCAAGCCAGCGTGGTGCAGTCACTGGCCTCTTACCGCATTGGCAGCGTGGCGTGGACGCTGCGCTACTTCCCCCAAGGCCACCTGACGCCCGAGGCCTTCGAGACCGCTGAGATTGCCGCACGCGCAGTGCTGGATGAAGCGCTGGACACCTTCACCCCCGGCAGTTGGGACATTGCCTACGCCTCCGCAGGCACTGCCAACGCGGTGGGAGACACACTGTCGGCCAATGGGTTTGACCCCGGTGTCATCACCCGCGCGAGCCTGGACTGGCTGCAGCAGCAGTTGCTGCGCGCCCAGCACATTGACCGCATCAAGCTGGAAGGCCTGAAAGAAGACCGCCGCCCCGTCGTGGCCGGTGGCCTGAGCGTGCTGCGCGCCGTGTTTGACTTGCTGGGCCTGGAGCGCATGGTCGTGGCCCAGGGCGCGCTTCGAATGGGTGTGCTGTACGAGCTGGTCAACGATGAGCCGACTGGAGACATCCACACCGCCAGCGTACTGGGCTTGATGCAACGCTTTGGTGTTCACAGCATGCATGCCCGCCATGTGGCTGAAACCGCTCAGCAGTTGTGGATGCAGTTGCACCCGCAAGAAGCCACGCCCCCCGCCAACCTGGCTTGGGCTGGCTTGCTGCATGAAGTGGGCTGCCGCATCTCGCGCAGCAATTACCACCGCCACAGCGCCTACATTCTGGAAAACAGCAACGCCCCAGGCTTTGCCCCTGCAGAGCTGGCGCACCTGGGCCAGCTGGTACTGGGCCACCGCGGCAAGCTTAAAAAAATGGAAGCCTTCATGCACTTGCCAGCCAATGCAGAGCAACTGCTGTGCCTGCGTCTGGCTGTGGTGCTTTGCAACAACCGCCGCGCGCCCGATATGCAAGGCCTGCAGTTACAGCGCAATGGCAAGCAATTGCTGCTGCAAACCCCGCCGGGCTGGGCGCAGCGCTTTCCACTCAGCGCACAGCTGCTGCGCGAAGAAGCAGAAGCGGTAGGGAAAACCGACTGGCAGTTGTTGCTACAGCTAGCTTAAGAAAAAAGGAGCTGCCAGCGCTTAACCTATATAGGTTTCAAATTCTTTTATATCTGAAACCTTTTATACACAAGCGTTAAAAGCTCACTTTATCAAAGCAACTGCACCCAACTGCTTCATAAAAAAAGGATGCCAAATGCATCCTTTTTTGTGTGCGCACACTATGGTCAGCTACGTGCTGTACACATGCATCAACGCATTTTGTACACCATTGCCATCTTGCGGCTGCGCTGGCGGCAGGTAGCTGCCATCGGACTGCTGTGTCCACGCATCGCGGTTGTCATGCAAATATGCCACCAGGCATTCATCGATCACGCGCTGGCGCAGCTTGGGCTCTTGCACGGGCCAAGCCAGCTCAACGCGGCGTGTCATGTTGCGGCGCATCCAGTCGGCGCTAGACAGGTAGACATGCTCCTGACTATCACCCCACGCAAAGTAAAACACCCGAGAGTGCTCCAGAAAACGGCCAATGATGGAGCGCACACGGATGTTGTCCGTCACCCCCGCCACCTGCGGTGGCAACATACATGCACCGCGCACAATCAGATCAATCTTCACCCCCGCCTGGCCAGCGTCGATCAGCGCGTAAATCAGGTCTTCGTCAGTCATGGCATTGGTTTTCACCACCACGCGGGCATATTCGCCCTTCAGCGCAGCTTGCTTGCAGGCATCCAGATGGGTCAGCATGCTTTGCTGCAAGGCAAAAGGTGCCATCACCAGCTTGTCCAGCTTGGGCTTCACATTCGGGCTGGCCAGGTGGCGAAACACCGCATCCATATCGGCCGTCAGCACCGCATCGCACGTCAGGTAGCTCAAATCGGTGTACATGCGTGCGGTCTTGGGGTTGTAATTGCCCGTTGACAAGTGGCCGTAACGGCGCAGCCCCCGGCCTTCACGGCGTGTAATCAGCAGCATCTTGGCGTGGGTCTTCAGGCCCACCACGCCATACACCACCTGGGCTCCCACTGCCTCCAGCGCATCGGCCCAGTTGATGTTGGCCTCTTCATCAAAGCGCGCCTTCAGCTCCACCACTGCCATCACTTCCTTGCCCATGCGCACAGCTTGGGCCAGCAGTTCAATCAGTTGCGACTTGGCACCCGTGCGGTAAATGGTTTGCTTGATGGCTACCACCGCTGGGTCGTGCACCGCCTCACGCAGCAATTCCAGCACCGCATCAAACTGCTCAAAGGGCTGGTGAATCAGCACATCTTGCTTGCGCATCTGCGCCATGATGCTGACGGCTGGTTTGAGCTGGCGCGGCCAGCTGCCCTGCCACGGGGTAAACAGCATGGCAGGCTCATTGACCAGATCAATCAACTCTGACAAGCGCACCAGATTGACCGGTCCCTGCACCCTAAACAGCGCCTGCGCTGGCACATCAAATTCTTGCCGCAAGATGTTGGCAAGAAACTCCGAACAATTACTGCCCACTTCCAGGCGCACCGCCTGCCCAAACTGGCGATACGCGAGCTCTTCACGCAGTGCCGTACGCAGGTCATCCACTTCGTCTTCTTCCACCAGCAGCTCGGTATTGCGTGTGACACGAAACTGCACCGCCTCCACCACCTCGCGGCCATCAAAAAGCTCTGAAATATGTGCCCGTACCATGCTGGAAAGGCTGACAAACAGCCGTTTTTTACCGCAGATGCTGGCTGGCAACTGCATCAGGCGGGGCAGCGCACGCGAGAGCTTGACGATCGCCACCTCATTGGCGCGGCCAAACGCATCTCCCCCCTTCAGACGCACCACCATGTTCAGTGACTTGTTAGCCACCTGCGGAAAAGGGTGTGCAGGATCTAATGCCACCGGCACCAGCAACGGCTTGACGGCCTGCCGAAAGTGCCTTTGCACCCACTTGCGCTGTGCAGCAGTGCGCTCTTTGTGGTTCACGATACGAATGCCCGCCGCATCAAAGGCGGGAATCAATGCATCGTTGTACAGCGCATACTGGCGCGCCACCAGATCCTGCGCCTTGTGCAGCAGAGCCAGCCCGTCTTGTGCGTTGTAAACGCCTTGTGCCAGACTATTGACCGCAGTGATGTGCGGCGCAGCACGCACTTCAAAAAACTCATCCAGGTTGGACGACACAATGCACAGATAGCGCAGCCGCTCCAGCAGCGGTACGTCTTCACGCCGAGCCCAGGCCATCACGCGCTCGTTGAACGCCAAAATGCAATGGTCACGCGGCAGTAGCGCCAATTGCGGCTCTAGCAGCGCCTGCTGTGCCGTGGTACTGGCCACTTGCGGCACGCCGCCTTCAGGCATAAAACCACCCAGTGATTTCGGCAGTGCCATGAATGCAGGAAGCGGCGCAATGAATGGTTCGGTCTTTGAATACATGGAAACTTTTTGGCGATGTCTCACCAGTATCAGTACAGCATGTGACGAAACAGTGACAGCCATATGACTGTTTCATCTACGCAAAGTGTGCAGCCAACTGAAAAGACTTTGCTGTGATGGTAATCTGGCGGGCTGCCTACCTCTTTTTGACCTATGAAAGCTCCCCTGCTTGCCAGCATCGACATCGGATCCAATAGCGTTTTGCTGCTTATCGGCCGCATCGTGGATGGCAAATTGCAGATTGAGTTGCAGCGCAAAGAAACCCTGCGTTTGGGCGGTGCCCTGGATGAGCAAGGCAACCTACAAACCCAGGCCATGGAACGTGGCCTGGAATGCTTGCGCCGCTATGCAGGTCTGATGACACGCGTGGCCAAGGAACACCGCCGCGCTGTAGCCACCCAAACCCTGCGCGAAGCCCGCAATCGCAATGAGTTTTTATCGCAAGCCCATGCCATTTTGGGATGTGAAGTGGAATTGATTTCAGGCGAACGTGAAGGCGCACTAATCTACCAAGGTGTCACACGCCTGCTCCCATCGTGGCCAGAAAACCGGTTAGTCATCGACATCGGTGGGCGCTCTACCGAAATCTGTGTGGGCCACAACCAGACACTGCACATCGCCACCTCCTGCCCGATTGGCAGCGTAGCGTGGGCACAGCGTTTTTTTGGGGATGGCACCTTGAGCGCCGAGCGCTTTGCAGCGGCCGACAACGCTGCGCAAGCAGCTTTAAAACAAGCTATCGCCCCACTGGGCAATACGCCATGGGAGCAAGCATTCGGCTCCTCTGGCACAGCGGGGGCCATCAGCAAGGCTTTGCTGCAAGCGGGCTTGCCTGTCGGAGAAATTTCGCGCGCAGGGCTATTCCAACTCAAGGCACAACTGGTGCAAGCTGGCCATATCGACCGGCTGCCCCTGCACGGTCTGCGCGAAGAACTGCGCCCTGTCATTGGCGGTGGCGTCAGCATCATGTGCGCAGTCTTTGACGTGCTTGGGCTGCAGCACATGCGCATTGCACAAGGCGCTTTGCGCCATGGACTGATATTTGAGCTGCACCAATCACTGATCGACCATTGAATCACAGCAGCTTGCGTTGCAACCTACTTGTCAGGCCCCGGGTGATTGCGCACGTTCTTAATAAATAAATCAGGCACTCTCACCTCCCAACCTTTGAGCGCTCGCACTGGGGGGGCTTCATGCCTCCGTGCCGGTGGTGATACCGCCATACAAACCGATGCAACGACTACTCCCAACGCACCGCATTGTTGAAGTGCAGTGTTAATCCAGTGTGAGCGCAGCATCTGGGCAGGGCAGCTATTAAAGCCCCCCATGCAGTTGGTTTGAGGCATTTTGGGTTAAGTCACCTGGTGGTCAATCCCCAGCGCCTGGCACAACGGATCAAACGCACGCGCTCCTGCTGGATGGCGGCTGCGGCTTCCAAAAAGCCGGCCCGTGAACTCTTGGCCGTTGTCGGTGAGGATGGTGTGAATCTTCAAAGGCGTTACCTTGGGCACTACCGCCTTGTGCTGTTTGATGGCAATCAACACCCAGCGGGTAGCCCGGGGTCAATGACGACAAACTCAGAACTGCGTTTGCCCTCACACTGCATCTGAAGCGGGTGCTTCTTCGCCTACACATGCAAATAGCTAGGTCATCGGCTTTGAAGGAGCTTTCTCGCCCTCTTGCTTGGTTAGAACGGGTAGGCCCGCCGGCACAGCAGACGATTCAATGAAGAGCGGCTCATGGAGCCGACTCTATGAACTCTTGTACCACCAGCGCCAATCAGCCATCCAGCGGCTGCAACAGCTGAGTGTCCAGGTAGATGACAAACGCCTCCTTCGCTGTATGGCAGCGTGGTTTGCAGGCAGTGCGCCCTATGGCTGGCACCGTGAACCGTGGTGCAGCATCGCCACTCGCACACCGAGCCCCAACCGAGCCGTATTGCTGTGCCAGTTCCTTGTCCGCAAGCATTGACCTGTTGCAGGGCCAAACGCCTGGCAGGGATCGTTGTAGCTGTAGCGTTATTGCGATGGGCAATCAGCACGACAGCTCCTTCTCGCAGACGTTTGTCATGTTGTCGCAGCTGCCCGCAGCACCTCTCGACCGCGACGAAAGGGACGCTTGCTTTTGAGTATTCAATCATATGCAACACAACACCTACCCAGCACTCAGTCCATAAAAAAAACCAAGCCGTTAATGACAGGCTTGGTTTTTCTCGGTGCACAGGGAGTCTCTTCACCCGCCGACACCTCATTGTTCAGCTTTGCTCTACATCGCGTCTGTTCTATGGCTTAAACCGCTGGAGTGAAGAGCAGTTGCTCACGCTGCTTTGAGCGCTTAGCGCAGTTTTTCCAAATCCTGCGCACTCAGCCAACGCCATTCCCCGGGCTTCATATCCTCGGGCAATGCCATGCTGCCAATCTTCCAGCGGTGCAGGCCTTCTACACGGTTACCCACAGCTGCCAGCATGCGCTTGACTTGGTGGTACTTGCCTTCGGTCAACGTCAGATCCAGCACATTTTCAGCAATGATCTCGCAGGCCGCGGCCTTTACCGGCTTGGGGTCATCTTCTAACACCACACCGGCCAACAGCTTATCTACCATGGCTTGTGTCACTGCATGCTTGGCGGTCACACGGTACACCTTGGGCACATGCTTCTTGGGCGAGCTCATGCGGTGAATAAACTGCCCGTCATCGCTAAGCAGCAAAAAACCCGTCGTGTCTTGGTCCAAGCGGCCAACCGCCTGCAGCCCCTGCACAGCACCCTTGTTTGGCCGCTGACGCAACTGCATCGGCAATAAGCTATAGATGCTAGGGTGGGCCGAAGGCTTTTGTGAACACTCCGTACCCGCCGGCTTGTATAGCAGCGCATAGCCTTTTTCGTGGTACTCCCAGTCCACGCCCTGCACGCGAAAGCGCAGTCCTTGTGGTTCATATTCAGCGGTGGAATCGGTCACCTGTACAGGCTCCGGCACACCATCTTCATACACCTGCACCCAGCCTTGCTGAATCAAGCCAGAGCACACACGGCGAATACCAAAACCTTGCGAGTAAAGAATGTCCTGCAACTGCATCTCATCACCTCTGCCGCAGCCAGCGGTCTCAAAAAAAGAGCGCCTTGCGCTCATCCATCAAAGCTTTTCAGATAATTTGATATTTAAACCTAGGCCATACAAGCGCCAGGAGCTATCTATTTAAATTCAAATCCCCAAAAACAAAACCCCCTGCCTCTTTCAAGGTCAGGGGGTGTTGCAGCTGTAAGAGC